>Ga0105243_10000065_pt1 | contig 124947 bp, 115 predicted proteins | sample KBSM34metaG_FD_81525 | JGI IMG/M metagenome (GOLD analysis project Ga0105243, IMG submission 81525) | Miscanthus rhizosphere microbial communities from Kellogg Biological Station, Michigan, USA - KBS M3-4 metaG | ecosystem: Host-associated > Plants > Roots > Rhizosphere > Soil | place... | reverse complement strand
TGACTCAAGCGAGGATCGGACTCGCTGCAGGCCGGATCACCGGGAGGCCACCCGGTGATCCTTCTTGATCGCTGGTGGGCAGGAGAGCACACCTTGCGGTCGCAACGAAGATACAAGGCGAGGAGGAGACTTCGGAGCTTTAGCGGAGAAGCTTGGGCGGAGCCAAAAGGCGGAACCCTATCTTCCCGCCGCTTGCGCTCATGGCTCCGCCCCGGAAGACATCCTCGCCTGAAGGCTCAACTCCGGCAGCGACCTAGTGCTCCAGCTTCAGCTTCTTGAGCTTCGGTTCGATGACGAAGCGGCAGTAGCCGTTCTTGTTCTTGTTCAGGAAGTAGTAGTCCTGGTGGTAGTTTTCGGCAGGCCAGAAGGTGGCGGCCGGGACGATTTGCGTGACGATCGGGTCGTCGAAATCCTTCTGCGCGGCCTTTTTCGCGGCCTCGGCGGTGGTCTTCTGGGCGTCGGAGTGGTAGAAAATCGCCGAGCGGTACTGGGTGCCGGTGTCGTTGCCCTGGCGGTTGAGGGTGGTCGGGTCGTGGAGTTTCCAGAACCAGCCGAGCAAGGCGTCGTAGCTGAGTTTTTCCGGGTCGAAGACGATCTGGACGACTTCGGCGTGGCCGGTGTCGCCCTCGCAGATTTGCTGGTAGGTCGGGTGCTCGACCTTGCCGCCCATGTAGCCGGAGGTGACGGAGTCGACGCCGGGGATCTGCTTGAAGACGGCTTCGACGCACCAGAAGCAACCGGCGCCGAAGGTGGCGGTTTCGTGACCGGCGGGGACGGCGGGCATCGGGGCGGGGGCGTGGTCGTTCATGGTGGTTTTTTTCTCCGGTTCGCAGGAGGCAAGCGCGGGGATGCTGAAAAGCAAGGCCAGGATCGAGCGGCGAGTCATACCGGTAGGATAGCGCGGCGTGGGATTTGTTCCCGATTTTTGGTGCTTGGGGCGTCGAGTGGCCGGTCCGCGGCGGAGTGACCACTCAACGGCTGATGCCAACCAACCGACCGCGCTTCCGGGTTTGTCTTCGTCCGGCTTTGCGTTAGAAGCCGGGGAATGAACGCGGCGATATCGGTCGAGTATCTGCGGAAAGTTTACAGAGGCGGCTTCGAGGCGCTGGCGGGGATTTCGCTGGAGGTGCCGCGCGGGTCGGTGTTCGGGCTGCTCGGGCCGAACGGCGCGGGCAAGAGCACGCTGGTGAAATCGCTGCTGACCATCCTGCGGCCGACCGCCTGCCGGGGCGAGCTGCTGGGTGAGCCGATCGGCCACCGGGCGACGTTGGGGAAGGTCGGCTATCTGCCGGAGCACGCGGCGTTTCCCGGCTATCTGACCGGCGCGCAGGTGGTGGAATTTTCCGCCGGACTGGCCAAGGTGCCGCGCGCGGCGGCGAAGCGCCGGACGGCCGAGTGCCTGGAGCGCGTCGGTATGGCGGCGTGGGCGGGCAAGCGGGTGGCGACCTATTCGAAGGGGATGAAACAGCGCGTCGGCCTGGCACAGGCGCTGGTGAACGACCCCGAGCTGGTGTTTCTCGACGAACCGACCGACGGCGTCGATCCGGAGGGGCGCTACGCGATCCGCCGCCTGATCGAGTCGATGCGGGCGGAGGGCAAGACGGTGTTCGTGAACAGCCACCTGCTGGCGGAGGTCGAGCAGATGGCGGACGAGGTGGCGATTCTGGCGAAGGGCCGGATCGTCGCCCGCGGCAAGGTGGCCGAGCTGACGAGGCAGGGGCACCGTTACGAGATCCGGACGCAGGGGCCGGTGCCGCTTTCGCTGCGCGAGGCGTTCGCCGCGAAGGGCTGGGAAACGGCGGGCGACCGGGTGGCGGTCGAGGCGCCGAACGCCGCGGCGGTGCAGCCGGCGATCGACGCGCTGCGGGCGGCGGACGTGGTCATCCGCGGGGTGACGGAGTCGCGGCGTTCGCTGGAGGAGCTTTTCCTGGATGCGGTGGGGGCGAACGGAAACCTGAACGGCAAAGGAGGTGCGGCGTGAGCGTGTTCTGGGTGCTGATGGTCGATTCGCTGCGCCTGCTGCGGGCGCGGGCTTTGTTCTGGATCACGCTGGCGATCTCCGGGCTGGCGGCGCTGATGTATGTTTCGATCGGCTTCACGCCGACGGGCATGTCGCTCGGTTTCGGCGCGGCGGAGATCAAGAGCGAAGTGCTGCGGGCGGGCGCGCCAGCGGTCGAGCTGTTCTACCTCGGGATGTTCAACAAGCTGATCGTGGGCATCTGGCTGTCGTGGGTGGCGATCGGGCTGGCGTTGATTTCCTGCGCGCCGGTGTTTCCCGATTTCATGGCGGAGGGCTCGATCGGCATCCCGTTGTCGAAGCCGGTGCCGCGGCTGGTGTTGTTCCTCTACAAATACCTCGGCGCGCTGCTGTTCGTGGTGGCGCAGGTCGGGTTGTTCTGCGTGCTGGTGTTTTTCGCCGTCCGCTGGCGGGTCGGGACGTGGAACCCGAGCGTGTTCTGGGCGGTGCCGCTGGTGACGCTGGTGTTCAGCTATCTCTACTCGGTGGTCGTGCTGGTGGCGGTGCGGACGCGCTCGGTGCTGGCGGCGATCCTGGCGGGCGTGCTGGTGTGGTTCGTCTCGTGGGTCGGACAGAAGGGCGAGGAGGTGCTCTACCAGCTCGCCTACGTCGGGGCGCCGCACGGCATGGCGGCCGGGGCGGGGGACGCCGATTTGCAGCGCTGGCACCGCTCCAGCGTCGCGCTGATGGCGTTCCTGCCGAAGACCGGCGAGACGGTAAACCTGCTGGACCGCTGCGTGGTGGTCGGCGGCAAGGCGGGCTTGTCCAACGGCCGGCTGGTGGCGCAGGTGTTCGGCGACCGGGCGAACGGGGGCGAGGAGGTGGACCGGGCGATGAGCCGGCATTCGCCTTGGTACGTCATCGGGACCTCGCTGGGCTTCGAGGCGGTGATGCTGGGGCTGGCTGCGTGGCGGTTCTGCCGCCGGGATTTTTAGCCGATGCAACGGAAAAATGCCTGATTTTGGAAGAATCGGACGTCCCGGCGTGCTGTGTCGCGGATTGACAGCGGGCGGGCATCCATCGTCGGATGGCGGCCACCCTATGTCACCCCAACCTTTCCGGTTTGCCGCCCTGATGCTCGGGGTTGTCGCGGCCAGTGGTATCGCCTGCGCCCAGACCTGGTTGCGCGAGGACGTGAGTTTCGAGAAGGTCGAGGCGCGTGCCAGGGATCTGGCGTCCCAGCCATACCGGATGCCGGACCGCGAGGCGCTGCCGGGGTGGATGAAGTCGTTGAATTACGACGAGTACCGCGACATTCGTTTCCGTCCGGAGCAGGCGTTGTGGAAGCAGGACGGCCTGCCGTTCCAAGCGATGTTTTTCCACCCGGGCTACCTTTATCGCGAGCCGGTGAAGATCCACGAATTCACCTCCAGCCACTCGCAGGAGGTGCGCTTCACGCCGGGCTTCTTCGACTACGGCAAGGTGGTGGCGGGCAAGGTCGGCGAGGTGCCGACCGACGCGGGTTTCGCGGGCGTGCGCTTCCACGCGCCGCTGAACACGTCGGACTACTTCGACGAGCTGGCCGTGTTCCAGGGCGCGAGCTACTGGCGGGCGCTCGGCAAGGGCCAGCGCTACGGCATTTCCTCGCGCGGCCTGGCGGTGGACACCGGGGTCGACGGCCCCGAGGAGTTCCCCAGCTTCCGCGAGTTCTGGATGAAGAAGCCGGAGAAAAACGACGGCTCGCTCTACATGCTGGCTCTGCTCGACGGCCCGTCGGTCAGCGGCGCCTACGCGTTCTTGATCACGCCGGGCGAGGACACGGTGATGACGGTCAAGGCGGTATTGTTCCCGCGCAAGCCGATGAAGCGTCTCGGCGTCGCGCCGATGTCGAGCATGTTCTGGTTCGGTGAAAACTCCCGCCGGAGCTTCGACGACTTCCGCCCGGAGGTCCACGATTCCGACGGCCTGATGATCCGCAGCGGCTCGGGCGAACGGATCTGGCGTCCGTTGGCCAACGACACCGACCGTTTGGAGACGAACTTCTTCCGTCTCGACAAGCTGGCCGGCTTCGGCCTGCTGCAGCGCGACCGCCGGTTCGAGGCCTACGAGGACGGCGAGGCGGCCTACCACCTCCGCCCGTCGGTCTGGGTCGAGCCGGTCAACGACTGGGGCTCCGGCCATGTGATGCTGATGGAGATCCCGGCGCACAACGAGCTGACCGACAACGTCGTCGCGATGTGGGTGCCGGAAAAAGCGCCGCAGCCGGGCGATCGGCTCGAGTTTCTTTACCGCCAGCGCTGGACGATGTCGCCGGACCCGGCGCAATCGGGCGCCTACACCATCGCCTCCCGCACCGGGCTGCACGACTGGCAGCCGGAGCAGCGCACCTACGCCGTCGAATTTTCCGGCATCCCGGAAGAGCGCATGAAGGGCGATGAAACGCCCGAGGCGATCGTCGAAGTCACCGGCGACGGCGCCGCGAAGGCGAAAATCCAAGGCGTGGCCGTGCAGCCGCTGCCGGGCAAGCGCTGGCGAGCCGGCTTCCAGGTCGTGCCCGCCGCCGAAGGCGGCAAGCTCGCCGACATCGGGCCGATCGAGCTCCGCGTCTTCCTCAAGCACGGCGAAGATTACCTCACCGAAACATGGGTCAACCGGGTCATTCCATAGCCACCCTCCGCCCGCTCGACGAGAGCGAGCTGATGGATTGGGAAGAAGCATACGTCGCCGTCGAGGCCTACCTCGGGTCGTTGCGCATCCGCAACCGCCTGCTGGTCGCCGAGCTGGTCCGCGGCATCCTGTGGCGCGCCTCGGCCCGCCACGCGGAGAAACCCGGGCTCTCCCCGCGCCAGCTGGCGATGGAGGAGACGCACAAGGAGATCTCCGACTGGACGGCCGGCGTGCTCGGCGAGGCGCTCGAGCACAACCGGCTCGCCGCGCGCGGCCGTCTGGCGCTGCTGCTGACCGAGATGCCCGGCAAGTGGCAGTCGGTCTTCCTCACCCCCGAGCCGTGGCCGCCGGCCTTCGTCGAGGCGATGCGCAAGGCCTACCTTTCGGCCGGCCCGCAGTTCGCCGCGCTGACGATGACGCCGCGTCCGCTCGAGCTCAACGCCCTCGGCACCGGCGCCGCGCAGTGGTGGGAGATCATGGACCGCCGCCCGGTGGTCCGGAAAATCTTCGTCGCGCTGATCGTGCTGCTGTTGCTCGGCATCATCTATTTCCTCTTCCTGCCGCAGAACATCCTCCGTTGATGGAACCGACTCCGCCCACCAATCCCGACAGCGGTCCGCCGAACGGATCCCCCTCCTATGTGGGAAGCATTCACGCCCGCATCCGCCGGATCGCCTTCTTCGGCCTGGTTTTCGTCCTGAACCTGCTCTCCACCCTGTGGCTGACCGACTTCTACGACCGGCTCGGCTTCCACAAGGCGCACCTGCTGATCATCGGCCTGTTCTTCATCCTCAACGGCCTGCTCACGCTCGGCGCGATGCACGCGCTGGCCGGCGTGTGGGACTGGATGAAGGGCCGCCGCCGCGCGATCTGCATCACCGACCTGGCGAAAAACCAGACCGGTCCGCTGAAGCAGCGCCACGTGGTGGTGATGCCGGTTTACAACGAGGACATCGTCAAGGTCTGCGCCCGCGTCGAGGCGATCCACCGCTCGATCGAAGCCGCCGGCCACCTCGCGTCGTTCGACTTCTACATCCTCAGCGACACCACCAACCTCGATTGCTGGGTCGAGGAGGAGGTCGCGTGGACGAACATGTGCCGCCGCCTCGACGGCTTCGGCCGCATTTTCTACCGCCGCCGCCGGATCAACGAGAACCGCAAGGCAGGCAACATCGGCGACTTCGTCCGCAACTGGGGCGGCCACTACGACACGATGGTCGTGCTCGACGCCGACTCGCTGATGGACGGAGGCGACATCGTGAAGCTGACGCGCACGATGGAGCTGTATCCGAAGCTCGGCATCCTGCAGACGCCGCCGAAGCTGATCCGCGGCGGCTCGGTGTTCACCCGCATGCAGCAGTTCGCGATGCGCCTGTACGGGCCGCTGTTCATCCGCGGCCTGAACTACTGGCAGCTCAACGCCGGCAGCTATTGGGGCCACAACGCGGTCATCCGCGTCCGGCCGTTCTCCGAATTCTGCGAACTACCCGCCTTGCCCGGCCGCGAGCCGTTCGGCGGCCGCATTCTCAGCCACGACTTCGTCGAGGCCGCGCTGATGGTTCGCGAGGGCTGGGAGGTCTGGCTCGCGTGGGACGTCCAGGGCACCTACGAGGAGGCCCCGCCGACGCTGGTCGATCACCTGAAGCGCGACCGCCGCTGGTGCCAGGGCAACCTCCAGCACCTCTGGCTGATCTTCGCCCGCAAGTTCCCGCTGCCGTCCCGCGCGCACCTGTTCATGGGCATCATGGCCTACCTCGGCAGCCCGCTGTGGTTCCTGTTCCTGCTGTTCAACACCTGGCTCGCCTGGGACCGCGTGGAAAGCGGCCTGAGCATCCTGCCGTTCGAAGGCAGGGTCGGCCGCTGGCTGCACATCGACCGCACCGAGCAGGCGCTGCTGCTTACCGGCTGGGTGGCGCTGATGTTGTTCCTGCCGAAAATCCTCGCGATGATCGGTGCGGTGCTGCACGGGCCGACCCGCCGCGCGTTCGGCGGCGCCATCCCGCTGGTGGTCGGCGTGATGATGGAGTTCTTGTTCTCGATGCTGCTCGCACCCTGCATCATGTTTTTCCACACGCTGATGATCTTCGGCATGATCCTCGGCCGCTCGGTGAGCTGGGGCAACCAGACGCGCGAGACCGACGGCACGGGCTGGAACGAGGCGCTCGTCATCCACGGCCCGGCGCTGGCCGCCGGCATCGGCTGGACCGCGCTGGCGCTGTGGATCGGCAAGTCGTTCACGCTGTGGATGAGCCCGATCCTGCTCGGCATGCTGGTGTCCGTCCCGATGTCGGTTTTCAGCAGCCGCGTCCGCTACGGCAAGGCGCTGCGGAAGCACGGGATCTTCGCCATTCCGGAGGAACTGCATCCGCCGGAGGTCATGAAACTGGCGGACGCCGCGCACGCGGCCGTGGACCCCGCGCTCACCGCCAACGCCGCCGGCCGCGAGGGGATCGTCGCCGCGGTGGTCGACCCCTACGTCAACGGCGTGCACGTCTCGCTGCTCGACCCGGCCGATCCGGAAGCGGACCATTCCGAACTGGCCGAGCGCATGCTCAAGGAGGGCGTCGGCTCGCTCAAAAAGAACGAGCTGACGGACTTGCTCTACCACGGTCCGTCGATGCTGATGATGCACCGCGCCGTCTGGTCCCGGCCGTTCGAAATGCTGCACGTCTCGTGGGGCCGCGCGGTGGAGAGCTACCGCACCCGCGCCGAGCCGGACGCGGCGTGATAGCCGCCGTTTGTTCAAGCCCCGTTCGGTTCGCCGGCGGGGCTTTTTTCGTGCCTTCAGACGGGATCGATCCGGAATTCGCGGACGATTCGCCCGCCGATCAAATGCTCGGTGACGATGCGTTCCAGCACTTCCGGCGTGCACGAGTGATACCAAACGCCTTCCGGGTAAACCACGGCGATGGGACCTTGCATGCACACGCGCAGGCAATCGGCCTTGGTTCGCAGGATGCCGGGCGCGGCCGCGCCGAGTTCCGCGAGCCGGCGTTTGAGGAATTCCCAGGATTCCGCACCCTTCGCGGGATCGCAGCACTTCGGCTTCGTTGGCGTGGCGCAGAGGAAGAGGTGCCGGGTGGCCGAGCCGACCCCGGCGGCTTTGGCGGCGGCGGCAAGTTCGTCGTTCATGGCTCTGGTTGGCGCGTGGCGGGATTTTCTCCCAGCAAAAAACCGGCCCGCCGAGGCGAATGGCAGGGCCATTGCAACGGCGGACCGGCTCGTCATGAGCTTATGCGCCGCCGGTTGGGCGACGGATGGATCGCGGGTTCCCGGAACGTCACTTTTCGCGCGGCTGTCCGGCGGTCCCGGCCACCAGAGTGCTCGGAGTGGAATCCGACGCGGCGGCGGTCTTCACACCTTTTTCCAGGAGCGAGGATACGTTGAGATACGGTGCCGAACCGGTGGTGCGCCACGCGACCAGGCCTTTTTCGTCAACGAGGAACGTTCCGTGGGCGAGGCCGTTGGTGCGGCTGCAGCCGTAGGCGGCGAACGCCTGGCCGTCCGGGTCGGCGAGGATCGGGAAGGGTGATGGCGCCTTGACCAAAGCCGCTTTGAGAACTTCCGGTTTGTCCGACGTGATGCCGATCACGCCGATGCCCTTGGCTTTGAATTGCTCATACAGCGCGGTGAACTCCGCGACCTGTTGGGAGCAGTGGAGGCAGCCGTGTCCCTTGAACAGGAAGACGACGTGGCGCTGCCCCGCGAACTCGCTCTGGCTGCGCAGAGTTCCCGTCGCGTCCGGCCGGTTGAAAGCGGGAGCGGGAGTTCCGGGCGCCGGAACCGGTAGGGAAGGCAGGGCGGCCGTGGACGCGGGGGCCTTTGGATCCTTGATGTCGACGAGCTGCATCATGCCCTGGTCCTCATGATCGAGGATGTGGCAGTGCTGGACGAAGGTGCCGATGAATTCGGTGTATTGGGTGCGGAATTTCACGGTGCCGTTGTTCGGAACCCAGATGGTGTCGCGCCAGACGGGACCGTCGGTCAGTTGTTCCACCTGCGGGCTGTTGGGATCGTTGGGATCCTTGGGGCCCATGACGGAATAGACTTCGAAGGGGTTCACGTGGATGTGGAACGGATGGCCGGTGTTGATGCCGCCGCCGTTTTTGACGCTCACGGTCCATTCGTCGGTGTTGCCAAGCAGCAGCTCCTTGGCCTCATCCATGTTGAAGGATTCGCCGTCGATCGTGAACCGGACGTTGCCGTCGGCCGTCGGGAGAATGCCGTAAACGGCGGTTTGCTGGGCGTCGATCTTCGCGTCCTTGAGGGTGGGCAGACGGAACTGCGCCAGGGAGGAATCCGCGGGCAGCTTCATCGACACCGGGCTTCCATCCACCACCACCCGCGCGACGTATTTCAGAGGTTCTCCCTGACCGTTGATGCCGCTGGCGCTGGCTTGGTCGACGAGCAGGTATTCACCGGGTTTGGAGGGAGCTTGCACAAGCACGTCGGAGCGATAGCCGGGCAGGAGTTGAAGGACGTCCTTCTTGATCGATTTGCCAAGCGGGAGTCCGTCCACGGCGATTTCGTGGAACGGAATGCCGGGGCTGCTGCCGTCCATGGAGGTGAGCTGGAGGTCGATGTTTTCCCGCTGGCCGCTGTCGACGATTCGCCAGCGTTCGATCTGGCCGGGATTCATGCGGATGACCGGCAGCTGCACGCCGTTGACCGTGGTGTAGCGGCCGAGCGCTTCCCAATCGCCCGGGCCGAAGATGTAGCCGGCGAGCTTTTCCTCGATGATGCCTTCGGGAAAATTGAAGGTGACCGTGCCGCCGTTGCCGTCATCCAGCGTGTTCTTATAGATGTAGGGGATCTGGTTGAGCACCATGACACGCTCTTTCGCGGCCTTGATTTCGGGAACCTGGTCCAGATCGCCTTCGATGATGAGGGCGCCCGACATGCCGCTCGCGACGTTCGCCGCGGTCGAGCCGTGATGGTGCGCGTGGTACCAGAACGTGCCGCACGGGTGGTCTTTCGGGATGACGATTTCGTAGTCCTGCGTGGCTCCCGGGCCAATTTCGATGAGCACGTTGTCGCTGATGCCGTTCGGGGAAACGTGCAGGCCGTGGGTGTGGAGGTTCGTGGTGTTGAAATCGTGAAGCGTGTTCATCGAGTCCTTCTTCCACGGCTGGGTGGGCAGATCGTTCTTCACGGTGATCCGCAGGGTGTCGCCGGGTTTGACGCGAAGGGTTGGGCCCACCAGATGACCATTGTAGGAACGGAGATAAACCGGATCCTCGCCGATGAAATTGCGCGCGTAGGTGGCGACCAGCACGGCGGTGAGGACGCCGTTCTTCGAGCGGAGTTCCTCCGGGTCAGTGTAGCCGTTGAGCGTGCGGCGGGCGAGAGACTCGCGTTCCGGCGCCGGCATTTTCGCTTCCAGCTCCATTTTCTCGAGCTGGGGAAGCGTCATGTTCCGGAGCGGTTGCTTCAGCAGGGTCTTCGGTGGCGCGCCGGCCGCCTTGGCTGCGGCCGCCCGCCGCCACTTGAGCGCGAGCGTTTTCCAAGCCTGGTCCACTTCGGCGTGCTCGGCCACGAAGTTCCGGCCGTCGTTGGGGGCGTCCTGTGGAGGGTTGCCGGTTTGCGCGTTCGCATGGAGAACCGGTGCGAACAGGGCCGCCATCAGGAGGGGCCGGGGAAGAGGGAGACGGGTGTTTGGAGTCATCGGATCGGTTGGCTGGTCGGGTGCGACTCCCGAGGTTTTTGTAGATAAGAAAATCGCGGCCAATCCGATATCGTTAGATTAAGTATTTGTCTATATGATATTTGTCGCTGCATGAGGGTTCGGGCGGCATTCGTGCCGCTTCATCAAGCGCATCCGGGGCCTTCGGCTTCTTCGGCGTGGCGCAGAGGAAGAGGTGGCGGGTGGCGGTGCCGACCCCGGCGGTTTTTGCGGCGGTGAGGAGGGTGGGGGTCCCCGGCTTCATTAGCACAAGGCAGATGCTGCTGCGTAGCAACCTACATCAAGGTGTAAGATGATCATATTTACTCACCCTCTTGGAGTGTCGGTCGACCACGGCCAAGATCCTCACGCATTGCGAGTGCGGCAATCATTAGGTTCTTGCGCGTTGGGTTGGTGATGAATGTGCGCAAAGCCGCCAGTGTTTTCGAGGAGGCGAACAAGATCATGTTGATCCATTCTGCCTCGAGCTCCTCCAGCACTGATTCTTTGCTTTTCAAGTCTGGACGATTAATGCGGAGAGTTGTTCGGTTGCTCTCGAAGTCCGACGCCGCATACATGAGGAGGATGACTACGCGGTAACGTGCTTCAAGGTCTTTGCGCTGGCTGTCGTAAGTGGCTTCCTTGCGCTTAAGTAAATGCTGAACCAGCGTTGTCAAAGCTGTGCCAATGCCGAGGCCTGCAATTAGGCTCGTGATAGAGCTGATTAAGGTGGCATCCATGCGGGGAAGCTAACAAATAGGTTAGCCTCGGTCGTGCTAAATCACGATAGATGCCGCAGGTTTTCCTCATTGCCAAGGCAGCAGGATGCCGCCAGTCCCCAACATGCCGCCGGAACGGCGGTACTCCTTCGCGATCGTTCGCTCCAACAAAAAGCCGCCCCGGTTGCCCGGGGCGGCTTGGATCATTCAGAGGTGATCGCTTGGGCGATTACTTCTTCTTGGCGGCCTTCTTCGCCGGCTTGGCGGCCGGCTTTTTGGCGGCGGCCTTCGGAGCGGCCTTTTTCACCGCTTTCTTGGCCGGGGCCTTCTTGGCAACCGGAGCCTTGGCGGCTTCCTCGATCGCGGCCTGGGCGGCGGCGAGGCGGGCGACCGGCACGCGGTAGGGCGAGCAGGAAACGTAGGCGAGGCCGAGCTGGTGGCAGAACTTCACCGAGTCCGGGTCACCACCGTGCTCGCCGCAGATGCCGAGCTTGATGTCCGGGCGGGTGGAGCGGCCCTTGGCCACGGCGATTTCCATAAGCTGGCCGACGCCGGTGGTGTCGAGGCTGGCGAACGGGTTCTTCTTGAACACTTCGGCTTCGGTATACGGCGTGAGGAACGCGCCCATGTCGTCGCGGCTGATGCCGAGCGCGGTCTGGGTGAGGTCGTTGGTGCCGAAGGAGAAGAACTCGGCGCCCTTGGCGATCTCGTCGGCGGTGAGGGCACCGCGCGGGACTTCGATCATGGTGCCGACCTGGTAGTCGAACTTCACCTTCTTCTCGGCCATCACTTCCTTGGCGACGGCGTGGACGATTTCGGCCTGGAGTTCGAATTCCTTCTGGAAGCCGACGAGCGGGATCATCACTTCCGGCTTCACCTTGATCTTCTTCTTCGCCACGTCCGCGGCGGCTTCGAAGATGGCGCGAGCCTGCATCTCGGTGATTTCCGGGTAGGCGACGCCGAGGCGGCAACCGCGGTGGCCGAGCATCGGGTTGAACTCATGGAGTTCGGCGACGCGCTGGATGATGGTTTCCACCTTCATGCCGATCTTGTTCGCCAGGTCGAGCTGCTGCTCCTTGGTGTGGGGCAGGAACTCGTGGAGCGGCGGGTCGAGGAGGCGGATGGTGGCCGGCAGGCCCTTGAGGGTTTCGAAGATGCCGGTGAAGTCCTCGCGCTGATACGGGAGCAGCTTGGCGAGGGCGGCCTTGCGGGCTTCGAGGGTGGTGGCGAGGATCATCTCGCGCATCGCGTCGATGCGGTCGCCTTCGAAGAACATGTGCTCGGTGCGGGTCAGGCCGATGCCCTGGGCGCCGAAGGCGAGGGCGATGCGGGTCTGCTCCGGCGTGTCGGCGTTGGTGCGGACGCCCAGTTTGGTCGCCTGTTCGCACCACTTCATGAGCTGGAGGAAGCTCTTGAACTTCTCGGTCTTCTGGGCGGCCTTGTCGTTGCTGACGATGCCGGTGATGATCTCGGACGGAGCGGTCTTGATCTGGCCGCCGTAAACGGTGCCGGAGGTGCCGTCGATCGAGAGGAAGTCGCCTTCGCTGAAGATTTCACCGGCGGCTTTGACGGTGAGCTTTTCGTAGTCGATCTCGATGGCCGAGGCGCCGCAGACGCAGACCTTGCCCATCTGGCGGGCGACGAGGGCGGCGTGCGAGGAGACACCGCCCTTGGCGGTGAGGATGCCTTCGGCGGCGATCATGCCGCGGAGGTCTTCCGGGCTGGTTTCGTTGCGGACGAGGAGGACCTTTTCACCCTTGGCTTCGGCCGCGGCGGCGCGGTCGGCGTTGAGGTAGATCTTGCCGGAAGCGGCACCCGGGCCGGCCGGAAGACCGGTGGCGAGGACCTTGGCCTTCTTCACCTCGGCGGTGTCGAAGATCGGGGCGAGGAGCTGGTCGAGCTGTTCGGCCGGGTTGCGGAGAACGGCGGTCTTCCAGTCGATGAGCTTCTCCTTGAACATGTCCATGGAGAACTTCAGGGCGGCGGCGGCGGTGCGCTTGCCGTTGCGGGTCTGAAGCATGAACAGCTTGCCTTCCTGGATGGTGAACTCGATGTCCTGGACGTCCTTGAAGTGCTTCTCGAGGATCTGGCGGACCTTCATGAGTTCCGCGTAGGACTTCGGCATCTGCTTCTTGAGCAGGGCGACCGGCTCGGGGGTGCGGACGCCGGCGACGACGTCTTCGCCCTGGGCGTTGATGAGGAACTCACCGTAGAATTCGTTCGCGCCGTTGGCCGGGTTGCGGGTGAAGGCCACGCCGGAACCGGAGGTTTCACCGGTGTTGCCGTAGACCATCGCCTGCACGTTGACGGCCGTGCCCCACTCGGCGGGGATGTTGTACTTGCGGCGATAAACGATCGCGCGGTCGTTCATCCAGGAACCGAACACGGCGCCGGCGGCACCGCGGAGCTGGTCCCACGGATCGTTCGGGAAGCCCTTGCCGGTGCGCTCCTTGACGAGCGCCTTGAAGCGCTTGACGAGTTCCTGCTGGTCTTCAGCGGTGAGCTCGGAGTCGACGATGTCGGCGTGATACTTCTCGTGCTTGAATTCGTGGATGACCACTTCGAAGGGCTCGTGGTCTTCGTCGGCGCGCTTCTGGACGCCGAGCACGACGTCGCCGTACATCTGGATGAAGCGGCGGTAGCAGTCCCAGGCGAAGCGCTCGTTCTTGGTCGCGGCGGCGAGGGAAAGGACGGTCTGGTCGTTGAGACCCAGGTTGAGGATGGTGTCCATCATGCCCGGCATCGAGTCACGGGCGCCGGAGCGGACGGCCACGAGAAGCGGCATGCCCTTGGCGTCGCCGAACTTGCAGCCCATGATCTTCTCCATGTTCTTCACGCCGGCTTCCATCTGGCCCTGGAGGGTAACCGGATAGGTGCGCTTGTTGGCGTAGAAGTAGGTGCAGACTTCGGTCGAAACGGTGAAGCCGGGAGGCACCGGAAGGCCGATGCGGGTCATTTCGGCGAGGTTCGCGCCTTTGCCGCCGAGAAGGGCCTTCATGCTGCCGTTGCCGTCAGCCTTGCCCGCGCCCCAGGTGTAAACGTACTTGGTCTTGGAGGAGGAAGCGGCGGCTTTCACCGGCTTGGCGGCGGTCTTCTTGGCAGCCGGTTTGGCGGCCTTCTTTTTCGTTGCCATGTGTGGTTATGGTCGGGTTGTGAGACTCGTGGCCGGAATCGCGCTGCGGACGCAGCGCTCCCGGCGCAAGGCGCGCGAGGCTAGCAATGGCCATCCCCGTGTCAATGAACCAGTTGCGCGGATGCGGGCGGTCCGGGCGGGCGGGGACGCTTTCGCCCGCCTTACGGGGTTGCGGCGGCCGCCGGCGGAGGGCATGTTAGGCGGGCGATGGGGGGATCACAGGAGGACACGACGAAGCCGCGCGGCGGGCGCATCCACCGGGCGCGCCGGTGGCTGACGTGGGTGCTGCTGCTGGCGGCGCTGGCGGTGTGGTTCGACCGCGACGGCTGGCGGCGGCTGGCGGAGTGGGGGACGGGGCGGTTGCTGCCGAAGGTCGGGTTGGAAGGGACGGTGCGTTTCGAAGGACGGCTGAGCGCGGGCAAGATCCGGCTCGCGGTGGAGAAACTGGCGGGCGAGGGGGCGGTCAGGCAAATCGAGCTGCGCGGGCTGGAGGTCCGCTACCGGCCGGGGCGGGCGCTGCTGGGCGAGCTGGAATCGGTGCGGCTGAGCGGGCTGCGGGTGGTGGTGGATCCGACGCGCAGCCGTCCCGCGGCGCGTGAAAAGCCGGCGTTCGATCTGGCGCAATTCGCCGGGCGGCTGCGGACATGGCAGCGGAAAATCGCGCCGGTGGAGATCGAGGCGGCGGGTTTGGCGGTCGAGGTGGCCGGTGGCGGGCGGACGTTTTACACGCTCGCGCCGTCGTCGCTGCGGCACCGGGCGGGCGGGGACGAGTTCCGGATTTCGCTTGGCGACATGCGGTTCGCGAACGGCGCATCGCTGGCGGCGCAGGAGGCGACGCTGGTGTGGGCGGCGGACCGGCTCGCGCTCGACGGGCTGCGGCTCGCGCCGGGACTCGAACTGCGGAGCGTGGACGTGGCGCTGCCGGCGACGGGCGGGCCGGCGTTTTCCGGCGAGCTGCGGGCGAACGCGGCGCGGCTGGTGGCGAACGGCACGCTGGAGCGGGCGTCGCTGCGGCTGGCGGAGGGCGAACTGGTGGCGACCGAATTCACGCGTTTGTTCGGCGTGGAGATCCCGGCCGACGGGCGATTGGTGCGGCTGGAAGCGGAGGCGCGCGGGTTGCGCGGCGGGCTGAAGACGATCGAGGGCCGGGCGAGTGTGGGTTTGCGCGACGCCGGCTGGCGGCAGTGGCGCGCGGAGGCGGCGGAAGCGGACGTGGAATTGCGGGGTGAAACGGCGGCAGGCCGGGCCGATCTGGTGGTCGAGGGCGAACCGGTGAAGGTGGCGGTCGAGACGACGTTGGATCGCGAACGCGGTTTTTTTCCGAAGCGCTCGACGGCCCGCGTGACCATCGCGCGGGCGGGCACGCTGGCGGGCCGGCTGCGGAAAAACTGGATGGACGAGGTGCCCGCCGAACCGGTGCCGGAGGCGTCGGTCGAGGCGGTCGCCAGCGCGGACTTCGGTGACGGCCGGATCCTGCGGGCGGACGGCGGGGCGACGGCGGTGCCGCTGGACCCGGATCGCCCGTCGGTGCGGCTGGACACGCGTTGGTCGTGGGAGGATGGCTTCACCACGGCGGTGCGGATGGACGGTTCCGATGCCTCCATGACCTTCGGCCGCAAGCGCTACCGCGGGCGGGCGAACTTCGCGGAATTTTCCACCGACCGGGCGAACGGCTGGCTGCGGCCCTTCGGTGTCGGTTTGCCCGCCGGCATGAGCCTGGTCGGTTCGTGGGAAGGCGAGGGGGCCTACCACAGCCTTGATCACCAAGGGCGGGCGTCGATCGGCAACTGGCGGCTGCCGGCGGAAGGCGGACCGGTGACGGTCAGCGGCGCGATCGCCTACGATTGGCCGGCGTTTCTGGAGATCAGCGGGCTCACCGCGGTGCATGGCAACCAGCGGATCGTGACCAACGCGAGGTTGCAGGACCGGCTGCTGGCGCTGAACGAGCTGCATTGGCTGGATGGCGACCAGGTGCTGCTCAGCGGCAAGGCGTCGGTGCCGGTGACGGAGAATCCCGCGGACTGGCGGGGGCTGCTGCGGCAGACCCGGCCGCTCGCGATCGACGTGGAATCGCGCGAACTGCCGCTCGCCCGCCTGCATCCGTTCCTGCCGGAATCGACGCGCTTTCCCGAATCGACGCGCGGGGTGGTGACGCTGCACGTGTCCGGCACGCCGGCCGCGCCGGCAATCCAGGGCAAGATCCTCGTGCGCGACCTCGGCGTGGCGTCGCGGCCGGAGCTGCCGAAGGGCGAGCTCGATCTGAATTTCCGCACCGCGGAGGGAAAGCTGGAGCTCGCCGGCACGCTGCTGACGCCCGGCTATCCGGCGGCGGTGCTCACGGCGTCGACGCCCTTCCGGCCGGGCGAATGGCTGGACCATCCGGAGCTGTTGGAGACGGAGAAACTCCAGGCGGCGGCCCACCTGCCGGACGTCGACCTCGCGCGCTTCGCCGCGCTGCTGCCGGGCGTGAAGTCGCTCGGCGGAATCGCCAAGGGCGACTTCGTGGTCGGCGGCACGCTGGCGAAACCCGAGCCGCGCGGCGACCTCGAACTCAAGGGCGGCTCGATCACGCTCGCCAACGATTCGTTTCCGGAAATCCGCGGGATCAACCTGAAGGCGCACGCCACGCCCGCCGCGGTCGAGCTGGAGCGGCTCGCGGTCGACGCCGGCGGCGGAACGCTCGACGGCCGCGGGCGGCTGGCGCTCGACCAAGGGAAGGTCGGCAACCTCGAACTGACGCTGCGCGGCAAGGCTCTGCCGGTGAAGCGCGACGACTCGATGATCGTGCGGGCGAACGTCGACCTCGCGGTGCGCGGGCCGTGGGACGCGGCGACGGTTTCCGGCACGGTCGCGGTCGTCGACAGTCTTTATTACCGCGACATCGAGATCCTGCCGATCGGCGTGCCGTTCAACCGGCCGGCGGTGCCGAAGCTGCCGTCGATCGACGCCGCCAAACCGGCGAACGCCACCGCCGCGATTCCCGAGCCGTTCCGCAGCTGGAAGCTGGCGGTGAAGGGGAAAACGGCGAATCCGTTTCTGATCCGCGGCAACTTCGCCACCGGCGAGGCGACGCTGGATGTCGACATCGGCGGCACGCTGGGAGCGCCGGCGCCCCGCGGGCAGGCGCGCCTGAGCGGGGTCTCGGCGCGGCTGCCGTTCAGCACGCTGGTGCTGGAGGAGGGAACGATCGATTTCCGCCCCGAGGCGCCGTTCGACCCCACGCTCAACCTGCGCGGCCGCTCGCGCATCCGGCCGTATGAGGTGAACCTGTTCGTCTATGGTCCGGTGTCCGATCCGAAGGTGCTGACGACCTCGAACCCGCCGCTGCCGGAAAACGAGATCATGACGCTGCTGGCGACCGGGACGACGACCCGCGGCATCGAGGACCAGCAGGCGGCGATGACGCGCGGCGCGCAGCTGCTGGTCGAGGAACTGCGGCGCGGCCGCATCCGCAACACGCGCTGGCTCCAGCCGCTGCTCAAGCTGCTCGACCGCGTCGATTTCCAGATCGGCGAGGAAAACCCATACAGCGGCCAGCGTTACAACGCCGCGACGATCAACCTCGACGACCAATGGCTGATCACCGCGGGGGTTTCCGAGCAGGGAAACTCCCGCATCCTGCTGATGTATCTGATCCGTTTCCGATGATTTCCGCCCGTCACCTCTGGCTCGTGTCGTCCCTGCTGGTGCTGCCGGCGGCGGCGCAGAACGGGCTGTTGGACGCGCTCACCGGCGACCACGGCTACCCGGTGCTGACGCACGTGCGGATCGCCGGGATGACGACCTTGTCGGAAAGCAACGCGCTGGCGCTGCTCGGCGACCGCCTCGAGCACGTCCGCCGCCAGCGCCCCGACCCGTCGCGGGCGAGCGACGCCGCCTTCATGGCCGAGCGTTTGTTCCGCAGCCACGGGTTCAACCAGGCCGAGGTGTCGTGGCAGATCATCGGCAGCGACACGATCCAGCTCATCGTCAAGGAAGGGCCGCGCCAGCAGCTCGGCACGGTGACGGTGGAGGGCGTGGACGCCGAGACGGCGCGCAAGCTGCGCAAGTTGTTCGAGCTGCCCGCCGTGAAACGCCGCGTCGCGCCGGGCGAACGGCCGCCGTTTATCGACAGCGACCTCGACGAAGGCCTCGCCCAGATGCGGGCGGAGTTCCAATCGCGTGGCTACTGGTCGGCGGAAGTCATGCTGGGCGGCCGCTCGGTGAACCCGAAGACCGGCTTCCACGACGTGGTCATCGTCACCAAACCGGGGCCGGAATATGCGATCGGGCGGCCGGATTTCACCGGTGCGCCTTCGGGCGAACGGAGCGCGGCACAGGCGGCGGCGGAGTTCGTCGGGCGCGTGGCGGACACCGCGGCGGTCAACGGCATGCGCGCGGCGGTCGAGGAATCCTACCGCAAGCTGGGCTTCGCCGACGCCGAGATCCGCATGACCAACACGCTCGTGGACGGGAGGTTCCTCGCGCATTTCACTATCGTCGAGGGCGAGCGGTTCCGGCTGGGCGAGGTCGCGTTCGATGGCCTGCAAAAGACCCGTCCTGAGCGGGTCCGCCAGCGCATCGGCGATCTGGAAGGGAAGACCTACGACCCGACGGTGATGGAAAAGCGGCTGCGCGGAATGATGGCGACCGGGGCGTTCGAATCGGTGCGGCTGGAAACGGTCCGCCGCGGCGGAGGCGTGCTCGACGCCACGCTGCACTTCGAGGAGGGCGAGGCGCGCGGTTACGCGATTTCCGCCGGGTTCGGCACCTACGAGGGGCCGATCCTCGGGATGAACTACTTCGACCGCAATTTCCTCGGCACGCTGCGGAACCTGAGCAGCGGTTTCGAGATCAGCGCGCGCACGGTGCTGGGCGAGGTGAGCCTGGCCGATCCCTGGCTGTGGGGGACGGACGCCAGCGGGCTGGCCCGGCTCTACATGCTGAACCGCGACCACGAGGGGTATTCCACGTGGAAGGCGGGCGGAGAGCTCGGCGCGGACTACCCGGTGAGCGACCATTACAAGCTCTCGCTGCGCGCCGGCTACGCGTTCGTGAACTCGAACGAGGACGGCATTCCGGCGCAGTTCATGGGCGAAACGGTGTATGGCAATCCCTACCTCCGGTTCGTCCAGCGGCTCGACTACCGCGACAGCGCCGTGCTGCCGACCAAGGGCTGGCAGCTGGAGGCGCCGCTGGAACTCGGAGCGGCCCTCGGCGAGATTTCCTCCGGCTACCTGAAATCCGAGGTGGAGGTTTCCTGGTATCACCGGCTCGGCCCCACGGGGCAGGTGGCGCTGGGCGCCCGGGCCGGCACGCTCATGACGAGCGGCGATCGCTTCGATCTGCCGATCGACCTGCGCTACTTCCTCGGCGGCCCGCGCAGCGTCCGCAGCTTCCCCGAGCGCGAGCTCGGACCGCGCTCGACGACGGGTTACCCGCTCGGTGGCGAGGCCTACTGGGTGACCAACGCGGAATACATCCACCCGCTGTTCGGCGCGCTGAAGGGCGTGGCGTTCGTCGACGCGGGCGGGCTTTCGGCGCAGTGGCGGGAGTTCGGGGCGACCTCGCCCGATGTGGCGGCCGGGCTCGGCCTGCGGCTGGACCTGCCGATCGGGCCGGTGCGGTTGGAATACGGCCACAACCTGACGAAGGACGCCAACGAGCCGAGCGGGACGTGGCATTTCGCCATCGGCGTGGCGTTCTGAGCGCGGGGATTTTCCGAGTCCGCACATCCTCCTCAAGCCGGCGCGCGGGCTCGTGCCGCTGGCCTTTGGGGTTGCCTGGCGCGGCGGGGAGGCAAATGGTCCGGGGGTGTTTTCGACCTCGGGGATCCTCCTTTCCGTGCTGCCCGCCTATCTCTTGATCCTGGCCGGACTGGTATTGCGGCGGGCGGGCGTGCTGCGGCACGAGCACGACGAGGGGGTGATGCACGTGGTGTTCCACGTGATGTATCCGTGCTTCATCCTCGACAAGATCCTCGGCAGCTCGGCGCTGCGCGGCGTGTCGGCGGTGGCCTGGCCGATGGCGTTCGGATTCTGCGTGCCGGTGCTGGGCATCGGCATCGGCTGGTTGGTCGGGCGGATGCTCGGGATGGAAAAAGGGACCGGCCGGCGGACGTTCGCGTTGTCGTCGGGCGTGCAGAATTTCGGCTACACGGCGATTCCAGTGGTCCAGCAGTTGTGGGGCGGGACGGGCGCGCTGGCGGTGTTGTTCGTGCACAACCTCGGGGTGGAATGCGCGATGTGGTCGGTCGGCGTGATGCTGATGAGCGGGGCGAAGAAGCTCGAATGGCGGCGCTTGATCAACGGCCCGATGTTCGCGGTGGTCGGCGGTTTGCTGCTGGTCGGCCTCGGCTGGGACCGGCACGTGACCGGTCCGCCGCGCGAGGCGATGCGGATGCTCGGGCAGGGGGCGTTCCCGGTGGCGATCGCGCTGACGGGCGCGATGATGCATGACATGCTCGGCAAGGAACGTCCGTCGCTGCGGGTGGTGCTGGGCGGCAGCCTGGTGCGGCTCGGGCTTTCGCCGCTGGCGATCCTCTTGATCGCGAAGTGCCTGCCGCTGGCGGTCGAGCTGAAGCAGGTGATCGTCGTGCAGGCGGCGATGCCCGCGGCGATGACGCCGGTGTTGTTCGCCCGGCTCTACGGCGGCCGCCCGGCGATCGCGGTGCAGATCGTGCTGGTGACGACTTTGCTCAGCCTGCTGACGCTGCCGTGGATCATCCGCTGGGGCATGCTTTGGCTCGGGTTGTGAACGGGCAAATTGAAATTTGAGATTTGAAATGGGAGGCCGCACGTTGGGCGGCATGAAAGCGATTGGCGCGCCGCGGTATTTTCCGGTCGATCACGAGTCTTGTCTGGTGGAGTTCGACGCCGCGATGCCGGAGCCCGGTCCGCGGGATCTGCTGGTGCAGATCGAGGCGGCGGGCGTGAACCCGGTGGACACCAAGGTGCGGCGGGCGCTCGGGCCGGAGCCGCTGGCGGTGCCGCGGATCCTCGGCTGGGATGCCGCGGGCGTGGTGGTGGCGACCGGCGCGGAGGTGGCGGATTTTCAAACCGGCGACCGCGTCTACTACGCCGGCGATCTGACGCGGCCGGGCGCGAACGCGGAGTTCCAGTGCGTGGACGAGCGGCTGGTGGCGCACGCGCCGGCGACGCTGGGTTTCGCCGAGGCGGCGTCGTGGCCGTTGGTATCGCTCACCGCCTGGGAGCTGCTGCACGAGCGGATGGGCGTGGACGTGCACGGGGCCGACGCGGGCAAGGCGCTGCTTGTGATCAACGGCGCGGGTGGGGTCGGCTCGGTGCTGATCCAGCTGGCGAAGCAAGCCGGCCTGACCGTGGTGGCGACCGCCTCGCGCGTGGAAACGACCGCCTGGTGCCGGGAGATGGGCGCGGACCACGTGATCGACCACCGCCTGCCGCTGTCGCCGCAGATGGCGGAGCTGGAGTTCGGCGAGGTGCCGTTCATCGCGAATCTTTATCTGCCCGATCCGTATTGGCAGGAAACCGCGCAGCTGCTCGCGCCGATGGGCACGCTGGGGCTGATCGTCGAGCCGGCCGGGCCGCTGCCGGTCGGCGATCCCTACAAGGCGAAGTGCGCGCGGATCGTGTGGGAGTTCATGGCGGCGCGGGCGAAATTCCAGACGCCCGACATGGCGCGGCAGGGCGAAATTCTGGAGGAAATCGCGTGCCGGATCGACGCCGGGCAGCTGAAGCCGGTGCTGACCCGCGTGTTGCGGCCGTTTTCGCCGGAAACCCTGCGCGAAGCCCACGCCGTGATGGAGGCGGGGAGAACCCATGGGAAATGGGTGGTCACCGGGGTGCTCGGGGAGTGAGCGGATGATGCGTGGGTCTTCGCTCGGCCGGTCGAATTCGGAGTCGCTTTTCTAGGGAGGAACTCTTTACGGATCCCTGTCCACTGCTCACTGATCCCTTCATCCATGGCCGCACACGCCGAAGTATTCGAGGTCCGCACGCGCGGAAAGGGGACGTTCGAGATCAGCGACGAGGTCGCCGCCATTGTGGCGCGCTCGGGCGTCCGGACCGGCACGGTGACCGTGTTCGTCCGCCACACCAGCGCCAGCCTGGTGATCATGGAGAACGCCGATCCGAGCGCGCGGCGCGATCTGGAGGTGTTTTTCGACAAACTGGTGCCGGAGGATACGCCGTGGTTCGTGCACACGCTGGAAGGGCCGGACGACATGCCGAGCCACATCCGCATGGCGCTGACCCGGACCAGCGAGGTGGTGCCGGTGGTGAACGGGCGGATGACGCTCGGGACGTGGCAGGGGATTTTCCTGTTCGAGCACCGCCGTGCGCCGCACCGGCGGGAAATCGTCGTCAGCGTGGTGGGGGAGTGAGCGGGATTTCGGATCGCGGATTGGGAAGAGGGCGGAAAGCCGTCGTCCAGCGACGGTTGCTTCCGGATCTGCGGGAAACCGGAAACTGAAAACTGGCAACTCCGCCGGTCGGGTCGTTAGGATGGCGCCGTGGAACGCAACGCCCGCACCTTGATCGACCTCGCGCTGGCCGAAGACATCGGCACCGGCGACGTGACCTCGCTGTATTTCGTGCCGGAGGACCGGATCGCCCGCGCGTTCGTCGTGGCGCGGAGCGAGGGGGTGGTTTCCGGGGTGGAGGTGGCGCAGGCGGTGTTCCGGGCGGTCGACGCGGCGCTGGACATCGCGGTGCTGATTCCGGACGGCAGCCGGGTCGCCGCCGGGGCGATGGTGCTGCGGATCGAAGGACCGGCGCGCTCGATCCTGACCGCCGAGCGCACGGCGCTCAATTTCCTCCAGCGCCTGAGCGGGGTGGCCTCGCTGGCGCGGCGCTACGTCGAGGCCGTCTCCGGCACCGGCGCGCGGATCCTCGACACCCGCAAAACGACACCGGGCTACCGCCTGCTGGAAAAGGCGGCGGTCGTCCACGGCGGCGGCACCAACCACCGGATCGGGCTCTACGACCGGGCGATGGTGAAGGACAACCACCTGGTGGCGGAAGGCGGACTGGAGGCGCTGCAGGCGGCCATTTCCAAGCTCAAGGCGGAACGGCCGGGCGTGGAGGTCGAGCTCGAGGCGGACCGTCTCGACCAGTTCGAGGCGTTCCTCGGTCTGGACGGCGTCGACCACATCCTGCTCGACAACATGAGTCTCGAAGAAATGCGGCGCGCGGTCGAGCTGCGCGACGGCCGGACGCTGCCGCAGTTGGAGGCGAGCGGAGGGGTGAACCTCGCCACGGTGCGCGGCATCGCGGAAACCGGCGTGGATTTCATCTCGGTCGGCGCGCTGACCCACTCGGCGCCTTCGCTCGACCTCGGATTGGATTTCGTGCCGGTGGTGCCATGAGCCTGGTCGACGAGTTCACGCGCGTCGGGCCGCTGCTGCCCGAGCCGTTCCGCCTGATGGTGCGCGACGAGGTGGACTCGACCAACGACGAGGTCCGGCGGCTGGCGGAGGCCGGCGCGCCGGACGGCCGGGTGGTGATCGCCGACCGGCAGACGGCCGGGCGCGGGCGGCGCGGCGCGGCCTGGGTTTCGCCGCCGGGCGAGGCGCTGGCGTTTTCCGTGCTGGTGCGGCCGGGCGAACCGAAGGCGCTGTGGCCGCGGCTGGCGCTGGCGGCGGGCTTGGCGGTGGCGGAAGGCTTGGAATCCTTCGGCGTGGCGGCCGGCATCAAGTGGCCGAACGACGTCTGGATCGCCGGGCGGAAAGTCAGCGGCGTGCTGGTCGAGGCCGGCGCGGATTTCGCCGTCATCGGCATCGGCGTGAACGTCAACGTGACGGAGTTTCCGCCGGTGTTGGAAGCCGTCGCGACCTCGCTGCGGCTCGAAACCGGCGCGGCCGTCGATCGCGCCGCGGTGCTGGCGGAAATCCTCCGCCGGCTGGAAGGGTGGCGGCGTCAGATCGGCGGCGGGTTTCCCGAGCTGCTGGCGGCGGTGCGTTCGCGCTGCGTGCTGACCGGCAGGCGCGTCACGCTCACCGCGGCCGACGGCCCGCGCGCCGGCGTGGTGGCGGGCATCGGCGACGGCGGCGAGCTATTGCTGCGGAGCGAACGCGGGCTCGAGCGCCTGCTCCAGGCGGACGAGGTGAGGGTGATCGGGTGATCCTAGATCCCGAAATGGAAACCACGAAAGGCACGAAAAGACACGAAAGGAAGAAGATGGATGGAGATCAGAGCCATCCCCTTGGCAATGGGGGACATCTGTCCTCGGCTCTTCGATTTTCGTGAACTTTCGTGTTTTTCGTGGTTCCTGTTTTCTTCCGGGGTAATCCACACGCGGTGGTTCACGCAACATCCATCGCCCTGATCTCGTCGCGCACCAAGCGGACGAGTTCCTGCGGGCCGACGACCTTCGCCTGGCGGCCGAAGCTGAGCGTCCAGCGCAGCACTTCCTCGAGCCGGCCGGCTTCGAAGCGCACCTCGACGCGGGTCGCCTTGTCGTTGAGCGGGATGACCTCCTGCGTCGGGTGCCAGCGGCGTTCCTGGGCGAGCTGGGCGGCATAGCCGCGGAGTTCGACGCGGATCAGATGGCGGCTCGAATCGCCCTCGACGTTCCAGACGCCGAAGGACATCCGCAGGTATTCCCGGCCGTCGAAGCTGGCGGGCCGCTCGAAGAGCTTCGAGGTGACCTTGAGGCGGGACAGCCGCGGCAGGGCGAAGGTGCGCAGCGCGCCGCGCTCCAGATCGTGGGCGATGAGGTACCAGCCGCCGTCGATCTCGCCGAGGTGGTAGGGCTGGACGCGGCGGGTTTCCGCCTGCTCGGAGCCGAGCTTGCGGTACGAAAAGGCGACCTCGCGGCGGCAGAGCACGGCGTTCGCCAGCTCGCCGAAGAGCTTCACGTTCTTCGGGCTGCATTCGACGAGCTTGCGCGAGAACGCGTCATCGAGCTCATTCCAGCGGAAGCTGACCTCGCCGTGGAGGTTGCGCGTCATTTTGCCGAAGATCTCGCCCATGGTTTGTTCGAGCGTGGTGCCGCGGACGGAGTCGAACGCGGCGCGGGCGAGGAACAGCCCGGCCAGCGTGTCGGCCGTGGTTTGGAAGACCGGGAAGTCGCTGGTATCCGAGCTGTAGTAATAACCGTGCTGGATCTTGTCGTACTCGATCGGCAGTCCGAGGAAGTCGCGCATGTGATTGATGTCGCGCTGGATCGTCTTCGTCGTGACCTCGATCTGCTTGGAAAGGGTCGAGCAGTTGGGGAAACCGCCGCTGCGGATCGCGTCGTGGATCGCGTAGATCCGGTGGAGCGAGGGGCGGTTCTGGGGGGGCTTTTCCGCTAATGCGGCGGCCGATGCATCACGGAGGGGGGAGCACATGACGCGTCGATTTTCACCACAGGTTAGACGTGTCCGCCAGCCGGAACGCGGGAAAATGCCGCCCATACGCGATTTTTGCCGCATTCGTCCGCGCCGGAGGCTCAGCGCACCGCGCCGCCGGCCACCGAAAATCGGGCGAGCGCGGCGACCTCGGGCGTTTCCTCCAGCCACGCGAGCGAGGTGGTGGTGATCCACTTCTGGGCGGCGGGCGGCAGGTGGTTCATCAGCGCGTTGCGGCGGCCGGGGTCGAGCTCGCCGAAGATGTCGTCCATCAGATAGACGGGCGTTTTGCCGCCGAGCCGCGCCAGCAGCTCACCCTGGGCGAGCTTGAGCGCGAGGGCGAGCGTCCGCTGCTGGCCTTCGCTGGCGAAGTCCGCGGCGGGCATGCCGTGGAGCTTCAGCGCGAGGTCGTCGCGGTGCGGGCCGACGACGCACTGGCGGAGCCGCCGCTCGCGCTCGCGCGCCTGCTCGAACGACGCGCGCAGGCACGGTCCGCCGGCCGGCTGGTAGGCCAGCGCGAGCGGCTCGGCCTTGCCGGAAACGGCGGCCTGGGCCTCGGCGGCGAGCGGTTCCAGCGCGGCGACCAGCCGGGCGCGGCTGGCGGCCAGCGCGGTGCCGTGCTCGATGAGGATCTCCTCGTAGGCGGCGAGCTCGGCGTCGCGCGGGCGAGGGTCCTTGAGCAGCAGGTTCTTGGCCTGGAGCGCCCGCTTGTAGCGCGACCACGCGCGGCGGTAGCCGGGGTCGAGCTGCGAGCCGAGGAAATCGAGGTAACGGCGGCGCACCTCGCCCGGGCCGCGGACCAGCTCGAGGTCCTCATTGCCCATCCACACGACCAGCCCGCCGTCGGCCAGATAGTCGCCCTGGCCGTCGCGCGGCTCGCCGTCGACGGCGAGCTCCAGCCCGTCCTTGCCGCAGCGGACGCGGCGTTCCTGGTCCCAGGCGTCGCCGGCGATGCCGAAACCGCCGGTGCCGAAGCGCGTCATCGTGGCCATCCGGCGGGCGCGGGGCGAATGGAGCCGCACCAGCACGCAGAGCGCCTCGAGGATCGAGGTCTTGCCCTGCGCGTTCTCGCCCGTGAACACGCCGCCGGCCGCGGGAAGCTCGAGATCGAGCTCCGCGAAACAGCGGAAATCCAGCAGGCGCAGCGTGCGAACCACGCCCATGGGCTTACGCGAGACGCGGGCCGAAGCGGAAGACGCGAATTGGGAATCGCCGCGCGGCGGGGCCTTGCGTGGATTTGAAAACCGCCAATCTCGCGGATCATTTTTTTGAATGAGGAAGGCAGGAATTTCAGGAAAAGAGTGATGGCGGGTCTTCTTTTCCTCACTTCCTGCTTTCCTCATTTTTTCCCCGATTCGCTCGATCCACGGCGTGGGGCTTCCCCGTGCGGACGCTTCGGCCGGGGAAACCCGGGGGTTGCGCGGGGGGCGGATCGGGGGTATGGGGCGGGCGAATCCCACTTGTAACCAATCATGTCCGTACTCGTTGGCAAACCAGCCCCGTCGTTCAGCGCCAAGGCCGTGATCGACGGCACCACCATCGTCGAGGACTTCTCCCTCGATCAGTTCATCGGCGAAAAATACGTCGTCCTCTTCTTCTACCCGAAGGACTTCACCTTCGTCTGCCCGACCGAACTCCACCGCTTCCAGGAGGAGATCGCCGAGTTTGAATCCCGCGGCGTGCAGGTCGTCGGCTGCTCGACCGACTCCGAGTTCTCCCACTGGGCCTGGCTCCAGACGCCGAAGGCCAAGGGCGGCATCGAAGGCGTGAAATACCCGCTCGTCGCCGACATCAACAAGACGATCTCTACCGCCTACGACGTGCTCGCCGGTGAATACGGCAGCGACGAGAACGGCGACATCGTGGCCTACGGCGAGCTCGTCGCCTACCGCGGCCTGTTCCTCATCGACAAGGACGGCATCGTCCGCCACCAGGTCGTCAACGACATGCCGCTCGGCCGCTCGATCCGCGAGGCGCTGCGCGTCATCGACGCCCTCCAGCACTTCGAAGAGCACGGCGAAGTCTGCCCGATGGACTGGTCCCGCGGCGACAAGGCGATGACGCCGAGCCACGCCGGCGTCAGCGACTACCTCGCGAGCTGAGTTCCGCGGCGTCCATCGCGACGATTTTCCAACGGGCGAACCGAGCACCTCGGTTCGCCCGTTTCGTTTGCGGGGATCGGCAGGGGGCGCCTCGCCGAGGCCGCCTTCGCAAGCCCTTGCCGCCACGGTGAGCGAACGGGCGAACCGAAGCCTTGCGATCCGCCTCGAGGGTCGCCGTCGCCGAACCGGCTTCGAAGGCGCTCTCGGCGAGAGCGCCCCACCTTTTGCGGCCGCGCCAACGGCGCGACCGATTCCAGCCCGGCTGCGACGCCCTTCGGGGTCGGATCGGTGGTGCGCACTCCATCCGGTGGTAATCGTCGCTGCGCTCCTCGACCACCGGCTACCGTCGCTGTCATCCCTCTCGGGATGAAGAACTCACTTCGGAGTTTTCCTGACGTTGAAAAGGCGGACGGTGAATGCCGAAGGCATTGCAGCTCAAGTAGCCGGTGATTGAGCGAAGCGACATCACCGGAAAACCCGCCGAGCCGAGTTCGCACCCCGTGAGCGGGTGCCAGCCCGGCTGCGACGCCCTTCGGGGTCGGATCGATGGTGCGCACTCCATCCGGTGGTCATCGTCGCTACGCTCCTCGACCACCGGCTACCGTCGCTGTCATCCCTCGCGGGATGAAGAACTCACTTCGGAGTTTTCCTAACGTTGGGAAAGGTGGGTAACGGGCAGCTCGGCGAGGCCGCGCTACCTTGCCGCCGAGCTACGGCGCAGACGCGGCTGTCACTGGCGCAGACGCGGTTGTCGCTGGCGCAGACGGGCTTGTCGCTGGCGCAGACGCGGTTGTCACTGGCGCAGACGCAGTTGTCACTGGCGCAGACGCGGTTGTCACTGGCGCAGACGCGGTGGCCAATGGCGCAGATTCGGTGGCCAATGGCGCAGACGCGGTGGCCAATGGTGCAGACACGGTGGCCAACGATGCAGATGCGGTGGCCAACGTTGCGGATGCGAATGGCAACTGCCGCGCCAACGGCGCGACCGATACCAGCCTGGGGCGCAAGCCCCAGGAAGCGCCCGCCCCACCGACACAAGGGCTGAAAGCCCGCCCCAATACCCTTTCCGGCTTGGCCCGCCAACGCTCCGCCCCTACAAACGCACCATGCCAACCCGCGCCGAACCCCGTGCCTCCGGGTCGCCTTTGATCGTGATACCCGATCGGTCGGGTATCACCCCCCAAACCCGACCGGTCGGGTAACAAAACTGTTAGGCAAAGAATGAAAGCCGTCGATCAGTTCGCAGTAAAAACGTGGTGCGAAGCACATGGTTTCGCCCTCGATGAACGCGGACGCCCAATACAATGCGGAAGCGATTATTTCCGCATCCCCAACGACGCAGGTGCGCGAGTAGCGCTAGTAAAAGGTGATTTGCGTGCGTTTCAAAATGAAGATCAGATCTGCGTTTTTATTGATGATTGGAGTGTTTGGCCTTCTGGAGAGTGGATGCATATTTTTGAGCGCTTTAGATTATCATATGGGATTACAGAGCCATTGATTGAGAAGTCGGGTCATATCATACAAAAAGAAGATTTTGACGCAGTGACCTCGTTGGCTATTTACTCAGTTCTGATGCTTTGGGACTGCTATGTTCTAGGCTCGTCTGGTCGTACATTTTTATTTTATTCGCACGATGAAGTCGGAAACAAAAACGGAGCCTAACAAGGCGCTACAGACAAGATACATGCTTGTCATGCGTCGTGCTGTGCACGCCGCCCGCCAAGCATGTATCTGTCTGATCTAGGACGTTCCCCCCAAAATCCCATCCGGCACGGGCAGCGCGCCGCAGGCGCGTCACTTAAACCGGTTGCGCCGCCGGGCAATGGGTCGAGTGTTCCGGACGGAACCCATTGACGCTTATGAAAACGGCGGAATCGAAAAACTTCGGCGCGCCTGACGAAGTGCGCGAATTTCCCTACGGACGGCTGGAACTGGTCGAGGTCGGCGGTGCGACGATCGGTCGTGCGACCTTGCAGCCGGGCTGGCGATGGTCGACCTGCGTGCAGCCAATCGCCCAGACGCCGAGTTGTCAGGCGGCGCATTTGCAATACCACGTCTCCGGCGTGCTGCATGTCCAGATGGACGACGGCACCGAGCTGGATTGCAAAGCCGGCGACGTCTCGTCCCTGGCCCCGGGGCACGACGCCTGGGTCGTCGGCGACGAGCCGGTGGTGCTGGTCGATTTCCAGGGATTGGCGAATTTCGCCAAAGGGCATTGAAAAGGTGGCGCGGCCTCGCCGAGGCCGCTTCGAAGCGGGAAGTGCGACAGGGTGAACACGTGGCAAGTCGAAGGCTTCGATTCGCCCGGAGGAACTCCGCGGCTGCACCGGCTTTGAAGCGCTCTCGGCGAGAGCGCGCCACCTTTCATACACCACCTTTCACGCGTCCCTCCAGTCGCGTCGATATGGCCACTCCTCAGGAAGTGTTGCCAAACCCGCGCGGACCGGATTCTGGCGGATGTAATCCGCAGTGGAACTGGCGTTTTCACCGCTTCGGAGGCGGTGATCGAAAAAGCCCTCCTGCCAGTGGATTCGGTGATTCCGTGCCGTCCAGCGCTTCCATTCGCGGATGTTTTTTCTCAGGTAGAACGTTTTTGGGAAGGTGACGATGCCGTGGAAGTGATCCGGCATGGCGAGGAAGATCGGCCACTTCCAATCGCCCCGTTGTTCGCGGAATTCGATCGCATCGCGGATGCCTTGCCAGACGTCGGGATAGGCCAATTGGTTGAGGCTTCGTTGGCGGCAGTTGATCGTGATGAAAAATGCCTCCTGGGAGGGGTCGATCCAATGGGGGACGTCGTGAGGGAGTTTGTCCCGGTCGATCCATCTCATGGTGTGGGATATGAGCGAGATAAGTCGTTCGGTGAAGCCGAAAGGTGGCGCGGCCTCGCCGAGGCCGCTTCGAAGCGGGAGGTGCGATAGGGTGAATACGTGGCAAGTCGAAGGCTTCGATTCGCCCGGAGGAACTCCGCGGCTGGACCGGCTTCGAAGCGCTCTCGGCGAGAGCGCGCCACCTACACCAGCCGACCATCCACCCACCGCTCGATTCCCAGCGGGTTCTCGTCGCGCAAGGCGGGCGGGAGGAGGGCTTGCGGGCAGTTTTGGTAGGCGACCGGACGGATGAAGCGCTGGAGCGCGGCGGTGCCGACGGAGGTGAAGCGGACGTCGGTGGAGGCCGGCCACGGGCCGCCGTGATTCGTGGCCGGACCGACTTCCACGCCGGTCGGCACGCCGTTGAGGATCACCCGGCCGGCGATTTCGGTCAGCCGGTCGACGAGAGGAGCGGCGGAGGCGAGATCGGCGTCGGCCCCGAAGACGGAGGCGGTGAGCTGGCCGCCGAGGGCGTCGAGCACGGCGGCGGTTTCCTCGGGCGAACGGGTGACGACGAGCAGGGCGAACGGGCCGAACACTTCGTGGCGGAGTTCCGGGTGGGCGAGCAATTCGGCCGCGGTGGTTTCGGCAAGGATCGGGCGGCCTTCGCTGGCGGCGGCATCGGCTTCGCGGGTGGAGGTGGCGAGCAGGCGCAGCGCCGGGTGCGAGGCGAGGGCGAACGACGCGTCGTGGAAGCTCGCGACGATCCCGCCATGCAGCAGGGTGGCCGGGTCGGCGGAGGCGAAGGCGCGTTGCAGGGCGTTGCGGAAGGCGGGCAGGGCGTCGCATTCCGGGGCGATCCAGAGGCCGGGTTTGGTGCAGAATTGCCCGCCGTCGGTGGTGGCGGAGCGGGCGAGCGCGGCGGCGATTTCCTCCGGCCGGGCGGCGAGCGCGCCGGGGAGGAGGAGCACCGGGTTGAGGCTACCCATTTCGGCGAACACCGGGATCGGATCGGGGCGGGTGGCGGCGACGTCGAACAAGGCGCGGCCGGCGGTAAGCGAGCCTGTGAAGCCGATCGCCCGCGTGGCCGGATGCTTCGCCAGCCATGGGCCGAGCGTCCGTCCGTCGCCCTGGAGCAGCGAGAACACGCCGGCGGGCAGGCCGACCTCGGCCGCGGCGGCGGCGATCGCCTCGCCCGTCAGCTCGGACGTGCCGGGATGGGCTTCGTGGGCTTTCACCACCACCGGGTTGCCGGTGGCGAGGGCGGAGGCGGTGTCGCCACCGGCCACCGAGTAGGCGAGGGGAAAATTGCTCGCGCCGAAAACGACGACCGGGCCGATCGGGCGCATCACGCGGCGGAGGTCGGGCTTCGGCAGCGGCTGGCGGTCCGGCCGGGCGGTTTCGATCCGGGCGTCGAGCCACGCGTTTTCCCGGGCGATGCGGGCGAACATCCGCAGGTGGCCGGTGGTGCGCGCCAGCTCGGCGGCGAGGCGCTCCGGCGGCAGCCCGGTTTCCCGGTGGGCGCGGGCGAGCAGCGCGGATTCGGCGTCGAGCAGGTTTTCGGCGATCGCTTCCAGAAAACGGGCGCGCGTTTCGCCGTCGCTGGCCCGGAAGGCGGGAAAGGCGTCCTTCGCCGCCCGCAGCGCCTCGTCGACCTCCGCCTCGGTGGCCGTGGCGAAGGTGCCGGGCAACTCGCGGCGGTCGAGCGGCGAGACGGCGCGGAAATGCGGTTCTCCGCCCGGAGCGTGGCGGCCGGCGACGAGGGAATTCCCATGCAGGGGCATGCGGAATCTTTAAAGGGCGGGCGGAGCCTTGGCTTGCCCAAATTCGCCGGGGGAGATCCGCCCTTGTGTTAGACCGAAATGGCGGTTTGGTACCACAGGAGGAATCCTTGCGGGGATTTTTCCGTTTAACCTCACCACCTCATTTATGAAACTCAAACGCATCATCGCGGCGACGACGGCTCTGGGCCTTGCATTCGCCCCGCTTTTCGCGGCGGAGGAATCCAAGACCGAGAAGGCCCTCGAAACCGCCAAGGACAAGACCGAGGCCGCGGTTGAAAAAACCAAGGAGGCTGCGGTGAAAACCGGCCATGCGGTGAAAGACGCCGCCCAGAAAACCGGCGAGGCGACCAAGGAAGCCGCCGGCAAAGCCAAGGACATGGTCACCGGGAAGTCCGAAACCAAAACGGGCGAACTTTCCGCCTCGGACAAGGCGCTGCTCGATCATGCCGCCAAGTCGTCCGCGAAACTGACCGCCGCGCAGAAGACGAAGCTGCTCGAAATCCTCAACACGGGTGACGACAAGGCGCTCAACGATCTGCCCGGCGTGGGCATGATCAAGTCCGGACACATCAAGAAAGCCCGCCCGTTCAAGGGGGTGAACGACCTGATTCTGGTCGAAGGCATCGGCGAAAAGACCTTCGACGAAATCGTGGTCTGGGCCGAAGGCGGCTTCAAAGTCGAGGGCAAGATGGCCCCGAAAAAGGAAGCCGTGAAACCCGACGCGCCGAAAAACGACATGAAGAAAGGTTACTGACCTCCGCCGGATCCCCAGCGGTTTCCCGGAGCGCGAGCCCCGGGAGGCCGCGGGACCGCGGGGCGAGCCGGATTTTTACCCTTTTCCCGGGGGTGGGGGGGGACTAGCGTCCCGGCCGATATGAGTGCCTGCGGTCCGAAGATGAATATGGATCCGGCTTTGCACCGGGAACAAAAACCTTCCTGGATCAAGGTGCGGCTGCCGAACAACCCGGTGTTCTGGTCCACCAAATCGATGGTGCAGGACCTGAAGCTGGTGACCGTGTGCGAGGAGGCGCAGTGCCCGAACCGCTGGGAATGCTGGGGCCACGGCACGGCCACGTTCATGATCGCGGGCGACAAGTGCACCCGCGCCTGCGGCTTCTGCGCCGTGAAAACCGCCCGCCCGGACGCGCTCGAAGCCGACGAGCCGGTGCGTGTCGCCACCGCGACCCAGCGCATGGGCCTCAAGCACGTCGTCATCACCGCGGTCGCCCGTGACGATCTCAAGGACGGCGGTGCCGAGCATTTCCAGCAGACGATCGAGGCGGTGCGCGAAATGAATCCCAGCACGATCATCGAGGTGCTGGTGCCCGATTTCAACGACCGCGACTGGGCCCTCCAGATGGTGATGGACGCCCGTCCGCACATCTTCAACCACAACCTGGAAACGGTCGAACGGCTCACGCCGTTGGTGCGTTCCCGCGCCAAGTATCAGCGCTCGCTGACGGTGCTGAAGAAGGCGAAGGCGATGGTGAACGGTCGCGTGGCGACCAAGAGCGGCATCATGCTCGGCCTGGGCGAGCGCCGCGAGGAGGTGCTGCGCGCGTTCGACGACCTGCTCGCCCACGACGTCACCGTGCTGACGCTCGGCCAGTATCTGCGGCCGACGCCCAAGCATCTGCCGGTGGTGGAATACATCGAGCCGGCGGTGTTCGACGAATACAAGGCGATCGCCTTGGAAAAAGGCTTCAAGCACGTGGCGAGCGGTCCGCTCGTCCGCAGCTCGTATCACGCGGCGGATTTCCGGCCGGAGCTGGACATCCTCGAGGCGGTGGAAAGCGACGTGCGCGCGAAAAAAGGTCTCGAACTCGGTCCCGAGCACCTCGGTTTGCCGGAGGCGAAGGCGGAGCTGGTGAAGAACCTCTGAAGAGGAAATTCTAATGACTCAATCCTCATTCCTGAACGGAAGAGGGTAGAAGAGTCAGAAGCGTTACCGCGAATCAGGCGAATCCCCGCGAATCTGAAAAAGAGATTCGCGAGATTCGTTCTATTCGCGGTTTCTTTTTTTCGTTTCAGAGGATCACACCCGCTTCGCGGAAGGAATACCACGGCTGGCGGCCGGGCGACGGGCGGCCGATGATGACGTGGTCGAGAAAGCGGAGCTGCATCAGCTCGGCGGCCTCGACCAGCCGCCGGGTCAGGCGTTCGTCGGCGCGGCTGGGCGAAGGATCGCCCGAGGGGTGGTTGTGGGCGAGGACGAAGCCGTAGGCTCCCTGGACGATCACCGGGCGGAGGATTTCCCGCGGATGGGCGGTGGTTTCGCTGACCGAGCCAAGCGAGATCGGCGCGGTGCCCAGATGGCGCAAACGGGCGTCGAGCAGCAGGACGAGGGCGTGTTCCTGCGTTTGGTGGACGAGCTGGGGGAACAGGAACTCGTGGATCTGCTCGGGCGAATCGAGCGGCGTGTCGCGGACCTGCTCGCGGGCGAGGCGGGCGCCGAGTTCGAAGGCGGCGGCGAGCTGCGAGGCTTTGGCCAGGCCGAGGCCTTTTTCCGCGGCGAGCGATTTGAGCGGCAGCCGGCCGAGCGCGCCGAGGGAACCGAACTTGTGCAGCAGGTCGCGGCCGATTTGGATCGCGCTGCGGCCTTTGACGCCGGTGCGGAGGAAAAGCGCGAGCAGCTCGGCGTGGTCGAGGGAGGTGGGACCGAAACGGGCGAGTTTTTCGCGCGGGCGATCCTCGTTCGGCAGGTCGTGAATGCGGGAGGCCTCCATGGTGTTCATGTGAACTGAAATGGCGGCGTGTGGCAAGAGGGAGTTATCTCTTTCCAAGGCGGTCGGGACTTTCCATCCTGCCGGCATGGGGTGGATCGTGTTCTTCGATGGCGACTGCGCGTTTTGTTCGGGCACCGTCCGTTGGCTGGTCCTGTTCGATTGGCGCTGCAACCTCCGTTTCTCCCCGCTGCAAGGCGAGCTGGCGCGGGCGAAAGGTCTGGACGCGCTCGCCGATCCGGCCGGCGGCACGATGGTGGTGCTGCGCGAAAGCGACGGCGCGACGTTCACCTACAGCGACGCGTGGCTTGAAGTGACGCGCGCGCTCGGCGGGCCGTGGCGAATGTTCGGGATTTTCCGGCTCGTCCCGCGTTGTCTGCGCGACGCCGCCTACCGCGCGTTCGCCCGCAACCGCTACCGTTGGTTCGGCAAAACGAAGGCCTGCCCGCTGCCGGACCCGGCGGTGGCGAAGCGGTTGTTGTAGTCGTGGCGTGGAAAGAGATCGGAAGCAGGAATGCTTGGGTTACTTCGCCGATTTCGGGTCGAGGGCGTCGCGCAGGCCGTCGCCGAGGAAGTTCAGCGAGAACAGGGTCAGCGAGAACAGGACGGACGGGAACAGCAGCGGCCAGGGGTTGGAGAACATCGTGTTCGCGCCTTCCTGGATGAGCACGCCCCACGAGCTGTTCGGCGGTTTCACGCCGAGACCGAGGAAGGACAGCGTGGCCTCGAACAGCATGATGCTGGGGATGGTCAGCGTGGTGTAGACGATGATCGGTCCGAGCGTGTTCGGCAGGATGTGGCGGAACAGGATCCGCCCGTGGCCGAGGCCGAGCGAGCGGGCGGCTTCGACAAAGTCCATGCTGGCGACGCTCTGGACCTGGGCGCGGACGATGCGGGAAACGGTGAGCCAGGAAAGCGCGCCGATGGCGATGAACAGCGGGACGAGGGTGGTGATCGGCTCGACCCAGGTGCGGACGTTGCCGATGGCCGCCTGGCTGGCGTCCGTGCCGGCGACGCCTTTCACGGTCCACTCCGTGAGTTTGGCGGTCCACGGCTGGAGCGTGACGGAGAGCAGGATGACGATGACGAGAAAGGGCAGGGCGTAGAGGATGTCGACGATCCGCATCAGCAGCGCGTCGGTCCGCCCGCCGACGTAGCCCGCGATGGCGCCCCAGACGATGCCGATGGTGACCGAGACGAAGGTGGTGATCAGTCCGACGAGGATCGAGATGCGTCCGCCGAAGATCGCGCGGGAGAAAATGTCGCGGCCGAGCTGGTCGGTGCCGAACCAGTGTGTTGCTCCCGGCGGCAGGTTTTTGTCCGCCAGATTCTGGGCGTTCGGGTCCTGCAGCACGCCGGGCAGGAACGGCAGCAGCACGCAGGCGAGGACGATCACGGCGAGGATGACGAGCCCGGCGATGGCGGCGCGGTTGTGCCGCAGACGCAGCCAGGCGTCTTTCCAGAGGGAGGTGCCTTTTTCGGTCGTCATGGATCAGGAGGATTTGCGCAGGCGGGGATTGAGCCAGACGCCGAGGATGTCGGTGACGAGGTTGGCGAGGATCACGAGCGTGCCGTAGAGCAGCACCGGGCCGAAGATCATCGGGGCGTCGCGAGATTCGATCGCCTTGACGAAGTGGCGGCCGAGACCGGGGATCTGGAAGACGGCCTCGATCACGACCGAGCCGGAGATGATGCCGGCGAAGGCCGGGCCGAGGTAGGCGACGGCGGGGATCAGTCCGCCGCGCAGGCAGTGGCGGACGATGATGTTCCAAGGCGAAACGCCCTTCGCCCGGGCGGTGCGGACGAAGTCCTGCGACAGCGTTTCCAGCATGCCGGCGCGGGTCAGGCGGGAAAGGTAGGCGGCGTAGGCGAGGCCGAGCGTGAACGCGGGCAGGATCCAGCTCGACGGGCTGGTGGAATCCCAGCCGAGCGCGGGGAACCACTTCAGGCCGCGGCCGAAGAACTCGGCGAGGATCGGGCCGATGACGAAGGCGGGCAGGCAGATGCCGGTCATGGCGACCGCCATCGCGCCGGAGTCGATCAGGCTGTTGCGCTTCGCCGCGGCGAGGCAGCCGGCCGGGATGCCGACGACGACCGCGACGAACATGGCGAGCACGCCGAGTTGGAGGGAAACCGGGAAGGCCTGGGCGATGACTTCCGACACCGGCCGGCCTTCGAGGCGGAAGGAGAGGCCGGGATCGCCGCGGAGGTAGTTTTTCAACTGCCGGCCGTATTGCACCGGCAGGCTCTCGTTGAGACCGTAGTAAGCCTCCATCTTCGCGCGGATGTGCTTCGGTATCGCGCGCTCCGATTGGAACGGCCCGCCGGGCAGCGCTTTCACCAGGAAGAACGTCAGCGTGTAGAGGACGAGCAGGACGAGCAGTCCCTGGACGAGCCGGCTGAGGAGATTTTTGAACATGATCGGCTCAGGGTTCGAGGGAGAGGGCGCCCCACGGGTGGTTGTCGAGCAGCAGCGGATGCCAGCCTTTGATCTCCGGGCGGTGCAGGTAGTTGCGCGCCTCCCAGGCGAAAGGGATGAGCGGTTGTTCTTCCATCAACAGATGCTCGGCCTGGCGGAATTTTTCCAGCCGTTGCCGCGGGTCGGCCTGATGCGCGCCGTCGCTGAGCAGGGTTTCGTAGGTCTTGCTCGACCAACCGGTATTGTTGTTGCCGTTGCCCTCTGTCCACATCAGCAGGAAGGTCGTGGGATCGAGGTAGTCGCCAACCCAGCTGGCGACGGCAAGGTCGAAATTGAGCGTATGTTGGGCGCTGACGTAGGAGCCGAAGTCCTTGCCCTGGATGTCGACCAGGATGCCGAGGTGTTGTTTCCACATCGCCTGCAGCGCTTCGGACACCGTGCGCGCGCCGGCGCTGCGGATGAGCAGGGTGTAGCGCGGGAATCCCTTGCCTTCGGGGAAACCGGCTTCGGCGAGGAGCATGCGGGCGCGTTCGGGATCGAAACCGACGACCGCGTCCGGATGGTAATCGCCCACCGCCGGCGTGAGGGTGGCCGCCGGGCGCATGCCTTTGAGAATGGTATCGCACAGCGTCTTGCGGTCGATGGCAAGCGAGAGCGCCATCCGAACGCGCGGGTCGTTGAGGCCGGGGCGGGTGGTGTTCAGTCGGACGAAACGGGTGCCGAGATACGGCTCCTGCCGCAGCAGATCGGGATGGTCGGACTTCAGCTTGTCGACCAGATCGGGCGGCACCTGGTAGGTCGTGTGCAGTTGCCCGGCGAGGAAGGCGCGGGTTTCGGAATAGAAGTTTTCGATCGGGATGAAGCGGATGCCGTTGAGCTTCACATTCGCGGCGTTCCAGTAGCGCGGGTTTTTCGCGACTTCGAGGTGATCGTTGAACTTCCACTCCTTGAGCACGAACGGGCCGTTGCCGACCATGTGGTCGGGCTCGCACCACTTGGTGAAGCGGTCGGTCATTTTCCCGTATCGCAGCACGACGTGGCGCGGCACCGGGAACCAGCTGTCATAGCGGGTGATGCCGGGCAGGAACGGCACCGGCTCGCGCAGCGTGAGCTTCAGCGTGTGGTCGTCCAGCACGGCGACGCCGACCTGGCCGAAGTCCTTGAGCTCGCCCTTGTTGAAGGCCTCGGCGTTCTTGATGAAATACAGCATCTCCGCGTAGGGCGCGGCGAGGTCCGGGTGGAGGACCCGGTGGTAGGCGAACTCGAAATCGCGGGCGGTGAGCGGCGTGCCGTCCGACCACATGGCGTCCGGCCGGAGGTGGAACGTCCACTCGGTGAACTCGGCGTTGTGTTCCCACGAAAGCGCCGCGCCGGGCGGATAGGCGTCGTCGGTCCGCGGGTCGTCGGCGACGAGGCCTTCGAGCAACGAACGGATCACGTTGTGCTCGATCACGCCGGTGACGAGGTGGGGGTCGAGCGCCTTCGGGTCGTCGCCGTTGCCGACGAGGAGGATCTTTTCCCGGTTCGCCCGCTCGACCGCGGTCTCCCGCTGGCATGATGCGAGCAGCAGGCAGGCGAGTAGGGCGGATCCGAGCGAACGCAGCATGTCGGTCCGCAGTCTGGCCCGGCGGGACGGTGAGGAAAGGCGATTTTTAGCCGCAGGTCCGCCCGCCATGGCGCTTTTTCAAACGTCCTCCGCGAGCTCCTCGGCCTCCTCGCGCAGCTGGCGTTCCCAGATGTAGCGGCGGAAGAGGACCTTCACCGCCGCGGTCAGCGGCACTGCGAGCAGCGCGCCGACGAAACCGCCGAGGACGAGCGACCAGAACAGCATCGAGAAGATCACCGTGAACGGGTGCAGGCCGACGGAATCGCCTACGATCTTCGGCGCGGTGACCAGCGAGTTGATCTGTTGGACGCCGATGAAGATGGCGACGACGCCGAAGGCGTAGCCCATGGGCGAGAGGCCGAAAGCCTGGTCCGGCGCGCCCTGGGCGTGGAGGAAGCCGATGAGGCAGGCGGGGATCAGGCAGAGGATGTTGCCGATGTAGGGGATCACGCCGAGGATCGCCATGAAGATGCCGATCAGGAAGCCGTAGGGCAGGTTGTAGATTTCCAGCGCGATGCCGACGAGCACGCCGTCGATCAGGCCGACGAGCACCTGGCCGCGGAAGAACGAGATCAGGTAGCCGTTGATTTCGCGCAGGCAGTCGACGAGCTCGGTCTTGAAGCGGGACGCCTTGAGCGGGACGTAGTTGTGCCAGTTGTCGCGGATGGCGGCGGAGTCCTTGAGGAAGAAGAACAGGTAGACCGGCACCATGATCATGCCGAGGATCAGGCCGAAGAAGCCGACCGCCTTGCTGGTGCCGACACTCAGCCAGCGCTGGCCGAGCTGGAGCAGCGTGTCCTTGGACTCGTAGAGCAGGCGGCCGACACGGGTGCGCCAGAAGAAATCGAGCGTGACGGCGGCGGGCGGCGCGCCGGCCGGATAGGCGATCGGTTCGCCCGCGTCGGTGGTCTCGGTCAGCGCCCAGCCGATCGGATCGCCCGGGTGGTCTTTCCGGAGGTCGTGGAGGAAACGGGCGAGCTGCGGCGCGAGATGGGTGGCCTCGGAATCGCTTCCTTTGCCGCCGCCGGCCGCCGCGGGAGCCGTCGCGGACTGGACCTTGGCCGGCAGGTGGATCATCACGTCCTTGAGCATGACGCGGCCGCGCTTGATGCCGGGCAGCAGCGCCATGCCGAGCAGCGAGGCGGAGAGCAGCATCGCGACGAACACGCAGATGACGGCCCACAGCCGGCGCATGCCGCGTTTTTCCAGCCAGCGGACGACCGGATCGAGCAGGTAGGCGACGATGCCGGCGACGAGCAGCGGCACCAGCACCGGCTGGAGGAAACCGAAGACCTCGCCGGTCAGCCAGACGAGTCCGACCAGCAGCGCGCCGAGGACGAGGATCGCCACGCCGGTGGCGGCGTTCCACAGGGTCTTCTGCTGGAAGCGGGTGGGGTAGCGCGACATGGGTGCCACCTCTAGCAGGGTTTCACCGGCCGGGCAGGGGAAAAGCGGGGGGATTTTCCACCAGACCTATCGGACACATAGGACCCATAGGCCTTGCCTCAAGGAGCTTCAGGCCGGGTGGCCGTCGTTGGCGAGGCGGTTGAGCACGCCGTTGACGAAGCGCCCGGAGTCGGTGGTGCCGAAACGCTTGGCGAGCTCGATCGCCTCGTTGATCGCCACCTTCACCGGCAGGCCGGCGTGGAGGATCTCGTGGGTGGCGAGGCGGAGGATCGCCCGGTCGACCGGGTCGATGCGCTCGGGCACGTAGTTGTCGACCACGCCGCCGAGGCGCTCGTCGATCTCGTCCTTGCGGGCGAGCACGCCGTCGATCAGCGCGTTGGCGTCGTGGCGCAGCGCCTGGATCTCGGAGCGAGACTCGCGCAGTTTGGCGAGGTCGGCCTGGTCGGGGAAGCTTTCCGGCGATTCGACCATGCGCAGGCGGTCGGAGACGCGCTGCAGGCGGCGGATGGTCGAGGCGACCGCTTCGAGCGGGCCGCGCAGCGCGGGGTGGTCGTCGATGCCCTGGAGGAAACGCAGGCGGGTGAGCACCAGGTCGCGGTCGATGCGGAACAGGATTTCGAAAATGTCGGCGAGCCGGGCCGCGACATCGTCGTCGTCGCCGTTCAACGGCACGCGGTTGAGCTGGTGGAACGCGGCGCTCCACTGCGATTCGAGCGCGTCGATGCGGGCGAGCTCGAGCTTGAGTTTCTCGGCTTCCGGGCGGGCGGAAAGATGGGCGTCGGCGACGGGTTTCCGTTCGACGAATTCGGCGAGCCGTTGTTCCCGGCCATGGGCGAGGTGCTGGACGGTCCGCAGGGTGGCGACCTGGAGACGGCGGCGGTCGGGCTCCGTGATGAAGTCCCAGAAAGGTTCGCTCAGGGCCGACGGGTCCGCGCCGCCCTCAAGGTCGGCGCAATAGAGGAACTGGACGGCCGCCTCGCGGATTTGACGGCGGCTAGGCATGACGGGACGAGTTACGGGCGTTGGTGTTGGACTTGGGCATCGTCCGGTCGAGTTCTTGGAAAATGTCGAGCATGCCGGCGGCGGCACGGGCGGCTTCGCGGCCGCGGTTGAGCTGCGCGCCGATGCAGCGGGCGTAGGCCTGTTTCTCGTCGTTGACGAGCAGCACCTCGTGGATCACGGGGCGCTTGGTTTCGATCGCGATCTGCTGCAGACCTTGGGTGATCGAGGTGGCGATCTGGTCGCCGTGCTCGGTGGCACCGCGCAGGATCAACCCGAGGGCGATCACGCAGGCGGGTGCGGCGTCGCGGTCGAGCACGCTGGCGACGGCGACGGGGATTTCGAAGGCACCGGGCACGCGGACGACGTCGATGCGGGCGTTCGGCACCAGCACGCCGAGTTCTTCCACGGTGTTGTCGACCAGCGCGTCGGTGTATTGCTCGTTGTATTTCGACGCGACGATGCAGATGCGGACCTTGGGTCCGATCACGCGGGGTCTTGGCGGCAAGGCGGAAGACATGGGCGGGGTATGGAGAGAGGCGGCGGAAAAGTCAACCGGGGGGAAGCGCCGCGGGCAAAGTGCGGTGGGCGGCTCTCAGAGCCAGTGACCCATCCGGAGCTTCTTCGTTTCGAGATACTTCTCGTTGTGCGGGTTGGCGGCCAGGCGGATCGGCAGCTGCTCGACGATCTCCAGGCCGTAGCCTTCCAGGCCGACGACCTTTTTCGGGTTGTTGGTCAGCAGACGGATGCGGCGGACGCCGAGGTCGTGGAGGATCTGCGCGCCCATGCCGTAGTCGCGGAGGTCGGAGGCGAAGCCGAGTTTCTCGTTCGCCTCGATCGTGTCGAAGCCCTGCTCCTGCAGCTTGTAGGCGTGGATCTTGGCGGCCAGACCGATGCCGCGGCCTTCCTGGCGGAGGTAGAGCAGCACGCCGCCTTCCTCGGAGATGCGCTCGAGCGCGGCGGCGAGCTGGCCGCCGCAGTCGCAGCGTTTCGAGAGGAACACGTCGCCGGTCAGGCACTCGGAGTGCACGCGGACCAGCGTCGGCTTGTCCGGATCGATCGGCCCTTTGCTCAGCGCGAGGTGGTGCGAGCCGTCGGTGGCGATGCGGTAGAGGTGGAAGTCGAAGTCGCCGTAGTCGGTCGGCAGAATGATCGTCTGCTCGCGCTCGACGAGTTTTTCGGTCTTCCGGCGCCAGCTGATGAGCTGGGAAATCGTGCAGGCCTTCAGCCCGTGTTTCTGCTGGTAGTCGCCGAGCTGGCCCACGCGGGCCATCGTGCCGTCGTCGTTCATGATCTCGCAGATCACGCCGGCGGGCGGCAGACCGGCGAGACGGGCGAGGTCGACCGCGGCCTCGGTGTGGCCGGCGCGGCGCAGCACGCCGCCGTCGACCGCCTGGAGCGGGAACACGTGGCCGGGCTGGACGAAGGCGTCCGGGCCGGCTGCCTCGTCGGCGAGCAGGCGGATGGCCACCGAGCGGTCGGCCGCGGAAATGCCGGTGGAGATGCCCTTGGCTGCGTCGACGGCCACGGTGAAGGCGGTTTTGTGGCCCTCGCGGTTGCGGCGGGCCATCGGCGGCAGTTCGAGGTCCTCGGCGCGGGCGGCGGTGATCGGCGCGCAGATCAGGCCGCGCGCGTTGACCGCCATGAAATTGACCATTTCCGCGGAGCAGAGCGTGGCGGCGCCGATCAGGTCGGCTTCGTTCTCGCGCGACGGATCGTCGGCGACGATCACGAGTTTGCCTGCGGCGATCTCGGCGATGATTTCCTCGATCGGACTGAATTCCAATGCGTTCCCGGACACGCCGGACAGGTACTTGCGGATCGGGCGCGGGACAAGCGCGGAGCATGGATTCCACCGCTTTTCGCCCGCGCGGCCCACGGCGGAAATTGCGTATTGAAACGCGGCGCTCCGGGTGCATGGTGTGGGCGTCCAGCAAACGGGGGCGTTCCGGTTTCGACGGAATGTTTGACGCGCTGGCTGCACGTGGAGGTTGATCGGTTGGCCTCCTTAAAAGCCGGTCAAAACAAATAAATGCAGACTCTCACGAGCTCGCATTGGCTGCTTAATTGACAGCCACGTTCGACCCCTGACGCCTGTTAAGGGGAAGAGCGACACTCAACAGGCTGGGCGGAAGGCCGGGGAACCGGGCCGACGGTCGAGATTCAACAGGTTCCTAGGAAGGGCAACGCCGCTCGCGGGCCCAGCGCTTCCGAAACTTCAGACCGCGGGCTAAACGTGTAGATGCCTGTGCCGACGGTGTTTCGGACAGGGGTTCGACTCCCCTCGCCTCCACCATTTGAGCCTCAATGGGTTACGCCATTGGGGCTCTCTTTTTATACCTGTGCTTATACCACGCTGAGATTCCAAAAAGGGGGTGAAGCAGGCGAGAAGCTCCAAAGCGGGAGGAGGCAAAAATGAGAGAAGGGGGAGGGCGCGCGGCCACGGGGTGCCCGCTTTTTTACGGGAAGGTCATTTTTCATCCTTTTGGGGGTCTTCAAAATTTTCCCCTTTTCCGACCTTTGTCGTTCGCTCTCTCCCGCAACCACTTCTCGAATTGGATGCGCTCGGCTTCCGCTTGCGCCTTCATTTTCTCAAAGGTGACGCGGGGGTTGTGGGGCTCACTTTCCGGCGATTCTTCCATCGCTAGAATTTCGGAAAACTTGAGAAAGGATGCGGTATCTCAACATCCGCTCGCGTGATGCACCGTTGCTTGCGAGAATGAGAACTTGCTGGCCCTGTGTGCCAATCGCCGTCGGCGAGACGAACGTCGCTCAAGAGGTTGACCCTCATGCATTTCCAATCCGGCCTGAATGGAGACGTGGACGATTCGCCGCCAAACTGCCACGAGAGCACCATTTTCGCGCCGTCTTTGTTCCTGCCTAAAGCGTGCGGACACAGTTTTCGCGGTTTATGATCGTAGGTCGCGAGCACCTGCTTCCTTTGCGAAATCGCTTCCCGGATTAGATCATAATTGTCGGCCATTGGGAGGGAGCCTCCTTCTAGCACAAGCATCCGGAGTTCATAGCTTTTTCATTGCCTCGAAGGGGGGGGGTGAGAGCGTTCGGTTGTCCACCCATAGTGGACGAGGGCTTAAGAACCCTGACCGCAAGCGGTCGGCATTGACCGCAACAATGCCGCCAAACTGGCCAAAGGGCCGGGGAGGCGGCGGCGCATGTCCAGGCCGCCCCCACGGGGACGGCTAAAGGCCGTTGCGGCTGTCTTGCGGCAGCTTCTTAACTCCCCGTCCACCATGGGTGGCTTGAACTCTCAAGAACCACCCCATGAATCGCTACGTCAGCGCGTTCCTCTCTTTCGTTGCCTTCGCAATTCCCTACTTCTTTCTTCTGAAACTGTATGGGCTTTTGCTGGCCTTTGTAATCGCATGGCTGATCCATTTAGCGGTCCAGCGTTTCGGAGAAGGAGCCCGTTGGCCGGTTGTGAATTTCTTCATGGGGCTGGCCGTGATCCTCATTTGTGTAGGCTAATCGCATGAACGAGGTGTCACTGGAATGCCCCGCTTGCGGCGCGAGTCTTAAGGTGGAACGCCCCACGGAAAGAATGGTGGGCGATTGCCCAATTTGCCAAGCGCAGTTCTTGGTCGATCCGGCTATTATCGCTCCAACTCTGCCGCCATTGCCGAATCTGCCGCCGCCGGCAAAGAAGGATACTGACGATGAGCCACCAGAGTGGTTCGCGCTAGCACATTGCAACGCCCAAATTAAAGGGAGCGCGATTGTGTTTTTCGGAATGATCGGCCTTGTAGTGATCATTTCCATATTCGATATTCCAGAATCTGTCAGCCGCGTCATTGGAGCAGGTATGGCCGCTGGATTCATCGGAGTCGTGGTGGCTCTTCGAAGAGCATTTCGCGATAAGTCAGAGATCAAAAAGCACTACAGTGCCAAGAAGCAGCTGTAGTAAAACTACTTCGCCTCTTGCGGAAAGGAGAAATGCCCGATCTGCAAGAAGCCCCCGACTTTCTCCAGAGCGATCAATGGCAAAATCGTCTTTAGCGACGGAACCCATTCGTGGGGCAAAGAGAAGGATTAAAGAACTCCGCGTCGGCTGACCTCCGAGCTTACTAGTTTGGCGAACGGGGATTGGCTTTGCTTGAATCCGAGTCTAAAAGAAAGGCTTTAAATCCATGCACAAAAACAAATCCGAAAATCCGCCAAATATCCCAGTCTTCATACTGATTGGCGCAGCTGTGGTTGCGGGGATTGTCCTGCTGAAGTCGTGTGATCGTCAGCGGACGAGGCACGATATGGAACTGAAAGGGCTTGGCATGTTGGAAGCGAAGGGCTTCTCGGATGATCTGCCTAGTGAGGCTGGAATTGATTATTACTGCATGCAAGATGATCCATCGTATGCGAGTGAGGACTATCAGAATTTTTTCGCTCGGATAAAATCATACCAGCACGGATTTGGGGAGCTCCGTAAAAAGGGGCTCAGTGAAAGTGATATTAGAAAAATACCTGAAGAAACTTTGATGAAGGCGGCGCGGAGCGGTGATGCGGCGCTCGGTCAACTTGCTAAGCAGTACGATTAGGCGCAGAGCTGTTTCGGAAGTCCACCGGGATTCGGGGGCTAATCTTGTGGTCGAGCTTGTCAATTCGCCCGTTTTTTCGGGGGGGCTTTTGTAACTACTTCTAGTCATGCGCCTTTACCAGTTCAGCGGACGAGGATCGAATTTGGTATTATTTGGGCGGTTTCCACGGAAATGCCCATGGGTGCGTATTCCTTGTGACAGCCGGAACGAGAGGCAATCCCGCCCGCAAAAACCCGCTGTGAGTGAGTGGATGATGCGGTGGCGGGGCTGTGTGCCCCGTTTAGTTCGTTTTCAGCGCTGAGAGTCCACGCTTGGGGAGGCGCGAAAAGGGGGCGTTTGCAGCCACAGCACGGTCGAGCGTTGGCCTGACTTCTCATGCACCACGCCGGGGAGTCGGCAGGGATGTTCGGGGCGGCCGATGAGTCCGGCGTCGAGGCCAAACGCATTAGCGGTTACACGGAGGGATTCGAGAGCGTCGGGTGCCGGTGTCTTGAACCACGCGTGCAGGCTCTTGTTGCCCGTCCAGAGGATCGCGGCGAGCTGCCAATACTGCCCTTCACGCAGCCATCGTACGATGGCGAGCGAGCTAGGAACGTCGAGGCCGTCGAAGTCCAGGACGGTGAAGGGTGCGCCTGCCACTTTGCCCGCACAGCGAGAAACTGTCTCAGGATGCCACGTGGCGGGCGATACCATCGGGCCGCACCTTTCACCCTCGGGCGATTCGCTCCACGCTCTGGCGGTGCGCCAGCGGCTCGCATGGAGGGCGTCGCCGGATTGGTGAACCGCGCCCGTCCAAACGAGGTCGTCCGGGCCGAAAAGGGAGGCGATGAAATGCCGGGGATCGCTTTCGACAAGCTCGCAGTCGATTCGCTGGGGGCTGTTTTCCCAGACGTCCACCAGCTCCCATCGGTGGCGGGCGATGATGTCGTCGCGGTAGGTCTTCGTCGCGTCGATCAGGTTTGCCCTTTCGTTAGCCGTGGCTCGCTCTCTAGCGCGTTGCTCTCGCCAGCGGCGGTCTTCCTCGGGTTTCCGCCTGCCCTCGCTGGGAAGCCCGGCCAAGGCTTTAATGCGCCTGCGATGTTCGTTGTCGCCCGGCATGGCGGCGCACCCGAATTTTCCATCGGGGAAAATCACCAGATGATGGCCCCGGCGGTTCCGGCCTTCTTCGGCGCAAGCGGGGCAGCGGGCGATGATCTTGCTGCCTACCTGCCGGACCTTTTCGAGCCGGGTGAGGTCGAGGGAGCATTCAGCGGCAGCCATCGCTTGCTCTCCTTTCCATGCTCGGGATTTGTGTCCGTCCGTCCGATGATCTAGGGAAGACGGACGAACGGACGATTTCGAGAAGGGAAGGCGGGTCAATCCGTCCGCGCGAACGATACGCGGACGGATGGCGGACAAGGGATATTTTCATGCCCCGTTCTCCTTCCACCAGAGCTTTCCGTCGCCGTCGTCGACGATGTTCTCGGGGTATTGGCTCAGAATTTGGAACGCTTTGGTTCGCCTGCAAACGTTGGCATCCGTGAGCCGTTTGACGGCTTGCGATTTCGTTTCTCCCGCCATTCCCTGCAATGCGCTAGCAACCGCTGCAAACGCAACGCCGCGACCCTCGCTCCCATCGCCATTCAGGAAAGCGGCCATGTCAAAGCCGGGGTTAGGATCGAACCGCCCGCCTTGGCGATACCAAGCTGACGGTTCTCCTTCGTGCCCATTGTTGTTTTTGCAGCAGGTGAGCACTACGGCGGGGTCCGTTACATCCGGGCTGGCCGGTTCCAAAGCGAACACACAACGAGCGGCGCTCCCGATCTGGTAGCTGCCTGCCAGCTCATGGAGAAGGTCCCGGCCGTGCTTCCGCACCGCGTCGTTACTCTTCTTTCGCATGTGATGAACGATCAGCACGGCGGGCTTTTCCTCGGCCTGTTCCGGCATGCAGGCGAAAACGGCATCCAGCGCGCCACGGTAGTCCGCTTGCTTGTCGCCATCTGCCGCGCGGTTCCACGGGTCGATGATGACCAGCCCGGGCTTCCAGTCCCGAATGACTTCGGAAAGCGCCGAACGGAAACCGGCTTCTTGAAAAGCCAAGCCGTAGGGAGGTGGAGGCGTGATGCGTAGCCATTCGTCGAGGTCGCCTTCAGGCATCGCCTCTGAAAGCTCCGATTTCAGGCGGAACGGGCCGTTTTCACACTGGAGGATCAGGCTTCTGAAATTGGCATGCACGGGATGCCCAAGCCACGGTTTGCCGTTCGCTCCGGCAATGGCCAGTGCAAGCGCCGCACGGCTTTTTCCAACGCCCGGCCACCCTCCTAACACGGTAAGGTCGCCGCGCGTTAGATGGCAATCGCCCATCAGGATGAAGTCCTTAGGTGGATTGAAGTTCTTGAATTGGGAGGGCTTCCAGAGCGGCAGCCACTCGCGCTTCTTTTCACCCGTGCTTTCGCGCAGCGTCTCCGGGGTGATCGCCTTCGCCTCGGGAGGAGGTGAAGCCTCGGCTTGAACAGGGTGGGCGGTTGGGCTAGTTTCCGGGAGTCGGCTCTCAATCGACTCATTGGAAGAACTCGCCCCGGCTAGGGCGGGTTTTTTCGCGTTCAAGCCTCACCTCCTTCCGGCGTGGCTTGTTCAGCGTAGCTGTCCATCCACGCCAGAAGCGAAGGGATGTTCACCATGCGGATTCCTCGCACCGCGCCGCGCTTGCGGATCGAGGAGGTTTTGATCGCTCCGCCCGATATGTCGAAGTTCGAGTAGAGCGTGGATCGGCTGACGCTCGCAATCGAGCAAGCGGCCGGGATGCGCGCCCAATCGCTTTGGATGTTGGAGTGGGTCGGATGGGTGTTCTCGCTCGGATTCCGGCGAGCCGTCGGTTGGCCGTGACTTTGTGTATTCACGGTTGAGAAAATATACCGACGTGTTGTTTGAGTCGTTAGGAGGTGCGCTTCGTTCTTTTTCTATCCCCACCTTTGTCCTCGTGCGCTTCACGGAGTCCCTTGAGCCCATGCGGGGTGGTGTATTCTGCCAGCCCTGAAGATTGCTGCCATTTGAGTTTGTCCCATTCGCCAGCCCTGACGACTCTGAACTCCCACTTGATTTCGTCCTCCTCGCCAAAATCGAAGTGCGAGATATTGTCATAGACCACGAATTTCTCTCTCCCGCTCGGGAAAACTTCTCCCAAGAGTCTTTTCCCAGTGCCGCCAAGTTCGCATGTGGACAGACGATTTGCTTCCACATTGAGTTCCCTCTTTGAAGGAAGGCGTTCCTCTCGTCGAACAAAATACAAGAATGCGAAACAGACAATGGCGGCCGGGCTTCCCTTGTCCTGTCTGCTGCGCGGAATTTCCCGTCTCTTCGCTTCGGCTCCCAAGGCATAGCGAAGCTGGTTGCCTTCCTTCTCGGGGCTGAGGAGGATTTTTACCTTCTTCGCGAGTTCTTCGGCCGCGTTCAGTTGCACACGAACGGCTTCATCACGCGTCAAAAACTCCCTCGTCCCGTCTGCATTTCGTGGGCACCACGCCGCGATTTTGCTGAGGATGGTTCGGCAATGGCTCTCAAGCTCCTTCACGGAAGCCGACGGCTCTTTCTGAAAAGAACGAATCGCTTGCATCCGCTTTTTGACGTGCTGCGGCCGATCAAATTCGTCAACGAATGTTCTCCATCCGGGGTCTTGTTCGAGAAAGGGGTATTCCGAAAGCAAGCTGCCGGAATTTGTAAGCGGGTGGCTGCTCATAGCGCGGGGAGTTTGTGTGCGGCGGAACGCAAGGCTTCTTCGCCGACGTTGACGTAAATGGAATGAATGTCCGCGCTGTCGTGACCGATGAGCGCCATCGCGACGGATTGCGGCACGCCCGCTTCATGCAAGAGGGTGGCGGTGCTGCGGCGGAGGGAATGGAAGGAAAGGCCGTTGGTTTCGCGCTTCGAGCTGCGGCCTTTGCCGGTGGATTTGTGGGTCGTGACCTTGCGCAAGCCTGCCTTGGCGAGAATCGCTCCGAACTGGTTCGACAAGTGCCCCGTCTTGTTTTGCACCGTCACGATGGAGTGGGCGCTGGGGTGGATCGGCTGGGCGTCGTCAATCGGCCTCGGGAGCTTCGCGAGGTGATCGAGGAGGTCGGGGGGGAGGGGAATCGTCAACGGCTTGTCCGTCTTGGCCGTCACCAGTGAAATCGTCTTCCGGCGCAAATCGACGTTCTTCCAACAAAAGCGGGAGATGTCTCCGAGCCGCTGGCCGGTGTAGAGGCCGAAGAGCACCATGGAGCGCCATTCGTCGTTGCAATGCGCCAGCACGGCGCGGATTTCGTCCATGGTGAAGGGGCGGCGTTCGAGCACCTTCCGGTTCTTCACGGTTTTGACGAACTCGGTGGGATCGTCCACCAGCAACGCCCGATCCCGTGCGTCCCGGAAAAGCATTTTCAGGACTTTGACGTGGTGATTGACGGTCTTGGGTGCAAGGCGCTCCGCAAGGCTGTCCCGGAACGCTTCGACCTGTTCACGGGTGATTTCGCCGATTTCGTGGTCGGCCTTCTCCGCCAGAAAGGTGAGGAATTTTTCGCTCACTCCTTCGTAGAAATCGACGGTCTTGCTGACGACGGAGGTCTTCTTGCTCCGCAACCATTGCTCGACGTGAATCCGGAGGGTGATTTCGGGCATGTCCTCGCCCGTGATTTCGCGGTGTAGGCTGCAAATCGTTCTCCGCACCTGCCGCGCCGTGCGCTTGTTGCGGCCTGCGGCCTCGTATTCGTGGGCGATCTGCTCGGCCTTCCGCTTGTTGCGTTCGGTGTTCTCCAAGCCCGTGGAGCGAGTCCTGCGTGTTCCGGTAGCGTCACGAAAGCCCGCAAGCCAGTTGACCGTGTTCGGATTTTTGAAGACGAAAGCCATGGGTTATACCTGTGCTTATACCTTGGCCGGGAATGTGCGTCAACGTCCAGAGTCGTTTTTCCTTGTGGAGTAAGGGGTTCAAAGGATTTGCGTGGACGTGAAAAAACGCATTTTGGGAAACAGGGGTTCGACTCCCCTCGCCTCCACCAATTTCAAAAACAATCGCCCGCCGGAAGCGCTTCCGGCGGGCGATTTGGCTTACAAGCGGATGGCGCCCTTACAGGGGTGGGGGCGCGGCGGTGGATCAGGGCTTGAGGCCGGCAAGTTCGAGGAACTTGTCGAGGTTCATCGAAACCTGGATCTGCGGGCTGGTGCGGGTGACGTGCACCGCGTCGGAGTGGGTCGGGATCGCGCCGAACTTCAGGCCGAGGGCGGCGATTTTCGCCGGGACTTCCTCGCGGATTTCACCGGTGAGCAGATCCTTGGTGATGCGGATCTCGAAGCCCTTGCCGTGGAGCACGCGGTAGAACGCCTCTTCGCTCGGGGCGGCGGCATGGAAGGTGGCCGAGGAGGCGGGTTCGGCGGACTTGCGGGTGGCCGGTTTCGGGCTGGTGCGGCCGGCGTCTTTTTCGCCGGTGGCCGGGCAGACGCCGAACGAGGTGAGATATTTGCCGGAAATATAAACGGGCGAGTCACCGGCGCGGCGATAGCGCGGGGTATCCTCCAGCGTCCATTTGCACTTCGACTTCGTCAGGGATTGTTCGAGCGCTTCGGCGGTGGCTTCGAGGCCGTTCTTGGCACGCAGCTCGAGCACTTTCGCCAGCGTTTCGTCAGGGATGTTAAGCATACGCGGAGACGCATTCTCCGATTTTCCGGCTCTAGCAAGTCATTTTAACGAGGGAGGCGAAAATAGGGATTATTCCGGTGGGTGAAGATATGGTTCCGGAATAGAGTGCGATTTGCCGGCTGGTATTTATAAATGCACGATGTCGGTATCCGCCCGGCGGTCGTCCGTCCTCCCCGTGCATGTGCCTTGGCCGGGACGGTCCCGAGCAGGACCGTCCGACCAAGGCTTCCTCATGCACCCGGGAAAGGGGCGAAAGCGGCGTCAATCGAGCCCGAAGGCGCGGCGCAGTTCGGTCAGCGCTTCGTCCGGCATCGGCACCAGCGGGCCGAGCGGCAGGCTGAGTTGGAGCGCCTCGGTGGTGGCTTCCAGCACTTCGAGGCGGTCGAAGGCTTCGAGCAGGTTCCTGCCGACCACCAGCGCGCCTTCGTTCTGGATCAGCAGGACGGGGCAATCCTTGAGCGAAATCTTTTCCGCCAGCGCGGCGGCGTCGTTCACGATGTCGGCGAAGGGGACCTTCGGCGCGTCGAGCAGCAGCAGGTAGCTTTCGGGAATCGTGCGCGTGCTCAGCTCGGCCCGGGTCATGCAGTAGGCGCTGGCATGGGCGGGCTGGGCGAGGATGACCGCGCCGACATCGGGGTGGCGGGCGAGAATCTCGGCGTGCAGGCGGGCGGCGCGCGACGGCGTCTTGCCGGGCTCGCAGGCGAATCCTTTCGCCCGCACGAGGTTGTCGGGTTCCACTTCGAGGCGGTCGCGGCGATGCGGGGTGATCAGGTATTCGCCGTCGTCGAGGCGGGCGGAGAACGCGCCGGCGGTGCTGATGAGCAGGCGCTGCTCGTAGGCGCGGTGGACGAAGTCGCACATCTGGCCGCGAAGGTCTTTTTCAACGTTGGACGGCGGGGCGGCGGGGATCTCGCCGAAGCCGACGGGGGTGATCGCCAGCTGGGCCTCATCGAGCGTGGTGACGCCGCCGAGGCGGTTCGCCTTGATCAGCGTCTGGGCGACGAATTCGAGCGTTTCGAAGCGCTGGAAGGCGTCGTGCAGGTCGCTGCCGCCGATGACGACGCCGTGGTTTTCCAGCATCACGCAGTCGGCGCCGGTGGCGAAGGCGTCGGCGATGTTCTTGCCGAGTTGCTCGCTGCCGGGGCAGGCGTAGGGCGCGTAGGCGATCTTGCCGCAGACGGCGTGGGCGTGGCTTTGCACGCGCAGCTCGGGGATCAGGCGGCAGATGCTGTAGGCGACGAGCGCGCCGGGATGGGCGTGGACGATCGCCTTGATGTCCGGTCGGCGCTCGTAGATCTGGCGGTGGAAGGGAAACTCGGACGACGGTGGGTGCAGGCCTTCGACGGACCCGTCGGCCAGCACGCGGACGACGTCGGTGGGTTTCAGATTGCCCTTGTCGACCCGCGACGGGGTGATCCAGATGCTGCCGTCCGGATCGAGGATGGAAAGGTTGCCACCGGAGGTGGTGGTCATGTGATAGCGGTAGATCCGCAACATCGTCCGCACGAGTTCCTCGCGCGGGTGGAGCCAACTGGAATCCATGGCCGCAAGATGTCGTGACGGCCGCGTGCCGTCAAAGTGGCCGCATTCCGGGCGGAAAAAATGGCAGGATACGCCGCTCCGGTTCACGCGCCGGCATGGCGGCGGACGATGGCACCGAGCGTGGCGAGGCCGTTTTCGATCCGCGGGGTCCACGGGTGGCCGCAGCTCAGGCGCAGGCAGTTGCGGAAAAACCCCTGCGGCGAGAACATCGGGCCGGGGGCGAAGCTGACGCCGGCGGCGCGCGCTTCCTGATAGACCTGCATCGCGTCGACCTGCTCCGGCAGCTCCAGCCACAGGACCAGTCCGCCGGCGGGGTTGCTGACGCGGGTGCCTTCGGGAAACGCCTCGGCGACCTTCTCGCGGGCGCGGCAGATTTGCAGGCGGTAGGCCTCGCGTAGTTTCCGCAGGTGGCGGTCGTAGCCACCGGAGCGGAGGAATTCGGCCACGGTCATCGCGGGCAGGGCGGGGCCCCCGAGGTTGAACGCGTTTTTCAGCTCGATCAGCCGCGACTGGTGGCGGCCGCCGACGAGGTAGCCGACCCTCAGACCGGGCGAGAGGGTTTTCGAATACGATCCGCACAGCAGCACGCGGTCGTGGCGGTCGAGCGCCTTGAGGCAGGGCGGCCGCGGGCCGGCGTGCGGCAGGTCGCCGTAGATGTCGTCCTCGAGGATCGGGATGTCATGGAGGTCCGCGATGTCGAGCAGCCGGCGACGGCTTTCCTCGCTCATGAAGCTGCCCATGGGGTTCGAAAAATTCGGGATCACCAGCATGGCCGCGACCGCATAGCGCTTCACCGCGTCCTTCACCGCTTCGAGGTCGAGCCCGCCGGCGTTGGCCGGCACGGGGATGGCGCGGAGCTTGAGCGCGTGCAGTAGATTCAGCGTGCCGTAGTAGCTCGGCGATTCCACCAGCACCGCGTCGCCGGGTTTCGTGACGGCCATCAGCGCGAGATGGAGCGCCTCGCTGGCACCGAGGGTGACGAGGAACTCGTCCGGCTCGAAGGCGCAGCCCCAGTCGATCGAACGGCGGCTGAGTTCCTTCCGCAACGCCGGGCAACCGGGCGCGGGGTCGTAGCGGAAGCCGGTGGACGGCGACCGGCGCGCGACCGCGGCGTTGGTTCTCGCCAGCTTTTCCAACGGCAGCAGCGCGTCGGACGGCACGGCCGGACCGAACGGGACGAGCGTCGGGTCGTTCATTTCGCTCAAGCCGACGAAGGTCGCGGCGAAGGTTTCCAGCGTGGCCGTCGCGGCCTTGTGCGGCGGCTGCGAGGGTTCCGGCAGCGCCTTCGCCAGCCGGGCGGTGACGTAGAAACCGGATTTCGGGCGGGCCTCGATCAGCCGCCGGCTTTCCAGCAGCGTGTAGGCCTGCATCACGGTGGGCACGCTCACGCCTTGCTGGCGGCCGAACTGGCGCACGGAGGGAATCCGGTCGCCCGCCCGCAGCGAGCCGGACTCGATCAGGTGTTCGAGCCGTTCGGCGACGCGGAGGTAAAGCGGCGGTTCGGTGCTCGTGCTCATCGGGAACCAGCATCGTCGAGGGCCGGCGATCCCGCCATGTACAGGTCGCCGGATTTTCAAATTGTACAGAACAGATGATTTATAATCCTGTACAGGAAAGAAATCCATCCGCCTGTGGCTACCGGGCGAACGGTTCGCGGGCGATGCTCCGGGCATGATCGCGCTCCCGCTCATTCCCGGTTTCCGCACGAGGTTCGACCGCCACTCCGGCACGTGTGCCGAATGGACGGCCATCGCGCTCGCCAAGCGGCAAACGCTCGGCCGCGTGCTGGCCGCCGGGCAATCCGTGCAATGCCTGCGCGGGCGGCTGTGGCTCACCGCCGGGGCGCGCGACATCGTGCTGCGCGAAGGCGAGCGTTTCACCGCCGGAACCCGGACGCACCTGTTGATCGAGGCGCTGGAGGACTCGGTGGTGGGCGGCTGAGCTCAGAGATACGGATTGCCGGCGCGCTCCTCGGCGATGGTCGTGTCGGGGCCGTGGCCGGGGAAGACGCGGGTTTCGCCCGGCAGAGCGAGCAGTTTCCCGCGGATGCCGTCGAGCAGGAGCTTGCCGTTGCCGTTGGGCAGATCGTAACGCCCGATGCCGCCGGCGAACAGGGTGTCGCCCGAGAACAGCACGCCTTGTGCGGGGAAATGGAAGGTCACGCTGTCGGTCGAGTGGCCGGGGACGTGGGCGAGCCCGATGCGGAAGCCGGCGAGGTCGAGCGCGCGGCCGTCGGCGGGCGAAAGGAGGTGGTCCACCTGATAGGGCGTGACACCGATCGGCAGACCCCAAGCGCGGGCGTGGGCTTCCAGCGTGAGCTCGGTCGAGTAGCCGGCGAAGGCATATGCCGGCACGCCGGCGGCCTGGAGCGCGGCGGCGTCCTCGACGTGGTCGTAGTGCTGGTGGGTGAGGAGCAGGGCGGTGGGCGTGACGCCTTTCGCCTTCAGCCACGAGGCGACGCCGGCCGGGGCGTCGATCAGCAGATGGCCGCCCGGGCCTTCGACCAGGTAGGCGTTGGTTTGGACGAAGCCGCCGGTGAAGCACTCGATGTTCATGGCTGGGTGCGGAGGTGTTCGATGGCTTCGCGCAGGTCGTCGGCGGTCACGTCGCCGCACAGGCGGGCGGAGCCGGGCGCGTCGAGGACGACGAAGCGGATTTTGCCGCCATCGAATTTCTTATCGCGGGCGAGCTTTTCCATCACCGTGTCGGTGGTGATTTCGTCGGGCAGCACGACCGGCAGGCGGAAGTGTTCGAGCAAGGCGAGGACGCGGGCGGCGTCGGCCGCGGTGAGGCCGGCGCGCTTTTGCGAGAGAAAGAGGGCGGCGCGCAGACCGAGCGAGATCGCCTCGCCATGGAGCAGCTCGCCGTAGGGCACGGCGGCTTCGATGCCGTGGCCGATGGTGTGGCCGAAGTTGAGCAGCGCGCGTTCGCCCTTGGTCTCGTGCTCGTCGGCTTCGACGATGCGGGCCTTGATCGCGATGTTGCGGGCGATCAGATCGGCCGGGACGTCGCGCGAGTCAGGGTCGAGCGCGGCGAGTTCGTCGAGCATCGCGGCGTCGCGGATGGCGGCGTGCTTGATCACCTCGGCGAAGCCCTCGCGGAACTCGCGGCCGGGCAGCGTCCGCAGCGTTTCGGGGTCGACCGTGACGAGGCGCGGCTGGTGGAACGCGCCGACGAGGTTCTTGCCCTCGGCGACGTTCACGCCGGTCTTGCCGCCGACCGAGGAGTCGACCTGAGAGACGATGGTCGTGGGAATCTGGGCGAAGGGAATGCCGCGGTAGAAGATCGCCGCGACGAAGCCGGCGAGGTCGCCGGTAACGCCGCCGCCGAGGGCGACGACGAACGATTTCCGGTCGTGGCCGGCGCGGATCATCGAGCGGCAGAGATCCTCGGCCTCGCCGAGCGATTTCGACGCCTCGCCCGCGGGCAGCGTGTGGAGCGTGGCGGTGAAGCCGGCGGTTTCGAGCGAGGTGAGCAGCGCGCCGGCGTGCAGCGCGGCGACGGTTTCATCGCTGATCACCGCGGCCTTGCCCTTGAATCCGGCCGCGGCGAGCCGTTCGCCCGTACGGGCCAGAATCCCCGGCTCCACGATCACCTCGTAGGAGCGCTCCGCCAAATCCACCTGTACCGTCGGCATGGCGGGGAGGAGAATCCCCCCCGGGCGGATTGCCAAGCAAGGAGTTGAGCCTTCAGACGTCGTGTTTTCGGCCGGTCGGCATTTGAGGGGCCAGGTGCCAGGGGCCAGTGTTTCGGGAAGAAGAGAAGCCCCGGCACGACGGGCGGGCTGAAACCCGCAGTCCAATGGAAGCTGTTTACCGCGCACGGAACTCTTTTCTGGTCCCTAATCCCTGGCTCCTGATCCCTCAAAAAGGCAGCCGGGCGGTTCTCACTCCTCCGGCTTCGGTGCGGCGCGGTCCAGCGCGCGGGCGATCAGGACGAGCGCCTGCTTGCGGTCGTCGGGCAGTTCCTCGTCGGCGCACTCGCGGGCGAGTCCGGCGACGACGGCGTCGTCGATCACCTCGGGCTGGTCATTGGCGAGCCAGAGCGAAAAGGCGCCGAGCAGGGCGGCGAAGCGGGCGTCGTTGCCCGGTTCGGCGGCGGGCGTGCGGACGAGGGCGACCGGGGCGACGGGCGAACCGTCGACCGACCAGCGGATTTCGCCCATGGCGGTGCCGGTGGCGCGGGGCTCCAGCTCGATCAGCAGCGAGATGCCGGACTTCGGCGGCAGGGTGGCGGGCAGCGGATCGGCCGGTTCGCCGGCGGGCGAACCGATCAGCCGGTAGCGGGAAATGGCGGCCCCATCGAGGTGGAGCGTGGCGCCGACCTCACGTGGTGTGTCGCCGGGGTTTTCGACGCGCGCGAGCAACAGCACGGCGGAGGGTTTCCACGGGCAGGCGAGGGTTTCCACCGCGAGGCTGGTGCCTTTGGCGATGGCGGCGGCTCCGGCCGGGCGGAGGTCGAAGGCGTTGAGCAGTTCCTCCGGGCGGATCGCATCGGGCGAAAGACGGCCTTCGGTTTCGTTCAGCAGCCGGGAGTAGGCGTCGAGCTTGCCGCGGCGGCAGACGACGGGCAGCGGCAGGTCCGGTGCGTCCGCGACGGCGAAACGCCGGCCCGCGCGGGGGAAGGGCGGCGGCGGAGGCTCGACCGGAGCCGGGGGCTCGGGCGGGGCGACGGGAGCCGGCGGCGGCTCGATCGGAGCGGGGGCGTCCGCGGACGGCGTGGCGGCGGACGGTTCCGCGGCGACGACCGGAGCCGGGGCGGGCGTTTCCGCGGCCGGGCCGGACGGTTTGCGGCCGTCGCAGGCGGCGAGCAGCGCGCAGGCGGCGAGCGGCATCAGCCGGTGCCAGCCGCCGGGAAGGCATTTCTCAGCGGATGAAGTAGCTGAGGTGTTCGAGTTCGAGGGCGAGATCGACATTGTTGACGGTGACGTCGGCGGGGACTTCGAGGAGACTCGGGGAGAAATTGAGAATGCCCTGCACGCCGGCCGCGACAAGGCGGTTTGCGATCGCCTGGGCGAATTCGGCCGGCACGCAGAGGATGGCCAGCTTGATCGAGTGTTCCGTCACGAAGCCGTCGAGCTCCTCGTCCGAGAGCACCGGCACGGAGGTGACGCGGGTGCGGGCGGACTCCGGATTGGCGTCGAAGGCGGCGACGACCTCGAAGCCCTCCTTGTGGAACCCGGTGTAGCGCAGCAGCGCGGAGCCGAGGTTGCCGGCGCCGATCAGGACGACCGGCTGGAGCCGCTCGCGGCCGAGCGTTTCGCGGATCACGTTGGCGAGCGCCTCGACCGGGTAGCCGAGGCCGCGGGTGCCGAACTGGCCGAAGTAGGCGAGGTCCTTGCGGAGCTGCGCCGGTTTCACGCCGGCGGCGCGGGCGAGCGCGGTGGAGCTGACGGTCTCGATGCCATTGTCCTTCAGCCGCTGGAGACAGCGGGAATAAAGGGAAAGCCGGTAGATGGCTTTTTTCGGGATGTCCTCCTTGTCCACGGGCCGTGGAGGAAAGGGGAGCGGGCCGGGACGGTCAAGGGTGGAACCGGGGCGCGGCACCGGGAAATCGCGGGTGGCCGGAACGGCGAAAAGGCGGGACAGCCGGCCCGCTTTGCTCCAGAACCGAGGGGCGAACGATGCCGAAGAACCGCTTGGAAGCTTTCAGCGACGGGGTGATGGCGATCATCATCACCATCATGGTGCTCGAATTGAAGGCACCGCACGACGCCTCGCCCGCGGCCTTGCTGCCGCTGCTGCCCTCGTTGCTGGGCTACGTCCTGAGTTTCGTTTACGTCGGCATCTACTGGAACAACCACCACCATCTGCTCCACGCCACGGGGCGGATCGGCGGGGCGGTGCTGTGGGCGAACCTGCATTTGCTGTTCTGGTTGTCGCTATTCCCCTTCGTGACCGACTGGATGGGGCGCGCGCGCCTGAGCCCGTGGCCGACGGCGACCTACGGCGTGGTGCTCCTGATGGCGGCGATCGCCTATATCCTGCTGCAGCGGGCGATCCTCCGCAGCCAGGGGAAGAACTCGCTGCTGGCGCAGGCGCTGGGCGCGGATGTGAAGGGCAAGCTGTCGCCGCTGCTGTATGCCGCCGCCATTGCCGCGGCGTTCTGGCGGCCGTGGATTTCCGTCGCGCTCTACGTGGTCGTGGCCCTGATCTGGCTGGTGCCGGACCGCCGGATCGAGCGGCGGCTGGCGGAGGCGGAGGCGGAGGCGGAGGCGGAGGCGGAGGCGGAGGCGGAGGCGGAAGAGTCGGCGCGGGAAACCGGCGTTTCCCGATGATTCGACGATTGTCGAACTTTGTGCCGGTGCTACCTTGCGTTCCCGTTTGAAAGACTACAGCCATCCCGCGCTTGCCGACGTCACCCTGCCCGCGGTGATGCAGGCGCTGTCCGATCCATGCCGGATCGCGATCGTGCGCGCCTTGCTGGAGCGCGGGGAGCTGGCGTGCAACGAGGTGCCGCTGGATATTTCCAAGGCCACGCGGTCGCACCATTTCGCGATTCTGCGGGAGGCCGGGCTGGTGGCGACCCGGGTGGAGGGGACGCGCTGCATGTCGTCGATCCGCCGCGGGGAGTTCGAGGCGCGCTTTCCCGGCTTGCTGGAGCTGGTGATGCGGGACGGGGGCTGATCGGTCCGGGTGCCGCCGCGTCTGGGATGGATTCAAAAACCACGAAATTCACGAAGGCCACGAAATCAGAGGCTTTCGTGAATTTTAGTCTGTTTCGTGGTTCTCTCTCAGCGGGTAGCCTCCGCGTTCAGTCGTAGCTCCTTCCGGTCGGATCGCTGAAAAACGGCAGGCTTGCGCGGGCGAGGGGCGGTCCTTAACGATCCCGCCCGCATGATGCACGACCCGGACCAGCACGCTTCCCTCGGCGGGATGTATTCCGACTACTTCCTCGATTACGCCTCCTACGTGATCCTGGAACGCGCGGTGCCGCACGTGAACGACGGCCTCAAGCCGGTCCAGCGCCGCATCCTGCACTCGATGGACGAGCTCGACGACGGCCGCTACAACAAGGTGGCGAACGTGGTGGGCAACACGATGAAGTACCACCCGCACGGCGACACCGCGATCGGCGACGCCATGGTGCAGCTCGGGCAGAAGGACCTGCTCGTCGACACCCAGGGGAATTGGGGCAACACGCTGACCGGCGACGGCGCGGCGGCGTCCCGTTACATCGAGGCTCGCCTGACGAAATTCGCGCTCGACGTCGTGTTCAACCCGAAGACGACCGAGTGGACGCCGAGCTACGACGGCCGGAACAAGGAGCCGGTCACGCTGCCGATGAAGTTCCCGGTGCTGCTGGCCCAGGGCGTCGAGGGCATCGCCGTCGGCCTCGCCTGCAAGATCCTGCCGCACAATTTCCTCGAACTGATCGACGCCTCGATCGCCGCGCTGCGCGACGAGCCGTTCACGCTGGTGCCCGATTTCCCGACCGGCGGGATCATGGACGCCTCCGACTACCGCGATGGCCTGCGCGGCGGAAAAATCCGCGTCCGCGCCCGCATCCAGACCGACAAGAAGGGGGTGCTGCGGATCGTTGAAATCCCGTTCGGCACCACCACCGGCGCGCTGATGGACTCGATCGTCGCCGCCGCCGACAAGGGGAAGATCAAGATCGCCCGCATCGAGGACAACACCGCCGCGCACGCCGACATCCTCGTCCATCTGCCGGCCGGCGCCGATCCGGAGACGACGCGCGACGCGCTGTTCGCCTTCACCGACTGCGAGATGTCGATTTCGCCGAACGCCTGCGTCATTTCCAACGGCAAGCCGCAGTTCCTCGGCGCCACCGAGATCCTCAAGCGCAACGCCCGCCACACCCGCGACCTGCTCCAGCTGGAGCTGGAGATCCGCCTCGGCGAGCTGGGCGAGAAATGGCATTTCAGCTCGCTGGAGAAGATTTTCATCGAGAATCGCATCTACCGCGACATCGAGGAATGCGAGACGTGGGAGGCCGTGCTCAAGGCGATCGACGACGGCCTCAAGCCGTTCAAGAAGCTCCTCAAGCGCGAGGTGACCGAGGACGATCTCGTCCGCCTCACCGAGATCCGGATCAAGCGCATCTCCAAGTTCGACGCGTTCAAGGCCGACGAGGAGATCCGCGCGCTGGAAAAGGACATCGAGGAAACCGAAAAAAACCTCAAGCAGCTCACCCGCTACGCCATCCGCTGGTTCGAGGAGATCCGGAAGAAGCACGGCAAGGGCCGCGAGCGCCGCACCGAGGTTTCCTCGTTCGAACGCGTCGACCGCACCCAGGTCATCCTCGCCACCGAGACGCTCTACCTCGACCGCAAGAACGGCTTCGCCGGCTACGGCTTGAAAAAGGAGGAGCCGCTCGAAAAGTGCTCCACCCTCGACGACCTCGTGACCTTCACCCAGGACGGCAAGATGCGCGTGGTCAAGGTGGCGGAGAAGGTCTTCGTCGGCCAGCGGCCGCTGCACGTCGCCATCCTGCGCAAGGACGAGGATCTGATCTATTCGATGATCTACCGCGACGGCAAGGACGGCGCGATCCTCGCCAAGCGCTTCAAAATGGGCGGCATCACCCGCGACAAGGAATACGACCTGACCAAGGGCACGCCGGGCACGCGGATCCTGTATTTCGCCGTCCACAAGGGCGAGGCGGAGAGCGCCGCCCAGACGCTCATCGTGCACCTCAAGCCGGCGCTGCGGATGCGCAACCTGACGCGGCCGTTCAGCTTCGGCGAGATCGCGATCAAGGGCCGGGCGAGCGGCGGCAACGTCGTCACCAAGCACGCGATCGAGAAAATCGTCCGCGCGCCGAAGGACTTCGATCTGAACCTCGGCCTCTGAGCGGAGCGGCCTCCGCTTCCGCTGAGACGGGCCATTTGGCCGGAAATGCGGGGTCGCGGGAAAAAACGGTGATTTTACCGGCAACTTTTCCGTCGCGCGGCGTTTTCATGCCTAGTAAGGGTGACGCCCTGCCGTTCGCCCCTAGAACCCATGAAAATCAACCGCCCCACCCGTCTTCCGCTCAAATCCGGCTTCACCCTGCTCGAAATGGTCATCGTGCTGGGTATCATCGCGATGATTCTCGGCGGCTCGATTTTCGCCATGAAGAACATCGGCAACGCCGCGAAGCTCAAGCAGGTGGACGCCGACGCCAAGGCCTTCGACAGCGCGCTGCGGATGTACAAACTCAACGCGGGCAATTACCCGACCACCCAGCAGGGCCTGCACGCGCTGGTGGAAAAACCGTCGAGCGCGCCGGTGCCGAAGCGCTGGGCGAAGGTGATGGATCGCCTGAACAAGGACCCGTGGGGCAACGATTACGGCTACAAGTTCCCTGGCAAGAAGAACGCCAGCGAGTTCGAGATCATCAGCAAGGGTCCGGACGGACAGGAAGGCACCGAGGATGACATCAGCAGCCAGGAGGATTGATCTCCGCGGCGGGTTCACGCTGATGGAGCTGGTCATGGTGCTCGCCATCGCCGCGATGGTGACGGCGGGCGCGATCGGCCTGATGGTGTTTTCCTCCAGCGAGCGGAAGCTCAAGCACGCCGCGGCGGACGTCGAGGTGCTCGCCAAGCGCGCCCGCTCGATTTCCCAGCTCCAGCAAAAACCCTACGCCTTGGAGTTTCTTCCCGGCCAGATCCGCCTGCTGCCGTTCGCCGAGACCGTCGGCGATCAGGGGCGGATGCCGTCCGGCCGCCTGGTCGGCGGGCAGCGCGCCGAGGAGTCTTCGACCGCCGGAGCGGTCGCGCCGATTCATGACACGCTCGAGCTCGATCCCGATCTCGTCCTGAGTGTCCGGCGCTGGGCGAGCGACGCCTGGCAGAAGCCAAGCGAGCGTCACCCGCAGGTCTGGCGCTTCGACCCCGACGGCCTGTGCGAGCCGATCGGCGTGCGGCTGGCGCTCGACGGCAGCTGGATCGAACAGGAATTCCACCCGCTCACCGCCTCGGTGCGCGATTTTTCGTCCGAAATCCGATGAAACCCACCGCCCGCGCCAGCCATCGCCGCGGCTTCCTGATGTTGGAAGTCGTGCTGGCGCTCGCCATTTTCGGCATCGCCGCGACCGCCTTCGCGGTGGCGATCCAGCGTACGGCGGCGGCGGCGAACCTCGCGCAGAGCGAGCTGCAGGTGAACCGGATTCTGGAAAGCGCGCTCAGCGAGGAACTTTCGCTGCCCACCCTGCAGGAGGGCACGAAGACGACGCCGATCGGCGCCAGCGGGATGGAAGTCGCCACCAAGACCGAGCTGATCGACGACCTCGAGAACAAGGACGGCCAGCTGCTCCAGGAAACCTACCGGATCACCGTCACCGCGCGCTGGTTCCAGGACAACGCCTGGCTGGAACGCAGCGCGGAAACCTGGCGCTACGGCCGCCTTTACCAACCGTGAACGCCGCCGCTCCATCCGCCCGCAGCCGTCGCGGCTTCACGCTCCTCGAGCTGGTGCTGGCGATGCTGCTGCTCACCCTGCTGGTCGGCATGGTGTTCGCCACCTCGCGCGCGTCGCTGGCGCTCGGCAACCGGGTGGTGGAATCCCAGAACGAGGAAATGCTGCACCAGGCGTTCTTCGATTTCCTGGGCAAACGGATCGCCGCCCTGCCGGGGAACACGCGCTTCGACCTGAAATACACCGAGTCCGGCAACCAGATCCTTTCCGACCTGACGCTCCAGAACGTGCCGGTCAGCTTCACCTGGGGCGGCGCGCAGCGTGTCGCCAAGGCGGTCCAGCTCTCCACCGTGCGCCGGCGCGACGGCTACCTCGACATCGTCCTGCGCTATTACGAAAACGAGATCCTGCCCGACTCGGACGCGGGAACGACCACTTCGCAGATCGACAAAGGGCCGTTCGCCTCGGTCGTGCTGCTGCAGGACGTCGCCTACTTCGAATGGCGGGTGCTCGACGGGCGGACGATGGAGTGGCAATACGACTGGGACATCCAGGGGCGGCTGCCGTTGCAGCTTGAGTTGAAAATCGCGTTCGGCGCCCAGGGCGAGGAGCTGCGCCATGTCTTCTGGGTGACGCCGAAGCAGAATCCCGAAACCCTGATGCGCCAGCTCCAGCAGGGGCAGGGGAATCCGCAGGGCGGGGGACAGGGCGGCGGCCAAGGTGGCGAAGGTGCCGTCGGTGGAGGTATTTCGGTTCCCGGTGCAGGCGGCGGGCAGCGGCCACCCGGTGGACGTGGCGGCAACGGCGGCGGTCGCCGGGGTGGAAACGGAGGCGGCCAATGAGATCCGTTCGTGGTTTCTCCCGCTCGCGCGGCACCGCGCTGATCGCCGTGATCTGGCTGATCGCGATCCTGGCGCTGGCCTGCACGGCCGCGCTGCGGGTCGTGTCATTGGACATGGACCTCGCCGGGGCCAAGATCCATGGCTTCCGCGCCCGCCAGCAGGCGGAGATGGGCATCGCCGTCGCGGCCAATGGCGCGGTCAAGCGCGACGACCCGCTGCTGCACCGACGGGTGGACGAAACCGAAGGCTACGACGCGAAAATCGTTTCCGAAGGCGGACGCTTCAATCTGAACGCCCTGCTGCTGCGCGGCGACAAGTCGCTGCTGCGCTCGATGTTCATCGACTGGGGGCTCAACCTCGACGAGGCGCAGGACGTGGTCGACGCGCTGGCGGACTGGGTCGATGGCGACGACGAGGTTTCGCTCAACGGCGCGGAAAAAGATTGGTACGAGGCGCAGGGGCGGACGAACCAGCCGTTCAACCACCCATTCTACAGCCTGGAGGAAGCGCGGCTGGTGCGCGGGATGGACCGCGTCGAGGCGGCCAGGCCGGATTGGCGGAACTGGTTCACCCTCTGGAGCGGCGGCGCGCTCGACGCCAACGAGGCGGATGCCGCCCTGATCGCTGCGGCGGCCGAGGTGTCGGTCGATCTGGCCGATCAGGTGGTGGAAAAGGTGCGCGGTCCGGACGGCGTGCGCGATACCGAGGACGACGCGCCGTTTCAAGATATCAAGGACGTGCTTGCCATGCTCGGCGTGAATTCGGAGCTTCGACCGGACATCGCCCAAAGATTTACGCTGAACGACACCACCGTCCGCATCGAAAGCACCGGCTTCGCCGAAGGGGCGAAGCTGCGCATCTCCATGGTTCTCCGCAACCGTACCGGCCGCCCGGCCATTCTTGAACGATCCGAAGAAGTCATTCCGTGAGCAAACCGTCCGATAACGTGCTTTTGACGCCCGGGGAAACCGGCTGGGAAATCTGGACCGGGACGCCCGAGACGGGGTTCGCCCTGCATGAGGCCACCGGGGTGGTCCGCGCGGCGGAGCTGCCCGCGTTGCCGCCCGGTGAGCTGACCCTGCTGTTTCCGGTGAAATCGTGCACGGCGGTGCCGTTGCGCGTCACCAGCCACGACGAGGCGCTGTTCGCCGATCTGGCGGCGATGCACGCCGAGCGGCTCGGCCTGCGGCCGGATCCGATGGCCGGCCAGCTCGCCGACACCTTCGAGGTCGCGCGCGACGACGAGGGCACCGCTTTGCTGTCCGTCGTCCTGCGCACGCCGGGCGAAGGCGAATTGCCGCCGCGCGGGCCGAAGGAATTCGACCTTTCCGCCCGGGCGATCGCCTACCGCGGAGATTCGCTGGTGGTTTGGAAGGAATTCGGCCGCTGGGTGTTCGCCGTGTCGCTGGGCGGCAAGCTCGTCTACTGCCAGGCGACCTCGATCGCCGACGCCGATCCGGGCGAGGCGCTGGTGCGCGAAATGCGTCTGGCGCTGGTCCAGCTTTCGCTCCAGGGGCTGGCGGTCCAGCCGTCCCGCGTGGTGGTGCATGCCGCGGGCGAACCGTCGCTCTCCGCGCTGATCCGCGGTTTCGGCGGCGTGGTCGAGCTCCAGCCGCGTCCGGCGCCGGTGCTGCCGGACCCGCGCAGCAAGCTCTTGCCCGCCGACGTGCGCGCCGCCCGCCACGAAGAGATGAAGCGCCGCCGCGTCCGGTTCGCCGCCGCCGCCGTGGGCCTGCTCTATCTCGCGGGCGCGGCCTGGTTCGGCCTCGCCCTGTGGAAAGACGTCCGCGCGACCAACCGTCTGCGTGCCGAGGCCAAGGCGGCCGCCCCCGAGGGCGAAGCCTACGCCGCCCACATCGCGAAATGGGACGAACTCGGCCCGGTGGTGGACGGTGCCAAATCGCCCGTCGAGATGCTCTACCGGGCGTCCCGCGCGATTCCACGCAACCAAGGCGTCCGCCTCAAAACCGCCGAGGTCAGCAGCGACGGTGTGATCAAATTGATCGGCGACGCCCCGCAACCGGGACCGGCGCTCGCCTTCAGCCTGGCGCTGAACAAAAGCGACCTGCTCGCCGGCTACACCTGGGAGGCCCCGCCGCCGAACCAGACCAACAAAGGCGCGGAATTCATCTATACCGGCACCGCGCCCGGTGCGACCGCCCACTGATTTTTCATTTCTGACAGCGACAAATCCCGCTCCGCACGGTTTTCTACCCACGATTCGCCGCCCGTCTTCTTCGTCCTTTCGATGTCCAGTCGCGAAAAACGCCTCCTGATTTTCTTCGCCGCCGCCGGTTTCCTGCTGCTCAACTTGTTCGGCATCCGAATGCTGGGCGGCATGCGCGACGACGTCCGGCGCCAGCGCGCCCAGGCCGAGCGCGAGTTGCAGCAGGCCGAGATGTTCCAGGCCAGCCGCGCGCAGGTCGCCGGCGAGATGGACTGGCTCGCCGAGCACGAGCCGCAGCCGGCCGCGGAACAGGACGTGCAGAGCGCGCTGCAGAATCTGGCCGAGCGCGAAGCCCGCAGCCGCAGCCTGACGCTCAAGCCCGGGAAATACCTGCCGACCGACAAGACCGGCTCGCACTACCACCGGGTGAAATACGAGATCCCGGTGAGCGGCACCGAACAGGCGCTCTACGCCTGGCTCGACCGCATGCAAACCCCGGGCGAGTTCCGCGCCGTCACTTTCCTCCGCCTCTCGCCCAACCGCGAGGACGACACCAAGATCGATGCCACGGTCATCGTGGAGCAATGGTATGTGCCCGCCGCCTGATGCCATGAAAGCGCTCCTCCTTTTCCCGTTCCTGGCCGTCGTGGCATTCGCCGACGCACCGCAGAAGGTGCCGCTCACCCGCTACATCCAGCTGTGGAGCGACTCGCCCTTCACCCGCAAGCCCGCGCCCGAGCAGATCGTGGAATCCACGCCGCTCGACGATTACGCGCTCGGCGGCGTTTCGCCCGTCGACGGCGGCTACTTCGTGATCCTGCTCAACCGGAAAAAGCCGGACGAACGGATCATCGTCCAGCCCGGCCAGCCGTCCGAATTCCGCGTGCTCGAGGTGCGCCACGGCGGTGAAGGCCCGCTGAGCACCACCGTGCTCGTTAGCTCGGGCGGCAAGAGCAAGCTGCTCGGCTTCGACGAGAAACTGCTGGCGCTCAAATCCGCCCCGACGGGCAAACCGCAGGGCAAGCCGGGGCAGCCCGTCCCGCCCGCGCAGGGCGTGCCCGTCCCGCAAGCTCCCGCCCAGGTCCAGCAAGGGGCGGCCCCGGCCGCCCCCCAGCAGCCGAACCGCCCGCGCCCCCGCGTCATTCCGCCGCCCCAACGATAAACCCACTTCCGCGTCATCCGCTCTGCCGCGATTTTGCTCCCTTTTGCCATGCGCCCGCTCCGCCGATTTTTGCTCCCGCTTTCGTTCGCCTCGCTGGCGTGCGCGAGCGCCTTCGCCCAGGACGACGGTGAAACCATCGATCCGCCGGTCCCGCCCGTTCCCGTGCCTTCGGGGGCTGTCCCGGCCACGCCGGTGGTGCCCGTGCCGCCACGCCCGGGATTCGGCCGCGCCGCCGCCCAAGCCGCCCCCGCCGCCAATCAGGACAACGTCCCGCTGGCCGACCGCAAGATCACCGAGTCGATCATTCAGCCGAAGATCAACGGCAACGAACTCGCCGCGCTCTACAAGAAATACACCGGCCGCCGCGTGATCGTTTCCGCCGCCGCCGCGCAGGCCGAGTTTGCCTTCGTGCAGGAGGCCGGCCCGGACGAACCGCTGACCTACGCCCAGGCCGCCCAGCTGCTGAAGAAGGCCGCGGTAATCGAGAACTTCGTGTTCGTGCCCGATGGCGATATCGACAAGCTGCTCGTCGCCACCGGCGGCGCGAACCCGAAGGGCAACGGCCTGTCGGTCTACGACCAGACCACCGGACTGCCCGATGGCGACGAGGTCGTGCACTACGTGATGACGCTGCGCTACCTGAAGCCGGAGCAGGCCCAGCAGGTGTTCAACCAGATCGTCGGCCAGTTCGGCCCGTATGGCTCGATCGCCGCCGTGCCGAACGCGTCGGCGCTGGTGATCACCGAAAACACCTCCCTCATCCGCAAACTCATCGAGCTCAAGGACCAGATCGACAAACCGTCGTCCGACGTCGGCACCCGTTTCATCAAGGTGCAGTACGCCGACGTCACCGAGCTGGCGCAGACGCTCAACGAGATGCTCGGCGCCCAGCAACAGGCCCAGCGGTCCGCCAGCGTGCAACGGGCGACCCCGCAGCCCGCCGCGCCGAACCCCGCGGCGAACAACGCCCTCGCCGCGGCCGGCGAAGGCGGAACCGCGGGCGAGGAAGCACCGGTGCAGATCGTGCCGGACGCCCGCACCAACCGGATCTTCGCCATGGGACGCCCGGTCGACCTCGTCTTCGTCGAGGGTCTCGTCCGCGAGTTCGACACGCCGACCGACAACCGCAACTACCTCCGCCGCAAGCTGCGCTTCCTCTCGGTCACCGATTTCCTGCCGGTCGCCGGCGACGCGCTCAACCGCGCGTTCAGCGGCAACGCGCAGGGGGGAGCTGGCGGCGGTGCGGGAAGCTCCGGCGCGAACTTCGGCGGCAACAACCGCACCGCGTCCAACAACCGCGGCACTTCAACCAATTCCCGCTCCTCCAGCGGAACCTCGACCAGTTCCCGCTCCAGCAGCGGCGGCAGCAGCAGCTATGGCGGCTCCAGCGGCGGTGGCTTCGGTTCCAGTGGTTCCGGCGGCTCCGGCGGCTCCGGCGGTTCGACACGGGGCGACTCACTGGACGCGCCGAACGTCTCCACCGCGCCGCAGTCGCTGCTGGTCGGCCGCACCCTGCTGGTCGCCGACAACATCACCAACACGATCGTCGTCCAGGGACCGCCCGCCAGCGTCGAGATCATCCAGAAGCTGCTCGACCAGGTCGACGTGAAGGCCCAGCAGGTCCTGATCTCAACCGTCTTCGGCCAGCTCAGCCTGAACGACGACCTCGATTACGGCGTGCAGTGGCTGAAGACGTTCAACCAGAAAACGACCGTGGTGAAGGACGATAACGGTACGCCGGACAAGCCCGAAGATGACACGTTCAAAACCGTCTTGGGGCCGACCAAAAACGGCTTCGCCGGTTCGCAGATCGGCACGCCATTGCGGAACCTGGTGGATCCTCGCGGGTTGATCGCTCCGACGATTTTTGGAAGCGTCGATGGCAAGGATCTGACCGGCAACTTCCCGGCCACCGGCGGTCTGAGCCTCTACGGCACCATCGCCAACAACCTCAGCGTCTACCTCCACGCGCTGAAGGCCTCGGGCAAGTTCAGCATCCTGTCGCGGCCGAGCATCTATACCGCGAACAATCAGAAAGGGATGATCTCGTCCGGCCAGCGGATCGCGGTGCCGACCAACAGCTACCAGGGCGGCGCTTCCACCGGCATCTCGACCAACATCGAATACCGCGACGTGGTGCTGAAACTCGAGGTCGTGCCGTTGGTGAACTCCGAGCACGAGGTCACCCTCCAGATCGCCCTGGTCAATGACGACATCATCGGCGAGCAGGACGTGGAAGGCGTGGGCAAGGTGCCGACCATCGGTACACGCGAGCTGACGACCACCGTCACCGTGCCGAACAACTCCACCGTGATTCTCGGCGGCCTGATCACGACCAGCGAGAAGAGCTCGAAGTCCGGCATCCCGCTGCTGATGGATATCCCCTATCTTGGCTCGGTGTTCTCCACGACCTCCAAGACCAAGGATCGCTCGGAACTGCTCATTTTCATCCAGCCGACGATCGTCGGAAACGACAAGGAACTCGACCGCGTGCAGGCCGACGTCGACGGCCGCTACAAGGTTTCGCCGGAACTCCGCCACTTCGCCGACGGCCCGGGTGCCATCCCGCCGCCCGACGGCATCGTCCCGGCGGGCGAGAAGGCGAGCGACTACCAGCCGAAGCCGGAGGAAACCAAGCAAGCCAAGCCGAGCAACAACACCTTCAACCGCACCGGCCGCCACCGCTGAGCCGGCGGCTGCCGAAGATCAAGCCCGACCGGTGCGCCGCGGCGGGTGGCAAGTCCGTCGCTTCTTGCGGCTTGCGACTATGGCGCGGATGGGAGATGATCGGACGCTGGCCTCCGGGTCGGCGTTCCTAAAAATCCCTGTTGTTTATGCCCAAGGTCCGACTCTCCGGAAAGGTCGCGGGTGCCGAGGATCCAGCGCGATCCACCCGTGCGAAACTGCTTTATCTGCTCTTCAGCCGAGGCTGGGATGTCTACAACGGCAACGGTGACCAGCGTATCACCTTGTCCAACATCGAGCGGAAGATCATCGAATCCGACGCTTTCGTGTTCACCCCCGGCGTGACGCTGGAGGACATGTTCAAGGCGATCTCGATCTTCGTCGGCTACCAGACGCTCGACCGCCATCTGGCGGGCAAGCCGACGGTGCTGCTCAACCCCGACGGCGGCTGGAACCCGTTTTTCGAGGTGCTCGGGCACCTGCGGCGGATGGGTACGATCGCCCAGGACTACCGCCGGTTCCTGCACGAGGCGGGCGACGACGAGGCGGTGGTTTCGACGCTCGAATCGGTCCGCCACCACGGCGTGCCGGACGCCGGGCGGACGAAGCTGGAAACCCGGCCCACTTCGCTGGACTCGTTCGAGCGGCCGCTGCCGTCCGGGCACGAAGGCAACGTCTGCGTCTTCTGTTCCGCCTCGTTGAGCGATCCGGGCCATTTGTCCGACGGCGAAACCTTCGGCCGCCGGCTGGCGCAAAACCGACTCGGCTGCGTGTCCGGCGCCGGGCGCTCCGGCATCATGGGCGCGGTGGTCAAAGGCTCGGTCGAGGCGGGCGGCTGGACCGGCGGCTCGAACGTGCCGCACATCATCGAGCTGGAAGGGCTGCCCGAAGGGCTTTCGAGCTTCTGGCTGAAGCCGGACATCTACACCCGCATGGAAATCATGATCCAGCGCTCGGACGCCTTCGTCATCTTCCCGGGCGGCGCGGGCACCGTGCAGGAGCTGCTGGCGCTGATGATCTTCAAGCAGCAGCTCAACCCGCTGATGCTCGGCAAGCCGGTGGTGATCTACAACCGGCGGATGGCGGAAGGCGACGGCTTCTGGGATCCGATGATCGGTCTCCTGCGGGAATTCTGCCGGCCGGGGGATTTCGAGGTCGCCGAGTCGCTCGACGAGATCCTGCCCGCCGTTGGCCGCGGCCTGGCCCGCCGGGCGGTGGCTTGAAGCCGCCAGATTCCATCCGAAGACATGAAGACACGATCGCTGAACTTGGAGGATTTGAACGCGATGCATCAAAATCCCGGGCATTGGCATCTGATTTTCCTCTATATCGCGCCGGAGGATCCGAGAATCGTGGTGAGAAAACGCCTCGGTATCATGGGTTGGACGTTGAATTTCGCACGGCCGATGGCGATTCCCTTTTTGGTCGCCATGATCGCGGGCACATACGGATACATCCAGATTCTCGGGCGCATGAAGCTGACCGACCCGGGCAAGTGGGCTGGCGTCTTCCTGCTCCTCGCGCTGATTGTCAGTCTATGTGGCTGGATGTCCGATCCTCGGCGATTCGCCACCCGATAGCGCGGCGCGGAACATGGAGAATCCCGCCTCCTATCGCCCGCGCATCTCCTCGATGAACGAGCGTTCGGCGAGTTCGGCGAAGAGCGTGGCGAAGGAGGGGAGGAGACGCTTGTGGATCAGTTCAACCCGGCGCTGATGCGGGATGAAGGCGCTTTTCATCGCGTTCATCGTCATTTTCTCCAGGTCGATCAGGTTGAGCTGGAACGCGCGGGTGGCGGTTTCGAGCTCCAGGGTCATCGACGTGTCGCTCATCAGGCGGTCATCGGTATTGAGGCAGACGCGGAAGCCGGCGCGGTGGAAGAGCGGGAAGGGGTGCTCTTCGAGCGAGGCGCAGGCACCGGTGTGGAGGTTGCTGAGCAGGCACATTTCCAGCGGGATGCGTCGGTCGAGGATGTATTGGGCGAGCTCGCCGAGTTGCAGCGAGCCGTCGGGCCGCACGGTGATGTCGTTGCGCAGACGGGTGGCGTGGCCGAGGCGGTGGGCGCCGCACCATTGCAGCGCCTGCCAGATCGATTCCGGGCCGAAGGCTTCGCCGGCGTGGATGGTGATGTGGAAATTGGCGCGGCGGATCGCCTCGAACGCGGGCAGGTGCTTCTTCGGCGGGTGGCCGGCTTCGCCGCCGGCGAGGTCGAATCCGACGACCCCGCGGTCGCGCCAGCGGATCGCCAGCTCGGCGGCTTCCAGCGAGTCGGTGCGGTCGCGCATGGCGCAGAGGATCAGGCCCCAGGCGACGCCGTGCTCGCGCTGGCCGCGCCTCAAGCCGTCGATCACGGCCTGCACCACCTCGTCCTGGGTGAGTCCTTGGGCGGTGTGGAAGACCGGGGCGAAACGCACCTCGGCATAGACCACGCCGTCGTCCGCCATGTCCTCGATGAATTCATAGGCGATGCGTTCGAGCGCATGGCGCGTTTGCATCACGGCGGTGGTGTGGGCGAAGCCTTCGAGGTATTCCGGCAGGCTGCCGCGCTGGGCACCGCGGTGGAACCAGTCGGCGAGTTCGCCGGGGTCTTCCGTCGGCAGGGCGCGGTATTCGTGCTCCTGGGCGAGCTCGATCACGGTCCGCGGCCGGAGCCCGCCGTCGAGGTGCTCGTGCAGCAGCACCTTCGGCAGCCGGCGGAAATCCAGCGCCGCGACGAGGGCCTCGCCTTCGGGCAGCCGGGCGACCGGAAACAGCTCGGGATAGCGGTGTTCAATCATGCCCTTCTTTCTAGCAGAAGAAGAACATCGGCGGGCGGAAAATCCGTTTCCGGCCTCAGAATTTCGTCATCCGCACCAGATCGACCCGCACGTCGCCGATGAACACGTCGGCGCGGATCTCCAGCGGCACGCGGTCGGCGTCGTCGCTCAGCCACAGCGTGGCGGATTTCAGCTTCTTGTAGGGCAGCAGCCGGCCGGAGGTCGGATCGATCTTCAGCATCGTGACGTTCATGCGGATCGCCGGGCGGTCGTCGTGCGGTTCGTGGCCGACGACGCGGATGCGGACGAGGTAGGGGTTTTCGCCCGGCTGGACGAGCAGACCGAGCCGGGTGCCGTCGCTCAGATCCTGGCTGCGTACGAACAGCATGGCGGAAAAGATGTCGTGCACCGGCGCGAAGGCGAAATCGCGCTCGCGGGTATACTCGAAGCCGTTCTTCAGCACCCGTGTGGTCTGGCTGCAATGGACGTTCGCCGGGTGGTAATCGATCGTGTGAAGCACTCGTTTGCCGGAGACGTCCTCGATGCTGTGGAAACGCTTCGGCCACAGGCTGGCGGGGTCGAGTTCCGACCAGAACCAGTGCTTGTAGGTGTAGAGGGCGGCGGCCGCGCCGAGGCTTTCGCTGGCGGAGGTGATGACGTAGGCACCCGGCCGGGTGTTTTCCGGGTTGCCGAACTCGAGGCGCACCGAGCCGGCGTCGAGCAGGCCTTTCCAGCTCACGCGGTAGTCGAGGCGGCACGGTGCCAGCTTCGGCTGCGGGCCGAACACGGCGGGGGTGAGCATCTCCTGCCACGCCGGCGGTTCGTCCGCGCGGGCGGTCAGACAGGCGAAGCTCAGGACGGCGGCGGCGCGCGTCAGCGGGTGCATGGCGGGAAGATGCGAAAATTCCGCCGGATCTCAACGAGGGAAATTACGGGCGGGCGGCGGGATTCGCTGTTGGACTTGGTATGGTCCGTGCTCGCTTCGGTATGAAGGCTCTGCGGAAATTTCATACCGCGGTGCGTTGCAACCTCCAATCCCATCGCCATGAAGTTCTTGTCCCGTCTCGGAATGCTCATGTTCGGCCTGCTCGCGACCAGCGGAGGCCTGCTCGCGGAACCGCTCAAGATCGCCTACTCGGACTGGCCCGGCTGGGTCGCCTGGGAGATCGGCGTGCGCAAAGGGTGGTTCAAACAGGAGGGCGTCGACGTCGAGTTCCTGTGGTTCGACTACGTGCCGTCGATGGACGCCTACGTCGCCGGCAAGGTGGACGCCGTGTGCATGACCAACGGCGACGCGCTGGTCACCGGCGCCACCGGCAAGCCGTCGGTCGGGATTCTCCTGAACGATTTTTCGAACGGCAACGACATGATCGTGGCCGCCCCGGGAATCGCCTCGGTGAAGGAGCTGAAAGGCAAGAAGGTGGGCGTCGAGGAGGGATTCGTGGAGCATCTGCTGCTGCTGACCGCGCTGGAGAAGAACGGCCTGAAGGCCGATGACGTGACGCTGGTGAACACGCCGACCGGCGAAACCCCGCAGGTGCTCGCTTCGAAGGCGGTCGATGCCATCGGTGCGTGGCAGCCGAACTCCGGCCAGGCACTCAAGGCCCTGCCGGGATCGAAGCCGGTGTTCACCTCGGCCGACGCGCCGGGCATCATCTACGACCTCCTCTACGTTTCCCCGGAAAGCCTCCAGAAGAACAAGGCGGAGTGGGCGAAGGTGGTGAAAGTCTGGTATAAAATCGCCGACTATCTGGCGAAGGAGGAGAACCTCGACGACGCGCTGAAGATCCTCGCCGGCCGGGTGAACCTGAAGCCGGAGGAATACGAGCCGCTGCTGAAGGGCACGAAGATCCTCACCTACGAGGAGGCGCTGAAGCGCTGGGAAAAGGCCGACGGTTTGTCGTCCGTCTACGGCTCCACCGCCAACGTGAACGCCTTCAACCTCAAGCACGCGGTCTACAAGGAGTCCCAGGATCCGGAGAAATACCTCGATCCCTCGCTGACCAAGGCGCTCACGCCGGCCAAGGGCGAGTGAGCGGATTCCGCCGGCGGTCGTCACGCAACCCACTCCTTCCATCATGTCCCGATCCGGGTGCTCCTGCGGCTGGTTCATCGTCCGGCGCGGTCTTTCGCGCGGCAGGCGAGGGCTGCTCGCCGTCCTGTCGTTCGTCCTGCCGCTGCTGTTGTGGGGCGTCGTCTCCTACGTCCCAGGCATCTGGCATCCGGACGTGAAGCTTACGCTCGCGGCGGGCACCGATCGGATGACCGCCGTGTTCACCGCGGGCAACCGCCTCAGCAAGGAGTTCTTCCCGCAATACGCCGAGGCGGTGCGCCGCGACAACGAGGATATCGCGAAGGGCGGCGAGCCGCAGGCCCCGGCCGCCGGGGTCAGGCGGGCGAACCGCCTGCTGCTCCGCCAGCTCGCACCGGTCGCCGTCGGCAACGGCTGGCTGAAGACCGGCCAAGAGCAGGACGACGCGGCGATCTACCGGTTGTGGGGGGAGCTCGCGACGGCGGCGAAGGTGGCGCGGGAGCCGGCGCTGACGGACGAGAACCTCGCCATCGCCCGGGCGAACTGGCGGGAACTTTCGGCCCGTTCGCCCGTGTTCGAATACGCCAGCCTGCCGGACCGGCCGTTGTTGAAGCTCGTGCCGCAGGGCGTGCCGGCCAACCCGGTCTATCTGCCCGCGCCGCACGAGGTGCTGCGCGCGGCGCTGGCGGATTTTTCCGCGCCGCGGGAAGGCGATAACCCGACGATGATGGAGCGCTACGGCCACTCGCTGCGCATCATCTGGTGGGGCTTTTTCTGGTCCTGCCTGATCGGCGTGCCGCTGGGCGTCCTATGCGGGGTGTACGATTTTTTCGCCAAGCTGGTGGAGCCGTTCGTCGACTTCTTCCGCTACATGCCGGCGCCCACTTTCAGCACGCTGCTGGTGGCGGTGCTCTCGGCGCACGACGCCCCGAAGGTGGCGCTCGTGTTCATCGGCACGGTGTTCCAGATGATCCTGGTGGTGTCCAAGACCACACGCCTGCTCGACCCGGCGCTGCTGGAGGCGGCGCAGACGCTCGGCGCCAAGCCGCGCCAACTGATCGCCCGGGTCGTGCTGCCCGGCATTCTGCCGAACCTCTACAACGACCTGCGCATCCTGCTGGGCTGGGCCTGGACCTGGCTGGTGATCGCCGAACTGATCGGCGTGAAAAGCGGCCTCACCGGCTTTCTCGACACACAGGGGACGTTCCGCAATTTCGACCGCGTCTTTCCGGTCATCATTCTGATCGGCGTCACCGGCTTCGTGACCGACCAGCTCCTCGCCGCGCTGCACGGTGTCTTTTTCCCGTGGGCGGGTAAGTCCGGCCGCTTGCCGCGCGCGGTCGTCAGCGCCGTCACCTGGCCCGTCCGCGGCATCCTCACGCTCACCCGCCGCATCCACGCGCCCTCCGACCTGTCATGACCTCCGACGACATCCCCGAATACCTGTGCCAGGACGCGGCGGTCGCCGCCCGCTTCGCGCGGCTCAAGCAACGCCCGGTCGCGCTGAGCGTGCGCGGGCTGGGCAAGCGCTTCGAGTCGGGCAAAGGCGCCGTCACCGCGCTCACCGACGTCGGTTTCGACGTCCACAAGCGCGAGTTCATGTGCGTCATCGGGCCGTCCGGCTGCGGCAAATCGACGTTGGTGCGGATTCTCGCCGGGCTGGAAACGCCGAGCGAGGGCGAGCTGCGCGTCTACGGCGAACCGGTCGCCGGGCCCGGGCCGGACCGCGGCATGGTGTTCCAGGGCTATACCCTGTTCCCGTGGCTGACGGTGAAGGAGAACGTCATGTTCGGCCCTCGGGTCGCCGGGCGGGCGCACTTGTTCGCCGAATCCGAGGCGCGCGAATGGATCGATCTCGTCGGGCTTTCCAAGTTCGAGAACTCCTACCCGCACCAGCTTTCCGGCGGGATGAAGCAGCGGGTGGCGATCGCCCGCGCCCTCGCCAACCAGCCGCGCGTGCTTTTCATGGACGAGCCCTTCGGCGCGCTCGACGCCCAGACGCGCGCCAACATGCAGGCCTACCTGCTGGAGATCTGGAAGAAGGTGGACATCACCATCGTGTTCATCACCCACGACCTCGACGAGGCCGTGTTCCTCGCCGACCGCATCCTCGTGCTGGACGCCAACCCCGGCCGCGTCCGCGAGGTCGTCGAGGTCGCCGTGCCGCGTCCGCGCACGTTCGAGCAGATCGCCGACCCGATGTTCATGGCGACCCGCCGCCACATCGAGCACCTGATCCACCCTCCGCGGCAGGCGGACACCGAGAGCTTCCCCGTGCTGCGCATGGCCGTGGCCGACCCGGACGTGATCTGAACCGGTTTCCGAAAGTATGAAAATTTCCATTTTTCTTCATACATGGAACCGCGGCTGCTATGCCAATGGGCATGGCGAAGGATTCCACCCACGACGGTTTGCGGCGCATCACGGTTTCGATGCCGGAGGACACCTATCAGGCGCTCGACCGGCTGGTGACCGAGCGTGGGTTCGACAGCCGTTCGCAGGCGATCGTCGAGATGATCCACCAGCAGGCCGCCGAGCATCTGGGCAAGATCGGCACGCAAGTCATGGCCGGCACCCTGACCATGATTTACGACGAGTCGAAGAGCACGCTGCTCAAGGACCTGTCCCGCGTCTGCCGCGAGCACATCACCGAGGTCATTTCCTCGCAGCACATCCTGCTGGAGGACGACCACGTGCTGGAGGTGCTGCTGATGCAGGGGCCGGCGGCCACCCTGCGGCAGATCGCCAACGAGCTGGTCACCTGCAAGGGCGTGAAGAGCACGCACCTCTCGCTCACGCCGCACCTGATGCCGCCGCTCCACGCGAAGCGGGCGAACGACTGACGCGGCGGAGCCCACTTCCCGACGGAAAATGAACACGATTTACGAACGAACCCTGCACGGCGCCGGCATGTGGTCGGCCGTGATTTCCCGCCACAAGCGGCTGCGCCTGACCGACCTCGACGGCGGCGCGAACGTCTCGATGCTGCTCTACAACGCGCTCGAACGTACGGAGCGCTACAACATGCCGGACACGCTCAAGGGGCAGCACGTCTTCCATCTGCGCGCGCCCTACTGCCTGCATTCCGACATGGGCCGGCTGCTCGCCTCGATCACCGCGGACACGGTGGGCTGGCACGACACCGTCTGCGGCCACTCGGATGCAGCCCGGGTGCGGGCGAAATACGGCAAGCTCGATTACCAGGACACCCGCAACGAATGGCACCGTAACGGCCGCGACTGCTTCCTCATCGAGCTCGCCAAGTGGGGGCTCGGCAAAAAGGACCTCGTGCCGAACCTGAACCTGTTCAGCAAGGTGACGGCCGCCGACGACGGCCGGCTCACCTTCGTGCCCGGTCATTCGAAACCGGGCGATTCCGTCGAGCTGCGCTTCGAGATGGACACGCTGGTCGTGCTCAACACCTGCCAGCACCCGCTCGATCCCGACCCGGAATACCGTCACCGCCACGTGAAGCTCGAGGTGCTGGCGGGCGAACCGGCGCGGCCGGACGATCCGTCGTTCACCGTGCGCCCCGAAAACCTCCGCGCCTGGGAGAACAACGAAACCTACCACGCCCTTCGTTTCTGAGATGAAAGCAAGCACGCTCGATCCACAGTCCGCCGCGTTCCGCGAGGTCATTCCCGCGGGCGACTGGTGGGTGCATGAGATCAAAAAAGGCCAGACGCTCCGGATCGTCGATCTGGAGGGCAACCAAGCCGCGGACACGTTGTTTTTCAGCGCCGCCGACCCGACCGAACGCTACAGCGCGGACCGCACCATTCAGGAGCAGGGCGCTCTCTACCTGACCGACGGCAGCAAGCTGATGAGCACCGGGGGCAACGTGCTGCTCGAAATCACCGCCGACACCTGCGGCCGGCACGACACGCTCGGCGGCGCTTGCTCGCGCGAAAGCAACACGATGCGTTACGCCCACGACAAGGAGTGCATGCACGCGTGCCGGGACAGCTTCATCCGAGGCGCGCAGGAATGGCGGGTCGAACTGACGAAGCGCGACATCACCTGCAACATCAACTTCTTCATGAACGTGCCGGTCACGCCCGACGGCCGTCTCACCTTCGCCGACGGCATCTCCGCGCCCGGGCGCTACGTCGAGATGAGGGCCGGGATGGACGTGGTGTGCCTGATCTCGAACTGCCCGCAGCTCAACAACCCGTGCAACGGCTGGAACCCGACACCGGTGGAGGTGCTCGTTTTCGACTGAAGATTGACGATTCGAAGAGATGAACATCCTCATCGCGAACAGAGGCGAGATCGCCGTCCGCGCCATCCGGACCTTCCGCCGGCTCGGCTACCGCAGCATCGCGGTGCATTCGGACCCCGATTACTCCGCGCCGCACGTGGAGCAGGCCGACGAAGCCCATCGCCTCGGCCCGGGTCCGGTTTCGGAGAGCTACCTGCTGAAGGAAAAGCTGCTGGAGATCGCGCGGGCATCCGGAGCGGACGCCGTGTTTCCCGGGTACGGCTTGCTTAGCGAGAACACGGACTTCGCCCGCATGTGCGAAGACGCCGGCGTGAGATGGCTGGGGCCGACGCCGGAGCAGATCATCGCGTTCGGGCTCAAGCACGAGGCCAGGCGCCTGGCCGGCGAGGCCGGCGTGCCGCTGGTGCCGGGAACCGGATTGCTGTCGGACGCGGCCGAGGCGGTGGCGGAAGCGGAGCGGATCGGCTTCCCGGTGATGCTCAAGAGCACCGCGGGCGGAGGCGGCATCGGCATGAAGGTTTGCCGCGACGCGGAGGAACTGCGCCGCGAATTCGAAGCCGTGGTGCGTCTCAGCGAGCGCAGTTTCGGCTCGGGTGGCGTTTTCATCGAGCGCTTCATCGAGCGCGGCAGGCACGTCGAGGTGCAGATTTTCGGTGACGGAAACGGCCGGGTGCTGGCGCTCGGCGAACGCGACTGCTCGGTGCAACGGCGGAATCAGAAGGTGTTCGAGGAGACGCCCGCGCCGTGCTTGGACGAGAAAACCCGTGCGGCGCTCCATGCCGCGGCGGTGAAACTCGGCGAGAGCGTGAACTACCGGTCCGCCGGCACCGTGGAGTTCATCTACGATGCCGACCGTAGCGATTTCTTTTTCCTGGAGGTGAACACGCGGCTCCAGGTCGAGCACGGTGTGACCGAGTTGGTCACTGGCATGGATCTGGTCGAATGGATGGTCCGGCTCGCGCTCGACCCGTCGTGGCGCATGCCTTTGGTGGCACCGGAGCCGCACGGCCACGCGATTCAGGCGCGTGTGTATGCCGAGGACCCGAACCACCAGTTCCGGCCGAGCAGTGGATTGCTGACGGAGGCCGAGTTCCCCGGCTGGACGCGCTGCGACGGCTGGGTGCGGGCGGGCACCGAGGTCAGCCCGTATTACGATCCGTTGCTGAGCAAGGTGATGGTCCACGCGGAGGATCGGACGGCCGCCGTCGAAAAGCTGGCGCGCGCGCTCGACGAGACACGGCTTTCCGGTTTCGAGACGAATCTGCGCTACCTACGGGGCGTCTGCCGCTGGCGGGCGTTCGTTGAGGGGGGCGTGGCGATGCGGGACATGGCCGGCTTCGTCTACCGGCCGAACACGATCGATGTGCTGGCCGCCGGGACGATGACCACGGTGCAGGATTGGCCGGGTCGTGTCGGCTATTGGGAGGTCGGCGTGCCGCCTTCGGGACCGTTCGACCCGCTGTCTCTGCGGCTCGCCAACACGCTGGTCGGCAACCCGGAGGGCGCTCCCGGCCTCGAGATCACGATGACCGGGCCGACGCTGCGCTTCAACACCGACTCCACCATCGCCCTCGTCGGCGCGGAAGGATTGGTGCTGAAGAACGGCGAGCCGGTGGCCATGAACCGCGCGCTGAAAGTCGCGGCGGGCGACATTCTGAAAATCGGCCGCTTTGAGGGACACGGCGCGCGCGCCTGTTTTGCCGTCGCGGGCGGCGTCGAATCGCCGGACTACCTCGGCAGCGCCTCCACTTTCACGCTCGGCAAATTCGGCGGGCCGTTCGGGCGCGCGCTGCTGCCCGGCGATGTGCTGGGTGTGGGTCCGCGGCATGAAGCGCCGGTTTCCGGATTCCATGGCGACCTGCCTCTCACCCACCATTGGCGGATCGGCGTGCTCTACGGGCCGCATGGCGCGCCGGACTTCTTTCTCGACGAGGACATCGCGACGTTCTTCGCCACCGACTGGGAGGTGCACTACAACTCGGCCCGGACGGGCGTTCGCCTGATCGGGCCGAAGCCGAAGTGGGCGCGCCCTGACGGCGGCGAGGCCGGCCTGCATCCGTCGAATCTCCACGACAACGCCTACGCCATCGGCGCGGTCGATTTCACCGGGGACATGCCGGTGATCCTCGGGCCGGACGGACCGAGCCTAGGCGGCTTCGTCTGCCCGTGCGTGGTGGTCGACGCCGAGTTGTGGAAGCTCGGCCAGCTCAGGCCAGGCGACAAGGTGACCTTCGTCCCGGTGGACGAGGATTGGGCGGCAAGACAATCGCGGGCGCTCGAGGACTTCATCCACGGGCGGATCGACGCGCTGCCCGCGCCGGCGGGCGGCGAGTGTTCCTCGCCGATTCTCGACGCCTTCGGCGCGGGAGACGATGCGGTGGTCGTCCGGCGTTCCGGCGACCGCTACTTCCTGATCGAGTTCGGCCCGCACCATCTGGACCTGAAGCTGCGGTTCAAGGTTCACGTCGTCTACGAATGGCTGAAAGAGCAGGGGATCGACGGCATACTCGACCTCACGCCCGGCATCCGCTCGCTGCAGGTGCATTTCGACCCCGCGGTCATCTCCCGGGGCGATCTCTGGGGGCGGATCAAGCAGGGCATCCGCTCGTTGCCGCCGCTCGAACAGATCGAGGTGCCGACGCGCGTCGTGCACCTGCCGCTGAGCTGGGACGACCCGAGCACGCGCGAGGCGATCCGTCGCTACATGCAGAGCGTGCGGCCGGACGCGCCGTGGTGCCCGAGCAACCTGGAGTTCATCCGCCGGATCAACGGGCTGGAGTCGATCGACGAGGTGTATGCCAAATTCTTCAGCGCTTCCTATCTGGTGATGGGGCTGGGCGACGTCTACCTTGGCGCTCCGGTCGCCACGCCGCTCGATCCGCGCCACCGGATGGTGACGACGAAGTACAACCCGGCCCGTACTTGGACGCCGGAGAACGCGGTCGGCATCGGCGGTGCCTATCTCTGCATCTACGGCATGGAAGGGCCGGGCGGCTATCAGTTCACCGGCCGCACGATTCCGGTGTGGAACCGCTGGAGGAAGACCGCCGATTTCCAACAGCCGTGGCTGCTGCGCTTCTTCGACCAGCTCCGGTTCCACCCGGTGGAGGCGGACGAGCTGCTGCGGCTGCGCGAGGATGTTCCGCTCGGCCGCCACAAGCTGGAGATCGAGGAGTCCGTCTTCCGCTTCGCCGATTACGAGGCCTTTTTGGAGGAGCACGCCGGAGAAATCGCCGCGTTTCGCGCGACGCAGCAGGTCGCCTTCCAGGAGGAGCGCAGACGCTGGGAGGAAGCCGGGCTTTCGATGGACGCTCCCGTGGAGGAGAACGCCGCGTGCGACGAAGTGGTGATCCCCGACGGCTGCCACACGCTCGACAGCCCGGTTTCCGGGAGCGTCTGGAAAATCCACGCGGAGGCGGGCGCCCGGGTGTCTTCGGGTGGCCCGGTGATGATTCTCGAGGCGATGAAGATGGAGATCGCGCTGGAGACGGACGCCGAGATTGAGATCGTCGAGATACTCGCGGTGGAAGGCTCCAGCGTGAAGGCGGGGCAAGCGCTCGCCATCGCCAAACCCGTCACGCCATGAACCTGGCAGAACTCCAACAACGGTACGCCGCGGGCGGAACGCCGAGCGAGGTCATCCGCGAAGTGTGCGACAAGGTCCGCGCTTGGAACGACCCGGTGTTATTCCTCCATTTGCCCGCCGACGGAGAACTGCTTGCGCTGGCGAAACAGGTCGAGTCCATGCCGCGCGATCTGCCGCTATGGGGCGTGCCCTTCGTGGTGAAGGACAATCTCGACGTCGCCGGCTGGCCGACCACCGCGGCCTGCCCGGAGTTCGCCTATACGCCGGAGGAGGATTGCGAGGTCGTGCGGCTCTTGCGGGCGGCGGGGGCAATCCCGGTCGGCAAGGCGAACCTCGACCAGTTCGCGACCGGGCTGGTCGGCACCCGTTCGCCCTACGGCGTGCCTCGTAACGCGTTGGCGCCCGGATTCCTGCCGGGCGGCTCGAGCTCCGGCAGCGCGTCGGCGCTGGCGGCCGGGCTGTGTGCGTTCGCCCTCGGCACCGATACCGCCGGATCAGGCCGGGTGCCGGCCGCGTTCCAGGAACTGGTCGGCTGGAAGCCGACGCGCGGGTTGTTGTCGACCCGCGGTGTCGTGCCGGCCTGTCGGTCGCTCGACTGCGTGTCGGTGTTCGCCCGGACGGCCGGGGATGCGGCGGAGATTTTGAAAGTGGCGGGCGTTTTCGATGCGTGCGACCCCTTCGCCCGTGAAGTGGCACAGGCTCCTGGGTTTCCGCCGGAGTTCCGCTTCGGTGTGCCGGCTGAACTCGATTTCGCCGGCGACCCGGACACGCCGGTCTTGTTCGCGGCGGCGGTCGAGCGGCTCACCGCGCTTGGAGGGGTGCCGGTTGCCATCGACCTGACGCCATTCACCGACGCGGCGCGCTTGCTTTACGACGGCCCGTGGGTGGCCGAGCGTTGGGCGGCGGTGGGTGCGTTCGTGGAGGCGAATCCTGAGGCGGTGTTTCCGGTGACCCGGACGATTCTGGAAGGTTCGAAGGGTTGGGATGCGGCCGCGACCTTCAAGGCGCAATACCGTCTGCGCGAGCTCGCCCGCCGTGCCGAGGAGGTTTGGCGCGGCATCGACGTGCTGCTGCTGCCGACCACGCCGCGGCTCTACACGGTGGAGGAGAATCTGGCCGATCCGATCGCCACCAACAGCGTGCTCGGTCGCTACACCAATTTCATGAACCTGCTCGACCTGAGTGCCGTGGCGGTGCCCGCCGGGCGGGCGCGCGACGGCGTGGCGCCGTGGGGGGTGACGCTTGCCGCTCCGGCCGGCGCGGACCTCGCCTTGCTCGAACTGGCCGGGAAATGGCAGGGCGAACGCCTCCCCGAGCGACCGTCGGTCGCGCCGGCGACAATCCCGGTGGTCGTGTGCGGCGCCCACATGGAAGGGCTGCCGCTGCACTGGCAACTCTCGGAACGGCGGGCGGTTTTCCAGCAGCGGACCACCACCGCGCCGTGCTACCGGCTGTTCGCGATGCCGGGCGGCGGGGCCTTGCCGCCGCGACCGGCCTTGATCCGGGACGAGGCGAACGGCGCGGCCATCGCGGTGGAAGTCTGGGAGCTCGGCGCGGCCGAATTCGGCGACTTCGTCTCACGCATTCCGGCACCGCTCGGCATCGGCAAAGTCCGCCTCGCCGACGGCCGGGAACTGCCCGGCTTCATCGCCGAACCGCGCGCGGTGGAGGGGGCCGAGGAAATCACCGCGACGGGCGGCTGGCGGGCCTGGCTGGCGGGCGCGGACCGGGCCGCCGGGTGACGTGATGGGCCGCCCTTCGATGCGGGGCGGCCTCATTGCCCGTGAGATCCGCGGTTTTCACTCGAACTTGCTCGCGCCTTGGAAGCGGACGGCGACGGGATCGCCGATGCCGAGGCCGAGTTCTTCAAGCTGCTGGCGGGAGATTTCCGCGTCGACGAATTGCCCGTCGTCGAGGCGCAGGCTGAGGCGGGCGATCGGGCCGGCGGAGAACAGGTGGTGGACGCGGGCGACGCGGTCGCTCACCGGATCGGCCTCGGCGGCGAAGAGCACGCCGATGTCGTGCGGGCGGACATAGACGGACGTTTCCGGGTCGCGGGCATCGCGCACCGAGTTGACGTTGCCGAGGAAGCGGATGACGAACGGGGTGGCCGGATGGTCGTAGACCTGCTGCGGTTCGCCGACTTGTTCGATCTTCGAGTTCGCCATGACGACGACCTGGTCGGCGAGTTCGAGCGCCTCCTCCTGGTCGTGGGTGACGAAGAGGGTGGTCAGGCCGATTTCATCGTGGAAACGGCGCAGCCAGCGGCGGAGGTCCTTGCGGACCTTGGCGTCGAGCGCGCCTAACGGTTCGTCGAGCAGCAGCACCTTCGGGCGGATCGCGAGGGCGCGGGCGAGGGCGACGCGCTGGCGCTGGCCGCCGGAAAGCTGGTCGGGCCGGCGGTTGTCGAGGCCCTCGAGGTGGACGAGCGAGAGCAGCTCGCGGACGCGGTTGTGGATTTCCTTTTTCGGCGGGCGCTGGCCGCGCGGCAGCACGCTGAGACCGAAGGCGATGTTGTCGGCCACGGTCATGTGCTTGAAGAGGGCGTAGTGCTGGAAGACGAAGCCGACGCCGCGTTTGCCGGCGTGGATGCGGGTGACGTCTTCGCCGTGGAAGTGGATCGCGCCGCTCCCTTCGTCGGCGAACTCGAGCCCGGCGACGATGCGCAGCAGGGTGGTCTTGCCGGAGCCGGACGGGCCGAGCAGCGCGGTGAGCGAGCCTTTTGGGACTTCGAGCGAGACGTTGTCGAGCGCCTTGTAGGCACCGAAGGTCTTGGTGATGTTGCGGATGGAGATGGACATGGGGAAAATGCCGGAATGACTAAGTCCGAATGACGAATGGAAGAGGATGGAATCAATGGCCACGGCTGCCGGCGTGGCCGCCGAAGCGTTCAATGACGTCCTTGAGCAACAGCGTGACGAGGGCGAGCAGGGCGAGCAGCGAGGCGCAGGCGAAGGCGGCGCTGTACTGGTATTCGTTGTAGAGCACCTCGACATGGAGCGGCAGGGTGTTGGTCTTGCCGCGGATGTGACCGGAGACGACCGAGACGGCGCCGAACTCGCCCATGGCGCGGGCGTTGCAGAGCAGCACGCCATAGAGCAGGCCCCACTTGATGTTCGGCAGGGTGACGCGGCGGAACACCTGCCAGCCGCGCGCGCCGAGGGTAACGGCGGCTTCCTCCTCGTCGGTGCCCTGCGTTTCCATCAACGGGATCAGCTCACGGGCGACGAAGGGGAAGGTGACGAAGACCGTGGCGATGACGATGCCGGGGAGGTCGAAGACGATTTTCGGACGGTCGAGCCAATCGCCGAGGCCGGACAACCAGCCGAAGCCGGGCGTTTCCGCGGCGGCGAGCACGACCTTGGCCAGCGGTGCGAGCAGGTCGGCGAGGTCGCCGGGCGGCAGCCAGCCTTTCGAGCCGAAGATCAGCATCCAGACGAGGCCGGCGACGACGGGCGAAACGGCGAACGGCAGGTCGATCAAGGCGACCAGCAGCGAGCGGCCGGGGAAGCGGAACTTGGTGACCAGCCAGGCGGCGGCGACGCCGAACAGCGCGTTGAGCGGTACGGCGATGGCGGCGGTGAGCAGCGTGAGCTTGATCGCCGAGGCGGCGACCGGTTCGCGCAGTGAGGCGAAGAAGACCTCGGTGCCCTTGCGCAGCGCCTCGTTGAACACGGCGCAGAGCGGCAGGAAGAGAAAGAGCACCAGCACGGTCAGGGTCGCGCCGACGAGCAGGCATTTCACTCCGAAGGATTCGGTCGTGACGGGACGGTGGGACATGGAATCAGCGGGCGCGCCAGTTGAGCCGGCGTTGGAGTAGGTTGATGAGGAAGAGCAGGGCGAAGGAGACGATCAGCATCGAGGCGGCGATCACGGCGGCGGCCTCGTATTTGAACTGCTCGAGCTGGTTGACGATGAGCAGCGGCAGGATCTCGGTTTTGAGCGGCAGGTTGCCCGAGATGAAGATGACCGAGCCGTACTCGCCGACGGCGCGGGCGAAGGCCAGGGTGAAGCCGGTGATCAACGCGGGCAGGATCGCGGGGAAGATCACGCGGCGGAACACGGTCCAGCGGTTCGCCCCGAGCATGGCGGAGGCTTCCTCGACATCCTTCGGAAGATCCTCCATCACCGGTTGCAGGGTGCGGACGACGAAGGGCAGGCCGATGAAGAACAGCGCGATGAACACCCCGAGCGGGCTGTAGCACGCGCCCTTTTTCGCCCACTCGGCCAGCAGATCACCGGTCCTGCCGCCGGGCTGCCAGTGCTCGTTGAGCCACGCCGCGGAGCGCGCCAGGTATTGCCCGATCCAGCCGTGGGTGGAGTAGATCTCGGTGAGCGTGATGCCGGCGACGGCGGTGGGCAGGGCGAACGGCAGGTCGACCATGGCGTCGAACAGCCGGCGGCCGGGGAAACGATAGCGGACGAGCACCCAGGCGACGAGCAGGCCGAGCACGGCGCTGACGAAGGCGGCGGCGAGGCTGGCGCCGAAGCTGAGCTTGGCGGCGGCGACGACCTGCGGGGTGGTGAGCAGTTTCACCCACGCGCTCCAGCCGAGCTTTCCTGCTTTGAGGAACAGGGCGGCGAGCGGGATCAGGATGATCACGCCCAGGTAGGCGAGGGTGAAACCGAGCGAGAGGCCGAAGCCAGGGATGATGCGGCGGCGGGACATGCGGCGGGTCTGGCTGCGTTATTTGACGTAAATCTGGTCGAACGTCCCGCCGTCGGCGAAGTGGACCTGCTGCGCCTTTTCCCAGCCGCCGAAGGCGTCGCGGATGTTGACGAGCTCGAGCGCGGGGAAAGTGGCGGCGAATTTGGCGGCCACCTGCGGGTTGCGCGGGCGGTAGAAGTTCCTGCCCGCGATTTCCTGGCCTTCCTCGGTGTAGAGATACTTCAGGTATTCGGTGGCGAGCTTCGTCGAGCCGTGCTTTTCGGCGTTTTTGCCGACCACCGCGACCGGTGGTTCGGCGAGGATGCTGAGCGAGGGGTAGACGATCTCGGTTTCGCCGGGGAATTCCTTCTCGATGAAGTGGGCCTCGTTTTCCCACGACAGGAAGACGTCGCCGATCTTGCGCTGGGCGAAGGTGGTGGTGGCGCCGCGCGCGCCGCTGTCGAGCACCGGCACGTGCTTGAATAGCGTGGTGATGTAGTCCTTCACCTTCGCCGGGTCGCCGCCGAACTGCTTTTCGGCCCACGCCCAGGCGGCGAGGTAGTTCCAGCGGGCGCCGCCGGAGGTCTTCGGGTTCGGCGTGATGACTTCCACCCCGTCCTTGACCAGGTCGGGCCAGTCCTTGACGGCCTTCGGGTTGCCCTTGCGGACGACGAACACGATGGCCGAGGTGTAGGGCGAGCTGTTGTCCGGCAGCTGTGCCTGCCAGTCGGCCGGCAGCAGCCGGGCTTCCTTGTGCAGCACGTCGATGTCGCCGGCGAGGGCGAGCGTGACGACGTCGGCTTCCAAGCCGTCGATCACCGAGCGCGCCTGTTTGCCCGAACCGCCGTGGGACTGGTTGACGGTGATGGCCTGGCCGGTGGTTTCCTTCCAGTGCTTGGCGAACGCGGCGTTGAACTCGGCGTAGAGCTCGCGCGTCGGATCATAGGAGACGTTGAGCAGCGTGTCGGCCTCGCGGGTGTGGCGGCTGCCGGCGGACGGTTTGCAGGAGGCGGCGAGCACAAGCAGGGCGCTCGCGGTGGCGAGTAGCGGAAGTTTCATGAAATCAATGGGACGTTCGGGTGAGGGTGGCGACGATGTGGCCCGCCGGACATCCATCCTCACCGGCCGGGGTCAGGCCGGCGTGCGCGAGGCCCGCCAGCGCGGCGAGCATGGCGGTGGAGGTGGCGCGGCGGGTGACCCGCAGCGCGAGTAGCGTGATGCGGGTCCGTGACCGGCGGTGGGAAACCGCGGTGGCACGGGTGGAGCGGAGGTCCGGCACGGGCTTGTTCATGGTCGGGAAAATGGGCTGGAAACGAAAAAAGAGACCTCCGGGGCGGCGGGGGGAATGCGGACGAATCCGCCCGGTCGGGGCGGTGTGAAACGTGCCGCTTTCCAAGCCCTCCGGTGGTCCGGTCGGTCTCTTCGAGCGTGGGTGGGCGGGGTGTCGCCCGGTTCGGCCTGATCAGTGGGCGCTGTCTTCCCGCGTCGGATTGAAGCGGGTTTTTTCGACGCTTTCGATCTGGGTCACGCGTCCTTCATGGACGATGATCTGGATCGAGCCGAAGCGGAGGGCTTCCGCCTTGCTGCGCACGACTTCCAGCCAGTCGGCTTGCGCGCCGGCGGCCTGGGGGCTGCGTTCAGTGGCTTTCGGATTCATCGGAGGTGGAGGATTTGAGAGCGAGTTGGGAAAGGCCGGCCAGGAAGCCGTCGGCGGGATCGGCCCGCCGTTTGTTGGAGGCAGGATGTTTGCCGGTTTCGCCGAGGTGGCTGGCGAAGGGCGGCTCGATGCCGTCGCGGCGCATCTTGCGGAGGGTGACCTCGACGACCTGGGCGATCGTGTAGCGGTCGAGGATGTTGGCGATGGCGTTGCGCACATCGATCATCAGCATCCGCAGGCCGCAGTGCGCCTCGTCGGGGCAGGTGCAGCGCTGGTAGGCGGTTTCGCTGGCGCAACAGATCGGGGCGAGGCGGCCGTCCATCAGGCGGACCAGGTTGCCGATGCCGACTTCCTCCGGCGGCTTGGCCAGCGCGTAGCCGCCGAGCTTGCCGCGGCGCGTTTCGACAATCCCGGCCTCGCGCAGTTCCTGCAGGATGCGCTCAACGAACTTCAGCGGCAGCCGGTTCGCCTCGGCCAGGTCGGATCCGGAAACGGTCGCCAGACCCAGCTCGTGGGCGATGCCCAGATGGATCGTGGCGCGCAGGGCATACTCGGCTTTTTTGGATAAGTGCATTCGGAAATCTGCACGGGAAGGTGGGCGAATGCTTCCGGGGTGGCAAGGGAAAAATCCGGACGGAAGTCTGGATTAAGCTCGGGGGATTTTTTGGAGGGTTTCCGGCGGGTGGGTGTGGTTGCTTTGTTTTCCTTATAAATCAAGGCGTATCGGCTGTTTGGAGGAGTTTGGTTCGTTTGCTCGTTCGGGGTTTTGGCGGATTTGTTGCTAGACAATCAAAAGCACACCGATAGGTATGAATTTATCGCGGGCTTGCGAGGCCCGCATCAAACTCGAATTCGCACTCCAATGAAGACACATACCTTGGCCCCGGAATTCCGGGCGAATCTGAAGCGGCTTCTTCAAGGGTTTGCCGAGCACTGCGAGATTTCCGAATGGCTCAGCGGCCGGATCGAGCAGCCGATTTATTTCCACGGTCTCAAGTTCGGCGCGCCGGTGTTCACCTTCGACGGTCCGCGGCTGGACGACGCGCCACGGCGGACGATCGGCTTGCTCGGCCACAACACGGCGGCGGGCACGCTGGCGTCCGACATCGTGCTGCAGCTCATCGAAGTGGCGACCCTGCGGCCGGAACTGGCGGCGGGCCAATCGCTGCGGTTGCTGCCGGTGAGCGACCCGGTGACGCTGGAGCTCGGCGAGGACGCGCCGGACCTGGTCGATTGGCCGGTGCTGAACTTCCTGCACGACGAGTTCCGCGCGTCGGCCGCCGACGGCCTGATCGAGATCCGGGCGGGCCGTTCGGCGACCTTGCGTCTCGGCGGTACGGCGGACATCGCGCTCTATCAGGTGCTGGCGTCGACGGTGACGGCGGACCTCCGCGGCCTGCCGGTGCGCGCCGACATGGCGGACCTGGCGCTGTCGACCGGCCTCGAACGCTGGCATCTGAAGGTCGAGGTGCCGCTGGGCTGGTTGCAGTCCGGCGACATCCTCGCGGTCAGCCGTTTCCTCGGCCGCGTGCTGGAGACGCACGCCCACCTGGCGGCCGCCTGCGTTCCCGCGCACGCCCATTCGCGCGCATGACACCCGGTCGCCCCCGTTTCGCGGGGGCGGCCGTTTTTCATAATCTCAGCTCTCGAATTTCGAATCTCAAATCACCATGTCCCATTCCTCCATTGCCATCGTCGGCGGCGGTTTCAGCGGAACGCTGGCTGCCATCCATCTGGTCCGCCGTTTGTCCGGCGTTCCGATCGTCCTGTTCGAAGAAGCGCCGGAAGCCGGCCCCGGGCTTGCCTACGGCGGTCACGCCGCCGGGCAGCTGCTCAACACCCGGGCCGGCGTGATGAGCGCGTTCGCCGAATCGCCGGACGATTTCCAACGGTTCGCCAGCGCCGAGCTCGGGCGAGAGGTCGCGGCCGACGAGTTCCTGCCTCGCCCGCTCTACGGCGCGTATCTGAAACGGCTGCTGGAGGACGCGCGGGCGCGTTACCCTCGGTTGGAAGTCCGGCGCGAGCGGGTGGTGGACCTGGTGGCCTCGGGCGCGACAGGCGGGGCGACGCTGTGGCTGAAGGGCGGGTCCACGTTCGAGGCGGCGCAGGTCATCCTCGCCACCGGCAATCTGGATTCGGCGTTCAGAAGCTCGATTTGGTCCGAACACGCGATTGCGGTGCGGGACGAGCGGGCGTTCGACGGCCTCGGCGAGGACGACAGCGTGATGGTCATCGGCAGCGGCTTGTCGATGGCCGATGTCATCGCCGGATTGGAACGGCGCGGCCACCGCGGGCCGGTGCACGTCACCTCGCGCCACGGCTTGCTGCCGCACGGCTACGTGCCGCGGTCCGGTGTGGAACCGCCGGCGCTCGATTTTCTGCCGGACTCGGATTTGCGCCGCAGCGTGCGTTTGTTCCGCCGGGCGGTGGCCGAACACGAAGCCGCCGGCGGCCATTGGCGGGATTTGTTCGACGCGCTGCGTCCGGTGACGCCGGGTCTGTGGTTGGAGCTTTCGCCGCGCGACCGCGGGCGCTTCCTCCGCTTCATCAGCCCGTTCTGGGAGGTCCATCGCCATCTGTGCGCGCCGGAAAGCCGGACGATGCTTGATCGCTGGCTTGCCGACGGCCGCCTGACACTGCACCGCGGGACGCTGGTCTCGGTCGTGCGCGGCGGCGGGCTCTGGACGGTCGAGCTGGCGGCGCGGGCGAACGGCCAGCCGACGCGCAGCTTGACGGTCGACCGGATCCTCGACGCCACCGGCCCGGCGCGCGATCTGGCGACGATCCGTCAGCCGCTGGTGGCCAATCTGCTGCGGCGCGGTTTCCTCACGTCCGACGTCCACCGGCTCGGCGCCGAGACACTGACGGACTACCGGGCGGTGCAGCGCGACGGTTCGCCCTCGCCCTGGCTGCGGGTGCTCGGGCCGATGCTGCGGGCGCGTTATTTCGAGGCGACGTCGGTGGGCGAACTGCGCCTGCACGCGGCGGCCCTGGCGACGAGGATCGCGGGCGAACGGACGGTCGCCCGGCCGCGGGAGGTGGCCGCCTGAGGTGAGTTCAGGCGGGGGGCGCGGCTGCTTTGCACGAGAGGCGGCCGCGTCCGCGCCATGTTTTACGACGAGGAAACCTTCACCAGCAGGCCGCGTTCGCGGGCGGAGGCGAGGGTGCGGGCGAACAGGGCGCCCGAGAGCGCCAGATAGACGCCGTTGAGGGCGAAGGCGAGCAGCAGGTGGCTCCAGTCGAACGGCTTGCCCGCGAGCACGCCGCGCATCCCTTCGAAGACGTGCGACGGCGGCAGGGAGAGCGCGATCCATTGCATCCAGCCGGGAAGCGTCGCGACGGGATAGAAGACCGCGGCGAACGGTTGCACCATGAACGGGATCGCCCAGGCGAGGGATTCGGCACCGTGGCCCCAGCGCACGATCAGGGCGATGGAGAGGATGCCGAGCGCCCAGCCGAAGAGCATCAGGTTGGCATACCAGCCGATGAGCGCGGCTTGGAATTGCAGCAGGTTGAAGGCGTAGGCGGCGGCCGCGATGCCGGCGAGCAGGACGGCGGTGATGGCGACGCGCAATAGGCCGACGCCGAAGGCGGCGGCGAGGTAATCGGTCATCCGCACCGGCGCGGCGAAGATGTTGAGCAGGTTGCGCGTCCAGACGTCCTCCAGAAACGAGATCGCCACGGCCTGCTGCGAGCGGAACAAGGCGTCCCACAGGATGATCGCGCCGATCAGGAACGAGATGTATTTCGGAAACTCGGCCCCGCCCTGCTGCTGGAGCGAGATCGTGACGAAACCCCAGACGAGCAGCTGGACGACCGGCCAGAAGAACAACTCGAAGAGGCGCATCGGGTTGCGCGTGTAGAGCAGCACGTAACGGGTGATCAGGGCGGCGATGACGGAGAAATTCATGGCGGTGGGACGAGTTCGGTTTCGGCGTTCGCCCGGCCTTCCAGGTCGCCGGAGCGGGCGATCTGGATGAAGACGGTCTCGAGGTCCGGCTGGTCGAAATGGCGGACGATTTCATCCGCGGTGCCGCTGGCGAGGATTTTGCCCTCGTGGAGGAAAAGCACGCGGTCGCAGACCTCGGTGATGTCCCGCATGTTGTGCGAGGTGTAGAGGATCGCCGGGCTGCGCTCGCGCTGCACGCGGCGGACGAGCTTGCGAACTTTGTCGGCGATGTCGGGGTCGAGCGAGGCGGTCGGCTCGTCGAGCAGCAGCAGTTCGGGGTCGTTGAGCAGCGCCTTGGCGAGGTTGACGCGGGTCGATTCGCCCGCCGAGAGCTGGCCGGTCGGCTTGTCGGCGAGTTTTTCGATCTCCAGCAGTTCGAGTAGCCCGGCGACCTTGCGTTTCGGGTCGCGCACGCCATAGAGCCGGGCGAAGATCTCCAGGTTGTGGCGGACCTTCAGGTTGCCGGGTAGCGCGGCGTAGGTGGTGCAGAAATTGGTGCGCCGCAGGATGTCGAGCCGGTGGTGTCGCAGGTCCAGGCCGAAGGCGCGGACGGCACCCTCGGTCGGCGTGATCAGGCCGAGGATCATGTTCATCAGCGTGGTCTTGCCGGCGCCGTTGACGCCGAGCAGGCCGACGACCTCGCCGGCATGGACTCCGAAGGAAACGCCGTCGACCGCGGTGAAGTCGTCGAAGCGTTTCACCACGCGGTCGATTTCGAGGATGGGCTCGGACACGCCGACACGATGGATGCGGATCGGCGGGCGTCCAGCGCGGAGCGCGGCGGGGCGATCTAACGCTTTCATCTTGTTTCGATGAAACTTTCGGCCAGTGTCATGAGAACCCCGAAAACCCGTCATGCACGAATTTCTCACGCTTCATGGCATTCCCTTGTCGTTGGCCCTGGGAGGCGTCGGTCTGCTTTCCGCGCTGGTGTTGATCCGCTCGGTGCTGGCGGCGGACGGCGGCAACGACGCGATGCGGGCGATCGCCGGAGCGATCCAGGCCGGGGCGAAAGCCTACCTGCACCGGCAGGTGATGGCGGTGGCGGCGATCGCCGTGCTGATGGTGCTGGCGATCGGGTTTTTGCGCGACTGGACGACGGCGTCCGGCTTTATCGCCGGGGCGGTGTGCTCGCTGGCGGCGGGCTACATCGGGATGACGGTGGCGGTGCGGGCGAACGTGCGCACGGCGCAGGCGGCGTCGGTGGGACGGCGGCGCGCCTTGCACGTCGCGTTCAACGGCGGTGCGGTGACCGGCCTGCTGGTGGTCGCGCTGGCGCTGTTGTCGGTCGGCGCGTTCTACCTGGTCGTGCTGAAGATGACGGCGGACGCGAAAATGGCGGTCGACTCGTTGATCGGGCTGGCGCTCGGCGCTTCGCTGGTCAGCGTGTTCGCCCGCCTCGGCGGCGGCATCTACACCAAGGCGGCGGACGTCGGTGCGGACCTCGTCGGCAAGCTCGAGCAGAACCTGCACGAGGACGACCCGCGGAATCCGGCGACGGTGGCGGACAACGTGGGCGACAATGTCGGCGACTGCGCCGGGATGGCGGCCGACGTGTTCGAAACCTACGCCGTCTCGCTGATCGGCGGCGTGTTGGTCGGCCACCTCACCGGCACGACCGGCGCCGCGGTGGTGTTCCCCTTCGTCATCTGCGGGTTGTCGATCCTCGGCGCGCTGCTCGGCATCCTTTATGTGAATCTGGCGGGCGGCGACGCGACGCGCACTCTGGCCGGCGGGGTGGCGGTGAACGGCGTGGTCACGGCCGCGCTGCTGTATCCGGCGACCCGCGCGATGTTCCCGCAGGCGGTCGATTTCGGCGGGCGGATGGTGACGGCGCAGGCCTTGTTCGGCTGCGTGCTCGTCGGCATCGCGCTGACCTTCGCCACGGTTTGGATCACGAATTACTTCACCTCGACCGCGCACCGCCCGGTGCGGCGGATCGCGCTGGCGTCGGAAACCGGCCACGCCACCAACATCATCGCCGGCATCAGCGTCGGCCACCACGCGACGGCGCTGCCGGTGCTGCTGATCGGAATTTCGATCTGGGGTTGCTACGAGTGGGGCGGGCTCTACGGCATCGCGGTGGCGGTCGTTTCGATGCTCAGCCTCTCGGGCATGGTCATCTCGCTCGACGCCTTCGGACCGATCACCGACAACGCCGGCGGCATTGCGGTGATGAGCGGGCTGCCGGGCGAGGTGCGGCGGGTGACCGACGAGCTCGACGCCGTGGGCAACACGATGAAGGCGGTGACCAAGGGCTACGCGATCGCCTCCGCCGGGCTCGCCGCGATGGTCTTGTTCGGCTCCTACGTCGAGGAGCTGAAGGTGCACCTGCCCGGGCAATCGTTCGCCTTCGACCTGCGCGACCCGCGGGTGATGATCGGCCTGTTCGTCGGCGGGCTGTTGCCTTTCCAGTTCACCGCCTTCGCGATGGACGCGGTCGGCACCACGGCGGGCGCGGTGGTCAACGAGGTGCGCCGCCAGATCGGGCTGAAACCCGGCATTCTCACCGGTGCCGACACGCCCGACTACGGCCAGTGCGTCGACATCGTGACCAAGGCCGCGCTGAAGCAGATGATCCTGCCGGCGGTCCTGCCCATGGTGTTCGTCGGTGCGGTGGCGGCGCTGCCATTCCTCGGCAAGGAGGCGCTCGGCGGGTTGCTGGTGGGCACGATCGTCACCGGCCTGTTCGTCGGCATTTCCATGACCTCGGCCGGCGGCGCGTGGGACAACGCCAAGAAATTCATCGAGGAAGGCAACCACGGCGGCAAGGGCAGCGAGGCCCACAAGGCCGCCGTCACCGGCGACACCGTCGGTGATCCCTACAAGGACACCGCCGGTCCCGCCGTGAACCCGATGATCAAGGTGGTCAACATCGTGGCGATCCTGGCGATCCCGGTGCTTTTCAAGTGAGCGCCGCGCGCCCGAGCTCGGCGAGCTTGAGCACGGTGTTCCAATTCCGGGCGGTGTTGGCCACGCCGATCCAGGCGTCGAACTTTTCGGCCATCTTGCTGCGGCCGAAGCCGTGCGGCGTGTGGAGGTAAACGATGTTGTCGACCGCTTCGATCGCCTCGCCGTCCGTCGCGCGGGAGCGGATGCGCGCGACGTTGTCCGGCTCGGGCGGGTGTGCAAGCCAGGCGGCGTGCACCGTGGTCGGCGCGTCCGCCGCCGCTTCGGCAAACGGGTTGCGCGCGATGAGCGCGTCCCACTCGGCCAGGGTCGGGGCGAAGATCGCCTTGTCGAAAGCGAATTACTCGCGGCACAACGCCGCCACCGTGGCGATCGTCTTAGCCCGGCTCATCCGGCTGCGGACGATGGCGTTGCCGCTGTTGATGTAGGTGGCGGCGTGTTCGAAACCCGCCTCCGTCAGCCGCTCGCGCAGCGGTTTCACCGGCAGCTGGGTTTTGCCGCCGACGCCGCGGAACAGGAGCAGGTAAACGACGGGTGTCATCGGACGTTCATGTCAAACCGTCCGCCGGCCTTCGTCGAGGTCGAGGAATTCGAACATCGTCTCGACCGTGCCGGGCGGCAGGCCGATGTCGGCGAGACGCTTGTGCAGGATCGGGGTGCCGGCGTCGCGCCAGCCGCGCTTGGACAGGAAGGCGTTCCAGATCTCGATCTCCTGCTCGCTCGGGCGGCGGCCGTGTTGAAACGCCCACTCCAGCAGCGCCGCGTCGTTCTTGTCGCCCTTCAGCGTTTCCGCCTCCAGCGCGGCGTAGTCGAGCTGGAGGAACTCGCAGCAACGCCAGTCGAAGCTGCCCGGTTTGGCCGTGCCGCGCATCGCCTGCCAGTCGGCGGGCAGCGCGCCCGCGGCGTGCAGACGGATTTTGTCCAGCATCCGACCGAAATAAACCAAGCCGCCGACCGTGTCGTGCGGGCTGCGGAGTCCGGGAATGAGCGTCGGGTAGGAAATGGCCATGGCGGCAATCAAGCGGTTCGCCTGCGTGAGGGCGACCGTTTTGAATTCGTCTTCGATGTTTTTTGGTGCGATCGCGAACGATTTGCAGTCGATGTCGACCCCTTTTGGCTCCGATGTCGGAGCCGCGGCGTCGATGTTTGCTCGATGGAGGTCGACGCTGGAGTGAAATCGGTAATCAACGGCCGAAAATCAGTCGATGAGGTTACGACTTGTCATGGTCGTGCTGATGGGGTCGGGTGGGTTTCTTCATTTATGATTATTCCCGGTTTCGTCATTACTTGGTTCACTTTTCCTGGCGTGATGGTGCACGAGCTCGCTCATAAGCTCTTTTGCCATTGGACGGGCACACGGGTGTTGCAAGTTTGCTATTTTCGGTTTGGGAATCCTGCCGGCTTCGTGATCCACGAAAAACCCACGTCGGTCTGGAAACACATGCTGATCGGCATCGGGCCGTTGTTCGTGAATACCTTCATTGGATTGATGTTGGGTCTTGTCGCTTTGACTCTCAAAGGTAAATCTGAACCAGCATTCATGGCGCTCATGTGGCTGGCGGTTTCGATCGCGATGCATTCGTTTCCGAGCACGGGCGATGCGAAGAGCATCTGGGCTGCCGTTTGGCACAGGGAGGCACCGGTTCTGACCAAGGTGATTGGCACGCCTCTTGTCGGATTGATCGTGATCGGCGCGATCGGATCAATTTTCTGGTTGGATTTGATCTATGGGGTCGGGGTGGTAGTGGGGATCCCATCGCTTTTTAAGCTCACGTGAGGGCTCGTGAACTAATTGTTCCGGAGGAATGCCAACGTGTAGCCGACGGTCGAGGAGGCAGCGACAACCTCCGCCGGAAATGCGCGCCGCTGGATATTCGCCCCGGAGGGGCGTAAACAGGGCGCGCGTCTGGGCTCATCCGCCGGAGGCTCCGCCCGGGAAGACCTTCCTCGCGTGAACGCTCAACTCCCTCAAAACGCCCGCAGCATTTCCTCCGCTTCCTTCAGTTTGCCGGCCGGTGAAATCTGCGTGAGCCGCGGGAAACGTTTGCCTTCGAGGAGGATGTAGTCGCCGTTGCGGTTGAGCATCAGGCGCTGGCCTTGGATCTCGACCGAGGCGATGCCGGCTTCCATCGCGTAGGCCTTGATGCGGGCGATGCGGATCAGTTGCTCGACCGGCTCGGGGAATCGCCCGAAGCGGTCGCGCCACGAGGTTTCCAATTTCCGCACGGCTTTTTCCGTCACCGCCTCGGCGAGTTCGCGGAACGCGGCGATGCGGACGCGGGTTTCCGGCAGCCAAGCGGCGGGCAAAAACGCGGGCGTGATCTGCTTCGGATCTTCGCGGGCGAAGGCCGATTCGCTGAAGCACACGCAGTCGGCCTTGAAAGCGGTTTCGGCGTGGGTGGTTTGCTTGCGACCTTTCAGTCGGTCGACCGATTGCCGCAGGAGCTGGCAGTAGAGGTCGAAGCCGATCTGCGCGATGTGGCCGCTTTGTTTCGTGCCGAGCAAATTGCCCGCGCCGCGAATCTCCAAATCGCGCATGGCGATTTTGAAACCCGAGCCGAGCGCGGTGTATTGCTTGATCGCGTGGATGCGCTTGCGGGCGTCGCCCTGGGTCATCATGTCGCGCGGCAAGAGCAGGATCGCGTAGGCCTTTTCGCCCGCGCGCCCGACGCGACCGCGAAGCTGGTAAAGGTCGGCGAGGCCGAACCGGTCGGCCCGATCGATGAGAATCGTGTTCGCGTTCGGGATGTCGATGCCCGTCTCGATGATCGTGGTCGCGAGCAGGATGTCCGCCTCGCCGCGGACGAAGGTGTGCATGACCTGTTCGAGGTCGTCTTTGTCCATCTGTCCGTGACCGACGACGATGCGCGCCTCGGGGACGAGCTGACGGATTTTCGAGGCCATCAGCTCGATCGTCTTCACGCGGTTGTGCAGGAAGAACACCTGGCCGCCGCGCTTCATTTCGCGGCGGATCGCATCGCGGATCACGCGTTCGTCATAGGCGCAAACGGTGGTGGCGACCGGCACGCGGTTCGGCGGCGGCGTCTCGATGGTCGACATGTCGCGCGCACCCATCAACGCCATGTAAAGCGTGCGCGGAATCGGCGTGGCGGAGAGCGTCATCACATCGACCTGACGGAAGAGGTCCTTGAACTTCTCCTTATGCTTCACGCCGAAGCGCTGTTCCTCATCGACCACGACCAAGCCGAGATCCTTGAAATGCACGTCGCCGGAAACGAGGCGGTGCGTGCCAATGACGATGTCGACCGAGCCGTCTTCCAGGCCTTTCAACGTCTCGCGCACTTCCGACGGCGTGCGGAAGCGGTTGAGCAAATCGACGCGCACCGGGTAGTCCGACATGCGTTCGCGGAACGTCCGCCAATGTTGCTCTGCAAGCACGGTGGTCGGCACGAGGATGGCAACCTGTTTGCCGCCGGTGACCGCCTTGAACGCGGCGCGGATGGCGACCTCCGTTTTGCCAAACCCGACGTCGCCGCACACCAGCCGGTCCATTGGCCGGGGCGATTCCATGTCGTGCTTTGACTCGTCGATCGCCCGGCGCTGGTCGGGCGTTTCGGTGTAGTGGAACGAGTTCTCGAACTCCCACATCCAGCGCGAGTCGGGCGGGTGGGGGAAGCCGGGTTGCGACTGGCGCTCGGCTTGGATGCGGAGGAGCTGCGCCGCATAATCGAGGATCGATTTCTCCGCCGACTTGCGGGCGTTTTTCCACGCCACGCTGCCGAGCTTGTTGAGGTCGGGCGTCTTGCCGCCGAGGCCGACGTATTTGCCGACGAGGTGGGCTTGCTCGAGCGGAACGCTGAGGATCGCGCCGCCGTCGTATTCGATCGCGAGTTCTTCGCCATCGTCGCCCGGCTGGATGCCGCGGAATTTCCCGATGCCGTATTCGTAGTGAACGACCAGATCGCCCTCGGAAATCTCGTCGATCGTCGCGCGGGCGATGGCGACGCGGGCACGTTCGAGTGAGGTCCTTCGTGGCGCGCCGGGCGTGCGATAGCGCCCGAAGAGTTCCGAAGACGACAGCACTGCGAACTTGAGTGCCGGCACGGTGAAACCGGCGAGCAATTCGCCGCGCAAGGGCGTGAGGCCGAGGTCGCGTTCGAGATGTTGCCCGGCGAGATCAGCGAAGCGTTCTTCCTCGCCTTGGTTGGAAAACACGATGGCCACATCCCAGCCGTCGCGCCGCCACTCGTTGAGCTGTTTGAAAAAGCCGTCGCGCCGAGATTGCTCGAGCACGAAGTCGCCCGCGTCGAACACGCCGAGCGGGCTATTGTAGCAGGCGGTGGAAAAGTCCTCCTCGCCTTCGAGGTCGGCGGTTTCCTCCAGAATCCGTACGTCCGGCCGGAACACCTCGGCGGCCCCGATAGCGACGACGAGGTCGGTTTTCCGCCGGTAATCCCCGACGGTTGCCTCGGCCGGCGGTTCGGCGAGCAGCAACTCCGCTTCGGTGAGCTTGGAAGTGGAAGCCTGGGAATCGAGATCGAACTCCCGCAGCGATTCGAGATCGGTGTCGAAAAACTCCAGCCGCAGGGGGCGCGCCGCTTGCCAGGCGAACAGGTCGACGATGCCGCCGCGCACGGCGAATTGCCCGCGGCCGGCGACGGTCGGGACTCGTTCGTAGCTGTGATCGGCCAAGGTTTTCGCCAGCTCCTGCGGGTCGAGCGTCGTGCCCGGGCGAAGCGTGGTGCGGCTGTCCTTCAACGCAGCGGGCGAAGGAGCGGCCGCATCGAAGACATCGCCGCCGCAGATCACCACGCAAGCGTCGAGGCGGGCGAGCGATTCGAGCACGGCGAACCACTCGGCGGCGGACTCTGGGTCGGCGATCGCGCCGTCGGCCGTTTCGCCGGGGGCTTCGGGCAGCACCAGCGCCTGGATGTTCCAAAGCTCCAGCTCGGCGGCGAGGCGTTCGCGTTGCCGGGGTAAATCGCAGACCAGCCAGACGCGGCGTTTTTTCGCATCCTCCGCCGCGCTGGCGACGACCGCGGCGAGATACGCGTGGGCGGCTTCGCCGGCGTGATCGAGCACGACTTCTCCCTCGCCGGTGGCCATGGGGGCCAGGCGTCGGGCGAAATCCGGCTGCGTCACGGCCCGCCGCAGCCACGCATGGACACAATCCGCCGTGCGGGTCACGCCGGAGGGATACCGTGGGATTTTTACCCGAGCAAGGATTGGGAGAATCAGAAAGACTCACGCGCCTTCGCGTGAAACCCTTCTTCCCTGCCCGCGGAAAGGATGAAGCCCGATCCGCTTTTCCATTCACCTTTGCCCGCCGGCTGCTAAGCTGCCCGCCATGCGGTCGTTCCTCCTGCCCTTCGCCCTGATTCTGGGCGCGTTTTCCCTGACCAACTGCACGCCACTCGGGCCGCCCAGCGGCTATAACGACGCGCCGGTCAACACCTGGCAGCAATCCGGTCCGTCCTACGACAGCGAACCGGGCGCGCGCACGTCCAGCACGGCCCTGATGCGCCAGGTCAACCTCCGCACCAACATGATGGTCGCCCGCGGCACCCAGGGGCGGAAGGTCGTCCGCCCGATGACGCCGCGCTTCATCACGATCCACAGCACGCAGAATTGGTCGGCCGGGGCCGAACGCCACGCCGTCGCCCTGCAGCGCGGTGCCCTGCGCGCGCCGAAACGCAAGGGCTTCAACCGCATCGGTTTCCTGATCTGGCATTTCACCGTCGACGACCACCAGGCGATCCAGCACATGCCGGTCAGCGAGCAGGGCGAGCACGCCGACTTCGACGGTCCGGGCAACCGCTACTCGATCGGCATCGAAATGTGCGAGAACCGCGGCAACAACCGCGCCGCCACCATCGAGCGCACGGCCAAGCTCACGGCCTGCCTGATGAGGAAATACAACATCCCGCTTTCCAACGTCGTGCCGCACTACCACTGGCCGCGCCACGGCTGCAGCCCGGAGCACAAGAACTGTCCGTGGTTCCTCCTCGACAACGGCCGGCCGGGCGCGAAGTGGAACTGGTTCCTCGGCAAGGTGAACTATTATTATCGCTCGCTCGACTGAGCGGCGTCCGCTACCTCCGCGCCGTGTCCGCCTCCTCCGGCAGCCCGGGCAACCGTGACGTGTTGCTCGATCCGACGACGTTCTACGTCTGCCAACGCTGCACCGCCTGCTGCAAGTGGCCGGGCGACGTGCGCCTCGAAGACGACGAGATCGCGCCGATCGCCGCCCACCTCGGGCTGGCGGAGCAGGAGTTTCTCGACCGCTACGTCCGCCTGCGGACGAACCGCCAGGGGCTTTCGCTGATCGAAAAGGACAACCACGAGTGCATCATGCTCGACGGCGATTCCTGCCGGATCCACGCCGTGAAACCCGAGCAGTGCCGCGGGTTCCCGAACAAATGGAACTTCCCCGGTTGGCAGAAAGTCTGCGACGCCAAGGCGATCCCGATGGAGGAAGCGCGGGCCAAGGGGTGGGTGTGAGCTGTTTTTCCTATTGGGCTTCAAGAATGTTTTTCAGTTCTTCGAATGCCGGTGGAGCGACAATATCGAGATTTCCATGGCTCCTTAATAGAATTTGAGCGCGAGCTTGCCTTAATCTGTGAAGCATGGGCCCAATTACGGAACTGCATCGTTCGACATAGTTGAGTATGTCCTTGGTTTCGGTGGGTATTTTGTAGCCTGTGTTGTTGCTTGCTATGATTACTCCGTTATCTCGATAGTGGGCGATGATTTGAGATCTTAAGAAGTGGGGTGTAATTTCCGTGAAGCCCATCTCGAAAAGGTGGGATATTAATTCGCCTGAGCTTGTGTATCGGTCTGTTTCTGAATATCGGGATTGGTCGGCTAGGAAGGAGAGAGCGGCTTCACGTATTTCACTGTGCTCTTCGTTGGAGGCTAGATCCCGAAGATAAATACCAACTTGGTTCTTGCAATATTCTCGAACCAGCGAATCGTTGTCATCAGAAACTACTTCGGAGAGAATTTCGCTCAACGAATGGTAAAGCGGGGGCCATTCTTCAAGTACGACCATTTTGCCTCTTAATGACTGTAATATTTCCTGCGACTTGGTGGATGGCCTCTTGGTGTCGAATGCTCGCCTCACACTGCCTGCCACTAAGTCCGCGATTTGTATTAGGGGCTCCGAGATGCTGGGGCTAAATTTAAACGTCGAGAGTTCAAATAATGATTGTTGGTGATTGTTTTTGATGTATGATTGAAATTGTTCCATGAAGGATTTTGTGCCGTGTTCGTCAGCGGTTACCTCGAGGTGGCTGAACGTGCGGAATATTCGGCTATATACTTTTCCTGTTAAAAATTTCAGAAATGGTTTTTTGAAAATGAGCCCTGAATCTTTCCAGATTACCCGTTTGTCTACGACGAAGACGTAAAACGTTCCTGGGATTGCTTGTATGTCCTTGAGGATGGCAAGTCGTCGGGTGTCATTCGGTCCAATGCCGCTGGATTTTATCTCACCGCTTTGAAAATGCCTGCGCCGAATTATCTCGGCTTGCTCGCGTGCCGAGACCAGATTCTCTTCTTTGATTAGTGCAGCTGCGACTACGAAATGCGTAGACACGCCATCCTTTTCTAGCTCCAAAGAGGGGTCTCCGGATTCGTCAATGAACGCATACGATTTTGGTGAAAACATAGGGGGTGTCTTGTTTTAGCAGCACCCAACTGGTTGTCTAGTGGGTGTCTCGCGTCTGGCGAATCAAGTGATGTGAAGCGCTTTCTTCCTCATTTTGGGTCCTCCCTCGACGAGGTCGCGCGCCTGAACCACTCCGTACTTTACACTTTCCAGCGCTTCTGATCGCCGCGAGGCTCCGCGCATGTTCGTCGACCACATCCGAATCTTCGCGAAAGCCGGTGACGGCGGGAACGGTGCCGTTTCCTTCCGTCGCGAAAAATACGTGCCGCGCGGCGGCCCGGATGGTGGGGACGGCGGCAACGGCGGCGACGTCGTGCTGGTGGTCGACCCCTCGACCGACAACCTCCGGCAGTTCTTCTACGACCCGAAGCTGATCGCCCAGGACGGCAAGGCGGGCGCCGGGGTGCGCAAGACCGGCAAGAGCGGCAAAAGGGTGATCGCCCGCGTCCCGCCGGGCACCGTCGTTTACCGCAGCAACGCCGTGACGGTGCAGGAGGCCGTCGCGCTCGAGCGCGGCGACGAGGGCATCGACCTCGATCCGATCGCCGACCTGACCGAATACGGCCAGGAATTCGTCGTCTGCAAGGGCGGCATCGGCGGCAAGGGCAACTGGAATTTCCGCACCGCGACCAACCAGGCGCCGCAGGAGCACACGCTCGGAACGCCGGGCGACGAGGGCGTGTTTTACCTCGAACTCCGCCGCATCGCCGACGCCGGCCTGGTCGGTTTCCCGAACGCGGGCAAATCGACGCTCTTGGGCAAACTTTCCGCCGCCAAGCCGAAGGTGGCCGCATATCCGTTCACCACGCTCCAGCCGATGGTCGGCGTGGTCGAGTTCGACGGCTTCCGCCGCTGCACGGTGGCGGACATCCCGGGTTTGATCGAAGGCGCGCACGAAAACCGCGGCCTCGGCCACGAGTTCCTGCGCCACATCACCCGCTGCCGGGTGCTGCTGTTCGTCCTCGACATGGGCGGCACCGAGGCGCGCGACCCGATTTCCGACCTCGAAATCCTGCGCAAGGAGATCAAGGAATACGACGAGGACGTCGCCCGCTTCCCATGGGCGGTGGTCGCCAACAAGATGGACGTCGAAGGCGCGGAAGAAAACCTCGCCGCGTTCAAGCAGCGCTTCCCGAAGGTGGACGTGGTCCCGATTTCCGCCGAGCTGGAGGAGGGCATCGACGACCTGAAGCGCTACCTCGACAACGAGGTCGGCTACCGCCGCGCGAAATGAACCCGGCGGGCGGTCGCTTCCGGGTCTTCGTCTATGGCACGCTGCGCCGCGGCGGCTCGAACGCGTTCCGCATGGACGCGGGCGAATGGCTGGGAAGCGCCACCGTGCGCGGCCGGCTCTACAAGATCGACTGGTATCCCGGCCTGGTGCTCGACCCGGCGGGCGATCCGATCCCGGGCGATTTGTTCGAGGTCGGCGTGGCGCAACTGGCCGAGCTCGATGAATTCGAGGGAGTCTCCGCCGCGGAGGTCGAGGGCAGCGAATACCGCCGCGTCGAGACCATCGCCACTCGCCCCGACGGCAGCACCGTCACGGCCTGGATCTGGGAATGGATCGGCCCGGTCGACGAAGCGCGTCGGACGACGGACTGGCTGGCTTGAAAGGAACCGCGAATCCAGCGAATCTCAATTTGGAATGAGGAACGCAGGAATTTCAGGAAGGAAGATTTGAATCTCTGGTTCCTGCCCTTCCTGCTTTCCTCATTTTTATTTCTTCTGATTCGCGGGATTCGCCCGATTCGCGGTGCCTTTTAATCGCCTGCCGCCTTTTTCGCCTCGGCTTCGGCTTTCGAGGCCTGGCGGCATTCGGCGACGAAGTGGTTGCAGGCTTCGCGGCAAAGCAGGGGGATGGCCTCGTTTGCCGGCAGGTCGCCGGGAATGCCGGTGTAGCGGCTGGCCTCGCTGTCTTCCAGCGGCGTGTTGGCGTCGAGCTGCCAGAGAATCCGCTTCGCGCACTGGTGGGCCGGGCCGCAGACCTCGCGGACGAGGCGCTGCGCGCCGGCGTCGCTGATGTTGCGGGCGAAGCGATACATGCCGGTCTGGCGGTTCAGCTTGTCGCGCAGGTGTTGCACTTCCAGCCGGCGGTCTTGCTGTGCGGCCCACACGCCGAGGGCGGCGGGGTAGAACAGGTCGAGCGCGCGGTGGAGTTCGTCCAATCCTTCGAGCACCAGCACCCAGCCGGAGGAAAGGTTGGTCTGAGCTTTGGCAAAGCGATATTCGCCGTCCGGGCTGAAGGTCGCGAGCTCGCGGGCGGCGTCGGCGCCGCGGTGGACGGCCAGGCCGCCGAACGCCGGTTGGTCGGCCTGCGCGAGGTCGTCGGCGTGGCACAGTCGGTAGGCCGGCACGGCCGGATCGATCGTGCGGATCTCGATTTGCCCGATCCGGTGGAGTCCGTGGGAGAGCGCTTGGCGGAGGGTGTCGGCGAGGGACATCGGGAAAGATCTCAGGCGGTGGCGGCGGGGCGGTGGCGCAGGTCGAAATCGGCGACCTGGTCGAGGATCACGTCGGCCAGGTGGCGTTCGGTGCCGATGGCGGACGAATAATACAGCGTCTTGCCGCGGAGCGGGTGCGGGTTGTGGCGGAACACGTCGCGTTGGCTGGCGGCCGGGCCGACCTCGGGTTCGATGCCGAGCAGCACCGGGATGTCCTGATACGAGTGCGAGCCGTCTGAGATGAAGAACGGGACGACCACGACATTCTTGGTCGGGGCGAGCTGGTCCCATTCGGCGATGAACGGCTGCTCCTCCATGTAGGCGTCGGTGACGGCGGCGTAGCCCGCGCCGGAGGCGGTGATCAGCTCGACCTGGTCGCGGATCGCCTTGGTTGAGTTCTGGTTCAGGCCGGTGCCGTGGCCGGTGATGATCAGGGTGGCGGTGGCGGGGTCGACGCCCGGGGCGACCTCGCGGGCGCGGCGGAGCAGCAGCCCGGTCATCGACGGGTGGATGCCGACCGGCAGGCAGTAATGGAACGTCTTGCCGCGCACGGTGGTGCTCGGACCGGTCAGCTCCAGCTCGCGCGGGATCACCTCCTGGGTGAAGTAGCCCTCGCTGATGAAATCCGGAACGACGTAGATGTCGGTGCAATCGGTCAGATACGGGGCTTCGCGCAAGGATGGCTCCTCTTTCCAAAAGCAGCAATGCACCTCGCGGAACAGCCCGCGGCGGCGGATCTCGTCGGCGTGGTCGAAATACGGAGTCGAGGAATCCGGATTCTCGGTGGAACCGTGGCCGACGATCAGCAGGGCGCTGTCGGGTTTCGGGGCGAAGGGCATGCGGGGGATTGGAGCGAGGGCGCGTGGATTTGAAAACCGCGAATCGGGCGAATCTCGCGAATCAGAAAAAATGAAAATGAGGAAAGCAGGAAAGGCAGGAACTAGAGATTCCAATCTTCCTTCCTGAACTTCCTGCTTTCCTCATTCAAAAAACGATTCGGGCGATTCGTTTGATTCGAGGTTCCGTCCCTTCCCCGATCTTTCGCCGCGTGCTCGGGGGTTGCCAGCGGCGGGCGAAAGGAGTAGCCGCCGGACGTGACGCCGGTGTTTTCCCGACTGCAACTCTGGTTCGACGAAGCGGAACGCTCCGGGCCGACCAACATGGCGGCGGACGAGTGGCTGCTGGAAACGGCGGCTGCGCCCGTGCTGCGGGTCTACCGCTGGGCGGGCGATTGGGCGAGCCTAGGGTATTTCGGCAAACTGGCCGAGGCGAAGGCGGCGTTCTTGGGCGTCTCGTGGGTCCGGCGCTGGACCGGCGGCGGGGTGGTCGATCACCGCGACGACTGGACCTACACGCTCGCCGTGCCGAAGGGCGAGACGCTGGCGCAAGCACGCGGCGCGGAAAGCTACCGGACGATCCATGCGGCGCTGGTTGCTGCGATTGAAATGGAAAATTCAAGCGCTCGTTTGAGCGGTGGCGACGCGCAAACCGGGGCGGCGGCGTGTTTCGCCAATCCGGTCGAGCACGACATCATCGATGCCGCCGGCCGGAAGCTGGCCGGGGCGGGGCAACGGCGGACTCGCTTCGGTTTGCTGCACCAGGGCTCGGTCGCCGGGCGATTGGAGCCGGGCGCTTCGTTCGCCCGGGCGCGGGCCTTGGCGGATGCGCTGGCGGGCGAGGTGGGGGATTTCGCCGGGCGGGCGGAGCCGGGCGATTGGAGCCGCCGGGAAGCCGCGCGCTATGCCGCGGCCGGTTGGACGGAGCGGCGGTGACTGGAAGCGGAGGCTTGAAGGTGGGGCGCTCTCGCCGAGAGCGCCTTCGCAAGCCCCTGCGGCAACTGCGTTTTTTAAGCGACTCGGAGCCTGACGATTCGCCCGCAGGAACGTCGTGACATTTCCCGCTTCGAAGGCGGCCTCGGCGAGGCCGCCCCACCTCAGATCGCCTCGCCGGTGATGCGGGCGGTGTCGAAGTCGTAGGGCGTGAGCTCAAGATGCACGCGGGTGCCATCGACGAACTCGGCCTTGGCCTCGAACAAGGGCTTCGAGAGGTGGGCGAGCACGCTTTTGCCATTGGGCAGGCTGGCCCGGTAGAGCACGGGGCCGACGCGTTCATGCAGGGTGCCGATGGTGCGGATGGGTGGGTCGGTCATGGAAATTTGAAATGGGAGATCGGGTTACGCGCGGTCGCGCCAAGTGACGAGGTCGGCGAGGGGCGGTCGGCCGTCGTGGTGCCAGAACAGCGGCGGTTGCTGGGCGTGTCCTAACGGGCAAACGCGCGGGATGGCGAGCGATTCCAAGCGGTCGGCGAAGGCGTCGTCGAACGGGTGGATGGCGGCGGTCGAAAGGAAAGCGGCTTCCGGGCCGAGCGCGGCGGGTAGATCGGCCGGCAGCGGGTGGACGGTGACGAAGCCGTTGAGCGGGCCGGGCGAAAGCGTCGGATGGGAATCGAACACGACCGTCCACGCGGTGTCGCCCGCGCTTTCCCAGAGTTTCACCGCGTCGCCGTTCGCCTCGCGGAAACGGGCGAGCTCGCGGGCGTTGGCGATGGCGCCGGCGTCCGAGAGCGTCAGCGGTTCCGGGCGCGGGGTGTGCAGGCGGGCGTGCCGCAGGGCGTCGGCGAGTTTTTGGCCGAACGCGCGGGCGGCCGCTTCGCCGCCATCGACGTAGACCGCCTGGACGGATAGGCAGCCGCGTTGCTCGTGGGCGAGGATGTCGGCGGCGACGAGCTGGGCGGCCATTTCGTCCGGTTCGAACATCACGGCGAGGCTGAGCTTCGGCCCGTGCTCGATGCGCGGCGTGCCCGGCGGCAGCAGGCGGCGGAACGTTTCCACGGTGGCGGCGTTGCCGAAAATCACGGCGGCGGCGCTGTCGGCGAGCCAGGCGTCGGGCAGCTCGCGGCGGATTTCGACGAGCCGGGCGAGATCGTCCGGCAGTTGCGCGACCCAGGCCTCGAACTCGGGCAAACCGTCCGACGGCAGCTTCACCCGGTTGTGCGCGCCGACGAGCAGGCCGCGGAAGACCGATTGGAAGGCGGCGTGCGGCGTGTTGCCGCTGACGACATGGAGCAGCGGCGTGCGGGGAAAGGCGCGGCCGCGGGTGTCGCCGCGCGCCAGCCAGTCGTCGAGCGCGGCGGGTGATCCGAGCTGCTGGGCGAGCAGGGCGGACAGGTCGTCGCGGTGGAATTTTCCGGTCCACGGGGCGAGGGCGTCGCGCTGGGCGAAGAGCGCGTCGAGGCGGCGTTGCGTCGGGGTCATGGCCGGGTGAGCAGGTCGTCGGCGCGGCGCGAGCAACCGCGGGGCAGGGCGCCCGGGTCGCGGCCGAGCAGGGTGAAGGCGTTGTCGCCGCGGGCGATCGCCAGGTCCTGGGTGCGGATGGCGGCGACCGAGCCGAGGTTGGCGAGGTCGATGATTTCCAGGTAGCCGGCCTCGCCCTGTGGCGCTTCGCCGCCGGTTTCCGGGTCGATCACCCGGATGCGGGTCCACGGGCAGCCGCGGTGCGCGGGTTCGTCCGGCCAAGCGTAGAACGGCGAGCTGAGCTCGGTCATGCCGTATTCGTTGAGAATGCGGGCGACGGGCACGGCGAAATGCTCCGCCACGCGGGCGCGGAAGGCGTCCTTGTCGAGCTCGACCGAGACGCCCTTGTAGCCGCCGGTTTCGAAAATCCACGAGCCGGCGGGCAGGGCGAGCGGCGGTTGTTGCTCGGTCCAGCGCAGCAGGGCGAGGGCGGTGGCGAACAAGGCGACCGGTTCGCCCGCGGCGGCGGTATCGCGCAGCCCCTGCGGGAGAAAATTTCCACCGCCGTCGATCAACCAGCGGTGGTCCGTCCGCGGGGCGTTCGCCCGGCGCAGCGTTTCGAACATGTGGACGAGCGACGAATCCGGCGCGTCGGCGGGCGCTTGGGAAAGGAACCATGGGTTCGCCGGCGCGGGCAGCCCGGCGTGCCGCCAGCCGTGCAGGATCGACGATTCGTAGAGCGAAAGGTCGTCGAATTCGTGCCGGCCGCGGACGTCGCGGGTGGTGCCGGAGGTGCGGAAGGTTTTCGCCACGGCCGCCGCCGGGAACGTCCGCAGCGGGTGGGCGGGGAATTTGAAGGCATCGGTCGGGATCGCCGGGATGTCCTGCCAGCGGGCGACGGTTTCCGGCGTTCTGCCGCGGGCGACGGCGTAGGCGCGGTAGGCGGCGTTGCGGGCGAACTGCAACGCGAACACCTCCAGCGCCACCGCGCCGAAGTCCTCGTCGGCGGTGCCGTTCATCCAGGCCAGCAGTCGTTCGCGCAGCGCGTCCATCGGTCGCAGAGGGGTAAAACGCCGCCGGGCCGATGGGAAGCGGGCAAATCGGGATTGTGCGACGGCTTGACGCACGGGGCCGGGGCGTCCAATGATTCCGGTGTTGCTGTCCATGCCGGTGGTGGCGGATGGCGGCGTTCTAACTTTCATCTCATTTCATTATGTCGCCCCGAGCCCTTTTCGCCCTGTCCGCCGTCGTCTGCGGCACGCTCGCCTCGTGCACGGTTTACCCCGAAGGCGGCCCGAACGGCCCGCACCCGAAGGGCAAGAAGGACCAGGCGACCGTGAGTCAGCCGGACCAGCAGGAGATCCAGAAGAAGCGTGACGAGCTGAAGAAGCGCGACGAGGAGCTGGCGAAGAAGCAGGCCGAGCAGAACCTCAACACCCAAGCGCCGGAGCGCAAATCCGAGCCGATGGCCAACACCGGCGGCAATACCCAGGAGGCCGCGCAGCCGAAGCCGAAGGCGGAGAAGAAGGACTATCCGTTCGCCAACCCGGTGCCGGGCAAGGACGGCTTCGTCTTCAGCCCGTATAACAACAAGGTGGTCGACGTGCGCGACATCCCGAGCGGCACGCTGGTGCAGGATCCGACCTACCCGCAGTCGGACAAGAAATACTTCCGCGTGCCCTGAAGCCCGGAACGTCGTCGGCTTTCGATCCCGGCCGGGTTCGCTTGCGGACCCGGTCGTTTGTTTCCCATGAGCGGTGATTTCAACAAGGTGGCGGTGCTCGGCGGCGGGCTGCTCGGCGGTTCCCTCGCGCTGGCGCTGGCGGCCATGCCCGGCGGCCCGGCGGTGGCGCTGTGGTCGCGGAGAGAGGAAACGACCCGCCAGGCCCGCGAGCTCGGGCTCGCCGGCGCGACGTCCGAGCTGGTCGAGGCGATCGCCGGGGCCGATCTGATCGTGCTCGCCGTGCCGGTCGGCGCGATGCCCGGGCTGATCGACCGGGCGCTCGAGCTCGGCCTTTCGCCTGCTACCCTCGTCACCGACGTCGGCAGCGTGAAGGGCGTGGTCCACGCCACGCTGCATCCGAAACTTTCCACCCGCGGCGTGCCGTTCATCGGCAGCCACCCGATGGCCGGCTCCGAGAAGGGCGGCATCGAGGCGGCGGCCGCCGGGTTGTTCGACGGCTCGGCCTGCCTGATGACCGACGACAACCGCGTGCCGGCGGAGCTGCGCGCGCGGCTCGAACGCTTCTGGCGGTCGGTCGGCTGCCGGACGAGCTGGATGACGGCCGGCGTGCACGACGAGCTGGTCGCCCGCATTTCCCACGTCCCGCACGTGATCGCCGCGGCCGGCGCGCTCGTCTGCCTGCGCGATCCGGCCGAAGGCCGCTTCGGCGGCGGCGGCTTGCGCGACACCACCCGGGTCGCCGGCGGCGACGCCGCGATGTGGGCCGAGATCCTGATGGAAAACCGCGAGGCGGTCGCCGCGCCGCTGCGCGAGACGATCCAGACGCTTCGCGAAATGCTTGCCTCGTTGGAGGCGGGCGACCATGAACGGGTCCAGCGCTGGCTCGCCGAGGCGAAGTCCCGTCGCGACGCGCTCCCTCTCAATCGTTTGTAAAAACTCTCACGTCCGTTTCCCCGTCCATGTCGGAATTCCGCGTCCAATCGATTTCCAGCCTCCATGCCGAGTTCCGCGTGCCCGGCGACAAGAGCATGTCCCACCGCGCCGCGATGCTCGCCGGCCTCTCCAACGGCGTGTGCACGGTGACCAATTTCCTGCCCAGCGAGGACTGCCTCAACACGCTCAACGCGATGAAGGCGCTCGGCGCCAAGGTGCACGTGCTGGAGGAACTCCCGGGCTACGGGCCGGTGAAGATGAGGATCGAAGGCCGCTCGATGCAGCTCGAAGCGCCCGCCGCGCCGATCGATTGCGGCAACTCGGGCACCGGCATGCGCCTGCTCGCCGGCCTGCTCGCCGCCCAGCCGTTCACCACCGAGTTGTTCGGCGACGAATCGCTTTCCGGCCGCCCGATGGGCCGCATCACCGTGCCGCTCGCGCAGATGGGCGCGGAGATCGAGACGCTCGGCGAAAAGCCCGGTTGCGCGCCGCTGCGGATCCACGGCCGCAAGCTCAACCCGATCACCTACGACATGCCGGTCGCCAGCGCGCAGGTGAAAAGCGCCGTGCTGCTCGCCGGCCTGTTCACCGAGGGCAAAACCACCGTCACCCAGCCGGCCGACACCCGCGACCACACCGAGCGCATGATGGCGTCCTTCGGCGTGCGGACCGAACGCGAGGGCGGCGCGATCTCGATCGAAGGCGGCCAGATGCCGCAGGCCTGCGACTTCGTGGTGCCGGGCGACATTTCCTCCGCCGCGTTCTGGCTCGTCGCCGCCGCCGCGCTGCCGGGCTCCCGCCTGCTCATCAAGGACGTCGGCCTCAACCCGACCCGCACCGCCATTCTCAACGTGCTGATCCGCATGGGCGCGCACGTCATCGACGTCGAGCACTCGGTCAAAGGCGAGCCGATCGGCAACCTGGAGATCCACGGCGCGCCGCTCCACGGCACCACCGTGCTGCCGGAGGAAGTGCCGAACCTGATCGACGAAATCCCGGTCATCGCGGTGGCCGCCGCGCTCGCCCAGGGCGAAACCGTGATCCGCAACGCCAAGGAGCTGCGCGTCAAGGAAACCGACCGCATCACCACCGTGGTCAACAACCTGCGCGCGATGGGTGCCGAGGTCGAGGAGTTCGAGGACGGCATGGTGATCCGCGGCGGCAAGCCGTTGCACGGCGCGACGCTCGAGTCCTACGGCGACCACCGCATCGCCATGGCCTTCGCCATCGCCGGCCTGTTCGCCTCGGGCGAAACTGTGATCTGCAACACCGATTGCGTGAACACGTCCTACCCCGGCTTCTCCCGCCATCTGGACGCCGTCCGCCACCACCGCACCGACGCGGACGCCTACGAGCTGAACACCGTTTCCCACACGTGAACGCCCTCGCATCCCAACAAGGCCACGTCGCCATCGCCATCGACGGCCCCGCCGCTTCCGGCAAGAGCACGCTGGCGCGCGAACTCGCCCACCGGCTCGGCCTGATCATGGTCAACTCCGGCGCGATGTACCGCGCGATGACCTGGAAGGTGCTGCAGGCCGGCATCGACCCGCGCGACGCCGCCGCGGTGGCCGCCTTGCTGGACGAAACGAAGTTCGACTGCGGCGACGACGGCGTTTCCTCGACGATCGAGGTCGACGGCGTCGATCCCGGCGAGGAACTCCGCAGCGAGCGGGTCAACGCCAACGTCTCCGCCGTGGCGGCCGTGCCGGAAGTGCGCGAGAAGCTCGTCGCTCTCCAGCGCGACTACCTCCAGCGCGCCAGCGTGGTGATGGAAGGCCGCGACATCGGCACCGTCGTGTTTCCCGACACGCCGTTCAAAATCTACGTCGACGCCGACGAGGAAGTCCGTGCCGCGCGCCGCGTGGCGGCGGGCGAACTCGACGCCGTGGCCGCGCGCGACGCCGCCGACAGCAAGCGCGCGACCGCCCCGCTCAAGGTGGCGGACGGCGCGGTGGTGCTCGACACCTCGCACCACACGATCGAATCCGGCGTCGTCGCCGCGCTCGACATCCTCCGCTCGCAGGGGCTGGAGATCGCGGACCGCTGAGTTTCCCCCTTTTTCGTCATGCGCACGCTCTATTGGATCGGTTGGATGACCCTGGGCTCGGCGTTCCGCTCGCTCTTCGGCATGCGGGTGATCGGCGCGGAGAAGCTCGTCACCGAAGGCCCGGTGCTGGTGGCCTCGAACCACCAGAGCTTCCTCGACCCGCCCTTGGTCGGGAATTTGTACCGCACCGAGATGTGGTACCTCGCCCGCAAGACCTTGTTCCGCGGCTTCTTCGCCTGGCTCTACCCGCGCTGGAACGCGATCCCGGTCGACCAGGATCGCCCGGACATGGCGAGCCTGAAGACGATCATCCGCCTGCTCAAGGAGGGCAAACGCGTGCTCGTGTTCCCCGAGGGCGAGCGCACGTCCAACGGCGACCTCGGCCAGTCGCAGCCGGGCATCGGCCTGATCGCGGCGAAGTCCGGCGCGGTGATCCAGCCGGTGCGCATCCGCGGCGCGCGCGAGGCTTTGCCGCGCGGCTCGGGCCGTATCCGCTTCGCCCGCATTTCCGTGACCGTCGGCGATCCGATCCGCCTTTCGCCCGAGGAACTGAAAGCCGCGCAGGGCAAGGACGGCTACGCCGCGTTGTCCGACCGCATCATGGCGGCGATCCACGCCCTCTGAGCCCATGGCGAACTCCACCCTCGCCGGACGTTTGTTTCTTGCGGCCATCGGCCTCGCGCTCGCCCTCGCCGGCGGGTTCTTCTGCTGGTTGATGTGGCGCTCGTTCGCCCGCGCCCACGAGATGCGCGCCTGGCCGCAGGTGCCGTGCGTCGTGCTGCAATCCGAGGTCGAGGAGCGGCAGATCGACCCGAGCTCGCCGGCGGAGACCCGCTTCAAGGTCGAATACGGCTACGAGTGGCAGGGTAAACCGATGGCCGGCGAGCGCTGGACGTGGCGCGGCAGCCCGTGGTCGTCGGAGCGCGCGAAGGCGGAGGAACTGGTCGCGTTCTATCCGGTCGGCGGCCGCTCGACCTGCTATGTCAACCCGCAGCAGCCGGACTTCGCCGTGCTCAAGCCCGACTCGCAGGCGCCGGGCTACTCGATCTGGTTTCCCGCGCTGTTCGTCGTCGGCGGGCTCGGCATCGCGTTCCGGGCTCTGCTGAAAAAGTCACCCGCCTAACGACCGCGCCAGCTGACTCGGGCGAGACGCCAGCCGTCGTCGCGTTTCCGCCACTCGAAGGTGGCGTCGGACGGGCCGTCGAACGGGCGGCTGTCCGGCAGGTCGACGCGGGCGTCGAGCTCGGCCCGGACGATGGCCGAGCCATCGGTCGTCGCGACCGGATCGAAGCGGACCACGCGGACGCGGCTTTCTTTGACGTTGCGGCAGAGCCACTGGTAGCCGGCTTCCACATCCTGGCGGGAGAAACTGCCGTTGGCCTCGCCGGCGGAGGGGAGATCGAGCGCGACCGGGTCGTCGAGCAGGCGGCCGAGCGAGAACGTGCCGAGCATGCGGTTCGTCGCGGGCGTGCCGGCGTCGAGCGTGAGCAGGTCGAGCACGTGGCGGGTGCGGCGTTTGACGATCTGCCCGGGCGAAAACCACCACGCGAGGACGCCGGCGGACGCGGCGAGGATGGCGGCGAGCAGGACGAGGCGGCGCATGGAAGTTTTCAGTGTTCAGTTTTCAGTGCTCAGAAAGATTCCAGAAAGTCGTCTTCCTCTTGCTGAAAACTGAACACTGAACACTGAAAACTTCCTCTCATTTCTTATTCGGATCGTAGAAGATCCGGATGTCCGCTTTTTCGCCGCCGAGCAGCTGCTGGGCGCGCTTGAGCGCGTCGCGGGTCGAGAGGTTCGGGTTGCTCGGGAAGGTGAGGAACAGGTTCGATTCGCCCTCCTCGCGCTTGCAACCTTCCTGGAGGGTGTGGAGGACGCCGGACTGCTTGAGCACGCGGTAGACCTCGCGGCTGGCGCCGGAGACGATGATGTGGCGGCCGTGGGCGCGGGTGAAGCGGATCAGGTCCTCGAGCGCCATCACGCTGGTGGCGTCGAGGTGGCGGGCGTTTTTCAGCCGCAGGATGATGACGCGCAGCGCGGGGTCGGTGACGGTGCGCTGGATCTGGTTGCGGAACAGGTCGGCGGCGCCGAAGAATAGGTCGCCCTCGACGTGGACGATGGAGATCGCGGGCACCGGCCGCGGACTCTGGCGGCCTTTTTCGCGGAGCTCGCCGGCGTCGTCGAACTCGTATTCGACCAGGAACGGTTTGCTGGCCTTGCGCAGGAACAGGGTGATCGAGACGGCGACGCCGATGAAGATGGCGACGTGCAGCGGCGTGAGCAGGGTGGCGATGAAGGTGGTGGCCAGCACGGCGGCGTCGTCCGGCGTCGAGCGCAGGCAGATCCGCAGGTGGCGCGGGTTGAACAGGGCGAGCGCCAGGGCGATGACCAGCGCGGCGAGCACGGCCTTCGGCACGAAGTCGATGAGCGGCAGGCCGATTTTCGGCGAAAGAGCGGTGACCAGCGCGGCGCCGAGGATGTAGAGGCCGGCGAAGGTGGAGGAGAAGCGCGAGCGGGCGCCGGAGGCGAAATTGAGCGCCGAGCGGGTGAGCGAGCCGGACGCGGGCATGCCGCCGGCGATGGCGCTGGCGAGGTTCGCCATGCCGACGGCGAACATGTCCTGGTTGAGGTCCGGGTGGTCGCCGCTGTGAGAGGCGAGGGTTTTCGCCATCAGCGTGTTTTCGAGGGCGGAGAGGAAGGCGATGGCGAAGGCGACGCCGACGAGCAGCGAGAAATCGTCGAACAGCCCGCCGGCAGTCAGTTTCGGCAGCTTCGGCATCAGGTCGCCGAGCTGGAAGGTGGTGAAGTGCGCGACGCCGCCCCACGGCTGGACGCCGAAATGGATCAGCGAGCCGAACACCGCGGAGCAGGCGATCAGGACGATGGCGAAGTTCGGCCAGCGCGGCCGCCATTTTTGCAGGGCGAAATACGCGCCGAAGGTGGTGGCGGAGATCAGCAGCACCGGCCAGCGGGTGTGAGGGATCGAGCGGAAGATGGCGGCGAGCAGGCTGGCGAAGGTGCGGGAGCTGTCCGCGCTCATCACCCCGGCGAGGCCGAGCGCGTCCTTGAGCTGGTTGACGATGATCAGCACGGCCGCGCCGGAGGTGTAGCCGACCAGCACGCTGCGCGAGACGTATTGCAGCAGGTCCGCCACCTTGAGCAGCGCGCCGAGGATGAGGATGAGGGCGACCATCATCACCAGCAGCGGCACCAGCTCCGACTCGCGGGCGAGCAGCGCCGGATTGCCCGCGAACAAGCTGAACAGCATGAAGGCCGTGGCGTTGGTCGGGCCGAGCGAGGTGTGCTTCGAGCCGGCGAAGAACGTCGCCACCAGCGGCGCGACGACCGCGCAGAGGATGCCGAACACGATCGGCAGCTGGGCGATGGCGGCGAAGGCCATCGCCTGCGGGATCGCCAGCATGGTGACGTTGAGGCCGGCGCGGGCGTCTTGTTTCGCCTGGGTCAGGTCGTATTGCCGCAGGCTTTCGACGAAAGGGAACGCGCGCACGCGGCCTTCGCCGAAGAAGTCCCGGATGCTGCGGACGAGCTTGGCGGCTTGCTTGCCCGGATTCATGGGGTCAGCGGAAACGCGCGCGGCGGAACAGGAACAGGCCGAGCCCGACGCACGCCACGTTCGGCAGCCACAGCGCGGCGGTGACCATCGCCTCGTTGCGGAACTGGTCGGCGAGGAAGCTGGAGAGGAAGTAGCCCGCGCCGATCAGCAGGCTGAGGACGAGCCCGGTCGAGTTGTCCTTGCGGCGGGATTTCAGCCCGAGCGGCACGGCGATGAAGGCGAACGCGAGGCAGGCGAACGAGAACGAATAGCGCTTGGTGATTTCCGAGCGCCATTCGACCCGCTTGGACGGGGGGAGGCGGGGGTCTTCGGCGGCGAAGCGGCGGATCTCGTCGTTGCTCATGGCGGCCGCGCGCGGCTTTTTCGGCCGCGAGTTCGAGAAACCGAGGTACCAGTATTTCGCCTCGCCGGCGAAGGCCTGGTCGACCGAGCCGTCGTCCTTCTGCGATTCAATGAACGCGTCGTCGAGCGTCAGGCGGAACTCCTTCTTCTGCTTGTCCACCAGCAGGTCGACGCGGCCGGCGTGGATGTAGGCGGCTTGCGGGCCGTCCGGGTCGCCCGGCTTGTGCGTCTGATAGAGGTGGAAGCCGACCAGCGCGTCGCCGTCGCGGCCTTCGATGAAGACCTTCTGGTTGCTGAAACGGGACTGCACCGCGCCGGGGTCGAGCAGCGAGCGCGGGTCGCGCAGGAATTCCTCGTAGAGCAGGTCCTGCATCGAGTCGCGGGCCTTCGGCGCGACCTCGAGGTTCAGCCACAGGCAGAAGCCGGAGAGCGCGAGCGCGATGGCGAACACCGGCGCGGACAGGCGCCCGAGGCTGATGCCCGCGACCCGGAAGCCGGTGAGCTCGTGTTCCGACGACATCCGGCCGAACACCAGCAGCAGCGAGGAAAGGAAGCCCCACGGGATGGTGAAGATCAGCGAGAACGGCAGCACGTTGAGCAGGAAGCGGCCGATCAGGCTCAGCGGCGCGCGTTGTTCGACGAGCAGCGGACGGATTTCCCGGAACAGGTTGCCGAGCACCAGCACCAGGCTCAGCACCACGATGGCGAACAGCGTGCCGAACAGCACCTGCTTGCCGATGTAACGATCCGATATCCGCATGTGAGGCCGGTGAGTCTGGCCCCGCACCTCCGGACTGTCGAGAGGCAAGCGGTCCGTTTCCGCGAGGCTCGCCGTAGCGGCGGAGGTCCGGGGTGCGTTTTGCAACGTGCTAACGGTTAGCGTTTTCCGGGTGGAATCTGCTTGCGGCACCGCGGTCGGCTGCTTTGCTCCGCGAGTCTTTTTTCAAAAGGAAGCGGTTGGCATGCCAGCCGCTTCCCCTGAGCCGCCCGTTTTCTCCCATGACCTCTTCCGAAGCTACGATCCGTCCTGATTTTTCGCTCGGCCGCCGCGCCGTGCTGGGGAAATTAGCGCTGGCCGGGCTGGGATTGATGGCGTCTGCCACGCCGGCCAAGGCGTTTTTCGTGCGCCGCACGCCGCTGGCGGTCGATCTGAGCGATTTGCCGCCGGAGTGGGTGAAGAACCACGGCGCGCTGCTGCCGCAGTATGCGTCCTACCTCGCCTCCATGCGCCTGAGCCGGGTGACGCCCCGGCAGGTGATCGACTCCCACGTGAAGAATCACGGCCGGGTGTGGAACGAGCTGCCGCCCAAGGCGTTGTGGGGCTACATGGCGCCGACGCTGAAGGTGGTCGACCAGCTGGCCGCCGAGCTCGACCTGCCGGTGGCGGAAATCGTCTCGGCCTACCGCACGCCCGCCTACAATGCCCGCTGCCCGGGGGCGAAGAGCAACTCGTGGCACCAGTCGAACGTGGCCATGGACGTGAAGTTCCCGGTCCGCGCGTCGGCGGTCACCGCTACGGCGCGCCGGCTCAGGGCGAAAGGGGCGTTCCAAGGCGGCGTCGGCGGCTATCCCGGCTTCACCCACGTCGACACCCGCGGCACCAACGTGGATTGGTGAATCCCATCCGGCGAGTTATGCCGGCACTCTCGAACTCCGGGCATCGGAGGGGGAGACTCCCGGTGCCCGAAGCTCTTGAGCGAGCCGACGCTGCCGGCTCATTGGCACGCTAGCGATTGTCGGGCCCGCTTGGTATTCCGTCATGACGTAGGAACGTCTTCTAACAACCTAATATCCGTCCGCGGGATAGGGCGAAAACGTGCGCGCCGGTGCCGCAATCGCTTGCCCTGCGGCCGTTACCCGCCATGCTCCCGCGCGTCGTGAATTCCATCCCGGTCGAACCGTCTTTCGAATCCTTCGCCGATCTGGCGCGGCAGGGGAACGTCGTTCCCGTGTACACCCAGCTTGCGGCCGATTTCGAAACCCCGCTGTCCGCCTACCTCAAGGTGCGCGACAGCCGGCACGCCTTCCTGCTGGAAAGCGCCGAAAGCACGGACAAGAGCGGACGCTGGTCGATCCTCGGCACCCGCCCACGGCGCGTCTACGAGGCCCGCGGCAAGGAAATCACCGTCCGCCAGGGCGAAACCACGCGCACGATCACCGCGGAGGACGATGTGCTGGCCGCGCTCGAGCGCGAGATGGCGCCGTTCAAACCGGTGCGCCACGGCAACCTGCCGCCGTTCTGCGGCGGCTTGGTCGGCTACCTTTCCTACGACGCGGTCCGGCAGTTCGAGCCGTCGATCGGCGCACCACAGAAGGATGAGCTCGGCATTCCCGACGCCGTCTTCCTGCTGGCGGACACACTGGTCGTGTTCGATCACCGCCTGCGCCGCCTGCAGATCGTCGCCAACGCGTTTCCCGCCGAACACGCGAGCCTGGAGGAGGCCTACGCCGACGCGCAGGCGCGCATCGCCGAGCTGATCGAGCTGCTCGACCGGCCGCTGCACGTGCCGGCGCTCAACGGCTTGGTCCAGGTCGATCCGGTACCGGCGGAAAGCAACACGACGCGCGAGGAATACGAGTCGATGGTGCTGGCCGGAAAGGAATACATCGCCGCGGGCGACATCTTCCAGTTCGTGCCGAGCCAGCGTTTCGCCACGCCGTTCCACCGCTCGCCGGTCGACCTCTACCGCGCGCTGCGGCACGTGAACCCGTCGCCCTACCTTTTCATCGTCGAACTCGGCGGCTTCGCCCTGGTCGGCAGTTCGCCCGAGGTCCACGTCCGCTCGATCGGCGGCCGGATCGACATCCGCCCGATCGCCGGCACCCGCCCGCGCGGCAAGACGGCGGAGGAGGACGACGCGCTGGCGGCCGACCTGATGGCCGATCCGAAGGAGCGCGCCGAGCACCTGATGCTGGTCGACCTCGCCCGCAACGACGTCGGTCGCATCGCCAAACACGGCAGCGTGCACGTCGACGACTTCATGATCGTCGAGCGCTACAGCCACGTCATGCACATCGTTTCGAACGTGACCGGCACGCTTTCGCCCGAGCACAGCGCTTACGACGTGCTGCGCGCGACGTTCCCGGCGGGCACCGTCAGCGGCGCGCCGAAGATCCGCGCGATGCAGATCATCAACGAGCTGGAGAAAAGCAAGCGCTGCGCCTACGCCGGCGCCGTTGGCTACTTCGGCTTCGACGGCGGCCACGACTCGTGCATCACCCTGCGCACCTGCCTGCTCAAGGACGGCACGGCCTACGTCCAGGCCGGTGCCGGCGTGGTGGCCGACTCGGTGCCGGCCTCCGAATACGAGGAGACCGTCAACAAGGCGAAAGGCATGCTGCGGGCGATCGCCCTCGCGAAAACCATGGAATCCTGAGAGCCATGCTTCTCATCATCGATAACTACGACTCCTTCACCTACAACCTCGTCCAATACTTCGGCGAGCTGGGGGCGGAGATGAAGATCATCCGCAACGACGCGATGAGCGTCGACGAGGTGAAGGCGCTCAAACCGTCGCAAATCTGCATTTCGCCTGGCCCCTGCACGCCGAACGAGGCGGGCATTTCCTGCGCCGTCATCCAGGAGCTCGGCGCGACCACGCCGATCCTCGGCGTCTGCCTCGGCCACCAGTCGATCGGCCAGGTTTACGGCGGCGACGTCATCCGCGCGCCGCGGCTGATGCACGGCAAGACCTCGCCGATCTTCCACGAGGGCAAGAGCGTCTTCACCGGGCTGCCGAGCCCGTTCCAGGCGACCCGCTACCACTCGCTCATCGTGAAGAAGGAAACGCTGCCCGATTGCCTCGAAATCACCGCTTGGACGGCCGAGGACGAGATCATGGGCCTGCGCCACAAGGTGCACCCGGTCCACGGCGTGCAGTTCCACCCCGAGTCGATCCTCACCCAGGACGGCAAGCGGATCCTGGAGAACTTCTTGAAGATGTAATCGAGAGGAGTTGAGGCTTCAGCCGAGGAGGGTCTTCCGGGGCGGAGCCTCTCGGCTTGGTCGGCGAGTGGATGGACCGCGAGCTTCAGCTCGCCCCGTCTACCTGAGAAGACCTATCTAGTGGGGCGAGCGAAAGCTCGCGGTCCGTTCTAGAGGCTCCGCTCCGGAAGACCCTCCTCGCCTAAAGGCTCAACTCCTTTATGGCAGATGCTCCTCGCAGTATTCATGCCCGTCGTGGCCGACGCGGAAGTCGAGCGATGGCTTGTGGTGCTCGGTGCGGGCGCAGACGGCGCAGGTGTGGAAGGCGTTGTTCAGCGGGAATTGCTGCGCTTCGAACTCGCGGCGTTTCGCCCGGGCCTTGAACAGACTGCGGCGTGACTGCCACAGCGCCGGGCCGATCCAGATCAACAGATTGAGGTGGGCGAGCAGCAGGAACGGGGCGAGGGCGGGCGCGGTGATCGCGCTGAAGATCAGCACGGCGAGCTGGAACTTGGCCAGCCAGTGGCAGGGGACCGGGATGAAGAAGAACAGCCGCAGCGTGAAGTCGGGGTTGAACCAGGCGAAGGCGAGGAAGGCCGCGCCGAAGAGGTAGCTGCCGGGGAAGACGACCGCGGCGGGGGCGAGCCAGTTGCCGGCGAACAGGCAAAGCCAGCCGAACAAGAGGAACAGGGTGGTGCGGGTGGCGCCCCAGGCCTGCTCCAGCGCGTCGCTGATGAGGAAGGCGAACGACACCGCGCAGAACAGGAACAGCAGCGCGATCGGGCTGAAGGAACCGGCCCGCGAGGCGAACAGGAAGGTGGGGATCCGCCACCATTCGCCCGCGAGGATCTTCGCCTTGTCGAAATCGATCAGCGCGCCGTAGGTCGGTTGCGTCCACGAGATCGCGTAGACCAGCACGCCGATCAGCGTGAGGCATTTGAAGAGCCCGGGAAACGCCAGCCAGTCGAGTTTCCGTTCGATCTTCGTCAGCAGGTTCATCGCCGCCCAAGGAACGCCGGTTCGGGCCGGTTGACAAGCGCCGGGCGGGCCGACACGCTCCGCGCGTGTCCGATGCGCTGAAACACTCGCCGCTTGAGGCCGCCCATGTCGAACTTGGCGGCAAACTCGTTCCCTTCGCCGGCTGGAACATGCCGGTGCAATACACCTCCATCATGGACGAGCACGCGGCGGTGCGCGGCAAGGCCGGCGTGTTCGACATTTCCCACATGGGGCAGTTCCTCGTCTCCGGCGAGGGCGCGACGGCGTGGCTCAACCGCATGCTGACCAACGACGTCGCCAAGCTCGGTCACGGCCAGGGGCAATATTCGCTGATGCTCAACGAGCGCGGCGGCGTGATCGACGATCTCATCCTCTACCGCACCGGCGACGAATCGTTCTTCGTCGTGGTCAACGCCTCGATGATCGACGAGGACTTCGCCTGGCTTTCCAAGCACCTGCCGCAGGGCGTCGAGCTCCGCGACGAGAGCGACCAGTGGGCCGGTCTCGCGGTGCAGGGTCCGGAGTCGGCGGCCGCGTTCGCCACGGTCTGTCCGGGCGAACCGCTGCCGCCGCGCAACGGCATCGCGAAAACCTCGGGTGGCTGCGTCGTCTGCCGCACCGGCTACACCGGCGAGGACGGCTTCGAGTTCTTCGCGCCAGCGGCCGAGGGCGGCGCGTGGCTGAAGAAATTCGTCGCCGCCGGCGTGAAACCCTGCGGCCTCGGCGCGCGCGACAGCCTGCGCCTGGAAATGGGCTATCCGCTCAACGGCAGCGACCTTTCGCCCGAGCGCTCGCCGATCGAGGCCGGGCTCGGATTTTTCGTCGCGCTCGACAAGTGCGACTTCACCGGCCGCGAGACGCTGGCGAAGCAGAAGGCCGAAGGCACCGAGGCGAAACTCGTCGGCCTGCGCTACACCGACAAGGGCGCGCCGCCGCGCGCGCACTACGGCGTGTTTTCGCCCGCGGGCGAGGCGCTCGGCGAGCTGACCAGCGGCATCCTTTCGCCCAGCCTCGGCCAGGGGATCGGCATGGCCTACCTGCCCGCCGCCTGGGCCAAGCTCGGCACCGAGGTCACCATCGACGTCCGCGGCCGCCGTTTTCCGGCCGTGGTCGTGAAGAAACCGTTTTACAAGCCCGCCCCGAAAGCCTGACATCGCCGCCGAGTTCATGAACGTTCCCGCCGATCTCCGTTTCACGTCGTCCCACGAGTGGGTCCGCCTCGAAGGCGAAATCGCCACCGTTGGCATCTCCGACCACGCCCAGGAAGAACTCACCGACGTGGTGTTCGTCGAATTGCCCGGAATCGGCCGCACGGTCGACGCGGGCGATCCGACCGCCGTGGTCGAGTCCGTCAAGGCCGCCAGCGACATCTACGCGCCGATCTCCGGCGAGGTGGTCGAGGCGAACCCGGCCGTCGAAGGCGATCCGTCGCTCGTCAACAGCGACCCGTATGGCGACGGCTGGATCTTCAAGCTCCGCGTGAAGAACACCGCCGACGTCGACGGTCTGCTCACGCCCGAGCAATACATCGCCCAGATCGGGTGAATCCCGCCTTTCCCGCCACCCCCTGATTTTCCGAAGGCGCGCTTTTCCGGTGCGCCTTCGCCCTTTCCTAACCGCCCTTTTTCCTCCATGTCCGCCCGCCTCGATTTCCTCAGCCGCCACCTCGGTCCGATCGGATCCGAACGTGATGAAATGCTCCAGACCGTCGGCTACCCGACGCTCGACGCGCTGGTCGACGCCGCCGTGCCCGCCGGCATCCGTTTGGAAAAGCCGCTCGATCTGCCCGAGGCCCGTACCGAGACCGACGCGCTCGGCTGGCTGAAGTCGGTGTTTTCGAAAAACCAGGTGCTCAAGTCGTTCATCGGCCAGGGCTACTCCGGCACCCACGTGCCGCACGTCATCCAGCGGAACATCCTGGAAAACCCCGGCTGGTACACCGCCTACACGCCGTATCAGGCGGAGATCGCGCAGGGCCGCCTCGAGGCGCTGCTCAATTTCCAGACGATGGTCAGCGACCTGACCGCCCTGCCGCTGGCCAACGCGAGCCTCCTCGACGAGGCGACCGCAGCCGCGGAAGCAATGGCGATGTGCAAGGCGATCGCCGGCGGCGAAGGCTCGAAAGAGCTGGCGTTCTTCG
>Ga0105243_10000062_pt1 | contig 127525 bp, 113 predicted proteins | sample KBSM34metaG_FD_81525 | JGI IMG/M metagenome (GOLD analysis project Ga0105243, IMG submission 81525) | Miscanthus rhizosphere microbial communities from Kellogg Biological Station, Michigan, USA - KBS M3-4 metaG | ecosystem: Host-associated > Plants > Roots > Rhizosphere > Soil | place... | reverse complement strand
TCCCCCAGCCCCGGGAAGCTGAGAAGCACGGCATCGGCAAGCCGACAGGTGAGAAACAACGCGGCCGGGTGAGGTCCGAGCAGACCCAAAGACGAGTCGGGATAGATAGGAGTGCCTTTCATTCCGTCTCTTCCCATTCTTCTTCACTGGCCCCCGGCCCCTAACCACTGGGGTCCCTCAACGGCCGACTGGCTTCGCATCTCACCACACCCCTTGGGCCACGAGCTGCTTGGTCGCGGCTTCCGCCCAGCCGCGGTTGGCGGCGGGAGATGCGGGCGAAGGGTGCAGCACGCGGCCGATCGCATACGTTCCGCCGATCCGTTCCGCCGCCTGTTGCAGCCGGGCCTCGGCGAAGGCACCGACGCCGATCAGCCACTCCGGCTGTAGCACGGCGATCACCTCGGCGAGGTGGGCGAGGCAGGCGTCCTCGACCGGAGCCATTTCCGCCGCAGGCAGCTTGTCCGGGGTCAGGTTCGCGCCGGTCGCGCTCATCCAGACGAGCGGGCAATAATTCGCGACGAAGTGGTCCTGGAAAAACGCCTCCGCCGTGCCGAAGCGCTCGGCGAACAAGCCCCAGAGACGCCGCCCGCTGACCTCGGATTTCGGGCAGGCGAAGCCCTGCACCGGCCGCTTCGGGTGTTCGGCGGACGGTTTGCCGACGGGCGATTCGATGCCCATCCAATCGCGCACGGCGGCGATTTCCCCGAACGGCACGCCCGTCTGTGCCATGCCGAACGGGCCCGGATTCATGCCGAGGAACAATACGCGCTTCGTTCCGCTGCCGTAGCGTCGCAAATACGCCTCGTGCGGTGCGCGGGCGTAGTCGAGCGGCAGGTAGACGTGCGACACCGGCGCGGAAAATTCGCGGTCGCGCAGGGCGTTGGCGAGCGAGCGGGAGGCGGAGACAAGAGCGGAAGCGGGCACGCGGCGAATGAAGCGCGTGCGACAGCGCCGGGCAAACCTCACTTCGCCCACGCGCCGGCCCGCTGGCGTTTCGCCTCGCGCTCCAGCTCCTTGAGGTGGGCCTTGTGCTTCGCCATCGGCGTGCCGTCGGGCAGGTCCGCGCCCTTGGTGAAGATCCGGCAAAGGCCCTTCTCCACCAGTCGCTCGTCGAGCCACGCGGGCGAACCGCCGTCGGCGAACCGGACGAACGCGTGGAACCGCCGGTCACCGAACGGATCCTCCCAGCGCGTGTAGAGCGTGAAGGGCTTGGCCGACAGCTGCGCCTTCACGAATTGCTTGGCGTTCTGACCCACCTCGACCGCCTGCTGCGCGCTGATTCCGTCGAAATAGGCCGCCTGGTCGTCGATCCGCGCGTGGTTCGAATCGCCCCCGGCGTAGCGCTTGAATTTGCTCTCCGGGGTATCGACGAAATATAGCCGGAACGTTTCCTCGCGGCCGCCAGGCAGGCGCAGCTTGAAGCTGTCGCCGTCGTTCAGCCGGTCGTCCACCCACGCGCAGCCGTCGAAGCGCTCGTAGCCACCCTCGCTGCCGGACGCGTTCACCCCGGCGGCCGCCTCCGTCCGGGCGGTCGGTTTCGCCCGCGGTTCGCCCGGCGGCCGGTGCCAGCGCTCCCAGCCCCAGACCGCGGCAACGACCACCATCAGCAGCACGCTGCTCCAGGTCGGGTTTTTCGCCCGGATCGCCATCGTCAGAGGCCTTTGAATCCCTGGTAATCGGGATAGGTCCCGATCGGCACCGACACCTGACCCCACTCGCGGCTCAGGCGGCGGTATTTGCTGATGAAATCGGTCGGCACCGCCCAGTTGTGGAAATCCCGCGGCACGTTGTCGCGCAGCATGCCGGTGCTGATGTTGTGGCGGATTTCGAAATGCAGGTGGGCGGGGTACATCCCGTGGTTGCTGCCGATCGTGCCGACCTGCTGGCCGCGTTTCACCAGCTGGCCGACCTTGACCATGATCTCGTTGAGGTGGCCGTAGAGCGAATCGCAGTATTTCACCTGGCCGGTCGCCGGATCGCGGTAGGCGTGGCGGATCAACACCACGTTGCCCCAGCCGACCCGCACGTCGTACGCCCAGGTGACCACGCCGTCGCCGCAGGCGTAGACCGGATCGCCAAGGTCGCTGTCGCCGCCGCCGCGGCCGTTCCAGTCCTCGCCGTAGTGCACCGGCGGCGAAAGCCGGACGCCGCGCGCCATGTAGTAGCCTTCCGCGTTCGGTTTACCCACCGGCTGGTCGAAACCGTCGGCCAGCGGCATCCGAACCGTCTGCTGGGCGGAGGCGACGCCGAGCATCGCCATCGCCAGTCCGAAGACGCGGAAAATCTTGAAAAAACGGGCCATCGAGCCTGAAACGGTTATTCCCTGACTTCATCCCCACCCGCCTAGGCGGGCAAGAAAATTGCGGTTCCGGTCACGCCGAGAACACCCCGCCGACCACCAGGCCGCCGATCAGCGCGCCGAGGGCGATCCGGTACCAGCCGAAAATCCCCAGCCCGTGCCGCTGGAGGTAGCCGACGAGCCATTTCACCGCCAGCGCGGCGAAGACCATCGCCGCCACCACGCCGACGACCAGGTTGACCGGGCCGAACTGCGCCCACATCAGCTTCGCCCCGCCGAGCCAGTGCTCGAACTCCGGGCCGCTGTGGTGCATTTTCCACACCGCCTTCTTCGCCGTCGCCGCCGTCAGCGTGAGCACGCCGAGCAGAAACGAATACTCGACCGCCGCGCGGATCGACAACCCGACGAGCAGGCCGCCGAGGATCGTCATCAGACTGCGGCTGGTACCCGGCCACATCGCCACGCATTGGAGCAGGCCGATGATCAAGGCGAGCTTCCACGTCAGATGGCCGAGCTCGCGCGTGCCACCCGGCTTCTCCGTGCCCTTGCGCCACTGGCCGGCCGCCAGGATCGCGATGCCGCCGACAATCCAGGCGAAAACCACCGGCCACAGGCCGAAGAGTTTTTCCTCGATCCAGTCGTTGATCAGCACCCCGATCACCGCCGCCGGCAGGAAACCGACGACCACGTTGATCAACAGCCGCAGGCCGGACGGGTCCTTGCCGAGCAGGCCCGCGATCATCTGCTTCACATGCCGCCAGTAGAGGCCGAGCACTGCGAGGATCGCCCCGCCCTGGATGCAGATCGCGAAGGCGTCCGCCGCCTCCTTTTCCGCGGGCGAAAGCGTGCCGATCCCCATCAACCGCTGGGCGACAATGAGATGGCCGGTCGAACTGACCGGCAGGAACTCGGTGATGCCCTCGATCAGGCCGAGCAGGAAAGATTGCCAAGTGTGCATGCGCGGCCGGAGCGTGGCACAACCTTTGCACGCCGCAAGGGATTTGCGGGTTGCCTCGGCGCGGCCCCGCAAGGATGGTTCCCGCCGTCCGCCCCGCGCATGAAAAAGCGTTACCTTCGCATCGTCCGACGCATGTACCGCGCCCTGCGGCACCCGCGGCTGCGGCATCGCGACTGGTGGCAGGCGCTGACCCACGCCCTGTTCGAGCGGCGGCTGTGGATGCCATGCCGCGACACGGTCGCCTCCGGCCTCGCGATCGGCCTGTTTTTCGCGGTCATGCCGCTGCCGATGCAGATGATCTTCGCCGGCGTCTTCGCCACCCGGTTCCGTTCGAACGTGCCGATCGCCATGGCCGCCTGCTGGCTGAGCAACCCGATCACCAACGTGCCGATCTGGACGTTCCAGCTGTGGCTCGGCAAATGGCTGTGCGACGCGACCGGCCTGCCGGTGCCGGAAATGCCGTGGCTGCGCCAGGCGATCGAGTGGCTGCAGCACAAAGACTGGTTCGAGGTACCGATCCCGCAGTTCATCCTCCACGCCAACCTCGGCTCGTTCCTGCTCGGCGCGCTCCTTTCCGGCGTGTTGTTCGCCGCGGCCGCCTTCGGCCTCGTCCACCTGTTCGCCCTGCTGATGCCGCACCACCTGCCGTCGCGGCGCCATCAGCCGGTGAAAGTCTCCGCCTTCATGCGCAAGATCCGCGCCCAGCGCGAGGCGCGGAAGCTTGCGCCCAAGCAACCGCCGCAGCCGTAGGCCTCGCGATCAGGGGAAAAGATCCCGCCGCCGGTCCTTCAGCGGCGTGACCGTACCTTCGCCGCGCGACGCCCGCAGCACGCCGAGATCCACTTCCGCGATCAGGAGCTGCTCCTGCCCGGCCTGCGCCAGCGCGGCGATGCCGTCGTTGGGAAACGCCAGATCCACCGGCGTGAAGACACCGCTTTCGGCGAAATGCAGATTCGCCGCCGGTACGCGCGGCAAGTGGCCGACGCAGCCCGCCGTCACCACCGCCAGCTGGTTTTCCACCGCCCGCGCCATCGCGCAGCGCGTCACCCGCAGGTGGCCGCGCCGGTCGTCGGTGCAATACGGCACCACCAGCAGCTCGATCCCGCGCTCGGCCAGCGCGCGCGTCGGCTCGGGAAACTCGACGTCGTAGCAGATCTGCACGCCGAACGTCACCTCGCCGGTGTCGATCACCGCCAGCCCCTCGCCGCCCGCCACGTCCCACGCCTCGCGTTCCCACGGCGTGATATGGAGCTTCGGCTGCTCGATCCGTTCGCCCCGCGGGCCGAACACGAAGGCGACGTTGAGCAAGCGCCCGTCGCGCAGCACCGGCTGCGAGCCGGCGACGATCCAGACGCCATGCCCGCCCGCCAGCGCGGCAAGCCGGCCGTTCACCTCGTCCGTCCGCCCGGCCAGCGTCCGGATCCCGTCAATCGCCCGCATCCGCCGCTCCAGCGCCAGCAAGGGCAGCGTGAAATACTCCGGGAACACCACCAGTTTCGCGGCGTAGTCCGCCACCGCGGTTTCCACGAAATACGCGGCGCGCTCGAAAAACGCGTCGGACGATTCGGGACGTCGCATGTCCCATTGCACGGAGGCGATACGCATGGCGGCTGAACGGAAAACCACTGATCCGCGGAGAAAATCCCCCGCGCGAGCAAAAACTCCGCGACTCACCCCCGTATCCGGCTAACCTCCCACGCCCGTTTTCCTCCCGCATGCATCATCTGGATCTCATTCTCACCCTGACCGGCGGTCTCGCCGCCGCGCTGGCGTTCGGGCTCTTGTCCCACAAGCTCAAGCTCTCGCCCATCGTCGGCTACCTGCTCGCCGGCATCCTGGTCGGCCCCCACACCCCCGGCTTCACCGCCCACAAGGAGCTGGCGAAGGAAATGGCCGAAATCGGTGTGATCCTGCTGATGTTCGGCGTCGGCCTGCATTTCCACTTCAAGGAACTGCTCGCGGTCAAACGCATCGCCGTGCCCGGTGCCATCGTCCAGAGCGCCGCCGCCACGCTGCTGAGCATGATCATCATGCACCACGCCTTCGGCTGGAGCTGGGCGGAGGGCGCGGTCTTCGGCATGGCCATCGCCGTCGCCAGCACCGTCGTGCTCACCCGCGTGCTGGTCGACCACAAGCACCTCCACACGCCCATCGGCCACATCGCCATCGGCTGGCTGGTGGTCGAAGACCTCTTCACCGTCTTCATCCTCGTGCTCATCCCCGCCCTGTTCGGCGGCGAGGGCGCGAGCGGCGGCTCTCTGGCCGCGGCGTTCGGCTGGACCGCGCTGAAAATCGCCGCCCTGGTCGCCTTCACCTTCCTCGTCGGCGGACGGATCATCCCGCGGCTGCTGGAAATGATCGCCCGCACCCGCTCGCGCGAGCTGTTCACCCTCGGCGTGCTGGTCATCGCCCTCGGCATCGCCGTCGGCGCCAGCAAGCTGTTCGGCGTCTCAATGGAACTCGGGGCCTTCCTCGCTGGCATGGTCGTCGGCCGCTCGGACTTCAGCACCCGCGCCGCCACCGACGCGCTGCCGATGAAGGACGCCTTCGGCGTGCTGTTCTTCGTCTCCGTCGGCATGTTGTTCGACCTCAACAGCCTGCTCGCCTCTCCTTGGCTCGCCGCCGCCACCTTCGGCATCGTCGTCATCGGCAAACCACTCGCCGCCATCGCCATCTCGCTGCTGCTCGGCTACCCGCTGAAAACCTCCCTCGCCGTCGGAGCCGTGCTCTCCCAGATCGGCGAGTTCTCGTTCATCGTCGGCACCCTCGGCAAACAGGTCGGCCTGGTCAGCGAGGCAGCCTTCAACGCCCTCGTCGCCACCGCCATCCTCTCGATCACCCTCTCGCCCCTGCTCTACCGCAGCGTCGGACCGCTCGAACGCTGGCTGACCCGCCACCCCGCGCTGCGCGCCCGACTCCAGCGCCACAGCGCCGGCGAAAAAGCCGAGGTCGACCGCCACCCCGGACTCGAACGCCGCGCCGTCATCGTCGGCCACGGCCCGGTCGGCCGCACCATCGGCCACCTGCTGCGCGACAACGGCATCGAGCCCGTGTTCATCGAGATGAACCTCGAAACCGTCCAGACACTCCGCCGCGGCCACCGCCCCGCCGTCTATGGCGACGCCTCCCACCCGGAAACCCTGCACGCCGCCGGCATCGAGCACGCCGCCATCCTCGTCGTCAGCGCCTCCAGCGTGGAAGCCGGCCGTGAGATCATCCGCGAGGCCAAGGCGCTCAACCCGAAGCTCCGCGTGCTCGTCCGCACCGCCTACCTGCGCGAGGCCCGCGAACTCCGCCACGCCGGGGCCGACGGCATCTTCGCCGGCGAAGGCGAGGTCGCCCTCGCCATGACCGCCGCCATCCTCGAAAGCTTCAGCGCCACCCCCGAGCAGATCGACCGTGAGCGAGAGCGCATCCGCCGCGAGCTGTTCGAAGTCTGCTGAAGCCCCCGCGGTCTTTCAGCCCAGGTTCCGCCCGTTCGCCCGGATGACCTCGGAGAACCACGCCAGCGAGTCCTTCGCCGTGCGCCGCTGCGTCTCGTAATCGACGTGCACCAGCCCGAAGCGCTCCTTGTAGCCCTCCGCCCATTCGAAGTTGTCGAGCCACGACCAGTGGAACCAGCCGCGGACGTCGGCGCCGTCGCCGATCGCCCGGCGCAGCTCGCGCAGGTAGCGGGTGAGGAAATCGACCCGCATCGCGTCCGGCACCCGGCCGCCGAGCGCCACCCAGTCCATCGATGACAGGCCGTTCTCGAACACGTAGAGCGGCAGCCCCCAGGCTTCGTGATAGAACCGCGCCGCCCAGTATAACCCTTCCGGATGCACCGGCCAGCCGTAGGAGGTGCGCGGTTCGCCCGGTGCCGGCGGCACGACCGAACCGTCGGCCGCGATTTTCCGGCCGAAGTAGTAGTTGAAACCGTGGAAATCGACCGGCCGCGAGATCTCCACCAGATCGCCGTCGCGGATCGTTTCGCCCGCCAGCGACGGATGCCGTTCCAGCAAGCCCGCCGGATAGCGGCCGTGATACACCGGGTCGGCCCACCAGCAGGTGCCGAGGAAGGTCGCGTGGTCGCCGGTCCATTCCGGCTCCAGCGTCGCGCGGCGGGCGGCGGCAACCGACGCCGGAGCTCCCGGGTCGGCGGGCATGCCGACGTTCGCCACCTGCGCCAGCCCGACCCGCGCACTAGGCGCATTCGCCCGGATCGCAGCGTTCGCCCGGCCGTGGGCGAGGTTGACGTGGTGAACGCAGCGGAAGACGTCCACCTCGGAAAGCGCCAGCCCTGGCGCGTGGCTGCCCGCGCGGTGGCCGATCCCGAGGAAAATCTGCGGCTCGTTGAACGTGATCCAATCCTTCACCCGGTCGCCGAGTTTCGCCGCCACCAAGCCCGCGTAGGCGGCGAAATCGTCGGCGATCGCCCGCCGCAGCCAGCCGCCTTTCGCCTGCAAGGCCTGTGGCAGATCCCAATGGAACAGAGTCAGATACGGCCGGATACCTGCCTCCAGCAACCCGTCGACCAAGCGGTCGTAGAACGCCAGACCGGCGGGGTTCGGTTCGCCCGAGCCACCCGGGAAAACCCGCGGCCAGGCGACCGAGAAACGGAACGCCGGCAGCCCGGCGTCTCGCATCATCGCCAGATCCTCGCGCCAGCGGTGGTAGAAATCACAGGCGACCGCCGGCGTGTGCCCGCCGAACACCCGGCCGGGCTCGCGGCAGAACACATCCCAGACGGAGTCGCCCTTCCCGCCCTCCGCGGCCGCGCCCTCGATCTGCGCCGCCGCGGTCGCCGCACCCCATACGAAGCCTTCGGGAAAAGCCGACATGGGGCGAATCTAACGCCACATGCGCGGCCATTCCAAGCGCAGGCCATTCACTTGATCCAGAATCCGCCGACCTTGCCGTCCTTCATGCTCAAGGTCGCCAGCGCGTCGTCACCGCCGTCCTTGAAGCTCAGTTTCCACAAGGTGACGCGGTAGCCGTGCTGCTTGAGCTCGCCGAGATAGATCGCTTCGTAACCGCCTTTCAAACGCGGCGCGAGCTGGGCGACCGCCGCTTCGAACTGCGGTTTCGGCAGACGCTTGAACGCCGCCTCGCCATCCGCCACGAAGCTCTCGTAATCCGCTTTTTCCACAGCGGTGAGCAATTTGGAGGAAGCCGCCGCGTCTTCCTTGGGAGCGTCGGCGGCGAGGGCGGGCGCCGCGGCGAGGCAAGCGGCGGCGAACAGCGGGCGAACGAACGACAGGTTCTTCATAAACAAGGGCATGACTGATCCAGCCATACCCTGATAGATGACGCCGCCCGGCCGAGAAAGCCCAAAACAGGCCGCCTTTACTTCTTCGCCGCGTCGAGTTTCTCGCGGACCTTCGTCTCGATGTCGACGTAGAGCGCCTCGTCGCCCTTGAGCGCTTCCTTGGCGGCGTCGCGGCCTTGGGCGAGCTGCGAGCCGTTGTAGGCGAACCACGAGCCGCGCTTCTGGACGATGTCCATTTCCAACGCGAGGTCGAGCAGCGAGCCGGTCGAGGAAATGCCCTCGGCATACATGATGTCGAACTCGCACTCGGTGAACGGCGGCGCGACTTTGTTCTTCACCACCTTGATCTTGGTGCGGTTGCCGGTGACCGTGCCGTCGGTCGCCTTGATCTGGCCGATTCGGCGGATGTCGACGCGGACCGAGGCGAAGAACTTGAGCGCGCGGCCGCCGGGGGTGGTTTCCGGGTTGCCGAACATGACGCCGATCTTCTCGCGGATCTGGTTGGTGAAGATGCAGACGGTGCGCGCTTTGGCGATCAGCGAGGTGAGCTTGCGCATCGCGGCGCTCATCAGGCGGGCCTGGGCTCCGACGGTGGAGTCGCCAATCTCGCCTTCGAGTTCCTGTTTCGTCACCAGCGCGGCGACCGAGTCGAGGACGATGACGTCGATCGCGTTCGAACGGACGAGCGCCTCGCAGATCTGCAGCGCCTCTTCGCCCGACGACGGCTGCGACACGAGCAGGTCGTCGAGGTTCACGCCGAGCTTGCGGGCGTACTGCGGGTCGAGCGCGTGCTCGACGTCGATGAAGGCGGCCAGCCCGCCCTTTTTCTGGGCTTGGGCGATGGCGGTGAGGGTGAGCGTGGTTTTGCCGGACGATTCCGGGCCGAACACCTCGACGATGCGGCCGCGGGCGAAACCGCCGACGCCGAGCGCGCGGTCGATGAGCAGGTTGCCGGTCGGGATCACGTCGACATCGACGCGGTGGCCGTCGCCCATCCGCATGATGGCCGATTCGCCGAACTCCTTCTGGATCTGCGAGATGGCGAGATCGAGGTTGCGCTTGCGGGCTTCGGTCAGCTTGTCGGCGGCGGCTTCTTCGGCAACGGGCTTGGCGGGCATGACGCGCACTCTAACGCGCCTGTTCGACCGAACAAGCGAAAAGATGTTCGATTGAACAAAAACCTGCCTATTGGAGCTATTTTCAGCCGCAAAATGGCGCAAGACGGAGCAAAAGGAAGATTACCGCGGATCAGGCGATCCAACCCGCCTCTCTTTCAATCCGAATTCCGAAATCCGAAATCCGCAATGGTCAGGGCTCCGGCGGGAAGCCCGCGAGCTCCAAGGACATGGCGGCGGCGCCGATCAGCCCGGCCTCGTTGCCGAAGCGGGCGGGCATGACCATGAGGTGGTCTTTGAAGGGCGCGGAAAGCTGGGCGTAGAGGTGGCTGGTGAGCGGCCCGAAAATCAGATCGCCGGCGCGGGCGACGCCGCCGCCGATGATCACGGCCTCCGGGTTGAGCAGCCAGCAGCAGTTCATGACGGCGCAGGCGAGCATTTCCGCCACGTCGTCCCAGATCCGCAGGGCGATCGGATCGCCGGCGTGGGCGGCGGCGGCGAGCGCGGCAGGGGTGCAGTCGGCGGCGGGCCTGTGCACGCCGGCCAAGTGGTAGGCCTCGCTGGCGGCGGCGGAGATCTCGTTGTTGCCGATGTAGTCCTCGAGCGCGCCGAGGTTGCCGTAGTGGCCGCGGCGGCCGCGGTAGTCGATCGAGGTCTGGCCGACCTCGCCCGCGCCGTGGCGGGCGCCGCGGACGAGCTGGCCGTTGGCGACGATGCCGCCGCCGACACCGGTGCCCAGCGTCAGGCAGATCAGATGGCGGTAGCCGCGGCCGGCACCGCGTTTCCATTCGGCGTAGGCCATGCAGTTGGCGTCGTTGTCGACGCTGACCGGCAGCCCGATCAGGGTTTCGAGCTTGGTTTTCAACGGCACCATCTCCCAGCCGCGGACGTTGGTCAGGTTGTAGACGACGCCCTGCTCGAAATTGACGAACCCCGGCATACCAACGCCCACGGCGGCGATGCGCGGGTGGCGCGCGCGCAGGTCCTCGACGACGCGGGCGATGGCCTCGATCAGGGCGTCGGCGGAATCGAAGTCCTGGGTGGAGATCGGCGGCGCGTGGTCGAGGACGTTGCCGCGAAAGACGACGCCGGCTTTCACCGAGGTGCCGCCGAAGTCGATGCCGATGGCCAAGGGGGTATCGCTCATGATCCCCTTAGATCTAACGGCAAGAAAAACGGCTTCCAAGCCGCAAGTGGCCCCGCGGGCGATTCACGCGCCGCCGAACGCGTTCCGCGCGACATGGCGCAGGCCGTCGAGCGTGATGTCGGGGTCGACCGCCCGGATCTCCGGCACACCCCGGGCGATCAGCGCGGCGTCGCCGCCGGTGGCGACGATCACCGGCTCGCCCGGCAGTTCGTCGAGCAGGCGCGCGAGGATTTCCTTCACCAGCCCGCGGTAGCCGTAGACCGCGCCGGCCTGCATGGCGTGGACGGTGGACTTGCCGATCGCGGACGGCGGTTCGGCCAGCTCGACGAGGGGCAGCAGCGCGGTGCGGCGCGTGAGGTATTCGCTCATCGAGCCGAGGCCGGGGGCGATCACGCCGCCGCACCAGGCGGGCTCGGCGGTGACCACATCGAAGGTCACGGCGGTGCCGAAATCGATGACGATGGCCGGCGCGCCGTGGCGGTGGACGACCCCGACGGCGTTGGCCAGGCGGTCGGCGCCGATCTGGGCGGGGTTCGGGTAGTCGATGCCGAGCCCGAGCGGGCTATGGGCGTCCAGCCGGTGGACCGGGCCGCGTTTACCGAGGAAATCGAGCAGGATCTCCGCCTTGGCCGGCACCACGGAGCCGACGACCGCGGCTTCGAAATCCACGCCGTCCAGCAGCGCCGCCAGGGTTTGCAGAGAAACCTCGGCGGTCGGCAGCGTGCCGCGCCATGCGAGCAGCCCGCGGGCGTCGCCCAGCGCGAACTTGGTGCGGGTGTTGGAGTTGTCGACCAGGAGCCAGGGCATCACCAGCGGGAGGAAAGGAAGAGTCGGGGGCCGTCGAGCGCGGGGGCGCCCGCGGCGGCCTTCACCGTGAGCGCGCCGTCATTGAGGTAAAGTTTCAGGGTGCCGTCGAGATCGCCGGCGTCGAGCCAGAAGCGGAACCACAGCTCGTCCGTCCCCTTGCCCGCGTTGCCCGCCATCGAGAAATCGGCGGCCGATTTCCGCCAGCCTTTCGACGAGGCGAGGAAGACCTCCTTGCCGATGTCGTGGTCGATCGCGCCCGTGCGATCGAGGAACACGTCGAGCCAGCAATAACCGTGGTCCGGCACCAGCTGGACCTGGCGGATCTCGAAGCGCGCCGCCGGGTCCGGACTCCATTCGTAGGGGCGGAACCATGCCCACGCGGCGAACGCGGTCACCGCGAGCAGCAGGATCAGCAGAAAGCGGGTCAGCGGGCGCACGGCGCGACGGGAACCGGAACGCGCCAAGCATGCAAACGAAAACGGGCGGACCGGAGAACCGGCCCGCCCGCGGTTAGGAAGCGGAAGCTTAGTGTTCGTAGCCGCCTTCGCCGTGTTCGGCGAGGTCGAGGCCGGCGGTTTCGATTTCCGGCGTCGGGCGGAGGCCGATCACCGCCTTGATCACCAGGGCGATCACGGTGGTGGCCACCACGCTCCAGACGATGGTCAGACCGACCGCCTTGAGCTGGGAAGCGACGAGGCCTTCCTTGAGCGGACCGACGACGGCGTTCACCTTCTCGTCGGCGAAGACGCCGGTGAGGATCGCGCCGAGGGTGCCGCCGATGCCGTGGACGCCGAAGGTGTCGAGGGCGTCGTCATAACCGAGCAGCTTCTTGAGGTAGGAAACCGCGAGGAACGGGATCACACCGGCGAGCACACCCATGATGACCGCGGAGGTCGAGGAGACGAAGCCGCAAGCCGGGGTGATGACCACGAGGCCGGCGACGATGCCGGAGCAGAAACCGAGGACGCTCGGCGTGCCCTTGAAGATCCACTCGATCAGGGCCCAGACCGCACCGGCGGTGGCGGCGGCGAGGGTGGTGGTGGTGAAGGCGGTGGAGGCGATCGCGTCGGCACCAAGGGCGGAACCGGCGTTGAAGCCATACCAGCCGACCCAGAGCATGCCGGTGCCGACCATGCAGAGCACCATGCTGTGCGGGGCCATCGGCTCCTTGCCGAAGCCGAGGCGCTTGCCGAGGATGAGGCAGAGGATGAGCGCGGACCAACCGGAGGTCATGTGCACCACGGTGCCGCCGGCGAAGTCGATCGCCTTGATCGCGGCGGTCGGGTTGAGCGGACCGCACATCAGACCGGTCGCCGACCAGACCATGTGGGCGAAGGGGAAGTAGACGGCGAACATCCAGGCGAGGATGAAGACCATCACGGAGAGGAACTTCATGCGCTCGGCGATCGCACCGATGATGAGCGCCGGGGTGATGATCGCGAAGGTAAGCTGGAACATCGCCCAGATGCTATCCGAGATCCAGAAGTAACCGGCGCCGGCCTTGCCGGGCTCGACCCCCTTGAACAGCGCCATCGACATGTCGCCGATCAGCGAGTTACCCGCGCCGAAGGAGAGGCTGTAACCGCACAGCCACCACAGCGGGGTGATCATGCAGGCGCAGCCCAAACATTGGGCGAGCACCGAGAGGACGTTCTTCTTGCGAACCAAACCGCCGTAGAACAGCGCGAGGCCGGGCAGGGTCATGAACAGCACGAGCGCCGTGCTCACCATCTGCCACGCGTTGTGGCCCGGGCCGGGGCCCGCGATATTCGACGTCCATTCCGACGTTTTTTCGCCCGCCTCGTTCTTGATGACGCCGGGCTGGCCGTTCTTCATGTATTGTTCGAGGTCGTACAGCCGTTGTTCGACGGTCGGAGCGACGGCTTCCGCCGCGGGAGCGGCGGCTGCGGGCTCTTGGGCATGGGCGGGCGTGGCCAATGGGACCGTCGCAAACGCGAACGCCGCGGCCAGGACGGCCGGGAGGTTTCGGAGGTGGTTTCGGATCATGGTGTTCAGGGTTGATCGGATGAATTGCCGTCGGTCCTGGCCTCGCCTTTTCCGGGGCGGCACCGCCAAAAAGCAGCCGCCGTGCCAAGTCCACGACCATCCCGTTCCTAACACGACCCGGGGAAAATCGGCAACATTTTCCCCCTTGCCAACCGAACAAAGGGGTTTCTACAACTAACCCCCAGAGCCTCCGCTCGCCGCAAACCGGCTGGACATGACCTTCCGAAACCCTTAATGGTTCACCCATCGGAAGAGACATTTCCCGCCGGATTCCGGCGGGGGAACTCCTCTGAAGAACCGATCCGGCTCACCGCGCCCGCGGAAGACGGGGAAGTTCGGCAGCAACCGAAAACCGAAAACATGATGCGCAACTACAGCAAACTCCTCGGCGCTCTCGCCGCTACCACCGCTCTCGCGGCCGGTTCCGCCTTTGCAGGCAGCACCGCTCCCGTGAGCACCGCCGCTCCCGCCTCCTGCGACGCCGCCTTCCAGGGCGATGTCCATGTCGGCTACAACAGCGACTACATCTTCCGCGGCACCGATCTCGGCGACGACATGGTCGAAGCCGGCATCGACCTGTCCTACAAGGCCTACGGCCTGAACTTCAGCGGCGGCCTCTGGTACGCCTCGATCGAAGACAGCGCCCTCGGCAACCTCGCCCCGTTCGCGACCCTTCCGGACCATTACAGCGAGCTCGACGTCTACGGCGAAGTTTCCAAGGACTTCGGTTTCGCCACCCTGTTCGCCGGTTACATCTGGTACCACTACGAGAACACCTCGTTCCAGCTCGGCCCGTTCGCCGGCAAGCTCATCGACGACTCCCAGGAAGCCTACTTCGGCGCGAGCCGCGAGCTCGTCTGGGGCATCAATGGCTCCCTCGCCTATTACTGGGCGATCGAAGGTGAAAACCAGGGCTACTCGGAACTCGGCCTCGAGAAGAAGTTCGAGTTCACCCCGTGCATCAACCTCGATCTCGGCTCCAAGCTCGGCTACCTCGTCGAGGAAGGCCAGCTCTCGCACTGGACCACCAGCGCGACGCTGAACTTCAAGGTCAAGGACACCTTCACCATCAGCCCGTACGTCGCCTACTCGGTCGAACTCGACGGTCTCGAAGATTACGGTTCCTACAACCACTCCGCGATCAGCAAGTTCATCGGCGGCCCGTCCAGCGAAGAAAACCACTTCTTCGGCGGCGTGAAGGCTTCCGTGAGCTTCTAATTCCTGCTTCGCGGTTTCCGGACCGCGACCACGAATCCCGAGGGTCGTCCGCGCGAGCGGGCGGCCCTTTTTTTCATGCCCGCGGGTGGGCCTGATCGTAGGCCTGGCGCAGCCGCTCTTTGGTCACGTGGGTGTAGATCTGGGTGGTCGACAGCGACGCGTGGCCGAGCAGCGCCTGGACCGAGCGCAGGTCGGCACCGGCGTCGAGCAGGTGGGTGGCGAAACTGTGGCGCAGCTTGTGGGGCGAAACCTTGAACGGGATCGAGCTGAGCTTGAGGTATTTCTTCAGCAGCAGGTCGACCGCCTGCTGGGTGATGCGGGTGCGGCGTTTGCTCAGAAACAACGGGCCGGAGGCCACCGCCGCCTGCTGGCGGTAGCGCTGGAGGGCGGCCAGCGCGGGGCCGCCGACGGGCACCAGCCGTTCCTTCGCGCCCTTGCCGAGGACGCGGACCGCTTCGCCCGGAAAGTCCATGTCGGCGACCTCCAGTCCGCATAGCTCGGAGACGCGCAAGCCGCACGAGTAGAACAGCTCAAGGATCGCCACGTCGCGCGCGGGCAGCCACTCCGGCGCCTGCTTCGCCGGCGGCACTTGCAGTGGCAGCGCCAGCAGCTCCTCGATCTGGCCGATCGTCAGCACGACCGGCAGCGCGCGCTCGGGCTTCGGCAGCTGCACCGCGGCGACCGGGCTGGCGGCCAGCCCGCGGCGGTGGACCAGGAACTTGTAGAACGAGCGCAGCGCGGCGAAACGCAGCCGCACCGTGGAGCGCTTCAGCCCCTGTTTCATCAGGGCGAACAGATAGGCGCGGAAATCGTCGGGCGATTCGCCGCGCCAGCCGGAAAAGCCCTCGCCGCGCCACGCGCGGTAGGCGGCCAGCGCCTCGCGGTAGTTCTTCAGGGTGCGCGGCGACGCGCTCTTCTCGGTCGCCTGGAACCCCAGAAAGTCGTCTTCGAGCGCGGCGTCGGTCATGGCGGATCAAGCGGGCTTGGCGAACAACTCCTGGCAGAGCAAACAACGTTTGCCGTCGCAGCCGCGCGCCGAGCAGTGCTCGCGACCGTAGAAGATGATCTGCAAGTGAAGCCGGTTCCAGCGCTCGCGGGGAAACAGCTTCTTCAGATCGCGCTCGGTTTCGACCACATTGCGGCCGGACGTCAGCTTCCAGCGCGTGGCGAGACGGTGGATGTGGGTGTCGACCGGGAACGCCGGCACGCCGAACGCCTGCGCCATCACCACCGAGGCGGTCTTGTGGCCGACCCCGGGCAGAGCCTCCAGCGCGGCGAAATCGGCGGGCACCTCGCCGCCATGGCGCTCGACGAGCAGCTTCGACAGCTCGGCGATGGCGGCGGATTTCCGCGGCGAGAGCCCGCACGGCCGGATGATCTCGCGGATCCGCTCGACCGGCACCCGCATCATGTCGCGCGGGTTGTCGGCGAGGGCGAACAGGGCGGGAGTCACCTGGTTCACCCGCACGTCGGTGCACTGCGCGGAGAGCAACACGGCGACGAGCAGGGTGAACGGATCCTTGTGGTCGAGCGGCACCGGGGTTTCCGGATAGAGCTCGTCCAGGCGGCGGGACAAATGGGCGGCGCGCTGGGCTTTGGTCATGCGGGGGCGGTGGCAGGAGGCGCGGGTCCCGTCCCGGAGCGCGGGCTCACGCCCGGCCGAGCAGCTTGCGGGTGCGGCCGTCGATGACCTCGGCAAGGTAGAGTTCGCCCTCGGAACGCAGGAACTCGCAGTAGTTTTCCGCCACCGCTTCCAGGTCGTCGGCATACTGGGTGCCGAGCGCCTCGAAGGCGGCGAGCGCCTTTTCGAAATGGCGCTTCGCCCAGGTCCGGTCGCCGGTCTGGAGCAGCGCCAGCGCGAGGTTGTTGTGCGACTGGGCGGTGTCCGGGTGGTCCTCGCCGAACAGCTCGCGGCGCGCTTCGAGCGCCATCATGTGCATCTCGCGCGCCTGCTCGACGAATCCGGCGCTGAGGTAGAGCGCGCCGAGGTTGTTGCACACGGAGGCCGTTTCCTCGTTCTTCGCGCCGAGCGTGGCGTGGAGGATCTCCAGCGCGCGGAGGAAATGGGCTTCGGCCGAGGCGAGGTCGCCCGCCGCCTTTTTCAAGAACCCGAGATTGTTCGAGATCGCCGCGATGTCCCGCTCCAACGGCGGCTGGTGGATTTCGAAGCAATGGATCGCCTTCTCCCAGTGGACACCCGCGCGTTCCAAATCGTCCAGCGCGTCGTAATCCGCGCCCAGTGCGGCGTGCAGGCGCCCGACCTGGACGAGCCGGTCGGGCCGGCCGTCGAGCTGGTCGATCGCCTGGCGGTAATCGTCGCGAGCCTGCTCGAAGCGGCCGAGCTCGCGCAGGATCTCGGCGCGGATTTCCAGCGCGGAAACGAAGGCGTCGATGCTGTCGAAATCGCTATTCAGGGTGTGCTGCGTCTTCTCCACCGCGGCGGTGGCGGCATGGAGCGCTTCCTCAAGGTCACCGGCGGCGATCAGGCTGGCGGTGCGTTCGCGGAGGATTCCAATCAGGGTAGCGGTAGAAGAGTCCATCAGGAGTACGATTGGCTACCACCCGTTCCGGACCCTGACGAGGGGAATTTCCCGCGGACGGTCGGAAGCTCACCCGGGTAGCAGTTGGTCGAGCTCGCGGCGGATCGCCGGCAGATCGCCGAGGGCATCCCGCAGCGCGGCGTCCGGCTTCCGGCGGTCGGCCGCCACCCCCAACAGGCGCGCCAGCTCGCGCTCGAAATGCACCATCGCCCGCCGGCTCGCGCCCGCCGCGTCGAGGTGGTCGAGCGCCCGCCGCAGCAGGTCGAACAACTCCGGCTCCGGGTGGCCCGGCTCGACCGCCTGCTCAAGCAGCCGGCCACAGTAGCCGGCCAACAGGGTGACCGCGTAGCTTTTGCGCAGGCCGGTCCGCCAGGCGTCGACCGCCACCTCGCGCAGCGCGTGCAGCTCGCCGCGTTTCGCCACCGCCCAAGTGATCTCCGCGCCGAAAAACAAGTCGAGCTTGCCGGCGAACGGGCTGCCCGGCCGCCGCGCCCCGCGCGCCACCGTCCTGACCAGCCCGTGGTCGTCGGTGAACCAGGTGACGATGAAGCTGGTCTCGGTCAGCTTCGTCAGCCGGATCAGGATGGCGCGCGATTGCTCCATGAACGGTTAGAAAAGCGCGTCGCCCGGCGCGGCGGGCGCGGGCGGTGCCTCGAACGCCGGCAGCGGCTCGACCAGGTTCGCGGGCAGCGGGAACTGCTTCTCGTAGATCCCGTCGGCCAGCAGGTTCGCCCGCGCGTAGGCGTCGGCCATCATTTCGAGCTTCGCGTCGAGGTTGTCAACGTGGTGCAGGGCGATCGCCTCGGGCGTGCGCGGCAGCACGGGCGAGCCGAACTGGTATTCGCCGTGGTGGCTGGCGACGAGGTGGAGCAGGTGCAGCCGCACCGTTTCGCTCGCCGGCTCCAGCGCCAGCCAGTCGCGCGCGGCGGGCGACTCGGCGACGTCGCGCCAGAGCCGGTTGACCAGCTCGATGCCGAGCGGGATGTGGCCGAGCATCTCGCCATGCAACGAGTGGTTCTGCGAAAATCCGCGCTCGGCGTACTGGTTTTCCCACAGCTTGCCGCAGTCGTGGAACAACACGCCGGCGAGCAGCAGGTCGCGGTTGAGCCGCGGGTAGGCCTCGCACACGGCGTCGGCCGATCGCATCATCTGGGCAACGTGCTCGACCAGCCCACCGCGGCGCGCGTGGTGGTTCTTCCGCGCGGCGGCCGCCCGACGGAACCGCGGGCCGAAATCCTTGAGGAAATGCTGTGCCAGCGCGTGCAGCCGCGGGTCCCGCAGCGTGGCGCAGAGGCCGGCGATCGTCTCCCAATCCCGCCGCTGTTTCTCCGCCGTGGCGGCGTCGCCGGCGTAGAACGCGTCCAGCGCGTCGCCGGTCAGGCGCTCCCAGGCGAGATCGCGCACGTCCAACCCGTAGCTATTCTGCGTCCATTGGCCGTCGAGCCGGACCACCGTGCCGTCCGGCAGCAGCGAGGCGGCGTCGAACAAGGGCGCGTCCGACCAGGCGTTGAGCGAGAAACCGCCGGTCGCGTCGGCGAAGGTCAGCACCAGGAACGGTTTGCCCGCCTTCGTCTGGCGGGAAACGCGCGACTGCAGCTCGGCGTCGACGACGGCGGCCAGCGGCTGCTCGCCGGCGGCGGTTTTCAGGGCCGCGATGGTCAGGAAATTCACCGCGCCAGCATCCACGCGCGCCCCGCGGCTGTCACGAACGGAAGGCGAAGCTTTACACGTAGCCTGGCCGGTTGGTCAGAAAGAGGAGCGAAAAGGTCGGCTCTTCCGCCTCTTTGCCGAAGAGCGAGCCTGGAGACTCGCGGTCCCAGCGAGGCCGTTCCCATCGAACGGAGCTCTTCCACTGGTCCCTAGCCCCTAACCCCTGGCCACTCAAGGGCGTATCGACCGAACAACGCTCCATGGACCTGCAGAAAGGGTATTCGCCCCCGCCCGCCGCTTTTTCAGCTCAGCCGCACCATGTCCTTCACGAACTGCCCCCACAGGAACACCAGCCCGCGCTTCGAATAACGGAAATGACCGTCGCCGGTCAGCCGGATGATCCCCTCGTCGAGGTTCCGCTGCACCTGCTCGCGCATTTCCCGCTCGATGTTCTCCTCCAGCGAGTCCGGATCGGGCATCCGCAGGTCCTCCATCCGCACCCGCATCCGGCGCAGGAACCCGCGGTGGTCCCGCAGGATGTGGTGGAAACAGCTCCGCTCGCACGGCACGTGATGCCAGCGCACGCCCGGCGCGTGCCTCAGGGTCGAGGAAAACGGGAAATTCGTCGTCCGCCACGTGCGTCCGCCCTCGTCGTAGGACGTGATCGAGACGAAGGCGAAGGCGACGTCGCACTGCTCGCACAGGCAAACCGCCGCGACCGCCCGCTCCTCAGGGTGCCAGAACAGGCGGAAGCACTGCTTCATCCCGGCCCAGTCCCAGCCGCAGTCGGTGACGTGCTCGAAGCCCGCCTCCTCCATCGCCGCCGCCGCCTCGTCGGCATGCGGGAAAAACGACGGATTCGGCACCCCGTCGTGGTGCAGTTTGTTCTCCAGCGGCAGCCGCATCGTCCGGATGCGCGTCAGCAGCTCGATCCACGGCAGGAAAAACCAGGCGACTGCGCCGAGCGCCGCGCCCCACGCCGAGCCGGTCAGGAACCAGCCCGCCAGCCCGCTGGTGCCGAGCAGCAGCAGCGCGCCGGCCTTCCGCACGCCCGCGCCCCGCGCGCAGCGGAGCGCCACGGCGAGGATCAGGAAGCCAAGGACGGTCAGGAATTCTCGCATGGGAGATCGGACAACGCGCGCAACTAGGGGCGGCCCGCGGCCTCGTCAAGCGGGGTCTGGTCCGCGGACCTGCCGCGCATGGGAAACCAGTTCCACGCATCCGCCGCCACCGCAAGCGGTTGATTTCGCCCTCTCCGGGCTGGCGCGCGCGCGCCCGCCGGGCCATCGTTTCCCATCGCCATGGCCATCGAACCCTACCGCGGCATCCTGCCCGTCATCCCGCCGAGCGCCTACATCGCCGCCAGCGCCGACGTCATCGGCCGCGTCACCCTCGGCGAGGAATCCAGCGTCTGGTACCAGGCCACGCTGCGCGGCGACATCAACGAGATCGTCATCGGCCCGCGCTCGAACGTGCAGGACAACGCCGTGATCCACCTCGCCGACGACTACGGCTGCCACGTCGGCGAGCTGGTCACCGTCGGCCACTCGGCCATCCTCCACGCCTGCACGGTCGAGGACGAGGTGCTCGTCGGCATGGGAGCGATCGTGCTGGACGGCGCGGTCATCGGCGCGCGCTCGATCATCGGTGCGGGAGCCCTGGTCACCGGCGGCACCATCATCCCGCCCGGCTCGCTGGTCATCGGTTCGCCCGCCAAGGTCGTCCGCACGCTTTCCCTCGACGAACAGCGCGGCGTCAAAAGCTGGGCCGAAAAATACGTGCGGGTCTCGCGGGAATATCTCGGCCGCTGAGCGTTTTGCCGCTACCTTCCCCACGATCCAAGATCCACTCCCGCCATGCCATCCCTCGTCCGCGTCGAACCCGTCGCCCTGCTGCCGACTCAGGCCGGTTGCGCCGTCTTCCTCGGTGACGGCAAGAAGGTCATCGTCTTCTACATCGACCCGGCCGTCGGCGCGTCGATCAACGCCTCGCTGGCGGGCGAAACGCCGGCGCGGCCGCTGACCCACGACCTGTTCCTGCTCGCGCTCGAATCCCTCGGCGCGGAGGTGAAACGCGTGGTCATCGTGTCGGTGGACAACGAGATCTACTACGCCCGCCTGATCTTCGAGGCGTCCAACGAAATCCTGGAGCGCAAGATCGTCGAGCTCGACGCCCGGCCGAGCGACTGCATGGCCCTCGCCGTGCGCTGCGGCGCGCCGGTCTTCGTCGCCGCCGAAGTCTGGGACGCCCTGCCCGACATGGCCGCGGTGCTGGAGGAAATGCGCGAGCAAGGCCTCGATCACCTGGGCGAGATCCCGGACGAGGACGCCTGACGATTCCCGGAAAAGAAGACAAGGAATGAGGAAGGCGGAGAACCTTCTCTTCCTTCCTGAAATTCCTGTCTTCCTCATTCCCAAAAAGATCCGCGTGTCGGCGGTTCGAATCCGAACGCGGTCACCTCGCCGGACCCGGTCCGGCCTTGCACGACGCCCCGCGGCTTTTACGGTGGAGTCATGTCCATCGCCGCGCTCCCCGATTACCTCCGCGAGGAAATCCTGCTGCACCCGGAAAACCGGCAGTTCCCGCCCTTCGACCTGGTCCGCCTGCTCGGCACCGTGTTCCTGCCGACCGAAGGCTGCCGCGTCTGCATCCTCACCGAGTTCGAGGAACCCGCCGCCCTGATCAAGGACTTCGCCTTCCTCCAACAGGACGGCTTCCCGGTGCAGAAAAAGGCCCACGAGGTGTTCTATCAGGGGCTGAAGAACGGCGGCCTCGGAGCGCTCGGCATGAGCGGCGGCGAGATGTTCGCCTACAAGTCGACCCACGGCTCGAACCTCGATCTCGAGGACGACGTCTGGGACACCGCCGGCAACCACCTGTCGCTCGACCGCGACATCTATCCGAACTACGACCTGATCCTCTGCATCTCGATCTTCTCCGCCACCGCGCCGCTCACGGCCAAGGCGAAGCAGTTCGGCTTCCGCGGCGCCACGCTGCACGGCCTCAACGACGTGATCCTGCGCTCCGGCCTGGCCGTCGACTACCACCAGGTTTCCGCCGACGCCGAGAAACTCCGCCTCGCCCTGACCAAGGCCGACGCGGTGGAGATCGACTTCGCCCTCGAGGACGGCCGCGTGCTCACCGCCTGGCTCGGCCTCGGCGGCCAGGAAGCGCAGAAATCCCACGGCCTGTGCCAGGGGAAAACGCCCGACATCGCGAATCTTCCGGCCGGCGAGGTTTACTTCGTCCCGCAGGACGCCCGCGGCCAGTTCCCGATGAAATACGAGGACGGCACCCTCGGCGTGCTCGACGTCGTCGACCGCTGCATCGTCCGCTCCACCCTGATCGCCGGCAACCCGGCGACCATCGACGCCCACAACGTCCGCCTCGCCGACGACCCGATGACCGGCACGCTCGGCGAGCTCGGCTTCGGCACCCAGGTGCTGCCGGTCTCCGGCGCCGACATCCAGGACGAAAAGGTGCTCGGCACCTGCCACCTCGCCACCGGCCGCGACGACCATCTCGGCGGCGACATCGTGCCGGACATGTTCAAGAAGCACGAGAACTCGACCCACGACGACATCCTGTTCGCCCCGCACAAGACGCCGAACTTCAACATCCAACAGGTCCGCCTGCTCCGCGGCGACCGGCAGGAGGTGCTCATCGAGAACTTTCGCCCGTCGCGCTACCTGATGGACGCGCTGGCCGCCCGTTGACCCGCGCGTTCATGGCCAATCCCTACGAATCCGAGCGCCTGCTCGCCGAATACCTGCTGTTCCACTACGGCAGCGACGGGGACATCGCGGGCGAACGGCTGGCTGCGCTCGCCCCGGCGCTCGGCTTCCCCGCCCGCACCGCCGCCGCCTTTTCACCCGGCGAAACGGCGCGCGGGCTCGACCTCGGCTGCGCCGTCGGCCGCTCAACCTTCGAAATGGCGCGCCATTGCCGCGAGGTCACCGGCATCGATTTTTCCCGCAGCTTCATCCAAGCCGCCGAAACCCTGCGGCAAGGCGGGCGAATCGCCTACCGCCGGCTGGAGGAAGGTCACGACACGACCGAACTGGCCGCCCGCGCTCCAGCGGATGTCGATTTTTCCCGCGTCCGCTTCGCCACCGGCGACGCGATGAACCTGCCGGAACACCTCGGCGCGTTCGACCGCGCCCACGCCGCCAACCTGCTCTGTCGGCTGCCCGAGCCGCAACGCCTGCTCGACCGCCTGCCCGCCCTCGTCCGCCCCGGCGGCGAGCTCGTGCTCGCCACCCCTTGCACCTGGCTGGCGGAATACACCCCGCCGGCAAACTGGCCGACAGGCTCGACCTTCGACTGGCTCCAACAGCGGCTCGGCCCCCACTTCGACCTCGTCACCGCACGCGACGAGCCGTTTCTGATCCGCGAAACCGCCCGCAAATTCCAATTCACCTTCTCACTCCTCACCGTCTGGCGGCGGAAGGCGATTTGAGATCTCGAATTTGAGATTTGAAATCCGAGAGAGGCACCGCGGCCCTCCCTCTTCGCTCAGGCATTAGGATTTAGGCAGTTAGAATTTCTTCTTCGCCTCCGTGATGTGCGGCGGCCGCAGGTAGAGCGGCTGCGGCGCTTCCGCCGCCCAGCGCGTCCGTTCGCCCTCGTCCGCCGCCTGCCACGCCTCCCACAGCAGGCGCGCCGTCGGCGCTTCGCGGGCGATCGCGAGGTCCGCCGGAAACCCCTGCCGTGGCCCGGCCTCGAAGGTCACCACCGGTTCGCCCGCCGCCTCGGCCATGAATTGCCGCAACCCCTCCTCATCCGTCAGTTGAGGCGCCTGCGCCACCCCGGCCTTGACCACCCGGGAAATCCAAAAGCTCCCCCGCCTGGCGTCGCCGACGATCCGGCACGCCGCGCCACCCGCCGCCGACGGCGCGGCCAGGATCGACGGCACGGCGACCACCGGGCAACCGGCCGCCAGCGCCACGCCCTGGGCCGCCGCGATGCCGACCCGCGTGCCGCTGTAGCTGCCCGGCCCGCTGCCGACGATCACCCGCCCGATCCGCTCCGGCGTCACGCCACGCAAGGCCGTTTCCAACGGCCCGAACAAGGCCGCGTTGTGGCTGCGGTCGCTGCTGAACGCGTCCTCCGCCAATATCCCCTCCGGCCCGGCCAGCAACAGCGACGCCGAAGGAGCGGAGGTTTCCAAAACAAGTGTCAGCAAATCAGGCACGCGTGAAGCTTACGAAGGGATTCATCGCCCAAGCCAGCGCGATTCATAGAAGCCCCGCCGGTGCTTTCTCCCTTGCACCCCCTCCGTCAAATCGCTTTGTTCCGGGCGCTTCTGTTAACTTTTTTCCTGAATTACCTCCATGACCACCTACGCCAAAGGCCTTGAAGGCGTCATTGCCAACGAATCAGCCCTCAGCAACGTGGAAGGACCGGAGGGACGCCTCAGCTACCTCGGCTACTCGATCAACTCGCTGGTCGACAACTGCACTTTCGAAGAGGTCATTTTCCTTCTCCACCGCGGTCACCTGCCGACCCAGGCCGAACTCGATCCCTTCCAGACGCGCCTTCGCCAGGACCGCGCCCTGCCGCAGGGCGTGATCGACTTCCTCAAGGCCGCCCCGAAGGACGCCTGCCCGATGGACGTCCTGCGCACCGGCGTCTCGATGCTCGGCATCTACGACAAGCGCGCCGCCATCGGCGAACCGAACCTCGAAAAGGACGCCGAAATCGGCCTCTCGATCGTCGCCAAAACGCCGGTCATCGTCGCCGCCTTCCACCGCTTCCGCCGGGGCCTCGAGCTGCCGCCGATCCGCGAGGATCTCTCCGAAGCCGCCCACTTCCTCTATCTGGTCAACGGCGAGGTGCCGTCCGAGCGAGCCACCCGCACGCTCGATGTCGCCTACATCCTCCACGCCGACCACGGCATGAACGCCTCGACGTTCTCCGCCCGCGTCACCGTCGCCACCCTCTCCGACTTCTATTCCGCCATCACCTCCGCCATCGGCACGCTCAAGGGCCCGCTCCATGGCGGCGCGAACGAAGGCGTGATCCACATGCTCAAGGAAATCGGCAGCCTTGAGAACGTCGACGCCTACATCGAGGACAAGCTGGCGAAGAAAGAGAAGATCATGGGCATCGGCCACCGCGTCTACAAGGTGCTCGACCCGCGCGCACCGCGCCTGCGCGATCTCGCCATCCAGCTCACCGGGGAACTCGGCGAACCGAAGTGGATCCAGATGTCCGAGCGCATCGCCACCATCATGCGCGAGCGCAAGAACCTGAATGCCAACGTCGATTTCTACTCGGCCACGGTTTACTACTCGCTGGGCATCCCGACCGACCTGTTCACCCCGATCTTCGCGATCGCCCGCACCGCCGGCTGGACCGCCCAAGTGCTCGAACAGCTCCGCGACAGCCGCCTCTACCGCCCGCTCACCCTCTACACCGGCCCGTCCGAAATCATCGACGCGCCGCCGATCGGCCAGCGGTAAGGAGCGAAGTGCTGAGAGTTTTGAGAAAGAGTTCCGGGGCCGCGCCTCGGAGCTCTTTTTTCTTCTCCGCTCTCCCCTCCTAGCTCTTCCTCGCCGCGGCGATCTCCGCGACCAACCGGTGCAGCACCAGCCGGTGGTCGAGGCCGGTGGTCACCAGCGCCTGGTCCGCCTTGAGGGTCGCCTCCATCGCCGCCCGCAGGCCGTCCATCTGGAAGCCGGACGCGCCGCGCAGCGCGAGGAAGATCGGATAAACGTTCACGCCGCCGGTCTTCTTCTGCGGCAGCCACGCGCGCTCGACCTCGGGCAGCTTGTCGAGCGCCGCCGCGAAGCCGTTGTAGTTGCCGGTCGGCACCTTGAGCGTCTCGGCCACCACCTTGGCCATGAACAAATTGCGCACGGTCGGGATGATCGACGCGCGGATGATGGCGATCGCGCTGTCGCCCTGTTCGAGCTGCTGGTCGATCAGACCGATCGCCCGCGCGGCGTCGCCATTCTGCAGCGCCTTGCCGATTTCGAACACGATGCCCGCGCGGCTCAGCGGGACCATCGTCCACACATCCGACTCGGCCACCTCGCGCCGCTCGCCCAGATAAAGATCGAGCTTCTCCAGCTCGTTGCCGATCTGCTGGGTCGCCTCGCCCGCCAGCATCACGAACAACTCGAGCGCGTCCTGCTGGAATTTCAGGCCGAGCTCGTCGGCGCGGCGGCGCACCAGCGCGGCCACCTGGTCCTGCCAGCCGTCGCGCGAGGTGTCGATGCGGTCGTGGATTTCGACCTCCGCCGCCTTTTCGAGGAACTTCCAGAACGACCGCCGCTTGTCGAGGACGCTGGCCGTCAGCAGGAACTTCACGCCCGGCGCCAAGCCCGCCTCCAGCACCGCCCGCAGCGCCTCGACGCCCGACAGCGTGCGCTCGGAGCGGCCGGTCACGTCGTCGCCGAGGAAGCTCGCGTTGCGCAGCCAGACGACCTTGTCGCCGCCAAACATCGGCAGCGTCTGCAGCGCCTGGATCGTCGAGCCGCAGAGGTCGTGGGCCTTGTCCGAATTGTCGGCCACGCCGTCGATCGTCTCGTGGGTGAAGCCGTCGTCCACGCCGCCGGTCAGCTCGCGGTAGAGCTCCAGGGCGCGCTCCTTCACCCGCCCCTCGTCGGTGCCGGCCACGACAAACACACTGCCGTTGTTGGGAGTCGCTTTCGCCTTCGCTGCCACGGACGGGATTTAGGCGGGACGGGCCGCCACCTGCAAGCGTCGGCGAACTACTCCCCCGTTTCCCCCCGCAACAAGCGCTCGGCCTTCTTCTTTTCCCGTGCTTCGCGGAAAAACCCTTGGATCAGACCCAGGCACTCCTCGCCGAGCACACCGGCGGTGACGTCGCAGCGGTGGTTGAGCGGCGGGTTGGAGTCGAGCAGGTTGATCCAGCCGCCGGCGGCACCGCCCTTGGCGTCCGGGCAGCCGAATACGACGCGTTCCGGCCGGCAGTGGACGATCGCGCCGGCGCACATCGGGCACGGCTCCTTGGTCACGTAGAGCGTGCATTTCTCCAGCCGCCAGTCGCCGAGCGCCTGTTGGGCGGCGGTCAGTGCCAGCATCTCGGCGTGGGCGGTGGCGTCTTTGAGCGTTTCCACCTGGTTCCACGCGCGGGCGATGATCCGGCCTTCCCTGACGATCACCGCGCCGATCGGCACTTCGGTCGCCGCGTAGGCCTTGCGCGCCTCGCGCAGCGCCTGGCCCATGAAATAGGCGTCGCTTTGCAAATCGATGATCGGGCTGATGATCGGGCTGTCGTCCACGCCGCATCCCTAACCCGGCGGGCGGGCGATTCCAAGCGGAGCGTCGCGCGCGGCATCGCCCGCGTTCATGGCGGCATGAGAAAAAATCCGTGGCCATTCCCGGCGGTGCCCGCTTTCTTGTCCCGCGTGATTCCGAAGACTTTCCGTGACCGGGTGATCGCGCCGTCCCTGCTGGCGGCGGATTTCTCGCGTGTCCGTGACGAAACGACCCGCGCCATCCACGCTGGCGCCGACTGGCTCCACCTCGACGTGATGGACGGCCATTTCGTCGACAACATCTCGTTCGGCCCGGCCATGGTGCAGGCGGTCCACGAGACCAACGACATCTTCCTCGACGTCCACCTGATGGTCACGCGGCCGGACCATTTCCTGCCGCGCTTCGTCGCCGCCGGCGCCGACCTCATCACCGTGCACGTCGAGGCCGACCACGACGTGAAGGAAACGCTGGTGCGGATCCGCGAGGCCGGCTGCCAGGCGGGTCTCGCGCTGAACCCGGCCACGCCGATCGAGGTGGCCGAGCCGTTCCTGCCCTACATCGACCTGCTGCTGTGCATGACCGTGGTGCCGGGCTTCGGCGGACAAGCCTTCATGCCCGAGGTGCTGCCGAAAATCGAGGCCGCGGCGAAGCTGCGCGCCGAGCGCGGGCTGGCGTTCCACATCGAGGTCGACGGCGGCATCAACGCCAAGACCGCCGCGCTGTGCGCCCGCGCCGGCACCAACGTGCTGGTCGCCGGCTCCTCGTCGTTCGGCGCGCCGGACATGGCCGCCGCCATCGCCGAGATGCGCGAGGCCTGATTTCCCGGCAAATTCCCGCTCCGGCGGCGGTTTCCCTTCGCATGAAAACCCGACTCCTTTTTCCGCTCGCCACCGCACTGGCCGGTTTCGCGCTCGGCTGGGCGTTCAAGCCCACGCCCGAACCACCACCGGCCGCGGAGGCGAACGCCGGAAGCCCGCCGGAGAACACCCGCGCCAGCACCGCCGACCGTTCCGCCGCGTCGCGGACCCGCGACGCGCGGTCCGAGCTGCCGGGCGCGAACATCCCGCCCGACGACCTGCGCAAGGCGGAGCTCGAACACCGCGCCACGATGCAGAAGGCCTTCAAGGACGCCGCCCTGCAGCGCGACCGCGGCAAGCTGCTGCGCGTGGCCGAAGCGCTGCTCCTCGACGAAAACCAGCTCTCCCAGCTGGAAGCCATGCTCGTCGAGCAGCGACACGCCCAAGCCCCGGTCGACGCGCAGGACTTCCTCAAACAGGACCCCAAGGCCTCGCTCGACGCGATCATCCAGTCCGCGAAGGAGAACGACGCGAAATTCCGCGCCCTGCTGACGCCGGAGCAGGACGCCGCGCTCACCGCCATGCGCGAGCGCCAGTCCGAAAACCAGATCGAAACCCGCGCCCAGCGCAGCCTGGCCGAAGTCACCGACCGGCTCGACCTGACGCCGCAGCAGCGCGAGGCGGCGCTCGGCGTCCTGCGCGCCGAGGCCGGCAAGACGCAGGAACGCTACCCAGACGGCAGCCAGCTCGTATCCGAATCCAGCCTCGTCCCGCTCGTGCCGGCCGGCCAATACAGCCAGGGCTCGGTCGAGGCGATGGCGCTGCTGGCCGCCGAGCCGCCGGAAAGCAACGATCCGATCGCCCGCCAGCGCAAGCTGCAGGAAATCCAACAGCGGCAGTCGCTCGAACGCACCGAGTCGCTTTCCGGTATCCTCACGCCCGCCCAGCTCGACCAGCTGCGGGTGGCGACGGAGGCGAGCAACCTGCTCCGCTCGTCGCGCTGATCTTTTCGCGGTGGCCCCGCTCAGCGCGTTGGAATCCCGTGCCCGCTCCAAAAGGACGCCAGCTCGCCCGGCCCGCCCTTGAACACGTTGCGCTCAACCGGCCGGTCGAGGTTGCCTAAGTATGGCGCGGCGCGGAACGAGCCGTAGGAATAGACCTTCGGCCGCGAGCGCCCGCGCTCCCAGTCGACGCCGCCATACTGCCACAGCGACCAGTCGTGCCAGACGTCGTAGTTGCTCACCAACCCGTCGGGCGATCCGGCCGCGGAGAAATGACCGCCGCCGCCGGTGGTATGGGAGTAGAGCGCGACCCAGTATGGGCAGTTCCGCAGCTTCGCCTTGGTCGCATCGTCCGCCCGGCTCAGCAGCAGCTTCAGGTGCTCGCTATTCTCCAGATAGACCACCGGGTAGCAGCCGGTGCGGGCGTGGACGCGGTCGACGAAGCGGGTGATGTCGGAAAGGCGCGACTTCGCGTCGAAATCGCCGCACAGCAGGAGGCGGTCGGCGTTCCACGAGCGGCTGGCGGCGATCGCCTGCATGCGGCCGACGAACTGGTCGGCCTGCGCGACGGCGTCGACGTGGTTCTGCAGCCGGTAGTAGGCGCCGACCTTCATCCCCTCGCGGTCGGCGGCGGCGAGGAAATTGGCGCACTTGGTGTCCAGCACGCCGCCTTTGCCGCAGCGGGCGATCAGCCCCGCCGCGCCGTTCGCCCGCAGCGCGGACACGTCGTGCTCGTTGTAGCCGATCCCGTCGCGCTGGCGCTCCTTCGGATCGTAGGCGGAGACGTTGACGATCTGAGTCATGCGCCCGGAGGGCGCGGCGGCGAACGAACCGGAACCGCCGCCACCGCATTGGCAGAGCAGGCCGACCAGCGGCAGGAGGAAAACACGCGCGTTCATCCTGGAAACATGCCCCAATCGCCCGCGGGGCAAACGCAAAAAATCGAGGTCATTTCCCGCTGGCGGGATCGGCGGGGCAGCCCGACATTGAGTTCACGCATGAAACTCCAAACGATCCTCGGGGTGATCCTCACCATCGCCGGTGCCATCCTGCTCAGCTACCCCGGCGTCGTCGTCACCAAGCGTGAGAAGGTGCTCGATTTCGGGCCGATCCAAGCCACCGCGGAACGCCAGGAGCTGGTGCCCTTTCCTCGCCTGATCGGGGCCACCGTGCTTGGCAGCGGCATCGTCCTGCTCGTCCTCGGCTTGCGGAAGGGCCGGTGAACCGCCGTCACCGCGTCGCGGTGAACACCCCGTAGTCGAGCCAGCCGCAGTGGTAGGCCAGCCGGATCCGGAGCGCGCTGGCGGCGAGCCGCAGCGAACGGCGCGGATGCCGCAGCGCCTCGGCCAGGAGCATCCGGTCGGTGAGCAAAGCCTTGGCCGCTCCGGCCAGCGCCACCGACCACGTCCGCCCGACCTGCCCGCCGAAACGGGCGACTTCGATCCCGCGACAACCGGCGGCGGCGAACCAGCATCGGTGCTCCACCTCGCCGGCCAACCCGGGCGATTCCCCGGTGCGGCGGATCGGCCCGAGCAACCGGCGTTTGGCCCAGCCGGGCACGACTTCGCCCGCCATCCAGCCGGCGACCACCAGGCGGCCGCCCGGTTTCACGACCCGCGCCATTTCCGCGACCGCCCGCGCCGGATCGGCGAAATGCGCCAGCGATTCCAGCGCCAGCGCGACGCCGAACGCGCCGGTCGGCAGGTCGTTTTCCAGCCAATCGGCGTGCACGATGGAAATCCGCGGGTCGGTCGTCGCCGCGCGGGCGAACGCCGCCTGCTTCACCGAGTTCGTCACCGCCACGACCTCCGCGCCGGTTTGCCCGGCGAACCAGCGCGCCGGCCCGCCGTATCCGCAGCCGACGTCGCACACGCGCACGCCGGGCGCGAGCCCGGCGGCATCCGCCACCGTGCGCAGCAGCCGCTCGGACGCCTCGCGGGCGTCGCGCACGCCGGCCTGCCACAACCCGTGGTGCAGCCGGTCGCCCCACAACGCCCGGTACCAGACGTCGTGGTCATCATAGTGCCGCGCGGCCTGCGCGCCGGTCTGGATCAAGCCTCCCAATCCGTCCCAACCTGCTGGTTGTAAACCTGGTGGAACTTGATCGCCTCGACGCCCACCGCGGCGGCCGTGCCGAAGATCGTCTCCACGCTCGCCGTCCGCGGCACCTGCGCCGCCGGACGGGCGAGGCCGAGAATCAGCTGGCCGTAGCCCTGCGCGCCAGCGACGTGCTGGAGCAGCTTGAGCGAAATGTGGGCGGCATCGAGGTTCGGAAACACCAGCACGTCGGCGGTGCTGCGCACGTCCGCGCCCGGCAGCTTGACCTCCGCCGCCGACGGATCGAGCGCGACGTCGGCCTGCAGTTCGCCTTCGATTTCCAGATCGAGATAAAATTTCCGCACCTTGTCCTGCGCCAGCGAAGTCGCGGCGATCACCTTGCGGGCCTCCTCGGTAAGCGCCGAGCCCTTGGTCGAGTGGCTGAGCAGCGCGACATGCGGCCGGCGGCCGAGGAAATGGCGGGCGACCTTGCCGGTCTCCACCGCGATCGCCGCCAGCTGGTCGACGGTCGGCTGCGGGATCAGGCCGCAGTCGCCGAGGAACAGCACGCCGTCGCCGCCCATGAAATGCAGGTGGTCGCCCACCAACGCCATCACGCCGAACACCTTCGGCACCTCCGGCAGCGGCTTGATCGTGTTGAGCAGCGCGCGGAACAAGGCCGCCGGCAGCGCCTGGTTGCCGCCGATCAGGGCGTCCGCCTGGCCATACTGGGTCATCAGCGCGCCGAAATAATGCGGGCGGGCGACGATGCTCGCGGCCTCGCCGATCTGCATGTTGCGGTAGCGGGCCATGTTTTCCACCCGCTTGCAGAACAGTCCGAAGTCGGACGAAACCGGCGGATCGATGATGCTGACGAAGGTCAGGTTCACGCCGTTCGCCGCCGCCAGCTCGCGGATCCGCTGGCGGTTGCCGAGCAGGATCGGCACCGCGGCCTCGGCCGCCACCAGCCGCTCGGCGGCGCGCAGCACCCGCAGGTCCTCGCCTTCGGTGAAAACGATACGCTTCGGGTGACGGCGCAACGCGTCGATCAGGTGCTTCGTGAAAGCATTCAGGGCGGGTGCTTCGGGCGAAAGGGACATGAGCAAAAAACGGCGCTCTTGCACCGTGCGGGTACTCTAGTATCCCTGCGGAAAATCCTTCAACCCCGAAAGTCCCGAGGTGCCAGCCGATTATCACACCCACACCCCGCTCTGCCGCCATGCCGAGGGCGAACCCGAAGCCTACGTCGACGTCGCGATCGCCGCCGGATTGACGGAATACGGCGTCGCCGACCACGCGCCGTGCCGCCCGGAACCGTTCGACGACTGGCGGATGCTGGAGGGCGAATTGCCCGATTATTTCGCCTGGATCGAGCGCGCCCGCGCCCGGGCGAACGGCCGCATCCCCATCCGCGCCGGGCTGGAGTGCGACTGGCTGACCGGCTGCGAAGGCTGGATCGAGGAACTTGCCGGGCGCTACGACTGGGACTACCTGATCGGGTCCGTCCACTACCTCGGCGACTGGGATTTCGACAACCCGAAGTGGCTCGGCCGCTGGGCGGAATGCAACGTCGACGCCGTCTGGTCGCACTACTGGCAGACCTACGCCGCGATGGCGGAAAGCGGCTTGTTCGACATTCTCGCCCACCCGGATCTGGTGAAAAAGTTCGGCGGGATTCCGGGCGGCGACCTGGACCGGTTCTACGAGCCGGCCATCGACGCGATCGCGGCGTCCGGCTGCGCGATCGAGATCAACACCGCCGGCTGGCACAAGCCCTGCGCCGAAGCCTACCCGGCTCCGCGTTTCCTCGAACTCGCCTGCTCGGCGGGCATCCCGCTGGTGATTTCCTCCGACTCCCACCACCCGTCGGAGGTCGCCCGCGATTTCCCGCAAGCGATCGGGCTGGCGAAAGCCGCGGGCTACCGGGAGACGGTGTTGTTCGAGAAGCGAAAGCGCCGGGGCGAGGCGCTGTGACCGCGGCGGGCGGTCCAGTTAAGAGCCGAACTCAGCGCAAATCGCCTCAAACACGTCCTCCGCCGAGTTCACCGGGAAATCCGAGCCGATCCACACCGGCTGCTCGTCGTCCGGCACGTCGTCGCGGCCGTGCGAACCTTTCACCAAAGTCGCGTCGAGCGGGATGACCTCCAACAGCCCGCGGAAGCCGAGTTTCTTCTTCAGCAGAAACTTCGCGATCCGGAGCTTCGGACAGCACAGGGCGGGATCGATAAACAGCTCGGCCGGGTCGTAGCCGGGCTTGCGGTGGATATCGATCGTACGGGCGAAATCCGGCGCCTTGGCGTCGTCGGTCCAGTAGTAATAGGTGAACCACGCGTCGGGTTCGGCCACGGCGATCAGGTCGCCCGCGCGGTCGCCGCAGACGGCGCCGTCACGCACCTCGGCCACGCCCGGTGTTCGCTCCAGCAGCGTTCGCACTTCGCCCAGCAAATGGCGGTCGCGCACATAAACGTGCGCCACCTGGTGGTCCGCCACGGCGAACACCTGCGAGCCACCGGCGTCGAGCATTTCCCGGCCAAGCTCGTCTTTGAGCGACAGCCAGCCCTTTTCCCGGAACAGGCGGTTCAAGTGCACCGGCCGCGACACGGGCGAAATGCCGTATTCGGAAACGATCCGCACCGCCACGCCGCGTGACTCGTATTCACCCACCAAATCTTCCACCACCCGGTCGATCACGGCGACTTCGCCCGGCACCGACGGATCGCCCGGGCCGACCTTCTGCAGCGCGTAGTCGAGGTGCGGCAGGTAAACGAGGCTGAGCGTCGGCCTGAATTTCCGCTCGGTCCACTTCGCGGCGTTGGCGATCCATTCGGACGACGCGATGCCCGCCGCCGGCCCCCAGAACGCGGGAAACGGGAAGTCGCCGAGTGCGGCCTTCACTTCCTCGCGCAAACCCATCGGCTGGGTATGGATGTCGAACACCTTTCGCCCGTCCGCCGGATACAGCGGCCGCGGCGTCATCGTGTAGTCCGCGCTGGAATACATGTTGTACCACCAGAACAGCTTCGCGCAGGTGAAACCCGGGATCTCGCGGCGCAGGCGTTCCCACACCTTCTCGCCGCGCACGAGGTGGTTGCTTTGTTTCCAGAAACGCACCTCGGCCGACTCGCGGTCATACCAGCCGTTCGCCGCGATGCCGTGCCCCGCCACGGGCAAACCGGTCAGCATCGACGCCTGTGCCGTGCAGGTCACCGCCGGAAACGCCGGGCGGAAGGAGCGCAGGCCATGCTTGTCCGCGAATGCCCGCAGGAACGGCGCGTGCGGCAGCAACGAGCGGGAAAGCCCGACGACGTTGATGACCGCGAGGCGTTTCATGGGCGCTTCGAATTCAAACCACGAAACACACGAAATTTCACGAAAGGTTCTGGTTTCGTGTCCTTTCGTGTCTTTCGTGGTTTTTCAAATCAAAGCCCGTGGATCTGCCGCGCGGCCTGCAACGTGTTCTTCATCAGCAGGGCGATGGTCATCGGGCCGACGCCGCCGGGGACCGGGGTGATCGCCGCGCATTTCGGCCCGACTTCATCGTAGGCGACGTCACCGACGAGGCGATAGCCGGTCTTGGTCGAGGCGTCCTCGACGCGGTTGATACCGACGTCGATCACGACCGCGCCGGGTTTGATCCAATCGGCTTTCACCATTTCCGGGCGTCCAACAGCAGCGATGACGATGTCGGCGCGACGGCAGATCGCGGGCAGGTCCTTGCTGCGGGAATGGGCGACCGTGACGGTGGCGTCGGAGCCTTTCGCCATGAGCAAAAGCGCCATCGGTTTGCCGACGATCATCGAGCGGCCGATCACCACCGCTTCCGCGCCGGCGGTCTGGACCTTGGCGGCGGCGAGCAGGCGCATGCAACCGGCGGGCGTGCAGGGGACGAAGCCGGTCGGGTCTTCGAGCGCGAGCTTGGCGACGTTTTCCGGATGGAAGCCGTCGACGTCCTTGCGCGGGTCGATGGCGCGGACGATTTCCTCCTCGTTGATGTGCTTCGGCGGCGGCGACTGGACGAGAATGCCGTGGATCGTGTGGTCGGCGTTCAGTTCGCGGACCACGGCGAGCAGTTCCTCCTGCGTGGTCGAAGCGGGCAGCACGATCTTCTTCGAGTGCAGGCCGAGTTTCGCGCAGGTGCGGACCTTCGAGCCGACGTAGACGGAGGACGCCGGATCGTCGCCGACGAGGACCACGGCGAGACCGGGCGTGATGCCCTTGGCTTTCAGTTCCGCGGTTTCGCGGCCGACTTCTTCGAGAACGGACTCGGCGACGGCTTTGCCATCGATGACGTGGAAATCGCTCATGGTTCGGGATCGGAGTGGTAGGAAAGTTCGGTGCCGGCGCGCATGACCGCTTCGAGCTTCGCGCGCTCGGCCTCAAAGGCATCGTCGGCAAGACCGGGCGGAACGACAAGCGCATGATCGAAAATGACCCGCACCCGGCTGAACGGCTTCGGGATTTCGAAGCGGTCCCACGTTTTCAGCTGCCAGGTGGCAAAGGCGAAGGCGTGCACCGGCACGACCGGCGCGCCGGACGATTCAGCCAGCTTCACCGGCCCCGGTTGCAGCTCGTAGCGCGGGCCGCGCGGACCGTCGGGCGTCAGGCACAGGTCGTTGCCCTCGCGCAGCGCCTTTTTCAGGCCGACCAAGGCGGCCACGGCGCGCCGCGACGACGACCCGCGCACCGCGCCCATGCCCAGCACGCCCATCGCCCGGGCGAGCGCCGCGCCGTCGTGGCTGGCGCTGGTCAGCACGACCAATTTCGGGCGGAACGGCCGGATCAAGCGCCGCCAGCCGTCCGGCGCGAAGAAGATCCGGTTGTGCCACAGGCAGAAAACGACCGGGCCGGGGAATTTCCCGCGCTCGGCCAGCCCGGCGCGGTCCTCGATTTCGTAGCGCAGCGTGGCGCACCACAGGCGCATCAGCCAGCCTGCGCATGTGCCCAGCACGGTGGACTTCCGGCTTTCGCGGACTTCGAGGCGGCGGGAGGCATCGGCCATGGAGCAGCAGGGGAATCCGGTATCCTTGTGCTGCCAAGCAATTTAGGCACCGCGAATCCGGCGAATCTCGCGAATCTTTTCGATTTGGAATGAGGAAAGCGGGAATTTCAGGAAGGGAATCGCACGGCATCCGTTTCCTATCTTCCTGATTTCCTGATTCATTTTCTTTCTGATTCGCGAGATCCGCCCGATTCGCGGTGCCCTTCTTTTCCTTTCCGCTCTCCGTTTCCGACGGCATGTTTCGGTCATGGACGACTTCGAAGCCAAGGTGCGCGACGCGCTGGCGAACCCGAAAAACCAGGGCGAACTGCCCGACGCCGATGCCGTCGGCACCGTCGGTTCGCCCGATTGCGGCGACATGCTGCGGATGTGGCTGAAATTCACCGAGAAGGACGGCAAGCGGGTGATCGACCGCGCGTCGTTCCAGGCGTTCGGCTGCCAGACGGCGATCGCCGTGGCGTCGATGGCCACCGAACTGCTCAAGGGCAAGACCGCCGAAGAGGCCCGCGAGCTGTCCGCCGCCGAGCTGACCGGCGAGCTGGGGCCGCTGCCGCCGATGAAAATCCATTGCGGCCAGCTGGTGGAAGGCGCGCTGCGCAGCGCGCTCGACGATTCGCCCGCCCCGGCACAACCCGCACAGGACCAATCGCCCACGCTTTCGGCCAGCCTCCAGCGCCCGACCGGCAAGCTGAAGATCGTCCCGCTCGACGACTGAACCCGCGCGCACGGAGCCGGATTTCTTTGCGAAAAGAGCTAAGAAACTTTTCGCCCGGCACGTTTGTTTTCCGTTAAACCCGAATTTCCCGTGCTCGAGCTCCAGGACGTCTGTTTCACCATCCGCAAGAACGGCGAGGACGCGAACCTCGTCGATCAGGTTTCCCTCCGGATTCCGAAAGGCCACTTCATGGCCATCGTCGGGCCGTCGGGCTGCGGGAAAACCACGCTGCTCAAAACGATCGCCGGACTGAACCCGGAATCCGCCGGGCAATTGGTCTGGGACGGCCGCGATTTGTCGAAGGAAGGCGATTTCGAGCCGACCGAGATCGGCTACGTCCCGCAGTTCTCGATCGCCTACGACCCGCTGACGGTCGACGAGTCGATCGAGGCCGCCACCCGCCTGCGCGTCCGCTGCCGCGGCAACGCCGAGCTCGACGCGCGGATCGACCGCGTGCTGGAGGAAACCGGGCTCGCCCCGATCGCCGACCGCCCGGTGAAAGTCCTCTCCGGCGGGCAGAAACGCCGACTCGGGCTGGCGATGGAGCTCGTTTCCAACCCGAAACTGCTGCTCTGCGACGAAGTCACCAGCGGCCTCGACCCGCGTTCGGAGCGGGAAATCGTCCACTTGCTCCACGAGCTTTCGCGCCGCGACGGCCGCATCGTCCTGTCCGTCACCCACTCGCTGGCCCACCTCGAACTCTACGATTCGATCCTCGTGCTGCACGAGGGCCGGGTCGCCTACCACGGGCCGCCCGACCAGCTGACGCATTATTTCTCCGTCCAGGACACCGAGGAGGTCTACCCGTGCCTCGCCACCCAGCCGTCGGAACGCTGGCAGGAATCGTGGGGCAAACACCGCGCCGCCTACGAAGGCATGCTCGACCACGAGCGCGAGCGCCAGCTCGCCGCCGGCACCCTGCACGTGCCGGTCGTCGCGGCGGAAGCCGACCCGGCCACGGCCCCGACCTCGCAGCAGCCGACCCGTTTGCCCGGCTTTTTCAGCCAGTTCGCCACGCTGCTGTCGCGCCGCTGGCGGATTTTCTTCCGCGACCGCGGCCAAGTGCTGCTCCAGCTCGCGATCCTGCTCTGTTTCCCGCTGCTCGTCACCGTCTTCAGCGACAAGGCGAAGGACCCGATCCGGAAATTCTCCGACCAGCGGCAGACCGACGTGCTTTCCGAAATCCAGGAGCGCCAGATGGTGCGGCAGGACCAGGTGAAGGTCGGCTCCGCGGTGTCCGGCATCATCATGTTCCAGGTCGTCCTGCTCGCGCTGATGGGATCGAACAACTCGGCGCGCGAGATCGCGGGCGAACGGCCGATTTACGAAAAAGAGAAATTCGGCGGCCTGCGCCCGTTCGCCTACCTGTCGAGCAAGATCGCCTTCCTCGCCTGCCTGGTGATCGCCCAGTCGCTGTGGATGGCGTTTTTCGTGAACTTCTTCGGGCCGTTCCGCGGCCACTTCGAGGAACACGCCGCCTTCCTGCTGCTGGTCAACGCCTCAATGACGGCGATCTGCCTGGCGATCTCCTCGCTGATGCGCACCGCCGAGCAGGCGTCGCTGCTGTCGATCTACCTGGTCGGCTTCCAGCTCCCGCTGTCCGGCGCGGTGCTCGCCCTGCCCGAGCACATCGAGGCGTTCACCCGACCGTTCATCTCCGCCTACTGGGCATGGTCCGGCAGCGTCGAGGCGCTGCAGAACGAAGTCCACTCCGCGGTGAAGTCGGTGATCGACACCAGCCTCTCACCGCAGCAAGCCTGTCTGTATACCCTGGCCGCCCAGATCGGCGTCGCCCTCGTCGCCGCCTGGGCCGGCGCCCGCCGCCACCAGTGGGACTAAGCCCTCGCTTCGCCCGGAATTTCACGTTTGGAATTTCAAACCTCAAACCCTCCCCCATGCCCCGTCGCGCCAGCTCCAGCCTGCACCCCGGATTGATCGTCGGCCTCATCGCGCTCGCCGTGGTGCTGATCGTCGCCGGCAGATCGTTCTTCAACAAGAAGCCCAAGTCCTTCGGCGACATGCCGAAGCTCGCGATGGACGAGTTCCTGCAGAACGGCAACAGCCTGCGCGGCAACGAATACGTCCTGGAGGGCAAGCTCGACGGCAAGCTCGCCTCGAACGCCGCCGGCACCCAGCTCATCAGCCTGCAACTCGACACGCCCTCGGGCCCGGAATTCATCGGCGTCGAAATCCCGACCGACCTCGACAAGCTCAACCTCGAACGCGAGCAGCGCTACTCGATCCGCGTGAAAGTCCGCCAAGGCGGCATCCCGGTCGCCACCGGCATCTCGCGCCTCTGAACCGCGGCCACCCACCCGCCATGAAACCCGTTTCCCTCCTCCTGCTCCTTTCCGGCCTCGCCACTGCCCAGGTCTACACGCCGCCGCCGGCCGCCCCCGCCGCGCCGCCCGCCGGCGACACCACCATCAACCGCCCGCCGCAGGAGGCGCCGAAAAGCCCGTTCGGCCAGGAAATCCCGATGCTCGATCCATCGGCGGAAACCGTCACCCTCGGCGGCGTCACCATCCCGCTCGGCGACAACCGCGTGCTGATGGCCCGCTTCGAGAAATACCTCAGCCAGCCGCCGGAAAGCAGCGAAGCCGCCGCCGAATACCGCGCCACCATCCGCCAGATCCTCGACACGATCTCGCCGCTCCATGCGGGCGGCCCGCAGCTCTACGACGCGTTCAAGCTCCTGCCCCGCGCCGGCTCCTACCCCGGCGACGCCAACATCTGCGGCTCGCTCGCCGAGGCGATCTACGTCGCGATGCTCGCCAAGCAGGACATCAACGGCCTGAGCAAGCTCAACGACACGATCGAGCGCGAGAAACAGGCCGTCATTTCCCAGGCCGACTTCATCGCCCGCCAGGACAAGGAAACCACCCTCAAGACCCAGACCAGCGGCACCGGCCGCAACGCCCATACCACCACCTCCCGCGAAACCGCGGACGGCACCGGCATCAAGTCGGTCCAATACGCGAACCAGCTCAAGCGCATCACCGAGATCGAAGCGCTGAAAAAGGCCAACATCGCCCGCACCGAGGCGCAGACGATCCAGACCAAGACCCAGTTCCAGGTCAACATGGTCCAATGGTTCATCCAGCGCCGCTACGAGCACGTGCTGATGGCCTCCCGTTTCTACAACCAGATCTGGAAGGACGGCGACTCCGCCCTGCGCATCAAGAAGGACTCCGACGTCGCCAAGCTGTTCTCCCAGTCCGTCGGCATGAGCCCGACCGTCTCCTCGCTCGACTCGCTCGCCAGCGAGGCGATCCGCGAGGTCGACAAATACGTCGCCGCCTTCGACCTGATGCTCGCCAACGGCGACCTCCACTCCGCCTCGCAGCGCCTGATGGAGGCCTATGCGATCGGTGAATACCTCAACCCGGTCGCCACCCTGCCGCTGGAGAAAAAACAACGCGTCGCCGCCTACGTCCGCGACCTCCACGAGCTCTACGGCACGCTGCAGGCGCGCGATTACACCAAGGCGAAAACCCTCGCCGACCGCCTGAAGGCGAGCGCCCGGGACTTCCCATCGTCGAAGGTCGACAGCGCGATCTCCGCCTACACGCTCGCCTCCGACCTCGCGATCGAGGAAGCCAAGGCCCACCTGCTCGCCAAAAACAGCGACAAGGCCGCGGAGAAAATCAAGGCCGCCACCGAGCTCTGGCCGACCAATCCGAAGCTCTCCGAGTTCCGCGCCATGGTCAGCGGCTCCGGCCCGCTGGTCCAGGCCCGCAACGACTTCGACCGCCTGCTCGCCGAGGGCAACTACCGCGAGATCGCCAAGCGCCAGTACGAGCTCGCCCCCGCCATCCAGGGCGACTCCACCCGCGAGGACGCCTTCAAGCAGATCATCACCAACCTGACCAAGATCGAAGCCGCCCTCGGCAAAGCCGCCGAGTTCAGCAAGATGGGTCAGGATTACGCCGCCTACGAGCAGCTCGCCGAGCTCCGCGCGACCTTCCCCGACGACCCGAAGCTCGGCCGTGAGCTCGAACTGCTCGCCCCGAAGGTGGCCGACTTCACCAAGGCGCTCGACCGCGCCCGCCAGTTCGAGGCCCGCTCGCCGAAGCAAGCCGGCAGCGCGCTTTCCTGGTACCTGAAAGCCCGCAACATCTTCCCGCGGAGCAAGTTCGCCGAAGAGGGCATCCAGCGCGTCGCCGGCGATATCCTCGCCGAGTGAGCGGGCGAAGCGCGGCCGGGAGCGGACTCCGCATATTTTCCGGCAGGCTCACCCGATTTAGAATAATTCTTGATCTCGATTTCCGCGGGGCTAGCTTCCGGCACCCCGCATGGTTCAGCCCACGCCAGAATCAACCGGCCGTTTTGCGATCCCCGAGGAGATCGACGGCCTCCGCATGACGCGCCAGCGCCGCGAAGTTTACCGCGTGCTGATGGAGCATCGCGACCACCCGACGGCGAACGACGTCTTCCTGCGCGTGAAGCAGGCGCTGCCGAGCATCTCGCTGGCCACCGTCTACAACTGCCTCGAGGCGATGGTGCAGCACGGGCTCGTCCGCCAGGTGAACTTCGAGCGCGAGTCGTCGCGCTTCTGCCCGAACCTCGCCGAGCACGGCCATTTCCACGACCGCCTGAGCGGCGTGATCCACGATGTCGACTTCAAGCCCGGCGTTCAGCTCGCCGACTTCCTCCAGCTCCCGCCCGGGGCCGTCATCACCGACGTCGAAATCACCCTCCGCGGCGAGCTGCCCGGCTCCTGATTCCTCATTTCAAATCTCAAATTCCCGATTCCGCCACCATGTCCCTCGTCATCAACGACCTTCACGCCACCCTCGAAGACGGCACCGAAATCCTCAAGGGCGTCTCCCTTGAAATCCCCGCCGGCGAAGTGCACGCCATCATGGGCCCGAACGGCTCGGGCAAATCGACCCTCTCCAAGGTGATCGCCGGCCACGAAGGCTACGTCGTCACCGGCGGCTCGGTCACCCTCGACGGCCAGGACATCTTCGAGATGAGCATCGACGAGCGTTCCCGCGCCGGCATCTTCCTCGCCTTCCAATACCCGTCCGAAGTTCCCGGCGTTTCGAACGCCAACTTTATTCGCGCCGCCCTCCAGTCCCGCCTGCCGAAGGGCGAGGAAATCGATGCCGTCGCCTACTACAAGAACCTTTACTCGAAGATGGACCTGCTCGAGATGGACCGGAAATTCACCGCCCGCTCGGTGAACGAAGGCTTCTCCGGCGGCGAGAAGAAGCGCAACGAGATCCTCCAGATGCTCATGCTCGAACCGAAGGTCTGCATCCTCGACGAAACCGACTCCGGCCTCGACATCGACGCGCTCAAGATCGTCGCCAAGGGCGTCAACGCGATGCGCTCGCCCGATCGCGGCATGCTCCTGATCACCCACTACCAGCGCCTGCTCGACTACATCAAGCCGGACCACGTCCACGTCATGGCCGCCGGCAAGATCGTCCGCTCCGGCGGGCCCGAACTCGCGCTCGAACTCGAAGCCGAAGGTTACGAGTTCCTCAAGGACGAGCTCGCCACCGCCTGATCCCCTTCACCTTTCACCTCGGAAATCCGGATGTCCTACGACACCTCCACCACCCTCGACGACGACACGCGCGAAGCGATCGACATCGACCGCACGAAAGGCGACTTCCATTTCCCCGAGCGTCACAAGTTCGACGCCGGCCGCGGCCTGACGGAAAAGACCATCGACTACATCTGCGACGTGAAGAACGACCCGCAGTGGGTCCGTGAATTCCGTCACAAGGCGCTCCAGGTCTTCCGCGAGAAGCCGATGCCGACCAATTGGGCGACGAAGGATCTCGAGAACATCGATTTCGACGTCATCCGCTACTATCTCTCCGACGGCGAAAAGCCGAAGCGTTCGTGGGATGAAGTGCCGGAGGAAGTGCTCAAGACGTTCGAACGCCTCGGCATCCCGGAACAGGAACGCGCGTTCCTCGCCGGTGTCGAAGCGCAGTATGACTCCGAGGCGGCCTACTCGAACATGAAGGAGGAGCTCACCAAGCTGGGCGTCATCTTCGTGAACTCGACCGAAGGCCTGAAGAACCACGAGGAGATCTTCCGCCCGTGGTTCGGCAAGGTCATCCCGACCTCCGACAACAAGTTCTCCGCGCTCAACAGCGCCGTGTTCTCCGGCGGCTCGTTCATCTACATCCCGAAAGGCGTGAAGCTGAAGCAGCCGTTGCAGGCTTACTTCCGCATCAACTCGGAAAACTTCGGCCAGTTCGAGCGCACGCTCATCATCGCCGACGAAGGCGCCGAGGTGATGTACATGGAAGGCTGCACCGCGCCGAAGTTCGAAACCTCGACGCTGCACTCCGCCGTGGTCGAGCTCGTCGCGCTCAAAGGCGCGAAGATCCAGTACGTCACCGTGCAAAACTGGAGCAGCAACGTCTTCAACCTCGTCACCAAGCGCGGTCTCGCGATGGAAGACGCCGAGGTCCGCTGGATCGACTGCAACATCGGCAGCCGTCTGACGATGAAGTATCCGGGCGTCATCATGAAGGGCGAACGCGCCCGTGGCGAAGTGATCTCGATCGCGCTCGCCAACAGCGGCCAGCACCAGGACACCGGCGCGAAAATGATCCACGCGGCGAACAACACGACGTCGAACATCGTGTCGAAGTCGATCTCCGTCGGCGAAGGTCGCGCCACCTACCGAGGCCAGGTGCACATTCCGAAGCACCTCAAGGGCTGCAAGAACAACACCGAGTGCGACGCGCTGCTCATCAACGCCCACAGCCGCACCGACACCTATCCGGCGATCACCGTCCGCGGCAACCAGCACGCCACCCAGCACGAGGCCAGCGTCTCGCAGGTTTCCGAGGACATGTTGTTCTACATGCAACAGCGCGGCCTCAGCGAAGGCGAAGCGATGTCGCTCGCCGTCAACGGCTTCATCAACGACCTCGTCCGCGAGTTCCCGATGGAATACTCCGTCGAGCTCAAACGCCTCATCGACCTCGAAATGGAAGGCAGCGTCGGCTGACCGTTCAGTTCTCTTCCTGAAAACTGAACCCTGAAAACTAGCAAACTTTTTTCCATGTCCGCTGTTCTCGACATGCCCTCGATTCTCGACTCCGCCCCGGCCACGCCGGCCGCGCTCCCCGCTTGGTTTGCCGAACGCCAACGTGCCGCCTGGCAACGTTTCCTCGAAACGCCCCAGCCGAAGCGCGGTGACGAACCCTGGCGCTTCTCCTCGGTGAAGCAGCTCGATTTCGCCGCCTTCGCCCGCCCGGAAGTTTCCGCCGCAAACGACCTCGTCGCCCGTTCGGTCGCGCTGGAAAGCCCCGCCGCGAAGTTCGTCTTCGCCAACGACACGCTGCTCCACTCCGAGTCGAACCACCTCCCGGCCGGCGTCGTCTGCCTGCCGCTCGCCGACGCCCTGGTCTCCCACGGCGATCTCGTCCGCGCGCACTTCATGCAGCAGGAAACCCGCCTCGGCTCCGCCAAGTGGACCGCCCTGCACGAAGCCCACCTCGCCAACGGCCTGTTCGTCCACGTTCCGGCCAACGTCGAAGTCGCCGGCACCATCGAGGTCTTCCACTGGGTCGCCGGTGAAAACGCCGCGATCTTCCCGCACACGCTCGTCGTCACCGGAGCCAACGCCAAGGTCCGCGTGGTCGACTACTTCCAGTCGGTCGACGCCGCCCCCGGCCTGGTCATCGCCGTGAACGACCTGATCGCCGGTCCGGGCTCGAAGCTCGACTACCTCGCGATCCAGGCGCTCAACGAGAACACCAAGATCGTCCAGGTGAACGAAACCGGCGCGGGCAAGGACTCGTCCACCACCGGTTTCATCCTCAACACCGGCGCCAGCTGGGCCCGCAACGAGACGCTCTGCCGTCTCGAAGGCGAAGGTGCCCGCTCCGACATGCTCTCCGTCAGCGTGCCGGCCCGCGACCAGGAATACGACCAGCGCACGTTCCAGCACCACGTTTCGCCCGGCGCCTATAGCGACCTGCTCTACAAGAACTCGCTCTACGATAAGGCCCGCACGATTTTCTCCGGACTGATCTTCGTCGACGAAGGCGCCCACCGCACCGATGCCTATCAGACCTGCCGCAACCTGCTCATGAGCGGAGACGCGGAGGCGAACTCGATGCCCGGTCTGGAAATCAATGCCGACGACGTGAAGTGCTCGCACGGCAGCACCTCCTGCCCGATCAGCGATGAGGAGATCTTCTACCTCCGCGCCCGCGGCATCGACCCGGCCCGCGCCCGCCAGCTCATCGCCCGCGGCTTCTCGGTGGAAGTCATCGAACGCCTCGGCGACGAAGCGGTCGAAGCCATGGTCCTCCGTTTCCTCGACGACAAGTTCGCCCACATCGCCGGCGGCGGGGCGTAAGCCGCTTCAATAGACACAAATCACGACGGGCGAATCGAGACATCGGTTCGCCCGTTTTCTTTGGCGGCGACGCTCACTGCATCGACGACTGAAACGTCCCGCCTTCGAGCCAGGCCTTCGCTTCGCCGACGAGGAACAGCGAGCCGGCGATCAGGACGGGCGATTCGCCTGACAAGGCGGCTTGCAAGGCATCGTCGAAATTCGGGTGCTCGGTCACAGGCGGAGCATCGACCGGCATCGCGGCGACCAGTTCGGCGGTCGGCGTGGCACGCGGGGTGTCGACCGGGCAGAGGTGGATGCGTTCGGCCAGGGGCGCGAGCAGCTCCAGAATGCCCGCGATGTCTTTGGCGGCGACAGCGCTGAAAAGGAGCGTGGCTTTGCGGTCGCCGAATTGTTGCCGCCAGGTTTCCGCCAACATCTTGGCGGCGTGCGGATTGTGCGCGCCGTCGAGGATGATCTCCGGGCGATCCGTCGCCGGATAGCGCTCGAAACGCCCCGGCCATTTCACCTTCGACAGCCCGTAGTGGAGCACGTCGTAGTCGAGCCGCAGTCCCAGCCGGTGCAGCGCGGCCACGGCGAGCGCGGCGTTCCACGCCTGATGCGGTCCGGGCAGGGCGATCGGATAACCGAGCAACGGTTCCCCGACGAATTCCAGCGGCGCGCGCAGGACGTTCGCTTCCTTTTCCAACACGAGGCGCGCTTCCGATTCCTGGGGAGAGGAAACCGCAGGCACGCCCGGCAGGAAAATCCCGGCCTTCTCGGCCGCCACCTGCGCCAGCGTGTCGCCGAGCCACTGCGTGTGATCGAGCCCGATCGGAGTGATCACGCAAACGTCGGCCGGCACCGCGGTGGTGGCGTCGAGCCGCCCGCCCATGCCGGTTTCGAGCACGATCAGCTCGCACTCCATTTCCCGGAACCAACGCATCGCCACCGCCAGCGTGATCTCGAAAAACGTCGGATGGTGCTCGAACGATTCGCCGATCGCCCGCAGTTCGGTGAGCATTTCCGCGCAGCGGTCTTCGGGGATCTGTTGCCCCGACACCTGGATCCGTTCGCGGTAATCGATGAGATGTGGCGAGGTGAAGAGTCCCGTCCGTTCGCCCGTGGCGCGCGCCAGGCTGTCGATCATCGCGCACGTGCTACCCTTGCCGTTGGTGCCGGCGACGTGGACGACCTTCACGCCATGTTTCGGAAACGCCTGGAACTCCTTGAGCAGCTGCTTCGGACCGTCCAGCCCCAGCTTGATGCCGAAGGTCTGGGTGGAAAACAGCCAGTCGATGGCTTCGGCGTAGGTCATGGCGGATCGGACGTGTGAGAGACTCCGCTGAGGGGCCAGTGGCCAGGGGTTAGGGACCAGAGAAAAGGCAAGAGCTCTGCCATTGGACCGCGGACTTCAGTCCGCATCTTCGTGAGAGCCATGGCTGACGTGGCGGACTGAAGTCCGCGGTCCCAGTGAGGTCACTTTCTCTCAACCTTATTCCGGCATCATGTAAGCCAGCAGCTCCGCCAGCTTGTCGCGCAGGTCCTTGCGGGCGACGATCGCGTCGATCAGGCCGTGATCGAGCATGAACTCGGCGGTCTGGAAACCGGGAGGCAGGTTCTGGTGGGTCGTTTCTTTCACCACGCGGGGACCGGCGAAACCGATCATGCACTTCGGCTCGGCCAGGTTGATGTCGCCGATGGTGGCGAACGAAGCGGTGACGCCGCCCGTGGTCGGGTGGGTCATCACGGAAATATACGGCAGTTTCGCCTCGGACAGGCGGGCGAGCGCGCCGCAGGTCTTCGCCATCTGCATCAGCGACAGCATGCCTTCCTGCATGCGGGCGCCGGACGAGGCGGAAATGATGATCATGCCGCGCTTTTCGGCGATGGCCGTTTCGATCGCGCGGGTGATCTTCTCGCCCACGACCGAGCCCATCGAGCCGGCGAAGTATTTGAAATCCATCACCGCGATCATCGCGGGCTGGCCGCCGATGGTCAGGCGACCGGTGACGACGGCGTCGTTGAGGCCGGTTTTTTCGCGCAGGGCGGCGGTCTTTCCTTCGTAGCCGTTGAAGCCGAGCGGGTTGGCGGAAATCATCTCCGCGTCGGTTTCCGCGAAGCTCCCCTCGTCGGCCAGCAGTTCGATGCGGTCGGCCGAACCGAGCAGGAAGTGGTGGCTGCACTGCGGGCAGGTCTGGTGGTTCTGCTTCAGGTCGATCGCGTGGATCAACGCGCCGCAATCGGGACACTTGGTCCAAAGCCCCTCGGGGATGTCGTCGCGTTTTTCGCGGCTGCGGAGGCTGGGTTTTTTGAAGATGCCCATGGGAAAATCGTGTCGGGATTCGGCTGACGGGGAGTTAGGACGCGGCGAGCCGTGGCGGCGAAACTAGCCGCGCATCACGGTGACGACAACCACGTTTTGAACCCCGCCGCGGCGCAGCGCCCGGGCGCATTCGTGGACGGTCGAGCCGGTGGTGAAAACGTCGTCGACCAGCACCACGCCCGGCGGTTTGCCCGCGCCGAAACGCCGGCCGGCGCGCGTCAGGACAAACGCGCCGCGCAGGTTTTCCTGCCGCTGGCGGCGGGTCAGCCGCGTCTGGGTGCCGGTCCGGCGCGTCCGCTTGAGCGCCCGAAGCACGGGCAATCCGGTCGCCTCCGCCAGCGCCCGGGCGATCTCGGCGGATTGGTTGAAATGCCGGTGCTGGTGCCGCAGCCAGTGCAGCGGCACCGGGACGAGCGGCCAGCCGTCCGCCCGCGCCCCGGCCAGCCGCGGGTCGTCGAACGCCTCCGCCGCCAGCCCGCCGAGCTCGCCGGCCAGATGCAGCTCGCGGCCGTATTTCAGCCGGTGGATCAGCTCGCGCGACCGATCGTCGTGCCGCAGCGCCGGCCGGGCGAAGGCGAAGGCGAACGAAAGCTCGCGACAGTTCGGGCAGGCGAACGCCGCCTCGATCGCGCCGTCGTAGCCTTCGCCGCAGATGTCGCAAAACGGCGGCACCAGCCGCGGCAGAGCGGCGTGGCAGCCATCGCACAGCGCCCGCCCATCGGCCAATCCCGTGCCGCACAACGCGCATTCCGGCGGGTAGAGCCAGTCGAGCGCCCGACCGACCCATCGCCGCCAGCCACGGCGCTCAGTTGGAGATCCGGGCGGCATCGCGACGCGTCAGGAAATGCACCACCGCGCCGGTCGCCAGCACGACCGCCAGCGGGGCCAGACCCTCGCTCAAGTTGTGACCGATCCACCAGGAACGTGCTCCCGCGAGGCCGAACACCGGCCACGTCAGCGCCTTGAACCACAGAATCCCGAACACCCAGCCGGCGTGCAGACCGATCGACAGCCACAGTGAGGCCGTGCGCCAGCGGGCGTAGGCCAGCACCAGGCCGACCGCCACCAGGGTCGAAAATTCCGCCAGCATCGGCAGTGGTTCGGTGAAGCGGGTCACGATCTGCCCGAGCAGCCACAGCCCGGCCGTCGCCCCTCCCGGCTCCGCCACCTTCATACCAAGGGGCGAATCGAGAAAGTGCAGGGAGGCGAACATCAGCGACAGCACCACCAACGCCGATACCGGCCGCAGCACCCGCAACAGCATCCCGAACAGCACGCCGCGAAACAAAATCTCCTCGATCACCGCCACGATGACGGCCGGTGGCAGCGCGTGTTTCATCGCCTTGAACCACCGGATTTTCTCCAGCGGCATCACATTCTCGCCCCCCCGCAGAGAAGTCGCCGCGTCGCGCCAGACGAACGCCCCGGCGTGGATCAGCCCCCAGCCGAGCAGCAGCAGTGAACCGGCAGCGAGCAGGAAACCGAAGCCTAACTGTCTCCACCCGTGCGGGTTGCGACGCAACGGCTGCCCCTCGTCGAGCGCCACCTCGGCGTCCGGCAGCCGCAGCGACCACGGCGTGTCGCGGAATTTCCTCCCGCCCCGCCCGGCCCGCAGCCAGCGCAGCGCCGGCAGCAGCAGCACCAGCGCCGCCAGCATCAACGCCCGGTCGAAATAGCGCGGGAACTCCGAGCGCCCGCAGGCCGCCGCCAGCCACGGCACCAGACCTTTCGCCCGCCCGTCGGTGGTCGCCGCCAGCCATTTGCCCGCCCGGTACAGCCAGGGAGCCAGCAGCGCGCCGGTCAGCAGAGCTGACAGGACATACACGACAATTTTGAACACATCGCTGGCGAAAACGCGGCGCACGCCGCGAACACTGCGCGAGGATCACCCACGCCTCCAAGCCCCAAGTGTTTCCGCTCCGGCGATTGACCCGCCCCGCCCCGGCCCCTAGCGTCCCGCCCATGGAAAGTCACGAATGGCGCGAACGCACCGAGGAAGGCCTGCGCTTCTACCGCGCGAACTACCACGCCGGACGCTGGTCTTTCATCACCACCCTCAAGACCGACCCCGACTGGGCGCCCATCGACCCCGTGCCGGAGGAACTCTGGCGCGAGCTCCGCGACGTCCTGTGGCGGAAATACCAGCGCAAGCGCTGCCCGTGGAAATACATCGAGGAAATCGACAAGCTCCTCGGCGACGAGCCTTACGAGAAATAAGGCCCCGCCCGCTCACGGCAGCGCCTCCTCGATCCGCACATCGCCGCGCCCGAGCAAATCGCGCAGCCGCGTCCGCAGCGAGGCCTCCGCGGTTTCCAGCATCCCGCTGCGCGCCGCCTCGCCCCGCATTTGCTCGCGCAGCTCCCGCAGCAGGGTCGCCCGGTCCTCCGCCGTCACCTTGTTCAGCCAGCCGTCCTCCTCGCTGAGGATCTGGAAATCGACCAGCTCGACCGACAGCACCTCCGCTTTGGGAAAACGCGCGACCGGCTGGCCGCCTTCGATCCGCAGCGAGATCCCCGGTTTCAGGCGGTAGCCCGCCTTCACCCGATACTGGCCGCGGACGATCAGCGTCTTGGTGCCCGCCGGCAGGTATTTCAGCACGTAACCCTCGTTCCGGAACGCCCGGGTCGCGCTCATCCGCATCTCCAGCAGCGCCAGCTCGGAAACCTCCGTCGTCTCCGTCATTTCCGCCCGGCCCTCGACGATCCTCGTGTGCGAGCCGGTCACCGCCCCGAGCACCCGGTCGAGCCCGCGCTCGACGGCCGCCCCGGCCCCGGTGATCGCCCGTTCCAACGGGCCGAGCACCAGCGCATAGAAAACCCATGCCAACACCCCGGCCAGCGCCAGCCAGCGCGCCGTCCTCCACATTTCCACGCGATGCGGCATCGCCCCGAAAATACGCCCGGCACCCGCGCTGGAAACCGGAAACTTTCCCCCGCCGCCACTTCGCGTTCTTCCGCCCTTGCCACCAAGCCCGCGGCCCGATTGACTCTTGGAACATTTACCCGCCGTGAAATCCCACGAAATTTACGCCGCCACCCCGCCCGTCCTGGTCACCAAGATGCTGGACTGGTTCCGCGCCAACGACCGCAACGTCTACCGCTCCGCCGTCAACGCGCTCTGCCAGAACCGCAAGCTCCGCCCGGTCTTCATCGAGAAGAAGCCGCTCGCCGAGCAATACGCCTGGATCCAGAAGACGCTCCAGATCCGCGCCTGCGACTCGATCGGCGAACAACTCCTCCAGGCCTGGCTGATGTCCGCCCAGCAGCCGATGCTCGCCGCCTTCTGCGACGCCATGGGCATCCCGCACAACGGTCAGGGCTCCGTCGTCGGCGATCTGCCGAAGAAAATCGACACCGAGCGCCTCGACGCCGCCATCGACCGCATGCTCGGCGGCGAGCCGAAGTTCCACCCGGCCCTGGTCGCGGTCTATCTCCACTGCTTCAACCTCCAGCAGCCGGGCGGCTGGCCGGAGCTCAGCGCCAAGCTCGCCAATGACGAGCGCCTCCAGCTCCAGGCCCCCGCGCACTGAGAAACGCGCGCCTTTCCCGACGGCCGTCCGGACCACCCGGACGGCCGTTTTGTTTTCCTCCCCCAAGTCCCTGATCCTGTTGGAACTTGGAACTTGAATCGCGGCGCGTCCCTTCGCACGTTCCGCGCCCCGAACCCCTGACGCCATGCCCAAGGTCCACATCCGCACGTACGGTTGCCAAATGAACGAGCGCGACTCCGAACAGGTCGCGCAAATGTTCGCCGATGGCGGATACACCGTGACGGCCGACGAAACCGACGCGGACGCCATTTTGGTCAACACCTGCTCGGTGCGCGACCAGGCCGAGCAGAAGGCGCTCGGCAAAATGGGCAACATGGGCGCCTACCGCCGCAACAAGCCGCACGTCGTGTTCGGCTTCATGGGCTGCATGGCCCAATCGCGCGGCCCGGAACTTTTCGAACGCATCCCGCACCTCGACGTCGTCGTCGGCACGCAGAAGTACCACAAGGTGTTCGACTACGTGGACACCATCCTCAAGCGCCGCCTCGAACGGCGGATGGACGAGCTCGAGCTCTCCCTCACCGGCGAAAGCGTGTGCGACGTCGAGGAGGAGGCCGGTTCGCAGAACACGATCCGCGACCACATCCCGAAGGATCTCAACGCCTCCGCCTTTGTCTCGATCATGCAGGGCTGCAACATGCGCTGCTCGTTCTGCATCGTCCCCGACACCCGCGGCAAGGAACGCGGCCGGCCGATCGAGGACATCGTCGAGGAGGTGAAGCGCCTCCGCGACCACGGCGTGAAGGAAATCACCCTGCTCGGGCAAATCGTGAACCTCTACGGCCGCACCGAATTTCCCAAGATCGACGGCAAATCGCCCTTCGTGCAGCTCCTCGAAGCGGTGCACGCCATCGACGGCATCGAGCGCATCCGCTTCACCTCGCCGCACCCGATCGGCTATCGCGACGACCTGGTCGCCGCGTTCACCTACCTGCCGAAGCTTTGCTCGCACATCCACTTCCCGATGCAGAGCGGCTCGGATCGCATCCTCAAAGCGATGCGCCGACCGTATAAGAACGAGAAGTTCGTCGAGATCTGCGAGAAAATGAAAGCCGCCCGCCCGGGCATCGCGATCACCACCGACATCATCGTCGGCTTCCCGGGCGAAACCGAGGAGGACTTCCAAGCGACGGTCGACACGGTGAAGCGCCTCGAATTCGACAACGCCTTCGTCTTCCGTTACTCGAAGCGCAAGGACACCCCGGCCGCCGACATGGATGGCCAGCTCGACGAGCGGGTGAAGGAGGAGCGCAACCAGCGCCTGCTCGACGTGGTCAACGAGATCGCCAAGGCGAAAAACCAGGCGCTCGTCGGCACCGTCCAGCAAGTGCTTTGCGAAGGTCCGAGCAAGACCAACAAGCAGCGCCTCACCGGCCGCACCGGCACCAACAAGATCCTCATCTTCGACGGCGACGCCCACAAGCTCACCGGCCAGCTCCTCGACATCCGCGTCGAAGACTGCACCGGCTTCACGCTCTACGGCAGCGTGGTGTGAGGTAGCGCGGCCTCGCCGAGGCCGCCTTCGGAGCGGGACCAGCCGGAGAGTTTCAACGGGCGGATCGAAGCCACCGGTTCGCCCGGAGGAACGCCGACGCCGCGCAGGCTCACGAAGGCGCTCCCGGCGAGAGCGCCCCACCTTTGCCTCACTCTTCCATCCCGTTCTTCCGCGCGAACTCCGCGGCGGCGGCTTCGTCCTTTTTCGTCCATTCGTCGCGCACCCGCTTGAGGACGCGATCGCGCTCCTTGCCCGCCGGCAAAGTCACCGCCCACTGCGCGGCGACTTCCGGATCTTGGTAAGCGACCATTTCGGCATACGCCTTCACCACCGCCTGCTTTACCGGCCCCTCGGCGGCTTGGTTCAGCCACTCGCCCGCTGCCTTGTAATCCTTCTTGGTCCACGTCCAGGCGATCGACCAGACATCGGAGGAAATTTTCTCCGCGGGCAACCGGGCGGCCGCCCAATCGATCCATTCCCCGGCATGTTCGTCGTCCTGGGCGTTGCTAATACCGCTCAGGAACGCCAACGCTTCCGCCTCGTTCAACGCCGCTTGGTCGAGCCAACCTTTCGCAGCCGCCGGCCCAGCTTCCGAGAGTTGTGAGGCGATGCTTCCGAGCATCGTGTCCCGGAACTTGCCGCCCTTCGCCGACGAAGCGTCCGCGGCCTTTTCCCGCGCGGCAGTCAGGAGAGACAGCCATTCCGACTGCGGTCTCGCCACAATCAGGGTGTAGCACAACGACGCATCCCCGTCCGCCAACTCAAGCGCCCGCTTGGCGTCCTGCTTCGCCACGATTTCCACCAGCATCCTCTTCATGTTTTTCTCATTCCATTCCGGATGCTCCCGCAGCCATGCGAGCGCTCCATCCAGGTCTTTCCGCGCAAGACAGGCGATGGCAGACGGAACCAACCCACCACCCCATAGTTTCCCTTGAAGCAGTTCCCGCCACTCCGGCGAATACGCCATTTCCAAGACGGAGGATGGATCCACATGCGCCAGATAGTTAATCGCAAGCCCCACCAGCGTGCGCCGTTCGCCCTCGGGCAGATCCACGTCAGCCCTTAAAGCTGCGATCACGATCTTGAGCTGTCGGGAATCCAGCCGATCCAATTCGATGAAAAGATCCAACCTTCCCTTCACGGCTTCGTCTCCTTGCTCTTTTTTCGGCGGAAACTCATTCCAGTGCTTGATGAGCCTACGGGCGAAATCCCTCGCGACCTCTTCACGGGCTTGTATGGATGGACGCGAACGCCCGCCGCGTTCGGGTGACTCGCCCGACGAAGCGTCCGCCTCCAGTCGTTCCAGCTCCGAGCGCTCGCGGGCGATCGCCTGGTGATTCCTCCACCCGGCCACGCCTCCTCCCGCGAGAATGAATGCCGTCACGCACCAGGACGCGGAAATCAAAAGTCGGTTTTTCATCAGGGTTGTTTGGGGAAAAGTTTGCGGATCTCCTCACGTTTCGCCGGATCGGAAATCCGCTCCAACAACGGCAAGGCCTCGGCCGGATGAGCCCGCACGAGGCCATTCACCTTGAGAAAAGCCACGAGCACCGAATCGTCGCCGCTCGCCTCCTGATACTGGATCGCAAGTTTGGCGGCGTCATCGAATCGCTTCACCCCCAATTGCCCCAAGACCTTGATTGTAAGCTCATTCGCCGCACCATGAGCCTCGCTTAGCGCCCAGGTCCTCATGCCATCCACATACGAAACGACGTCTTCCCGCTCGGTCCATTTCGGATCGCGCAGAAGAACGGACAAGGAATACAAGGCCACCGCATCCCGCTCTTTCGGCGTCGCTTCGATGTCCTGGAAAAGCCGTTCGAGGTTTTCATAGGTTTGGCGATCTCCAGAGCTGCGGGCAATGCGTTGAAAGGAAGATTCCGCCAGCATTTGAGGTGCCTGCGCCTCACCCGCGACTCCCCGGATGAGATTGGCGATCTTCTTCGCCTTCTCCGCTTCGCATCCCCACTCCAACAAATCGTTTCCCAGCACCGCGGACCGCAACGGCTCCTGCATCGCGCCAACCCGGGCGGCAGCGCTAGCCGGGTCCGCGTTCACCCACGCCCGAAGCAAACCGGCTTCAAAGCTCACCCGAGGCGAATTCCTCCAGTTAATGGATTTGCCATCGAGCTTGCCGGCCATCACTTGCGCATCCAGCCAAGCGGCAGCGGCAGCGCCATCCTGTTCCGACCAACGGGCAAAAGCCTGGAATAACACTCCGCGCCTTGGCGAACTCACGACTCCCACCTCCTCGGAAAAGCGCTCGAGCAGCCGCTTTGGATCCCGGCGGCCCAGCATCTGGAGAAGCAGATCCTCCCACTCCTTTTTCTTCTCCGCCGGCACGTCCAGCGAAGCAAGCTGGTCAAAATTCGCCAAGAGTTCCTCCGCGGACAGATCGTAGAGCAGTCGCTGCACACGGTTGAATGCCCGCGACTGGCCATCCTCATTCATCACCAGCAACTTCCCCCAATCGATCCGTTTGCCGTCGATCACCGAAACTCCAGCCTCCTTTTCCGGCACCGCCGGACGCATCTCCCGTTCCACCCTCGACCGGAAAGCCTTGGTCCTGAGTTCGAGCTCCGCCATCTGCCGGTGTTGCAGATCGATCCCGCCTCCGACCACAGCCAGCGCGACCACGGGAGGGAGCACCGCAAGCAGGAACGTTCGACGCATGTTAGAGCATGAGCCGCCCAAGCCATTCTTGTCGACTCATCTATGACCGCGTGAAGCGCGTGGTCCGTTCATTCCTTCATCCCGTTCTTCCGCGCGAACTCCGCGGCGGCGGCTTCGTCCTTTTTCTTCCATTCGTCGCGCACCCGCTTGAGGACGCGATCGCGATCCTTTCCGGCGGGCAAGGTTTCCGCCCACTGTGCGGCGGTTTCCGGATCGTAAGGAGCGACCGTTTCGGCATACGAGCGCACCGCCGCCTGCTTCACCTCGCCATCCGCCGTGGCGTTGATCCATTCGCCCGCCGCCTTGTAATCCTCGCGCGTCCAGTCGCGGACCAGAATGCCGACGGGCTCGGAAAGCTTCTCCGCCGGCAGTCTGTCCGCCGCCCAATCGATCCATTGCCCGGTATCGGCCTTCGTTTGGGCCGCCGAAACGCCGTCGAAAAACGCGAGTGCTTCCCTTGTGGTCAGCGCCGCCTTGTCGAGCCAAGCGCAGGAATGCTCAAAACCATCGGCGGAGACTTGGCGAGCGAGTTCTTTGAGCACGTCGTCCCGCATCGCTTCACGAATTTTCTCCTCGGCGGCGCCTGGCGTCTGTTCCCGCAAGGCGTCCACCAGCTCCATCCGGTTTTCAGGCGGAACGCTCCTCGCGAGTTCCCTGCCCACCGTGTTCAATTCCTTCAAGCCAAGTTCACCGACCAGTTGAATCGCGAGCTTTGGATTTTGCCGTGCAGCTCCGGCGACCAGTCCGCGTTTCGTTTGCTCGGTCACCCATTCCGGATGGGTTTCCGCGTTCGCCCGCACCCAGGCGAGCGCCGCCGTCGGATCGTCCTGTGCCCATCGCGAAAGCGCGGAGGCCACCACGCGCCCGCTATCGCCTTTGCCTTCGAATAAATCTTTGGATTCGGCCACCATCGCCAGCGCCGCCGCCGGATGGTCGTTGGCCAGCATCATGATGGTGAAGCTGATCACTCCGCGCTTCATGTCTTCTCCCAATTGGGAATCCGCCCGCAACTCGGCGATCAGCACCTTGAGCTGAGAAGCATCGAGCCGCAGCATTTCGCCAAGGATCTCCATCACGTGCTTCTTCATCTCTTCCTGTTTCTCCGGCTTCGCTTGGGAACCATCCTTTTCCGCCGCCTCTATGTCTTTGGCTAAGGAGATGAATTTCGCGGCGAAAGCCTTCGCCTGCACGGCCCGGCCCGCGTCATCGCCACGCACGCGACCACTCGAAAGCATCCGTTCGCCGTGGGACGATTCATCCGCCGGATCCAGCCCGAGCGACCGTGCTTGCTCTTCCAGACGATGCTGGTCCTCGCGCGCGAACAGGAACCGTGAATGGTCGCGCCAGCCCCACAGGCTTCCGGCCATCAGAATCACACCGCTTAAAATCCAGGAATATTTCATCGGAGGGAGTGAGTGGTCAGGGGTTATTCACCGGAAAACTGTTTGCGCACTTCCTCGCGCTTCACCGGGTCGGCGATCCGCCCGACCAAAGGCCGCGCCTGATCGGGATGGATCAGGGCACCATCGGATTTCAGAAAGCTCACCAGCACCGCGTCATCCCCACTGCTTTCCTGATACTGCACCGCCAGTTTCGCCGCTTCATCGAAGCGAGTGTTCGCAAGCCGGCCGAGAGCATCGCCGGTGATGCGTTCCGCCGCCTCCGGAGCCTCCCTTACGGCCCAATCGCGCGCGGTTGCGATGGTCGACGCCGGGTCGTTTTGCAGCCAGTCGCTCATCGATACCACTTGGGCGGCAATGGCATTCCGCTCTTCGGCATTCGCCTCGATCGTTTTCAAAAATTGCCCTGCGCGTTCGTAGCCGTCTTTGGAGGCATAGCGAGCCGACGACTGAGCCAGCACCTCGGCCGCATTTCCGCTTCCGGCGTTGCCGCGGATCAAGTCCGCCACTTCCTTTTCATTACCCGCTTTGAGCTTGGAGAAAAGATCCTGCTTCAACACGTCGGAACGCAGCGGTTCCGGCAATGTCGCCACCCGTTCGCGCGCCGCGACGAAATCGCCGGAAACCCATTCCTGGATGAGCGCGGCTTCGAAGTTCTTGCGGCTTTCGTTTTTTCCTTCCAGCGATTTGCTCTCGAACGCCCCCGCTTCGATCTGCTTGTCCATCCACGCCGCCGCGGCGCCGATGTCTTTCGCCGCCCATTGCTGGAAAATCATCGTGAGCCGCCAGGTTTCGCCCGATTGGTTCGAGCCAAGCCGTCCGGCGAAACGATCGAGCGCGAGCTGGGGATCCTTTTGACCGAGGATTTGGAGAATTAGGTTCTCGAAATCCCGTTTCGCTTCGCCCGGCAAATCCAGCGCGGCGATTTCATCGAGCTGGGCCACCAATTCCTGGGGCGAGAGATCGAGCAGTGTGTGCTGCAGCTCAATCATCGCCCGTACCGCACCCACATCTCCCCCGTTTCCGTATGCTTTCAACGTCACGAGTTTCCGCCAGTCGATCCGTTTTCCGGTGACGACCGATGATCCGGCCGCAGGTGCGGCGGACGTTGCCGTCGTGGAGTCCGCCGAGTGTTCCGCTCGCTCGATCCGTTGGCGCAGCGTTTCATTCCGCGCTTCCAGCTCCGCGATCCCGCGTTGCTGCATGCCGATTCCCGTCGCCACCAAAAGCAGCGCGGCCAGCGGTGGGTAGGAATGAGAGAACTTCATCCGGCGCATGGGAGGAATGGAGAGAAACGCCGGCCCTCTGACGAATTCTTTTTTGGGCAAGCCACCCTGTGACGGGGGAAAGCCTTATGTTCGTGAACCGCGAGCATTTCTCGCTTCGTCGCGGGCGTGTTACCCCTTCATTCTCCCGCCCGTGAACCCGGCCCTCGATACCTTGCTGCTCGCCTTCGGACCTGAGGGCCTCGCCGTGCCGGAGCGCACCTTGTTTCTCGGAGCCGAACCGCACCCGGCGTTGAAGGATTGGCCGGGCGTTCTCGGCTGGCAGCCGTTCAAGCCAAAGGCCGTCGCATGGGATACGGCGGGATTCCGTCGCGTGGATCAGCCGGAAGGCGCGTTCCCCTGCGTGCTGGTGCTGCCGGGCAAGTCGCGCGACGAGACGCTCGCCCTGTTCGCCCGCGCCTATGATCTTCTGGAGCCCGGCGGCCTGCTGGTCGCCTCGATGCCGAACACGGCGGGCGCGGCGCGCTTCGAAAAGGAACTGGCGAAAGCCGCAGGTTCGATCGGCTCGCTCCAGAAGCACAAATGCCGCGCGTTCCACGCCGTGAAAAACGACGGCTGGAACCTGGCGCTGTTGGCCGAGTGGCGGTCGGCGGGCGAACGGAAGCCGGTGGCCGGCACGGAATTCATCGCCGAAGCGGGCGTGTTCAGCCCGGACCACGTCGATCCGGCCTCCGCCCTGCTGGCGAAGCATCTGCCCGGCGACCTGCGCGGCAAGGTGGCCGACCTCGGCGCCGGCTGGGGCTTTCTTTCGCAGGAAATCGCCCGCCGTTTCCCGGCGGTCACCCGGCTCGATCTGTTCGAAGCCGACGCCCGGGCGCTCGCTTGCGCGGAGCACAACCTCGCGGCGTTCCCCGAAGTCGCCCGCTTCCACTGGCACGACGTCGCGGCGGGGCTTGGCGAGGTCGGCTACGACGCGGTCGTGACGAATCCGCCGTTCCACAGTGGCCAGAAAACCGACGTCGGCCTGGGCAAGGCGTTCATCCACGCCGCGGCGGGGGCTTTGAAGCGCGGCGGCCGTTTGTTCCTCGTCGCCAACCGCCAGCTGCCCTACGAGGCCGAGCTCGAAGCCGCCGGCTTCTCCTGGCGCAAACCGGCCGAGGATTCCACCTTCAAGCTGCTGTTCGCGACCAAGCGCTGAGCGCACGAAAAAAGCCGCACCCGGAGACGGGCGCGGCTTGGGAAAACGCGGCGGGCGCTCAGAGCGCGAGCAGCTTGGCCTTGAGCTGGTCCTTGGTGACGTTGGCGCCGACGATCTGGTCCTTGATCTCGCCGTTCTTGAAGAACAGGAGGAACGGGATGCTGCGGACGCCGTATTTCACGGCCAGTTCGCGGGCTTCGTCGACGTTGACCTTGCCCACCTTGGCCTGGCCGTCGAGGTCGGCGGCGAGCTGGTCGATGATCGGACCGATCATTTTGCACGGGCCGCACCATTCGGCCCAGAAGTCGACGAGCACCGGCTTGTCAGAGTCGATCACTTCGGATTGGAAATTCGCGTCGGTGAATTGGAGTGCCATGGGCGGAACGTGGATGCGGGGGGCTGAAACGTCAAGAGCCGCCCCGCGGATGGCGGTGCGGCTCTTAGTCAAACGGAGCGCGCGCTCAGAGCGGCAGGCCCGACGCGCTGAAAGCGATGTAGGCCACCGCGGCGGCGAGCACGAGATTGATGATCGGAAGCGCCATGGGTAGAAGAAGTTAGGAATCCGAGGAGGAAAACAGCTGGCCCCAGCCCTGCTCTTCCGGTGCCTTGTCGGGGGCCTTGACCCAGGTGCTGGCGACCACGAACTGGAAGCCGAGCACGATCACGGCGGCGACAAGGGCGACGATCGACAGAGTGCTCTCCAGTTTGCCGGCGCTTTCTTCCTCTTCCTCGACTTCATCGTCCGGCAGCACCGCGGGCATGGCCAGCGGCGACACGGCGGCGGCCGGGGCGCTCGGCGACTGGAGAGGCACGGTGGCCTTCGGCAGCGCGATCGTCGCACCGGGGGCCGCAACGACGGCCGCGGGAGCCGGAACGGCACCGGGAAGCGTCGGGGAACCGGCCGGACGCAGCGGGATCGTCGGCGCGGGAGCCGGCGGACGCGGCGCGCCGCCCGGCACGGTGGCGGTCGGCGGCAGCACCGGAGCCGCAGGGGCGACCGGCGCACCGGGTGCGGTCGGAGCACCCGCAGGACGCAGCGGGATCGTCGGCGCGGGGGCCGGCGGACGCGGCGCGCCACCGGCGGTCGGCGGCAGGACCGGGGCCGCGGGGGCCACCGGCGCACCTGGCACGGACGGAGCGCCCGGCGGGCGCAGCGGAATCGTCGGCGCGGGAGCGGGTGGACGCGGCGCGCCACCGGCGATCGGCGGCATCGCCGGCGCCGGCGGGCGAACCGGAGCCGCCGCGGTCGGCGCGGGAGGAACCGTTCCGAGCGGAACCGTCGGCGGGGCGTCCGCCGCCTTGAGGGTCACGCGGACGGTTTCCTTTTTCAGCGGAATGCTGGCCGTCTGCTTCGACGGGCCGGGTGGGTTTTCGTTCTCGCTCATGCGCAAAGGGTTTGAAATTGAGGCGACCACTAAGGCGAAGCGCTCCGAGGCTGTCAAACCCCCATCTTGGCACTTTCCGCATTTGCCCCCCGCCGCGGCCCAACTTGGCACTTGGAAGCGAGCCCCCCGCGGCGCAATCTCCCGCCCCGCCACCATGTCCGCCGAAAAGACCGCCATCACGCCCACCCGCGCCCAAGATTTCCCCGAGTGGTACCAGCAAGTCGTCCGCGCCGCCGATCTTGCCGAAAATTCCGAAACCCGCGGGTGCATGGTCATCAAGCCGTGGGGCTATGGCATCTGGGAGCTGATCCAACAGCAGCTCGACCGCCGCTTCAAGGAGACCGGTCACCAGAACGCGTATTTCCCGCTGCTCATCCCGCTTTCCTATCTGGAAAAGGAAGCCGAGCACGCCGAGGGCTTCGCCACCGAGTGCGCGGTCGTCACCCACCACCGCCTCGAGGCGGTCAAGGACGAGGTGACCGGCAAGACCAAGATGATCCCGACCGGCGAGCTCGCCGAGCCGTACGTCATCCGTCCGACCTCCGAAACGATCATCGGCGCCGCCTTCGCCCGCTGGGTGCAGTCGTACCGCGACCTGCCGTTGCTCATCAACCAGTGGGCGAACGTGATGCGCTGGGAAATGCGTCCGCGACTGTTCCTCCGCACCGCCGAGTTCCTCTGGCAGGAAGGCCACACCGCCCACGAGACCAAGGAGGAGGCGATCGCCGAAACCCGCCAGATGCACCGCGTCTACGAGGAATTCCTCCGCGACCACCTCGCCATTCCGGTCGTCCCGGGCGAAAAGACCGAGAACGAACGCTTCCCCGGCGCCGACATGACCCTCACCGTCGAGGCCATGGTCCAGGACCGCAAGGCGATCCAGGCCGGCACCTCGCACTACCTCGGCCAGAATTTCTCCAAGGCCCAGAACATCTCGTTCACCGGCCGCGACGGCACCATCCAGCACGCCCACACCACCTCGTGGGGCGTCTCCACCCGCCTGATCGGCACCCTGATCATGGCACACTCCGACGACGACGGCCTCGTCTGTCCGCCGCGCGTCGCCCCGCAGCAGATCGTCATCATCCCGGTCACGCCGAAGGCCGACACCCGCGACGCCGTGATCGCCTCCTGCCAGGCGCTCGCCAAAACTCTCCGTAACCAGACGTTCCATGGCGAACCGCTGCGCGTCCACGTCGACACCCGCGACCTCCAGGGCGGCGCGAAGAAATGGGAGTGGGTCAAGAAGGGCGCGCCGATCCGCATCGAGATCGGCCCGCGCGACATCGAAACGCGCAAGCTCTGCCTCCAGCGCCGCGACCAGCCGGTGACCGCCAAGGAATTCATCGACAAGGAGGACTTCCTCCAGCGCGCGACCGAGGTTCTCCAGGATCTCCACAACCACCTGCTGGCGACGGCAACGGCGTTCCGCGACGCCAACATCACGCCTTGCGGCTCGATCGACGCCTTCCACGCCCAGTGGGCGCTGGAAAACCCCGGCTGGCTGATCACGCCGTGGGCAGGTTCGCCCGAGGAGGAGGAAGCGCTTTCCAAGCAGCACAAGATCACGATCCGCTGCCTGCCGCTCGACAAACAGGACGAGCCGGAAGCGCCGTGCATTCTCACCGGCAAGCCGACCCGCTCCCGCGCCATCTGGGGCCGGAGCTACTGAACACGCTGGAACAGAACGAAATCTCGCGGGCGGATCTCCGGATCCGCCCGTTTCGTTTGCGCAGGATCCCATCGCCCTCGGGCGAGCGGGAACGCGCTTTCAGCCGGCGTTGGCGGCGTCGACCGACTGCAATTCGTCGAGCGTACGCTCGCATTCCCGCAGTTGGAACGCGATCACCGCGGCATCCTCGGGATAAAGTCCGACCGGGTAGTCGTTCAGGATGTCGCGGTAGGCTTTGATCGTGGCGCGCTCGGCGCGCCGCATGCCCTCCACCACCGCGGTGCCTTCACCGGGCGAGAGGCCGTCGCGCCACTCCAGCCACTTGCGGTGTAGCGCTCCGACCAGCGACCCGGAATCCGCCGGTTCCTCCACGCCGTGCCGTCGCAGCAAAGTCTGGAGGGCGGCGGCGAAGCCAGCCCGCTGGTGGGAGCGCCTGAGCCATCTCGCCTGTAGTAGCGCGGAGGTTTCCCGCGCCGAGGCGGCACGGAAATTCTCCTCGGCATCCCGGCAGATCCGGATCAAGTCACCCAGCAGGTGCTCGACCCGGCGCTCGGTTGCCTCGCCCGGCGGCATCGCCACGGGCGAAAGTGCGTCGACGGCGGTCATGGCTTGGCGGGATCAGCGGCTGGCACGGTTCGCCGTGCGCTCGATTGCGTTGCCCGCGGATTCCACGTCGTTGCCGAAGCCTTTGACGGTGGAGCACGAAGGAAACGCGGTTACGACCGCTCCGGCGAGCATGGCCCAGCGGAGCACGATATGCGGATTCGTTTTCATGGCGGGATGGCCGTCCCGGTCAACGGTCGAGCGGCGGATGCGAGATGGCGTGCATCAGGGCCAGATAGTTGATCAGACCCGGCTTTTCCGGCTCATGGCTCGTCGTGCGGGTGGCGGTGGAGGTTTTTTTCATGGTTTTGCAGAGGGTTCGCGAAACCCGGTCGGCGGATTTCATCCCTCTCCTGTGCAGTTTTCAGGCCATCGGGAAAATCGTGCCATAACCCCCTGAAATCAAGGGATGTTCCGCCCATTCGCCCGCCGCCTAGATTCTTTCCCGTCATGCGAAACGCAACGCCTGCCTGCATTTTCCCGCCCCGGGATCGCCTATTGATCTCGAATTCCGGCCGTGGCATGCTTCCGTTAGTTTCGGGAACGATCCGGGAATAAAATCCGTGCCCGGCCGCTCCCACGACTGTTGTTGTTACCGGATGAAATCCCGCGCGCTCATCGCCCTGCTCCTTTTGTTCCTGTGGACGCTCGTCCCCGGGATCAGCGCGGCATGCGGCGGCGCGCGCGCGGGCGAGACTTGCCGGACCCACATGTCCTGCGAGTGCTGCGAGAATAAGCCGTGCCTCTGCGAAGGCGAGGCCCCGACCAAGGACGAGCGACCGTTCGCCGCGCCGCAGGCCGATTTGAAGCTGCCCATGTTGCAGCCGAACGAACCGCTGTGGGACGGCGTCGCGATCGCGACACCGATCGCGACGCGGGCGGACTCCGCACCGGCCCCCGCAGCCGCCAACGCGCCCGGCAATGTCCAGGCGCGCTTCTGCACCTTCTTGTTATGAGCCACCGCCTTGCCCAGGCGAATTGTGCCCGCGCATCCCGTTGAGAGCGCCGCGGGCGGATGATGGATCGTCGCATCCACCTCATTGGCTCATTTATGAAATCCTTCCTGTTGCTTTGCGGCGGCCTGTTGTTGGCAGCCCCCCACGCCCGTGCGGACTCCGCGCGCGAGCTCACCGAATCCTACCTCGCCGACCTCCGGCAGCGTGCCGTCCGCGCCCACCCGTCGGTCGCCGCCGCCCGTTCACGCGCCGACGCCGCCACCGCCGGCATCCGCGCCGTCCGCCTGTGGGACGACCCCGAACTCGGCCTCGGAGTGAAGGCCGCCGACCGCATGATGCGCGAGGACGACGGCGACCTGCGCCTCAGCCTCAGCCAGAAACTGCCGCGCCCGTCGGTCTACCGCGCCGAACGCGCGATGGCCGCGGCGGAAGCGGCGGCGAAACAAGCGGACACCCGCGACGCCGCGCTGATGACCGGCCGCGAGGCCGCCACCGCCGCCATCGAGCTCGCGCTCGCCGACGAGGTGGTCGCCGTGCAAGCCGCCCAGCTCGACTGGTCCGGCAAGATGCTCGCCAACGCCAAGGCGAAGGCGCTCGACCCGACCGGTAACGCGATCGAAAGCCTGCGGCTGGAAGGCGAGCTCGCCCGCGACCGCCAGATGCTCGACTCCGCCCGCCGCACCCGCACCGGCCTCGCCCGCCGGCTCAACGTGATCCTCGGCCAGGCACTCGACTCGCCCTGGCCCGAGCTCCGTTTGCCCGGCCGCGCCGGTCCGACGCCGGTCGCCGCGGGCGAGGTCGCCCGCCTCCGCCGCAGCAATCCGTCCTACCTCGCCAAGCTTCGGGAAACCGACGCCGCGGCCGCCGGCGGCGACGTTGCCCGCGCCATGCGCAAGCCGGAGTTCATGATCGAGGCGGAAACCAACTGGTGGTCCGGCGGCGGCGAATACCGCGACACGATGATCGGCCTGAAAATGACCCTCCCGTGGTTCAACGAGCCGGTTTACCGCGCGAAGATCGATCAAGCCGACCGCCTGACCGACGCCGCCGCGGCCGATGCCGAGGCGTTGAAACGCGAGCTCGCCGGCAAGGTCGTCGCCTCCGTCACCGAAGCGGAAAATGCCGCCCGCGAGGCCCGCGCGATCGAAAACGACGTGCTGCCCGCGATGGAAAAAGCCGCCACCGCCACCGAGTCCGCCTGGATCGGCTCGCAGGCGATGCTGACCGAGGTGCTGGAAGCCCGACGCGCGCTGCTCGCCACCCGCCTCGAACAACGCCGCTCGGTCGCCGCCCAGCGCGCCGCCCTCGAAGAACTCGAAACCCTGGTTCCCCGCCAACGCTGAACCGCCATGAAACCTTTCCCGACCATCCTGCTCACCCTCGCCCTCGCCGTGCCCGCCACCTGGTGGGCGACCCGCCAATTCGCCCCGACCCACGCCACCGCCCCGGCAGCCGCGGGCAAAAAGGTGCTCTACTACCAGAGCCCGATGCACCCGTGGATCAAATCGGACAAACCCGGCCGCTGCACGATCTGCGGCATGGAATTGACGCCGATCTACGAAGGCGAGGAAGCGATGCAAACCGGCGTGCACGTCCTGCCGCTCAGCCCCGCCACCCAGCGCGCACTCAACGTCGAAACCGCCAGGGCGGAAACCGTGCCACTCGACCGCGAACTGCGCGTCGCCGGCATGATCGACGACGACGACACACGCCACCGCATCCTCTCCGCCTACGTCGACGGGCGAATCGACAAACTGCACGTCAACTACGTCGGCGCGGAAGTCATCGCCGGCCAACCGCTCGCGGAGTTTTACAGCCCGATGTTGTTACAAACCGCCCGCGAATACCGCGCGCTGACGGGCGAACTGAAGCGCGCCGCGGCGATCCGCCTGCGGCAGATGGGCCTCAACGACGCACAAATCGCCGAGCTCGAAACCCAGCCCGCCGACCGCCTCACCGTCCGGCTGCTCGCGCCGCTGACCGGCACCGTCGTCGAGCGCAAGATCTACGAAGGCCAGTACGTGAAGGAGGGCGATCCGTTGTTCGAAATCGCCGATTTCTCCACGATGTGGTTCCTTTTCGACGCCTACGAAAACGACCTGCCCTGGTTGAAAACCGGTCAGGAGGTCGAAGTAATCGCCCCCGCCCTACCGGGCAAATCGTTCACGGGCAAAGTCACCTTCATCAACCCGAACCTCGACGACGCCACGCGCTCGGCCAAGGTACGCGTCGAGCTGCCGAACCCGCTCGTCGAGGGCAAGCGCGAGCTGCTGCACAAGCTCTACGCCGAAGCCCGGGTGAAGCTCGAATCGCCCGCCGTGCTCTCGATCCCGCGCACCGCCGTGATCGAGGCCGGGCCGCGCGCGATCGTGTTCGTCGGTCAGGGCGAGGGCGCGTTCGAACGCCGGGAAATCCAGGTCGGACGCAAGGGCGCGACGCGCGTCGAAGTGCTCGCCGGATTGCAGGCGGGCGACACCGTCGTGACCTCCGGCAACCTGCTGATGGACGGCCAGGCCGAGCTCAGCGGAGTGCCCGCCAAACCCGCACCAATGAAGGGGCCGGACGAATCCGCCCGCCCGGCGATCGATGCATTCTTGAAAACCGCCGACGCGCTGGCTGCGGCATTGGCGAAAGACGATCTCGCCGCCTTCAATCAAGCGGGCGAACACGTCATGCACGTCACCGGCGATCTCGTCGCCGCGCTGCAAGGCCGCCCCGAACTCGCGGAAAAACTCGCGGCGTTGGAAAAGGCGCAGCATTTCCACGGTTCGCCCGACCTCAAAGCCGCGCGGAAGCAATTTTACGCCTTCTCCACCGCCGCGGTGAACTTGCTCGCGCCGATGCGCCGTTCGCCCGGCACGCCGGAATTCCAGATCTGGCGCTGCCCGATGGTCGATGAAGCCGTGCCCGGCGCGTCGAAAAAGACCGACTGGATCCAGACCGGCAAACGCCCGGTCGGCAACCCGTTCTTCGGCAAGGGGATGCTGGATTGCGGCGAGGAAATCCAACCCTGAACACGACCATGATCGCACGCATCATCGAATGGTCGCTGAGGAACCGCTTCCTCGTCTTCGCCGCGACCCTGCTGCTCATCGCCTTCGGCATCCGCGCGGTCTACACCACGCCGGTCGACGCCATCCCCGACCTCACCGAAAACCAGGTCATCGTCTACGCCGACTGGATGGGCCGCAGCCCGCAGGAGGTCGAGGACCAGGTGACCTTCCCGCTGACCACCGGCTTGCAAGGGCTCGCCGGGGTGAAAGACGTGCGCGCCACGTCGATGTTCGGTTTCTCGCTGGTCTCGGTCATCTTCCACGACGACACCGACCTGTATTTCGCCCGCACCCGCGTGCTCGAACGGCTGAACTACCTGCAGGCGCAGATGCCCGCGGGCGTCGCTCCGCAGCTCGGCCCCGACGCCACCGGCCTCGGCTGGGTTTACCAATACTACCTCGACGTCGACCCGGCGAAGGCGCCCCACGGCGGCTACGACCTCGCCCGTCTGCGCTCGATCCAGGATTGGAACATCCGCTACCAGCTCGCCAGCGTGCAGGGCGTGGCCGAGGTCGCTAGCATCGGCGGTTTCGTGAAGCAGTATCAAATCGAGCTGTCTTCCACGAAGATGCGCGCGGCCGGCGTGATGCTCGGCGACGTGATGAACGCCGTGCGCGACGCCAATCTCAACGTCGGCGGCAAGGCGGTGGAGGAAAACGGCGCCGAGTTCGTGCTGCGCGGCATCGGCCTGGTGCAACACCCGGAGGACCTTGAGCTCATCGCGCTGAAGTCGCGCGCCGGCACGCCGATTTACTTGAAGGACATCGCCACCGTGCAGATCGGCGGGGATTTCCGCCGCGGCGCGCTCGACATCGCGGGCAAGGAGGCCGTCGGCGGCACCATCGTCATGCGCACCGGCGAGAACGCCAAGGACGTGATCGCCCGCGTGAAGGACAAGGTCGAGGAGATCAACCGCTCTCTGCCTCCTGGCATCGCGATCAAGCCGTTCTACGACCGCAGCACGCTGATCGAGCGCACGATCGACACGCTCAAGCACGCGCTGCTGGAGGAGGTCGTGCTGGTGACCCTCGCCCACATCCTGTTTCTCTGGCACTTCCGCAGCATCCTGATCGTCACCCTGCCGCTGCCGGTTTCGATCCTCGTTTCCTTCCTGCTGATGAAGGAAACCGGCATCACCAGCAACATCATGTCGCTCACCGGCATCGCCATCGCCATCGGCGTGCTGGTCGACGCCGCGATCGTGGTGACCGAAAACGTGATCCGCCACTGCGAGCTGGCGGAGGACAAGAAAGGCGGCCGATTGACGCCGGAGGAAACCTGGCACGTCACGCTCGAAGCCTGCAAACAGGTCGGCCGCCCGATCTTCTTCGCCATGGCGATCATCATCCTCGCCTTCGTGCCGGTGTTCGCCCTCGCCGGGCAGGAGGGCAAATTGTTCCACCCGCTCGCCTGGACCAAGACCTTCGCGATGATCGGCTCGACGCTGCTCGCCGTCACGCTCGTGCCGGTGCTGTGCAGCCTGCTGGTGCGCGGGCCGTTCCACCGCGAGGAGCACAACGTCGTGATGCGCTTCCTGCTGAAGCTCTACGACCCCGCGCTGCGCTGGGCGCTGGAGCACCGGAAGCTGGTGATGGGCTCCGCCGCGCTGCTGCTCGCATCCGCCCTGCTAGTCGCTTTCGGCCTGCCGCAGCCGGCCTTGCAGAAACTGCGCGAGCGCGGCTGGCACCGCGCCGCCGACCTGGTGCAGGGCTTCGGCCGCGAGTTCATGCCGCCGCTCAACGAAGGCGGCCTGCTCTACATGCCCGTGCTGCTGCCGCAGACCGGCCTGACCGAAATCCAGCGCGTGATGGCGTGGCAGGACCGCGTGATCGCCGAGACGCCCGAGATCGAAACCGTCGCCGGCAAGCTCGGCCGCTTCGAGACGCCGACCGATCCCGCGCCGATCGAAATGCTGGAAACCACCATCACCCTGAAGCCCGAGTTCATCCCGGACGGCTGGTTCCGCATGAAGCGCAACCCGGCGTGGCGCGACGGCATGACCGTCGAGAAGATCAAGGCCGAGCTCACCGCCAAAATGAAGCAGGTCCCCGGCTACGTGCCCGCCTTCCTGCAGCCGATCGAAAACCGCATCCTGATGCTCTACACCGGCATCCGCGCCCAGGTCGGCATCAAGATCTTCGGCGACTCGCTGGCCGATGTGCAACGCAAGGCGCTCGAAATCGAAAAGGTTGTCCGCGAAATCCCCGGCGCCACCGGCGTTTCCGCCTCGCGCGTGCAGGGCAAACCCTACGTCAACATCGCCATCGACCGCCGCGCGATGGCCCGCTACGGCCTCAGCGCCAAGGACGTGCTCGAGGCGGTCGAGCTCGGCATCGGCGGGGCGAACGTCGGCTTCACCATCGAAGGCCGCGAACGCTACCCGATACAGATCCGCCTCGAACGCGACGAGCGCGACGACCTGGAAAAACTCGGTCGCATCCTGATCGCGTCGAAAAGCGCCGCGATGACCGAACCGGGCGAAGCGATGAAGCAACCCGCCCAGGTCCCGCTCGCGATGGTCGCCAAGATCACCCGCGAGATCGGCGCGAACGAGATCGCCAGCGAGAACGGCCGACTGCGCTCGTTCGTCCAGGTCAACGTCGACGGCCGCGACCTCGGCAGCTTCGTCGCCGAAGTCGAGTCCCGACTCAAGACGCTCGACCGCGAGGGCATGAGCTGGCAGCTCAGCGGTGAATACGAGAACCAGCGGCGTTTCACCCGCACCATGGTCGTCGTCTTCCCCGTCGTGCTGCTGATCATCTTCGTGATGCTCTACCTCGTCTACCACAGCGCGCTGGAAGCCGCCCACGTGATGCTCGCCGTGCCCTTCGCCCTCAGCGGCGGCGTGTTCCTGCAGAAACTCCTCGGCTACCACTTCAACGGCGCGGTCTGGGTCGGCTACATCGCCTTGTTCGGCACCGCCGTGCAAACCGGCGTGGTGATGGTCGTCTACCTGGAGGAAACCGTGAAAAAGCGCATGGCCGAGCTCGGCGACGCCTTCGGCTTCGACGACCTCAAGCAGGCGGTGATCGACGGCGCCCGCCTGCGGCTCCGCCCGAAGGTCATGACCGTCGCCACCATCGTCGCCAGCCTGCTGCCGATCCTCTGGAGCCACCGCCAGGGCTCGGAGGTGATGAAGCCGCTCGCCACCCCGGTGATCGGCGGCATGATTTCCAGCCTGCTGCACATCCTCATCGTCACCCCGGTGATCTTCCTCTGGCTCAGGAAACGGCAGCTTGATCGGCGAATTCCCCACTAGAGAAAATCCATTTTCTCGCCGATGCTGTCCGTTGCGCCCGTGTCGGGCGCGCGACCTCCGTCATCCACTCCACACCATGAAAACCAAACTGATCCTGATGACCGCCCTGCTCGGGCTGGCACTCGCCTCACCGCCCCTCCGGGCCGAGGAACACCCGCACACGCACCCCGCCGCCGACGCCAAGGCCGAAGACAAAGACAAAGCCGAAGCCAAGCTCGCCGGCTACACCGACGTTTCGACCGCCCTTTACAAGGACGACCTCGACGCCGCGAAGAAAGCCGCGGCCGAAGCCTCCAAGCAAACCAAGGACGAGAAAGCCGCGAAGCACTACCAGGGCATCGCCGACAGCAAGTCGCTCGATGAGGCGCGCAAGCACTTCAAGGAGCTCAGCGACCTGTTGATCCCCGACGGCAAGATGTGCGGCATGCACGAGATGTACTGCCCGCACTACAAGATGAAGTGGCTGCAAAAGTCCGCCGACGAGGTCCAGAACCCTTACGCCGGCAAGGAAATGCCCCACTGCGGCAAGGAAGTGAAATAGCCCGAAACCGGGAAGAGCGGATGCCGCCACCCGCTCCGACCGCCGAATCCCCACGGCCATCCGGACCACCGGATGGCCGTTTTTGCTACCTGGGACGGATCTTAATCCTGTTAGAATGACACGATTTTCACTGACAAAACCGTCACCGTGAAGACAAGAGGACGCCCGCGTCACGAAATGTTCATGATTCCATGGTTCCCATGACGAGGTTGTTTCGACTCAAAATCATGAGACTGGCACGAACCGAGCTGCTAGACACAACTTTTCCAACCCCGAACCGTCCTCATAACCCGATGACATCCATCGCCCGCACACTCGCCCGGCTGCTGGCGGTCGCCCCACTGGTGACCGCTCTGCACGCCGCTCAGGAACCCGCCTCCCCGGCGCAATTCCCCGTCCCGCTCAGCCCGGACCTGCCCTACGACGTCAACGTCGAGCAGCTCCGCTCGCTCAGCGAGACGCCGCAGCAGCCGAAGCCGCCGTTCACCATCCCGGGCGACAACATTCCGTCCGCCCAGCGCCTGTTCGACATCTTCGCCTGGCAGTCGTTCCTCGCGCTGAACTGGCCGGCCAAGCCGGACGGCGCGCCGGACAAGGACAAGACGCTGGCCGACTCCGCCGCCCCGCGCGTGTGGGAGGGCTTCACCGAGATCAGCCAGGTGTTCCGCGAGAATGGCGCTCCGCCCGCCCCTTGGAAAGCAGCCGTCGAAGCGAGTTGGAAGAACCGCACGTTCTGGATGCACGGGATGGGCGAGGGAACGCCGCCCGACGAGCCGAACAAGCCGGGCGGCATCAACCCGCCGCTGCTCGACGAGAGCCTCCAGGCCTTCACCGGCCCGATGATCGACCAGCAGGGCAAATGGGTCCGCTACCAGGTCGCCCTCAACCAGGTGGAGTATGACTACCTCGTTGAGAACAAGTTGTACAACCTCGAAGGCCAGGCCGCGTTCACCGCGAAGCAGCAGATCGATTTCCCCGCCAACCACGGCACGGCCAAGCACGGGGCGATGGAAATCAAGATGGCGTGGAAGCAGATGAGCGAGCAGGACGACCGCGCGCGCTTCTTCGTCCGCCACGCCAAGGTGATCCCGCTCACGGGCAAACCCTACGAAGCCGACTTCGGTCTCGTCGGCATGCACATCTCCGTCCGCACCGAATCCTCGCCGACGTGGATCTGGGCGACCTTTGAGCACGTCGACAACGTCGCGGTCAACGACCTGGAGAAGAACTCGAAGGGCAAGCCGCTGCGCCCGACCTTCTTCAACCCCGACAACCCCGCCAAGCCGGTGAACATCCTCGCGCCAAAAAACGCGGCCCCGGTGAAGCAGTACAACGGCGGGGAGGCATTCACCAGCTGGGATGAATCGAAGACCACCGATCCGACCCAGACGCTGATGGTGCTGCCGGTGGCGAAAGCGACCAACGCGCTCAATACCGAGGTGCAGGGGCTGCTCAAGGGCCTCGGCTCGGTGTTCCAATACTACGAGCTGATCGGCACCCAGTGGCCGGCCGCGCCGTCGTTCCCGGCCTTCCCGAACGGCGTCGCCACCCAGCCAGATGGCCGCCTGCTGCCGTCTTCGACCGAGAGCATCCTGTTCAAAATCCCGGGCAAGGTCGTGCCGGTGCACCTCGTCAACACGACCATGGAAACGTTCTTCCAGAACGGCAACCAACCGGCCGGGCCGCTCGCCGAGGACGACCGCCTGCCTCCGGGCCTGCTGGCCAACCCGGCCACCGTGTTCGCCACCGAAAGCTGCGCCGGCTGCCACTTCTCCGCCGGTGCCTGCATCGCCTTCAAGAAGGACAACAACGGCAAGTTCCTGGTGCAGCAGATCGACGGCAAAAACTACCGCATCCCGATCTTCGGCAAAAACGCCGTGCGCGGCATGAACGGCAACGCCGATTACAGCTGGCTGCTCCAGCTCCGCGCCCAGTCGGCCCCGTACGAAGGCGCCGACGTCAGCCAGCTCAGCGACTACCTCATCGCCCCGGCCCAGAAAGTCTGCCCGGCCAACACCCAGTCCTTCATCACCCCGGCGCAGTAAGCCCGGTCCGGAAACATCTCCTTTCTCCACATGAACTTCCCCTTCGTGCCCGTCAACGGCTTCACCCCGAACAATCCGGGCTGGAGCAACGTGGGCAACATCGACAGCTGGTCCGCCGATTCCACCGGCCGGAATTTCACCTTCGTCTTCGGCTCGCGCTCGCTGGTGCTCCAGCAGCTCGGCCCGACGGCGTTCCGCCTGCGCTTCAACCCGGCGTCCGGCGCGACCTACAACGCCGAAACGTCCACCGCGGTGGTCAACCGCGACCTCGGCTTGGCGAGCTTGCAAGCGTCGCACAGCCAGCCGTCGGCCAGCCAGCTCGTGATCGAAACGGGCGCGCTGACGATCAACGTCGGTCTCGCGCCGTTCGCGGTGCAGGTGTTCCGCAACGGCCAGCTCATCCACCAGGACGCGCCCGGCCAGGGCGTGCTCTACATTCCCGGCCAGGAAGTCATCGCCGTGATGAAGACCACGCCGCCCGGCGCGGGATACTTCGGCCTCGGCGAAAAGGCGGGCAGCCAGCTCGCGAAGAACAACTTCACCTTCACGTTCTTCAACTTCGACAACTTCACCTACAACGGCCCGTCGCTCGGCGATCCCGGCCCGCTCAACCCGACCGAGCCCCTGTATTGCTCGATCCCGGTGCTGGTCGAAAACAACCCGTTCCCGTCCGGCGCTTTCTCCGGCTCGCCGTTCGCCACCGGCGTGTTCCTCGACAACCCGGCGCAGACCTACGCGAACGTGTCGTCGAACGACTACTCGGACATGTCCGGGAAATACTACGTCGGTTCGCTCTACAACGAGCTCGACTACTACTTCTTCGCCGGCGACGCCGTGCCCGACATCCTCGAGCAATACACCACGCTCACCGGTCGCGCGCCGATGCCGCCGCGCTATGCTTTCGGCCTGCATCAGGGCGCCTATGGCTACTACGACCGCTACAAGCTCGCCGCGGCCGCGAACTCGTACCGCGCCGCCCGGATCCCCTGCGACGGCCTGCACATCGACGTCGACTTCCAAGACAACTACCGGACCTTCACGCACAGCGAGGAGAAATTTCCGAACGTCCAGGAGCTCTTCAACGACCTCCACGGGATCGGCTTCAAGATGAGCACCAACATCACGCCGATCATCACCACCAACGAGCTGAACCAGGAGGGTGTCCGCGCCCCCTACGCGCAGCGCGAGGCGTTGATCGACGCGAACGCGCTCATTTACAACACGCGCTTCGACGCGGGCGAATCGCCGGCCCTTTACCAAGGTGGCGTGAACTACGGCAATAACCGCGGCAACAACCCGTATCCGTCGCCGCCGCTCCAGCCGAACCGCGACGGCATCACGCCGCTCACCGCGCCGGGCAACTACCCGGACTTCGGTCTCGCCTCGGTCCGCGAAGCATGGGGCGAGCAATACCAGCACCTGCTCCAGGACGTCGGCCTCGACATGATCTGGCAGGACATGACCTGCCCCGCGATCGATCCGAACCTGCCGCCGGACACCGTGTACTACAAAACGTTCCCGCAGGACCTGATGATGGCGCAGGAGTCGACGGCCGCCGACGGCACGGTGACGGTGGACTACCTGCCGAACGCGCAGCTCCACAATTCCTACGTCAACAACCTGCTCAGCGCGACGTGGAACGGCATCAACGCGCTGGAGCCGACGCGCCGCAACTTCATCATTGCCCGCGGTGGCTACGCCGGCATGCAACGCTACGCAGGCCTGTGGACGGGAGACTCCGCCTCGAGCTGGGATTTCCTCAGCATCAACATCCCCGAAGTGCTCAACCTCGGGATGTCGGGAGTGCCGATCAGCGGCTGCGACATCGGCGGCTTCGCGACCGGCTCGGGCACCACCACGCAATCGAGCGTGGTCGGCGGATCGATCGTCGGCGGCATCACGAACTACGAGCTGCTCACCCGCTGGATGCAGCTCGGCGCGTTCCTACCGTGGTACCGCAACCACTACGACGGCTACAACAAGCAGTTCCAGGAACCCTTCGCCTACGGCGAGCCGGTGCCGACGAACTGCCGAAAATACGTCGAGCTGCGCTACCGCATGATGCAGGTCCAATACGACGCGATGTACCAGTGGACGCAAAACGGCCTGCCGATCGCCCGCCCGCTGTTCCTCAACGACCCGCAGGACGCCGGAGTTTACGGCCATTTGAACGACCAGTTCTTCGTCGGCGGCGACTTCCTCGTCGCGCCGATCGTCACGCAGCACATCACCGCCAACCCGCCGACCGAACCGGTGCGCGGCGTTTACCTTCCGGCGGGTAGTGATTGGTATGCCTTCATGGACAACACCGCGCCGCTCGTCGCCGCGGTTCCGGGCGGCACCTATATCAGCAACTATTACGCCGACCTCACCCTGGTGCCGATCTACATCCGGGCCGGCGCGATCCTGCCCTTCAACAACCTGGAGCAATGGGTCGGCCAGCTTCCGGAGAACCCGCTGACGATCAACTGCTACCCCGGCCCCGACCGCTGGACCGATGGCGCCGCTTACGAGCTCTATCAGGACGACGGCATCAGCGTCCAAGCCGCCAGCGGCAGCTATCGCCTCTCGCGGATTTATCAGCAAACGCTGAACAACAACGGCTCGGTGCAACGCCAGATCCGGATCGCCCGGGTGACCGACGCCTACACACCGCCCGCTCCGTTCATCTACCTCGCCATCCTCGGCAGCATTTCGAGCGCCAATCAAGTCACCCGCGACGGCACCACGCTGCCGAATGTCGGCGATCCTGATTCGCTTGAAGCCGCCACCGCCGACGCGTGGTATTGGAACGAGTCCATCAACATCGTCTTCGTCAAAATCTTCGACAACCGCCCCGACACCACCGTCGTCGCCGCCTACTGACCCCATCCGCCATGAACCTTCGACAAAACCAAGGCCTCCGGCCGCAAATCACGTTCACCGCGGACTTTCACGAACTGGTGCAGGGCGATCTCGTGCCGGGACCGTGCCTGCTCCGCTACAATCCGCTCCGTTTGATCTCCGCGGAGGAAGCGGACGACCACGACCACGAAATCCACGCTCACCTGCGTTTCCATCCTTCCGGTCAGACCTGGGAAGGCACGCTGGTATTGGAAGACGGCGCTCCCGTCGCCGATCTCGCCCACGCCCGCGGCCAGAACTTCGTGCTCAAATCCACCTTCGAAATCCCGGCTGGCACCGATGAAATCGAAGCCTGGTTCTCCTGCACCCACGAGGACGGCTACACGCACTGGGACAGCAACGGCGGCAAGAACCACTGGCTGCGTTTCAGCCTGCACGACATCAAGGAACAGCAAGCCGTCGTCCGCCCGCCGGACAAACGGAACCCCGCGCAGTCGTCGCTCGAACTCGACGTCACCACCGTCCCGCAGGTCCACACGCTGACGCTCCGCTGGCGCCTGCCCGCCTTCCAGGACCGCCCGCGCGTGGAAACGCCGCTGGTCGTCACCGGCGAAACCGCCGAGGGCAAACGCTGGGCCTCGCCCGCCGAAGGGATCTTCGTGCCGGTCGGCGCGGTCGCCGCCTACGACCTCGTCTACTTCATCGGCGACCGCAAGTTCACCGACGACAACCAGGGCCGCTGGTATCTGTCCGAGTGACCGGTTGATGACCTCCTACGAATAACGGCCCGCCGGGAAACCGGCGGGCCGTTTGCTTTTCAAACGTAGCCGCATTGGAAACAATGCGGGCGGTGAGTCGCCCTTCATGAAGGGCCAAACATTTAGTGATCACATGATCTTCTCGAACCATAACCACTCCCAAACTCCCCGGCGGCACGGTCCATGAACTGCCGGCGGACTTCCGACACGCCCTCGAAGCCGATGCGGACGCCCCGCGCCTGTGGCAGGACTTCACGCCCCTGGCGCGGAACGAGTGGATCTGTTGGATCACCTCGGCCAAGAAAGACGAAACCCGGCAACGCCGCATCGAGGTCGGCCTCGACAAGATGCGCAAGGGCCTTCGCCGGCCGTGCTGTTGGCCCGGTTGCCCGCACCGCTGAGCGGCGACCGCTTCCGCGACCAACCGGAAATCCTGGCCGAATGGCGCACCGCCGCCCGCGTCCACCGCACCGCGCGCTGCACGGCGGCGGAAACGCCCGCGCCGGTCACCTGATTCCGCCCCCTTCCCAAGCCGACACCTCGTTCGGGGTGTCGGCTTTTTTGTCGCGAGCATAGCATCGTTGTTTTGTAGCGCACTACAGATCAACGACTTGCAGGATTTTCAAATTGACCCGAGCAGCGACTGTTTCTAGTTTTTTGACGAAGTGAAGCCTCACAATATGAACAGAGAAGTAATCGAAGTGGCCATTCCGAAAGGAATTCACACGGATATCCTCCGGTGCTTCAGGGAATCTCTTCAACAATGGAGCCCACAATCAGAATGGCGTTTCACAGACAATCCATCCATCTCCAGACCAAAGATCACGGATCATCAGATAGATGCAGATCGCGCTCAGAGCCTTGATCCCACGGGATCGGCAGCGGGCCGAAATGAAGAGATACATGCCCAGCTGAGTAAAAAATGGGCACGTGCTTTGACACCCCCTAGGGTGATCTTTCGAAAAAGGATCTTAGCAGACCCCGGCTGCCGCTTCAGCGAGACATATTGTTCAGCGTTCCCCCAAAAAAATGAAAGATACCATTCTTGCTCTTATCTCTAGCCGTCAGCATGTCAGCTTCACGGAGCTCACAAGGGCTATCGATGGCTTCAAAGGCGACCTGATGATGCTGCTTGGCCACGACCGAAATATCGTTCTTTGGCCTTGGTGTTCCAATGCCGGCATCGACGCCCTTGTGGAATTGTTGTCAGCAAAGCGAATCCATCTTCATCCCGCATCCGACTTCACTTACATGATCGACGGAGACTACCCGGCATTGCCGCGAGTCAATCGCCCGCCCAAAGAAGGCTACAAGGAGCCTCATTGGTTTCCGGTTTGTTTCTGCGACTACCCCCATAATCCGAAACCGAAAAAGAAGTAGCCCAGAAGTCGGGCAAGGCAGCGTTTACCACGTTTTACCGGGCGCTTAGAAAACTCGGGTAGGCCATCAGGCGGTGCTACCTACAAAAAAACGGCCCGCCGGGGAAACCGGCGGGCCGCTTTATTTGAGGATCGTTTGATCGGTCGAACCGCTTACTTGGCGGCGGCGACGACGGACGCCGTGGTGATGCCGAGTTCCTTGAACACGGTGGCACCCGGGGCGCTGATGCCGAAGCGGTCGATGCCGACCACCTGGCCGTCGAGGCCGACATACTTGTACCAAAGACCGGAAACGCCTGCTTCGATCGCGACGCGCTTGGTCACGGCCTTCGGCAGCACGCTTTCCTTGTATTCCGCGCTCTGGCGGTCGAAGCGCTCGAAGCACGGCAGCGAAACGACGCGCACGCCTTCGCCGAGTTCGGCGGCTGCGGCGACCGCGTATTGCAGCTCGGAACCGCTGGCGAGGAGGATGGTGGTGAGGGTGCCGGTTTCCTTCTTCGCGATGTAACCGCCACGGAGCACGCCGTCGCGGCGCTCTTCCACGGAGAGATCGTTCATCAGCGGGATCGCCTGGCGGGTGAGGATCAGGGCGGTCGGGCCGTCGGTGCGCTGCATCGCGGCGATGAACGCGCCGGCGGTTTCCTCGGCGTCGCCCGGGCGGATGACGTCGAGACCCGGGATCACGCGGAGGCCGCTGACGGTTTCGACCGGCTGGTGGGTCGGGCCGTCTTCACCGACGCCGACGGAGTCGTGGGTGAAGATGTAGCTGACCGGCAGCTTGGAAAGCGCGGCGAGGCGGATCGACGGGCGGAGGTAGTCGGCGAAGACCAGGAAGGTCGCGCCGCTCGCGCGGAAGATACCGTCATAGGCGATGCCGTTGCAGATCGCGCCCATGGCGTGCTCGCGGATGCCGAACCAGAGGTTGCGGCCGAGGGCGTTCGACTTCGAGAAGTCGCCGCCGTCCTTGAGGTAGTTCTTGGTGGAACCGAAGAGGTCGGCGCTGCCGGTGAGGAAATTCGGCACGGCCTTGGCCACGGCGTTGATCACGGTGGCACCGGCGGAGCGGGTCGCGTCCTTGTAGTCGGCGGCGAAGGCCGGGATCTTGGCGGAAAGGTCGGTCGGGACGGTCATCGCGACGCTCTCGGTCAGCTCGCTGGCGAGCGCCGGGTTGGCGGCGGCCCAGGCGTTGTAGGTCGCTTCCCAGGCGGCGAATTCCTTCTTCGCGGCTTCCTTTTTCTCGGCGAAGAACGCCTTCACTTCGTCGGACACGAAAAAGTGTTGGTCGGCCGGCAGACCGAGGCCCGCGCGGGCGCCGTCGATGAACTTGGCACCACCTTCACCGTGGGCCGCGGCCTTGCCGGCGACTTCCGGGATGCCCTTGCCGATGATCGTCTTGGCGATGATCACCTTCGGCTTGCCGTTGTCGTTGGCCTTCGCGTCGGCGATCGCCTTGGCGATGGCGGCGAAGTCGTGGCCGTCGATGGTCACGGCGTCCCAGTTCTGGGACTTGAAGTATTGCTCGGCGTCTTCGCCCTGGGAAACGTCGGCCATCGCGTCGAGGGTGACGTCGTTGGAGTCGTAGATGAGGACGAGGTTATCGAGACCGGCGTGGCCGGCGAAAGCGATCGCTTCTTTGGCGACGCCTTCCTGAAGGCAGCCGTCACCGTGCAGGGCGAAGATGTGCTGGTCGAAAATGACGTGCTCGGCGGTGTTGAACTTCGCCGCGGCGCGCTTGCCGGAGATCGCGAAGCCCACGGCGTTGGCGATGCCCTGGCCGAGCGGGCCGGTGGTGGCTTCGATGCCGACGGTTTCGAAGGACTCCGGATGACCCGGGGTGTGCGAGCCGAGCTGGCGGAAGCGCTTCAGCTCATCGAGCGGCAGCGCGTAGCCGGAAAGGTGCAGCCACGAGTAGATGAACATCGAACCGTGACCGGCGGAGAGGATGAAGCGGTCGCGGTTGAGCCACTTCGGCGCGTCCGGATTGTGGCGAAGCCCACCCGAATACAACACGGCGCCGATCTCGGCGCAACCGAGGGGCAGACCGAGGTGGCCGGAGGAACAAGCGTGGACGGCGTCCATGGCGAGGCCACGGGCTTGGTTGGCGGCTGCTGCGAGCAGGGTCGTGTTCATGTTGGAAATCAGTGGGTAGAAACGGGCCGAAACGTTAGGAGCCCGACCGCCTTTGACAAGCCGGGTTTGCAGCCATCCGGACCGCTCTTTTCATTGCCGGGATGAAATGCGCTCATTTTCTCATTTTTCCCCTTGCCAAACCCCGACCTCATCCGCTATTCTCCCGCCGCACCGCGACAACGACCCGTTCGTCTATCGGTTAGGACTCTAGATTTTCATTCTAGCAAGAAGGGTTCGACTCCCTTACGGGTCGCCATTTTCCGCGAAAACAAGCCGCCGCAAGCTTCACCGCTTCGGCGGCTTTTTCGTGCCGCAAAAAAGTCACAAACACCGCTTGCCAAACCGCGGGCCGGCACCCTAGGTTCCCGCCGCACCGCGACAAACGACCCGTTCGTCTATCGGTTAGGACTCCAGATTTTCATTCTGGCAAGAAGGGTTCGACTCCCTTACGGGTCGCCATTTTCCGCGAAACCAAGCCGCCGCAAGCCCCAGGGCTCCGGCGGCTTTTTCGTGCCCGGGCCGCCGGACCATTTTCCTGCGGAAAAAGCTTGTTTAGATAATGAGACGCATTCTCATTTCGTCCGCCGCCTCACCGCAGTGAACCCCTCCTCAGGCCACCCGACATGAAACCGAAGTCTCCCGCTTCCCTTCGCCCCGCGTTCACGACGCGTGAGGCGCTCGCCCTCGGCACCCTGCTCGCCGCCGCGCCGGCGATGGCCGCCGAAACCCCGGCCCCGGCCGACAAGAAAGACGAGACGAAGCCGGAAGGCGAAACGCAGAGCCTCGGCGAGCTCGTGGTCGAAGCCATTCGCGACACGCTCTACAAGCCGGAGAAGCTGCAATCGGTGAAATACACCGAGCCACTCCGCGACATCCCGCAGACGATCACCGTCGTCCCGCAGGAAGTGATCAAGGAGCAGAACGCCTCCACCCTGCGCGACGTGCTCAAGAACGTCCCGGGCATCAGCATCCAGGCGGGCGAAGGCGGCGTGCCGAACGGCGACAACATGTCGATCCGTGGTTTCAACGCCCGCACCGACCTGTTCGTCGACGGCGTCCGCGACACCGGCGGCTACACCCGCGACCCGTTCAACCTCGCGCAGGTCGAGGTCGCCAAGGGGCCCGCCTCCGCCAACAACGGTCGCGGTTCCACCGGCGGCTCGGTCAACCTCGCCAGCAAGGCGCCGACCCGCGAAGCCTTCACCGATCTTTCGGTGGGCGCTGGCAGCGATTACTACGGACGCGCCACGCTCGACTACAATCAACCGCTTGAAAACGTGCTGCCCGGCATGGGCGTGCGCTTCAACGCGATGGCACACCACAACGACGTGCCCGGCCGCGACGAGGTCGAGCAGACGCGCTACGGCCTCGCCGGCTCGCTCGTCTTCGGCCAGGGCACCGACACCCGTGTCACCCTCAGCGCCTTCCACCAGTCCGAGGACAACCAGCCCGACTACGGCATCCCCTGGGTGCCGACTACCGTCGCCGGCGCCAACGCGACCGCCAAGCAGTTCCTGAAGGCTTATGGAGACAAGCCTTCGCCGGTCCCCTACCGCAACTATTACGGCCTCGACGACCGCGACTACGAGCACATCGACACCGATGCGCTGACCGCCGCGATCGAACACGACCTCCGCGAGGGCGTGAAGGTCGTCAACACCTTCCGCGCCGGCAAGACCCGCCGCGACTCGATGATCACCGCGCCGCGCTACGGCGTGTCCGCGTCGGCGGACAACCCGCTCACCGGCAACCTCGTCATCAACCGCCAGCTCCAGGCCCGCGACAACACCGACGAGATCCTCCAGAACCAGACCAACCTCCTGATCACCGGCAAAACCGGCTCCATCGAGCACGACGCCGTGATCGGCATGGAGGCGGCGCTGCAGGACTACGACAATACGCTGCGCACCACGCCGCAGAGCGCATCGCAAGCCGACATCTTCGCCCCCAACCCGAACGATCCCTGGACCGGGAAAATCACCTGGAACGGCGACCAGCACTCGAACTCGGAAACCTTCGCCTTTTACGCGTTCGACACCCTGAAGTTCGACAAGCACTGGCAGCTCTCCGGCGGCCTGCGCTACGACTACTTCCACACCCAGTACACCACCCGCAACGCCGCGGCAGCGACGACCTTCGACGATGGCCGCTACGACAATCTGCTCAACTGGCGCGCGGCGCTGACCTACAAGCCGGTCGAGGAAGGCAGCATCTATTTCGGCTACGGCACGTCCTCCAACCCGTCGCTCGAAGGCCTGAATCTCAGCACCACTCAGATCGCGCAGGGCATCAACCAGCTCGGACCTGAAGAAAGCGAGACGATGGAACTGGGCACCAAGTGGGACCTGCTCGACAAGAAGCTCGCGGTGAGCGCCGCCTTGTTCCGCACGACCAAAACGAATGCCCGCACGACGGACGCGACCGGAACGACGGCCTTTCTCGACGGCGAACAGATCGTCCAGGGCCTCGAGCTCGGCGCCACCGGCCAATTGACAGACCGCTGGCGCGTCTTCGGCGGCTACACGTTCATGAACAGCGAGATCGAGAAGTCCAAGAACCCGATCGAAATCGGCCGCGACGTCACCAACACGCCGGAGCACAGCTTCAGCCTGTGGACGGTCTATGACCTGACCGAGAAGCTCGACGCCGGCCTCGGCGGGCAGTTCGTCGACTCCCGCTGCGCCAGCACCACCAACAACCGCGTCGCCCCGTCCTACTGGACTCTCGACGCGATGGCATCCTACGAAATCAGCAAGAACTGGCAGATCCGCGTGAACGTCTACAACCTGCTCGACCAAGACTACATCGAAAGCGTGGGCGGCGGCCACTTCGTCCCCGGCGCTACCCGCTCGGTGGTCTTTAGCACCAACTACCGCTTCTAAGCGTTTCGCGTCCGGTTGCCGCGCCCCGCTCTTCGCCAGAAGGGCGGGGTTTCTCACTTCTTCCTGATCACTAACCACTGATCACTTTTTCCCATGATCCTCTGCATCCCCGACGTCCTCACCCCCGAGCAAACCGCCGAAGCCCGCGCCCTGTTGGAAAGTGCCGAGTGGATCGACGGCAAGGCGACCGCCGGCCACCAGGCGATCCAGGTGAAGGACAACATGCAGCTCCCCGCGACCCATCCGGTCGCCCGCCAGGTCGGCGAAACCATCCTCAAGGCCTTGGCGACGAACCCCTTGTTCCAATCCGCCGCGCTGCCGCTGCATTTCCTGCCGCCGATGTTCAACCGCTACTCCGGCGGCCAGCACTTCGGCACCCACGTCGACGGCGCGATCCGCCAGATCCCCGGCACCGGCCACCGCCTCCGCACCGATCTCTCCTGCACGCTCTTTTTCGCCAACCCGGACGAGTACGAAGGCGGCGAACTGCTGATCGAGGACACCTACGGCGCGAAAAGCGTGAAGCTCCCCGCCGGCCACATGGTTCTCTACCCGTCGACCAGCCTGCACCGCGTCACGCCGGTCACCCGCGGCACCCGGCTGTGCTCGTTCTTCTGGCTGCAAAGCCTGATCCGCGACGACCAGCGGAGGTCGATGCTGTTCGACATGGATGTCGCCATCCAGCGCCTGAGCGCGGACATCCCCTCGCATCCGTCGATCGTCGCGCTCACCGGCGTCTATCACAACCTGCTCCGCCAGTGGGCGGAGATGTGAACTCGAATTTCAAATTTGAGATTTGAGATTTCAAATTCCTCAGATGCTCCACCCCACGTTTCGCCGCTGCCTGTTCTGGGCGCACCTCGCCACCGGCCTCGTCGTCGGGCTGATCATTCTCGTGCTCGCCTTCACCGGCGTCGTCATGTCGTTCGAACCCCAGATCGTCGCGCGCGCCGAGCGGACGATGGTGCGGGCGAAGGCGAACGGGCAAACGATGCCGCTCGGCGCCGAGGAGCTGGTCGCGAAGTTCGAGCAATCCGGACTGAAGGGCAAACCGAGCACGCTCAATTTCACCGCCGATCCGGAGGCCCCCGTGATCTTTCTGATCAACAAGGGCAACCAGCAGCTGTTCCACCCGGCCACGGGTGAACCGCTCGGCAAAGGCGCGGAAGGCCTGCGCCGGTTCTTCCAGATCAACCTCTCGCTCCACCGCTGGCTGACCTGGCCCGCGGTCCAAACGGGCGAAGGCGGACGCAAACCCGAAGGCGGCGGGAAAAAGGCAGCGACCTGGAAGGACGTCGGCGGCCAGATCAACGCGGCCGGCACCCTCGCTTTCCTGTTCCTGCTGTTCAGCGGCCTGTTCCTGTGGATTCCGAAAAAGCGCACGTGGGCGGCTTTCAAAACCGTCCTCACCTTGCAAACGCGCCTCAAAGGCCGCGCCCGCGATTGGAACTGGCACAACCTCGCCGGCTTCTGGGCCTCGCCCTTCATCCTGCTGATCGCCGTGACCGGCGTGATCATGTTCTACCCGTGGGCGAACAAGCTGCTGTTCAGCGCCTTCGGTGAACAACCGCCCGCCAAACGTGAAGCCGCCGCAGAGCCGAAAACGGGCGATCAACGCCCGCCGGTATTTGCCGCGGGGTTGAACCAAGCCTATCAAACCGCCGCCAAGGCGATGCCCGGCTGGCAGGCGATGAGCCTCGAACTGCCGGAAAACGGCGACAAGCCGTTCAGCGTCACCGTGACCGACGCCGGCCGCGGCCGCCCCGACCGCCGGGTGAAGCTGACGATCGACCGCGCGACCTTCGACGTGATCGGCCGCGAAAGCGAATTCCAGAAACTCACTCCCGGCGGCCGGATGCGCCAGTTCGTCCGTTGGACGCACACCGGCGAAATCGGCGGACCGTTCGGCCAGCTCGTCGCCGCGCTGACCGCCGTCGCCGCCCTCGTCCTCATCTGGACCGGCTTCGCCCTCGCCTGGCAGCGGTTCGCGAAACGGTAACGCACCGCGATCTTCAATACTCGCGGTCGAGCAGGTAGCCGGCGATCTCGCGCAGGCGCTCGGCCTTTTTGCCAAAGGGCTGAAGCGCGTCCATCGCCTGCTTGGTGAGCTTCGCCGCCTCCTTGCGGGATTTTTCCAAGCCGAGCACGGCGGGGTAGGTCGATTTCTCGACCGCCGCGTCCTTGCCGGCGGTCTTGCCCAACACTTCGGTCGACTGGGTGACGTCGAGGATGTCGTCGATCACCTGGAACGCGAGGCCGAGCGCGTAGCCGAAGGCGGTCAGCGCTTCGAGCTGCTTCGGCGTGGCGTTGGCGGTCATCCCGCCGAGGCGCAGCGAGGTCATCAGCAGCGCGGCGGTTTTCGCTTCGTGGATTTTGACGAGGCCGGCCTTGGTGAGTTTTTTCCCTTCGCCTTCCAGGTCAAGGACTTGTCCACCGATCAGCTTGCGCGAGCCGCCGGTGAGGGCGAGCTCGGCGACGTAATCCTTGGCCGAGTAGCGCTTCGACGCCGGGGTTTGGGCGAGCATCAGGAAGGCCTCAGTCAACAGCGCGTCGCCGGTGAGCACCGCCATGCCTTCGCCGTAGACCTTGTGGCAGGTCGGGCGACCGCGGCGGAGGTCGTCGTCGTCCATGCACGGCAGGTCGTCGTGGACCAGCGAGTAGGTGTGCAGCACCTCGACCGCGCAGGCCGGGGCGAGCGCGTGTTCCGGCTCGCCACCGCAGGCTTCCGCCGCCGCCAGCGCGAGGATCGGCCGCAGCCGTTTGCCCCCGGCGAAAACGGTGTAGCGCATCGCCGCGTGGATCGAGGCGGGCTTTTCCTTGGCCTTCGGCAAATAGCGGTCGAGCGCGGCGTCGACCTCCTTGGCGCGGGCGGCGAGATAGGCTTTGAGCGTCATGGCAGCAAAGAACTCAGAGCATCGAGCCGAGCGACGGAGAAGAAATGCGTTTCCGCCTTCTTCTCTCAACCCTCAACCCTCAGCTATCAACTCACAGGATCTCCGCGATCTGAACGGCGTTGAGCGCCGCGCCCTTGCGGACCTGGTCGCCGACGACCCAGAGGTCGAGGGCGTTGTCGAGCACGAGGTTCTTGCGGATGCGGCCGACGAGGCAGTCGTCCTTGCCGGTGGTGTCGAGCGGAACCGGAAAGACCTTGTTCGCCGGATCGTCGACGACTTGCACGCCCGGCTTGCCGGCGAACGCGGCGCGGGCGGCCTCGACGTCGATCGGCCGGTCGAACTGCGCGGTGATCGAGACCGAGTGCGAGCGGTAGACCGGCACGCGGACGCAGGTGCAGGAAACCTTCAAGCCGTCCAGGCCGAGGATTTTGCGGCCCTCGTTGAGCATTTTCAGCTCTTCCTTGGTGTAGCCGTTTTCGGTGAAAACGTCGACCTGCGGGATCACATTGAAGGCGATCTGGCGCGGGTAGACCTTCGGGGTGAACGGCTCGCCCATGGCGATCGCCTTCACCTGCTGCTCGAGCTCGATGATGCCCTGCGCGCCGGAGCCGGAGACGGCCTGGTAACTGGAGGCGATGATCGACTTCAGGCCGAACTTCTCGTGCAGCGGCGCGAGCGCCATCAGCGAGATGATCGTCGTGCAGTTCGGGTTGGCGATGATGCCCTTGGGGCGGTTCTTGGCCGCCTCCGGGTTGATTTCCGGCACCACCAGCGGGACGCCGTCGTCCATGCGGAAGGCCGACGAGTTGTCGATCACGACCGCGCCGGCCGCGGCGGCGGACGGGCCGAACTCCAGGGAAATGCCGCCGCCGGCGGAGAACAGCGCGATGTCCACGCCCTTGAACGAATCGTGGGTCAGCTCCTCGACGACCACGTCCTGGCCGCGGAACGGAATGCGTTTGCCGGCGGAACGCGCGGAGGCGAGCAGCGTCAGTTTCCCGACCGGGAAATTCCGCTGTTCGAGACAAAGGAGCATTTCTTCGCCGACTGCGCCGGTGGCGCCGACGATGGCCACATGGGGTTCCGCGTTCATGGATCGTGGGGCCCGGGAGGCTGGCCCGGGGGCCGGGATTCTGGGCGGCTTTCCCGCCGCTGGCAACCGAATCCTGCCGGGACCAGGCCGCAATTCTCCTTGCACCGACCTTCCGCCCGGTTAGCCTCGCCCCATTCTTTCGTGACGTTCGGAAGAAGCGCAAAAACCAACCATCCCGACTCCGATCATGAAACTCGTGAAGATCGCCGTCCTGGCCACCCTTGCGGCCGGATCGTTCGCCGCCAGCTCCTGCTGCTGCAAAGGCAAGTCCGCCCCGGCCCCGTCCGTCCCGACCTACGTGGCTCCGACCAAGTGAGACGGTCGAGGCCCGAGTTTCCAAAAATCCGCCTACCGCATCCCATGACCCGCATCCTCCTTTCCGCAGCCGCCGCCCTCACCGCCTTCGCGACCATCTCCTGCTGCTGCACCAGCGAGCCGAAGCCGCCGCACCTCCGCAGACAGCCGCGCTTCCAGGAACTTCCGGCCGCCCCGCAATACGAAGTGGTGCCGACCAAGTAAGCGCCCGGACACCCCTCCAGCTCTCTTTTCGAACACGCCCTTCCGCCATCGCGGGAGGGCGTTTCTTTTTGACAAATGTCCGATTTTGCGACCAGCTACGAAGCAAACCCCCAGACTTCGAAACCCTCCATGAAGCGCTTTTCTCCCCCAGAGGATCGCCGGTTTTTCCACGCGCAGATGCGTCATTACCACCGTAGCGGCCGCCCGGCATCGTCCTGGCAGCAATGGGTGGACGCCTCTTCCAGCCCGGAAAAAAACCGCCGCAAAATCGTCCGCATCACCCTGGTCCTGCTCGCGCTGGCCGCCGTCGCGCTGGTCGTGACGCTCCTCGTCCACGGCCGCCCGGCCTGACCCCGCTGCCGCGCCCGGCCCGGGGATACCTTTGACAAGCGGCCCGCGTCCGTACACGTTTCGCCCCCCGCCGCGAACGACGGCGCCTCTCCGCCATGGGTAAGAGCCTCTATCAAAAAGTCTGGGACGCCCACACCGTGGGCACGCTGGCCGACGGCCGCACGCAGCTCTTCATCGGCACCCACCTCATCCACGAGGTGACGTCGCCGCAGGCCTTCGGCATGCTCCGCGACCTCGGGCTGAAGGTGAAGTTCCCGAGCCGCACCTTCGCCACGGTCGACCACATCGTGCCGACCGAGAACCAGGACCAGCCGGTTGATCCGCTCGCCGCGGAAATGATGCAGGCGCTGCGCGACAACGCCGACGATTTCGGCGTGACCTATTTCGACCTCAAGTCCGGCAAACAGGGCATTGTCCACGTCGTCGGGCCGGAACAAGGCATCACCCAGCCGGGCACCACGATCGCCTGCGGCGACTCCCACACCGCCACCCACGGCGCGTTCGGCGCGATCGCCTTCGGCATCGGCACCACCCAGGTGCGCGACGTGCTCGCCACCCAGACCCTCGCGATGGAGCCGCTCAAGGTCCGCCGCATCGAGGTCAACGGCGACCTCCGTCCGGGCGTCTACGCCAAGGACGTGACGCTCCACATCATCCGTCTGCTCGGCGCGAAGGGCGGCATCGGCTACGCCTATGAATACGCCGGCGACACCTTCGACCGGATGACGATGGAAGAGCGCATGACCGTCTGCAACATGGCGATCGAAGGTGGCGCCCGCTGCGGCTACGTCAATCCGGACGAAACCACCTTCGCCTATCTCAAGGGCCGCCCGTATTGCCCGCAAGGCGCGGAGTGGGACGAAGCGGTCGCCCGCTGGCAGTCCTTCGCCTCCGACGCCGACGCCCATTACGACGACGTGATGGTGATCAACGCCGCGGACATCGAGCCGACCGTCACCTGGGGCATTTCCCCGGACCACGGCATCGCCGTTTCCGAAACCATCCCGGACCCGGCCGACGCCGCGACCCCGGTCGAGCGCCAGTCGATCACCGAGGCACTCGAATACATGAAGCTGCCGGCCGGCACCCCGATCAAGGGCGTGAAAATCGACGTCGCCTTCATCGGTTCCTGCACCAACGGCCGCGTCTCCGACTTCCGCGAGGTCGCCAAGTTCATCCAAGGCCACAAGGTCGCCCCCGGCGTGAAGGCGATCGCCGTCCCCGGCTCCCAGATCGTCGCCGTCCTCTGCGAAAAGGAAGGCATCGACCAGATCTTCCGCGACGCCGGTTTCGAATGGCGCGCCGCTGGCTGCTCGATGTGCCTGGCGATGAACCCGGACAAGCTCGTCGGCGACCAGCTCTGCGCGTCGTCCTCGAACCGCAATTTCAAGGGCCGCCAAGGCTCGCCGACCGGCCGCACGATCCTGATGTCGCCCGTCATGGTCGCCGCCGCCGCCATCGCCGGCAGCGTGGCGGACGCCCGCGAGATCTTCGGCCTGGAACCCGCCGTGGCCTGAACCGCCACTCCCACCCTATTCTAATAGCAACCTTTCCGTCCCATGGCCCTTGAACCCGTCAAGCAAGTCACCGGCCGCGCCGTCCACGTCCCCGGCGCCGACATCGACACCGACCGCATCATCCCGGCGCGCTTCATGAAGTGCGTCACTTTCGACGGTCTCGGTGAATTCGCCTTCTACGACGTCCGTTTCGACCCGTCGACCGACGAGAAAACCGACCACCCGCTCAACGACCCGCGCTTCCACGGCGCCTCGATCCTGCTGGCCGGCGTGAACTTCGGCTGCGGCTCGTCCCGCGAGCACGCCCCTCAATCGCTGAGCAAATACGGCTTCAAGGCGATCGTCGCCGAGTCGTTCGCCGAGATCTTCTTCGGCAACTCGACCGGCCTCGCCATGCCCTGCGTGGTCGCCGCCAAGGCCGACCTCGACGAGCTCAAGGCCGCCGTCGAAGCCGACGCGAAGATCCAGGTGACCGTCGACCTCGAGGCGATGCGCGTGACCAGCTCGGCCGGACACGACCTGCCGGTGGTGATGCCGGACTCCGCCCGCGAGGCGCTCGTCTCCGGCCGCTGGGACCCGATCCAGGAGCTGCTCGACAACGACACCGTCATCAGCGCCAAGGCCAAGGAACTCGGCTACGTCTGAGCCCCTCCGCCCGCGGAATTTCCAACAAAAACGGCCGCATCCTTCCGGGGCGGCCGTTTTTTTAGTTTTCGCCCGGCCCCAGCCGGCACGGAAATCCCCGCGGATGCTGATCTTCAGAGCCCGATGAACTTTTGGCACGCCTTATGCAACAAGAGCTTGCAAAAACTTTTCAAAAAAAGCACGCTAACCGTTGGATTTTCAGGTTGCCTCACCTGAGCATCCCCCCCTTAATGCGCGAGTCTCGACTCAAAGAGGTTGTCCCGACACCCCATCCTTACCCCATCGCATGCGCCGACTTGCAAACATCGCCGTCATTGCCCTGGTAGCCTCGCTGCTTTCCAACTGCGCGTCCAATTCCTCCGTCAGCGTCCTGCCGAAGAACTCCATCCGTTCCTCCGGCTGGGCCTTCGGTTTGGGTTCGACCGAAAGCTTTCCCACCGCCACGCCGTCCGCCTCCGTGATGCAGGCCGCGAGCTCCAAGCGCAAGGACAAGCATGGCATGCCCGTTTATGCCTTCAGCGAACGCAGCCGTCTCGTCCGCACCACCGCCTACCACCCGCAGGAAAGCGACCACCTGATCTACGGCAGCCAGAACGCCACCGGCACCCAGCTCCGCTACACCAACCGCGTCCGCAGCGCCGCCGCTGACTGGTCGTTCTACCCGGTCGGCACCGTCTTCCGCATCGCCGGCCTGCCCTACCTCTACGTCGTCGACGACTACGGCTCTGCCCTCACCGGCACCGGCACCATCGACATCTTCGTGCCGAACGACGAAACGATGAAGGTCTGGGGCCGCCGCAACGTCGAGATCACCGTGGTCCAGTGGGGCTCCTTCACCCGCAGCGCCGAGATCCTCTGCAAGCGCACCAGCTACGACCACTGCCGCAGCATGTATTCGAACATCCTGCGCCAGCGCCCGGACCTCACCGCGACCGCCAAGCGCTGAGCCCTTCCACGCATTCCTTTCCGAAAAAGCCGCGCGTCCACCGGACCCGCGGCTTTTTCATGCCGGCAACACGTCGCCGATCGCCCGCCGGATCGCCTCCACCGCATGCCCGAGCTCGTCCTCGGTCGTGCACAGCGGCGGCATCAGCACCAGCGTGTCGAGGATCGGCCGGGTCAACAGGCCGTGCCGACGCGCCGCCAGGCACACCCGTTCGCCCGTCCGCGCCGCCGCCGGCAACCGCGAGCCGTCGCGGGCGCCCAGCCCGATGCCGGCGATGAACCCGCACCGACGCACCGCCCGGACCTGCGGGCAAGACTCCGCCAGCCCGTCCAACAGCTCCGCCATCCGCCCGATCTTCGGCTGGAGGCGCTCCAACGTCCGCTCCTCCTCGAACACGTCGAGACTGGCCAGCGCGGCCGCGCAGCCGAGCGGGTTCGCCGTGTAGCTGTGGCCGTAGTAGAACGCCCGCTCCGCCCCTCCGAGGAAGGCCTCGTAGACCGCCGGCGTCGTCAGCGTGGCAGCCAGCGGCAGGTAGCCGCCGGTGATCCCCTTCGCCACGCATAGGAAATCCGGCGTCACGCTTTCCCGCTGACAGGCGAACATCGTGCCGGTCCGACCGAAGCCGGTCATCACCTCGTCGAGAATCAGGTGCACGCCGCGCGCGTCGCACCACGCCCGCAGCTCCGCCAGCATCCCGGCCGGCCACGGCGTCATCTCGTTCACCCCCTGGATCAGCGGCTCGACGATCACCGCGGCGATGTTTTCCGCTTCGGCCGGAGAAACCTCCGCCAGCCCGGCCATCGACGCCACCCGCCGGACCGGCAGGCCGAAGCGCTGGACGATCCCGGTGAAGCGCCCGACGCCGCCAAGCGACGCCGCGCCCAGCGTGTCGCCGTGATAGCCGTGCTCGAAGGCGACGAAGCCCACCCGCTCCGGTTCGCCCGTGTTGAGCCGGTATTGCAGCGCCATCCGCACCGCGCACTCGACCGCCGTCGACCCGTCGTCGGAAAAAAACACCCGCTCTAGCGTGCCCGGCGGGAACAGCCCGCTCAGACGAGCCGCCAGCTCCGACGCCCGCGGATGGCCGAAGCCGAGAAACGACGTGTGCGCCACCGATTCCAGCTGCCGACGGATCGCCGCGTCGATCCGCGGATGGCGGTGGCCGTGGATGTTCGTCCAGATCGACGAATTGCCATCGAGGTAGCGGTTGCCCGCCACGTCGACCAGCCACGCACCCTCCCCGCCCGCCAGCATCAGCGGTTCGCTCTGGCACCATTCGCCCTGGCGGGTGAACGGATGCCAGCAATGGGCCCGGTCGGCTTCGATCCAACGGCGGTGTGCCTCGTCCATGCCGGCAGCATGACCGGCGACCGCGGACCGCTCAACCGGGATCACCCGTTTTTCGTCCGCCCGCCCGACATCCATCGCCCCCCGATACGCGAAAGCGGAATCCACATATGGCCGATTTTGTGCACAATCGATCTCGTCAGGCGCAGCTCCCCCCAACGATCCGCTCCTGTCCTTTCCCCCCACGAAAGACAAAATCGGTGGATGTCGTGGTTCCTCCCCAAACCTCCGGCGTTCACCGATTTTTTGCTTCCGCCCCGCCGCCTCAGCGCAGCTTGCGCTTCTTCGGGTTGCGGGTGCGGCCGCCGAAGACGACCTCTTTGATGTCGAACGCCTCCGGGTCGTATTCGCCGCGGTACCAGCCGATCTCGCCGTGCAGGGCGCGCATGTACTGGAACGCGCCGCCGAAATCCTCCGGCGGACAGGCGCGCTCGCCGCCGAGCATGACCGGACCGTCCTCCTCGCCCTCGGCTTTGCTTTCGAACACGACCTCGTGGATCCAGTCCTCGGCGAAGTCGTAGCGGTAGAGGATACGGATCGGCAGGCGTTTCTTGCCGATGAAATCCGCCAGCGTGAGCTGCGCCTCATCCTGGAAACCGCCGCCGGGCGGCACCTGGTCGGCCAGCCCGACCGGTCCGATCACGTCGGTCAGGCGCTTGCCCTTGCCGTGGCGGAACTCGTGCGGATGCTTGTTGTCCCAGCCCATCGCGTCCTGGATCGCGTGGCTGAGCTGGGCGAAGGTGAACGAGGCCGGCACGGAAAACTGCCGCCAGATCTGGGGAGTGATCTGGTAGAGGAAGACCTTGAGGGTGAAGCGGGGGCTGCTCACGCGGTGCGTTTTACAATCCCCCTTACCGCCCCGCAAGTCCTCTCCGGCTGCCGGCCATGACGGATGCTCGGAACCGCCGTGAAGCGTGTTCAACCCAGGAGACCGGGCGGACGCTCCCGCCCGCTGAACCGCCCCGGCTCAATGCCGCTGCTGCTCCAGCAGACGGCGGAACAGGTCGTGCGACTGTTCCAGCTCGGCGAAAGTGCCGTCGCCGACGATGCGGCCGCCTTCGAACACGAGGATGCGGTCGGCGATTTTGATCGTGCTGAAGCGGTGCGCGATGATGAAGGTCGTGCGCCCGCGGGCGAGCTCGGACAGTTCCTGCTGGATGCGGGCCTCGCTTTCGGAATCGAGCGCGCTGGTCGCCTCGTCGAGAATCAGCACCGGGGCGTCGCGTAGGAAGGCGCGGGCGATCGAAATGCGCTGCTTCTGGCCGCCGGAAAGCTGGGCACCGCGTTCGCCGACCGGCGTGTCATAACCCTGCGGCTGGTTGAGGATGAAGTCGTGGGCGTTCGCGTGGCGCGCCGCCGCCAGCACCTGTTCGCTGGTCGCGCCGGCCTTGCCGAGGCGGATGTTGTCCTCGATCGAACCGGAGAACAGCACGGCCTCCTGCGGCACCAGCGTGATGTGGTCGCGCAGGTCCTTTTTCCGCAGCTCGCGCAGGTCGATGCCGTCCAACAGGACGGAGCCGGCGACCGGGTCGTAGAAACGGGGCACCAGGCTGGCGAAGGTCGTCTTGCCCGCGCCGGACGGCCCGACGAGCGCGACGATCTGGCCGGCCGGGATGTTCACGCTGATGTCGCGCAGCGCCGGCGCGTCGCCGTAGGAGAACGACACGTCGTGGAAGGCGATCGCGCCGCGGACCTGTTCGATCCGGCGCGGGGCGGCCGGCTCCGGCGTGCTCTCCGGGGCGAGCAGGATTTCCTCCAGGCGGGCGAGCGAGACGCCGCCCTGCTTGAGGCGGTTGTGCACCTCGCCGAGCTTTTTCATCGGGTCATAGCACATGTAGAGCGCCAGCACGAGCGGCAGGAAGGCCTCGAGCGTGAAGTTCTGGCGCGCGCCGTAGAACAGCGCGATCGAGACGACGATGGCGGACACGAACTCGATCGCCGGCGGCGCGAGGAAGCGGTACTTGATGACCTTGAGGTGCAGCGAGGTCCAGCGGCCGAGGCCGGCGAGGAAACGCCCGGCCATCAGGTCCTCCAGGTTGAACGCGCGGATCTCGCGCGCCGCGCCGAGCGTCTCGTTGAGCACGGCGGTGTTGTCGCCCTGCGTCTTCTGCATCACCGCGGCGCGCAGCATCAGCTTCTTGCCGATCAGGCGGATCGGCAGCACGCAGATCGGAATGCTGATCAGGCAGACCAGCAGGAAGAACGACTCCTTGCTCTCCCAGCTCTTGTAAACCAGGTAGCCGAGCGCGCTGACCAGCGTCAGCGGCTGCTTGACGACGTCGTTGGCGACGGTCGTGACCACCATCTGCAGCATCTGCGTGTCGCCCATCACGCGGGCGATCAGGTCACCGGTCTTTTTGCCACTGAAGAAACCGAGCGGCAGCCGCTGGAGCTTGTCGAACACCTGCTGCTGGATGTCCTTGAGCACCTGCAGGCCGCACTGGGTCGTCCAATAGACGTTGAAGAATCCGGCCGCGCCGCGGATCAGGAACGCCACCGGCATGATCAGGCAGGCGCTCAGCAGTAGTATGTCCGGCGCGCGCTCGTGCCCGAAGCGTTCGCCCACCCAATAACGCACCCGTTCGATGCGATGGACGTTCTCGATCTTGCCCGGGAAGGCCTTTTCGATGAGGCGATCGGCGTCCTGCTGGCCGCGGTTTTCGGCCAGCGCGCCACGAACGTCGATGATCGCCTGGCTCTGGCCGAAGATGACCGGGAAAACCTTTTCGACCACGAACGGCATACCGAAGCCGCTGGCGACGGCGTAGATCAGGCCGGCCAGCAAACCTGCGGCGAAACGGCCTTTGACGCGCAGCAGCAGCGCGAAGTAGGGGCGGAAGCGGTTCATCGTTGGGCGCGCAGCATCACGGCCGTCCGCCGCCGCGACAAGCCGGAATCCTTTCGCCCGCCCGGCGGCGACCCCGCCGTTCAGCCGCGTTCCGGCTCGAACTCGTAGCGCAGCGCCGAGAGGCAGAACAACGCCGCGGTTTCCGCCCGCAAAACATTGGCACCCAACGTGATCGGCCGGAATCCGGCGGCCAGCGCGGCGGCCGTTTCCTCCGGCGTGAAATCGCCTTCCGGGCCGACCAGCACGACCACCCGGGAAATCGCGCCCGCCTCGCGGACCACCTCCCGCATCGGCCGCGCTCCCGGCGCCAGCGACGCGATCAAGCCCAGGCCCGTTCGCCCGGCGCCGCCCGCCAGCCACGCGCCGAACTCGCCCGGCTCGGCCACCGCCGGCACCCGGTCGAGCCCGCATTGCTTGCAGGCCTCCAGCGCGACGCGCCTCCATTTCTCCGCCTTGCCTTCGCCCGGCTGGACGATCGTCCGGCGGGTCACCAGCGGCAAAATCTCCGTCGCCCCCAGCTCGACCGCTTTCTGGACCACGAGGTCCATGGTTTTGCCCTTCGGGATCGCCACCGCGAGGGCGATCACGGGCTCCGGCGCGGGCGAATGGATCGCCTGGCCGAGGCTCAGGCGGGCGCGGTCGCGCGCAACCTCCGCCACCACCGCGTCGGCCCGGCGGCCGCAGCCGTCGAACACCGTCACGGAGTCGCCCGCACGGATGCGCAACACCTGCGAAAGGTGCCTCGCCTCGTCGCCCGTCAGCCACGCCTCCCCCTCGCACCAGGATTCCGGCGGCAGGAAAAAGCGTGGCATGGGCGTGACGGATCAGAGGTCGAAGAACCGCCGCGCCTTCTGCACGAACGACTCCTGCATCGGCGAGTTCTGCTGGCCGATCGACTCGGCGAACGTGCGCAGCTTCGCCTGTTGGTCGGCGTTGAGCTTTGTCGGCACCTCGACCTGGACCTTCACGTGCAGGTCGCCGCGGCGGCCGCCGGACAGGCTCGGCATGCCCTTGTCCCGCAAACGGAATACCGTGCCGCTCTGCGTGCCCACGCCGATCTTGATCGAGGCGTGGCCGTCGAGCGTCGGAACCTTCAGTTCGCCGCCGAGTGCCGCCGTGCTGAACGGCAGCGGCACCTCGCAGAACAGGTCGGAGCCCTCGCGCTCGAACATGTCGTGCTCGCGGACGTGGAGGAAAACGTAGAGATCGCCCGCCGCACCGCCGCGGACGCCCGCGTCACCGTTGCCCGACGAACGCAGCCGCGTGCCGGTATCGACGCCCGCCGGAATGCGGATCTTGATCCGGCTGTCGCGCTGGACCCGGCCCTCGCCCTTGCACGAACCGCAGGGGTCGGAAACCGTTTCGCCCGCGCCACGGCACTCCGGGCAGGTCGATTGCTGGATGAAAATGCCGGCCTGGCGGGCGACAACGCCTCGTCCACCGCAGGTCGAGCACGGCCGCGTGCCACCGCTGCCTTTGGAACCGGTCGAGTGGCAGCTGTCGCAGCCGGTGAAGCGCTCGATTTCGAGCTCCTTTTCGACGCCCTTGGCCGCTTCTTCGAGCGAGATCTCAAGGTCGTAGCGCAGGTCGCTGCCGCGCTGCTTGCTGCCCTTCTGCCGGCGGCTGCCGCCCCCGCCGAAGAATTCCTCGAAACCGCCGCCGAAGGCGGAACCGAACATCTGCTCGAAGATGTCCCGCGCGTCGTGGAAGCCGCCGCCCCCACCGAAGCCACCGCCGCCGCCGCCCGGACCCCCGAACGCGGCGTGGCCGAAACGGTCGTAGGCGGCGCGCTTGTCGGCATCGCTGAGCGCCTCATAGGCCTCGCCCAGCTCCTTGAATTTTTCCTCGGCCTCCTTGTCGCCCGGGTTCTTGTCCGGGTGGAATTTCACCGCCAGCTTGCGGTAGGCCTTCTTGATCTCCTCGGGAGTCGCAGTGCGCTCCACCCCAAGAATCTCGTAATAATCGCGCTTTTCGGACATCAGCCCTCCCCTCCTTCCGTCGGAGCTTTGGAGACAACCACGGTGGCGGGGCGCAGCAGGCGATCACGCAGGCGGAACCCGCGGCGGACGACCCGCAAGACACGCCCTTCCGGCACTTCGGCGGATTCTTCCTGTTGCACCGCTTCGTGGACGTTCGGATCAAAGTCCTTCCCGTCGGAAGGGATTTCTTCCGCGCCTTGGGAGGATAGGAACTCCGCCAGTTGGCGGCGCACCATGTCCATGCCGATGTAAATCATCGACCCTTGGTCCTTCGACGCCGCCTGCATGCCCATTTCGAAATTGTCGATCACCGGCAGCAGCTCCTCCAGCAGGCGCTGGTTGGCGAAACGGACCGCCTCCTCGCGCTCGCGCGCCGCGCGCTTGCGGAAATTATCCAGATCCGCCGCGGTCCGCAGCGCGGTTTCCTTCCATTTCACCGCCTCCGCTTCGAGCTGCTCCCACGGATCGGTCTCCATCGGAGCCTCTTGAGCGACTTCCGCCTCCGCCACATCCGGAGCCAGCTCCTCCGGCATCGGTTCCTTGTCAGAATTCATGGCGCTACCTGTAGCCCCAGCCGCCCCGACGTCAACCCCCCGGTGCCCGCCATCCACCCGCATCCGGTGCCGAAAAAAGGCCGCCGCCCGGGAGGGCGGCGGCCAACAGACAACCGAATCCGTGGAACGGATCAGAAGTTATAGTTCAGACCGATCGAGCCACCGTGGCTGGTCACGCCGTTGTCTTCGACGGAGATGTCGCCGCGATAACCGACGTCCAGCGTCAGGCTGTTGCACAGGCTGATGCCGGTGCCGACGGTCACGAGGATCGCCGAACCGCGCTCGGAGCCCGCCACCCGGAACGGAGCGGTGCCGAAGAACGCGGTGGTCGACATCGTGTCGTCCTCGAACTCGTGCGCGTAGGCCACGGAGGCATACGGACGGAATGTGCCGAAGTTGCCATCCACACGGTAACCGATCAGGCCGCGGAGCGAATCCACGTCATAACCATTCACGCGGATCGGGAACGGGCCATTCTGCGTGTAGCCGTCGACATCGACGTTCTGATATTCGAGACCCGCGAACGGACCGTGCTTCAGGCACAGGTCGCCGAACGAGTAACCGAAGGTCAGCAACGCCTGCACGCTGTCCGCGTCCGTGGAGGACGAGTTCAAACCGTTCAGAATGCCGCCAACCACCTGGCTCTGGTCGAGGTCGTGGGAACCGTAACCCGCGAGGAAGTCGCTGTAGAAGCCGGTTGCCGCACCGTAGGTGCCGTAGACCGCGCCGCGCAGGCTGTCGATATCCGAGCTGCCGGCGTTGCTGTCGAAGCTGCCGGTGGAACCGTCGAGCACGGCGCCGAGAACGAAGTTCTCCGCCACGCGGTAATCGACGCCCACGGTGAACGCGGCGGTTTCGCCGTCGTAATCCTGGGTCGCGAAATCGCCGGAATAGTCCTGCCAGTCATAGGACACCGCGCCCCAGACATTGCCGAGGCCGCTGCCGCTCGAGCCGCAGGTCGTGGACGGAGCCATGCCGCCCTTCGAGCTCACTCCACCCTTCGGACCGGCGGCGGCCGGAGCCACCACTTCGCCACCGTAGGAGCGGGTCACCGCGAGGTGCTCCTGCACCTGGCGATGCAGGCGGTAGTTGCTGTTGATCACGCTTTCGGTGAGGCCGAAAATGCCTTCCGGGCTGAGGCCGGCGAGCGTCTGCTCCACCGCGGTGAGGTCGGAGTAATCCAGCGCCGCGATGAAGTCCTGGATGAACGGATCGCTGCTGGAAACCGAGGCGTCGATCGCCGCGCCGATGGCCGACTGGTTGGCGGTCAGACCGAGACCTTCGTAGTTGTGCTGGACGGTGAGGACGAGGTCGGTGCCGCCATCCGCGGTTTCGGTGCCGAGGAACAGATTCAGCACCGCCGGGCCGCTGCCCGTGGCGTAGAACGGACCGCTTTCGCTGAGCCGGACGAGGAAGGAGAGGTCCACTTCCGCGGTCGGAATCGCGCCGACGATGGCGTTATTGCTGGAAATGATCGTGTACGCGCCGTTCTGGATGACGTTGTCGATGTTCGTCGGCGAAACCTCCACGGTTTCGGTGCCGGCGAAGGTCGTCGTGCCGTTCTGGACGATCAGGTCGTTGCCCGCGCCACCGACCACCGGGTCGATGTTGAAGTCGATGTGCGAACCCGCCGCGAAGTTCAGGTTGCCCGTGAGGTTGATCGTGCCGATCGAGTCGTTGAACGACAGGGTCAGGTCCACCGGGGTCAGGCCCGCGCTGATGCCGCCGGCCACGTTGATACCGGCGGTCCAGGTGCCCGTGCCGCCGAATTCGGCGCCCGAGGCGACGGTCACGGCGGTTTCCGACACCAGCACCGGAGCGATGTTGCCGTTGATGTAGAGGCCGCCGCCGTTCACGGTGATCGCATCCGTGCCGACGGACGGCAGGGACGCGGAGCCGATGAAGGCCGTGCCGGTTCCTTCCTTGTCGATCAACTGGATCAGGCTCGTGCCACCGACCACGGCGTTGGTGCCGTCCCAGTAGAATTCCTTACCACCGGTGAACACAAGGGTGTCGGTGCCGATGCCGCCGACCACGTCGCCGCCCACGATGACATTGCCGAAGGAGCTCTTGGTCAGGTTGTAGGTCGCGCCGCCGAAGCCACCGATCAGATCGCCCGTGACCGTCACGTCGTTGTAGCCGCTGTTGGTCAGGTTGATGGTGTCCGCGCCGCCGCCGGCGTCGATGCTGCCGTTGATCACCGAGCCGCTTTCATCCCACACGCTGCTGAGCGTGATCACGTCGTTGCCGCCGCGGGTATTGACGTCGCCGTTGACCACCGAACCGTAGTTCAGGTTCAGCGTGTCCACGCCGAAGAGCAGGCCGTCGATGGCCACGCCACCGGTGCCGGTGACCGTGCCGTTGGTGTTGTTGAGGACGAAGGTTCCGCCGAAACCGAAGGCGTCGATGCCGACGTTGCCGGTGATCAAGCCGGTGTTGTCGATCTGCGAGTTGGAACCGGTGCGCACGCCGATGCCGCTGGTGCCGGTGATCGTGCCGGTGTTTTCCACCAGCGCGAAATCGCCGGCGAACACGCCGTTGGTGCCGCCCGTCACCGTGCCGTTGTTGACGATGCCGTTGCCGGCCGTCGGCAGGCTGGTGTTGGAAGAGGCGGTGATGCCATTCCCGGTGGTGCCGGTGATGCTGGCATTGAGGCCGTTCACAACCTTCGAGTCCGCCCCCACCACGACACCATTGGTGCCACCGGAGATCAGAGTGGTGCCGAGCGTGCCGGCCACGTTGGTGACGGTCGAGTTCGCGCCGAGCGTCACGCCCGTGGTGCCGCCGGTGATGGAGGAATCCGAGTCGTTGGTGACCGTCGAACCCGCACCGCCGCTGATACCGGCGGTGCCACCGGAAATCAGGCCGGTGTCGAGGTAGCCCGAGCCGTTCGTCAACGTGAGCACGCCGACCACGTTCACGGCGGTGCCGTTCGGCGCGGTGATCGAGCCGGTGTTGCCGATGGTCGCGTTGCCGCCCACGTTGACGGCATACGAACCGTCGAGCGTGGTGATCGTGCCGCTGTTGGTCAGGCCGAGGTTGCCGGAGATCTCCAGACCGTTGCCGATGCCGCCGGTGTTCGAATCCCCGGTGATTGTGCCCGCGTTGTCCACCGTCGCATTGCCGGTCACCGTGATCGCGTTATCCTGACCCGCGATCGAGCCGCCCGCCAGGTTGTTGACGACGGTGCCGGTGGCGGCAGTGATGCCGTCAAGGTAAGCGCTGATGCTTCCGGCGTTGTTCACCGTGATGGCGAAGCCACTGGCGTCGATGCCCGCGCCCAAAGCGCTATTCGTGTCGATGACCCCGTTGTTGTCGATCGTGTAACCGGCCGACGAAACGATCACCCCGTCGAGGAGCACGGCATCGCCGTTCACGGTGGCACCGTTGTCGATGGTAACCACGGGCGAGGATGAAGTACCGCCGCTTGCCTGGACCGTGTCGGCATACGTTCCAGCAGGAACGGTAATATTACCGAACGTGTCCGGATTGATGGTTCCGGCGGAAGCGACATGCGTCATCGCCGGCACCACGATCAGCGCAGGAAGCGCCATCTTGAGGAATTGTTTGAATCTCGGTTTCATGTTGTTTTTCGGTCAATTCCGGACTCCTCGTTAGACACGAACCATCCGGATAGAGCGGCACTTACACTACAACTCCCCCCCTGACAAGATTTCCTAAAAATCAAAAAGAACTGAGCAATCCTCCGGATCTAGCCATTCACGCCCTCAAAACCCCACAATCCATTCGAATTCAATCCATCACAAAAAAAGCCACCGCCCTGACGGGCGGTGGCTCGCAAACAACCGGATTGGCCGAGATCAGAAGTTGTAATTCAGACCGATCGAGCCACCGTGGCTGGTAATTCCTTCACTATCCACCGCGATGTCTCCGCGATAGCCGACATCCAGCGTCAAGCTGTCGGTCAGCCCGATGCCGGTGCCGAGAGCCAGAAGAATCGCCGAACCACGCTCGGAACCCGTCACCCAGAACGGAGCGGAACCGAAGCGAGCGGTCGCCGTGATCGGATCATCTTCGAACTCGTGCGCATAGGCAATGGAGCCATACGGACGGAAGGTGCCGAGATGGGCGTTCACTCGATAGCCGATCAGACCGCGGAGCGACTCCGCGTCATAGCTGCCCACCGAAACCGGGAAGCTGTTGAGACCGTCGACATCGACCTTCTGATATTCCAGACCCGCGAACGGACCGTGCTTCAGGCAATCGTCGCCGAAGTTGTATCCGATCGTACCGAGAGCCTGGAAGCTGTCCGCGTCGGTCGAGCCATTGCCGAAGCTGACACAGTTGATGCCACCGATGCGGTCACGATCGAGATCATGCGTGCCGTATCCGATCAGGAAGTCGGAATACAGGCCCGTGGAGCAACCCCAGGTGCCGTAGGCGGCGATCCGGAAGCTATCGACCGAGCCTTCGCCCGAGGACGAGCCGAGGTCATTGCTGGTCGAACCGTCCAGCATCAAGCCGAGAACCAGCTTTTCAGCCACGCGATAGTCGATGCCGGCGGTGAAGGAACCCACATCGCCATCGTAATCATGCGAGCCGAAGTCGCCGCTGTAATCCTGATGATCATAGGACAGCGTGCCCCAGACGTTCCACAGGCCGCTGGTTCCGACGCACGGAGCTGGAGCTGGAGCCGGAGCCATGCCACCCTTGCCGCCCTTCGCGTCAGCCACCGGCATCGGAGCGGAGCCGCAGGACTCACGGATGTCAGCCAGATGGTTTTCGGCCAGGCGATGCAAGCGGTAGTTGCTGTTGATGATGCTTTCAACCAGCGCGATGTCCGCCGCCGGGTCGAGAGCCGTGAAGGTAGCCTTCATCGTCGAGATGTCGGAGTAATCCAACGCGGCGATGAAGTCCTGGATGTGCGGGTCCGGATCGCCCACCGACGCGTCGATCGCGGCACCGAGGTGCTGCTGGTTGTGCGACAGATGGAGGGAGCTGGCGAGGCCCTCGTAATCGTGGTCGATGGTGAACGCCAATTGCGTCGAATCGCTGAAGTCCCGCTCCACGAAATTGAGGATGACCGCGTTGAAATTCGCGCTCTGGCTCCGTGTTTCGGTACCGAGGCAGTCGGTGTCGACGATGCAGTTGTTGAACTGCAAGGCGAAGCTCGCGTTTCCGAGGATCTCCTGATCGCTATCCACCACGACGTAGCGGCCGTTGGCCAGCACGTGGTTGACGTCGGTCGGCGAGATCCGCACCACGGTGTTCTCACCGAGGTCATAGGTGTGGACCACCTGGTTCTGACCGTGCAGGATCAGGTCGGCCGCTTGGGTGGAAAGCGACAGATAGTCGGAGGCACCGTAATCATAGACATCGCCACCGTAGACCTCCACCGGGCCCAACGCCTGCGAGGCCAAAGGCTGGACGTCGTAGCGGATGAACGAACCGGAGTCGTGAGTGACGTCACCTTCGATGTAAAGCGTGCCGATCGCCTTCGTCGGATCGATCGCGTCGCCGGTGACGTAGATCGGCACCGCGCCCGCGCTGATGCCGGCGGCGCCGTTGGTGCTGTTGAACGTGACGTTGGCCTCCCAGAAGCCATCACCGCCGACTTCGGATTCCGAGATGTGGCCGGAATGATCGAGCTGGGTGTTGCCGTTGACCGTGATTTCCGTGGTTCCCTCGCGGAGTGAGCCAAGCGTGCCGTTGATGTAGAGCGCGCCTCCATTGACCGTAACATCGTTCACGAAGTGGTTGCCATGAACGTCGCTTGTCGGACCGTCCATGAACGCGGCACCGACATCGTTCTTGATGACCGAGTCCATACTCACGTTGCCGTTGACCACGTTGGCCGTGGGATCTTCGCAATTTTCAAGGCCGCCGGTGAAGGTGAGCGTATCGCCGAAACCACCATCGATGTTGCCGTTGACGATGGAGCCGTCGTTCAAATTCACCAAGTTGCCCGGACCGCCATTGAGCACGATCGCATTGCCATAATCCGGCGCCGCATAGGTGGTATTGAAGAAGAAGTCGATCACGGAGGGATCCACGAGTGGCGCTCCGACTTCGATTCCGGAACCCTGGATGAGACCATCGTTGGTGATGACCGCCACGCCTTGGGCGATCACGCCCGGACCGCCGAGGCCGACGATGTCGCCATGGTTGTCCAGAGTGAGCGGACCACCGGAATAAATGCCGGCGCTGTTGGCGGAAACGATTTTGCCGTCCCCGTCGGTCGTGACGAGGCCATTGGCGTCGCCGTTGTTGGTGATCGTCGTGCGGCCACCGGCATACACGGCGTCGCTGTTGAAGCCGGTGATGCTCCCGTCGTTGGTCAGCGTCAGGTTGTCGCTGATGTCAAGGCCGCTCTGGTAGCCACTGATGCTTCCCGTCGCGGTGTTGGTGATGGTGGCGTCCTGCCCCACGTCGACCCCGTCGCCGCCGTCAACAGGACCATCGTCGTAAATCACGCTGTCGATCACACCGGAGTTGGTGAGGATCAGGTCCGAGCCCACCCGGATGCCGTCGTTGCCGCCGTGGATGCTGCCGCTTTCGTTGTTGGTGATCGTGGCGTTGTCATCCACGTCCACCCCCTGGCCGCCGGAACCATTGATCGATCCGCTGTTATCGAGTGAAATCAGGTTGCCGCCGATGTCGAGGCCGTCCCAGCGGCCACTGATCGACCCGCCTTCGCGGTTGACAATTCGCACCGCGTCGCCGCTCGTGGAGACCGCGTCGCCCCCCCCATCGGCGTTGATGCTGCCTGCGTTGTCGAGCAACAGGATCTTATTGGCGGAAATGCCGTCGTCGTTATCGGAAGTGATGGTTGCGCCTTCGGCGTTGTTGACCGTGAGGTCCCAATCCGCGCTCACCGCCGGACCATTGATGCCGCGAATGGTGCCCGCGTTGTTATTCAACAGCAGGTCGCTGCCAGCTTGGATACCGTTTTGGATCCCGGTAATGCCGCCCGCGTTCGTAATGGTCGCGCCGTCGTTGACGATGATGCCGGCCACGGCGTGCGTGAGGTTGGTCGCGTCAATCGTTCCGTTGTTGAGGATCGTCACGTCGTCCGTGAAAAACGGAAAGCCGGCGTTGATGCCGGCCGTGCCCGTGGTGGGACTGAGCGTCCCGTTGTTGATGATGGTGTAGCCGTCCGTGATGACCTGGATCGGACTGAAGAAGGAATTGCCCGGATCACCGTAGAGCGTGACGCCGTTGGCGATCGTCAGCGTCAGCGGAGCATTGGAGCTATCCGCTCGCCAAGTGTCGTTACCGCCAGTGACAACGATCTCATTCCCCGAAAGCCCGGAATACACCGTGGCCTTGGAAACCTGCATCATAGCCGGAACAACAATAAACACCGGCAGGGCTTTTTTAAGGAAACGTCGGAATTTCGGTTTCATGTCGGTTCTTTGGTTGGACGAATTGGGATCCACCCATCACCCGGGACAGCCAAACCCCAATATCTACCATGAGGCTATGAAAACACCCTTAACGCATTCAAGCGCTTTCTATCAGCAAATACCGAAGGAAGGAATCTTGACACCCACCATCGGTCATTCTATACAGCTCGATCTATTGAGATCTTATCTCACCAAGCCGCGCGCAACATAACCATCCAAACGAATCACTCACAATCAATCGATTGTGAAACCATCAGCTCCGCCAACCGTCTCGCCTCAAGCAATAATTCCAGATCAGACATAAATTCCGGAAACCTCAAATAACCGGATCCACTCTGTGCAAAACCAAGGACATCTCCAGTCCCACGCATCAACAAATCTGCCTCGGCGATCTTAAACCCGTCCGAAAATTCCTCCATAACGCGGAGCTTTTCCATCGCCTCGGGCGACTTTCCGTCGGCCAACAAAATACACCAACCCTTATGACCGCCGCGCCCGATACGGCCGCGCAACTGGTGAAGCTGGGAAAGCCCGAAACGTTCGGCATGATTAACAATCATCACGCTGGCGTTCGGAACATCGACCCCCACCTCGATCACCGTAGTGGATACGAGCGCCGCGAGTTCCCCTTTACGGAAGCGCTCCATGACCGCCTCTTTCTCCTCCGCCGGCATCTTGCCGTGCAGCAGGCCGATTTCACGGCCGGGCAGGCGCTTGCGCCACTTGGCGAAGGCCTCGACCGCTGACTCCACCTTGAGCACGCCGCTTTCCTCGACGAGCGGGTAGACCAGGTACGCCTGCCTGCCTTCGTCGAGCCGGTCTTTGACGAACTTCGTCACGTCCGTCTGCTTCGCCCCGGCCCGCAGCGCGGTGACGACGCGGCCGCGCCCCGGCGGCTTTTCGTCGAGCACGGACACGTCCAGGTCGCCATAGAGCGCCATCGTCAGCGTTCGCGGGATCGGCGTGGCGGTCATGACGAGCACGTCGGGGGTGACGCCCTGGGCCACCAGCAGCGCCCTTTGTTCGACGCCGAACTTGTGCTGTTCGTCGATCACCGCGAGGCCGAGATCTCTGAAGATCATCCCGTCGTATAGCAGCGCGTGCGTGCCGATCACGATCTGCGCCTCGCCCGCCCCGGGCCCATGCGTGGTCTCGTCCCGCGACGAGGTACGTAGTAACAAGCGCACGCCGAGCGGCTCCAGCCAGCGGCGGAACGTCAGGAAATGCTGCTCGGCGAGGATCTGCGTCGGCGCCATCAACGCCGCCTGGCAGCCGGAGTCGACCGCCAGCAGCATCGCCGCCATCGCCACGAAGGTCTTGCCCGCGCCGACGTCCCCTTGCAGCAGGCGGTGCATCGGATGCGGCGAGCGCATGTCGGCCACGATCTCCTTGATCGAGCGCTTCTGGGCCCCCGTGAGTTCGAACGGCAGGCTGGCGTGGAAGCGCTTGAGCAGGTTGGTCTTCACGCCCTGCACGCGGCCCGGCCGTTGCTGGTAGCGGGCCCGGCGTTCGAGCATCGCGACTTGCAGCTCGAAAAACTCCTCCAGAGCGAACCGCCGGCGGGCCGCGGCCGCCTCCTCCAGGCGCTCCGGGAAATGCGCGCGGCGGAACGCCTCACCGCGCGGCATCTCCGGCGCGACGTCGAACGGTGCCGCCAGCGACGCGGGGTCGACCACCTCTAGCATCAGGTGGATGATCTCACGCAACCGGCGCTGCGCGATGCCGGAGACGTTCCGGTAGACGGGCACGATGCGCTCGAGGTGGATCGACTCTCCCTCCTCGTCGCGGAGGACCTCGAACTCCGGATGGTCTAGGATCAAACGTCCGCCGGATTCCTTGAGTTTCCCGAACACGATAACCTCTTGGCCGGCGGCGATCACCTTGGAAAGGAACGGCATGTTGAACCAGCGACAGCTCACCCGGCCGGAGCCGAACACGCCCGTTCCGCCGTCCGCCACCACCGCTTCGAAAAACGACCGGCCGCCGCCGAACCGCCGCGGCGACACGTCCACGACGGAACCGCGAAGGCAGACCGGCGCGCCGCCCGCCTGCGCGGGGAACGCGTCGAAACGCCGGCGGTCCTCATGCCGTTTCGGCAGCCACAGCAGCACCTCGGCCGCCGTGCGCAGCCCCGCCTCGGCCAACGCCGCCACCTCCTTCGGCGGCAGAAGCGAAAGCGTGGCGAGCTCGACATCGGCGGAAATCATGCCGCCAGTTTGCCAACTGCTGGGAGAATGCAAGCCCGCTTCAGGCACCGAGGCGCGCCAGCTGGAGCAGGTAATCGAATGAATAGAGGCCGGTCGAGTGGCCGTCCGCCCAGCCGATCTGCAGCGCGTAGCCGCCGACCGGCGTGATGCTCGCCAGCTCGAACGCACGCGGGCCGAGCTCAACCACCGGCCGCACGACACGCCCGAGCGCGTCGGGCTCGCCCTGACAGTTCGCGCACGGACACGCCCGGCGCAGCAAGGGCAGCGGGAGATACAGCTCTTCGCCATCGGCGAACGAAAGCGCGAGTTCTTCCCCGATGACAAGGGCCTGGGCGAATGGGGCGGTCATGGCGGCGCCAGCATCGCGCTCAGCCGAGTTCGCCGTCCACTCGATAAGCGCGCCGGCCGAAAATCGCCGAGCCGACCCGCACGAAGGTCGCGCCCTCCTCGATCGCCACCTCGTAGTCGCCGCTCATGCCCATGCTCAGGTGGGGCAACGGCAGGCCGCTTTCACGCGCCAGCCGATCGCGCCATTCGCGCAGGCCGGCGAACCACCGGCGGGCGGCACCGGCATCCCCCTCGTCGGGCGGGATCGTCATCAAGCCGAGCCATTCCAGACGGTCGAGCCCCTGCAACGCCGCCATTTCCCGGCGCAAGGTCTCCGGCTCGAAGCCGCCCTTGCTCGCCTCGCCGGCGAGATTGACCTGAAGGAACACGCGCGGCCGCAGGCCGAGCTCGGCCGCCACGTGCTGGACGTGCTGCGCCAGCCGCAGCGAGTCGACCGCGTGCATCACGTCGAACGCGGGCAACAGCTTGCGCACCTTGTTGCGCTGGATGCCACCGATGAAATGCCAGCACAGACCGGCCGGCGCGGCCGCGATTTTCGGCTCCGCCTCCTGCTGCCGGCTCTCGCCGAACACGCGCTGCCCGGCGAGCACGGCCTCGCGGACCGCTTCGATCGGAAAGGTTTTCGAAACGGCGATCAGTTCGACCTCGTCCGGGCCGCGGCCGGCCGCGCGGCAGGCGGCCGAGATCCGTCCGCGCACCTCCGCCAGGTTCTCCGCGATCTCCGACATCACCGGACCTCGGGCTTTTTCAGCACGCCGGCCATCCGCGCGCTTTCGGTCGTGTCGATCAGATCCTTGAGCACCATCAGGCCCTCGCGCTTCACCGGGTCCAGACCGCTCGGCCATTTCGGCGAGTCGTCGAGCGCCTCGGTGGCGTCCTTCGCCCGCCGCATGTAATCCTGGTTCTCCTGGGCCGGATCGAACTCGCGCAGCCCCTTGTGGTCGCCGTCGAGATCGTCGAGGGTGAGCTTGTAGAACTTGAGCGCCTTCGCGTCCTGCGCCTGCACCGCCTTGAAGCGCTCGCGGCGCTCTTCATTCCGCCGGTGCTGCTGGGCATCGGTCTCGAGCAGTTCCTTGCGGCGCTCCTCGAGATTGAGGGAAACCTTGTTTTCCTGCAGCCGCTGTTTGGCCTTGGCCATATCCTCGGCGATGTAGCCGAAGTCCTTGTTCGCCTTGACCCGGACCTCGCTGAGCTCCTTCAGGCGCGGCAGGAACAGGTCCTCCTTGCGCTGCGGGCTGAAGTCGGAGGCGGGTCGGATGCTGTCGTGCGGCAGCGCGTGGTCGAGGAAGCGCTCGCCGATCTCGACCGCGTCGGTGAGGCTCGGCAGCACGACGTCGGACGCCACGCCTTCCAGCTGCGTCGATGAACCCGACGGGCGGTAGAACTTCTGGAACGTCACTTTGAGCGAGCCGGCACGGTCGCGGGCGGCGAAAAACGGCAGCATGCGCCCGATGTCGACCGGCTTCTGCACCGTGCCTTTTCCGAAGGTCGAGCTGTCGCCGACAATCACCGCTCGGTGGTAATCCTGCAGCGCGCCCGCGAGAATCTCGCTGGCCGACGCGCTGCTCTTGTCGATGAGCACGACCATCGGGCCGTCGTAGACCGGTTTGCGGTTGTCGGCATCCTGCACCTGCACCTGGCCGAGCGTCGTCTTGACCTGCACCACGGCCCCGCGGTTGATAAAGAAACCGGTCATGCGCCGCACCTCCTCAAGCGAGCCCCCGCCGTTGTTGCGGAGATCGAGCGCCAGCCCGTCGATTTTCTCGTCGATCAGGCGAAGCAGGAGCCGCTCGACGTCGAGCGAACACCGGGTTTTCCCCTCGTCGAAGTCCGCGTAGAACGACGGCAGCGTGATCCATCCCAGGCGACGGCGGCCGCCGTCCGGCAATTTCATCTCAACCACCTCGGCGCTCGCCTGCTCGTCCTTGAGCGCGACCTTCTCGCGATTGATGACCACCAGCTTGGTTTCGCCCGCGGCCCCGCCCGACGGCTCGACCTTGAGCCGCACCGCGCTGCCTTCCTTGCCGCGGATGAGATCGACCACCTTGTCGATCTTCATGAACATGATGTCGGTCATCTCGCCGGAGTTGCTCGAGTCCACCGCGACGATCCGGTCGTTGAGCTTCAGCGAGCCCTCCTTGTCCGCCGGACCGTTGACCACCAGGCCCATGATCTTGGTCGCACCGTCCTCCTCGGCCTGCAGCAGCGCGCCGATGCCCACCAGCTCGTTGCGCATGCCGGTGCGGAACCGCTCCATTTCGCGGAAGCTCATGTACTCGGTGTGCGGGTCGTAGGCGCGAGAAACAGCGCTAAGGAAATAGTTGGCGATCTCCTCGTCATCGACATCCTTCACGCTGTGGAGGAAGCGCTCGTAGCGCAGCGCGATCTTTTCCTTCGGATCGCGTTCGCCCTTGGTGGCGTCGGGCTTGTTCTGCTCCTTCGCCATTTTCACCAGCATCTCCCGGCGCAGCGTTTCGGAAAGCACGGCTTCCTTAATCTGCCGGCGCCAGAGGGTGTTCGCCTCCGCCTCGTTGCGCGGCCATGGGGCGTCCTTGCGCGACCGCATGACCGACTCGTTCCCGCCGAAATCCAGCGAGTCCTCCTTCAGCAGCTTCTGGGACAGGGCCACGCGCGCCTCCACCCGCTTCACGAACGTGCGGTAGATGTCCGTCGCCGCGCGCATGCTGTCGCCCTGCAACAGCATCGTCTGCATGCGGTCGCCGTATTGGCTGTTGAAGCGGTCGACATCCTCGCGAGTGAAATACACGCGGTTGAAATCCAGATCGCGCAGGTAGTCCTCCAGAAAGCGTTTCCCGAGCTCCGGGCTGTAGGGCAGGCGCGCGAAATGCGTGTTCTGCAGCATGATCGCCATCTGCCGCCCCACCTCGTTGAAGTCCGCCTGTTGGGCGCAGGCGGAGCAGCTGATGACGAGCGCCGTAACGGCGAGGAAGGTCCGACGAATGCGTTGGAAGCTCATGAGGTGCGGCGCTGTGCCCGGAGGGGAGCGATTCGGGAAGCGTGCCACAGGCCCCGGCGATGTCGATTTTTTAAAGCATTCACGGGCGGGGCTTCCGCTCCTCCAGCCACCGCTCGAAATACCGGTCGCGCGCCTCGCGGTCCATCTTCTCGACCGCCCCCGGACCGGACCAGTCCCCGGCCTGCGCGTCCCCTTCCGGTCGCCTCCCCAGGACCAGCGGCAGCGGCACCACCGCTCCGTTCCGCCATAGCCGCAGCGTCACCTTCCCGCCGCCCGGACGGGCCTGCACCCACCGGCCAAGCGCCTGGTCCGCCGCCGGCTCGCGCCAAACCTGGTCGTCCACCCCGATGATCGTGTCGCCCGCCACCAAACCCGCCTGCGCCGCCGGGGAGCCCGGCACGATCTGGGCCACGCGCACCCCGAAGCGCGGCGCCGCGTCACCCGGCAATTGGACCGGCACCGCCTGCATCAGGATGCCGACATAGCCCTTGCCCGCCTTGAGGTAGTCCGCGATCACCAACTCCCGGAGCACCGCCCGGCAGCGCCGCCGCACCTCCGGATCCGGCTCGCACCACACGCGCCCCAGCAACCAGACTCGCGCCGGTTCCGGCCGGGCCTTCGCCCAATCCAGAAGCGCCGCCTGCGCCCGCTCGCGCTCCTTGAGCGAATCCGCCGCCAAACCCGCGAGGACGGCCGGTTCGGGAGACGCCCGAAGCGACATGGGCAAAAACAAAACCCCGGCCGCAACGAGCACGGACCGGGGTTGAAGTTTCATGAGCGGAAACCGGGTTCAGGCCATCGGTTCGGCTGCGCTCATCGCCCGAGCCAGCTCTTTTCCGGCACGGTGATCGTGTCGTTCTGTTCCAGCAGGAAATTCATATCCTGTGGCGTGTTCAGGTTGAAAACCCGCACCTTGCCGCCGCGAAGCAGCTCGACGCGGTTCATCGCCCCGAACTCCGTCGGCCCGCCCGCCGCCTGTACGGCTTGGTAAAGCGTCAGCCCCTGGACGTATTCGACCGGCCCGGTGCGCCGGACCTGCCCGCCGACATGCACCATCTGCTTCTGGATGGCCTCGCCCGACGACGCGATCACCATGATCGTCGGGCTCTTGTAAATCTGCGCGGACTTGTAGGCGGATTCGATCCGGCTCTGCAACGCCGAAGGACTGAGGCCCGCCGCGCCGATCGGTCCGATCAGCGGCAGGTTCACCGTGCCGGAGTCCGACACCGTATAATCACCCTTGATCCGGCTGATCTCGTCGGCCGGCACCCCGCGGATGTCGATCATGATCGCCTGGTTGGGGCGGATCACGGTCTGGGCGGAAACCGAGCCCACGCCCGTCGCCAGACACGCCAGCAGGCCGAGGAAGAGTTTTTTCATGTTCATGGGTTCAAAGTGGCGTCGGGAAATGCCCCGTCAATAAAGCTCCGCATCTTCCTTGGCGGCGGCCTGCTGGCGGGAGGGAGCCGGAGCGGCGGCAACGGGCGTGGCCGCGACGCTGGCGGCCGCCGGCATGCTCACCGGCTGGGATTCCGTCGGCGCGTAATAGGTGTAATAGCTGGTGTAGTACTGGTATTGGCTGTCGCTGCGGACGTCCACGTTGTTGAGCACCACCCCGATGACGTGGCCACCGACGTTCTCGACCGCCTGTTTCACGCGCATCAGCATGTTGCGCGGCAGCTTGCGGTGCTGGACGACGATCATGGTCAGGTCCACCTCGCTCGCGAGCACCGAGGCGTCGCTCACCCCGAGGATCGGCGGGCTGTCCACAAGCACCAGGTCGAAGCGCTGCTTCACATCCTGGATCAGCTCGGACATGCGGCGCGAGTTCAGGATCCCCGCGGCGTCAGCCGGCAGAATCCCGGACGGCATGAAGTAGAGGTTGTCGACCGGGGTCTGGAGGATCACGTCCTCCAGCATCAGCTCGGTGGTCAGGTAATTGGTCAGGCCGACCGAGTTGTTGATGTCGAAGAACGTGTGCAGACGCGGACGGCGCAAGTCGGCGTCGATCATCAGGGTGGTGTAGCCGCCCTGGGCGCAGATGTAGGCGAGGTTGACGAGCGTCGTCGATTTGCCTTCGCCCGCGCCGCCGGAAACCACCGTGATGGCGTTGTCCTCCGGGTTCTTCCGGTTGAATTCGATGTTCGTGCGCAGGATGCGGTAGGCCTCGGCGTCCGGGCTGTTGCCCGCCTGCTTGTGGAGAACGCCGACATCCTTCGGCACGACCGCTAGCACGGGGACCTGGAGATAGCGTTCGACGTCTTCCAGCGTCTTCACCGAGGTGTCGAGGTATTCGAGGAAGAAGGCGATGCCGACGCCGAAAATCAGGCCCACCACGGCCCCGAGACCGAGGTTGAGCTTCACCATCGGGCTCACCGGGAATTGGGAAATAACCGGCTCCTCATGCAGCACGATCGAAGTTTCCGGCATACGGCGCTGGATCTGCTCGCCGACCAGTTTCAGCTTGAGCGCCTTGAGCAGGTCGGACGCCTGCTCGAATTCGCGGTTCGCCGTAATGTAATCGTTCGTGTCGAGGCCGGTCTTGATCGCCTCTTCCCGGCGCTCGTCGCGCAGCTGCTCGATTTTAGCCGCGCGTTCCTTCACCATTTCGAGCTGAGCGTTCAGGGTTTCACGCAGGCTGACCACGCCCTCCTGAAGCTGGCGTTTCATGTTGTCCAGATTCTGTGCCTGGGCCAGCACCGTCGGGTGGCGTTCGCCCAACCCCTGGGTTTTCAGGGCGTCGAGCAAGCGCTTCTGTTCGAGATATTCCGGGTACAGGCGCTTGATCACGTTCTCCGGCAGATCGAGCCCGGACGCGATGACCATCAGCTGCTCGCTGTCCGATCGCAGCAGGCTTTGAATCTGGCTCTCGAGCTGGATTTTCTCCTGCTCGACCTTGTTGTATTCCGCGCGGGCGGCGGCAGCCCCCTTGTCGTCCTCCACCACCCCCGGTCCGAAAATGCTTTCCTTGCCGGTCGGGATGATCTGCTTGGCGCGCACGATCGTCGCGAGTAGCTTGCGCTTTTCCTCAACCTTGTCCTCCTGGTCGCGAACCGCCTTCTGGAGTTCCAGAAGCGCTCCGTCGGCATCGGCGTTCTCGATCTCGCCGCGGTAATCCTTGTAGGATCTCGCCACTTCGGCGGCGATGTCTCGGGCGTCCTCCTTGTTCGAGTGGCGCACCCGGATACTGATCAGATCGGTGCCGCGGATCGTCTGCGCGTCGATGATGCCCTTCAAGGTGAGCAGCACCGTTTCCCGGTCCTGCCCCCACTTGTTCGCGAGATCGAGGCGTTCCGCCACCTTCAGCAGCACGTTGCGTGACTGGATGATTTCCAGCTGGTTGGCGAAGAACGCCTGGGTGGTCATGTTGGCACCACCCGCTTCCGCCATCTCACGGCCGAGCACGTTCATCCCGGGCACCGGCGGCTTCACCTGCACCTTCGCGATGCTCTCGAACTTCTTCGGCATCACGTAGGTGATGACCGCCGCGGTCATGAACACGAGCAACAGGGTCAGCAGGATCACCCCGTAGCGGTTCTTGATCACCTGCCAATAGTCGATGGCATGGAGGGTCGCTTCGGACTGATTCGGGGAAGAAGAAGCTTGCATGACGTCAAAGCACAGGGGAATAGCGGGACAAAAACGCTCCGTAACTCAAAAATACGAACTCCCGCAATGGAACCATTGCGGGAGTCCGGACGAAGTCAAATCAGGGTCGACATTTCGGGGATCAGCCCGAGGTCAGAATTCAGCACGGAGCCCCACGCTGACGCGGTTGCGATCGTAATCGCCACCGAGCAAATCGGAGCTGGAGGTCGTGTGGTTGTAGCTGAGCGTGCCGTAGAGGTAATCGTTGAACTTCACCGACAAGCCGATGTAGCCGTTGAAAATATCCTCGCTGTAACCGCAGGCGGTGGCGGACACGCCAGGCGGCAGAACCGGCGGCGGATTCACCAGACGGCCGTCTTCGAAATTGGACGGGATGTAGTCGAGGCCACCGAAGAGCGAGAACCGCGGGGAGATCGCGTATTCGCCCGCGACGCCGAGGCGCAGCGTTTCGCGAGAGTCGAACTCATACGTCAGAGCCGGCGGGAGCACCGTGTTCGGCACGGCGCGCACGGTGTCGTAGTTCTCCAAGCCGTAGCGCAGGAAGGAACGGACCGAGAAGCGGGTGTTGATCTGCGAGTTGAGCGCGAGTTCGACATACGGGCTGACCGAATTGTCGGAACCCACGTTGTCCACCTCGTGGAACTGGGCACCCGCGCGGGCGATGAGGATGGTCGTCGCGCTGAAGCGATGCTCGATACCAGCGAGCAGATAGTGGTCCGTGGCGTCGGAAGCCGCGCCGTCGCCCGTGGTCTGCGCGTAACGGTAATCCGCGGTGAGCACCGTTTGCGGGCTCAGCTGGTAGCGACCCTGAATATACGGCTGCCAAGTGAAGCGGTCGGAGTTCGGAACCGAGCTGTCGTAGTAAAGCCCGGTGAGCTGGATCCCGGTGTAGGTCGCAAAGCGCTCCGTCCAGCGGTAGCCCAGCGAATCGTCGGTCTGCCAGTAGAAGTATTCGCCGGTCTGGCGGCTGGTGGCAAAGCCGTAGGAATAATCCGGCTCCAGTTCGTAAGCGATGAAGTTGCGGCTGGCGAAACGCAGGCGCTCGCTGAAGTTATGCGTGAAATCGACGCCCACGCGCGACTGCGTGTACACATCATCTTGCAGCGTCGATGGCTGGTCGAAGTAATACACCAAGCCTAGGCGCGCATACACGTCCCAAGTGGTCTGCGGCGAAATGCTGATGAAGGTGACGCCAACGTACGGGTTGATGCTGGTGCCGGATTCTCCCGAGCCCACCCCGATTGCGGTCGGGTTGACGTTGTCGTCGAAGACCACATCGGCGCCGACGATCCACTTCAACGGGAGGCTTTCCTTGTGTTCGTCACCCGAATAGTAAAGCCCCTGCGCATGCGCGGAACTCAAGGCGGCGGCACCGGCTACGCCGGCGAAAAGGACGCGTTTCATGAAATTGGTGGGTTTGGGTTGAAACTCGCGGCGAACGCCTGATCCAGTCAGATCAGACGGGCTTCTTGAAGTCCGTCAGCGTGCTGAAAGGAGGCGGGTTGACCGCCGGAGGCACGTTGATCGGCGGACCGGGCGGAAGCAGCGGGAAACCACCGGGGGTCGTGCCCGCGGGCGGACCCACGGTCGGATCCGGGATGCCGTTGGTCGGGAAATCGAGCGGGTTGAACGGCGTATTGAAGAGACGGCCCGCGACCTCCTCGGCCGGGCTGGTTTCGCTAGCGACCATGCCGCCTTTGGCATCGCTGCGCGCACCCACCGCGTCATACTTCGCCAGCACGGTTGCGATACCAGCAAGAGCGTCCGGCGCAACCGCAGCAGCGTAATGCGCGATCACCGCCAGCTGATCCGGAGCCACCTGCACCGCGGCTTCGACGATCGACACCACCTGCGTGGAGTCGGCGTGGGTCGCCTCGATCGCGGCCTGGACGACATCGCCCGCGAGGTCGGCGTAGGCCGAAACGTAAGCCTTCACGATCTCCAGCACTTCGCCCGGCGACTGCTGGATCTTCGCTTTGACCTCAGCCGCCACTTTGCCCGCCTTCGCGGCTTCCTCGGCACTCCGGGGAGCGACCTGCGCGGCATCGGAACCGGCGGCGGAAGCGAAAGAAATCGAGGCCAGACCAAGGATCGCGCCGAGCACGGCATACTGGGTCGTTTTTTTCATAGGGCGTTTGGGATTCAGGCTGACTGACGCAAGCGAGAAAGCGGGCAGCGGGAATCGAACCCGCATGGCTAGCTTGGAAGGCTAGGGCTTTACCATTAAGCTATGCCCGCGATGACAACCGGACCCTAGCAAGGCCGCAGAAAGACGGGCAAGCGCTTTTTCGACAACTTTTCGGCCGGCCTTGCCCGCATGGCGGCTTTTGGGGTTGCCTTTGGCCGAGGCTGCGATAGCGACTGTGGCGTCTTCCCGCGAACGCGGGTGTAGTTCAATGGTAGAACGCGAGCTTCCCAAGCTTGAGGCGTGGGTTCGATTCCCATCACCCGTATTTCCCCCTCGTCATCCGCAGATTCCCCCCCTCATGCGAGCGAGTTTGAACGCATCGTCGTTCACGCCGGAAACGACCGGCTGATCGCGAACGAACCGGCCGCACCGAACCGCCATGGCAGCTCGAGGCCGCGGGAAATCCCGATCCGCGGTCCCGCGATGACCTCCACGCTGTCTCCCCGGACCAGCCCGCGGCCGGGCAGGGTCAAAAAATCCTCCGCGTGGTGGCTGCCGTCAATTCCGAGCGCCCGGGTCAACTTGCCGGGACCGGCGCACAGATCCGCGTCGGGCCGCCCCGGCCGCCGCCGGCGCATCGCCTCGATCCCGACGATCGGTTCCAGCGCCCGCAGCAGCACGAAGCCATCAACCTCGCCGCCTTTCACCAGCATGTTAAATAGCCAGTGGACGCCGTAGTTCAGGTAAACGTAGGCGTGCCCGGCATCGTGTGCCGCGACGAAGCGGCGGGCTCCCGGACGGAAAAACGTGTGGCAGGCGGGATCGCCCTCGGCGGCGTAGGCCTCGGTTTCGACAATCCGTCCGACGCAGCCGTCCCATTCGAACAGGCAGCCGATCAGCTCCCGGGCGCAATCGACCGGATTCCGCCGGAAAAAGCCGCCGTCGATCCGCTCCATGATCACAGCCCGGTCGGGTGATCGATGAACCCCCATGGCAAACCGAAACGCGCCGCCAGCTCGGCCGCCAGCGCTTTGACGCCGAACGTCTCGGTCGCGTAGTGACCCGCATACAACACGTTGATTCCGAGCTCTTCCGCCAGCGGATAGCTCCAGTGCGGCCCCTCGCCCGTAATGAAGGCGTCGATACCGGCCGCGGCGGCGGCCGCCACCTCGCTCCCCGCCCCGCCGGTGACCAACCCGACCGTGGCGAGCTCCTCCGGCCCACCCGGGCAAACGTGCACCGGCCCGCCGACCACCGATCGCAGCCGCCCGGCCAACTCCTCGCGCGCGCCCTGCCAGCGACCCTTCAGCCCGACCGCAAGGCCCTTCCAATCCATAAACGGCTCAATGCCCTGCAACCCGATCGCGCGCGCCAGGCACGCGTTATTCCCCCACTCCGGATGCACGTCGAGCGGCAGGTGGGCCGAGTAGATCGCCAGCCCCGCCTCCATCGCCGCGCGGATTTTCCGGTAAAACGCGCCGCGGACCGGCTGCACGCCCTGCCAGAACATCCCGTGGTGCACGAGCAACAGCCCCGGACCGCCCTCCGCCGCGGCCTCCACCACCGGCAGCGAGGCGTCCACCGCCGCGACGATGCGCCCGATTTGCCCGGGATTTTCTAGCTGCAGGCCGTTCACCGCGCCGCCGTAATCCGGGATCGAGGCGATCCGCAGCTCGGCATCCAAAAACCCGACGATCCGGGAAAGTTCCACCATGCGGCCAAACTAGCCAGCCGCACCCGCGCTGACAACGCCGCCGTCGACGAAGGCCTGCAAGTCCCCCGCCAGCGGCGATTCCCAAGCAACCTCCGCGCCCGCCCACGGCACCGCCAGCCGCGCCGCGTGCAGCGCGTGGCGCGGCAGCAGCAGCCGCGCCTCCAGCTCCGGCGTCCAGCCGGTCCGCGTCCACGCTAGGTAGTCCGAGCCGTCGCCCGAATAAATTTTGTCGCCGACGATCGGGTGGCCGCGGTGCGCGAGGTGGACCCGGATCTGATGCATGCGCCCGGATTCGGGGAAACAGCGGACCAGCGCGAATCTCCCCTCCGCCCGCTCGAACCGCCGCTCGACCTCGAAACGCGTCACACATTCCCGCCCCGACGGATGCACGGTTTGGCGCAGCCAGATGTCCGACTCGCCCACGTCGCCCGCCCGGCAGATCGGCGCCTCACAGCGCCAGGCCTCCGCCTCCGGCCAGCCGTGCACGATCGCCCGGTAAACTTTCTTCGCTTCGCGCCGTTCGAAAATCCGGCACAGCTCGCGCGCCGCTCCGCGGTGTTTGGCAATCAACACCACGCCGCTGGTCTCGCGATCGAGGCGGGTGATGATCGAGAGCGCCGCGCCGTTCTCCATTTCGAAGGCGAGCAGGATCTCGACGCCGCCGAGCAGGCTCGGCTCCACTTTGCCGTTCGCCGGGTGGACGATCAACGGCGCGGGCTTGTCCACGACGATCCAATCGCCGCTTTCGCCCAGCACCTGGAAATCCGCCACCGCGTGCACGCTCACGCCCGCAGGATGCCGGTTTGCCGCGCCGCTGCCAAGGCCCCCGTTCGCACCCCCGCCATCTTCGCCCTTGGCACAAGGCGTTCGGCGGGAAAGACTCGCCGCCCCATGCCCGCCGACGTCCAGCACACCCTCGCCGGTTCCGCCACTCTCGAAGGGACCTCGCTCCATACGGGCGAAAAGGTCACGCTTACCCTGAAACCCGCCCCCGAGGGACACGGCTTCAAGTTCCGCCGCATCGACCTGCCGGACCAGCCGTTCATCGCCGCCGACGTCGACAAGGTGCAGACCGTCGAGCGCGCCACCACGCTGGCCGAAGGCTCGGTGAAAGTGCATACCGTCGAGCACGTCCTCTCCGCCCTCACCGGCATGGGCGTCGACAACGCGCTGATCGAAATGAATGCCAACGAGCCGCCGATCGGCGACGGCTCGTCCCGCCCGTTCGTCGAGCTCATCAAGAAGGCCGGCATCGTCGCCCAGAGCGCCCCGCGCAAAACCTGGGAAATCCGCGAGCCGATCCACCTCGAAACCGGCGACGGAACGCTCATCACCATCGTCCCGAGCAAGACCTTCCGCGTCTCCGTCACCAACGTCGGCCCCGACGGCCGTTTCACCCAGTATTTCTCCAGCGAGGTCACCCCGGAGAAGTATGAGAAGGAAATCGCCCCGGCCCGCACCTTCGTCTACTACGAGGACGTCAAGCCGCTGCTCGAAAAGGGCCTGATCAAGGGCGGCTCGCTCGAAAGCGCCGTCGTCATCCGCGGCAACGAGGTGATGTCGAAGGAAGCCCTGCGCTTCACCAACGAGTTCGCCCGCCACAAGGCGCTCGATGTCATCGGCGATCTGATCCTCTCCGGCAAACGCATCCTCGGCCACGTCATTGCCGTGAAGCCGGGCCACGGTCCGAACACCAAGATGGCCGCCACCCTCAAGGGCGAATACTCGCGCATGCGCTCGATGGTCCCGCCGTTCTCGATCCCGAAGGGCGAGGCGGTGCTCGACATCCACGACGTGCTCAAGATCCTGCCGCACCGCTACCCGTTCCTGCTGGTCGACCGCGTGGTCGACTTCGAAGGCGACACCAAGTGCACCGTCGTGAAGAACGTCACGATGAACGAGCCGTTCTTCCCCGGCCACTTCCCGGGTCACCCGATCATGCCGGGCGTGCTCCAGCTCGAAGCGATGGCCCAGGTTTCCTCCGTCCTCATGCTCCGCAAGCCGGAGAACGCCGGGAAAATCGGCTACTTCATGAGCGCCGACAACGTGAAGTGGCGCCGCCCGGTCTTGCCCGGCGACACCCTCTTCATCGAGGCCGAGGTCATCAAGATCCGCGGCTCGATCGGCCAGACGCGCTGCAAATGCGTCGTCAACGGCGAGGTCGTTTCCGAGGGCGAACTGAAGTTCGCGCTGATGGACCAGTAAGCGAAGAGCTTGCCGTCAGGAGCGGAGAGTCATCTCCGCTCCTTTTGTGCCCGAAATGAATGCGGCGCCGTTCCAGCAGGCGGCCGACTTCACGCCTTCTTCGGCTCGCGCAGGCCGCTGAGAAACAGCAGGCCGGCGGCGACGCAGATGCAGGAGTCGGCGATGTTGAACGACGGCCACCAGCCGCCGCTCGATGGCACGAGCTTATCGTAAAACGGCAGTTTCACCGAGATGAAGTCGACGACGTAGCCGGCCGACAGCCGTTCCCAGAACGACGCGTCCTTCAGGTGGCCGAGCTGCGATCCCTGCAACAGACGGTCGGTCAGGTTGCCGGCGATGCCGGTGAGCAGCAGCGCCACCGCCACCTGGGCGACTTTGGCGGCGAACACGCCCTTTTTCCAAAAGACCCGGAGCATCGTCACCGCGATCACCGGCACCAGCAGAAACACCACCGGCGCCCAGGTCGTACCGTTGCCCAGCCCGAAGGCCACGCCCTGATTATGGACCCGCACAACGTGGAACCACTCTTCTGAAACCGGAATGTATTCCCACGACGAATATGTGCCCCGTTCCGGTTCGGGCAAACGGAACACGATCCACCACTTCGTCGCCTGGTCGAGGGCGTAGAGTGGCAGACCGAGGAAGAGCAGGAGCTTTTGGAAGAAACTCATGGGCGCGTTTTTCAGCCGACAACTTCGTCACAGCGACCACACAGACTGCTGGCGACCAGCGGCTCGTGACGGCGGCAGCGCGGGCAGAGGCAGAGTTCGGTCTTGCGGGCGGTGGCGGCAAGTTCCGCGCCTTCCGTGACGTTCAGCCCGGCGAGGATGAAGAACTCGTTGGCCAGCTCGCGATCCTGCAGCAACGCCAGCACCGGTTCGCCCGCGGGCACGACGAGGTCGACTTCGGCCTCGTTGTTGCGGGTGAATTCCTTCGCCTGGATCTTCGCCTCGATCGCGGTCTGGATGACCGACTTGATCTGGAACAAACGCTCGGCGGCGGCGCTCGCTTCGCCCGGCGCGTAGGCCGGGTCGGCTTCCGGGAAGTCCTGGAGGTGGATGCTATCCGCAAAGCCCGCGTGTTCCCACGCCTCGTCGGCGGTGTAAGCGAGGATCGGTGCGAGCAGCTTCGCCAGCGCGACGAAGACGTCGAACATCGCGGTCTGCGAAGCGCGGCGGCGCGGCGACTTCGGAGCGTCGCAGTACATCCGGTCCTTCGTCACGTCGACGTAGACGGCGGAAAGATCGGTGGTGCAGAATTGGTTGAGCGCGTTGAAAACCTTGCGGAACTCGTAGGTCTCATAGGCCTTGCGGCACTCGGCGACCACCGCGTGCAGACGCTCGAGGATCCAGCGGTCGAGCACCGGCATATCGGCGGGCGAAACCCGATCGGTCTCCGGATCGAAGCCGTCGAGGTTGCCCAGCAGGATGCGCAGCGTGTTGCGCAGGCGGCGGTAGGGCTCGGCGATCTGCTTGAACAGGTCCTCGCCGAATGGCACCTCGTTCTGCCAGTCGACCGACGACACCCACAGGCGGACGATGTCGGCGCCATACTTGTTGTAGAAGTGCGCGGCGTCGATCGGCTTGCCCGCCTTCTCGGCCTCGGACTTCGAGAGCTTCTTCTTGTCCTTGTCGACGACGAAGCCGTGGGTCAGCACCGCCTTGTAGGGAGCGGCCTTGCGCCACGCGACGCTCATCATCAGCGAACTCTGGAACCAGCCGCGGTGCTGGTCGGTCGCCTCCAGATAAAGGTCGGCCGGCGCGTGCAGCTCGGGATGGTTTTCCAACACGGCGACGTGCGAGCAGCCGGAGTCGATCCAGACGTCGAGCGTGTCGCGGCACTTCTTCACGCCCTCGGGCAAACCGAGCAGCGCGGCGAGTTCCGCGTCGGATTTCTCGAACCAGATGTTGGTGCCTTCCTTCGCGACGAGGTCGGCGACCTTGCGGGCGATTTCGGGCGAAAGGATCGCCTTGTTGTCGGCATCGAAGAACACCGGCAGCGGCACGCCCCAGGTGCGCTGGCGCGAGATGCACCAGTCCGGGCGGGCTTCCACGGTACCGTAGATGCGGTTGCGGCCCCAGGCCGGCAGCCACTCGACGCCGTCGATCGCCTTCAGCGCCTCGCCGCGCAGGGTGTCGAGCGAGATGAAGAACTGCTCGACCGCGCGGAAGATGATCGGCGTCTTCGACCGCCAGCAGTGCGGGTAGGAGTGGGTGTAGGTTTCGCGGCCGAGCAGCGCGCCTTTTTCCTCGAGGATCTCGATGACGCGGTCGTTCGATTTGAAAACGTGCTGGCCGACGAGGTCCGGCACGCCGGCTTCGACGGTGAAGTTGCCCTCGTCATCGACGGGCGAAAGCACGCCGAGGCCGTATTGCTGGCCGGCCATGTAGTCGTCGGAACCGTGGCCCGGAGCGATGTGGACCGCGCCGGTGCCGGTTTCGGTCGTGACGAACTGACCGAGGATCAGGCGCGACTTGCGGTCGAGGAACGGGTGATGCGCTTCGAGGTTCTCGAATTCGCGGCCCTTCGCCTCCTTGATCGTTTCAACCAGCTTCACGCCGGTCTTCTGCTCGAAGGCCTCCACCAGCTCGCGGACGATCACGAGCGTGTCCGCATGGCCGTCGCGCTCGAAGCGACCGACGACGTAGGTGAACTCCGGGTGCAGGGCGACGCCGAGGTTCGCCGGCAGCGTCCATGGCGTGGTCGTCCAGATCACCATCGAGGCACCGGCGGCGCCGAGATTGGTGGCGGCCTCGACCGACAGCGGGAACTTCACGAAGATCGCCGGGCTCTGCTTTTCCTTGTACTCGACCTCGGCTTCGGCCAGCGCGGTGTGCGCGCCGTAGGACCATTGGACGGGCTTCTTCGATTGGTAAATGCAGCCGTTTTCGACCAGCTTGGCGAACACGCGCAGAATCTCCGCCTCGTAGCCCGGGGCCATCGTGAGGTAGGGATTGTACCAATCGCCGAACACGCCGAGGCGGCGGAACGAACCGCGCTGGATGTCGATGAACTTCTCCGCGAACTCGGTGCAACGGCGGCGGATTTCGGCAGGTTCGAGGCCGGCGGCCTGCTTCACCACCTTGAACTCGATCGGCAGGCCGTGGCAGTCCCAGCCCGGGATGAACGGCGCTTCATAGCCCGCCATCGTCTTGGATTTCACCACCAGATCCTTGAGCACCTTGTTGAGCGCGGTACCCATGTGGACGTCGCCGTTGGCGAAAGGCGGACCGTCGTGCAGGAGAAATTTCGGGGCGCTCTGGCCGCGGCGGCGGGCGAGAATCCGTTGGTAAAGATCACCGGCCTCCCACTTCTCCAGGCGCTTCGGCTCGTTCTCCACGAGATCGCCGCGCATCGGAAAAGTCGTCTGCGGCAGGGTCAGCGTGTCTTTGTAATTCTTTGCGTCCGAGCTCATGGGAAGGGCGCGGACGCTAGCAACGGCACCCGGAGGGGTCAACCCCGGGTCCGAAGGCGGCGACAAACGGCAAAAACTTGCGCCGCGCCGTCAGCCTCTTCCAATTCAACGCCATGCGCCGCCTGTTCGCCGGATGCCTTCCGCTGCTGCTCGCCCATTGCGCGTGGAACGTTGCGCCGCCCGCCCCTTCTCCCGTCTTCCGGGTGGATACCGCCCGTTACGCCGCGCTGAAACCCGCCGACGCCCGGATCACGGTCGATCTGGCCGCCCAGAAGGCGCGGCTGACCGACCGCCAAGGCATGATCGCCCTCGAAACCGACATTTCCACCGGCAAACCCGGCCACGAGACGCCCGCCGGCAGGTTCCGGGTTTCCGAGAAATTGGCGGACAAGCGCTCCACCCTCTATGGCCGTTACCGCGACGGAAAATCCGGCCTCGACCTGGGCCCCTCGACCGACCACCCGAAACCGCCGAAAGACGCCATTTACGAGGGCTATTCGATGCCCTACTGGATGCGGCTGACTTGGGACGGCGTCGGCATCCACGTCGGCCATGTCGTGCCAGGCAAGGCGGCGAGCTTCGGTTGCATCCGCGTGCCCGCCGCCGTGCAGCCGCTCATTTTCGAAAAAACCCGGCTTGGCACCCCGGTCGAGGTGATCGCCCCGCCGCCCGCACCAGTCGTCCCGCTCGCGACGCGTTGACATCTGCCGGTGGGGCGGACAGCTTGCGCGCCATGGATACGATGAAACTGCTGCTTGGCGCGACCGTCGCGCTGCTGCTCGGCGCGCTGGCCATGTCGTGGCAGGGCCTCAAGCAGGGCGAAAAGAACGCCCCATCGGAAGAAATCGCCCGCCTCAACCGCCAGGTCGAGGAAATGAAACTCGATCACGAGCGGCTGAAGATCGAGCTGGAGCGCCAGAAGTTCCAAAGCCCGGCCGCCGCCCCGCAGGCCCCGGCGCCCGTCGTGGCAGCCCCCACCCCCGACCTGCAGGCCGAGCTCGCCGCCAAGGAAGCCGAGCTCGCCGCGCTCCAGCAGGACAAATCGAAGGCCGAACGCGACGCGAAGACCTACCGCGACGAAGCCGGCATCGTCGCCCAGCGCGAGTTGGAGAAAAGCGACGCCGAGCTGAAGCGCGGCCGGCTGATCGCCCAAGCGCTGCTTGTCGGCAAAATCCAGGAATACGCCGAAGACCCGGCCACCGGCGGCATCGCGGTGGTGCAGGTGCTCATGCCCGAGCAGGTCCAGGTCGGCACGGTCCTCGCCATCCGCCGCAACACCGGCCTGCTCGGCCAGATCAAGGTGACCAGTATTGAAGCCGAAGGCGCGATCGCCAGCCCGCTGGCGGGCTTCGGTCCGACCAAACCACAGCCCGGCGACGAGCTGATCATCCCGCCTCCCTTCTGAAACCTTGCCGTCGTCCGGAATGATCATCCGCGTCTGCCACGTGCTTGCCAGCGTCGGCGAGAAAGGAGGGCTTGAGAAAAACGTCATCGAGCTGGCCAACCAACAGGCCGCGCTCGGCCACGCCGTGTCGGTGGTGGCGGACGAAACGATGCGCCCGCACTTTTCGTCCGCGGTGACGTTCGTCCCGCACCGGATGAGCCGCGGCCGGATCAACCCGTTCAACCTGCTGGCGCTGCGCGCGAACATCCTCGGGCAGAACCCGCAGGTCGTCCACGCCCACGCCAACAAAGCCGGCCAGCTGGTACGGGCGATCCGCCGCTTTTTGCCCGGCATCAAACGCGTCGCCACCATCCAGAACACGAAGTCGACCAACCGACCGTTCCGCGACTACGACGCGCTCATCACCGCCAGCGCCCAGGTGAAGGACTCGCTGCAAGGCCTGCCCGCCACCGTGATCTGGAACTCGATCGCCCCGCCGCCCGCCGGCACCCGCGAGGCGGCCCTGGCGACGAACCCGCCCTTTCTCGGTGGCGACCAGCCGGTGTTCAGCACCGTCGGCCGCCTCGTGCCGGCGAAGGGCATGGACCTGCTGCTGGAAGCGATGGCCCGCGTGCCCGGCTTCAAGCTGTGGTTGGTCGGCGAGGGCCTGCAGCGGCCGGAGCTGGAGGCGCTGATCGAAAAACACGCGCTACACGACCGCGTCTGGCTCGCCGGCCACCGCGACGACGCGGTCGGCCTGATGGGCTGCTCCGAGCTGTTCGTCGTCGCCTCTCGCAACGAAGGCGGTCCCTACACGCTTGCCGAGGCGCTGCACATGCGCGTGCCCTGCATTTCCACCCGCGTCGGCTTCGCCGCCGAATTTTTGCCCGCCGAGGCGCTGATGCGGACCTACTCGGTGGACGAGCTCGAACGCGGGTTGAAACACGCGCTCGCCGATCTGCCCGGCCTGAAGAAACGCCTCGAACCGTCGTTCGAGCTGGTCGCCCGCGAGGTGACGCTGGAGGCGATGACGGAGAAAGTGCTCGCCGTTTACCGCCGCCTGCTCGCCTGAGCGGTCAGCGCTTCTCGAAATCGCGCAGGTGCTCGCGCACCCAGCCGAAGTCGTCGGCGTGCTCGGCCTGATAGCGCGGGTAGCCGCCGTCGATCTGCCGGAGGCGCGCCTCCAGATCGCCCGGCGTCAGTTTCACGCCGTAGTCCGCGCCGCGGGCGTCCGGCACCGGCCAGCCCAGCATCCGTGCCAGCATGATGTGGCCGAGCGGAGGCAGCGCGTGGGTGCCATCCGCCCAGAAATACGTGTGTTGCTCCGTCGGAGCCGGCAGCGGCTCGCAGTTGAGCGGATGGAAATCGTTGAAATCCCAAAGATCGACCTGCGTTCCTGGATGGGCCGCCTGTTCCTCCGCCAGCACGGCGAGGATGTGCGAGCGATCGACGCGGAACGCCGGATCGGGATCGCCGTTCAAGCGCATCGCCGAAAGGTAGGCCGCGTGGTTCGGCGGGATGCACAGATACAAATGGATGTTCTTCTCGCGGCAAAGCCGGAGGATGCCGCGCAGCGCCTCGATCTTCTTCGGGTTCACCTCGATCGATTTCCGCCGCTGGGCGGCGAAGTGGTCGGCCCACTTGAACGACTCGAACTGCAGCACCTTGCGCATCGGCCGCTTGTCGAGCAGGCGCACCCACTGGCCTTGCGGCGTGTAGGCGCCGGGCCGCTTTTCGCGGAAATAGTTCAGACACTTCACGGTGTCGACGAAAGTCGAGACCCCGCTGATGTAACGGATTTCACGCTCCAGGCGGTCGCCGCTCGTCACCAGCGGCGATTCCTCGAAACCGGTGCCCGGCGTGATATTGTTAGGCGACGTCAGATCCGCGAGATCGACCCCGAGCACGGCGAATTCCAGCCGGTTGCGCTCGGCGGCGAAACGCAGCATCGCCTCGTGCTCGCACAGCGTGCCGCCGCGCAGCGCCAGGTTGGCGACGCGCCTGCCGCTCCATTCGGGCAGGGTCGGATCGAAGCCGATGTCGACGCGCGACGACCCGAGCATCACGCCGTCCCATTCGAACGAACGGGCGAGCCCGGCCTTGCCGGTGCGCAGCGCCTTGTGCAGCGGCTTGTATTCGTCGAACGAATGGCTGCTCCACGGCGTGGTGGCCACCCACAGCGGGTTGACCCAGGTGTTGAGGAACGCGATCAACAGGAGGATCGCCCCGACGGGCAGGATGAACCCGAGGAAGTAGCGCTTGCCCGGCTGGGCGGTCGATCGGAGGCCGGCGGTCACGTGTCAGAACTGGAAGTAGATGAACTCGCTGATTTTGTCGAAATCACGCGCGGTGGCGTAGAGCAGCGCCAGCGTGAACAGGGCGAACAGCGGCGTCGGACGCCATTCCCACCAGCGGCGCTTGCCGAGTTTCCCTTCGAGTTCGAGGAAATTCAACGCCGGGCGGTAGCGGCGCATGAACTGCTGGGTGTTCGGCAGCAGCCAGATGATCAACAGACCGGCGACGATCGGCTTGAGCGCTCGGAAATCCTTCACCAGCGCCACGCCTTCCGCCGGCCATAGGTGGAACCCATGCGCGCCGGCCGCGGAACACAGCACCGCCAGCGCGGCGTCGAAGGTCGGCGCGCGGAAGAATACCCAGGCGATCATCACGAACAGGAAGGTCAGGCCGATCGCCAGCGGCTTCGGCAGCGCCTTCCAGCCGCGTTTCTTCCGCACCGCGAACCACGCGTGGTTCACGCACAGGTAGAGGCCGTGGAGCAGGCCCCACAGCAGGAAGGTCCAGCCCGCGCCGTGCCACAGGCCGCCGAGCACCATCGTCAGCAGCAGGTTGACGTAGCGGCGGCCCTTGCCCTTCCGGTTGCCGCCCAACGGGATGTAGAGGTAATCGCGCAGGAAGCGCGACAGCGTGATGTGCCAGCGCCGCCAGAACTCGACCACCGAGTCCGCCTTGTAGGGCGAATGGAAGTTCAGCGGGAACCGGATGCCGAACAGC
>Ga0105243_10000058_pt1 | contig 131551 bp, 106 predicted proteins | sample KBSM34metaG_FD_81525 | JGI IMG/M metagenome (GOLD analysis project Ga0105243, IMG submission 81525) | Miscanthus rhizosphere microbial communities from Kellogg Biological Station, Michigan, USA - KBS M3-4 metaG | ecosystem: Host-associated > Plants > Roots > Rhizosphere > Soil | place... | reverse complement strand
GAAGCCGATGCCGATGCCGACGGCGGTCGACGCCTTGGCGATGGAATTGGGTGCGTAATACCAGAACGCGATCAGCGCGAAGAGCATCGTCGGCTGGAACCAGGTGAAGATGAACTGCTTCACCGGGCCGCCTTCCACCCTGGGAATGTTTTCCCAGCCGATGATCACCGGCGCCTGAGCTCCGATCACCCTTTTACCGACGCGAATTCCGTCCATCTTGTCCCCGCGATCCCGAGTGTCGACTCTGGATATCGGGAACCCCGCGGCGGCGGCATACGTCATCGGACGTATACGGATCGTCTCCGTCGATTACCGGCTCGGCATCCGTGCCGATGAGATGCCGAGTTTGGCGAACAATTCAGCATCGCGATCGTCGCCGGCGTTGCCGGTGGTGAGCAGCTTGTCGCCGGTGAAGATCGAATTGGCGCCTGCCAGGAAGCACAAGGCCTGCGCCGCTTCCGACATACTCTCGCGGCCTGCCGACAGGCGCACCATGCTCTCCGGCATCGTGATCCGCGCGGCCGCGACCGTCCGCACGAACTCGATATCGTCGATCTTGGCGAGCGGCGTGTCGGCCAGCATGTCGCCGAGCACCGTGCCCTTGACCGGCACCAGCGCGTTGATCGGCACGCTTTCGGGATGGACCGGCAGGCTGGCGAGCGCATGGATGAAGCCGACGCGGTCGGCGCGGGTCTCGCCCATCCCGACGATGCCGCCGCAGCACACGTTGATGCCCGCGCCGCGGACATTGTCGAGCGTCTCGATCCGATCCTCGAAGCTGCGCGTCGAGATGACGTTGGCGTAATTCTCCGGGCTCGTGTCGATATTGTGGTTGTAATAATCGAGCCCCGCCTCACCCAGCGCCCGCGCCTGATCCGGCGTCAGCATGCCGAGCGTCATGCAGGTCTCCATCCCCATCTCGCGCACGCCCTTCACCATCTGGACGAGCGCGGGGATGTCCCTGTCCTTGGGATTGCGCCACGCCGCGCCCATGCAGAAGCGCGACGAGCCATTGTCCTTGGCCTCAGCCGCCGCCTGCAGCACCGCGCGGACGTCCATCAGCTTGGTCGCCTTCAGGCCGGTCTCATGGCTCGACGATTGCGAGCAATAGCCGCAATCCTCGGGACAACCGCCGGTCTTGATCGACAACAGGGTGGAGAGCTGCACCTCGTTCGCCGCGTGGTGCGCGCGATGTACCTCGGCCGCGCGGAACACGAGCTCGGTGAAGGGCAGGTCGAACAGCGCGGCGATTTCGTCGCGGGTCCACCTCTTCTCCCCTCCCGCTTGCGAGTTCGAGGTGGGCAGCGCCCCGCGCTGCCCAGGCTGATCCGGGGGATCAACCGACCTCGAACTGGGTCGGGGGAGGGCCTGTTGGTTGTTAGAGGAGGACACACCCTCCCCTAGCCCCTCCCGCGAGCGGGAGGGGGATGCTGTTTCGCTCTCTCGCCCCGAAGCGGCAATCATCGAGATGCGCTCATTCCTGCGGCGCGATCGTCAGCCGGATGCCGCTCAGCGCCGCCGACGCCGGGATCTGGCACGACAGACGCGAACCGGCTGAGCGATGCGCCGAGCTATCCAGCAAATCGTCTTCGTCCTGCGACATCGCGGGCAGCATCGTGGCGAAAGCCGGATCGACATGAACATGGCAGCTCGCGCAGGAGCAGCAGCCACCGCAGAAGGCCGGAATGTCATCGATCCCGGACGACCGGATGATCTCCATCAGCGAATTGCCGATCGCGCCCTCGATCACGCGAGTGTCGCCCGCCAGATCCTGGACATGGAGCTGGATCGTCGCTTGCTGGGCGGCTTCGGTCATGCTCGTTTCACTCCGTGCATAAGGCGCGCGCATCGGCCGGGAGCGCCGCCGGTTGATGTATTGCGATCGTTTTCAGTGTGTCCCCATGCAGCGCCGCTTGGCGCTGCTTCGTCGGGACGACGTCTATCGCTGAATATAGCGCCGCCATCCGCCAAGCGAGGTGATGTCCTCGGCATTGACGGTCGCGCGCGGCTCCGCGACGAAACCCTTGACCAGGCTGCCGTCCTCCAGCGTCACGGTACCGATCGCGAGGGGAGGCGGAACCTCGGCGACGAAGCTGCCGAACGCCGCCATGTCGAGTTCGTAGATCTCGATCGCGATCGGGGCGCCGTCGCCACTGTGCACCAGCGCAGGCTTGGGCGGCACGCTGTCCGCCATGGCGTAAAGCCGGTAGACCGGGGCGGTCCTGGCCTCACCAACGAAGCGTGCGTCACGGGAAGTCAGTTGCCAATGCAATGGCATGTCCTTCAGATGCGCACCGACAACGGCCAGTTTCACGGTCTCCATGCGTCCCTCCAGGTCGAGCGGCGGCGGGGTCGCCGGCGCAGGGAAAAGAATCTTCGCCAGGTCGATCAGGCTGCGATCGCTGCCGGCAGGGCCCATCAGCGTGATGCCGAAGCCGACGCCGCTGTGATACTGGCCCGTCGGGACCGCGATCGCGGCCATGTCGAGCAGATTGACGAAGTTGGTATAGGCGCCGAGGCTCGCGTTGAGCGCGATCGGCGCGGCGAGCATCTCGGCCACGCGATAGCTGGTCGGGGCGGTCGGCAAGGCGAGCAGGTCGACCGTCGCCCACATTTCTTCCGCCGCGCGGACGAGGTCGGCGAGACGGTAGCTTGCCGCGAAGGCATCGACCGCGCTGTAGGCATAGCCTTCCTCGACGATGCCGCGGACGACCGGATGGATCGCCTCCGGGTCGTCGTGAAGCAGGTCCTGGAGCGCGGCGGTCCGCTCGGCGACCCAGGGGCCGTTGTAGAGCAGTCGGGCCGCTTCGTTGAGCGGTGTCATGTCGATCTCTACCAGCTCGGCATCGAGGCCGGCCAGCGCCGCATCGTAGAGGAAGTCTGATTCGATATCGCCGAACCAGGGACGCTGGTCGGCGCGCGGCACGCCGATCCGGCGGTCCGCGCGCGGCGCGTCGTCGATCGAGCGCGAGAAGCTGTCCTCACGATCGAAGCCGGCGACGATGGCGTCGATCAGTCCGGCATCCTCCGCCGTCCCGGCAAAGACCGTAATGCAGTCGAGCGTCCGGCAGGCGGGGACGAGCCCACGGCTGCTCCACCGCCCGCGCGTCGGCTTGAAGCCGATCAGGTGATTGAAGGCGGCCGGCACGCGGCCCGATCCGGCGGTGTCGGTGCCGAGCGCGAAGGCGACCAGCCCGGCCGCCACCGCGACCGCAGATCCCGAACTCGATCCCCCGCTCACCCAGGCCCGGTTATAGGCGTTGCGCGGAATGCCATAGGGGCTGCGGGTGCCGTTGAGGCCGGTGGCGAACTGGTCGAGATTGGTCTTGCCGACGGGGATGGCCCCGGCGGCGACCAGCCGTTCTACCGCTGTCGCCGGTCGCGAGGGTGCGTAGGAGAAGGCCGGGCATCCGGCGGTCGTATCGAGGCCGGCGACGTCGATATTGTCCTTCACCGCGAACGGCACGCCGGCGAGCGGCAGTGGTTCGCCGCCGGCGACCCGTTGGTCGACCGCGGCGGCGGCGGCGCGGAGCGCGGCGGCATCGAAGCGGGATATCCAGACCGCTGGCTGGACGGCGTCGTAGCAGTCGAGGCGCCGGATGACCTCTTCCATCACGTCGGCCGCCGAACGGCGACGCGACCGCACGTCGGCCGCAATGGCATCGACCGACAGGCGATCGAGTACGATCATGAGCGGATCAGCGCCAGCATCGGCGCGCCGGGTGTGACGCTCTGCCGCTCGACGACATAGAGGGCCGCCACTGTCCCGTCGGCGGGACTGGTGAGCGGGAATTCGGTCTTCATCGCCTCCATCACCGCGATGGTCTCGCCGGCGGCGACAAGGTCGCCGGCCGCTTTCAGCAACTTCCAGACACTGCCGCCAAAGGGCGCCTCGACTAGTTCCGCGCCGTCGGGAAGCGTGATGGCGTCGGCGGGCCCGTCGTCGACCTCCTCGCTCAGGCTGGCGACGCGATCGAACTCGCCGCGCCGCTCCCATTCGGCACGCTCGGCAGCGAAGGCGGCGTTGCGGCTCGTTTCGAAGGCCGTGATCGACTCGGCATTCTCGGCAAGGAAGGCGCGATAGTCGGCGAGGCGGAATTCGGTCTCCTCGATCTCGATCGTGCGACGGCCGAGCGGGAAGTCGCGGCGCCACTCGGTGAGTTCGTCGTGGCTCACGGGGAAGAACCGGATCTGGTCGAAGAAGCGCAGCAACCAGGGCTTGCCTTCGGTGAAGGCGCCGCCCTGCCGATAGGTGTTCCACACCTGAATGGTGCGGCCGAACAGCTGATAGCCGCCCGGGCCCTCCATCCCGTAGATGCACATATAGGCGCCGCCGATGCCGACGACATTAGGCGGCGTCCAGGTGCGCGCCGGGTTGTACTTGGTCGTGACCAGGCGATGACGCGGATCGATCGGCGTCGCCACCGGCGCGCCCAGATAGACGTCGCCGAGCCCGTAGACGAGGTAACTCGCGTCGAACACCGTGCGATAGACGTCGTCCGCGCTCGCCAGCCCATTGGCGCGACGGATGAACTCGATATTGTCCGGGCACCAGGGCGCATCGTCGCGCACCACCGCCATATATCGCTCGATCGTCTGGTGAATGGCGGGATCGTCCCAGCTCAACGGGAGATGCACGATGCGCGAGGGGATCGCGAAGTCGTCGAGCTCGCCGAGCTGTTCCTCGATGGCCATCAGCCGTTCGAGAAGTTCGGCCTCCTTGATACGGACGCCGTCGATATGGACCTGGAACGAACGGATGCCGGGGACGATGTCGAGGATGCCCGGCAGCGCCAGTGCGGCAAGCGCCGTCGTCGCGGCATGGACTCGCAGACGCAGTTCGAGATCCAGCGTGATCGGGCCATATTCGACCAGCAGATTGCGGTCGCCCTGGCGGCGATACAGGATACGCGGGCGACGACCCTGCGGCGCGATTTCGGCCAGGACCGCGTCTGATCCGCCGCCCGCGGTCGTCGCGACGGGGCGGGCGGGGCGGCCCTCGACCCATTCCTCTTCGGCCGCGCTCGCCGTATCGGCATCGGCGAGGCCGACTTGTTCGAACCGGATACGGTCGCCCGGCGCGAGCTGACCGACCTTCCAGAGATCGGCCGCGATCACCACGAACGGGCAGACGAACCCCCCGAGCGAGGGGCCGTCAGGGCCGAGAATGATTGGCATGTCGCCGGTGAAGTCGAGCGAGCCGATCGCATAGGGATTGTCGTGGATGTTGGACGGATGGAGCCCGGCCTCGCCACCGTCCTGGCGTGCCCAGTGCGGTTTCGGCCCGACCAACCGGACGCCGGTACGGTTGCTGTTATAATGGACGCGCCAATCGGCCGTCAGGATCGTCTCGATATCCTCGGGGGCGAAGAAATCGGGCGCGCCATGCGGACCGTAGAGCACGCGGATGGTCCAGTCCGGGCCGAAAGCTGGCTGCTCGATCACTCGCGGTCCGGGGATCACGGCCGGCGGGTGCGGTGCCAGGTGGAGCGTGTCGCCCGCGAGCAATCTGCGACCGCCATGTCCGCCGAATTCGCCCAGGTCGAAGGTGCTGACGCTGCCGAGATAGGCGGGGATGTCGAGGCCGCCGGCGAACAGGATGTAGCCGCGCATGCCGCCGCCGTGGACGCGGCCGAGCGTTAGCAGCTGGCCCTTGTCGACCGTGATGGCCTGGTTGCGTGGCACCGGCTTGCCATCGAGCGTGGCCTCGAACTCGGCCCCGGTCAGGCAGATCCGCGTCGGTGTGTTGAACTGGAGCGTGGGCCCCGTCACCGTCACCTCGAGTCCGGCCGCCGCCGCATCGTTCCCGAGCAGCGCGTTGCCCAGCCGGAAGGCGCGGGCGTCCATCGGTCCGGACGGCGGCACGCCGACATCCCACAGCCCGATCCGCCCCGGAAAGTCCTGCACGGTGGTGAGCGTGCCCGCCGCGCGCACCGAGATACTGCGCGGCTGATGCACGACCCGCTCGAGCGAGCGTGTGGAGACGTCGCCCGAGGTGAAATCGTCGGCGCGCGCCACATCGCGCAGCCAGCGCAAATTCGTCTCGATGCCGGCCAGGCGCGTCGCGTCGAGCGCCGCCTGCATTGCCGCGACCGCGGCGTCGCGATCCTCCCCGCGCACGATCAGCTTGGCGATCATCGGGTCGTAAAAGGGCGAGACCTTGGCGCCGCTCTCGACCCAGGTCTCGACCCGCGCGTCGTCCGGGAAGGCGACGTCGGTGAGCGAACCCGCGGCTGGTCGGAAGTCGAGCGCCGGGTCCTCGGCATAGAGCCGCGCCTGGATCGACCAGCCGCGCGGACGCGGCACGGGCGCGTCGAGAAAGCCGTAATCGCCGGCGGCACCGCGCACCATCCACTCGACCAGGTCGATGCCGGTCACTTCCTCGGTCACGCCATGCTCGACCTGCAGCCGCGTATTCACCTCCAGGAAGAACCAGTCCTGCCGCTCGGCATCGTAGAGGAACTCGACGGTCCCGGCCGAGCGATAGCGGGCGGCCGCCCCCAATCGCATCGCCGCGTCGGTCAGCGCTACGCGGATATGCTCGGGAAGATTGGGGGCAGGAGCCTCCTCGATCACTTTCTGGTTGCGGCGCTGGAGCGAGCAGTCGCGCTCGCCGAGCGCGACGACGCGCCCCGTGCCATCGCCGAAAATCTGCACCTCGACATGCCGGGCGCGAGGCACGAAGCGCTCGAGGAACAGGCCAGCGTCGCCGAAATTGCCCGCGCCGAGCCGCGCCACCGCGGCAAAGCCGTCGCGCACGGCCGCAGGATCGGTGCAGACGCGCATGCCGATGCCGCCGCCGCCGGCGGTCGCCTTGAGCATCACGGGATAGCCGATCCGCGCCGCGGCTTCGATCGCCGCCTCCGCGTCGGCCAGAAGCCCGGTGCCGGGCGCCAGCGGTACTCCTTCGGCCTCGGCGAGCGACCGGGCGCTGTGCTTCAGGCCGAAGGCGCGGATATTGTCCGGCTTCGGTCCGATGAAGACGATGCCGGCGGCAGCACAGGCTTCGGCAAAGTCGGCATTCTCCGAAAGGAAGCCATAGCCCGGGTGAATCGCGTCGGCGCCGGCATCGCGTGCGGCGGCGAGAATGCGCGCCGTGTCGAGATAACTTTCCGCGGCCGGGCCCGGGCCGATCCGTACGGCGATGTCGGCTTCGGCGACATGTCGGGACGCCTCGTCGGCATCGGAGAACACCGCCACCGAGCGAATGCCCATCTTGCGCAGCGTGCGGATGATCCGACAGGCGATCGCCCCGCGATTGGCGATCAGGACCGTGCCGAAGGTCATACGGCCACGATCAGGCGGACGGGCGTGGGATTGAAGCCGTTGCAGGGATTGTTGATCTGCGGGCAGTTCGAGACGACCACGGTCACGTCCATTTCGGCCCGCAGGTCGACGGACAGGCCGGGTGCCGAAATGCCGTCGACGATGCCGAGCGCACCGTCCGCCTCGACGGGCACGTTCATGAAGAAGTTGACGTTCGACACCATGTCGCGCTTGCCCCGGCCGTCGCGCAGATTGGCTTCGAGGAAATTGTCGACGCAGCTGTGCTGCGCCTTGGTGTGATGGCCGTAGCGCAGGCTGTTGGACTCGACCGAGCAGGCGCCGCCGATTGTATCGTGATATTCGACCGATGTGCCGGTGATGGTCATCATCGGCCGGCCTTCGTTGGACAGCAGGACGCTGCCGGTGCGCAGAAAGATGTTTGCCTGCGCAGCGACCGTGTCCTGCGCGCTGTAGCGCTCGGCGTCGTCGTCGGTCGCGTAGAGCAGGAAATCGACCGCCTGATTGCCTTCGAGGTCGATGATACGGAGCGTTTCACCGGCCTTGACGCGATGCATCCAGGGAGCACGAGCGGCCACGATCTCGTCGTGGACGATCTGGCCGGTGAGGCCAGCGATATGCGGATCGTTTTCCATCAGCGGCGATACAGATCTTCGGTGTTGAGAAAGGCACGGCGCCGCTCGGGCGTCGCAATGCGGATCGGATCGTCCGCGGCGGTGACTGCGCCGCGCCAGGCGGTGGCGCGCAGCGGCGTGACGCTCCACGGCCGTCCGTCGAGAACATGCGGGCAATTGGCGATGACCAGGATCAGGTCCATCTCCGCGCGCAGGACCAGCGCGCGGCCCGGTGCGAAGGGACCGAGCTCCGGCACGATCGCGCCGTCGGCGGCGATCCGCACGCCCTTGAACAGATTGATGCAGGGATGGACGTCGCGCCGGCCCAGCCCATGTTTGGCGGCACCGAGCAGCAGCCGGTCGCGCGCATTGGGATGGGCGCCCGAATTGCGGCCGTCGCCATAATGGCGCTGGTTCGACGCTTCGCTGGACGCGCCGCAAAAGGCGTCGTGGGTGCCGGCGTCGTCCTGCTCGATACTGGCCAGAACGCGGCCCATGTCGGACAGCAACAGGCTGCCCGCCGACGGATAGGCATCCCATTGCACCTTGACGGTATCGGCGATGTTGAGCCGCTCGGTCGGCGTGGCGGCGTTGAACAGCAACAGCGACGCACAGGCATCGCCTTCGAGATCGATCAGCCGCAGCCGCGTGCCTCGTGCGATCGCTCGAGAGGCATAGCCGCCGCCCGCGATCGTCTCTTCCCACAGCAGGTCGTCGGACGAGACTCCCGCCGGGAGGTCGTCGGCCTGGGGCGGCAGGATCGGCATCGCCTCGACGACGATGCCGTCCATGGCGCGGGCATGCGCGCGCGCGGCATTGGGATCGGCAAGTGTTGCGCTCATGCTGCTTTCTCCCCTGGCTGTGGCGCGCCACGCTCCTGCTCGTGGAGGGGAGGCAGCAGCGCCGTGGTGGTGAAGAGCCGGAGTTGCTGCACGCCGCGCACCTTGCGCAGCGCATCGCACAGATCGCGCAGCCGCACCGCCGGACCCTGGACGAGCAGCACCTCGAGCGACTGGTCGTCCTCGAGGAAGACGTGCTGCGAGGAGATGACTTCCTTGAGATATTCGGCCTGGGTCTGCGCGAGTTGGTGGCGCACGCGCCCCATGTCGCCGCGATAGACCAAGGTGATCGTGCCGGCGAGCATGTCCTCTGGCCGCACGGTAGCGCCATGCTGGGCAAGCTCGTTGCGGATCAACTCCGCGATCAGCTGGGAACGCGACGGCAGGCCGCGCTCTTCCACCATCAGGTCAAGCTGGCGGGAGAGCTCGGCGGGGAGGCTCATGCTGAGCCGGGCCAGGCTGGAGGGGGTGGGGTCCTTCACGGAATTATCCCTCTTCATTATTACTGATTCTGTCAATCGTAATAATTGACACCGATACGTCGGGCGTGTCGAGCGGCAGTTTGTTGGTCAGCGGCAGGTCGTAGACCGCGGTCGCGCCGAAACGGTGCGGTGCGTGCGGATCGATGCGTCGCTTGTCGAATGCCAGCACGCGCGTGCCCAGTTTGAAGGCCTCGATGATGTCGTGCGTCACCATCAGGACGGTGAGGCCATGTTCCTCCCACAGCCGCAGGATGAGCCTGTGCATGTCCTGCCTGATGCCGGGATCGAGCGCGCCGAACGGCTCGTCGAGCAACAGCACGCGCGGCCGCGCGATCAGTGCCTGGGCGATTGCGAGGCGCTGCTGCATGCCGCCGGAAAGCTGGGATGGATATAAATGGAGCGAATCGCCGAGGCCCACTTCGATCAGCATCGCCTCGGCTTCCTCGGCCGCGCGGCGTCGGGCGGCACCGAACAGACGCGCGGTGAACGGCGCCTTCACGCATTCCCGTGCGAACATCACGTTGCGCAGCGCATTGAGGTGCGGGAACACCGAGTAGCGTTGGAAGACCACGCCGCGATCGGGCCCGCATTCGGGCGTGAGTATCTTGCCGTCGAGCAGGATCTGGCCACGGCTCGGGGATTCCTGGCCCAGCGCAAGGCGCAAGAAACTGCTCTTGCCCGCGCCGGACGGCCCGACGATGGAGACGAAGCAGTGCTCGGCGATGCTGAGATTGACGCGCTCGAGCACGATCTTGTCGCCATATTCGAGCCAGACGTTGTCGAAAGCGAGGAGGTCGCTCATCTCTGGCCCTGATGCGCCCAGGCGAAGGCGCGACGGCTCAGCTGCATGAGCGCTATATCCATCGCGATCGCCAGCAGCGAAATCCACGCGACATAGGGAATGATGATGTCCATCGAGAGATAGCGGCGGACGAGGAAGATTCGGTAGCCGAGCCCGATGTCGGACGCGATCGCCTCGGCCGAGATGAGGTAGACCCAGGCCGGCCCCAGCGACAGGCGAAGCCCCGCGATCAGCCGCGGGAGCGCTTGCGGGAGGGCGACACGCAGCGCGAGCTGCCAGCTGCTCGCGCCCAGGGTCTGCGCCTTGACCAGCTGCTCCTGCGGGAGCGCCGCGACATGATCGGCGAGATCGCGGATCAGGAAGGGAGCGACGCCGATCACGATCAGCGCGACTTTCGCCGTCTCGCCCAGCCCGAAGGCGATGAAGAGGACCGGCAGGAGCGCGATCGGCGGAATCACCGCGATGGTCGTGACGAAGGCGCCGAAGGTCGCGCGTGCCGCCGGCAGGACGCCCAGCACCATGCCGACGAGCAACGCCGAGAGCGCGCAGATGCCGAGCCCCAGACAGAGCCGCTCCAGGCTCGCGGCGGTGTCCGCCCAGAAAATGATCCGACCGCTCAGCGGATCGGCATCGAACAGCAGGCCGCGCATCGCTTCCACCATCGCCGCGGGCGTGGGCAGCACCTTGTCCGAGGCATTGGTCGCGTGGCGAGCCGCGGAAGCGAACAAATAGGCGACCAGGGCCACCAGCAGCGGCAAGGTGCCGAGCAGGATTGCGCTGCGTCGGTTCGGCTTGACGTTCACCCAGCGCATCGTCGCGATCTCTTCAGAGCTTGCCCGCCGCGGCCTGTTCCATGTAGCTCGGATCGAAGCGCAGCTTCACGTTGTTCGGGTTGCCGAGCGTCTTTCCCGGCAGGCTGATGCCGACAGCGTCGGCCGATTTGGCGCCGCTGCCGAACAGGCCCTTCGAAAAGCTGAAGTCGCGCACCTTGATCATCGTATCGGCGAGGGCAGGCGCCTTGACCGCGGCCACGGCAGTCTGCGGCGTAGCGTAGAGGTGCGTGGTGACGAGCTGCGCATCGAACGCCTGCGGGGTCGATCCGGCCATCTTCGCCATCTCGGCGCGGGCGGCGGCGCCCGCCGCATCCTTGCGCTGCATGAGCGTGATCGTCTCGTACCAGATGCCAGCCAGCGCCTTGCCGAGATTGGGGTTGGCCTTGAGCGTGGCGGTGTCGACCGCCAGCAGGTCGAGGATTTCGGCGGGCACCTGATGCGAATCGAACACCAGTTTTGCGTTCGGTACCTTGGTCAGCTCGGTGAGCTGCGGGTTCCAGGTGACCGCGGCGGTCGCGGAAGGGTTGGCGAAGGCGCCGACGATGTCCGCGTCGGAGGTGTTCACAGTCTTGACGTCGGAAAGCTGCAGCCCGGCAGTGGAAAGCGCGCGTGCCAGCAAATAGTGCGAAACCGACAGTTCGACGAGATAGACGGTGCGGCCCTTGATGTCGGCGATGCTCGACGCATTCTTCAGGACGATGCCGTCATTGCCGTCCGAATAGTCGCCCAGGATGATCGCGCTCGTGTCCTTGCCGCCGGCGGCGGGGATGGTGAGCGCGTCCATATTGGTGACGGTGACGCCGTCGAGCTTGCCGGCGTTGAACTGGTTCACCGACTCGACATAGTCGTTGACCTGCACGAAGTTGATGGTGACGCCGTATTTGTCGGCCCATTTCTTCACGATGCCGGCTTTCTGGGCATAGGGCCACGGCATCCAGCCGGCGTAGATCGACCATCCGATCGAAAAGTCATGCCGCGGCGCAGCATCTTTTTGTGCACCGCCACTGCAGGAGGTGGTGAGAAGCATGGCCGCGGTTGCCATCGTCAAAAGCGTTTTTGACATCCAGTTCGCCATGTTCTTCCCCTTGTTTCGCGCCGTGCGCCCGGAAACCGGTGGGCATACTCTGCAACCGATATTACGTTTGCGCAATCCAGTAATAAAATATATATCGAGTCCATGGGACGTGTCACCTCATTTTTCGATGCTGCAATGCGTCATTTATCCACTATCCCAGAGGGCCTTGCGGGCCGGTCGGCTCTCGCTGTCCAGTCGAGAGCCCAACGGCGATGGCGCTGGGTGTAGGCTGCACGATGACGAACGCGTTCCGAGGGATAGTGTTGAGTGCGGCGGTCGTCGTCGCCGGTCTGATCGGGACTTTGTTCATCCTGGCGCGCAAGGCTCGCAGCAAGGCACGGCAGGAGCGTCTGCGGCAGACGCAGATTCTACAGGACGAGATCGCCGCCCATCGGCTGACCCATGATGAACTCGCGCGCGCGAAAGAGGCGGCAGAGGCCGCCAACGCCGCCAAGACCCGCTACCTCGTCGCGGTCAGTCACGAAATCCGGTCGCCGCTCAATGCCATCTACGGCTATGCCCAATTGCTCGAGCGCGAGGATGGCATCCCGCCGGTCGAGGCGGGCAGCGTGATCCGACGCTCGGCGGAGCATCTCACGAACCTCGTCGAAGGTCTGTTGGACATATCGCGGATCGAGAGCGGCCTGCTCAAGCTGAGGCAGGATGTCGTCCGCCTGCCCGCGCTGCTCGATCATGTTGTCGACATGTTTCGGATGCAGGCGGCGGCCAAGGGACTAACGCTCGACTATAAGGTCGAAGGCCGGCTGCCGCCGTTCGTCCGCACCGATGAGAAACGGCTGCGGCAGATCCTCATCAACCTGCTCTCCAACGCGATCAAATATACCGACCAGGGCGGCGCGACGCTGACGATCCGGTATCGCAGTCAAATGGCCCAGGTCGATGTCACCGATACCGGCATCGGAATCGCGTCCGAGGATCTGGAAAGAATCTTCGAGCCGTTCGAGCGCGGCAGGTCGCTCGATGCGGCGATGCAGCCTGGGATCGGCCTCGGCCTCGCCATTACCCGAGTGCTCGCGCGGATCCTCGGCGGGGAGGTGACGGTATCGAGCGAGGTCGGCCGCGGCAGCAGCTTTCGACTCCAGATTCTATTACCCGAACCGATGGTCGCGCCAACGGGCGCGCCGGCTTATGATCGCGTGACCGGCTATGACGGAGATCGCAAGACGATTCTGGTGATTGACGACAATTCCTCCCAGCTCACCGTCGTGCAGCATTTGTTGCGCCCGCTGGATTTCACCGTCTTCGCGGCGACCGGCGGAGCCGAGGGGCTGGCGCTGGCCGAGCGTTGCAGGCCGGATCTGGTGCTGCTCGATATCCAGATGCCGGGCTGTAGCGGATGGGAAGTCGCGGCGCAGTTGCGCGCGACCTTTGGCGAGGCACTGCGGATCATCATGGTTTCCGCCAATGCCCATGAGTATCGCGCGGGCGGCGACGGGCAGAGCCATCACGACGCCTTCCTGTCCAAACCGGTCGATCTCGATGCGCTGCTGGATATGATCGGTCGGCAGCTCGGGATCGATTGGATCGCCGCCGGCGACGGCCAGGCCGGGGGCGAGGCGGGTCAATCTACCGGCTCGCTTCCCCCGGCGGCAGAGCCCTATCTGGTAAGCCTGCGGCGCCACGTCAAAACCGGCCATGTTCGCGCGATCGAAACGCTTCTGACCGACCTGGAAGCCGACGTGCCGGACAGCGCCGGGGCGGTCGCCGAGATGCGGCGACATTTGGACGATTTCGATCTGCGCGGGCTCGCCCGGAGGCTCGGCAATGGCGACTAGTCCGGGAGGCGGAACGCGCGCGACCATCCTTGTCGTCGACGACACGCCAGAATCGCTGCGCTTTCTGACCGCCACGCTCGAACATGCCGGGATGACCGTCTTGATTGCGGTCGACGGGCTCGCCGCGCTCGAACTGCTCGAACACGTCACCCCCGACCTGGTGCTGATGGATGCCGTGATGCCCGGTCTGGACGGCTTCAAGACCACGCGTCGGATCAAGTCGGACAGCCGTTTCCACCATTTGCCTGTAATCTTCATGACCGGGCTGACCGAGACCGAGCATGTCGTGCACGGGCTGGAGGCGGGCGGAGTCGATTATGTCCATAAGCCGATCGTGGTCGACGAGTTGCTGGCGCGCGTGTCGGTGCACCTGGCCAATGCCCGCGTCGCGCAGGGTAGCCAGCTCGCGCTCGACACCGCCGGGCGACCGTCCTTCGCGATCGACGATGCCGGCGCGATCATCTGGCTGACGCCATTGGCCACCACCATGATCGAGCGGTTGTTCCCTGGCTGGGCGCCGCGCGACGGCCGGTTGCCGGAACAGCTTGCCGTGACGGTCAGGCATCTCCAGCAAGCCGACGTGCCGCCCGGGGCGCAAGCATCGTTCAAGATCGATGAGACGACGGTGGAATGCACGTTCCTGCGCCAAAGCAGCGCCGACCAGTGGCTGTTCCGGCTGACCGAGCGGCGCGAGGGGGATGCCGAGCGCCTGCTTGCCGAGCGTCATGGCCTGACGTCGCGCGAGGCCGAGGTTCTCGTCTGGATCAGCCGCGGCAAGCAGAATCGAGAGATCAGCGAAATCCTGCACATCAGCCCGCGCACCGTGAACAAGCATCTGGAGCAGGTCTTCGAGAAAATGGGTGTGGAGAATCGCGCTTCCGCCACCGCGATCGCGGTCAGCACGCTGTCGCAATAGGTCATGACAGGAGCGCCGCGGAGGATGGGAGAACCCCTGAGCGCTGCGGGGCGTGCCATGCTCGAGCGTGGCGATTTCGCCGGCGCGCGCCGCCTGGCGACGGTCCGCCTGACTGATCCATCCGGCAAGGCGGAAGCCTATTTCCTGCTCGGTATCGCAGATGCCGAGACTGGCCGGGTGCAGGACGGGATCCGGCAGATCGAACAGGCGGTCGCGATCGCGCCGCACGGCGAATATCGCGCGCAGCTCGCGCGCCTCTATGCGCTCGTCCGCCGCGACGGCGATGCCGCGGCCACGCTCCGCGCGGCCGAGGCGGCGCCGCCCACGGACGCCCTCGGGCGCGATACGATGGCCTGCGTCTATGCGCGCCTGGGCGATCATGAGGCGGCGCTTCCGCATTTCGTTGCCGCGGTCGATCTCGCGCCGGAAAACGACCAGTTCCGGTACAATCATGCGGCCACGCTGAGCTTTCTCGGCCGGACCGAGGAAGCCGAAGCGGTGCTCGAATTGATTCTCGGCCGCGCGCCGAACGACGCCAGGGCCCATCATCTGTTGGCCGGGCTGCGGAAACAGACTCCCGCCCGCAACCATGTCGAGCGGCTTCGTACCGTGCATGGCCGTGCCAGGCCGGGGCGGGATCGTCTGCTGACGGGCTATGCGCTGGTCAAGGAACTCGAAGATATCGGCAGTGCGGAGGAAGCGCTCGACCACCTTGTCGCGATCAACACCGCGCATCGCGCCGCGCTCGACTATGATGTCGCACGTGACGGCGCGATCTTCGATGCGGTCGAAGCGGCGTGGCCACGTGTCATGCGGGCACCGGCCGGGGAAGTCGCCAGCGATGCACCGATCCTCGTGATCGGCATGCCCCGCACCGGCACGACGCTGGTCGATCGCATCCTCGCATCGCATCCCGGGATCGAGAGCGTCGGCGAGCTTCAGGCCCTGCCGCTCGCCGTCAAGGCAGCGTCGCGAACGCGCAGCCGCACCGTTCTCGATCCCGAGACGATCCTGGCGGCGGCGGACTGCGACGTGGGCGCGATCGGCCGCGACTATATGGCCCGCGCGGCGCATCACCGGCGGATGCCGGCGCGGCGCTTCGTCGACAAGTTTCCGGGCAATTTCTTCTATGCGGGGATTGCCGCCCGCGCGCTGCCGAACGCGGCGATCGTCTGCCTGCGGCGGAACCCGATGGATACCGTGCTGGCCAACTTCCGCAATTTGTTCGCGATCGGATCGCGTTACTATGACTATAGTTACGATCTTCTCGACATCGCCGCTTATTATGCGCGGTTCGATCGATTGATGGCGTTCTGGCGCGAGGCGCTGCCGGGCCGCATCCTCGAACTCAGCTACGAAGCGCTGGTCGAGGATCAGGAAGGGGAGACCCGCCGGCTATTGGCCCATTGCCGGCTCGACTGGTCCGACGACTGCCTGAATTTCCACGCTTATTCCGGTGCCGTGTCGACCCCGAGCGCCGCGCAGGTCCGTCGTCCGATCTATCGGGATTCGGTGGCGCGGTGGCGGCAACATGCTGCCGCGCTGGCGCCCGCGCGCGCCTGGCTGGAGGCGCAAGGTATCGCGATCGACTGAGCGTTCACCGGCGATCGGGCCGGCGCCTGCCATCAGGCGCCGCACCCGACCTGCCCGGAACTGGCTCAGCGCATCGCCAGCTGATCTGCCTTGACGCTGCCGGCGACCGCCGTCGCGGCGGTGATGCGCGCGCGCATGTCGGCGATCACGTCGGCATGGCAGGCACGTGCCTGGGCGCCGAGGGCGAGATGGATAGAGCTCATCCCCTCGCCGCAAACGGTATTTGCCACCTTGTCCATCCGGATCGCGAGACGCTGCTGGCCTTCGACGCTGGTGAGATCGAGCCCGCGCAAGTCGAGCACTGCGCTATCCGCCGAAAAGGGATTGTCACTCGGGGCCGCGAAGGCTGGCGCGGCTACCATCAGCGCGGCGAGCGCCGCAATGCCGATCTTCATCATCATCTCCTGCGTCTGTTCTTCCCCGGCGCTCTTCGGCCATCAGGTGACGGTCAATTAGTGCTGACCAACAGTTATTGCAAGTATAATGACGAGTATTACTAAATAGAAGATCAGTATGCGCTGACTATCAACGTGGCGAGTTCGATCCGCTTGCCGAGTGCGCCCGGTGGCGGCGTGATGACTTCGCTGCTTTCGCCGCCGGTTTTTGCGTCGGCCAAGGTCACCGTCAGCGTGCCACCATCGGTGCTGGCCCAGTCGCGGGCCGTCGCCAGCGGCATTGTCGCGCGCCAGGAGCGGTTGCCCTCGACCACGAGGGGATGGCCGGAGACCCGGACCGCCACCGCGGCATGGGGACGACGGCCGGAGATGCGGAGGCAGGTCGCATCGCCGCAATGGACCAGTCGAGCCTTTGGTGCGGCGATGGCGGCTCCCGGAGTCGCGCTCATGGCGAGGCCCAGGATGAAGCAGAGGGGCCGCGATACGGGCCTTGATGCGGGCCGAGCCCGAGCGGGAGCAACCATCACGCCCGGATACGGCCTCTTGCTGCGCCGCAACATGGGCAGTTTGACGTAGGGCGTACGCCGTGCGGATCGGCTTACGTCAAACACCCCATGTCATAGGAATGTTATTATCGTTTAGCTGATTCGTAATACGCGAAGACTCGGAGGAAGTCGACGCACAGGAAGGATGTTGGAGGAGGCGCTCGGGATCACAAAAACCCAAAGGGGGGTAGAAGATGGGACGACTTTCTCGCACGGGCTTGCTTTGCGCAACCGCGCTCGTGAGCGTTGCGGGCACGCCTGCGCTGGCGCAGGAAGCGCCCGCCTCGGGGCAGGGTGCTTCTTCCGGTTCCACTCCCGACACGCCGAACGAGATCGTGGTCACGGGCAGCCGCCGGCGGACCACGCTCCAGGATGCCCCGATCAACATCAGCGCAATATCCGGCGCGACAATCGAGAACCAACGGCTCGACGACATCCGCGCGCTCGGCAACTTCACCCCCGGCGTCACGGTCGCGGATACCGGTCCGGCCTCGACAGGCGAGATCATCCTGCGCGGCATTTCCTCCGGCGACACCAGCGTCGATGGCGCCAATTCCAACAATGCGGTCGGCGTCTATCTCGGCGAGGTTCCGCTCTATCTGGACTTCAAGCTGATCGACATCAGCCGAGTGGAAGTCCTGCAAGGGCCGCAAGGCACGCTTTATGGTCTCGGCACGCTCGCGGGCGCGGTGCGCTATATTCCCAACCGACCCGATACGGATCGCTTCTCGGTCGACCTGCATGGCCGCGGCTATGCCGAATCGCATTCGGATGATTTCGGCGGCAGCGGCGATATCGCCGTCAACGTGCCGATCTTGAAGGATCACGTCGCGTTCCGGACTTCGACCGGTTATTACAGCAATGCCGGCTTCATCGATTACAATCATCTTCTGCAGCAACCGGGCGTCTCCGATCCCCAGCCGGTCCGTGCGTCAGGCGGATCGACCGGTTCCTTTGGCGGCACGGCCGACTATGCGGCCAATTTCAAGCGCGCCGAAGATGTGAACTATGAGCGTACCTTCACCACGCGCAACCAGCTGCTGCTCGAATATAATCCCAACATCAGGGCCTATTTCACCTATGCCCACCAAAGCACCAAGACCGGCGGGCGCCAGGCCAATGGCGCCGGTGTGCTTGGCACCGGAAACTATGAAGGGCCTTGGCGCTATCTCGAGCCGTTCGTGCGCAAGTCGGACCTCTTCTCGGCCGAGGTTTACGTCAATCTCTTCAACGTCGCGCAGCTTGTCAGCACGACGGCCTACACGAAGCAGCACATCCGCAGCACGGACGACAATACCGACCTCCTGCTCGATCTGAACTATGGTTATGAAGCATTCCCGCAATTCTCCTCCTACGCGAACAATGAGCAGGAGTATAAGCAGTTCGATCAGGAAGTGCGGCTCGTCTCGACCCATGGCGGCCCGATCAACTGGGTCATCGGCGGGTTCTACAACCGCCTGGAATTTGCTTCCAACCGCCATGAATACACGCCCGGTTTTGCGCAATCTTCCGTCTATTGGGGCGTCAATCGCCCGGACAATCTCGAATACGTTTCCAAGGTTAATAGCAAGAACGTCGAGAAGGCGGTTTATGGCGAGCTCACGCTGCACCTGACCAAGCAGTGGCAAGTGACGGGCGGCATTCGCTATTTCAAATATGACGCGGATGTCGCCGGCGGGTCCGCGCTGCCGCTGCTGGGCAGCGGCGTCGACCCTTATCCATCGACCACGATCCTCCCGAAGCGGATCCGAACCGGATCGACCGGCAAGGACGGTATCGTCTGGAAAGCGAACACTTCTTATAAGTTCAGCGACGACCTGCTGGCCTATTTCACGTACTCGACCGGCTATCGCGTCGGCGGGGTCAACCGGGTAGTACCCTGCATCCTGCCGCTGCCGCCGGGCCAGAATCTCTGCGCTCTGCCCAACGAGCTGGTCTATGGGCCGGATAAGACACGCAACATCGAACTCGGCGTGCGCGCCAGCCTGTTCGACAAGCGGCTCCAGCTGACGCTCGACGGCTTTCGGATCGACTGGAAGGGCGTGCAGGTGCCGAGCCAGACTGTGAACGGCGCGATCGGCATCACGGTGAACGGCGCCAACGCCATCTCCCAGGGGTTCGATTTCCAGGGCGCGCTCAAGATCACCCCGAACCTCAACCTGATCGCCACCTATTCCTATGTCGATGCGCACCTGACCGAGGATGTGGCTGGCCTGGTCGTCAGCCAGGGCGTTCGCTACGACGCCTTCTCGGGTGACAGGCTGCCCGGATCGGCCAAGAATTCGGGCAGCGCCCAACTCACCTACACCTATCCGCTCGGCGACGGGCGCAAGGTCGAGGCGACCTGGGCTACCATCTATCGTGGCGATATCTATTCGCGCGTCGGGCTTCGCGGCAACGGCGAGAAAATCCCGAGCTACGTCACCCATAGCCTGACGGTGAATTACATCAGCAAGCGCTTCGAGGTGGGGCTGTTCGCGGACAATATCTTCGACAAATATGCGGTGACGGCGATCAGCAACGACGTCTCGTCGTACAATCAGGTCCGCACCGATGTGGTCGAGCGCTATTACGCGCTCGGCGTACTGACGCCGCGGCGCGTGGGTGTCGACTTGCGCATTCACTATTGAGCGACAAGGACCTGCCCGTGCCTCCCGGCAGCAAGCTGCTTGCGTCGATCGAGGGACGGGTCGGGCACCGTCGCCGGAAGCACGAGACTACGTCATTCGGCCACCTGTGCCTCCCGAGCCGCCATCCTAGGGTGGGATCGCATGGGGGCAGGCGTGGCTGATCGAGAAAACCTTACAGGCAATCGGGTCAGGGTGCCGACGGCACCGGAACCCTCCTTTCGCTGACGTGACCGGAGCGAAGCGCTATGAAGAAGATCCTGTTCAGCTACGTGCAGCCCGCGATGGTTGTGGCGGTCCTGCTCTTCTGGATGTTCGGTCCCAAAACCTGGATCGAAAACGCCTGGGCACTCACCATAGCGACGTCGATCACGACGCTATTGGTGCTGGGGCTTGAATGGATCAACGAGCGGCATGCGAGCTGGCGGCTGACGAAGAAGGAGTTCTTCACCGATCTTTTCTACGTGGTCCTGGGCGCAACCGCGATCTCCTGGGCTACCACCAAGCTGGCCGAAAATCCGTTGAAGGCCGCCAAGCATTCGCTGGGCATCACCACGGAATGGGCCATGCATCTGCCCTTCGCCGTGCAGGTTGCGCTGGTCATCTTCCTGGTCGAGTTCGGCCAATATTGGATGCACCGGCTGATGCACAATTACGGGCCGTTCTGGCTGACGCATGCGCCGCACCATCACATCACCCAGCTGAATGCAATGAAGGGCGCGGTCGGTAACCCCATCGAACTGTTCCTAATCAGCCTCAGCGTGGTCGCGCTGTTCGATCTGCCGGTGGCTGCCCCGCTCTGCGCCTTTAACATCCTCTCGGTGGTGTCGACTTTCGCGCATGCCAATACGCGGTGCGATCCGCCGCGCTGGTATGCGTTCTTCTTCACCACCATCCAGAACCACAGCCTGCACCATTCGGTCGCCTATGAGGACACGCGCTGCAATTATGCGAACTCGCTGATCTTGATCGATCGTGTGCTCGGTACCTTTCGCGAGGGAGAATCCGAACTGGTCGGCCAGGACGACCGTCGGCGCCTGTCGATCATGGAACAGATGATCTTCCCGTTCCGGCCGCTGATCGACAAGATCAGGGCGAAACGGAATTACGCTTAGGCTGCTGCCCATATAGCCGATGCGGGTGGATTCGGGGCCGTCGCCACAATCGTCCGTTGCCGTTTGACATCGATCGAGAGGCGTTTTTCGTGATCCTTCATGCATGGTTGAACAAGGGCCGGGTTGTCATGGCGATCGCGGGAGGCCTTGCCCTGGCGTCCGGCTCCGCCGCGTTCGCCCAGAAGGAGCGGGTGCTCACCGTTCCCGGGTTCGCCGATTTCCTGGCGGTAGACGGTTCGTCGGTCTGGGCCACCAACAAGGGCCGGGTCGAGCGCTGGTCGAAGAAGCGCAAGCTCGCGGAAGTCGCCATGGAGCACCCATGCGGCGCCATGGCGGTTGCGTTCGGCTCCTTGTGGGTTGCCGACTGCAAGGACCGGACCCTCAACCGGATCGATCTCAAGACGGCCCAGAAAACTGCCGTGATCGCGACCGGCATCGCCAATCCCAAGGGCGAACTGAATGTCGTCGCCGGGGCCGGATCGATCTGGGTCGCGAGCGACGACAAGGGCGTCATCGTCCGCGTCGACCCGGCCAGCAACAGCGTGACGGCCTCGATCCAGGTCGATCCCGGCACCTATTATCTGGCATTCGGTCTCGGCTCTTTATGGGCTGTGAGCGCCGACCAGCAGAGCCTTCAGAAGATCGACCCGCAGACCAATGCGGTCGTCCACCGAACCGTGCTGGGTCGCGAGCCCGGCTTCCTCGTCGCCGGCGAAGGCGCGGTCTGGGTTCAGGAGCAAGGGGACGGGACATTGGCCCGGATCGATCCCGCGACCGGCGAGGTTTCCGGTCGCGTGAAAGTCGACGAGACCTTGAAATATGGCGATATCGACGCGGGCGGCGGCAAGATCTGGCTGCGCACGACCGCCGGCCAGACGTTCGTCGTGATCGATCCCGTAACGCTCGCCATTCGCGCGCGGGTCGGAAAGGAAACCGGCAGCGGCGCCCTCAGATATACGCGGAAGGGCGTGTGGACGACGTCGCATGATATTCACACGCTGTCCTGGTGGAAGAAGCCCGCCCGTATCGGGAACTGACGCTCCAGCGACTACCCTGCAAATGATAGAACCTCGCAAATTGCGGGGAAATCGAGCAGGAATTGCTTGCCTATCATACAATTCCGCGACAGTTTGCCAGGCGTACAAACCAGGAGGGGCGCGATGAAGGCATGGCGATTGACCGCCGGCGCGAGCTCGCTTGACGACCTGACGATGATTGAGGCCGACAAGCCCGAGCCGGGACCCGGTGAGGTGCTCGTTCGCGTTCGCGCCTGCTCGCTCAACTATCGCGATCAGATGATCGTCAAGGGTCAGTATTTCGGCGGGACGATCGCACAGGATCTGACCCCGTTGTCGGACGGTGCCGGCGTGGTGGAAGCGGTGGGCGAGGGCGTCACCGGGTACCAGCCGGGCGATCGTGTCGCGGGGACGTTCTTCCAGAACTGGCTGGCGGGGCCGCCCAATCCTGCCCCTGGCGTCGCGCTCGGTGCACCGCCCGCCAAGGGCATGCTCAGCGAATATGTCACCTTGCCCGAACGCGGCGTGGTGCGCCTGGCCGAAAGCTTGTCGTTCGAACAGGCGGCCACGTTGCCTTGCGCTGGCGTGACGGCATGGAACGCGCTGATGGAGGGGCGGCACGCGGTGGGGCCGGGGCGCAGCGTGCTCGTGCTGGGTACCGGCGGCGTCTCGCTGCTCGCGCTGGCGCTCGCCAAGGCAGCGGGCGCGCGGGTCATCGCTACCTCGTCGTCGGACGAGAAGCTGGCCCGCATCCGCGCGCTCGGCGCGGACGAGACGATCAACTATCGCACCACCCCGGACTGGGGCGCGGCGGCGGCAAGACTGGCAGGCGGCGGGGTCGATCATGTCGTCGAGGTCGGCGGCGCCGGAACGCTGCAGCAATCGATGACCGCGGTCGGCTTCAACGGCGAGGTCGCGCTGATCGGCGTGCTCACCCGCCAGGGCGAGACCGCGCCGCACGCACTGATGCTGAAGGGCGCGAGCCTGCGTGGTATCTTCGTCGGGTCGGCGGCGATGGCGACCGCCCTCAATCGCGCGATCGACGCGACCGGGATCGAACCCGCGATTGGTCGCGTCTTCGCGTTCGACGAGGCGCGGCAGGCATATGAATATCAGTCTTCGCCGGACTTGTTCGGGAAAGTGGTGATCCGCATCGACTGAAGCCGCGGGCAGCGCGTATCTGGTTTCTTCGCGCCGACCCCTACAGATCGGCGTCGCTTCGCGGTGCGCCTGTCCCGGTCGCGAGACACTGTCCGTTTTGGTCGATCAGCTTCGCAACAGTCCGACCCTGTTGCGCGCCAGTGCAAGACCAGACTCGGTAAATCGCTAGGGTCGGTGTCCAGGATCATCGCGGCAAACGCGAGGTGATGGAGAGCAATCCGATATGGGCAATCCGCATATCATCGTTTCGTCGTGCCGTCCGGAAAGGCGGTGATCGGTGGCGATTGACCGCTCGGGCGGACGCCTGCTCGGCTTCGGTCAGCGCGTCGGCGGGATCGCGCAGATGGCCTATGTCGTCCCGAACATGGAAGCGGCGATCGACTGGTGGGTGCGCGACATGCGCACCGGACCGTGGTTCCTGCTCGAAAGCTTCATGGGCGCGGATCACGTCTATCGCGGCGCGCCATCGCGTGCCGATGTGCGGATCGCGATGGCCTTTGCCGGGCATATGCAGATCGAGCTGATCCAGCCCAAGGACGACCACCCCTCGGTCTATCGCGAGATGATCGACCGGCGCGGTCATGGCTTTCACCATGTCGGGATCGCCTGCGACGATGTCGATGCGGAGATCCCAGCCTATCTGGCGCGCGGCTATACGCTTGCCTTCACCGCGGGCGTGCCGACCGGCGGTCACGTCGCCTATCTCGACGGCGGCGACGCGCATTCGCATTTCATCGAACTGATCCCCGCGACGCCGGGAATGGACGCGGCGTTCACTGCCTTCTGGCGCGCTTCGATCGATTGGGACGGCAGGGATCCGATCCGGCCGTTCGCCTGAACCGGCAGGCTTGCCGGAAAAACTAGGATATTGTATGCCGCACGTACAAAATCCGCTGCGCCGGTTCTGCCCGGAAGACGGCGGCATGACAGGGATGGAGGGGAAGGCTTGATGGCGAACACTGCCAGCAACCGATCCGGGTCGTACCAGGTGTTGCTGGTCGGGCTGCTCAGCCTGAATTTCGGCATCGTTTTCTTCGACCGCAATTCACTCAATTTCCTCATGCCGTTCGTCAAGCCCGACCTCGGGCTGACCAATGAGCAGGTCGGTATCTTCCAAAGCGCGCTGTCGCTCACCTGGGCGCTGGCGGCGTTCGGCATCGGCCGACTGTCCGACCGGATCGGCAACCGCAAGCTGCTGCTCGTCCTGTCGACCCTGATCTTCTCGGTCTGCTCGTTCCTGACGGGCCTCGCGCAGGGATTCGCGCTGCTGCTCGGGGCGCGACTGCTGATGGGCGCGGCGGAGGGCGGGGTGATGCCGATCAGCCACGCCATGGTCGCGAGCGAGGTCTCGCCCGCGCGGCGCGGACTGGCGCAGGGCATCGCGCAGAATTTCGGATCGAACCTGCTCGGCTCGTTCGTCGCCCCAGTGCTGCTGGTGTCGTTCGCCGCGGCGTTCGGCTGGCGCCACGCTTTCTATCTCGCCGGTATCCCCGGTCTCGTCAGCGCCGTGCTGATCTGGTTCCTGATCCGCGAACCCGAAGCGCCCGCGCACCTAGCGGATGAAGCGGTCGAGAAGGCATCGCCCTGGGCGGTGCTGCGCGAACGCAACGTGCTACTGTGCTGCCTGCTGTCGGTGATCCTGGTGTCGTATCTGGTCGTCTGCTGGGTGTTCATGCCGCTCTATCTGACCGAGGTGCGCGGCTATTCGCCTGAGACGATGCAGTGGCTGATGGGAACGCTCGGCATCTCGGCGACGATCGGCAGCTTCGCGATATCCGGACTGTCCGACCGTATCGGGCGCCGCCCGGTGATGATCGCGATGCCGTTGATCGGGGTCATTCTGCCATTGGGGGCGATGTTCTTCGCCGGATCGCCGTGGCTGCTGGCAGTGATCTTCTTCTTCGGCTGGGGCCTCAATGGCATCTTCCCATTGTTCATGGCGACGGTGCCGTCGGAAAGCGTCGATCCCCGCCGCACCGCGACCGCGCTGGGATTGTGCATGGGATCTGGCGAAGTGCTCGGCGGCGTGCTTGCGCCGTGGATCGCAGGGCGCTCGGCCGACGCGACGAGCCTTGCCGCGCCGCTCTGGATCATGCTCGGGCTGACGATCGTAGCCGGCATCATCGCGATGGGGCTGCGCGAGACGGCGCCGCGGATCGTGGCCGCGCGGCGCGCCGTCGCGTTGCGGGAGGCGGCGATATGAACGCGGTACAGAAGTTCGAAACGCTGAGCCTCGCCCCCGCAGAGCGTCTGCCGTTCTGGAACGACGTCGTCGACCGGGTCTATACGGGGACCTGGGTCAACACCGCCAAGACCGACTTTTCCGCCGAGATGTGGCGCTGGAAGGTCGGCGACCTCAACATGATCCGCCCGCGATCGGATCCGGCTCAGGTCGGCCGCGCGGCAGACCGCGCGGTCGATGAGGAGCAGGTCGTCCTCCACCTTCAGCGGCGCGGTAACAGCTGCCACCGCCAGGATCGACGCGAGGCGTCGCTGGCGCCGGGCGATTTCGTGCTGATGTCGACCGATCGGCCCTATGTGATCGATCTGCCCAACACGCATGAGTTGCTGGTGGTGCAATTTCCGCGGCGCCTGATCGAGCATAAGGTGCGCGGGCTCGACGATCGGCTGGGCACCGCGATCTCGGGCGCTTGCGCCGGCGGGCGAGTGTTCCACGATTTCCTGTTGTCACTCTGGCATCAGGGCGACCAGAGCCATGCCGATCCCGACTGGCAGGCGGGCGTGGCCGCGGTCTTCGCGGATCTCGTCGCGCTCGCGATCAACATCGCGCCGGTGGGGCATCCGCCGGCCGGCGCCAGCCGGACGCGCGAGCGCGTCCTGGCGTTGATCAACGCGCGGCTCGGCGATCCCGACCTGCGTACCGCGAGCATCGCCGATGAGCTCGGGATCAGCGCGCGGACCGTCCAGAACGTCTTCGCGTCGATGGGCACCACGCCCGCCGGCCATGTCATCGAGCAACGGCTGGGACGCGCCGCCGAGATGCTGATCAGCAACCCGGCGACCAGCGTCACCGAGATCGCGTTCGATCTGGGTTTCAACGACAGCGCCTATTTCGCGCGCTGCTTCCGCCAGCACTACGGAAAGACGCCGAGCGCCTATCGCGCGGGGCGCTGAATTTCGCACGAGTCCGGCCCCATTTCGCGCCAGTGCAAGACCTGAGCGTATCGCCTCTTCTAGACTCGAGACACCAGGATCATCGCGACGAACGCGAGGCCATGGGGGAGGATCGATATGGGCAACCCGCGTATCACCGTTTCGTTAAGCGCTCTGGCCGTCGCCATGCTGATGCCGGTCGCGGCGCAGGCGCAGGACGCGCCACCACCCGCGCCCGCCGCCGGCTCGGGGCAGACCGCGCAGGACAATTCGGGCGGCATACCCGACATCGTCGTCACCGCACAGCGCCGGTCGGAAAACATCCAGGACGTGCCGATCGCGATCAGCGCCTTCACCAACGAGGCGTTGCAGGAACGCGCGATCGGCGACGTTTCGGCTTTGTCCGGGATCACGCCGAACGTCACGCTCGATGCATCGACTCCCTTCTCCGGCTCGTCGGCGGTGCTCGGCGCGACGATCCGCGGCATCGGCGCCAGCGACTTCGCGTTCAACATCGATCCCGCGGTCGGCGTCTATCTCGACGGCGTCTATCTTGGCCGTTCGATCGGTGCCAACCAGGACCTGCTCGACGTCGAGCGGATCGAGGTGCTGAAGGGGCCGCAGGGCACCTTGTTCGGCCGTAACACGATCGGCGGTGCGATCTCGATCGTCACCACCACGCCGGGCGATACGTTCAAGGCCAAAGGCGACATCACCGGCGGCAGCTACAACCGGCTGCAGGCGCGGGGTGTCGTGGAAATACCGCTGGCCAAGGGCCTGAGTTCGTCGCTCGCATTCGGTATCCTCAGTCGGGAGGGCTATCAGAAGCGCATCCCCTATCCGGGCACGCCGAGCGCGACCGATTCCTACACCAGTTTCGTCGCGGCGGATTACGAGACGCGCAATCGCCAGGGCGGGGATAATAGCTGGAATCTCCGCGGCAAGTTGCACTGGGACAATGGCAGCGGCGTCCGCGCGACGCTGACCGGCGACTATACCAATATCGACCAGGAATCGACCGCCAACACCGTGCTCGCGGTCACGCCGATCCCCGGTCCGTTCGGCGGCGTCGCGGCGAACAACATCCCGGGCACCGCGCTCGACGTGGTGACCGGCAATTCGGGCTTCCTGTTCGCCGGGCTGTACAATTTCTGCATCGGCGCAACGCCGGCGCAGATCGCGGCGCGCAACGCGCAGAATCTGTGCGGACCGCGCTCCAGCGTGAATGGCTACAACACGCTCCCCGGCCTGGGCAGCGTCAATGTCGATGGCAATCCCAATAACGACCTGCTGCCGTATGACAGCCGCTGGGTGAACACCGATATCGACACGACTTATGCCAATGGCAACAATTTCTCGCGCTTGAAGCAGGGCGGCGTCGCGCTGGCGTTGGAATTCGACGTCGCCGACAAGATGTTGATCAAGTCGATATCGTCTTACCGTAAGATCAATTTCGCGGCCGGCGTCGATCTCGATAATTCACCGTTGCCGATCCTGCAGACCAGCTTCCGCGTCAATCAATACCAGCTCAGCCAGGAACTGCAGTTCTCCGGCAGCCTGCTCGACGATAAGCTGAAGTTCGTCCTAGGCGGCTATGCCTTCAAGGAGAAGGGCACGCTCAACGACTATGTGACCTTCTCTGCCGGGCTGCTCCAGGTCGACGGCCCGGGCAAGGTCGACACCACCGCTTATGCCGGGTTCGGCCAGATCGACTGGCGCATCACCAAGCTGTTCGGCGTGACGTTCGGCGGCCGCTACACGTCCGAGGACAAGCAATATGACGGTATGCAGTCCGACGTGAACGGCTTCAATTACAAGCTCTTCAACTGCACGCCGCCTGGTGCCGCCTGCGCCGCGGCGTTGGGTTTCCCATTCCCCGACCAGCCGTTCCGCTATTATCCGGGGTCGCCGAACACGCAGAAGTTCAACAACTTCTCGTTCAAGGCTGGCGCGCAATTCTATCCGACCGACGACGTGATGGCCTATGGCTCGTTCTCTCAGGGCTACAAGACCGGCGGCTGGACGACGCGCCTGTCGAACCCGCTGCCCGTCGCGCCGACCTTCGGCGAGGAAAAGGCGGAAACCTATGAGGTCGGCATCAAGTCGACCTTGCTCGACCGCAAGCTGCAGCTGAACCTCGCGGCCTTCACCACCAAGTACAAGGGCATTCAGCTCAACTTCCAGCAGGGCGTTTCCCCGACCATCCAGAACGCGGGTGACGCGCGGATCAAGGGCGTCGAGCTCGAAGCGGTCGTGGCGCCGGTCAAGGGGTTCACGATCAACGGATCGGTCGGTTATCTCGATGCCTATTACACCAATGTGCTTGCCCCGGCGCAGGTCGCGCCAAACCCGTTCCAGGAGGGTGTGGGCGTGGGCTCGGCGTTGCCCAAAGCGCCGCACTGGAAGATCAACCTCTCACCGCGGATCGAGTTGCCGGTGGGCAACGGATCGGTCGTGCTGCTCGGCGACTGGACGCATACCACCAGCATGCGCAACGATACCGAGGGTACGTTCCTGCTGATGCGGCCGGTGACCGACATCGTCAACGCCAGCCTGACCTACAATTCGCCGGGCAAGAACTGGAACGTGACCGTCGGCGGCACCAACCTGACCAACGACCGCTATCTGGTGACCGGCCAGGCGCAGATCGCCGGGGGCGAAATCTACGGTACCTATAGCCGTCCGGCGGAATGGTACGTGCGGGTGGGCTTCAATTTCTGACGCGCCTCGGGGCGGCGCAGATGCCGCCCCGCTTTTTCGTCCTGATCGGAACCGAGAACTACATTGCCCAGCGAAGCCCTAGCCCAACTCGTCGAGATGATGCGTCAGGGCGGTCCCGATCTGTCGGCGCCGCCCGAGCAGGCGCGCGCCGCGTTCGACGCGATGGTCGGCACGATGCCGGCGCCGCCCGACGCGGCGTTCGTGCAGGAAAGCCTCGGCGGTGTGCCGGCCTTGCGCTACGGCCCCGCCGATCCGTCCGCGCCGGTTCTGCTGTACCTGCACGGCGGCGGCTATGTCGTTGGGAATGCCTGGGGATATCGTGGTTTGGTCGCCGCGCTCGCCGATGCATCGGGCATGTCGGCTTATGCGATCGATTATCGCCTCGCCCCTGAGCATCCGTTCCCCGCCGCGATCGACGACGCCGCGGCTGCGTTCCGCGCGCTGGTCGATCGCGGGCACGATTCCAGTCGTATCGCGATCGCCGGCGATTCGGCCGGTGGTGGCCTGACCGTCGCCACGCTGCTGCGGCTGCGTGATACGGGCGCGATCTTGCCCGGCGCCGCGTTCCTGATCTCGCCCTGGGCCGATCTCGCCTGCGCCGGCGCCAGCATGACCGGCAAGGCTGCGGCCGATCCCGCGCTCACCGAAACGGGATTGCGCAGGATGGCGGCTTATTATCTCGATCAGGCGGACCCCGCCGATCCGCTCGCTTCGCCGATCCATGCTGATCTTCGTGGTTTGCCACCGATATTGGTCCATGTCGGCACGGCGGAGATCCTGCTCGACGACGCACTTCGCCTGGCCGCGGCGGCCGGGCGTGACGATGTCGCACTGACGCTCGAAATCTGGCCCGGGCTGATCCACGTCTGGCACGCCTTTGCGTTCATGCTGCCCGAAGGGGCGGCGGCGGTTGCCGCGGCGGGCGCCTTCCTGCGCGAACGCGTCGCGACCGCCAGAGGGACCGCATGAGCACCGAAACCCCTGCGCCGCTCGACGCGCTGGTCGTCGGCGCCGGATTTGCCGGCCTGTACATGCTCCACCGGCTGCGCGACGCCGGCTTTGCCGTCCAGGTCGTCGAGGCGGGGTCGGGCGTGGGCGGCACCTGGTACTGGAACCGCTATCCCGGTGCGCGCTGCGACATTCCGAGCATCGAATACAGCTATTCCTTCTCGCCCGAGCTGGAACGCGACTGGCGCTGGACCGAACGCTATGCCGCGCAGCCCGAGATTCTCGCCTATCTCGACCATGTCGCGGACCGCTTCGATCTTCGCCGCGACATCATTTTCGACGCCTATGTAACCGCGGCGAGGTGGGACGAGGCGCGGGCGGTCTGGCATGTCGAGATCGACGGCAGGACGGCGATCGCGGCGCGCCACCTGATCCTCGCGACGGGCGCGCTATCGGAGCCCAAGACTCCCGAGCTGCCGGGGCTCGAGCGCTTCGCCGGGCAAATCCTCCACACCGCCCGATGGGACGAGACGGTGCCGCTTGCCGGTCGGCATGTCGCCTTGTTCGGCACCGGATCGTCGGGCATCCAGGTTCTGCCCCAGCTTGCCGCCACGGCCGCCGCCGTGACCGTGTTCCAGCGCACGCCCAATTTCGCGGTGCCGGCGGGCAATCGCCCGCTCGGCGACGACGAACGTGCCGCGATCGAGCCGCAGCTGCCCAAATCGCGCGCCGCCGCGCGCCAGTCGCCGCTCGGCTGGTTCGACGGGCCGGGGCCGGGATCGGCCAAGGCGGATGACGATGCCGGGCGCGCGCGGCGCTTCGGCGATTATTGGGCGGGCGGCACGACCGGGCTGTTGCGCGCCTATGAGGATTTGTTGTTCGACGAGGACTCGAACGCCTACGCCGCCGCGTTCGCGCGGGAAAAGATCGGCGAGCTGGTCAGCGATCCGGAAACCGCGCGCAAGGTGACGCCGACCGGATATCCGATCGGATCGCGCCGCTTGTGCTCCGAGATCGGCTATTACGACGCGCTCAATCGCCACAACGTGGCCGTCGTCGATGTGCGCGAGGAACCGGTCGTCGCGGTGACCGACCATGCCATCGTCACCGATCGCGGGACGTACCGCGCGGATGCGATCGTCTTCGCCACCGGGTTCGACGCCTGTATCGGCGCGATCAAGGCGATCGATATCCGCGGGCGCGACGGCCACGCGCTCGCCGAGGAATGGGCCGACGGGCCGCGCGCGCTGCTTGGACTCGCGGTCGCAGGCTTCCCCAATCTGTTCACGATCACTGGCCCGGGCAGCCCTTCGGTGTTGAGCAATGTCGTCGTCTCGATCGAACAGCATGTCGACTGGATCGCCGATTGCCTGGTGTATCTGCGCGAGCGCGGCGCGACGACGATCGAGGCGGATGCCGGTGCCGAGCGCGACTGGATGGAGCATGCCGACGCGGTCGCGCATCAGACGCTCTTTCCGCGCGCGAATAGTTGGTACCAGGGCCGCACGCGCGACGGGCGGCAGGTGTTCATGCCCTATGTCGGCGGGGTCGGCGCGTATCGCGCGAAATGCGACGAGGTCGCGGCGGCGGGTTATGCCGGCTTCGCGGTCGGCGGTGTCTGGCGATGAGCGCGTTGACAGGCAGGGTCGCCGTGATCACCGGCGCCGCCGGCGGGATTGGTGCCGCGACCGCGCGGCGGCTGGCGCGCGACGGTGCCACGCTGGTGCTGACCGACGTCGCGGAAGCCGCGGGCAAGGCGCTCGCCGCGGAAACCGGCAGTACCTTCCTGGTCCAGGACGTATCCGATCCCGACGGATGGGGCGCGGTCGTCGACGTGGCGCTTCGGCTCACCGGGCGCATCGACATATTGGTCAATGCCGCCGGGATCGAAGGCGATCTCGGCCAGGCGGGGCTGGCGACCAGCTACACCGAGTTCCGCCGCGTGCTGGCGATCAATCTCGATGGCACCTTCCTCGGCTGTACCGCAGTGATGCCGCATATGGTCGCGGAGGGGATCGGGGCGATCGTCAACATCGCCTCGATCGTGTCCTTCATGGCGACCCCGTCGGCGCTGTCCTATGGCGTCAGCAAGGCTGGCGTCGAGCAATTGACGCGCTCGCTGGCAACCCTCGGCGCGGCCGATGGCGGACGCGTGCGGTGCAATTCGGTCCACCCGGGCGTGATCCGCACGCGGATGACCGACAGCATCATCCAGAGCTACGCCGCCAATACCGGTATTTCCGAGGCAGAAGCCGAAGCGGGGGTCAATTCAGCGGTGCCGTTCGGCGTGCGCGGCGCGCCCGAGGATGTCGCTGCGATGATCGCCTTTCTGGTGAGTGATGACGCGGCCTATGTCACCGGCGCGTCGTTCCGGGTCGATGGCGGCTGGAGTGTGATCAGTGCTGGATAACGGATCGGGAGCGTAGAGATGGCTGAACAGCCGCACACCGAATTCTGGAAGGATTTGAAGCCGGTCGCCAAGGTGTTCCGCGACGGCGGCTTGCCCGAAATCTACGCGTCGAAGATCGCCGAGGGCGACGAACGCTATTGGGTGCCGATCAGCGAGACGGTGTCGTCGAAGCCGGTATGGATCAGCCCGTCGCGCAACATGTGGGCCGACGTGCTGATGTCGAAGTCGGCGGGACTGGTGAACCGCCATTATCATCCGCACCCGATCTGGGCCTACACGATCAGCGGCAAATGGGCCTATCTCGAACATGACTGGACCGCGACCGCGGGCGACTTCGTCTACGAAACCCCAGGCGAGAGCCACACGTTGGTCTGTTACGACCACGCTGATCCGATGAAGGTCTTCTTCGTCGTGTCGGGTCCGCTGATGTGGCTCGACGAGGACGGGAACACCATCGGCCATTACGATGTCTACGACTACATCGCTGCGGCCCGCGCGCATTATGCCGCGGTCGGCATCGGCGCCGACTATGTCGACACACTGATCCGCTGAGAGGAGTATTCGTGATGAGCGTGATGGAAGCGCCGCCTTCGACCAAGGCCGAGATTGTCAATGTTCCCTTCGCCCACCGCGAGATCGTCGCGCGGCTGAGCCCCGGCGGACGCTATATCGATGCCGAGAGCGACGTCGACAGCCCCTGGGTGCCGTTCGGCGACAATGCCGCGATCAAGCATCTCGCCTTTGACGTGCGCCAGGGCATTTTCTCGAACATCCTGTGGATCAAGGGGCCGGGGGTGATCGGCACGCACCTACATCGCGGCACGATCATGATGGTCTGCCTAGAGGGCAGCGTGAAATATCTCGAATATGACTGGGTGGCGTCGCCCGGTGGCCTGATCCTCGAGGTGCCGGGCGAAAGCCACACACTGGTCACCGACCATCCCAACGGGGTCAAATTGTTCGGCTGGATGCAGGGGCCGATCGAATTCTACGACGAGAACGCGAACTTCGTCGAAACCACCGACGTCTGGTGGTTTATCAACCACTACGAAACCTACTGCCACGCCAACGGCATCCCGCTCAATTCCAAGCTCTATATCTGAGGAAGCCGCATCATGGGTACCATGACCGCGCCGCCGTCGAGTGCGTACAAGATCGTCGACATCGCGGAGCCATATCTCGACCTGATCCGGCGGAAGGGGCAGGAGGGCACCTATGTCGGGTCGTCCGATGAGGAGAGCCCGTGGGTGCCGTTCGGCGACAATGCCGCGATCCGGCACCTTGCCTTCGACGTGCGGCAGAATGTCTATTGCAACATCCTTTGGATCAAGTCGCCGGGGGTGATCGGCACCCACAAGCATCGCGGGCCGGTCTGGGCGATCGGGCTGGAGGGCAGCTTCCGCTACCTCGAATATGACTGGGTCTGTCGCCCGGGCGATTTCATTACGGAGACGCCGGGGACCGCGCACACGCTGGTCACCGACGATCCCAACGGGATGAAGGCGCTGTTCTGGATGCAGGGCGCGAACGAATTCTACGACGCCGACGGCAATCACGTCGAAACGCTCGATGTCTGGTGGTTCATGAACCATTATGAGAGCTATTGCCGCGAGCATGGCCTGACACCCAACCCGCAGCTCTATCTGTGAGCCGGCGATGAGGACGCTCGACCAGTTCGATATCGCCGGACGCTCGGCGCTCGTCACCGGGGCGGCATCGGGGCTCGGTCTCGCTTATGCCGAGGTTATGGCCGAGGCCGGGGTCAGCGTGACGCTCGCCGACATCGATGCCGAGGGCGCGGAACGCGAGGCGGCGCGATTGCGCGGCGAGGGAGCAAACGCGCGTGCCGTCGCCTGCGACGTCGCCGATCTCGCGCAGGTCGCGGCGGCGTTCGACGGGCATGTCACGGCCTATGGCGGGTGCGATATCGCCTTCGCCAATGCCGGCTGGGACGCCGGTAACGGCTTTTGGAGTCCCGAGAACAAGCGCAATCCCGACGGCCAGATCGACGTCTACGATCCTGAGCGCTGGTACCGGTCGATCGCGATCAACCTGACGGGCGTGTTCCACACCGTGCGCGAGGCGGCGCGCGTGATGAAGGCGAACGAGGCGACCACCGGCCGCCGCGGCGGGTCGATCATCTGCACCTCGTCGAACGCGGCGGAGGTCAATGAGGCGATCGTCGGCGTGCCCTATATGCCTGCCAAGGCCGGCGTGAAGCATTTCATGCGCCACGCCGCTTACGAACTCGCCGCTTACGGCATCCGCGTCAACGCGATCGCGCCGGGACCGTTCGTCACCAATATCGGCGGCGGCTGGCTCAAGAAGAACCCCGCGGCGCGCCAGGCATGGGACGCGTTGGTGCCGGTCGGTCGTGTCGCCGAGACCTATCAGATCAAGCCGCTGGCATTGCTGCTGGCGTCCGACGCGTCGAGCTACATGACCGGCAGCCACGTGATGATCGACGGCGGGATGCAACTCGGCCCGGTCAAGCCGCTCGGGTAATTGGCTTTGTTACGGATGCGACATCGATGACGACACAGGCGAAGGCGGCGATCTGTCGAGGCAAGCACGCACCGTTCGCGATCGAGGACGTCGAGCTCGACGATCTGCGCGCCGACGAGCTGCGCGTCCGCATCGTCGCCTGCGGCATCTGCCACACCGACCTCGCGGTGCGCGACGGGCAATTGCCCGTGTCGCTGCCGATCGTGCTCGGGCATGAGGGCGCCGGGATCGTCGAGGCGGTGGGAGACGCGGTCACCGTCGCCCGGCCGGGCGATCGGGTGGTGATGAGCTTCAACAGTTGCGGCGACTGCCCCAGCTGCGCGGTCGACGCGCCGACCTATTGCTACAATTTCTTCCCCAACAACTGGACGGGGACGCGCGCCGACGGATCGCCGACCATGTTCGCCGACGGCGCGCCGATGAACGCCAATTTCTTCGGCCAGTCGAGCTTCGCCACCCATGCCATCGCGCATCAGCGCAACGTCGTGCGCGTGCCCGACAGCGCGGCGCATCTGCCGCTCGAACAACTCGCGCCGATCGGCTGCGGGCTGATGACCGGGGCGGGGGCGGTGCTGCGCAGCATGAAGGTACGCGCTGGCCTGCCGATCGTGGTGTTTGGCACCGGCACGGTCGGGATGGCGGCGATCATGGCGGCGAAAGTGGCGGGGGCCGATCCGATCGTCGCGGTCGACGTCAATGACGAGCGGCTGGTGCTCGCGCGCGAACTCGGCGCGACGCACGCCTTCAACGCGCGCGACGATGCGCCTGCCAAAATCCGTGCCTTGTGCCCGGCGGGAGTCGGCTACGCCTTCGACACGACCGGGATCAAGGCGGTGATCGAGGATGCCTTCTCGCTGCTTGCGCCCAGGGGCGTGCTCGGGATCGTCGGCGCGTCCGATCCCGCCGATATGCTGATGTTCAACGAAAGCCAGTTCATGGGCGGCGGCCGCACGGTGAAGGGAATCCTGGGCGGCGACAGCGATGTCGGGCCGTTCGTGGCGGAGCTGATCGAACTGCACCTTGCGGGAAGGTTTCCGTTCGAACGGCTGATCGGCTATTTCGACTTCGCCGAGATCGACCAGGCGATCGCCGCGAGCGAGAGCGGCAGGGTGGTCAAGCCGGTGCTGCGCATGGCGGCGGAGATCTGAACGATGCGCGCCGTGGTGATGCAGGGGCTCCACCAGCCGCTGAAGGTCGAGACCCTGCCCGATCCGACTCCAGAGGCCGGCGAAGTGGTCGTCCGCGTGGCGCGCTGCGGGATTTGCGGATCGGACCTGCACATGACCGAGGATGCCGCTTACGGGCGCGTCGCCGGTGACGTGCTCGGCCACGAATTCGCCGGCGAAGTCGTCGCGCTCGGTCGTGGCGTGGAGGGGATGGCGACCGGCGATCTCGTCTCGGTGATCCCGCTCGCGAGTTGCGGCCAATGCGCGACTTGCCGCGCGGGCGAGCCGGCATGGTGCGAGCATTTCGGGCTGCAGGGCGGGGGCTATGCCGAATATGCCGTGACCCGCCCCAACCAATGCGTGATCCTCCCCAAATCGGCGAGTCTGGCAGATGGTGCGATCATCGAGCCGCTCGCGGTCGCGTTGCACGGCGTGAACATGAGCGGACTGCGTGCTGGCGACCATGTACTGATCCTGGGTGCTGGGCCGATCGGTCTCGCGGTCGCGTTCTGGGCCCGGCGCGCGGGCGCGGCGAAAATAGTGGTGCAGGACATCGCCAACCATCAGCGCGACCGCGCCATCGCGATGGGCGCGTCGGGCTTCGTCGCCGATGCCGACGATCCGGTCGGGGCGGCGGAGCGGGCGCTGGGCGGCAAGGCGGACATCGTGTTCGAATGTGTCGGCGTGCCCGGGCTGATCGCGCAGGCGGTCAATCAGGTGCGCAATCGCGGTACGATCCTGTTGCTCGGCCTGTGCACGCGGCCCGACACGTTCAACAGCTTCGCGATGCTGTCGAAGGAAGTACGGCTCGTCACCTCGGCCTTCTTCACGCGTCAGGAGTATGAAGCCGCGCTCGATGCGCTCGATGCCGGCGCCACCGAGCCGCGCCATCTGATCACCGATACGATCGCGCTTGCCGACACGCCCGAACGGTTCGAAGCGCTCCGCCGTCGCACCCATGATTGCAAGGTCCTGATCGCACCATGACGATGGTGGCGCGGCGTGATCTGGGGCATAGTCGTGGCCGTGGAGAGATGATGCTGCCCGCTACTGCTCCTGTTCTGCCCGACATGCGCTGGTCGTCGCGCGGGCTGGGGACGCGCCATGCGATCGACCAGTGGCAGGAATGGGCGGCCAGCACGATCGCGCCGATCGACATCAGCGTGCGCGATCGAGACACCTTCGCCGCGGGATGGCGCAGTTACGGGCTCGGTGAGTTGCAGCTCCTTCAACTGCTGGCGCCAGCACAGCGCGTCGTCCATCGCGGCAGCGGCAGCGCGGGGAGCGCGGTGCCCTCTATCCAATTGGTCTATTCGCGCCGCGGCACGCTCGACACGCGGATTGCCGGTGCGTCGTTCACGCTCGGTCCCGGCGAATTCGTGCTGCTCGACAATACCCGTTTCTATCAGATGGACATGGATCAGCCGCACGAGGCGCTCGACCTGATGATGCCGCGCGCCTGGGTCGAGCGCTGGGTGCCCGACCCCGATGCATTGCTCGCGCGGCCACTATCGGCGCGGAACGGCTGGGGGGCACCGCTCGGCAGTCTGATCGAGACCATGGTGCGTCATCTCGACGACAGTCCCGGATTGCGGCCGCTTATCGCGGAACGGATCGGTGCGTTGCTGACGCTGGTGGGAGATTCCGAGGACGCGGTTCCCGCCGGGCATCGCGCCGCACTGGCGGACCGCATTCTGTTCCGGGTCCGGCGCGATTTCGCCGATCCCGATCTCACACCCGATGCGGTCGCGGCGAGCCTGAGTATCTCGACGCGCTATCTCCAGGCGTTGCTCGCCAGGCGCGGCACCAGCTTCGTCCGCGAAGTGTCGGGCGCGCGGCTCGATCGCGCGCGCGACCTGCTGGTGGATCCGCACGGTCAGCCTGTCTCGATCGCCGAGATCGCGTTCCGTTGCGGCTTTCTCGATCCCGGTTATTTCGCGCGTCAGTTCCGCAAGCGGTTCGGCGTATCGCCACGCGATTGGCGAACGGAACATTGATGGTGCGCATTTGTCCCATCATCGTTGCGCGCGAATCCTACTCGCTTCTGCCGTCCGCGCACTAGGTTCCTGGTTCGGAGCGCCACAAGGCGCCGGACGAGGCGAGAGGACCGATGGAAAGCGATATCAAGAGCTTCCCGCTGCCGAGTTCGGTTGCGGTGATACCGGGGACGGAAGCCGCGCAGGCAGCCTATCCCTATTACACCCAGTTCGTGCCCGAGGACGACGAGCGCTTCTGGTTCTACAATTCGATGCACTTCCCGGAGCCGATGCATCATTTCGACATGGTGACGGCGGAGGCCGCTTATTGCGCGCTCGGCGCGTTCAACACCCGCGTTCACATCCTGCCGACGACCAAGGGGATCGATCACCGCATCGTCAACGGCCGCGTCTATATCGGCGGCGTCGCGGTGACCGACCCCGCCGAGATCGCCGAGCGGCTGGAGCTCTTCCAGCAGCGCGCTTTCTATTATTACGAGAATTGGGAACGCCTCTACGACCAGTGGAAGGTCAAGATGAAGGCGCTGATCGACGAGGCGAACGACCTGCCCAAGGTCGAGCTTCCCGACATCGAGCCGATCGAAACGACGCATAGCGGCAAGGGGATCGCGTCGAACCACGCATTGCTCGACACCTATCGCCGGCAGCTCGATGGCTATTGCCGCATGTGGCAATACCATTTCGAGTTCCTGCTGCTCGGCTATGGCGCCTATCTGACCTTCTTCGATTTCTGCAAGCGCGCCTTCCCGGAGATTTCCGACCAGACGATCAGCCGCATGGTCGCGGGGATGGAGGCCGAGATCTTCCGCCCCGACGAGGAAGTGCGGCGGCTCGCGCGGCGCGCGGTCGAGCTCGGCATCCATGGCGTGTTCGAAGAAGGGATGACCGTCGACCAGGTGTTCGCGCGCCTCGACGCGCTCGGCAACAGCGGTGCCGCCTGGCGCGATGAGTTGGAGACGAGTCGCAATCCCTGGTTCAACGTCAATGTCGGCGACGGTTTCTACCATTATCATCGGTCGTGGAACGACGACCTCTCGATGCCCTTTTCGGCGCTGCCCGGCTATATCGCCAAGCTCCAGGCGGGCGAGCCGATCGACCGCCCGGTCGCGCAATTGATCCGCGAGCGCGATCAGTTGGTCGCGGACTATCGCGACCTGCTCGACAGCGATGCGGATCGCGCGACCTATGACCAGCTGATCGCGCTGGCGCATCGCGTCTTCCCCTATGTCGAGGGGCATAAATTCTATTGCGAGCATTGGTACACCAACCTGTTCTTCAACAAGATCAGGGAGTTCGGGGCGCTGCTCGCCGGGCGCGGCTTCTTCGCGGAGGAAGCCGACGTTTTTCACCTGACGCATTACGAGCTGGAAAGCGCGATCGTCGACCTGTCGCTTGCCTGGTCGAGCGGGTCGCAGCCGCTGGGGCCGCAACGCTGGCCGGCGATCGTCGCCGAGCGCAAGGCAGCCATTGCGGCCTGGTCGCAGCATCGCGTGCCTCCGGCGCTGGGCGCCGTGCCCGACGTGATCGACGATCCCGCGATCGTCATGCTGTGGGGCATCACGCGAGAGAATCTCGACAGCTGGCTGGCCGAGGACGGTGACGAAAACGGCAGGGAATTGAAGGGTTTTGCGGCCTCTTCGGGAGTGGTCGAGGGGCCGGCGCGCGTCGTCACCTCGGCGGCGGAGATCGGCACGCTGCGCCAGGGCGAGATTCTGGTCTGCCAAGTGACCAACCCCAGCTGGGCGCCGATCTTCCAGAAGATCGCCGCCGCGGTCTCCGACATCGGCGGGTCGATGAGCCACATGGCGATCGTCGCGCGCGAATATGGCCTGCCTGCGGTGGTGGGGACGGGCTCAGCGACGCAGCGCATCCGCACCGGGCAGCGCATCCGCGTCGATGGCGGGCGCGGGATCGTCACGATCCTGGACGACGAAATGGTGGCCGACCATGGCTGACGCGATCGCCTGGTTCGCTGATCTCGGGATCAGCGATCGTCCGATTGCGGGGGGCAAGGGCGCCAGCCTCGGCGAGCTGACGCGCGCCGGGATCGCGGTGCCGCCCGGCTTTGTCGTGACCACGCATGCGTTCGACCTGTTCCTCGCGGCCCTGGAAGCACGCGCGCCGGTTCGCGCGAGGATCGAGACATGCGATCCGGATGATTTGGCAGCGGTCACCGCATTGTCGCGCGACCTGCGGCGCCGCGTCGTGGAAGAGGCGATGCCCGCCGAGATCGAGGACGCGTTGCTCGCCGCGCATCATATTCTGTACGGCGAGCGCGGCGCGCCGGTCGCGGTGCGATCCTCGGCGACGACCGAGGACGCCGCCGATGCGAGCTTCGCCGGTCTACAGGACACGTTCCTGTGGGTGATCGACGCCGCCGACCTGGTCGCGCGGGTGCGCGAATGCTGGGGAAGCCTCTATTCGGTCGAGAGCATCACCTATCGCCGCCGCCAATCCTTCCCCGAAGCGGGGGTGGCGATGGCGGTCGTGGTCCAGCAAATGGTCGACGCGCGTGTCGCAGGCGTGATGTTCACGCGCAGCCCGACGACCGGCGACAAATCGGTCGTCACGATCGAAGGGGCCTGGGGGCTCGGTTCGGCGGTGGTGTCGGGCGAGGTCACACCCGATCACTGGGTGCTCGGCAAGATTACCGGCGAAATCTCGGTCCGCGAAATATCCGACAAGCATATCGAGCATTGCCCGCTCGCGAGCGGGGGTATCGAGGAGCGTCCGGTGCCCGACGATCGTCGCCGCGCGGCGTGCCTCGACGACGCCACGCTGCAGGCGTTGCGCGAGATCGGGCGGCGCGTCGAGCGGCATTATGGCGCGGCGCAGGACATCGAATGGGCGGTAAACCGTGAGGGAGAGGTGTTGCTGCTTCAGAGCCGCCCCGAGACGATCTGGTCGACCAGGGCGGCGGCGCCCGTCGCCGAACCGCTGGCGAATCCACTGGGGCACATCATGGGCGTGTTCGGGGGGCGGCGATGACCCTGACCGCAGCCGATGTCGATCGGATTATCGACCTGCTCAACGCCTCGCGCTTCGACCGGCTCAGTCTGGAGATGGATGGGCTCAAGCTCGATCTGGTGCGCAACGGCGCAGCGCCGGTCGCACGGCCCGCACCGTCGCCGGTTGCCGTGACCGCGCCGCCCGCGCCACCGCCACCGATCGAGGTCGCCACGCGCGAAGCCGGATTGGTCGAGGTACGCTCGCCGCTGCTCGGCATCTATTATCGCGCGCCGCGCCCCGGCGAGCCGCCGTTCGTCGATATCGGCTCGCGGGTCGAGCCCGATACGATCATCGGCATCATCGAGGTGATGAAGCTGATGAACACCGCACGTGCCGGCGTCGGCGGCGAAGTCGTCGAGATTCTGGCGCGCAACGGCGAACTGGTCGAGCATGGCGAGCTGCTGCTGCTCGTCCGACCGGACCGCTGAGCGATGGCGATCCGGCGGATATTCGTCGCCAATCGCGGCGAGATCGCGGTCCGCATCCTGCGCACGTGCCGCGCGCTCGGCATCGAAACGGTGCTCGGCGTGTCCGAGGCGGATCGCGCATCGCTCGGCGCGCGCATGGCGGATCGCGTGCTGTGCCTCGGCCCGGCGCAACCGGCATTGAGCTATCTGCGCGTCGAAACCGTGGTCCAGGCAGCGCTGGGTGCGGGCTGCGATGCAATCCACCCTGGTTATGGTTTCCTATCCGAACGTGCCAATCTGGCCCGGTTGTGCGAAGCGGAGGGCGTGATCTTCATCGGGCCGACCGCGGACCAGATCGAGGCCGTAGGGGATAAATTGCGCGCGCGCGCCGCTGCCGAAGCGGCAGGGGTTCCGGTCATCCCCGGCGGCGCCGCCGGGTCGCCGCAGGAAGCACAGGCGTTGGCGGAGACGATCGGCGTGCCGTTGCTCGTCAAGGCGGCGGGCGGCGGCGGCGGGCGTGGTATGAAGCTGGTCGAGCAAGCGGAGGATCTCGCCGCGACGATGGATATGGCGAGCGCCGAGGCGGAGGCGGCGTTCGGCGATGCGCGGGTCTATCTCGAACGCTATGTCCGCTCGGGGCGGCATATCGAGGTGCAGGTCCTCGGCGACGGCGAGGGTCGCGTCATCCATCTCGGCGAGCGCGATTGCTCGGTGCAGCGCCGCTATCAGAAACTGGTCGAGGAAACGCCGGCGCCGCACCTCCCGCCCGCGACGCGCGGGGCGATGCACGAGGCCGCGACGCGCTTTGCTGCGCGGCTGTCCTATCGTGGCGCGGGCACGGTCGAGTTCCTCTACGACGTCCCGCGCGACGCTTTCTACTTCCTCGAGATGAACGCACGAATCCAGGTCGAGCACCCGGTAACCGAGGCGGTGACCGGTACGGACCTGATCGCCGAGCAGATCGCGATCGCCGAAGGCCGCGGGCTGCGCCTCGCCCAGGCGGATATCGCGTGCGATGGCGCGGCGATCGAATGCCGCATCAATGCCGAAGACCCGGCGCGCGATTTCGCGCCATCCCCCGGCACCGTGTCCGCGGTGCATTGGCCGACCGGCGAGGGCGTCCGTGTCGACACGCATATCGTCGACGGCGCCATGATCCCGCCCTTCTACGATTCGATGATCGCCAAGGTGATCGCGCACGGTCCCGATCGCGCCGCGGCGCTTGCCCGGCTGCGGACAGCGCTGGATGGTGTGCGGATCGCGGGCGTCGCGACCAACCTCGCTTTCCAGCAGGCGGTACTCGCCGACCCGGACTTCGCGGCCGGCGGCGTCGACACGAGTTTCCTCGCACGGTTCCTGGATCGCGCAAAGGTGGCCGCCTGATGGCTGCTATCCGCCTCGTCGAAACCTCGCTGCGCGACGGCAATCAGTGCCTGTGGGGCGCACTCGGCATCGACACGGCGCGCACGCTCGCCATCGCACCGGTGATGGAGCGCGCCGGCTATGCCGCGATCGACTTCACCACCTCGACCCATATGGGCGTCGCGGTGCGCTACAAGCAGCAGGATCCATGGGAGCGCATCCGGCTGATGGCGGCGGCTTGTCCGACCACGCCGCTCCAGTTCCTTTCGACCGGGTTCCGTTTCATCTCATGGGAGACCGCGAGCCCCGACTTCATGGCGCTCGCCTTCGCCACGCTGGCACGCAATGGCATCCGCCGCTTCGCGCTCGCCGATCCGATGAACGACGCTGCCGCCAATGTCGACGTGGCGCGGCTGGTGAAGCAGGGCGGTGGCGAACAGGTGGTCGGCGCTTTGGTCTTCACGCTCAGCCCGATCCACGACGACGCGCATTATGCCGACGCGGCCAGGACGATGGCGGCGAGCCCGGATATCGATGCGCTGTACATCAAGGATCCCGGCGGGTTGCTGACACCCGAACGCGCGCGCACGCTGATCCCCGCGATCATCGCGGAGATCGGCGACACGCCGCTCGAACTCCACGCGCATTGCACGATCGGGCTGGCCGACCGCACCTATGTCGAAAGTGCCGCGCTCGGCGTGTCGGCGCTGCAATGCGCCAGCGGCGGCGCGGCGGACGGCACTTCCAATCCGCCCATCGAGCGCACCGTGCGCAACCTGCGCGAGGCCGGCCACGAGGTCGACGTGGATGATGAGGCGGTAGCGCAGGTGGCGCGCTATTTCGCCGCGCTTGCCGCTGCCGACGGACTGCCGACCGGCGCGCCGATGGCCTATGATGCGGGCTATGTCCGCCACCAATTGCCCGGCGGAATGGTCGGTACGATGCGCCGCCACCTCGCGGATCACCGCGTGCCGCATCTCGAAGGCGCGGTGATCGAGGAACTTGGTCGCGTCCGCGAAGAACTCGGCTGGCCGATCGTGATGACGCCGTTTGCGCAGATGCTGCAGACCCAGGCGGTGATGAACGTCACCGGCGCCGAACGTTATGCGACGATCCCCGATGAGGTCGTCCGCTACGCGCTTGGCCGGTTCGGACGCCCCAATCGCCCGATCGATCCGCAAGTGATGGACCGGATCCTGTCCTCGCCCCGCGCGCGCGAACTGACGGAGGAGCCGGTCATGGCCCCGCTATCAGATCTCCGTCGTCGGGTCGGCGCGGATTTGTCCGATGAGGAGTTCCTGCTCCGCGCGACAATGCCTGCGGCGATGGTCGATGCGATGCAGGCCGCGGGGCCGGCGCCGCGCGACTATGACCCGGCGGTGCGGCCGGTGATGGCGCTGGTCGAGCAATTGCTGGCGCGGACCGATCTGACGCGCATCGCGGTCGAGCGACCCGGCTTCCGCCTTGAACTGGAGGCGGCCGGTGACTGAGGCGTTTCCCGCGCCCGCCGGCGTGATGTTCGACCTCGACGGCACGTTGATCCTGAGCGACCGCGCGCTGGGCGGCTATCAAGTGCTGCCGGGCGCGGTCGATCTGCTCGCCGAACTCGACCGGCGCGGCGTGCCGTTCGTCGCGCTGACCAATGGCAGCGCCTATCCTGCGTCCGAGCAGGCGCCGCGGCTGCGCTCGCTCGGGCTGCCGATCGCCGACGACCGGCTGTTCACGCCGAACAGTGTCGCCGCCGGCCTGTTCGGTGCGCGGGGGCTTAAGCGGGTCATGGTGCTGGGCGCCGACGGCGTCGTGGCTGCACTCGAGGCCGAAGGCGTTGCCACCTGCGCGCCCGGCGATGCCGATGCCGATGCGGTCTATATCGCGTGGCACCCGCACTGTACCATGGATCATATCCACTCCGCCGCCGCCGCGGTGCTCGACGGCGCCGCGCTCTTCAGTGCGTCGGACGTTCCCTTCTTCGCCAGCAGATCGGGCCGCGCGTTCGGCTATAGCTGCGCGATCGGCGGTGCGGTTGCGCGCGTGACCGGGGTCGAACCCGAGGTGACGGGCAAGCCGTCGCAGGCCGCCTTGCGCTTCGTCGCCGCCAGGCTTGGCGTGCCGGTCGATCGCGTGGCGGTCGTCGGTGACGATCCCAAAGTGGAAACAGTCATGGCGCGCGCCGGCGGCGCGATCGGCATCGGCGTCACCACCGGCACGACCAGCGCGGCCGAATGGGCCGCGGCGCCCGAGGCACAGCGCGCACATGTGGTGGTCGACGGCGTTGGCGACTTGGCGCGGTTGCTGTTCGGATCGGATCACGCCGGCTTGTAACGCCGATCGTTTCAACGGCGCGCGCCGCGGCGCTTTCGACGAAGGCGGAGAGCGCCGACCAGAGAACGTTTCGCTTCAGACTGCCACCACCGCGACCTGCCTTTCAGATCCTGGCTAGGCGTTCGGGGCGACGACGACAACGCCTATCGCAGCCTGCAACTGCTCAACAACGCCGTCACGCGGGGCCTGACGGTCGAATATATCCGCAATCCGTACAACCCGGCGATCGAGCAAGCCGTCCTGATGTGGAAAACCCAGATGCTTGATCTGATGTTTGGTGCTGGCCGGTAAGGGCGGGCCGGCCGGTTCTCCGCTCTCGCCACCGTACAAGCAGGTAGTGAGCGACGACGTCGCTTAGATTTACAGCAGCGCCACCAAGTCTTGCGGTGGATTGAGCAGCCGCCCGCCGTCGGCCGCCGTCCAGATCTCAGCCGGCTTATCTGGCGACGCGACGACGTTTGAGGCATGGTAGCATCATCGCGAGATCGGACAGCGCAAGCTTCAGTGAGAGATGCCGAACCGCACCTTGAGCAGTGTCGGCTTCGTCAGGTTAAGACCATAATCCACCTGGTCGCCGTTCCAGTGGCGTTTCATGACCCAGCGGCCGTTCCGCAACGTGCCTTCCTCGACGATCATGAAGCGTCCGCCGCCGTCGGGCGCCGGGGCGGCTTCACCGAAGGCGATCCGCACGTCGGATCCCGCGAGCAGGAACTCGTCGGCCCCAAGCTGAAGCACGGCTGCGCCGCCCACCGGACGATCCTTATTCGGATTCGGTGGCGCTTCTCGGCCCCCGAACTCCCACAACCCATATTGCGCCGTGATCCTCCAGCGCCCGAGAATTGCCGATTGATCGGATGTGTCCTGGCCTTTCGCGAAACCGACCGTGGGATGGTCGTACGCGAGCCGTGCCCAGTCCTGCGCGATCGGGGCCATCAGCGCGAATTTGGACGAGATGGCTTCGAGATTCTCGGGCGTGTTCAGACCGCCGAGTGGGAAATTGGCATAGGTCGGATCCATCCCGAACGGAGACCAGCCGATCGCCCCTTTGCCGAGCGCTAGCCAGAAGAAGCGCGCGAATCCCAGGTCGTTGCCAGTCTCGGGAATGAACAGCGGATTGTCCGGTCGGGCGTAGTGATCCATATATGCCGAAACAGCCGCGGAGTTGCGCTCGTAGATGTCGGGCGCCTCGATCGCGATATGCGGCGCCGCGGTTTTCCAGATGTCGATCACGGCCCAGTCGGGCCCGCTATTGCCCCCGGCGTCGTTAAAGGCGCCGCTGAGCGCAGCATTGACGTACATCGGCAGGTTGAGTTCGGCTTGGCCGGCGGCGGCGATTTCGTCGATATAGCGTGCAAGGTACCAGGCGGTGAAGTTCCGCGCAGCGGTCTTACCGAATGCCTCTGTCCAGGTGCCGCTTTTCCCGGTTCGCCGCGCGAGCTCTGTGGGGATGGGAGCCGCGAACAGCCGGTTGGCTTCGGGCGAATAATCGCGGTCGAGGCCATAGCTCCCGACCTCGTTCTCCGGCTGCACCATGATGACGGTGTGATCCGGATCGATCTCGCGGATGTGACGCATCAGCGCTACGAATGCGCGCTTGTCGGCTTCGAGCGTATTCCGGCCGAGTGGCGTATGAACATAATGCTGCCTGCCATCCTGGGTCATCATGTGCGGAAAACGCTTCGAATCCGCCTTCACCCATTCCGGCGCATAAGCGGGCCCGGTGTTCTTCCAGGTGCCGAACCAGAGCAGGACCAGACGGACGTGGTTCTCGCGGGCCTGCGGAATCAATGCATCGACCCAGGAAAAGTCGAACTTGCCCTCGACCGGCTCGATCTGTTCCCAGGCGACCGGAATCTCGAGCGTATTGGCGTGCATGGCGCGAATCGTCGGCCAGACCTCGGGCAACATGTCCGGATAATTGCTTGAATTGTGCGCTTGCCCGCCAAGGATCAGGAAGGGTGCGCCATCGACGTACAAAGCGTGACGGCCGTTTTTGGAAACGATCCGCGGCATTTCGGCGGCCGAGGCGGGTAGGGCAAGACACAGTGAGAGGAGCATGCCGCACAGGCTGCGAAACAGGTTCATTCTCTTTCCCTTGATTGGTCGATACCTCAGCCGAGAACAGGCCGGGCCCCACGGCGCTGCTTGTGCGATCACTCGCGGCTCCTCCCCATGATCCGCCGCAGCTGCTTTTTGGGCAAAACGGCCAGACTCCGGGTCGGCTGGTAGGCACAATCACGCGCTCAAGTCCAACGGCGGCGTGCTGAATTCATGTGAGAAGGCATTGTAAATATAAGAAATATTGCCAGCCCATTCCCGTTTGCCGGGTCGCTGGACTGTCCTGAATAGCGTCAGTCCGCTTCGCAACTTTTTCGCCTTCGAGGCAGAGTAATTGCCCGAAGCGTTGCTCGAACCGCGATGGGTTGGGTCTATTTCGCTAAGGTTTCGAGCTGAAGGCGCTTTGTCGGCAACCCCTCGACTTTGACGTCGATCAGGACAGGCCCGGTTTTAGTGCCCGCGCGCAACGCCGCAACGACGCGTCCGTGGAAGCTCTTGCGTGTGCCCGACTGGAAGCTCGACGCGTCTTGCGGATTGCCGTTGCCGATGCCCGCCAGCGTCGCGGCGCCGACGGCCCGCACCGTCACGACACGATCGGCGCGCTGGTCGTAAACCGGCGTTCCGGCGGCATCGACCAGTTCCACGGTCACATAAGCGAGATCTTCGCCATTGGCGGTTAGGTGGCGGCGATCGAGAGTCACGCGCGCGCTGGCTGGCGTGCCGGCGGTGCGCAATTCCCAGCGCGCCACCTCGCGTCCATGATCATAACCGATCGCCGTCAACCTGCCGGGTGCATAGGGCGTCTTGAATACGGTCTTGAACTCGCTCTCGACCCCCACTTGCTTGCGCCCCAGGCTGACTCCGTTGAGCACTAATTCCACTTCGGGGAGTTGGGAATAAACCACGACCTCGAGCGGTTTCCCTTCTTGCCCGGGCCACGTCCAGCTTGGATGGACGTCGTCGAGCGCCCAATCGAGATGGGGTGGCGTAATCGGATAGAAGTGCCGGTCGGGAAGGTCCTGGGTTCCTTCGGGCTGGCGAACGAACGCCGAGATCGGATCGATACCCGTCTTCCACAGCACTTCGCGGTAATAAGCGGCGGCCCTCTTGCGTCCTGTCGCGTCGATTTCGCCGCTATAAGCGAGATGCCAGGGGTAGGGGCCGAGCTTTTGCCAGTCCTGGCTATAGCCCATCCAGCCAATGCCGGATTCGCCCAGATAGTCGATGGCGGTCCAGACGAAATCACCGATCACCCAGGGCATGGTTTCGACCGGCCGCCAATAGTCAAAGGCATCCCGCGAGGTCGATTCTGAAGTGTACATGACGCGCTGCGGGAATTTCACATGATCGCCCGCGAACAAATGCGCTCGATAATTGTATCCGGCCACGTCAAGCGCCGCGAACTGGTTGTCGCTGCCGGGCGGATCGATGCTGACCGCTTGGGTCACCGGCCGGGTCGGATCGAGGGCGCGCACGCGTTCGGCCAGCTTCTGCGCCGTTTCGATGCCTAGCGGAGATCCCTGTTCCGGAATTTCATTGCCGATGCTCCAGAAGATCACGCTGGGGTGATTGCGGCCGCTTACCACCATGCTGGCGATATCCTGCGGCCAATCCGCGGCGAAGAAACGGGAATAATCCTGGGCGCGCTTGTCCTTATTCCAACTGTCGAAGGCCTCGTCGATCACCAGCATGCCGAATTCGTCGGCGGCGTCGAGCGTGGCCTGGCTCGCCGGATTGTGCGCGCTGCGGATGGCGTTGTAGCCGGCCGCTTTCATCAGCGCGACCTTGCGTCGGTCGGCATCCGGGAACCCCGCGGCGCCGAGCATGTAATTGTCGTGGTGAATGTTCCCGCCGCGCAGGACCACGCGCTGGCCGTTGATACGAAGACCGTTCGTGGCGTCGGCGGTGATCGTGCGGATACCCAAGCGGGTTTGGCGCCTGTCCGTGACGACGCCGCCTATCCGCGTTTCCTGCACCAGCGTGTAGAGATTGGGAGAAGCGGGCGACCACAAGGCCGGGCGCGGGATCGCGAGCAATTGGTCCCATTGGCCGCTCGCCCCTGCTCCCAGAGCTTGGCGCCGGCTGGTCTGCGCTACTATCCGGCCATTCGCCGCGATTATCTTGGACACGAGTTCGACCGATTGCGCCCGGGCCGCGCAGTTGCTTGCAGACGCCCGGATCGCGACCGTTCCCATGTCCGGCGTCGCCTTGGGCGTGGTCACGAAAACCGAGTCCGGGTCGATATGAACACAATCGAGGATTTGGAGCGTGACCGGCCGGATGATGCCCGATCCCGCATACCAACGCGACGACGGATCCGCGTGATTGATGCGCAGCGCGATTACATTGTCACCGGGCCGCAGCTTACCGGTAAGATCGACGGTGAACGCGGTGTAGCCGTAATGGTGCTCGGCAACGCGGCGGCCGTTCACCCAGACGGTGGCGTCCATATAGACGGCTTCGAATTTGAGCCGAACGATCTTGCGCATCGCCGACGCGTCGAGCTTCAGATGGCGCCGATACCAGCCGATACCACCCGGCAGATAGCCCGAATCCTGGCCGGCCGTGGCGCGGCGATCGAATGGCGCGGCGCCGTCACGCCCGTCCATGATCGACCAGTCATGCGGTACCACGACCGGCTTCCAGCCGCGATCATCTAGCGTCGGTGTTTCGCCGTCTTTGACATCGCCCCGGCTGAAGAGCCAACCCTGCGACAGCCTTTGCTCGTCGGCCGCGGCTGGTGTCGTCGCGGCGAGGAAAAACAGGATCATCGCCAGTGCAAGCTTCACCACGAGCGTGAGGGCCCGAAGCAGCGCAGTTGCTGTTTGCCGCGACGGCGCACCATTCCCGCTGGGCGATGACAGGCTTGGGCGGACATTCCGCGAGTTGATTGACCGCGAAACCATCAGACCAGCCGTGACAGCATGCGGATGTAATTTGCCTGATAGCCGTTCGAGACTTCGGCAATCGGCCAGGAGTTTAGCGGCCAGCCGTCGTTGAAATCCTTGTATGATTTTTGCGGCGGCTGACCGTAGGGCGGCTGGGGGCGTTCGGAACCGCATAGTGGGCTGATCTGAGGACAGCGCGAATCCCAATCCCATTGTCCATAATTGGGGCCGCCGACCAGGAACCCGGGCGGCGGGCCGAACGTCGATTTCTTCGCGTCATCCCATTTGGCCGATCCGTCGGCGAACCATGTGTGGAAGATCTGGTTCACCGAGTTGGTTGCACCGAGGCCGTACATGTTGGTGAGATAGACCTTACCGAACGGATTCACGCCATGAAGGTAGTGAAGATAACCCGCGGCGGCGTTCACCACGTCCTTGTGCACATGCGTGCCGAGCCCGAACTGGTTCAGATCCAGGAACAGGTTTCCCCAGATGCTCTTCACGGAATTCGAGCCCCAGATATAGTCGGTGATATAGGCGCGATAGGGATCGGCTTTGCCGCTGACCTTGCCCCAGAACGGACCCGATTCCATGCCGCTGGCGAACGCGCTCTTGATCGCGGCGGCGACATTTGGGGTCGCTGTGGGCAAGCTCGCATAGTGCAGCAAAACGAGCTGCGTATCGCCTTCGTAGGGAGACACGTAATTGTTCCAGGCGATGAGATGCGCCTGATTGTAATTGCTGTCGACGAACGCGCGATAAGTTGCATTGGCGGTCAGGTCGAAGAGATACACGGCCGCCTGGAGCTTGAGCATCAGCCGGCCGAAATCGTCGGTTTCCTGCTTCCCGGCACCGAGGCCCTCCGAGCCGTTCGAAGCGTCATTGTTCTGGAACAGCACGTTGGGATTTGCATCGGCCCAGTTCCACGCCAATTCAGCCCGGCTGCGCAAATCGGCGGCATAGCTGGCAAGGGCGGGAAAGGAGCCGAGCACCTTGGCGCCAAAGGCAAAGGCCGCGGCGGTGGCGAGGGTGGCCGAGGTATTGGCGGGGCCGTAATAGCTGGGCTGGGTCGCGGACGAAGGCGGGCTGGCGCCAGCCTCCCCGACGATCGACAGGACCGAGCCGTCGGCGAGCTGCATGCGACGCAGCCAGTCGAGCCCCCATTTGGCTTCGTCGACGATGTCGGGAATACCGTTGCCCGATTCCGGAATGTTGAAGTCGTCGGTCCAGATTCCAGGCCGCTGTGCATAGGCCTGAAGCAGCGCGACGACGTAGCCGGCGGCCCAGCTCGTATATTTGTTGCAGTCACCGGCGTCGAACCAGCCACCCGATACGTCCCTTTCGGTGGAAGGATCGTTCTTCGCCGAATAGAGACGCGCATTCCGGTCCTGACCGGGGCCGACAAAGGCCGCGCCGTCCGCCCAGCCGGCCCCGGCGTTGGCGGCAGTCTTTTCTTGCCCGCATCGCTGGTAGAAGAAATACCGCACCGCCGCCTTGAGCACCGGCGCGTAGACCGTGGCGCTGATCGCAAAGGTGGGGGAGACTTGCTGGCGTTGCGCGTCGCGGATGAAATATGAGCCTTCGGCCGTCACATCGCTGAAGTCGAAATGCCAGGCCTTGTCGCCGGACGAAATATCCTGTGCGCCGCCATTCCACGCCACGGGCGTCCCCGAAAAGACGACGGCATTGGTCGTGGCGTTCACGACTTCGTAGGTCGCGCCGGGGGCAAAGGAATCGCTCGCGTCGAACCCGGTTTGCGGATCGCGGATCACGGCGACCTTCTCAAGGGCGGGAAGATAACCGAACTGATCGACCACGATCGCCGGCCCCAACAGCATCGTGGAGGCCGTGGGGGTGGGGGTGGGCGTAGGGTTCGGGCTAGGAGTGGGCGCGGGTGAAGCCGCCGCTCCCCCGCCAGTTGATCCGCCGCAACCCGCCAGGCCCAGCGCCAGCAAGTTGACGCCCGCCGCCAGAAGAAACTTGCGGCGATCGGTCATCGAGTCGTATTTCATGCAGTTCTAGGCTCCAAAAATTCCTTGCCGACGGCACACGCTTCCAATCGCGCCTTCACTCGCGCAAAAAGCAGCAAGATCTGCGCATGACGGACGATCCCGTTTGTCGGTGCGAAATGCCTGCGGATTAGCCGCAGGCTTCGGCAGTCAGTCGGCAGCATATTGGGCTATTTCTCCACGACAATTACAGTCGGTGCCCGCGCGAAAGAAATGTTGCGAGCGGGTAGATGACCAACCCAGCCGGTCTTTTGACGAGGTGACCGACCGGCGGGGCAGCAGCTCAGTCGACCGGTGCCGGTTGCGGAGCCTTGCAGTGACGATCGATGAAATCCTGATGCGACGTGACCGCCTGCGCCGAACGCGCGATCTCTTCGCGGCGCAATTCCATCCCCGTGCGGATCTGCTCCAACGGATAGAGATCAGCCGATACGTCGTAGCGCGCTGGAACGACGGCGTTGCCCAACAGGATGGCGAGCCAACTCGGCTCCATATAGGATTCGGAATCGCCCAGCGCGACTTGTCCGCTCGCGTTCCAGACATCGAGCTTGTGCCGAAGGCTGTCGGGTATCTCTATGTCGCGGCACGCCGACCACAATGGTTCGGGACGGCGCGAGAGGTAATAGTGCGCAATGATGAAGTCGCGGATGCGCTCGATCTCTCGAGTGGAGATCCGGTTATATTCGTCGCGCAGAACGGGATCGATGATCCGTTGGGGGAAGTATTTAAGCAACTTCAACACCCCCATGACGATCAACTGTAGTCCGGTTGATTCCAGAGGTTCGAGAAAGTTGGAGGCGAAACCGATCCCCACGCAATTCCGATTCCAGAACTGCTTGCGGTGGCCTGAGGTAAAGCGGAACAGCCGCGGCTCGACGAGCGGTTCGCCGTCGAGACTGCCCAGCAAGGCTTCGCGCGCCGCGTCGTCGCTCCAGAAATCCGAGCTATAGACCATGCCATTGCCGCTGCGGTGTTGTAGCGGGATGGTCCAGCGCCAGCCCCCGGCGTGCGCGGTGGACCGGGTAAACGGCGTTGGCGCGCCGGTGCGTTTCGATGGCACCGCCATGGCGCTGTTGCAAAGCAACCAGCGCGACCAGTCGACAAACGGCGTATCCAGCGCCTTTCCCAGCAACGCAGACGCGAAACCGGTGCAGTCCAGGAAGAGATCGCCGGGAACGGTGGCGCCGTTGGCAAGGTGGATGGCGGCAATATTGCCGGACTCGCCATCCAGGTCGACGTGGGTCATCTTGCCTTCGATGCGCTGCACGCCCAGCTCTGTCGCCACGTCCCGCAGATAACGGGCGTACAACGCCGCATCGAAATGATAGGCGTGGTGATAGCGCGATTTCTGCGGGTCGCTCGGGGTGAAATTGTTGTTTTTCGCGACGGCGTAGGCAAACGAATAGTCATCGATCGGACGGTCGTCGCCCGATTGACGCATTCTCAGCCAATAATGCTGGGTCTGCACTCCTTCGACCGGATGACCATAGTCGCTGAACGCATGGAAATGCCGGTTTCCGGCAACTCCCCAGTCGCAGAACTCGATGCCCAGCTTGAACGTACCCTGGGTGCGGCGAATGAAGTCGAATTCATCGATGCCGAGCAATGTGTTCAATTGCGCGAGTATCGGGACGGTCGCTTCCCCGACGCCGATGATGCCGATTTCTTCGGATTCGACCAGGGTGATGCGCGTTTGACGGGGGTTCGTCTTCTTGGCCAGCAGCGCGGCGGCTATCCACCCCGCCGCGCCGCCGCCCAGAATGACGATATCTTGTTGATCGCCGCTGTTCATAAACATGTCTCGCCATGAACGTGCCCGGTGCCGTGCCTGCCGATTGGGTTTCAGGCGTATGCAGCGGTGTGGTGTCGGTCAAGACACGCGCCAACCGGCTGTGCCTATGACATGCGACCGGGCATGAACCAGCCGCAGCACCGTGTTCGAAAAGAGGACGGGCGCTTCTCTAGGAAGCGCCCGTCATTGTTCAGATCGTTACAAGCGCACCCGAACGGTAAGGTCGAAGCGCCGATCGCTGACGTTATAGTCGTACGGCTCGAACACACCCGGTATCGGTTCCTGAAGGGTTCGCGAAACCGTGTTGAGGAGGTTGTTCGCGTTGAACGAGACGGAAATCTTCTGGTTCACCGCAAAGTCGAAACCCATGTCCAGATAACCGGCCGGTGCCATGTAAGCCGGAACCATGTTGTACACCGGATAGGAATGGGTCGAGTCGAAATTCGTCGGGCTGGTGTTGAGCGTGTAAGGATTGCCGCCGCTAGTCGCATAAGACAGCGGATTGACGTTAGTCGACAGCAATGCCTTGTCGCGCCAGTTGTAAGCCAGGCGGAAGTTGACCTTACCGCGGCTGTACAGCAGCTGGACGTTATAAGCCCATTTCGACAGTCCGGCATAGGGAAGGTTCGGGTAGGTCTGCGGTACCGAGCCGTCAGGATTGAGGCCTGGCATGAGACCCCCTGCCGGAGGAAGGGTCAATACGCTGTTGGCCTGCTGAGCAGGGTTGCGGCTGTCGATGAAAGTCAGATTGGCGTCGATGCCCAGCCCCCGGAGTACGCCGGGGAGTTTGTCGAAGAACTTGCGACCGCCAATCTCGATGCCCCTGATATGGGCCGTCTCAGTCGATGTCCTGTTCTGCAGAAAGACCCACGGCAGATTCAGAGTCGTATCCGTGATATTGGGATCGGTTGTAACCCCGGCTCCATTGGCGGGCGGCGTTGCGCCATTGGCGTAAGCAATCAACGGCGTCGGGAGGTTGTTGATGACGAACGAGTAGAACTGCGGCTCGTCCTTGATCTGCTTGGCGAAGAAATCGATGTAGAAGAAGCTGGATGCCGAGGGGTAGTATTCGAACGTCAGATCTTCGCTCTTGATCATGGTCGGCTTCTGGTTCGTCCCGCCGCCGTTGACGACAACGCCCGTGAGAATCTGGGGCGCCGACGAATTGGAGGGGTTAGCGAGCGACCTGGCGTTAATCGAGCCGCCTGGGCGGATGTCATTGAGATTGGGTGGAGCAGACGAGATCGATGCCGCGCCACGAATCTTGAATTTGTCGGATGCGTCGAACTTGATGTTGAACGACGGTAGAGCGCGCGTGTAGCTATAGTCGCGCGTCGCTGGGAAGACAGTTCGAGCAAAACCATAGACCGTCGGATATGGCGTCGTCGCACCCTGAAGCCCTGCGGCGAAATATGCGGTGCTATCCGCCTGAGTCAGAGCGAGGTTCGATGCGGCCTGTGTTCCCAGCAGAGCGTTTGCTCGCAGGGAATCGTGGAATACGCGAACACCGATATTGCCCGAGAATGCCGGAATGAAGCCGATACGGTCATGCGCGAACCTGGCCTCTGCATAGGCGGCGAAGTTCGTAATCCGGCTATTGGTTTTATTCAGACCCTGATCGATGTAATTCCAAAAATACTCGGCTTTGGTGGGATTGGTGTGAATTATATTGTCGGGGGTGGTGACGGGCTGCCCATTATACGTCGTGAGCAAATGGTACCAGTCATAGCTCTGCATGAGAGAATTGCTGGGAACAAAAAGATACGCTGGAGCAGATATTTGACCGCCAAAGAAATTTGTGAAACTCGCGACTTGATAATCGGAAGACGAGACATGGGGATTATTAAGGAATTGGATATTGCCCGGCCCCGCCGCGGCCCATTCCGGCCCCGATGGTTTCGCCAGCCACGACTGACTGAGCGGCGCGTAATAGGTCCCGACGAAATTGTCGTTTTCGGTGCGCCTGGCGGCACGAGCACCAATAGTGATGCTGCGCAGGAAGCCACTGTCGCTTACCCGGTATTCGAGGTCGAGATGGCCGGCCAGCATCGTCCCCTTATTTTTGGGCTCATGATAGCCGAGCTGGGCCAGATACGCCGTGCTCTTATCGAGCAGACCGGCAGTGGGTATGCCGGACACAACCGGCAGCGACCCTGTCAGGTCGACATTCACCGCATTGACCTGCGGGCTGGTCTGATTGAGGCCAACATAGAATTGCTGACCGGTCGATTGTGAACTGACATATTGCACACCGCCACGCACCGCCACCCGATCCCCGGGAGTCCAGACGAAGCTCTGCGAAATGTCCAGCGTGGAATTCTTGCTGTGCGATATCGTCGATCCCCCGCTAGGGTTCAGCGAGGTGTTGGGAGGGGTGCACTGCGCCAGAATCTTGCCGTCCCAGCCGGGAGTAGGATTCGACGGGTCAATCCCAGCATTAGCCGACCAGTCCCACTGTATCGACGACACGGGAGCGCCATAGGTCGCGCCGCAATCGATCTGGTACCAGCTGGGCAGCCAGCCGGTGTGCATGGTCGTATTCTGGAACTCCGCCGAATTGCCGGTAGATCCGACCGCAAGGGTTCCCTTCTGGAAGGCTCCATTGGCATCATATTGAACCGGAGTGCCGACCTTCGGCATGACAGTAGAGATCGCTGACGGGCCGGCCCCAACGCTACCGCTATTTCCTCGGCTATTCTCGATATATTGAGAGAAGAACACTGTGTTGGTCAGCGTAAGGTTCGACGCCGGCTTCCACTGAATGGCCTGATATGCGCCGTACCTGTCGCGCTTATTCTCGTTGGTGCTCCAGTTGATCGAACTGGGAACAAAGGCGAGACCATCGCTGCGCGTGGCGGTCGGCGTATATTGGCCGAACATCGCGCCAACCGCCAGGTCGCTGCTCTGCTGATACAGGCGGCTGAAGGCGACATCCCACAATATGCCAATTTCGCCGATACCGGTGTCGAACCGCTTGGAGAACATAGCGGAAATGCGGGGGGATCCCTTTTTCGCCTGGGTGCCGTAGCTGCCGCCCACAGTGACGTTGAACTGCGTATCCTTGAAATCGAAGGGCACGTGCGTGCGAAGATCGATAGAGGAAGCCCCTCCCTCAATGAGGTCGGCGCGGGTCGCCTTGTAAACATCGACTCCCGCCATCAATTCGGGCGTGACTTCGTTCCAGCTAATGGCGCTCGCGCCGTTGGCGCTGAACAGCTGCTGTCCGTTGAGCATGCTCGAATTGAAGGGAAGCCCGCGCACGGTAATACCCGAACCTTCGATCTGGAACGCTGTGCTGCCGCCGTTGGTCCCAGTAAAGCGGGAGATCGACACACCCGGGACGCGCTGAAGAACCTCAGTGATCGAATTGTCCGGAAGTTTGCCAGCTTCGTCCGCGGTCACCGAGTCGACGATCGTGTCCGAGTTCTTCTTGATCGAGATTGCATCCTCCAGCGCCTTGCGCCGGGCGGTGATGATGATGTCGGTCGCGACATCGTCGCTCTCGTCTTTCGCCTTGGCGGGCTTGTCCGCTGCGGCATTGTCAGAGTTTGTCGCTCCCGCATCCTGCGCCCATGCCGGCGTCGCCATGCTCAGGCTTGCAAGGATGAGCGCCGAAACGCTGGCTTCGATCATCAGGTTGCGTGTTTTCATCTTCCCCTCCCATTCCTTTTCTTCATTAGGTGTCGATATTCTTGGCGGATGCGCTTTGTGAGGGTGCGCGCCGCTCAGATTTCATTGGCTTTCCGTTCGCGTGCGCGGCGATCACGTGACGTTTGCTGCGATGATCCTCCGCCTCTCACGGGCTGCGGGCCAGAACCCGGCTGGCCTCGACCACATCCCGCGTCTCAACCGCACGCTGCCGCGATGCTTGTTACTGGTACCGCTACCAATTTTGGCCGCGAGAATTGACGCCGCCTGCCTCAAGGCTAGCCCTTGCGGGTCGACTTTGATCTGGGCGGAGCACGGATAGTCACACACGAGCGCTGGAGCGCATGTGTCGAGCATCTCGCGGTCAATCGTCATTCCTCGACCCTCCATTTCAAATGGCAAGGGGAGGGGCGCTCTGATCGGCATCATCTCTCCCTAATATGGCTCGTTCATTCTTCCGGCCCGTAGAGGACGGCGTGACTTCACCACTACTTATCAACGGCACAATTTTGCCGCCGCGTCCACGTATTGTGTTAGCGCTATCCACGAAAATTGGCGGAAAATGATAGAGGAGAGGGGGTGTTCAGTCCGGTCCACTAGCCTCCAAGCCGGGCTGCGGCGATGGAGTCCGTTTCGCAACATTTCCTACAAATGCCGATCCGCCAACCTTGGTCGGGGGCCTGTGCGCCCATAAGCAGTTAGAAAGCGACCTGCGGCACGCCCAATCGTCGAATCACCTGACGCAGCGGCTCGCGACTTCCAGCCGATACTTATGGCGTCGCAGCAGGAATTTCAGGAGAGACCATGACATTCGTTCGGTCAGGTGCGAACATGCTCAGCCTGGTGTTGGCCCGGCTAGAGATGGCGAGCGTTGCGGAGTGAAGGGGTGTCACATGTTTGACCGCCAAGGGTGGCAGCTGCGCCTGGCCAGAGTGTTCCGATTTCCGCGGGTGCCGTTCGGCGGCGGACGTGACGTAAATGGGCTTTCTGGCCACGAATGCGGTATAGGCCGTATCCGGCTATGATCTCCGCGCGGTCCAACTCCTCGATCTTGGCGAATGATGTGCGACAGCGCATCCAGCGCGCCCCGTCCGTCCAAGTGGACGACGCTTGGCATCGTGTTTGGCGCGCATGGTTTCGCCCGGCAATCCTCATCTTCCTGATCTGGACCGCAGTCGGCATATTCCTGTCCTTGCCGGATATGCTGAAGGGTCTTCCATGGTACCACTTCACGGCGAAGATAATCGATTCCTGGGCCTGGGCGCTGCTTACTCCGGTATTATTGCTCATTGACACGAAGATCGCGGCGAAGGACCAGAGCATCTTCCGTCTGAGCCTGCTCTTTCTTCTCCTGAGTGTGCCCTTCAGCCTAGTCCATACGTATCTCTCGGGATTGCTTCTTCTCTTCCTGCCGCAAGTCTGGTGGAATCCGTTAACAAACAGCGAGTTCGCCGTATATTATTTCCTTGGAGGCTGGCAGACTTACTGCGCCGCCGTGGGCATATATCAATGCTTCAGATACTATAGCCGCTATTTGACGGGGCAGCTCGAATTGGGTCGCGTAGAGAAGAGCCTGCTCGAGTGGCGTTTGAATGCGTTGCGTCTCCACCTCGAGCCGCATTTTCTCTTCAACGCGCTAAACGCCATTTCATCCGAGGTCGGCGCGGACCCGGTCTTGGCGCGCAACATGATTGGTGATCTGGCCGCGCTGCTTCGGGGTTCGCTCGATTGCAAGGACAGGTCGGAGATACCGTTGGCGCAGGAACTGGCGCTTCTGGAACATTATATCTCGATCCAGAGATTTCGCTTCGGGGATAGAATCCAAATCGAACTCGACATCGAGCCCGAGGCGCTAAAGGCGATGGTACCTTCGATGTTGCTCCAGCCCCTGGTCGAAAACGCGATTCGCCACGGTCTTGAAGGTCGTCTGTCTGGAGGAAAGATCAATATATTGGCCAGGCGAGCTGCGGGGCAGCTGCAAATCCGGGTGCTTGACGATGGGGTGGGACTGCCGGCGACTTGGCGGAAGGAAACGTCGGCCGGCCTGGGGGTCCGCGTGACGTGTGAACGCCTTGCCGCGCTCTACCCGGACCTGGGTGAACAAGCCCTGACGATTCAGCGTCGTTCGAGCGGTGGAACCGAGGTGGCCATCTGCGTGCCACTGAACGAAGGGTGGCGATAAGGGGATGGAATCGCACCTTGAGCCGATCACCGCTCTTGTCGTCGATGACGAGGCGCCGGCGCGCAAGCGCCTGGCGGATCTGCTGGCCAAGGACCGCAGCGTCGGCAAGATTCTTGAAGCAAAGAATGGTGTCGAGGCAGTTGCGCTGATCCAGGAAACGTGTCCGGATGTCGTATTCCTCGACGTCCAGATGCCCGGTGTGGATGGCTTTGGCGTGATCGACGCCCTGGGCGCCGAAAACATGCCGCTGACGGTGTTCGTCACGGCCTATGATCGGTTCGCCCTTCAGGCGTTCGATGCGGACGCCGTCGATTATCTGCTCAAGCCGTTCGGCGATTCTCGCTACGAGAAGATGATGGCGCGCGTTAAAAAACGGCTAGGCGAACTGCGCGCGGAAAATGCGAGCGACGCGAATTCCTTTGGCCCTGAACTGCTCAAGCTGGCCGCGCAGCGTGCGAAGCCCGGCGAGATGTGGGAATGGATGGTCGTTAAAAAGCGGGACGCGACCCAGTTCGTGATGACGCAGGATATCGACTGGATCGAAGCGGCCGGCGTGTATGTGACGCTGCATGTGGGAGGAGAGGAATTCCTATACCGGGCTGGACTGGCCACGGTCGCGAGCCGGCTGGATCCATTTCGGTTCGTCCGTATTCATCGGTCCAGCGTCGTGAACATCAGGTCGGTCGCGCTTCTCGAGCGTCGGTCCCACGGCGAATTCGAAGTGGTGCTGAAGGATGGCACGCGCCTGATGCTCAGCCGGAGTTACCGGGCGGAAGTCGAAGCGTTGTTGGGGCAGTCCCTTTGAGCGATCGAACTTTGCGATGCGTGGGATACGAATATTGCCCGAGGGCAACGGCAGGATCCTGATTCTTGCTTAGCATGCGGCCATCCTGCCGGTTTGCCATTAGTCGATCCGTTTTACCGTTCCAATTTTCCGCCCCGTAACAATTTCTGCACGCTCCCAATTGCGCCGTTATAGACCTCAGAACGGAGAGCGCTCGGGCTGTTAGTCCGGGCAAGTCTCTGAGCGATATTCTCTGCGGGGCGGTGGCTATGGGGCTGGCCTCGCAAATAAGTTCTGGACGAAGAGATTATCTGTTCGTTCTGAATTGGGCGGTGACCGGATGATTTCGGAGGCGAGTATTTAGAAATCGGCTGGTATCGACGATTTGGCAAGTTTGGACGAGCCTTCCACTGGGCCGGGGACGATTTCCCCGGCCCGCTTTTTGCCGGTCGCTCAAGGCTCGCAAAAATTGTGACGGCTGCTGAGAAGCAAAACTTGGTTCGGCGTGCATGCGGCGAGCGCAGGAACTCGCTAAGGCCCTGGAAAAATTGGCCGACGCGGACGAAAAGATAATCCCGGAGAGACTGTCATGAAGAATCGCCATTTTGCCGTTCTTTCCATCGGGGGGCTGATCCTCGCCGGTGCCGCTCCGTTGGCAGCGCACGCGCAGTCTGCCACGCCTTCGACGCGCGTGGTGTTGGTGGATCGGGCGACGGCAGATGCTCCAGTTGATCGCTTTTTCGATCTCTCCGTGGGCTCGGACTATCCCGGAACGCTGATCCGTGACGACAGCATGGCCCAGCTCAAGACCGCGACGGGCGAACTGGGATTCCGCTACATCCGCTTCCACGCCATCTTCCATGACGTGCTCAAGACGGTGCAGGTGAGAAATGGCCAGATCGTCTATGACTGGACCCGGATTGACGAACTCTACGACAAGTTGCTCGCGCGCAACATCAAGCCCTTCGTCGAGCTCGGCTTCACGCCGGAAGCGCTGAAGACTTCGGACAATTCGATCTTCTATTGGAAGGGCAACACGTCGCATCCAAGGCTCGATGCCTGGGCACAGCTGATCGACGCGTTCGCTCGGCACATTCGGCAGCGCTATGGGGTCGAGGAGGTGCGAAGCTGGTATTTCGAGGTCTGGAATGAGCCTAACCTCGATGGTTTCTGGGAAAAGGCCGATCGCGACGCGTACTTCGCGCTCTATGACGTAACCGCGCGCACGCTGAAGGCCGTCGATCCGGCATTGCGCGTGGGCGGGCCATCGACCGCCGGCGCTGCATGGGTGCCCGAATTCCTGGATCACGTCGCCGCGAACCGGGTGCCGGTCGATTTCGTCACTACCCACACCTATGGGGTGGACGGCGGTTTCCTCGACGAAGAAGGCAAGGGCGACACCAAGCTTTCGGCTTCGCCGGATGCGATCATCGGCGACGTTCGCAGGGTCCGGGCGCAGATCCAGGCGTCGCGCTTTCCCAATTTGCCGCTTTATTTCACCGAGTGGAGCACCAGCTACACGCCGCGGGACGCCGTACACGACAGCTATGTGAGCGCGCCCTATATCCTCACCAAGCTCAAGGGGGTCGAAGGTTCGGTCCAGGGTATGAGCTACTGGACCTATAGCGACCTGTTCGAAGAGCCCGGTCCGCCCACGGCCCCGTTCCAGGGAGGCTTCGGGCTGATGAATCCCCAGGGCATCCGCAAGCCAGCGTGGTTCGCCTACAAATATTTGAAGGCGCTCCGGGGTCAGACGATATCCGTGAAGGATCCCTATAGCATGGCGGCGGCCGATCGATCCGGCCTGACCTTGCTGGTGTGGGACTGGCACCAGCCAGAGCAGAAGCTCAGCAACCGCCCTTTCTACAGCCGATTGGTGGCGTCATCACCCGCCGCACCGGTCAGCGCGCACTTCGTGCATGTCCAGCCGGGGCGGTATCGTCTGCGTACCTACCGGACCGGCTACCGCCATAACGACGCCTATTCGGCCTATATCGATATGAAGATGCCGCAGAAGCTTTCGGCGGCCCAGCTGGAACAATTGCAGGGGCTGACCCGGGACGTGGCCGAACGCGATGTCATCGTCACCGTCCCCAGAAGCGGATCCCTGAATATCGAGGCGCCCATGCGGACCAACGATATCCTGCTCATGCGGCTCGAACGCATCGGCACCAAGCAAGCCCAATAGAACCTTGGGCGAAGGCAGGGGCATGTCGGTGGCGTGAGACGCCGGTTGCGCCGCAAATCACGGTGCTTGGCTCATATTTAGCGCATGCCGTAATCGTCGCCCGGCGACGACCGAAATGGCTGACGGCGAGGTGGAGAAAGAATGACACGCAACGCCCATCGACTTCTCGCGCTGCTTGCGATCCCCGGCATGGCGGCGCTCGGCGCGGCGCAGGCGCCCGCGAACGATGAGGCGCAAGCCCCGGCGCGGCAATATCTGTCCCAGCCGCTCGTCACCTCGCTGTTTACCGCGGACCCCGCGGCTCATGTGTTCGACGGCAAACTCTATGTTTATGCCAGCCACGACACCGAAGAGGGGCCGCCGCTCCCCGACGTCGTGCCCTTCAAGAACAGCGAGGGCGGGGCGTTCAAGATGCGCGACTATGTCGTGCTGAGCATGACGCGTCCCAACGGACCGGTGCAGGTGCATCGTAATGTGCTCGACATTGCGAACGTACCCTGGGCGGCGCGACAGATGTGGGCGCCTGACGCTGCCTATCGGAACGGAACCTATTATCTCTATTTCCCGGCCAAGGACCGCGCCGGCGCCTTCCGCATCGGCGTCGCCACGTCGAAGCAGCCGGCCGGACCGTTCAAGGCGCGGCCCGAGCCGATCAAGGGCAGCTTCTCGATCGATCCCGCGGTGTTCGTCGACGATGACGGCAGCAGCTATATGTATTTTGGCGGGTTGTCGGGCGGGCAGCTTCAGAAGAATGTCGGCGGCATCTACGACCCGAACGGCCCCGCCGGCGATCCGCGAGGACAGAATGAGCAGGCCTTCATGCCACAAGTCGCGAAGCTGCGCGGCGACATGCTCGAATTCGCGGAAAAACCGCGCGAGGCGCTGATCGTCGACGAACATGGCAAACCGCTTACAAGCGGCGACGGGACTCGACGCTTCTTCGAAGCCTCGTGGATGCACAAATATCGCGGGAAATATTATCTCAGCTATTCCACCGGCGGCTCGCATCTCATCGCCTATGCGGTGGGAAAGTCGCCTTACGGGCCCTTTACCTACAAGGGTAACGTCCTGCTGCCTGTGCAGGGCTGGACGACGCATCATTCGATCGTGGAGTATAAGGGGCGCTGGTGGTTGTTTTATGCGGATACCCAGCTCTCGGACAAGACCTGGCTGCGCAACGTCAAGGTGACCGAGCTTTTCTACAATCCCGACGGTACGATCCGCACCATCGATCCGTTCGCGACGCCCAAATGAGGATTGGCCGCCTTGATGATCCAACCTGATCGCGCAGGGCATTCGCGCCGCCAGTTTCTCGCCAATGCCGGCACCGGCGCTTTGGTCGCAGGCTGGACCGGGGCTGTATCCACCCCGGCCTGGGCGGATGCGCCGCGAAATGCCGTGGGGCGGTCCGTGGCCAAGTTGCAGCCATTCGACTTGGCCGACGTGACGCTGGAGGCGGGGCCTTTCCTCCACGCCCAACGAATGACCGAGGCGTATCTCCTGAAGTTGCAGCCCGACCGGATGCTACACAATTTCCGGTTGAACGCGGGTCTGGAGCCCAAGGCCCCGGTTTATGGCGGCTGGGAGTCCGAGCCCAGATGGGCGGAGATAAATTGCCACGGGCACACGCTCGGCCATTATCTCTCGGCCTGCGCATTGGCCTATCGCTCGACCAGCGACAGGCGATTCAAACAGCGGATCGATTATATCGCCGGCGAACTGGCCGCGTGCCAGAAGGCCGTGGGCTCCGGCCTGATCTGCGCATTCCCCAAGGGTGCGGCGTTGGTTTCTGCGCATCTGCGTGGGGAAAAGATCACCGGCGTCCCTTGGTACACGCTGCACAAGGTTTATGCAGGCTTGCGCGACGCGACGCTGCTCGCGGACAGCGAAGCTTCCCGCGCGGTGCTGGTGCGGCTGGCGGACTGGGGTGTGGTCGCCACTCGTCCGCTGACCGACGCAGAGTTCGAAGCCATGCTGGCCACCGAACATGGCGGCATGAACGAGGTCTATGCCGACCTCTATTTCATGACCGGCAATCCCGAATATCTTCGCGTCTCGCAGCGTTTCTCGCACAAGGCGATCATGGAACCGCTGGCCGAAGGTCGCGACTATCTGGACGGGCTGCACGCGAACACGCAGGTGCCCAAGATCGTCGGCTTCCAGCGCGTCTATGACGCGACCGGAGATACCAAATATCGCGATGCCGCAACGTTCTTTTGGCGGACGGTGACACGCACCCGGTCGTTCGCGACCGGCGGACATGGCGATAACGAGCATTTCTTCGCGATGGCGGACTTCGCCAAGCACGTCTTCTCGGCCAAGGGGTCAGAGACGTGTTGTCAGTATAATATGCTCAGGCTCACGCGGGCGCTGTTCCTGTACGACCCCTCGCCGGAATATGCCGATTATTACGAGCGCACGCTCTATAACGGCATCCTCGCTTCTCAGGACCCGGATTCGGGGATGGCCACCTACTTTCAGGGCGCCCGCCCGGGTTATATGAAGCTCTACCACACGCCCGAGGATTCCTTTTGGTGCTGCACCGGAACCGGCATGGAAAATCACGTCAAATATCGGGATGCGATCTACTTCCACGATGATGACGCGCTCTATGTGAACCTTTTCGTGCCCTCCTCGGTGAGGTGGACGGAGAAGGGAGCGCTGCTGTCCCAGGCCACGACCTTCCCCGAGGCGCCGACGACCACGCTGTGCTGGAAGTTGCAACGACCGACGGAGCTGGCACTGAAGCTGCGCCACCCGCGTTGGAGCCGAACGGCGATCGTCCTGGTCAACGGCCTGGAGGCTGCACGCTCAACCATACCCGGCAGCTATGTCGAGTTAAAACGCACCTGGCGGAGCGGCGATCAGGTCGAACTGCGGCTCGCGATGGAAGTGTCGGTCGAGCGTGCGCCCGCGGCTCCCGACATCGTCGCGTTCACTTACGGCCCGCTGGTACTTGCCGGCGCATTGGGGCGGGCAGGGCTGGCGCCAGGTGCGGACATCGTCGTGAATGAACGCGAATATGGCGGCTATAACGACACGCCCTTTACGGCACCGGCTCTTGCCGGCGATCCGCGGGCGCTCGCAAAGGGGATCCGGGCCGGTGATAAGCCGCTGGAATTCACGATCGCCTCGGCGAACGGGGAGCGGGTACGGCTGATCCCATATTACCGCATCGCGCACGAGCGATATGCGACCTATTGGCGGATCATGCCCGGCAAGGCTTGATCGGCCGAATTAGTTTTGGTTGTCGTCGTGCGATTGCGACTGGAATCTTTCCCCAGCGTCGGGCGCGACAGAGTTCCTTGCGCTCGAGTCCCTTATTTGACGAGTTCCACGCCATACGGGGCCAGCGGAACGGTGCCGGCATAGCGTTTGTGCGACAGCACGCCGGTCTTCACGCCATCGATCGACACGGTGATCGGGCCTTGGGTCGTGTTGACGTAAAGCGTGCGCCCATCGACCTCGCGCGCGATCACGCCCGATGGCGTCGACGGGCCGCATTTTATACCGAGGGCCGGATAGAGCGAGCGCACCAGCGGCCCGAGCAGTTCGGCCTGCGGTGCAGTTGCGATGTAGATTGCCTGCCCCTTGCCGAAACGATTGATGGTGATCGCGGCGCTCTTTTGCGGCGTGTTGGCGAACGTCGCCAGCGGTTTGGCGGTGCCGAGTTCGAGCACTTCATAATAGGGATCGCTGCCGGTCAGCGTCTGACCGTCGAAGGTTACCTTCAATGGCTGTTCGGCGCGATAGAACGCATTGGTCCGCAGCCCGAAAACGTCGCTCAACCGGCCGGGCAGGGAGGTTTCGAACCATTTGCCCGTTTCGTCGACCTTCGCCGAATAGCCGGTCATGATCACCGTCCCGCCATTGGCGACGTACTTTCGCACGGCTGCCGCGGTCGGCTCGTCCATCACATAGGTGCTGGGAAGGACCGCGAGCTTGTACCGATCGAGCGCGTCGTGGCCGACGTCGATGACCGCGGCGTCGATATTGTCCTCGAAGAACGGGCGGAAGGCCGTCTGGGCCTGCCCGGTGTAATTGCCCTTGAAATATTCTTGCATCGTGTTCGGCCCCGGGGGCGGGGCGGTCAGCCAGAGGTTTTGGAACGAGAAGTTCACGGCGACTTCGGGCTGGCGATAGCGCGGAAACCCCAGCGTTTTCATCGTCTGGAACTCGCGCGCGATCTGGGCGAATTCGTCGACCTTCCACGACGGGCGTCCGTCATGATCGACCAGGCCGAAAAGGGCCTGCTCCTCGCCGCCGATATGCGAATTGAACGTCCAGGCGAGGAAGGTCTGCGTGTAGTAGATCAGGCCGAAATAGGCCCACATCCGCGAGCGGCCGGGCGTGCCGTAATAGCCGCCCCCGCCGGCGGTGAACTCATTGAACCAGAGCGGGGTGTCATGCCCTGCACGGTTTGACATCGCCTCGAACGCGGCACCCCCCGGATCGCCAGGATAAAAGCCCTGCGCGCCGTAGGTCGAGATCTTCTCCCACGAGCGCAGATAGTCGAAGCCCTTGGTGCCGGCCGTCGGCCAGAAGTTGGAAGCGACGGGAAGGTTGGGCGCATATTGCTTGCGCACCGCCTCCAGATCCTCGAGCGCGCCGATCGTATCGTCGGACCAGTAGCGGCGCAGGTCGAGATAGCGCTCGTTTGGGCCGGGGCCGCGTTCATAGGGCAGGTCCACCTGATCCCAGCTGTTGATGCGGCGTGACCAGCGCTGGGTCGCCCAAGCCTTGTTGAGTGCTTCGATGGAGCCGTAGCGGCGTTTGAGCCAGTCGACGAAGCGGTCACGATCGGCAGCGGAATAGGACATGTGCCCGTTCCCGATCTCATTGTCGTAACCCACGGCGATGACCGCGGGATTTTGCGCATACCGCTCCATCATCTTCTGCGCGAGGCGCTTGGCCAGGCGGCGATAGTCCGGATCGCTGATATTGTCCCAATAGCGGCTCGCCGCGTTGATCCTGACGCCGTCCTGGTTGATGATGTCGACCCCAGGATAGCGCTTGTGCATCCAGATCGGCGCCGGTTCGCCGGGTATATCGACGATGACCCGGATGCCGGCTTGGTGCATCTGATCGATAACCTTGTCGAACCACTCGAACGTGAAGCGGCCTTCTTCCGGCTCGAACGAATCCCAGGACAGATCGCCCATGCGCACCAGGTTGAAGCCCGCGGCCTTCATGATCGCGATATCCTGCCGAATCTGTTCCGGGCTGCGATCGACCGGCTGATAGCAGGTGCCGACGAACAACTGGCCCTTGCCTGGCCATTCGGGGTGCCCGACCGCGCTTTGCGCACGCGCCGGCGACATAAGACTGTCCGGCGCGAAGCCACTGGAAACAACGAACACGAAGGCAATGGCGGCGAGGCTAGCCGAGCGGCGGCGCATGGTGGGTCCTTCTACGATGGATCGAAGGTCGAAGCGGCGGAGCGGGGCCGGTCACGCCGGCCCGGCGTTCCTTTCGGTGTCAGGCCAAATGTATCTTGAAAACGCTGGCGTGGCGGGTCGGCAGGCGGCCGGGAATGTCGATCGAAAGGGCTTTCGGGGTGCGGCGAAACTGAACCGGGCCAGCACCGAGCAGTTCGACACCGACGACGCGGCCCTGCGCATGAGGCGCGCCGGTCCGCAACGAAGCGATCTCCGTCAGGTTCGATGGTTCGCCCAGCGTAATCGCATAAAGCGCCTTGTCTTTGACCGTGAAGCGTATGTCGCGCGCGGAATAATCGACGTCCTCCCTGAACATGCCCTCCGCTGCCTCTGTCGGCCCCTCGCCAAAGACGTTCCACGGACGAGTGCCGTGGATAGCTTCGGCGTTGACCGCCATCCACGCCGAAAGCTCGGTCAGGAGCTCGTCCGATTCCGGCGGTAGCGATCCGTCCGCATAAAGGACCACGTTCAACAGCATGTTGCCGTTCTTGCTGACGATGTCCGCAAGCATGGTGATGATGTCGCTGGGCGTCTTGTATTTGTAATTGTCGCTGTAGAACCAGTCGCCGTTGGAGGTGTCGGTCTGCCAGGGTAGGGGATTGATCCCCTTGAGCACCCCGCGCTCGACGTCCTGCACCATTCCTTCCTTGTAGAACTCGCCCGTGCCGCTGTCCTTGCAATTGTAGACGGCTTCGAGCCGGCCGGTCCGGGCAATGCTGCTGTTATAGAGATGGGCCACCAGCGTGCGGCCGACCTCGCCGAACGGCAAGCCGCCGTCCGAATAGAGAAGGTCCGGCTGGTAACTGTCGACGAGGTCGCGGATTCGTTTCAGCCAGAGCTGATGGTAAGCCGGGTTGGTGGTGTACCAGCTCTCCCTGGTGTTGCGGTACGGCTCGTCGCGATTGTCGTGATAGAGGTCGGCATAGGCCGGATCGGCACCGTCATAGGGGACGCCAAGCTTGGGCCAGAACTGATCGTAGAGACGGTTCGGATACGACCAGCAATAGCTGGCGCCGAGATGCTCGGAAACGCCGAAGCGGAGTCCTCGCCGCTTCGCAGCCGCCTGCCAGGTACCAACGACGTCGCGCTTCGGCCCCATGGCGGCGGCATTCCACCGGTGATGTTTTGAGTTCCACAGATCGAAATTGTCGTGGTGGACGCCCATGGACACGAAATATTTGGCGCCGGCGGCGGCATAGCGGGCCATCAGCGCGTCCGGATTCCAGCGCTCCGCCTTCCAGAGTGGAATGAGGTCCTTATAGCCCTTTTCCGATGGATGACCGTAGGTCTTGAGGTGGTGGTCATAATGCGGATGGCCGGGCACATACATAAAGCGGGCGTACCAATCACCCTGGCGCGGCACCGCTTGCGGTCCCCAATGTGCCCAGATACCGAACTTCGCGTCTCTGAACCAATCAGGCGTCCGGTAGGTCTTGAGCGATTCCTGCGTCGCGTTGAACGGGCCGCGCGCGATGTCGCTTTCGGTCGCTGAGAGTGCCGCCGCCGCAGGTCGGATCCCCCCCAGCGCGCCAGCGCCAAGGGCAAGGAGCGGACCGCCCAAAATCTCGCGCTTGCTGAACTTCGTCATCTCTCCTCCTGCCGGTAGAATGTTCTGTCCCCGTCTCGCCGTCACGGTCGTTCGATATGCTGACCTAGGGCTCTGGCGCCCATCGCGATCACGCGACGCAGCCGCCAACCGTCCTCCATCAAAGCGCATCTTCCGTTTCCGATCGACCCAGGCAGGGTTATCGTCTATTTTCATTGGTGCAATATTATTCTCCTTAATGCAATCATGCTGGAATGAAAATTACAACCTGGATGTCGGCGGCTTCGAGAGGAACCGGATGCCGTGCTCTTCGCGCTGATCAGTGATGTCGGCCTTCCGACTTGCGCTGCAGCGCAGGCCGGGCAATCACGCCTTTCACAGAGATTATGGAGAGGCTGAGGCCGCGATGGGACGAACAGGGGTAAAAGGGACCTACGCCGCTCCGGCGATTCAAAAAGCCTTCGAGGTGATCGAACTGCTCGTGAAATGGCCGCAGGGTGCCCTGGTCAGTGAGATGGCAGCCGATCTAGGGAGGACCGTCGGGGAGTTGTTTCGCATCGTCGTCGTGATGGAGCAGCTGGGATATCTCCAGAAATCGCAGGCGACTGACCGCTACACCGTCACCTACAAGCTCCTCGATCTCGCCTACCGGGCGACACCGTCGCAAGATCTCGTCCGGGCGGCGCTGCCGGAAATGCAGGTACTGGCAATGGAGGCCGGTCAGTCCTGCCATCTGGTCGTGCCGAACGGCGGTCGCGGCATCGTGATAGCCCGCGAGGAACAGCCCGGTACGCGCGGTTTTGCGCTCAAGGTCGGCGCTCATATCGACATAATAGGAAGCTGCTCCGGTCAGGTCATCCTGGCGTTTTCAAATGACCAGCGCTGTGAACAGATTGTTCGTGCTGCGGAGAGCGAGCGTGGCGTCGAGGTGGATCGGGACTGGCTGGTGGAGCGTAAGACAGCGATCCGTGCCGCCGGCTTCGATCTGCGCAAGAGCCCGATCACGTACGGCGTGACCGACATCAGCTTTCCGGTCTTCGGCTTTGATCGCGAGGTCATTGCCGCGTTGACGATTCCCTTCCTCGAACTGATCGACGGTTCGCAGAAGGTCCATATTGAGGCGGCATGTGACCTCCTCCGCTCGGCCACGATGCGAGTGTCGGATCGATTAGGCTATCAACCGGCCTGACCTCTCTCGACACCCTCTGACGACGTTCTGGCTCGGCGAATCCGCTCCGAGGCGCTCGGCCTCCGGAACGCGAACTCCTGCCTTTCGGACTTGGGTCTTGGCTCCAGACGAAAATCTCTTGGTGCTGGCGAGAACAAGATTGCATATACGGAAATAATCGTGTGATGGTGCCGTCCAGGAAGGGACGACCATTATGCGGGCCATTGTCTGTCACGAGCCATTTCAACTGGATGTTATCGCGCGCGATAAACCCCAGCCCGGACCCGGCGAGGTGCTCATCCATATTCGGCAGATCGGCTTGTGCGGCACAGACTTCCATATCTTCGCCGGCAAGCACCCCTTTCTTCATTATCCGCGGGTCATGGGCCACGAATTGGGTGGGGAAATCGTCGCCCTGGGCGAGGGGACCTCGCTGCGCGTCGGACAGCAGGTCGCGATCAACCCCTATCTCGCGTGCGGCCATTGTGTGGCCTGCCGCCGCGGCAAGCCCAACGCCTGCGTGAACATTCGCGTACTCGGTGTCCATGTCGATGGCGGCATGTGCGAATTTCTGGCCGTGCCGCAAACAGCGGTGATCGATGCGGAGGGCCTCTCGCCGGTACAGGCGGCGATGGTCGAATTCCTGGCGGTGGGAGCGCATGCGGCCGCCCGCGCGCCGAAAAGCGGCGACCATATGCTCGTCGTCGGTGCCGGGCCGATCGGTGTGGCGACCGCGCTGTTTGCGATGCTGGATGGGAGAAAGCCCCTACTCGTCGACCGGCTGGCCGCCCGGGTCGCCTTCGTTCGCGACCGCCTGGGACTGGACGGGGTGGTCGCGGATGACCAGCTCGATCAGACGCTCGCCGACTGGACCAACGGCGACATGTTCGACGTCGTGATCGACGCCACCGGATCGCTGCAGGCGATGCGTCGCAGTTTGTCGTTCGTCGCGCATGGCGGCGCACTGGTGCTGGTCGGCGTTGCACAAGGCGAGCTCAGCTTCGAAGACCCGGAGTTCCATAAACGCGAGGCGATGCTGATCGCGAGCCGGAATGCGCTGGCCGAGGATTTCTCGCGAGTGATCGAAGCGATCAAATCCGGCGCGATACCGACCGACGTCCTGCACACCCACAGCATCGCGGCCGCTGAATTGCCGCTACGCTTGCCCGAATTGATCCGCAATGCCGACACCATTCTCAAGGTCGTCGCGTCGTTTTGATCGCAACCATGACCTGTTGCCCGTCGGCTCGAACAATTCTCTTATAGCGCGCGGAGCGCTTTTCGAACCGATCCACGGGAGCGCATCGGCTACTGTCGGCGTCACCACGCCCGTGGCGGAGATCCAACCCGCGCGGCGACCGCCGCTTCGATCTCGTTCAATTGCGCTTGCGACAGGATGCCGGCCAGCAACAGCCCGCGCATCAATTCGTCCGCCAGCGCGGCCAGGAAATGCACCTCGGCGCGCTCAGCATGCGTATCTTCGCCATCCGCGTTCACATCGCCACCCATGCGTCTCTCCTCCGGCACAGCTTCCACGCGTGCATGAACGATCGACCCGCCAAATTCGCCGCAAACGGAATGCGGCGGTCGCCACCGCCGGCCGTCCTCTATCCGCGCCGGTGTTTTCGTGTTCAGAAGATTCCGAGGAACTTCTTTTTCTGTTTCTTGCGATCGGCGGCCGACTCCTTGCCACTCTTGCCGAAGAGCGGGCTCAACTGCGAAATACGCATATCGATCTTTTGTGCTTGAAACAGATTGCGCTTGGTCGCCCATTTCGGATTGGCGACGCTCAAACCCTCTGCGTAAAATTTGATCTTCAACGGCGCGAAACAGAGCTGGAAGTCCCCCTCCTACCTTTACATCGCGGCCCGCTATCCTGGTCGTGACGCTCTCGAAAGGTCATTTCAGAAACCGGCCCTTCGTGATGAACAGGACCAGCCAGATAACGAAAAACGTCGCGAGCAGGCCGACCAGGCAGTTGCGAACGATCCGCCAGGTGCGACTGCCAAAAAGCTTCCCACGCGGCTTACGTCCTTGGAAGCAGCCGCAGTCGTACCCATCGCCGCTAAATCGCGCCAACGCGTTCAAAGGTTCATTCGCCGACGCCCCGCCCTCCGCCAAGAGGCGCCGTTGCACGTCTTCTTTCGCAGGTGCAGCATTGGCAAGATATGGCGAAGCTGCTTAGGAACGGGTCGTGAGCGCGATCCTGGAAATCTGTGTGGACGATGCGGCCGGAGTCGACGCTGCCTTGGCGGGCGGGGCCGATCGGATCGAGCTTTGCTCGGCGCTCGAGCTCGGCGGTCTGACGCCGTCGGGCGCTTTGCTGGACCATGCACTGCGAGCAGGCTGTCCCGTTCACATGATGATTCGACCTCGTGCTGGTGGGTTCGTCTACAGCGAAGACGACTTGGCGTTGATGGTCGAGGAGATTGGTGGAGCGGTCGCACGAGGTGTGACGGGCGTGGTGGTCGGCGCAGTGCGGTCCGACGGTGCGCTCGACCGCGCGGCGCTGGGGCGTTTCCGTGACGCGGCGCGCGATGCGACGATCGTGCTGCACCGGGCGATCGATCTAGTCCCCGACCCGGTCGCAGCCGTGGGCGAGGCGATCGCGCTTGGCTATGACAAGATCCTGAGTTCGGGCGGCGCATCGACTGCGGTCGAAGGGATGGCGACGCTCGCGGCGATGGTCGCGGCGGCCGGAGAACGACTATCGGTCATCGCGGGATCGGGCGTCACGCCCGACAACGTCGCGCGGATCATTGCCGGCACGGGCGTGCGCGAAGTCCATGGCTCGGCGAGCAGCCCTGGTCCCGAACCCGATGCCGCCACGTTGCGGCTCGGTTTCGCAACGGGGCCGCGACGTGCAACCAATCAGGCCATCGTGCAACGCTTGCATTCAGCGCTGACGAAAAAAGGGAGTGAGATATGAACGACGGCGTTTCACGGCGCGGGGCATTGGGGATCGGCGCGGCGGCGGTGTTCGCGGCAAGCGCGGGCGCCGCGGCGGAAACGACCGATCCGGTCGCCGTCCTTTCCACCTGGGATTTCGGCAAGGCCGCGAACGAGGCCGCGCTCGCACGCCTCAAGGCCGGCGGCTCGGTGCTCGATGCGGTCGAGGCCGGTGCCAAGGTGCCGGAGGCCGATCCGACCAATCATTCGGTAGGTTATGGCGGTTATCCTGATCGCGATGGGCATGTGACACTCGACGCGATCATCATGGACGATCGCGGCGGTGTCGGCGCGGTCGCCGCGCTGGAGGATATCGTCCACGCCATCTCGGTCGCCCGGCTGGTCATGGAAAAGACGCCCCATACGCTGCTGGTCGGGGAGGGGGCGACCCGCTTCGGGCTCGATCAGGGCATGAAACGCACCAAATTGCTCACGCCTGAGGCCGAGAAAGCCTGGCGTGAATGGCTCAAGACCGCGAACTACCGGCCGGTCGCCAATATCGAGAACCAGTTGCCGGGACCGCCGGGTTCCAAGCTCAACCACGATACGATCGGGATCATGGCGCGCGGTCTCGACGGCGCGATGGCCGCGGCATGCACGACGTCGGGCATGGCGTTCAAGATGCGTGGCCGGGTCGGCGATTCGCCCCAGGCGGGGTGCGGGCTGTTCCTCGAAAAGGGGGTAGGCGCGGCCGCGTCGACGGGAGTCGGCGAGGAAGTGACGCGGATCGCCGGAACCGCCCGGGTCGTCGCCTCGATGCGCGCCGGACTCTCGCCTCAGGCGGCGTGCGAGGAAGCGGTCAAGCACATCGCGCAGTTGCGCGGCGATGCGATCAAGGGACTTCAGGTCGGTTTTCTCGCGCTTGGCCAGGATGGTCGGATCGGCGCTTATGCGCTGCTTCCCGGATTCACCTATGCGGTGACGCGGCATTCGGGTGCAAGCGAGGTCCTTCCCTCGGCCAGCCTGTTCAGCCAGACCCCCTAGCGCGCGGCTGTCGTACGGCAGATTGGATCGCAGTTGACGGGGCGATCGGTTGCTCCCGCCTGCAATGGGGCTGGATAAGCGGCGTCGCACGCCGTACTGGGCGTCGCTTCCCTTTCGGGTTCATGCCTTTCCGCCGCCTATGGACGACGTTCCTCCCTCTGGCCTTCAGGCCGTCATCCTCGCGAACAGGGAGAAGCTGTTGCGATTCCTCATTGCGCGCGGCGCGGGTGACGCGGCCGAGGACGTGCTTCAGGACCTTTACGTGCGTGTCGCGACTGCCGATGCCGGACCGGTCGCCCAGCCTTTGTCCTATCTCTACCGAGCGGCGAACAACCTCATGGTCGATCGCTTCCGCTCGCGGCGCCAGACCGAGCGGCGCGAGCAGGACTGGAGCGACGCTGCGGGGCCGACCCAGCCCGACCGGTCCGACGCGCCGTCCCCCGATCGCAGCCTGGTGGCGCGGGAGACGCTGGCGGGCGTGCAAGCGGTGCTGGATGGATTGGGCGTGCGCACTGCGACGATCTTTCGCCGGCATCGCATCGATGGCGTCCAGCAGCGCGACATCGCGCGCGAACTGGGGGTCAGCCTGAGTACCGTGGAAGCCGATCTCAGGCGCGCCTATCGCGCCTTGCTCGACTATCGGAGGTCGATCGATGAGGTTTGACCCGACCGAGTCCGTCTTCGCTAATAGGAGGCGGACATGACCGACTGGACGCGCGAGATGGAGGAGGAAGCCATCGCCTGGCTTATCCGCCAGCGCGATCCCTCGTTCGATGACTGGGAAACGTTCGAGGCATGGCTTGCCGCGGACGCCGCGCATGCGCGCGCTTATGCCGAAACCGCCGACGCCGACCGCCATTTGGATGCACTGTTGACCGGGGTGAACTGGCCGGCCGAGGCCGAACCCGATCTCGCCGAGCCGATCGTCCCGTCGCGGCGTCGCTGGCTCGGCGGTGCGATGGCGGCCTCGGTCGCGCTGGCGGTCGCTGCCGGCTCCTGGCTCGCCTGGCCGGCGCGCGATCTCTATTCGGTACAGACCGCGGCGGGCGAACGCCGCACTGTGGTCCTTGCGGACACCAAGCTGGAGCTCAATGGCGAGACCAGGATCCAGCTCGATCGCAAGGATCAGCGGTTCGCGCGGATGGAGCGTGGCCAGGCGCTGTTCACGGTCAAGCACGATCCCGCGCGCCCGTTCCGACTGGAGACTGCCGACGCGACATTGGTCGATGCCGGGACGACGTTCGAAGTGACCACCGGCGGCGGCGCGCTCGACCTGGCGGTAAGCGAGGGCATGGTCGTGGTCGATCCCGGCAAGGCCGGTATCGATGTACCGGCCGGCCAACGCTTTGTGCTTGCCAAGGGACAGCGCACCGGCCGCCTGAGCGCGGTCCGACCAGCCGATGTCGGTACTTGGCGTAGCGGCCAGCTCTTCTATGACGGAGCGCCGCTGTCGCGTGTCGCTGCCGATCTGCAACGCAATCTCGGCGTGCCGGTCAGCGTCAGCGACGCCGCCGCGGCGCGGCCGTTCCGCGGCGTCGTGCGGCTCGACGGTGGCGTCGAGCCGACCATGGCGCGTCTTGGTATCCTTCTCGGCGCAAATGTGCGCCGTTCGGGCAAAGGGTGGGTGATCGCCGGACCATGAGGGGTTTCGCCGGCCCCGCGGCGCTGGCGGGGCTCTGCCTGATCGCATCGCCGGCCGAGGCGAAGGATCAGGCGATCGACATTCCCGCCGGGACGCTCGGCCAAGCGATCGCGGCACTCGGCGCGCAGGCGCGCGTCAGCATCGTCGTGGCGGTGAACGATCCCGGCTTGCTTCGCCGCGCCGTGCCCGCGGTGCGCGGCACGATGGGCGCCGGCCGCGCGCTTCAGCTGTTGCTGAAGGGGACATCGGCTCGGGCGGTATCGCCGGCGCCCGGAGTCTGGCGGATCGTCCCGGCGCCGCCGCCCAGGGCAAAGCCGATCGCTCGCGCCATCGCCGTCAAGCGTCCGACGTCGCCGGCACCCGCGCCGCAGCCGCAAGCGGCGGACGACATCGTCGTGACGGCGAGCAAGCGCGACACGCGGCTGCAGAGCTTCCCCGGCGCGGTGACCGTGATCGGTGGCCTCGATTTGGGTCGCGACTCCGACAACGGCACCGATGCCATCATCTCGCGCGTCGCTACCGTGTCGTCGACTTATCTCGGCGCCGGCCGCAACAAGTTGTTCATCCGCGGCATCGCCGATTCGAGCTTCACCGGACCGACCCAGGCCACCGTCGGCCAGTATTTTGGCGACGTGCGCCTGACTTACAATGCGCCCGATCCCGATCTCAGGCTCTACGATGTCGGTTCGGTCGAGGTGCTCGAGGGGCCGCAGGGGACGCTCTACGGCGCGGGGTCGCTCGGCGGCATCATCCGCATCATCCGCAACACACCGGATCTCACAACGATAGGCGGGTCGCTGACCGGCGGCGTGTCGGCGACTTGGCATGGCGCGCCCGGCGCCGATCTCGCCGGCGTGCTCAACCTGCCGATCGCCGAAGATGCGCTGGGCATTCGCGTGCTCGGCTATGGGATTACCGAGGGCGGCTATATCGACAACCCGCTGCTCGGAAAGAAGGACATCAACCGCTCCAACATCTTTGGCGGGCGGGCCACGCTGCGTGGCAAGGTCGGCGGCTGGACGATCGATTTGGGCGGCACGTTTCAGCAGACGCGCAACCTCGACAGCCAATATGCCGATCGCGACGCGCCGCCGCTGACCCGCAACAGCCGGCTGCCCCAGGGCAGCGACGCGACCTATGGATTGGGCGAACTGGTGGCGAGCCGTCGCTTCGACAGCGGCCTGCTGTTCGTCTCCTCGCTCGGCATCGCGCGGCAGCGGTTGGACGAACGGTACGACGCCACGGAGCCCAACGGGCCCGAACGTCTGTTCAAGCAGAACAACCATACCGACCTGTTCTCGTTCGAAAACCGCCTGTCGCGGCCGATGACCGATGGCCTGGGCTGGGTCTTCGGGATGAGCGTCGTGCGCAACACGACCAAGCTCAGCCGTGCCATGGGCGATCCCGACATGCCGCTGCCGGCAACCGGCGTGGTCAATCGCATCACCGAGGCGACCGGCTATGGCGAAGTCTCGGTCGAACTGCTGCCCAAGCTCACGCTGACCGGGGGCGGCCGCTACAGCCATGTCTGGCTGACGGGCGAGGGCGCCGATGTCGTTCCGCTGATCGCGCGGCTCAATGCGGACGTGACGGCCGAACGTGAGGAAAGCGCATTCCTGCCGTCGTTCGCGCTGTCCGCGACGCCGCTCGATCGGCTGACGCTCTACGCCCGCTACCAGCAGAGTTTCCGACCCGGCGGGCTGGCGATCGAAGGCGACTTCGTCCGGCGGTTCCGCAATGACCGCGCCGAGACATTCGAATTCGGCATGCGGCATGGCGTGCCCGGCATCGACCCGATCGGCGTCTCGCTCAGCGTTTCGCGGACCTTGTGGCGCAACATCCAGGCGGATTTCATCGATGGCCGCGGGTTGCCGAGCACGGCCAATATCGGCGACGGCCGGATCTGGACGGTATCGGCATCAGCCGATTGGCGCCCGGCGCCCGGCTTGAGCCTGGAGGCCGGCATCTCGCTCAACGACAGCAAAGTGGTCAATCCCAGCCCCTTCTTCCTCAGCTTCGTCATCCCTGGTCCGAACAGCCAGCCGGCGACGTCGCACATCGTCAACGCTGTCGCCGCCGATGCGGTGACCTATGGTCGCGTCCCCAACATCGCCAATGTCGTCGCACGCGGGGCGGTCAAATACGAATTCGCGGTGTCCGATACGGCGCAGATCTCGCTTGCCGCCTCGGCGCGATATACCGGCCATTCGCGGTTAGGAGTGGGCCCGATCCTGGGGGCGGAACAGGGTGACTATCTCGACACCCGAATCTCCGCGCGGCTGTCGTTCGATCGGTTCGCGCTGACGGCCAGCGTGACCAACCTGGCCGACCAAGTGGGCAACCGCTTCGCGCTGGGTACGCCATTTGCGATGTCGAGCGACCAGCAGATCACGCCGCTGCGCCCGCGCACCATACGGATCGGGTTCGACGCTGCGTTCTAGGAAAAATTTACCCTAACCCCCAAGGTTGCGCCGCGTCTGCGCCGTCATCGCCTTTGAACGGGTGCCGCTCTCCCCAACGGGCATCCGAAAAAGGGACTTCAGATGCGCGTATTGCTTGCTTCGACTTGCCTGACCCCCGTCATTCTGTTCGCCGCCACTCCCGCCGCGGCGCAAAGCACGATCTCCACCACGATCACCACGCCGGTGAAGACGTCGACCGCGAACAGCGGCGCGCCGTCGGATGTCAGCATCACGTCGGCCGGATCGGTGACCGTCACCAGCGGCACTGCGGTGACGATCGACAGCAACAATGGCGTCAGCAACGCCGGCACGATCCAGATCACCAATTCGGACAATTCAACCGGGATCGGCGCCGTGGCCGGCGTGACCGGCTCGATCAACAATACCGGCAAGATCATCATCGACGAAACCTATACGCCGACCGATACCGACAATGACGGCGATCTCGACGGCCCGTTCGCCGCAGGCACCGGGCGTGCAGGCATCCGCACTGCCGGCGCCTTCACCGGCGCGATTACCAATGCGCTGGGATCGACGATCACCGTCGAGGGCAACAATTCCTACGGCATCCTGCTTGGCGGTCCGCTCAACGGCAATCTGTCGACCGACGGCACTATCACGGTAACCGGCGACAATTCGGCGGGTGTGAAAACTGGCGACATCAACGGCAATGCCCGCATCGCGGGGACGATCTCTGCGCAAGGCGCCAACGCCAGCGCCGTTCTGATCAATGGCAATGTGTCGGGCGCGCTGACGCTTCAGGGCACGATCTCCAGCACTGGCTATCGCTACACAACGGTGCCCGCCGATCCGAGCAAGCTCGACGCTGACGACCTGCTGCAAGGGGGGCCGGCGGTATCAATCACCGGTAACGTCGCGGGTGGCGTGATCCTGGCGATCCCGCCGACAACCAGCACGACCGATACCGATGTCGACAAGGACGGGATTCCCGATGCGAGCGAAGGGTCCGCTGTAATCACGTCCTATGGATCGGCCGCCGCGCTCCAGATCGGCGCCGCCGGCAATTCGGTCACGTTGGGGCCTGTCGCCAACACCGCCGGTTATGGTCTCATCATCAACGGCACGGCGAGCGGCAACGGCCTTTATGCCGGCGTCAACGCCAATGGCGTGGTGATCGGCGGGCAGGGCGGAGCGGTCAATGTCACCAACGGCATGCAAGTCACCGGCGGGGTCGCGGCGACCGCCAATGCGGCAAACGCCACGGCGCTGCGCATCGGTGCCGGCGCGACGGTTCCCACTATCGTCAACTCCGGCAAGATCACCGCGAGCGGCGCGTCGACGGCCGGCCAGCTGTCGCAGGCCATCGTGGTCGATGCCGGGGCCAATGTGACCTCGATCCGCAACACCGGCACGATCTCGGCGACTGCAGGGACTGCCGCCGGCGCGACCGCTATCGTCGACAAGTCGGGCAGCGTGACTTTGGTCGAAAATGCCGGCGCGATCACCGCCAACGGCGCCGACACGACATCGACCCGTAATATCGCGGTCGACCTCAGCGCCAATACGACCGGCGCTACGGTCAGGCAGATTGTTGTCGCCAGCGGCACCGCGCCGTCGATTGCCGGCGACGTCCGCTTCGGCAGCGGCAACGATACGCTCGATCTCGGCGACGGGGCGCTTGCCGGCAATGTCACGTTCGGCGCGGGCAACAACCTGCTCACCATGTCGGGCGACGCCACGATGACCGGCAACGCCACGTTCGGCGCCGGCAACGACGCGATGACCCTGGCCGGCACGGCGGTCTATTCCGGCGCGGTCGACTTCGGCGGCGGGGTTGACACGCTGACCATCGGCGGCACCTCGACTTTCGCCGGCACGCTGGCGAATGCTTCGGGCCTGGCGGTCATGGTCAATGGCGGCACCTTCACCAACACCGGCACCATGCCGGTGTCGATCGGTTCGCTGGCGGTGACCGGCGGCGGCACCCTGGGCGTCACGGTCAACACCACGACCAACACCGCCACCCAGTACAATGTCGCCGGAACGGCGAGCTTCGACGCCAATTCGAAGCTGGCGATCAAGCTGACCGGCCTCGTCACCGGGACCGGGCATTACACCATCCTGACCGCCGGCACGGTCACCGGCGCTAGCAACCTGACGACCTCCGCTGTTTCGCTACCCTACATGTACAAGACCAGCATCGCGACCGGCGGCCCCGCCAATCAGATCGCGATCGACATCGCCGCCAAGACGACGACCGAACTGGGCCTAAACCGCTCGGGGTCCGCTGCTTATAGCGCAATCTATGCCGCGCTGAGCCAGGACAGCAAGGTCGCGAACTCGTTCCTCAACATCACCGACGGCACCGCGTTCCAGACCGCGATCCGCCAGATGCTGCCGGACCATGCCGGCGGCACCTTCGCGGCGGTCAGCGCCGGATCGCGCGCGATCGGCCGAATGCTGACCGATGGCGGTGCGCCGTATGTCGACAAGGGCAAATGGGGATATTGGCTCGAGGAAGTCGCCTATGGCGGATCGAAGAGCTTCCTCAACACCGCATCCTACGACATCAATGGCTGGGGCACATCGGGCGGCGCCGAATACAAGACCAAGCTCGGCAATTTTGGCCTGTCGCTCGCCTATCTGCACGGCAACGACAACGACAATGGTACCGACAATACCGTGTCGTCCGACCAGTATGAAGTCGCCGCTTATTGGCGCGGCGACTGGAGCGGCCTGCGCCCATTCGCTCGCGTCTCCGCGGCGCGCGTCAATTTCGCGAGCGAGCGCAGCTTCACCGGCAATGACGGTACCAGCACGGCGGTTGCGCTCAGCAACAGCTCGAAATGGAACGGCAAGATGCTCTCGGCCACCGGCGGCGCGTCATACGAAGGCGCGGTCGGGCATTTGACCTTCCGCCCGATCCTGTCGGTCGACTATTACCGGCTGGACGAGGATGCCCATACCGAAACCGGTGGTGGCAAGGCGTTCGACTTGTCGATCGCCAAGCGCACCAGCGACGAATTCGCCGCCAATGCAACGATGGCAGTGGGGCTCACGTTCGGCTCGACCGAGGATGGCTGGTTCCACACTGAGATCGAGGCAGGCCGTCGTCAGATCCTCGGCGGCGAACTGGGATCGACCACGGCGAGCTTCGCCGGTGGGCAAGCCTTCACCTTGATCCCGGACCAGCGCACCGACGGCTGGGTCGGCCGCTTCCGCGCGTCGGGCGGGTCGCCCGGTTTCCGCATCGGCGGCGAAGTGGGCGCCGAGGAGCAACAGAGCCGCGCCGCACTCTCGCTGCGCGCGACGCTTCAGATCGGGCTCTAAATCTGAACGGAATCTGCCCTGACGTCTTAGACTTCAGGGCAGATTCGCGGCCAGCTCGTCCAGGAAGGGCTGAGCGGTGCCGTCCGACGGTGCGCGCCAGTCGCCGCGAGGGGACAGCGCGCCGCCCGCCGAAACCTTCGGCCCGTTCGGGATCGCCGAGCGCTTGAACTGGCTGATCGTGAAGAAGCGGAACAGGAACTTCTCCAACCATCCGCGGATCGTCGCGAGGTCGTAAGCGTGTCGCGCGGCCTTGGGGAAATCGCGCGGCCAGCGGCCCGCGCTCGCATCTTCCCACGCCTTTAGCGCGAGGAACGCGACCTTGGACGGCGTCATGCCGTGGCGCGCGATATAATGGACGAAGAAGTCGTTGAGCTCGTACGGTCCGATCTTGCTCTCGGTCGATTGGATCGCGCCATCGGCGCCGGCGGGGACCAGCTCGGGCGAGATTTCCTGCGCCAGGATCGCGTCGAGCACGCGGTCGGTCTCGCCATCATATTGGTCGGTCCGGATGCACCAGCGGATCAGGTACTGGATCAACGTCTTGGGCACGCCCGCATTGACCGCATAATGGCTCATCTGATCGCCGACGCCATAGGTGCACCAGCCGAGCGCGAGTTCGGACAGATCGCCGGTCCCGACCACCAGGCCGTCATGCTGGTTCGCCAGCCGGAACAGATAATCGGTCCTGAGTCCGGCCTGGACGTTCTCGAAGGTCACGTCATAGACCGGTTCGCCACTGGCGAACGGGTGGCGCATATCCTCGAGCATCTGTCTCGCGGCGGGTCGGATGTCGATCTCGTCGCCGGCCACGCCCAGCGCGCGCATCAATGCCCAGGCGTTCGACTTGGTGCCCTCGCTGGTCGCAAAGCCGGGCATCGTATAGCCCAGGATATGGTCGCGCGACCGGCCCAGCCGGTCCATCGCCTTGGCCGCGACGATCAGCGCATGGGTCGAATCGAGCCCGCCCGACACACCGATCACCAGCCGCTTGGCGCGCGCTGCCTCTACGCGGCGGATCAGTCCGGAGACCTGAATATTGAACGCCTCATAGCAATCGGCGTCGAGCTTCTCGGGCGCATTGGGGACGAACGGAAAGCGCCGCACGTCGCGCTTGAAACCGACATCGGCGAAATCGGGCTTCGCCTCGAAGCCGATGAAGCGGTAGTCCGCGTCGTCGATCCCGGCGAAGCGCGCGGCGTCGGCGAACGTGCTGTTGCGCATGCGCTCGTGCCGGACACGTCCGCAATCGACATCGGCGACCAACAGGCCCGATGAAGCCGGAAAGCGCTCGGACTCGGCGATCAACTCGCCCAGTTCGTGCACCATCCCCTGGCCGTCCCAGGCCAGATCGGTGGTGCTTTCGCCCGGACCCGCGGCGGAGAAGACGTAAGCACACACCGCACGGTCGGACTGCGATCCGGACAGAAGCATCCGCTGCCGTTCTTTGCCGATCAGCACGTTGGACGCCGACAGGTTGCAGCAGACCAGCGCGCCGGCCAGCGCCGCCCAGGTCGAGGGCGGGGTGGGTGCCCAATAATCCTCGCAGATCTCGGCATGGAAAATGAAATGCGGGAGGTCGCTGGCGGCGAAGATCAGGTCGGTGCCGAACGGCACGCCGGCTTGCCCGGCAATATCGATCTCCGTCCGCACCACGCCGTCGCCACTCGCAAACCAGCGTTTCTCGTAATATTCGCGATAATTGGGCAGGAAGGTCTTGGGGACGATGCCCAGGATCCGCCCGCGATGAATCGCCACCGCGCAATTGTAGAGTCGGCCATTGCGCGGGATCGCCGCGCCGACCAGCAGCACCGGTCGCAGCTTGGCGGTCGCCGCCGCAACGTCGGCCAGCGCCTCTTCGGTCGCGCGCTGGATCGTCTGCTGCAGATGCAGATCGTCGATCGCATAGGACGTGAGATTGAGCTCGGGATAGACGAGGAGGTCGCACGCTTCCTTGTGGCCGCGTTTCGCCAGCGCGATCGTCTCGCGAACATTGGCGGCGATGTCGCCGACGCTGGCCACCGGGGTGCAGGCGGCCACGCGCAGAAATTCGTGCGTGTGGTGCGAGAAGAAACGATGGGTCTTCGCCATGCCCGCCGCTTAGGCCTCACATCGGCCTATCGCAAGGTCATGGCGGCGGCGATTGGGTGTCCGGTCAGGAGCGACGCGGCGCGCGCTCATTCGATTTTCTCGATCCTGACCAGCAAGGTATCGACCTGCACCTGCGACCCCACTTCCGCGTTCAACTCGGCCACCACGCCGTCGAATGGTGCGGTGAGGCCGTGCTCCATCTTCATCGCTTCGAGCGTCAGCAGCTTCTGGCCCTTGGTCACCGTGTCGCCGGCCGCGATGTCGACCGCGATCACCCGGCCCGGCATCGGCGCCAGGATCGCGCCATCGCCAGCGGTTCCCGCGGTGCCGCCCGCCGCGCGCCAGCGGGTCAATTGCCAGACCTGGCCGCCCTCGGCGATCAGCAGGCTGTCGACCGCTTCCGATCCGGCTTCAGCCGCACCGTGTTCGATCGCGACCGTGGTGCCGTCGAGCAGGAAGGTGTCGGTTCGTCGCGACTGAGCGTTGAGGCGGAACCCCGCCATCGGCACTTCGCCGATCAGTGCGGCGGCGGCGTCGGCCAATGCCTCGTCGGACGGCAGCGCGGGCGGCATCAGCGCATCGCCTTCACGCGCGATCAGTCCGGTGTCGACATTGCCCTCGGCAAACGCCTCATGCTCCAGCGCCTCGACCAGGAACCCCGCGTTCGACCGCACCGGCCAGACGATCGCATCGGACAAGGCGTCGGCCAGCAATTCGCGCGCTTCCTCACGATCCTCGCCCCAGGCAATGACCTTGGCGATCATCGGGTCGTAGAAGGGCGAAATGTCCGCGCCTTGCTCGACCCCGGTATCGACGCGGGCGTCGTCGCCCAGGTCGAACGCCTCGAGCCGGCCGATCGAGGGCAGAAAGCCCTTGGCCGGGTCCTCGGCATAAAGCCGTGCTTCGATCGCCCAGCCGTTGATCTCAAGCTCGTCCTGCGTGCGGGGCAGCGGCTCGCCCGAGGCGACGCGCAACTGCCACTCGACCAGATCCTGCCCGGTAATCTCCTCGGTCACGGGGTGCTCGACCTGGAGCCGGGTATTCATCTCCATGAACCAGATGCGGTCGGCACGCAGGCCTTCGCTCGCATCTGCGATGAACTCGATCGTGCCTGCGCCGACATAATCGACCGCTTTTGCTGCACGCACGGCTGCAGCACAGATTGCAGCACGAGTATCCTCGTCCATGCCGGGAGCGGGGGCTTCCTCGATCACTTTCTGGTGGCGGCGCTGGAGCGAGCAGTCGCGTTCGAATAGGTGCACGACATTGCCGTGGCTGTCGCCGAACACCTGCACTTCGATATGGCGGGGCGAGAGGATGTATTTCTCGATCAGCACGCGATCGTCGCCGAAGGACGCAGCGGCTTCGCGCTGGCACGAGAGCAAGGCGTCGGCGAACTCCTCCGACGCGTCCACCCGCCGCATGCCCTTGCCGCCGCCACCGGCGACTGCCTTGATCAGCACCGGATAACCGATTGTGTCGGCCTCTGTCTTCAGGTGATCGGGGCGCTGATCCTCGCCGAGATAGCCCGGCGTCACCGGCACGCCGGCGGCGATCATCCGCTCCTTGGCGGCGTCCTTCAGCCCCATTGCGCGGATACTGTCGGGATTAGGCCCGACCCAGATCAGTCCGGCATCCTTCACCGCCTGCGCGAAGTCGGCATTTTCGCTGAGGAAGCCGTAGCCGGGGTGGATCGCTTCCGCACCGGTCTGTTTTGCTGCGGCGAGGATACTGTCGCCGACCAGATAGCTTTCGCGCGCTGGCGACGGCCCGATATGCACGGCCTCGTCGGCCCGGCGCACGTGAAGCGCATTGGCGTCGGCATCAGAATAGACCGCGACCGTGCGGATTCCCATCGCTCGCGCGGTGCGGATGATGCGACAGGCGATTTCGCCGCGATTGGCGATGAGGAGGGATGTGATCATTGCGGAAACTGCATTTGGTTGAGTCTCCGGTCCATCAAGTCGGTACCCGCCTGAGTCCAAGTCGCCCCTCGTCCTTCGACTTCGATCAGCCCGTAAGCCTCCAGCACCTTATAGGCTTCCTCACCCGCGCCCATACAAAGGTGATCGAGCACCTCGCGTCCTTCATGCTCCTCGGAGAGGTACTGGCTACACATCAGAGCAAGTGCATATAGAATATGCTGTTCCCTTGGATTTTCGATCGCCGTCATTGAGCCGGGCATCCCGCCGTACGCTGCGACCAGGTCACATTCTGAACCTTCCACGCGCCATTTTCGCGGACCAGATCGAAATGGTCGACGCCGCACGTCGCGACCTTGCCGTCGACCGACAAGGTGAAGTCGCCCCAGACCATCGCGATGTCGCCGTCGATCCGGATCAGCGGATTGCCGGTGAACTGCTCGTGATAGCGATGCTCGCCTGGCTTGATCTTGGCGAGATAGTCTTCCCAGCTGATGTGGCGGACCAGCTTGGTGCCGTCCGGGCGATTGACCGCGACAGTCGCGCCGCCGCCGCCATCGATGCGAATCTGGTTGCGGATCGCGCCTGCGTCGGTCGCGTCGATCCCTGCGAACCAGGCCTTGAGCGGCGCCATTACCGCGGCGGCGTCGCTCGCCGATACCGGACCGGGCGCCTTCTCGGCCGCGGGTGCCCCGGCGGCGAGCAGCAGGGGAAGGAAGATCATCGTCGGCTCCTCTCGAAACGATGCGGTCAGGCTATTGCGCGGCGCAGCCGGTGGTACGGCTCGACCAGGTGACGTTGGCGACCTTCCACGAGCCGCTCTCCCGGACGAGGTCGAAATGGTCGACGCCGCAATGATGGACCTTGCCGTCGATCAGGAAGGTATAGGGACTCCACACCATCGCGATGTCGCCATCGATCTCGATCGCGGGGTCGCTCAGCCGTTCCTCGAACCGCTCGGGGCCGGGCTTCACGCCAGCGGCGAATTCGGCGCCGGTCAGGCGCCGGACGCTACGCGTGCCATCGGGCTTCTCCGCGGCAACTATAGCGGTGGCGTCGGGTCGCATCGCGGCGAGGATGATCGCGGAGTCGCGCCGTGCGAGCCCGTCGAACATCGCGTTGATCGGCGCCATCACCTGGCCTTCCTCGCTGACGGGCGGGGGGAGGGGGTTGGCAGGCGGGAGCTTGTCGCTCGCCTTTTGATCGGCGGCGGATGCGAGCAGAAGGAGTGGGAGGAGGATCATCGTTCTTCCTTATATTCCTCCCCGCGACGGGGAGGGTTTTGTTCGGTTCCCGTCATCACATCCGGAACACGCCGAAGCGCGGGGCTTCGGGGATCGGGGCGTTGAGGCAGGCGGCGAAGGCGAGGCCGAGCACGTCGCGAGTCTGGGCGGGGTCGATGATGCCGTCGTCCCATAGCCGCGCGGTGGCGTGCCAGGGTGAGCCTTGCGCTTCATAGTCGTCGCGGATCGGCTGTTTGAAGGCTTCGGCTTCTTCGGGCGTCCATTTCGCGGCGTCACGATGGACGGTCGCCAGCACGGACGCCGCTTGTTCCCCGCCCATCACGCTGATCCGGCTGTTGGGCCAGGTGAACAGGAAGCGCGGGCTATAAGCGCGGCCCGCCATGCCGTAATTGCCCGCGCCGAAGCTGCCGCCGATCAGCACGGTAACCTTGGGCACGCTGGCGGTGGCGACTGCGGTGACCAGCTTGGCGCCGTGCTTGGCGATGCCCTCGGCCTCATATTTGCCGCCGACCATGAAGCCCGAAATGTTCTGGAGGAACAGCAACGGGATGCGCCGCTGGCACGCGAGTTCGATGAAATGCGCGCCCTTGACCGCGCTCTCGCTGAACAGCACGCCGTTATTCGCCAGAATCGCGACCGGCATGCCCCAGATATGCGCGAAGCCGCACACCAGCGAACTGCCGTACAGCGCCTTGAACTCCTGAAATTCCGATCCGTCCACCAGCCGCGCGATGATTTCGTGGACGTCGTAAGGCGCACGCACGTCCTGCGGGATGATGCCGTACAGATCGTGCGGATCGAACTTGGGCGGGCGCGGTTCGCGTAGTTCGATATCGTGCTTGCGATCGCACTGGAGAGTCGAGACGATGTCGCGGACGATGGTCAGCGCGTGCTCGTCATTCTCGGCGAGATGGTCGACCACGCCGGATTTGCGCGCATGAAGGTCGCCGCCGCCGAGATCCTCGGCGCTGATCACTTCGCCGGTCGCCGCCTGGACGAGGGGAGGGCCGGCGAGGAAGATCGTGCCCTGGTTGCGGACGATCACGCTCTCGTCGCTCATCGCCGGGACATAGGCGCCGCCCGCGGTGCAGCTGCCCATCACGCAGGCGATCTGGGGAATGCCCTTGGCCGACATATTGGCCTGGTTGAAGAAGATGCGTCCGAAATGATCGCGGTCGGGGAACACCTCGGCCTGGTGCGGCAAATTGGCGCCGCCCGAATCGACCAGATAGATGCAGGGCAGGCGGTTCTGTTCGGCGATCTCCTGCGCGCGGAGATGCTTCTTGACCGTCATCGGATAGTAAGTGCCGCCCTTCACCGTGGCGTCGTTGCACACGATCATCGCCTGGCGCCCCGAGACGCGGCCGACGCCCGCGATCATCCCGGCGCCCGGAACCTCGCCGTCATACAGGTCGCACGCCGCCAACTGCCCGATCTCGAGGAAGGGTGAGCCCGGGTCGAGCAAGCGTTCGACGCGGTCGCGCGGGAGCAGCTTGCCGCGCGACGTGTGGCGCTCGCGACTCTTCTCATTGCCGCCCAAGGCGGCGGTCGCGACGTCGGCGCGCAACCGGTCGACCAGCGCGCGATTGTGCGCAGCATTGGCGCGGAATTGGTCGCTGTCCGGGGAAAGGCGAGTGTCGAGAACGGGTGCGCTCATGCCGCCTGCCTAGCCGCGCCGCGACCCCATGGGAAGCCGCTGGAACCGTTCGGCATGTTAGTGTAGCCAATGGGTCATACACCAGACCAAAAGAGGGTTCCCGATGAAGCGCTCAATTCTCGCCGCCATGCTGCTCGCCACCACCGCAGGCGGAGTCGCCCTATGGCAGGCTCCCGCTCTTGCCCAGGCGGTGATGGGAACCAAATCGGGCGTCGATAAATCGTTGATCGACCAGAACGCCAAGCCCGGCGACGACTTCAACGCTTATGCCAATGGCGCGTGGCTGAAGACCGCCGAGATCCCCGCCGACCGTTCGTCGATCGGCGTCAGCCTCGACGTGTTCAAGGTCGCCGAGGCGCGCAACGCCGACATCATCAAGGGCGCCGCTGCCGCCAAGGCGAAGGCGGGCACTGACTTGCGCCGGATCGCGGATTATTACGACGCGTATAACGATACCGCCGCGATCGAGACGCGCGGTACCGCGCCGCTCAAGCCGATCCTCGCGCCGATCGCGGCTCTCAAGACCAGGGCGCAGCTGTCGGCGATGCTCGGCGCCAACATGCGGGCCGATACCGACCCGTTTAACAACAACAATTACGCCTCGACCGATAACCTGTTCGGCCTGTTCGTCGGCCAGGACCTCAACAAGCCGACGATCAACGCGCCGTACCTGATGCAGGGCGGCGTCGGCATGCCCGACCGCGATTATTACCTGTCCGACAAGAAGGAGATGGCCGAGCTGCGTGACGGCTATAAGGACTATCTCGAAAAGATCTTCACGCTGGCGGGCATGAGCGACCCCAAGGCGCGCGCGGGCCGTGTCTTCGCGCTCGAGATGAAGATCGCTGCGGCGCAGACCGATATCATCACCGCGCAGGACGCGCATAAGGGCAATAATCCCTGGACTCGCGCCGACTTCGCGAAGAAGGCGCCGGGGATCGACTGGACCGCTTATTGGACCGCGGCGGGGCTGCCCAAGCAGCAGAATTTCATCGTCTGGAACCCCGAGACGACGACCAAGCTCGCCGGCCTGGTCGCGAGCGAGCCGATGCAATCGTGGCAGGATTGGCTGGCATTCCACCGCATCAATGAAGTGGCCTCGACCCTGCCCAAAGCGTTCGACGACGCCAAGTTCGACTTTTTCGGCAAGCAGCTGACCGGCACCCCCGCGCAGCAGCCGCGCGACAAGCGCTCGATCGGCGCGGTCAACGGCGCGCTGGGCTATGAGGTCGGCAAAATCTACGCCGGCAAATATTTCCCGGCCTCGTCCAAGGCGGCGATCCAGACGATGGTGAAGAACATCGTCGCGGCGTTCGACAAGCGCATCGTCGCGCTCGACTGGATGGCGCCCGCGACCAAGGCCGAAGCGCGCAAGAAATTGTCGGTGCTCAAGGTCGGCGTCGGCTATCCCGACACCTGGCCGATGCGTCCTTATTACGTCGTCAGTGCGACCGACCCGGCGGGCAATCTGGTCCGCGCAAAGCTGTCCAATTATCGCTACCAGATCGGCAAGCTCGCCAAGACGCCCGATCGCGGCGAATGGTGGATGACGCCGCAGACGGTCAATGCGGTCAACCTGCCGCTGCAGAACGCGCTTAATTTCCCGGCAGCGATCCTCAACACGCCCTATTTCGATCCGACTTTCGATGCGGCGGCCAATTACGGCGCGATCGGCGCGACGATCGGGCACGAGGTCAGCCACTCGTTCGACAATCTGGGCTCCGACTTCGATTCGACGGGGCGGCTGCACAATTGGTGGACGCCGACCGACCTCGCGCGGTTCGAGGCATCGGGCAAGGCGCTGGCCGACCAGTATGACAAATATGAGGTGTTGCCGGGTCTGTTTGCCAAGGGGCAGCAGGAGTTGGGCGAGAATATCGCCGATACCGCCGGCCTGACCGCGGCGTACGAGGCGTATCATGCGTCGCTGGGCGGCAAATCGGCTCCGGTGATCGACGGGCTGACCGGCGACCAGCGCTTCTTCCTGGCGTTCGCACAAAGCTGGCGGACCAAGATGCGCGAGCGCGCGATCCGCGCCCGGATCGCGACCGACGTGCACGCGCTGGCGCCGCTCCGGGTCGAGACCGTGCGCAATCTCGACGCGTGGTACAACGCGTTCGGGATCAAGCCGGGCGACAAGCGCTATCTGGCGCCGGGCGATCGCGTCCACGTCTGGTAACAGCGTGACGCCGGACGATCGTACCCCCGTCATCGTCGGATGCGGCGAGGCGGTCGATCGTCCGGCGACGCTCAGCCAGGCGCTCGATCCGATCGGGCTGATGGTATTCGCCGCGCGGCGGGCGAACGAGGATGCGGGTGGCGGATTGCTTCGCCAGGTCGACCGGCTCGACGTCGTCAATCTGGTGAGCTGGCGGTATGCCGATCCGCCTGCCGAACTCGCGGCGCGACTGGGCATCGCGCCACGCTCGCTCAGCTACGCGCCCATCGGCGGCGAGACGCCGACCAAGTTGGTGCACGAAGCCGCGTTGGCGATCGCACGCGGCGAGGCCCAAGCCGCATTGATCGCCGGTGGCGAAGCACAGTACAGCGCGGCGCGAGCGCAGAAGGAGGGCGCCGAACTCCCCTGGCCGTCGTTCGCGCATGACGCGCCGGCGCGGGTTGAGCGGGCGACCTATCTCCATCCGCTGGCGATCGCGCTGGGCGCGTCGATGCCGGTCAACGTCTATCCTTTCTATGAGATGGCGAGCGCGCATGCCTGGGGGCAGACGCCGGCCGCCGCGCAACGCGAATCCGCCGAACTCTGGGCGCATTATGCGGCGATCGCGGGCGGCAATCCATCAAGCTGGCTCAATCGCGACTATACCGCCGACGACATCGCTCGCGTGACTCCCGACAACCGGCTGATCGCCTGGCCCTATACGAAGCTGATGGTCGCTAATCCCATGGTCAATCAGGGCGCGGCGGTGATCGTGACGAGCCTGGCCACCGCGCGGGCGGCCGGGATCGACCCGGCGGCGATGATCTATCTGATCGGCGGCGCCGCAGCTGACGAGCCGCGCGATTACCTCGCCCGCGACGGCTACGCCGCGAGTCCCGCGCAGGATGCCGTGCTGGCCCGTGCGCTCGACCTGAACGATGGCCGGCCGTTCGATGCGGTCGAACTCTATAGCTGCTTTCCCTGCGTGCCCAAGATGGCGCGGCGGACGCTCGGGTTGGGCGAGGATGTCATGCCGACGGTGACCGGCGGGCTCACCTTTTTTGGCGCGCCGCTCAATGATTATATGCTCCACGCCACCGCCGCGATGATACGGCGGCTGCGGTCCGATGCAGGGACAGGATTGCTCTATGGACAGGGCGAGTTCGTCACCAAGCATCACGCATTGGTGTTGAGCGCTGTTCGACCCGACCGAGCGCTCGACCAGGACTATGCGATGACCGGCGATGCCGAAAAACGGCGCGGCGCGGTGCCGCCGACCGTGATGCCGGCCGACGGCACAGCGACGCTCGAGACTGCCACGATCCTCTATCGCCGCGATGGTGCGGTGGATCATGGCGTGGTCATCTTGCGGACCGAGGATGGCGCGCGAACGATGGCGGCGGTTGCGCCCGACGATCGGGCGACCCTGGCGGCGATTACCGATCGTGAACGTTATCCCGTGGGTTGCGAGGGCACTTTGATCGCAGAAGATGTTCCGCGCTGGGCGATTATGCTTGGCTGATCACCCCGAAACGGGTGCAATCTCTTGATTGTCTTTACGATGCCTCGTCCTAATCTGCCGCAAAGCGGTGGTTTTCGGGGGCGGAACGATGATCCGGTTATTGCTGGTCGTGGTGTGTGCTGTGTGGAGTATCGGTCAGGCGCGGGCCGATGATGTCCTGCATGTCGGGGCGCAGCCGGCGTGGGTAACGCAGATCGACGCGCCCGCGGCGAAGCCAGCCGATGGAGCGCTGACGCGCCGCGTCCTGGATCTCCAGGTGCGTCTCGATGATCACGGTATGCACCAGTTCGTGCGTCAGGTCCTGCGGGTGAACACCCCCGAGGGATTGCTCGCGGTGGGCAATGTCGGTGTCGCCTGGCAGCCGGGGCTGAGCAGCGCGACATTCAATCGCATCGCGATTCATCGCGGTGGCGAGACGATCGATGTGCTCAGGGACGGTAAGAGCTTCCAGATATTGCGTCGCGAAAAGAGTCTGGAATCCTTTACGCTGGACGGCGTTCTGACCGCGGTCATGGCCATCCCTGATCTGCGTGTCGGCGACGAAGTGGACATCGCGTATACTATTGATGCTCTGAATCCGGTGCTGCAGGGACATGCCGAGGCGATGTTCCCGCTGGCGACGCCGTTACCGATCGACCGGCTGTCGCTGCGGTACAGCTGGCCGGTGGGACGCGCGATGAATTGGAAGGCCGGCCCGTCGGTTCCGGCTAGCGTGCTGACGAAAGCGAACGGTTTTCAGACCGTCACCTTTGCCCGCGACGGATGGACTTCGCCCCAGGCCATTCCGGGGGCGCCGGCGCGCTATTCCAACGGATTGCTGGTCCAGGTTGCCGACTTTGCCGATTGGAGCGTGGTCGCCGCGGTAATGCGGCCGCTCTACGCCAAGGCGGCGACGATTGCGCCGGACTCGCCGGTCATGACGGAGGTCAAGCGCATCGCTGCGCTGTCGGGCGATCCGGCGGTACGTGCGTCGGAAGCGTTGCGCGTGGTGCAGTCGCAAGTCCGCTACATGGCGCGACTCGACGGATTGGGAGGATATACTCCCGAAAACGCCGATACGGTCTGGACGGGAAAAAGTGGCGATTGCAAGGGCAAGACCGTCCTGCTGCTCGCGATGCTGCGTGCGCTCGGCATTACCGCCGAACCGGCATTGGTGTCGGCAACCGATGGCGACGGGCTCGATCTTTCCTTGCCGCTTCCAGGGCGGTTCAACCATGTGATCGTCCGCGCGACCATCGACGGCAAGGTCTATTGGCTCGACGGCACGCGGCTGGGTGATCGCGGTATCGCGACCATCGCGGTGCCGGGGTTCAAATGGGCATTGCCGATCGATACGGCGACCAAGACGCTGGTCGCGCTGGTCGCAACCGAACCCGCCCTGCCGACCATGGAGACCAAGCTGGTTCTCGATGCGCGCGACGGCCTGGGCAAGCCGGCCAAGGCAAGCGGGACGATCATTTATCGCGGCGATATCGGCGCACAGATGCGGATCGGCTTGACGGCGATGGACGCCAGCAAGCGCGACGAGATGCTGCGGGGGGCCTGGAACGGACAATATGGCGTCACCGTCAAGACGGTTGATTGGGCGGTCGACGACAAGACTGGCGACGTCAGCATGAGCTTTGCCGGTACCGCCGACATGACCTGGTCGACCGCGGGGATCGATGGGGCGCAGCGATACGAAGCGGACAATGCGCGGTTGGGGCGCGATCTGGCGCCGAAACGCGACACTCATCCCGACGCCGCGCCGGTGGCAGTCGAGGGCAATTACGTCTTCAATCGAGAAGTGATCCTGTTGCCGCAAGGCGGTAGAGGCTTCTCGATCGAAGGCGATCCGATCGACCGTACGATCGCCGGGGTGCATTATACTCGAACAGCGTCGCTGTCGGGCGAGCGGTTCGAAATGACCGCCGCGACCCGCACCAAGCCGGACGAAATCAGCTACAGCGACGCGAAGGCCGCGGACAAGCAGACCGACGTGCTGTTCGCCAAGGCGTTGTTCGTCCGTGCGCCGGCCGACTTTGCCGCGACGAGCGTGGAAGCGGGGGCGAAGGAGGTCGCGGCTGAGACGACCAAGTCGGATCCGGCCGACACGGGCGATGCCGAAATCAACCGACTGACGCTGGCGGGCAAAAGCCAGGATGCGCTCAAGCTGGTGGATCGGCGCATCGCGACGGGCGAAAAAGGCGCGGCGACCCTCGCGATGCGCGGAATGCTGCTGCGTAAACTCGACCGCAAGGAGGAAGCTTCGATCGCTTACGACCGAGCTCTCGCCATCGACCGCCGCAATCCCCAGGCGATCATCGCCAAGGCGGAGATGCTGGTCGAAGCTGGCCGCAATGAGGATGCCCTCATCCTTTACGACCGACTCGTCTTGATCTGGCCGGACGCGGCCGATGCCTATCGGCGCCGTGCGGCAGTCCGCAGCGACGTGGGGGATAGCGTCGGGGCCTTGGCCGACCTCGATATCCTGGTCAGTAAAGCACCCGACGATACCGACGCGTTGAGTTCACGCACGACGCTCAACCTGCAACGCGGCAAGCTCGCCGAAGCGCTTGGCGATGCACGCGCCGCTGTGAAGCTACGCGGCGATAAGGCATGGACTCATTCATTGCTGGCTAATGTATTGGCGGTGCAAGGCAGTCGTGCTGAAGCGGTGGCAGAGAGTAACAAAGCGTTGTCGCTCGATCCGGACGATTACACCTATCGCGTGCGGTTAAACTACGGGCTCGAGGCCGACGCCAAGGGCAGGCTCGCTGATATGCTGGCGCTCATCAAGCTCGGGCCAGATATTGCGGTGCCTATCCCGGCGTTGCGGGCACAGGTTGCCGACAAAGCATCACGCGATGCGATTCTGGGAGCCTATGCCTCAGCTCTGGCGGTCGATCCGGACAATGACGACATTGCCCAGCAGCGAGATTTCGCACTGGGTATGGCTGGCGATCCGAAACCCTATATCGCGCGGATGGACGCGCCGCTCGCCACGAAGCCCGACGACGCGAATGCGCTCAACGGCGCGTGCTGGGCACGTGCGATGTTCCGCACGGAACTCGATAAGGCGCTGTCCGAATGTGACAAGGCGCTGATCGCCGGCCGCGACGCGTACATTCTCGACAGTCGGGGGTTGGTGCAGCTGCAACGCGGCGATTGGGCCAAGGCGGAAAGTGACTACAGCGAGGCAATCGGCACTCAGCCTAATCTCGCAAGTAGCTTGTTCGGTCGCGGTGTTGCGCGCAAGCGTTTGGGGAATGCTGCCAGTGCCAAGGCCGACATTGCCGCCGCGGCGCTGATCGACCCCAAGATCGCCGACATCTATGCCAGCTACGGTGTGACGCCCTGACCCTCAGTGCGCATCCGGCGGTGGCTTGGCACCGACGCGCGGTGGACGGCAAAACGGGACCATCACGAGCGCCGCGAGGAACAAATACGCCATCAGTCGGAACACGTCGTCGAAGGCGAGCGTGAGTGCCTCGCGCCCGACGATCCGGCTCATCAGGCCTTGTGCCATCAATAGCGCGTGTGCGGGATCCGGCGTGATCGCGCTCAACTCGCTCGCCAGCGCCGCGGCCGTGTCGTTGGCGGCCTTCGCTGATTGACCCAGTGCCTCGCTCAGCCGCAGGGCGTGGAGCCGCGTATTGTCGGCCAACCAGGTATTGGCCAGGGCAATACCGACCGCGCCGCCGGCGTTGCGCATCAGGTTGAACAGGCTGGACGCATAGCGCAGTTCGGGCCCCTCGAAATTGCCGAGCGCGAGGCCGACCGACGGGACGATGCACAACATCACCGCGAAGCTGCGCACCACTTGTGGCCAGAACAACGCGGCGAAACCCCAGTCCGGGGTCATCGCCGAGAACAACCATAAGCCCAGGGCGAAAAGGGTCAGGCCGAAGGTGATGACGATGCGCTGGTCGACGCGCTGTGACAGGCTGGCGGCGATCGGCACGCCGAGCAATTGCGCGCAGCCGGCGATGACGACCGTGCTGCCGATCTCCGACGCATTGTATCCGCGCACGCGGCCGAGGAAGAGCGGGATCAAATAGGTGCCGGCATAGAGGCCGAAGCCGATCACCAGGTTGAAAACGCAGGCGAAGACGAAGGTCGGTTTGCGGAACGGCGTGAGCTTGACGATCGGCCCCCTCGACCGGAACGACCGCTCAAGAAACAGGACGAACGCGACGATCGACAGCCACGCGCCGATCTGGATGCGAATGTCGGTGAACCACTCGTTCTTGGGCCCTTCCTCCAGTACATATTCGAGACCCGCCAGCGCCACCGCCATCGAAGCGAGGTGCACCCAGTCGATCCGCTTAAGCATGGCGAGGTTAGGAGCGTCGACGCGGATCAGTCCGAGCGTCAGCGCTGTCACCATGATGCCCGGCGCGACGTTGATGAAGAACACCCAGCGCCATCCCATCGCGTCGGTGATCCAGCCGCCGACGGTTGGGCCCAAGGTCGGCGCGAGCACCGACACCATGCCGAGGATCGCGGGGATCATCGCGCGCTGCTTGCCCGTGAACAGGACATAGCCGGTCGCGAACACGGTCGGGATCATCGCGCCGCCGACAAACCCCTGAACGGCGCGCGACACGATCATCGATTCGATGTTCCAGGCGAAGCCGCAGAATATGCTCGAGATCGTGAACAGCCCTGCCGACAGCGCAAACAACCAGCGCGTCGACAGCGCCTGGGCAAGGAATGCCGAGAAGGGGATCATCACCAATTCGGCCATCAGATAGGCGGTCTGTACCCAGCTGATCTCGTCGGGTCCGGCGGACAGACCGGCCTGAACCTCATTGAGCGACGCGGCGACGATCTGGATGTCGATCAATGCCATGAACTGGCCGAACGCCATCACGCCGAAGATCAGATATTTCTGGCGGTTGGTCAGGCGAGCGGGATCGAACGGTGCAGCCGGAGCGCGCGCCGATCCCTGGGGGGAGAGTGGTATCGACGCCAACGTACTTGCCTCCGGCTGCGTTTATATTATATGCGTCATATAAAGGAGGCGTTCAAGTGCGCTATTCGAACGAACATAAGGCCGAGACGCGGCGCCGGGTGCTGAAAGAGGCTGCGCAGGAGATTCGGGCCAAGGGTCCCGATGGCGTTGCCGTCGCGGGCGTAATGGCGCGCGCCGGGCTGACGCATGGTGGCTTCTATGCGCATTTCGAGTCGAAGGACGCGATGATCGCCGACGCGATCGGCACGATGTTCGACGACGCGCGCGGGCGGTCGGACGCGATCGAGCAGACCGACGATCCTCGCGCCGCACTCAAGGCCTATGTGGATTTCTATTTGAGCCCTGCGCATCGCGACCGTCGCGAGCGGGGCTGTCCACTCCCGACCCTGTCGGGTGATCTGGCGCGGTCGGGCGAGCAGCAGCGCGTGCGCTTCGGCAAGGGCGTGGAAGCGCTGACCATGCGGCTGGCCAAGGCTCTGGGCGTTATCGGTATCGCCGATCCGCATGCCGAAGGATCGGCAATGCTGGCGCAAATGGTCGGCGCGGTGGCGCTGTCGCGCGCGGTTGCCGATCCGGCGCAGTCGGACGCGATCCTGACCGATGCGCACGCCTTGCTGGTCGCGCGCTATGGCTTGGAGAAGCGGCTATGAGTGAGGTGATCGACGCGCCTGACGGTCTGCAGCAGGTTCGCGACTTGCTCGCCCGCGGCGCTCAGCCGCCGATCGGACGGACGCTGGACTTCTCGTTGGTCGAGGTCGAGCGCGGGCGTGCGGTGTTCGAAGGAACGCCCGACGAGCGTCACTACAATCCGATGGGGGGTGTCCATGGCGGATACGCCGCAACGTTGCTCGATTCGGCCTGCGGGATCGCGGTGCATTCGATGCTGAAGCCCGACCAAGGGTTCACCACGCTCGAGCTCAAGGTGTCGTATCTGCGCGGCATGAACGACACGACCGGACCCGTCCGCGCGGAGGGCAGGGTGGTCAATATCGGCCGCCGCGTCGCTTTTGCCGAAGCCGATATCCGCGACGCCGAGGGGCGCCTGATGGCGACCGCGACGTCGACCTTGCTGGTGCTTGCCAAATGAATGCTCCCTTCAATTCGACGGACGCCGCGACGGCGTCCGAAGTGCCCGTGAAGAAGCGTTTCGCGGTGCCGCGCAGCGCGTTGGTGATGGGGCTGATCGCGCTTGCGGTGGCGATCGCCGGCATAGTGTGGCTGACCGCGCCGCGGTCGAGCGAGTCGACCGACAACGCCTATCTCCATGCCGATTCGAGCGCGGTCGCGCCCAAGGTCGGGGGGCTGGTCGCCGCGGTGCTGGTCAAGGACAATCAGATCGTGCGCGCGGGCGATCCGCTCGTTCGCATCGACACCCAGGATTACGATGCCAAGGTGCAAGCCGCCCAGGCCGCGCTGGCTGATGCCGAAGCTGGGGTCGCGACCGCGCGCGCGTCGCTGGCGGCACTGAATGCCGACGAGCGTCTCGCCTCGGCGCAGGTGCGCGCCGCCAGCACGGTGATCGCTTCGGCCGATGCCGAACTCAGTCGCGCCAATGCCGACAAGGTGCGGTACGATTCGCTGTTGGGGCTAGGGTTCGCCACGCGCCGCGACGCCGAACGGATCAAGGCGACGGCGATCGGCGCGGCATCGGCCGCCGAGAAATCGCGCGCCGAACTCGGCGTTACCAGCGAACAGGCGGACGTGACGCGCGCGCGGCGCCCGGTGCTCGAGGCGCAAGTCGCCTCGGCCGAGGCGGCGGCGCTGAAGGCACGCGCGGCGCTCGACCTCGCGCGACAAGATCGCGGGCACACGCTGATCGTCGCCCCGATCGACGGCGTGGTCGGCAATCGCCAGGTCCAGGTCGGCGACTTCGTCCAGCCGGGCAGCCGCGTGTTCACCGTCGTCCCGACGCGCTCGCTCTATGTCGTCGCCAATTTCAAGGAAACGCAGACTCGTGGCATGCGCGAGGGGCAGAAGGCCGAGGTTTATGTCGACGCATTGGGCGAGACGCTGACCGGCACGGTCGAAAGCTTCGCACCGGGATCGGGCAGCGAATTCACCCTGCTGCCGTTCGAGCCGGGGTCGGGGAATTTCACCAAGATCGTCCAGCGCGTCGGCGTGCGGATCCGGCTCGATCCGGGCCAGGCGGCGCTGGCGACGCTCAGGCCGGGTCTGTCGGTGACGGCGAAAGTGATGCTCGGTTAGGCCGGCGGAGTAAGCGCATAAGGCTGCTGGATCGCCTGAAACGCCGGCATTGCCTCGCATGCTTCGGAATGCGCGACGAGAGCCGGCCAGCGGGCAAGGTCGAATTGCCCGGCCAATGCCTCGCTGATGAAGCGGAAGACCGTCGCCGTCAGCAGATCGGCATGGCTCATCGAGGGGCCGCCAAACCAATCGCCTGCCGCGGCCCGCTCGCGATCGAGCAAATCGAGCGTGTCGATCACCTGCGCGCGGCAGCGATCGACCCACATCGGCAGTCCGTCGCGGAACGTCTTTTCATAGACCAGGCTGACGCCCTTGTCGGCGGCACCGGCGGCAAGCGCGCACCAGCGCAACATGGTCCGCAGGTCGGCACCGGTGCGCGTGAGTACGGCATCATTGCCCGCCATCTCGTCGAGCAAGGTGACGATGACGCTGGAGTCCATTACCGACACGCCGTCGTCGAACACCAATACCGGCACGCGCCGCAGCGGATTGTAGGGCGCGATCTTGTCGGCATCGCCGAAGGTCGACCAGGGCAAATGCTCGAACGCGATGCCATAGAGCGTCAGCGTGATGCCGACGCGGCGAACGAAGGGGGAATCGTACTGGCCGATCAGTTTCATGCTTGGCTGGCTCCTATGACCCCGCGCCGATCAATTCGCGGCCGATCAGCATGCGGCGGATCTCATTCGTACCAGCGCCGATGTCGAGCAATTTGGCGTCGCGCGCGAAGCGCTCGACCGGCCAGTCCTTGGTATAGCCGGCGCCGCCCAGCGCCTGGATCGCCTCGAGGCTGACCTTCACCGCATTCTCGCTCGCCAGCAGGATCGCGCCTGCCGCGTCGAAGCGCGTAGTCTTGCCGGAATCGCAGGCTCTGGCGACCGCATAGACATAGGCGCGCGCCGAATTGAGCGCGACATACATGTCGGCGATCTTGGCCTGCATCAGCTGGAACGTGCCGATCGACTGGCCGAATTGCTTGCGCTCACGGACATAGGGCACGACCACGTCGAGACAGGCCTGCATGATGCCGAGCTGGATGCCGGCAAGCACGGTGCGCTCGTAATCGAGCCCCGACATCAGTACACCGACGCCGCCGTTGAGCGGGCCCATGATATTTTCCTCGGGCACTTCGCAGTCGTTGAACACCAGTTCGGCAGTCGGGCTGCCACGCATCCCCATCTTGTCGATCTTCTGCCCGATCGAGAAACCGGGCATGTCCTTCTCGATGATGAAGGTGGTGATGCCGCGCGATCCCTCGCCGGTCTTGGCGTAAACCACCAGCGTATCGGCATAGGCCGCGTTGGTGATCCAGAATTTGGTGCCGTTGAGGACATAGCCGCCCTGGATCTCCTCGGCGCGCAGTTTCATGCCGACCACGTCCGATCCGGCGCCGGCTTCGGACATGGCTAGGCTGCCGACATGTTCGCCCGAGATCAGCTTGGGCAGATATTTCGCCTTTTGCTCGGGGCTGGCCCAGCGGCGCAACTGGTTGATGCAGAGGTTCGAATGCGCGCCATAAGAAAGGCCGATAGAGGCCGAGGCTCGGCTGACTTCCTCACAGGCAATGACATGCTCGAGATAGCCGAGCCCCAGGCCGCCATATTCCTCTTCGACGGTGATGCCGTGCAGGCCGAGTTCGCCCATTTGCGGCCACAACTCGACGGGAAACCAGTCCTCCGCGTCGATCTTCGCGGCGAGCGGTGCGATCCGCTCGCTCGCGAACCGCCGCGTGGCGTCGCGGATCATATCGGCGGTCTCGCCCAGCGCGAAGTCGAGCGTGGCGTCCATTGTCATCTCCCGCAGGAAGGTTTCGTCTGTTACGATCTGCCCTAGACGAGCAAATTAGGGGTGCCAATGCCAAGTCTTCTCCGCCGCAAGACCATCACCGAAGCGCCGCCCGAGCATCAGCTCGCGCGCACGTTGAGTTGGCCGCATCTGGTCGCACTCGGCGTCGGGGCGATCGTCGGTACCGGCATCCTGACATTGATCGGGGTGGGCGCCGACCGTGCCGGACCGGCGGTGCTGCTGAGTTTCGTCGTTGCGGGTGCGATCTGTGCGGCGGCGGCGCTCTGCTATGCTGAAATGGCGACGCTGATCCCGGCATCGGGAAGTGCCTACACCTATAGCTATGCGACCCTGGGCGAGGTGATCGCCTGGGTGGTCGGCTGGTCGTTGATCCTCGAATATTCGCTGGTGGTCGCTACGGTCGCGGTGGGCTGGTCAGGCTATGCGGTCGGGTTCTTGAAGGGGCTGGGGATCATCCTCCCGGATTATTTGACACATGGACCGACACTGGGCGGCCAGGTCTGCGGTGCGGCCGCGACGGCAACCGCGAGCTTCGGGATCAACTTGCCGGCGATCCTGATCATTGCCGTGGTGGCGGGGCTGCTGATGCTCGGCACGCGCGAAAGCGCGCGGATCAATTCGGCGCTGGTATTGCTCAAGATCGTGACGCTGGCGCTGTTCGTGGCGGTCGCCTTGCCCCATTTCGACATGTCCAATCTGCATCCGTTCGCGCCGCTCGGTTACGGCAGCACACCCGGTCAATGCGGCGTCAAGTTCGGCATGATGGGCGCCGCGGCGATCATCTTCTTCGCCTTTTACGGGTTCGACGCGATCTCTACCGCGGCGGAAGAAGCCAAGCGGCCCGAGCGCGATCTGGCGATCGGCATCGTGGGATCGATGCTCGCGTGCACGGTGATCTACATGATCGTCGCTGCGGCTGCAGTGGGCGCACTGCACTTCTCCAAATTCTCGAACAGCCCCGAGCCGCTCGCGCTGATCCTGCGTGAGATCGGGCAGGGGAGCGTCGCGACGGTGGTCGCGGCGGCCGCTGCGATCGCGCTGCCGACGGTCATCCTGGGGTTCCTCTACGGCCAGAGCCGGATCTTCCTGGTGATGGCGCGCGATGGCTTCCTGCCGGCTAGCCTCGCCAAGGTATCGACTCGCGGTACACCCGCGCGGATCACAGCGGTGACGGCGGTGCTGGTGTCGGTGCTCGCGGCGCTGATCCCGCTCGATGTTATCGCCAGCCTGGCTAATGCCGGCACCCTGTGCGCGTTCATCGCGGTGGCGGTGTGCGTTTTGGTGTCGCGGCAGCGCGATCCCGGCGTGAAGCGGCCGTTCCGCACGCCGCTGGTGTGGCTGGTGGCGCCGATCGCGATCCTGGGCTGCCTCTATCTCTTCACCAGCCTGCAGAGCATCACGCAGATTTCGTTCTTCATCTGGAACGGGATCGGGCTGGCGATCTATTTCCTCTACGCCCGGCGTCGCGCCTCGATCGCGTAGCGTTCAAGATTTCAGCGCCCAGCGTACGACCTCTGCGATGCCGCGCGTGCCCGCATGGACGACGGGGCGACTCAGGCTCGGACGCCGGAGGCCGTGCATCCGGCGTGCCCAGTCGGGCAGCAGGTCGATGGCGGCACGCATCGTCATCGCCTGGAACGGGACCAGCATCAGGCTGGGCGGCGGCTGATCGAGCAGGATGTGCAGTACCTCATGGCTGCGCGCATCCGCCGTCAATTCGGGCAGGAAGTCGCGGATGATTGCCTCCGCCTCGGCGCGGCTGCGCGGGATCGGATCGGCGCCCAGCAATTCTCCGATCAGCGCGACTTCGGCATAATAACGATCCTGGTCGGCGACGCTCATCCCCGGTTCGCCATAGCGGATCCAGCCGGCGAGAAAGCTCGACACTTCGGCGACATGGACCCAGGCGAGCAAATGCGGATCGCCGGCGCGATACGGCGTCCCGTCGGGCAGCGTTCCCGATACCGCATCGTGAATGTGGCGGACGCGGGCGATCTGCGCTTCCGCAGACGCGCGCGTCTCGAACGTGGTCTGGGCGATGAAGCGTGCCGTGCCTTTGAGGCGAGCATTCATGTCGTCGCGAAAGCTCGAATGGTCCCACACGCCCGCCAGCACGCGGGGGTGCAGCATCTGCAGCATCAATGCGGCGATACCACCCACCATCATGCCAGTGACGTCGATATGGACGCGCCAACTGATCGAGTCCGGTGCGAACAATCCGCTGCCGTCGAGCGCTCGTACGATTGGTGGATTGGCGGGATCGGACAACAAGCTGCGCACTTGGCGTGCGATGGCGGAGCGGAGGCCGATCATGCGCGACGCATAGGCAAAGTCGCTGCCGCAAGCGAGCGGCCACTCGGCCAGTTGTGCGAATGTCGAAGAATTCCAGGCCGGACATCTTCCTCATCCTGTCGAAGCGACAGCGTCCTTGATCGCCGCGTGGCGAAGCCCATAGGGGAGCGGCGAGCCCGGAGACCGCAATGACCAACCGCCCCTCTAGACGACAAGGCAACGCGCCGACGATCAATGACGTCGCAGCGGCGGCAGGCGTTTCGCCGATGACGGTGTCGCGCGTGATCAACGGTGAGGCCAACGTACGCGACCGCACGCGCGAGTTGGTCAACGAGGTGATCCGCAAGCTCAATTACTCGCCCAGCGCCGCCGCGCGATCGCTGGCCGGGGGCGAGGAAATGCGCATTGGGCTGCTCTACAGCAACCCCAGTTCCGCCTATCTCAGCGAATTCCTGGTCGGCAGCCTCGACCAGGCGTCGCGCAGCAACGTCCAGCTGATCGTCGAGAGATGCGATGAGGACGCGCTCGAACAATCGGTCATCGACCACCTGGTGCAGGGCAGGGTGGACGGAATCGTTCTGCCGCCGCCGCTATGCGATGCGACGGCGGTCCTGGCGGCGGTCGCGGAGCACGATATCCCGGCGGTCGCGGTCGCGACCGGCCGCCCGATCGACACGATGGCGGCGGTCAGTATCGACGATCGCCGCGCCGCGTTCGAGATGACGCAGCACCTGATCGGGCTGGGGCACCGCCGGATCGGCTTCATCATCGGCAATCCCAACCAGACCGCGAGCGCCGAGCGCCTGGCGGGCTATCGCGCTGCTCTGGTCGGGAGCGGATTGGACGAGGAAGCGGGGCTGATCGTCCAAGGGCTGTTCACGTATCGGTCTGGCCTCGACGCGGCCGAGCAATTGCTGACATTGGCCGACCGGCCAACCGCGATCTTCGCGAGCAACGATGACATGGCGGCGGCGGCGGTGGCCGTCGCGCATCGTCGCAGGCTCGACGTGCCGCGCGACCTCACCGTGTGCGGGTTCGACGACACCGCGCTCGCGACGACGATCTGGCCCGAGCTCACCACGATCCGCCAGCCGATCATCGAGATGTCGCGGACCGCGGTCGAATTGCTGGTGCGCGAGATCAAGGATCGCAAGAACGGCAAGAGCGCCCCGCCGCAGCATCTGGTGCTCGATTTCGATCTCGTCCGGCGCCAGTCCGACGCGCCGCCGTCCCAGGATTAGATCCCGCGCCAGCCCAAGACCCGTCAGCGCTTGCGGACGAACTCCGCGCGCAGGACCAGGCCCTTGATGCCCTCGTAGCGGCAATCGATCTCCTGGGCGTCGCCGGTCAGCCGGATCGACTTGATCACCGTGCCCCGCTTCAGCGTCTGGTTCGCGCCTTTGACGGCCAGATCCTTGATCAGCGTCACGCTATCGCCGTCCGCGAGCAGATTGCCGACGGCATCGCGCACTTCGATAACATCGGGGTCCTGCACGCTCGCTGCGGCTGCGGAGGCGCTGATCCACTCGCCGGTGGCATCGTCGTAGACATAGTCGTCATTGCTGTCGGTCATGGTCGATCTTTCGTTTCGGCTGTCAGTTGAGCGCGCTGGGCGCGGCGTAGGTTGCGTTCACGATGCTTGCGGCGATCCGCAGCGCTTCGGGAAAGCTCTCGGCATGGATGACGCCGGCATTGCTTCGCCCGAGACGAACCCGATCGAGCATCGCGAGAGGTTGCGGCTGCACGCCGGACAGGATGATCTGGGCGCCGGCGGCGTTTGACTGGCGCAAGATGTCGGCGATCGTCGTCGCGCCGCTCGCGTCGAGCAACGGCACGCGCCGCATGCGCAGGATGATGACCTTGGGCGTGCTGCCGATGCGCCGCAGCGTATCGAGCAGCTCGCCGGCAATGCCGAAAAAGACCGGCCCGTCGATGCGGAACACCTCGACGCCGGCGGGAAGAGCATCGCGCTGATGAATATCCTCGCCGTCCTCTTCATCGGGCGTTTGACCGGCTCCCGCCTCGATCTGGACCGTCTCGCTCATCCGCATCATGAACAGGAGCGAGGCGAGCGTGACGCCGACGGCGATCGCCATGGTGAGATCGACCAGCACCGTAAGCCCGAAGGTGAGCAGCAGCACCGCGCGATCGCCATGGGGCATGCGCAGCAGGCCGATGAAGCGCTCATGCTCGCTCATCCCCCAGGCGACCAGGAACAGGATCGCGGCGAGCGCGGCCATCGGCACGAACGCCATCAGATCAGTCGCGAACAGGATGAACAGGAGCAGGAACAGCGCGTGCAGCATGCCGGCCACCGGGGTCAGCGCGCCAGCCCGGATGTTCGTCGCCGTCCGGGCGATCGCGCCGGTCGCAGGCAATCCGCCGAACAGGGCCGAGGCGATGTTGGCGACGCCCTGGCCGACCAGTTCCTGATTGGACCGGTGCCGCGATCCGATCATCCCGTCAGCCACCACCGCCGACAGCAACGCCTCGATCCCCGCAAGGAACGCGATGGTGAAGGCGGAAGGCAGGATCGCCTGGAACTTGGCTAGCGAGATCGACGGCAGCGCCGGTGCGGGCAGGCCAGCCGGAATGTGCGGAAACCGAGAACCGATTGTTTCCACCGGCAGATGCAGGAGCGCCACCGCCACGGATGCGACGACTATCGCGACCAGGAAACCGGGCACGCGCGGCGCCACTTTGCGCAAGCCGAGGATGAGGAGGAGTGACCCGAGGCCGATCGCCAGTGTCGTGGCGTGGACGCTGCCCAGCGCTCCGACATAGGCCTGCCATTTGGGCAGGAAGTCCGCCGGGACCTTGTCGATCGACAGGCCCAGGAAGTCCTTGACCTCGCTTGATGCGATGATGACGGCGATGCCCGCGGTGAATCCCGTCACCACGGGATGCGGAATGAACTTCACCAGCGCACCGAGCTTGGCATAACCGGCGATGATCAGGAGAAAGCCGGCCACCAAAGTCGCGAGTAGCAGTCCGTCATAGCCGTGCTGCGCGATCACGTTGAACACGACCACGACGAAGGCGCCGGTGGGGCCGCCGACCTGCGCTCGAGATCCGCCCAGCGCGGAGATCAGGAATCCGGCGACGACCGCCGTGATCAGGCCTTTGTCGGGTGACGCACCGCTCGCGATGCCGAGCGCCATCGCCAATGGCAGGGCAACGATGGCGACTGTCAGACCCGCTATGGCATCCCGCCTGAAACGATCGAACGTATAGCCCTCGCCCAGAACGGTGATCAGCTTGGGCGTATAGGCCGTCCAGCGCGGGTCATGCAGCACTGCCATTGGCTCCGGACGCCTGATCGAACATCATGGATGGCACGCGTTTGAGGGAGTCTCCGCTCAGCGTCTCTTTCAGCCGCACGCCGCGCCCCACGCCAACGCTCGGCGCATTCTCCCCGATCAGTTCGATGCCGGCACGCTCGAGCGCGGAAATCACCTTGACCAGCGTACCCACGACACCGCGCACCTGGCCGCCCGATGCCTCCATGCGCTGGATGGTCGGCAGCGACAGTCCCGCGAGGTCGGCGAGCTGGCGCTGGTCAATCTCGAGAAGGGCGCGGGCGGCGCGCATTTGCTGGGACGTGATCATTGTTCCTCATGATGTATAAAACATCAAATTGCAGGTTCAGACATTAACTATCCAAGCGTTATATAGGTAATCTAAGTTTCCGCCAACCCGTGCAGCGAGAAATGCGCAACTTGGCCGGCAACCTGATCGCGGCGGAGACGATGGCGTGCTTCCTTTGCCGACGGATACGTCACGCAGCTCGGATTTGGTTTGTCCTTGCTCGAGTCCCGTCGCCCTGGTCGATGGAACGCTGGTTCTGCGTGCCCATGACAGATCGATGGTTGACAGCCAGGTCCCGAACGCTCGTGCGGCTATCGGTCCAGCTTGAGATATTCGCTCGCAATGGACTCGTGCAGCAATAGGCACGCAAATGGCCCACCGCCGTCCTTAGAGGTCTGTGATTGATGTGGGACTAATGTGGACCTCATTCGCCACATCGACAAAAAGGTCAGAATTTTCGCTATTCTGCTTTGCTGGTGACCCTACGGGAATCGAGCCTGTGTTTCAGCCGTGAAAGAGTCCCCAAAAACCGCGGGTGGACGACGATGCCGCCCTAAGGATCGTGTCGGCGGATGATCCTTTCGGCAAACCCATCGACGCTGACGTACGAGAAAAGGTGACGTACGGGAAAAAGGTAATGCCGTTACAGGTTCGGGAGGCGCAATCGTTTTCCATCGCCATCGCGGCGCCTTCTCAAAAAGCAACAGACGCCTGCAACCGGGTCGCAAGCCGTCGTTTGTAGCGGGGCCGACTTAATCGTCCGCTACGCGCCCTAATGCCAGCCGTTCGATTGCGTTCGCTCTAATCCCGAAAGCGGACCTTCATTCATCTAGGCGGAAAATGTCCGAAACTGGATGGGTGGCTGCCGTTAGCCGCCCGCCAGTTTGGCGCTCTGTAGCGCATAGTCGGCACGGAGGTCGTCAAAGCGCGCGTCCCACTCACCAAGGCCGTGGAAGGCCTTTGTCGCTCTTTCAATGCGAACCGGCGCGACAACCGTTCTATTTCGAAGACCGGCCGCTTCTGCCGATGTTGCGCGGCGTGTTACTGACCTGTCTCGCGCTTCAATGTGTGTCTCGCCGCCGACGCCGACAGCGAACCAAGGTTGCGGTATATCAGGCAGATTATCTCGGCGGTTACCAACGACCAGCCAATCGCCGTGATGAAGCTTCGCATCGAGAGTGAGAGCGGCGAACGTAAGTTCTGCCCCATCTATGTCGGCTGGCGACGCATCGTGCGACACAACCTTGTCGTAAATAACGACGTACAATTCGCCTTTCCAATCACCCGCCAGCTGACCAATACCGTAGCGCTCGCCATCGAGCGGAACCAGGAACACGTCTCCAACGGCGAGTTTTGCCATGTGAGACTTCTGGCTGACAGACGTAATGTCCGCAACCATATCATGAGGGACCGTTGAAGCGTGGAAGGACCCGCTGTCAGCTACGCCTATAGTTCGGTCGTTCATAGCGCTCCGGGTGGACGAGGAATTTGGTCCGGCAGCCGGCGCTGCAGAAATGGAACTCCTCGCCGCCAGGCATGACGCTGCGTTTTCGCGGGATCGTCGTTCATCTCGCAGACCGGATCCTTGACCTGCGCCGCGGTGTCGGCCGCCGGCCCGCCGAGAGTCGAACAACAACTCTTGGCGTGACCGTGATCGTGATGGTCATGATTCATGCGTCGATTCATCCAACGCGGCATCAGAGAGGGTCTGACACAATGTCAGGGTCAAATGGAAAATACGGACAGCACGAGGAACGTCAGTCTCTCCTGGATCTGCCCGGCCTCAGGCCGGCAGTGGATCGAGCGTTCCGAGCCACGCGACCAGTGCTAGGACCAGCGCCGCACAGAGCGTCTCGGCGACCAAGCTCGTCCGCAGCACGCCAAGCGCCGCCTGGTGCTGCTCGGCCGCGAGCGCCCGCTCGAACGCCGGGACGAGCCGGAAGCGGTGCGATGCGGCCAGGCCGAGCATTGCCGCGAACGCGAGGAGCTTGAAAAGCAGGAGCTGGCCGTAGAGCGAGTCCGGCAGGCTGGCGAGCTGGTCGAAGCCCACGATCAGCAGCAGGTTCATCGTGCCCGTCACGATCAGGGTGGCGACGACGATCGTTCCGGTCGTCGCGAAACCGTCCAGCGCCCGATGCGACAGCCTGAGATGGTCTGCGGTCACCCTGTCGCTCCGGCGGAAGACGAGCAGGACGAGTGCGGCCAGCGCGCCGATCCAGATTCCTGCGGCGAGCAGGTGGAGGATGTCGGCGCCGAGATGCAGGGTGCCGGGCGCCCCCTCGCGCATCGCGGCATGGCCGCCCCATGCGAGGCTGCCCAGCGCGATCCCGCCGCCAAGACCTGTGCCCGACAGCATAAGGATTGGCCGGGCACCGCCGGCCAAGGCCAAAGCCAGCACAAACGCAAGTGCCGCCATGCGCACGATCCAGGCGGTGCCGACCGCGGTCTGCGTGACGATCATGGTGACCGAGGCGGTATCGACCGCGGTCAGCGGTACGCCGGCCATCGCCGCGGCGAGCGTGGCAAGTCCGGCAGCGGAAAGAAGTAAGCCGAACAGCGCTGTGCCGCCGAGCAGCGGAAGGAAGGCAATCGCGGCGCCCGAGCGGCGTTCGCCGCCGCGCAGGCCGTAAAGCCCGAACGCGGCGATGCCGAACAGCGCGGTCAGGTCGAGATAGAGCGCGAACCGAAGGGCGACCGCGACCGCGTCCATCCTTACTGGACTTTGAAGCTGTAATTGCCCTGCACGCGGTGGGTGTCGGTGGAGACGACGCGCCAGTCGACGCGGTAGCTGCCCTTGGCGAGGGGCTTCTGCAACGTCAGCACCAGCGTCTTGCCATCCTCTGCAAGGTTCGCCTTGACCGCCATCTTCATCGGCCCGTGCATCTTCATGCCCGGCATCTCGGTCATCACGACGTCGGCACCCGAGAATTGCGCGACGAGCCGCTCGGAGAAGGCGAGCTGCAGGCGCGCGGTCGGCGCGGTCGCGGAGTTGGGCGCCGGCGTCGCCGCGATGAGCCTGGGATGGGCAAAGGCGGGAAGTGGCGCGATGAGCGCCGCGACGGCGAGAACGGGGGCAAAGCGCATTCGAGTATCACTCCAGGACGGCGGCGGCATGCCGGTCTTTTCGAAGAATACGCACTGCCGTGGCGCAACCCTCAACAATATGCGCTTGAACGATTCAGCCGGGATCGGCGAGGGGTTGCTCGCTCGCCTGCGTAAAGGCAGAAAAGGGATAAGCGGAGCGATGACATGAACATGGATCTGGACGAGGCGCTCGGCAGGCTCTCGGCTACGCCGATACCCCCCGGACTGTCGGATATCGAAGGCAGGGTCTTCGCGCGGGTGCGCGAGGAAGCGGCGTTCGCCGCGCAGGCGACGCACCGGCTGCGGGTCGGTGCCGTCGCAGCGATTGCCGCCCTCGGCCTGGGCTTCGCTGCGGGCAGTCCGGTCACGGCAGCGGCTTCGCCGAACACGTTGTCGCCCTTCGGCCCATCGAGCCCGCTTGCCCCTTCGACGCTGTTGGCGGCCGACTAATGAAGCCCTGGCGCTGGACGGTCAGTATCGCCGTCATCGCATTCCTTGCGGGTATTGCGGGCGTCCTGGCCGGCCGCGCGCTGATCCCGTCACAACCGCAATCGTCCGAGCTGCACCAGGTCCTGCACCATCAGCTCAAGCTCGATGCCGGTCAGGAGGCACGGCTCGAGGCGATCGAGCAGCAGTTCGCGGTGCGTCGCCGCGCGCTTGAACTCGAACTGCGCGCGGCCAATGCGCGGCTCGCCGATGCAATCCAGGCCGAGCACGGCAATGGCCCCCGGGTCACGGCCGCCGTCGATGCGTCGCACGTCGCCATGGGCGAGCTCCAGAAGGCGACGCTCGCGCACATCTTCGCGATGCGGCAGATCCTGCGCCCCGACCAGGCAGCCACGTTCGATCGGGCAGTGGTGAAGGCGCTGACCGCCGACGCGCGGTGAGCCTCGACCTGTCCGAGCTAAGCGATGGCGAACTCGCGGCTCTGAGTGTCGGCGGACGCGATGCCGCCTATGCGGAGATCATGCGTCGGCATCGCGATGCGCTCTATCGCATCATCGCCGGCAATATCGCCGATCGCGAGGAGGCGCTCGACCTCCTCCAGGAGACGTTCGTTGCCGCCCATCGCGCGCTCGGCCGTTACGACGGGCTGCGGCCGATGCGGCGCTGGCTGGCGACCATCGCGCTCAACAAGTGCCGCGACTGGCGCAGGCGCCGCGCGGTGCGCCGGCTGTTCGCCTTTGCGCTGCCACTCGACGCGAGCAGTGCCGACATTCCCGAGGATCGGGCGCTCCCGGACGCCGAGGCTGCGGACCGCGCCGAGATGCAGCGGGTCGCGCGCGCGATCGCCGAGCTTCCGGCGCCATTGCGCGAGCCGCTGGTGCTGCGCACAGTCCAGGACCTGAGCCAGGCAGAGACCGCGGCGATCCTCGGCATCACCGAGAAGGCGGTCGAGACCCGTGTGCGACGTGCCCGGGCGAAACTCAGCGAGCAACTAGGGCGATCCTGAAGGCCTCTTGACGCTGACACGATGCCAAACCCTATCTGGGTCGCGGCAAAAAACGGATCAGCGGTGAGGGCGCCGCCGCGCCCATGCGTATCGGCAATCAGAGGCTCAGGCCCGTTACGGGGACAAGAATGACAAACGCGATCAACCGCCGACAGCTGCTGCGCGGCGCAACCCTCACCGCGGGCGGGCTCGCCGCCGCCGGCTGGCTCCCGGCCTGGGCGCAGACGGTCTCTCCAGGCATCGTCCGGCCGCTGCCGACGCTCTCGGGCAACGACATCACGCTCCGGATCGCGCGGATGACGATGGTCCTCGACGGCCGCAAATCCAACGCGATCGGCGTCAACGGCACCGTGCCCGCGCCGCTCTTGCGCCTGCGCGAAGGGCAGACGGTGCGACTCAACGTCATCAACGATCTCGACGAGGACAGCTCGATCCATTGGCACGGGCTGCTCGTGCCGGCCCAGTTCGACGGCGTGCCGGGCGTGTCGTTCCCCGGCATCAAGCCACGTTCGAGCTTTCTCTACGAGTTTCCGGTTCGGCAGAACGGCACCTACTGGTACCACAGTCATTCGGGGCTGCAGGAGCAGCTCGGCCATTACGGGCCGATCGTGATCGATCCCGCGGGGATCGACCCGATCGCGTCCGACCGCGAGCATGTCATCGTGCTGTCGGATCACAGCCCGATCTCGCCCGAGGCCATCTTTCGCCGCATGAAGGTCAATCCCGGCAACTTCAATTTCCAGCGGCAGACGCTGGCCGGCCTGCTCGCGGGCCGGGACCAGACGCTCAAGGACCGGGTGGACTGGGGCCGCATGCGGATGGACCCAACCGACATCTCCGACACGACCGGCGCCGCCTACACCTATCTCGTCAACGGCCACGGTCCGCGCGACAACTGGACCGCGCTCTTCACGCCGGGTCAACGCGTGCGGTTGCGCTTTATCAACGCCTCTTCGATGACCACGTTCAACGTCCGCATTCCGGGGCTCAAGCTCAGCATCGTCCAGGCCGACGGGCAGAATGTGATGCCGGTCGACGTCGATGAATTCCAGATCGGCGTCGCCGAAACCTACGACGCGATCGTGATCCCACCCGACGGCCGCGCCTATACATTGGTCGGCGAGGCGGTCGATCGCTCGGGGATGGCGCGCGCCACGCTGGCGCCGCGTGCGGGCATGGCCGCCGAGGTGCCCCCCCTGCGCAAGCGGCCGCTGGCGACGATGAAGGACATGGGCATGGACATGTCGAGCATGCCCGGGATGGAAGGCATGGACATGTCCGGGGGGATGACGTCGCCGCGCGGCATCGACCCCACCGCCGAGCAGAACCCTTCGGCCAAGCTTGCGACGCCGGGCGCCGCGGCGATGCCGGCTGCCCCAGCTGCGATGCCGGGCAAGGCGTCCGGCGACATGGCCGGCATGGACCATTCCAAGACCGGCGGCACGGACATGGGGTCGATGGGGGCCATGGACATGGGGTCCATGAAGATGCGCGATTTCTCGAACGCGCCCCAGGTCAGGAAGGGGCCGGGCGTCCAGACGATCGCGCCGATGCCGATCGACCGGACCGGCGAGCCCGGCCAGGGGCTAGAGGATGTCGGTCACAAGGTCCTGGTGTACAAGGATCTGATGGCGCTGGAGCGCAATCCCGACGTTCGCGCGCCGGGACGCAGCCTCGACATTCACCTGACCGGCAATATGGAGCGGTTCATGTGGTCGTTCGACGGCGTGAAGATGTCGGATCACATGGAGCCGATCCCCTTCATCGAAGGCGAACGCGTTCGCATCAACCTCATCAACGACAGCATGATGGCGCACCCGATCCATATCCACGGCCATTTCTTCGAACTGGTGACCGGCCATGGCGATCACGGCCCCCGCAAGCATACGGTGATCGTTCAGCCAGGCGGCAAGGTGACCTGGGACTTTACGGCGGACGCGGTCGGCGACTGGGCGTTCCACTGCCATCTCCTCTATCACATGCACGCGGGGATGATGCGCATCGTCAGCGTGCGCCCGCGCGGAGACGCGGCATGAATCGCCTGCTCGCCGCGCTCGCCGCCACGACCGCGCTTGTGCTCGCCATGCCCGCAGCGGCGCAGGACATGCCGGGCATGCCCGGCATGAATATGCCCGCGCCGGCCAAAAAGCCCGCGCCGGCAAAGCCCGCGAAAAAGCCGGCCGCGAAAAAGCCCGTGCAACGGCCTGCGCCCCGTCGCGCGTCGGCACCCGCCGCCGCTCCCGCAGCGGATGCGATGCCGGGCATGACCATGCCATCGGCAAAACCGGATTCTGCAACCCCGATGCCGGCAGTGCCGTCCGGGTGGGATAAGCCAGCCGCTGAAACCAAGGGGGCTCCGCAAGGTACGCAGTCGATGCCGGGAATGGACATGTCTGGCGATCATAGCGGTCACGATATGTCGGCCATGTCGGGAATGACGATGCCCGGCATAGCTCAGACCGGAACGGCGCTACCAGCCGGTGACGCGCCGGCGCCCGCGCCGCCGATGGATCACTACGCCGATCGCTTTTTTCCGGCGTCAGACATGAGCCAATCGCGCGCCGCGATGATGCGCGAGCAGGGCGGCCAGACGCTCTATCAGGTGATGTTCAACCTCGCCGAGGTTCAGGCGCACACCGGCCGTGACGGCTATCGTTGGGACGGCGAGGCTTGGGTCGGCGGCGACATCAATCGGCTATGGCTGAAAACCGAAGGTGAAGGCGCGTTCCGCGCGGGCGTCGAGAGCGCCGAGGTGCAAGCGCTCTACAGCCACGCCATCGATCCCTATTTCAATCTCCAGGCCGGCATCCGCCAGGATTTCGGGCAGGGTCCGAACCGCACCTATGCGACGGTCGGCTTCGAGGGGCTGGCGCCTTACATGTTCGAGGTCGAGGGCGCGCTGTTCCTTTCGAACAAGGGCGACCTGCTCGGCCGCCTCGAAGGCTATTACGACCAGCGCATCACGCAGCGGTTGATCCTGCAGCCGCGCATCGAGCTCAACCTCGCGGCGCAGGACGTGGCGGAGAACCGGATCGGCGCCGGACTGACCGATGCCGAGCTTGGACTTCGACTGCGCTACGAGATCACCCGCCGGTTCGCGCCTTATGTCGGTGTCTCCTACGAGGCGAAGACCGGCCGCACCGCCGATTTCGCGCGCGCCGACGGCGAAGACCCCGCCACCACGAGCTTCGTCGCCGGCATGCGCATCTGGTTCTGATCCGGCGCCGGCACGGCGAGCGCATCCTTGCCCGACACTAGCCGCGGCTCCTGTGCTCGAGGGCTCGGCCGGCACGTTCGCGAGCAAGCTACCAAATAGGCCGGAATTTCTCTCCAGCTCGTCTCGCGAAATCATGGCGCAGGCGTGGGATGGGCTGTATAGATAGCTCATGATAGCGGCAGCGGCCAAACGCGCGAAATCGAAGGCGAACACGGCTACGCCGGCGGCAGAGATCGAGAGCGGACGAACGGCCAGCGGCGCAGTCGAGGCGCCGCGCTACGCGGCGATCAAGCTATTCATCCGCGACACGATCAAGAGCGGAAGGCTGCGGCCGGGCGACCGCGTGCCGTCGGAAGCCGAACTGGTGTCCCGGTTCGGCGTGTCGCGCATGACGGCGAACCGTGCGCTTCGCGAGTTGCAAAGCGCAGGCCTGCTGGTGCGTCGGGCGGGGAGCGGCTCGTTCGTCACGGAGCCGCGACCGATCGGGTCCGCAACGTCGCCGACGAGGTTCGGGCACGCGGTCATGCCTATCGGGCGAGGGTAGTGCAGAACGAGGCTGTGAAGGCGACGGCCGACACCGCTGCACTGATGGGCTGGCAGCGGGCACGCGGCTCTTCCACTCGATCATCGTGCACCATGAGGCCGAGTTCCCGATCCAGCTCGAGGAGCGCGTCGTGCTGGCTTCGGCGGCGCCGGGCTATGGCGACATGGACTTCACATGCACCACGCCGAACGAATATCTGACGCGGATCGCGCCGCTCGAGCGGGTTAAGCATCGCGTTCGGGCGGCGATTCCCGACGATTCCACCCGCGGCTTGTTGGGGCTAGCCGATGGCGAGCCCGTCCTCGTCATGATCCGGCAGACATGGAGCCGCAGGCGGCTGGTCTCCCATGCCTAGCTCACCCATCCGCGTTGAGTTGGCCTGAGACTGGGCCTTACGACTTCTGACTCCGGGGGCACGGCTCACCGCAGCCGAGTATCGATCCAATCAACCTTTGATCGAGAAAATCGTCCACAAGCGCCCACAATCGTCCCCGCGTATTTATGGACGATGTACTGATGATGTTCGCTATTTGATCCACTGTCGCGCCAGCTAAGCCATTGAAATCGCTGGTGACCCCTACGGGAATCGAACCCGTGTTTCAGCCGTGAAAGGGCCGCGTCCTAACCGCTAGACGAAGGGGCCGAGCGTGTCGGCGCGGGGGAGCGGTTAGGGAAAGCGAGGCGTTCGGTCAAGCGTTGTGCGCGTTTGTCGCGCTCAATCCGCCCAAGCGGCGTCATCGAGATGCAGTTCGGCGGCGGGACGCGATCCCCAGTCGTCGACTTTGGGTCGTCCGGCGAGCCATAATTTGCGGTCTCGCGGCGCCTGTAACAAGGTCTGACCGAGAAGCGTGTCGGCGGAGCGGAACGCCATTGCCTTGAGGCTGCGGCCGTCGTCGCCGGTGACGATGGCACGGACATGACCATTGCCGACCACGTCGACGCGGACGATCCGGAACGGTCCGGCGGCGACGCGCGGCGCCGGCCAGCCCATGCCGTAGGGGCCGCCTGCCTCCATCGTCTCGCACAGGCCGGGGGTCACGCCGCCCGGCGCGAGCAGGGCGTCGACCAGCAAGGCGCGGTCCTCGCGTGCCAGCGCCACCGCCGCGGCGAGACGCTCTTCGAGGAACGCGGCAAATTCGGGAATACGATCGGCCTCGATCGTCAGCCCGGCGGCCATAGCGTGGCCGCCGCCGGCGACCAGCAACCCCAATTCCTTCGCCGCCAGGACGATGGCGCCCAAATCGACCCCGGTGATCGATCGGCCCGATCCCTTTCCCGTTCCGGTATCGTCGATCGCGATGACGATGGCGGGAATTCCCAGCTTTTCCTTGAGACGACCCGCAACGATGCCGATCACGCCGGGATGCCAGCCCTGCCCGGCGACCACGGCGACGGCGCTGCCATGCGGCAGCAACTCGGCTTGTTCCTGCACGATCGATTCGATCGCGCGGCGTTCTTCGTTGAGGCGGTCTAGCTCGGCGGCGATGCTGCGCGCTTCGTTGACGTCCTCGGTGGTCAGCAGCCGTACGCCGAGATCGGCGCGCCCGACGCGACCCCCCGCGTTGATCCGTGGGCCGAGCGCGAAGCCGAGGTCGCTGCAGGTCGGCGCACGGGTCAACCGCGATGCCTCGACCAAGGCGGCGAGGCCGACATTGCCGCGCTGCGCCATCACCTTCAGCCCCTGGGCAACGAAGGCACGATTGAGGCCCTTCAGCTGGGCGACGTCGGCGACCGTGCCGAGCGCGACCAGATCGAGCAGGTCGAGCAATTTCGGCTCGGCCCGGCCGGTGAAGAACCCGCGCCCGCGCAACTCCCGCAGCAACGCAGCGCCAAGCAGAAAAGCTACGCCGACCGCCGCGAGGTGAGCGTGCGCTGCGCCATCGCCTTCATCCATCCGGTTGGGATTCACCAGAGCATGTGCATGGGGAAGGGCCGCGGCGCATTTGTGATGGTCGACGACGATCACGTCGACGCCCGCCTCGCGCGCCATGTCGAGCGCTTCGAACGCCTGGGCGCCACAATCGACCGTGACGATCAGCGTGGCGCCGCCGCTCGCGATCCGCACCAGCGCCTCGCCCGACGGGCCGTAGCCTTCCATTAGCCGGTCCGGGATATAGGCTGCCGGTGCGAGGCCCAGGTCACGCAGCAACCGGATCAGCAGTGCCGCCGAGGTTGCGCCATCGACATCGTAATCGCCGAATATCGTAACCTGTTCGTTCGTCTGGACGGCGTCGGCCAAGCGGCGCGCGGCTTTGTCCATGTCGTTGAAGATCGAGGGGTCGGGCATGAAACCGCGAATGCTCGGCGTTCGATTGGCTTCGATCGCCTCGCGCCCGACGCCGCGCGCGAGCAGCAATTGCGTCACCAGATCGTCGGGCTGGAATCCCGGATCGCGCGCGTCGGCAGCCAAAGCACGCCACCGCCAGGCCTGGCCAAGAAACGATCGGGAGATGCCGGCGACATGATCCATTGCTAGCGGCTTAGCGGTGTGGGGTCTGGTACGCTAGGCGCCTCGCAAAACCCTAAAGTTGGGTGATGTGCGCGCCGGTTCGACTGCGATCGAGTTTCCAGCCTGATAGCGTCCAAACCATGGGCCGGCCGCAACCGGCGCATTCGCCGATGTATCGGCCGTCCTCAGGCCGAGAACTGGCCGGGTCGCGACGGTGCATCCCGACGGCGCACCCCAATAATTGCCACGACATTCCACATGCACCTTGTCCCGCACGCTCCGCTAAACGATCCCGACGCGCGCCAAGTTCCGGCACGGCGGCAAATTCGCCCCGCTGCATGTCGTTGACCGGGAAAAAGGACGCCCGCGACCGGGCGTACCGATCCACGCGGCGGTCCTAGTAGACCGCCCAATCGTTCTCGCGGAACCACTTGGTGATGATGTATTTGACGCCCTTCACCACCGGCATGCCTTCGTGCAGCGTCAGCGTATTGGGGCTGCCGTCCGGGTTCATGTTGTTCCAGGCGAGCAGCAGACCGCGGCGTGGCGCGACGCGCAGGCCGGCTTGCGGGAACCAGGTCGCGCCGCCTTCCTCGACATCGTTCAGATAGATCATCGCGGTCCAGGTGCGCTGGCCGCCGGTCCGCTTCATCTCGGCCCAATATTTCTGGTTTTCGTGGAAGAAATCGTGGTGTGCGCGGAAATGCTGGCCGGGCGCATAGCGCTGACCCTGCATCGTCTCGCCTTTCGCCGGCGGGATGCCGAGCAGATTGGCGATCGAGGTGTCGATCGGCGCGACATCGGGCGAATAGCGATCCATGTCGCAGCTTTCGCTGGTCCGGAACCCGTAATCCTCGCGATCGGCCAGCAAGGTCGACGGACGGCGGTTGCCGTCGATGATCTTGATGAGCATCTCGCACTGCGCGGGCGTGAGGAAGTTCATGTAATAATAAGCTTGCGCCGCGCCGACCATCGCCGCCTGGACGTTGGGATTGGCATCCAATCGCGCCGCCACTTCACTCCCGACGCGGCCGCGCTCCTTCGAGGTGCCGCCTGAGGGGTTCTTCTTCCTGCCGAACATGGCGCGGTTTCTTCGCGTCTCGCGCAAAAAAGGCAAGGGCCCGGAGACGAATCTCCGAACCCTTGCCCAGCGTGACGACCGTCTTACCAGAAGATGTCGTAGACTGTGTCGACAACCTCGCCGGTGTAGATATCCACCAACAGGGCGTCATTGTAATAGCGCACCCAACGATACGGGCCGTATACTTCCGGCAGGCGGTAATCGTACGGGTCATCGATCCAATAGCTCTGGTTGAACAGGATCGAATTGAGGATCACGCCGGCCGAGAAACGGCGATAGCCATAGCTCCAGCCATAAGGCGCATAGTAACGCGGCAGCCGATAGGCGTTACGATTGTACGAGCGATAATTCTGCCAGTTGTAACGATTTTCGTTACGCCAGCCGCGATTCCAGTTGCCGCCGCGATCGTTCCCGCGCCAGCGATTGTCGCCGCGTGCATTGCCGTTCCAACCGCGATTGTCGCCGCGATTGCCCTGCCAGTTACGGTCCTGGCGATTGTCGCCACCGTTCCAGTTCCGACCGCCACGATTGTCGTTGCCGCCGCGATTGCGCCAGTCCCGATTGCCGTCGCGTTGGCCGTCCAGCCGCGGAGCCGGCGTCGGAATCACGGCCCCGTTATTGCCGTCGCGATTGCCGCGATAGCCACGCCAACCGCCATTGTCGCCGCCCCAACGACCGCCACCGCGCGCCCGCGGATCGGCATTGGGCACGGCAGGCACGGTCGCTCCGCCATTGCCGCCGCGCCAGCCGCCATTACCGCCGCCGTTCCACCGGGGAGCCGGCGCGGGGGCAGGGGCCGGGGTCGGCGCCGGAGATGCGGTGCCGCCATTGTTGCGGCCGCCATTGCCGCCATTATTGCCGCGCCAGCCGCCATGGTCGCCGCGCGATTGATTCGAGTTCGCGCCGGCGTCCCCGCCGCGACCGCGCCAGCCGCGATCCTGCGCCGAGGCAATTGCGGGCGTCATTGCCGCCGCCGCCATCAGCGCGATAAGAATAGTCCTGCGCATTAGATTTCTCCACTCGCCGGCGCACATGCCGGCCCAACGATAGTCGGGTTCTAAGCGAGTCGCACTGATCCTTTCCTGAATTGGTCTGACAGCCAAATGAAAGAATCAGTCAGGGCGTCGGTGTCAGCGCAGGCACGACGCGGGCCGCGTCCTTTGGGTCGATTCCCGGTCGTGGACCCGTCGCGACGGTGTCGTCGCCGCGCTGGATGCGCCCCGCGCGCTGGATCGCCTCGACCAACCGGGGATAGACGCCGCAGCGACAGATATTGGCGATGCTTTGGCGGATCTGCTCTTCCGACGGACGCGGATTGTTCCTGAGCAAGACCGACGCGGCCATGATCATTCCCGGGATGCAGAAGCCGCACTGACTGACATTCTCCGCCAGGAACGCCACCTGGATCGGATGGCTGCGGTCATGCGACAGGCCTTCGATCGTGGTGACGACACTGCCTTCGATCGATCCGATCGGCACCAGGCAGGATTTCTTCGCCGCGCCATCCACATCGACAATGCAGGCGCCGCAATGCCCCGTGCCGCAACCATATTTGGTCCCGGTCAAGTTGGACGCATCGCGCAACGCCCACAGCAAAGGCGTCGCCGGGTCCATGCGGTATTCGACCGGTTGATTGTTGACGGTGAACTTGGTCACGCACGAAATGTAGGCGGAAACGCGCCGTTTCCGCTAGCGGCATTGTTGCGCGGGCGGGCCGAGGCGATATTCCGTCCATGACTTTACCCACTTTGTTCATTCCGCACGGCGGCGGCCCCTGCTTCTTCATGGACCCCAATGGCGGACCGTCGGATCCGATGTGGCAGCCGATGGAGCGCTATCTCGCCGGACTGATCGACAGCCTGGCCGAGCGGCCGCGCGCGATCCTGCTGGTGTCGGGCCATTGGGAAGAGGCCGAGATCACCGTCCATACCGGGGCGCGACCCGACCTGTTGTTCGATTATTACGGCTTTCCCGAGCATACCTACCATCTGCGCTGGGACGCGCCGGGCGCACCCGACGTTGCCCGGCGCGCGGCATCTCTGTTGCGCGAGGCGGGGTTTGCCACGCGCGAGGAAAATGCGCGGGGCTGGGACCACGGCGTGTTCATTCCGATGAAGGTCGCGGTGCCGGAGGCGGACATTCCGCTCGCGCAGATGTCGCTGCGGGCCGATCTCGATCCCGCCGACCATATCGCGATCGGACGCGCGCTGGCGCCGCTGCGCGATGAAGGCGTGCTGATCGTCGGATCGGGAATGAGTTTCCACAATCTGCGCGCGCGCGGCTCCGCAGTGGTCGCGCCTTCCGCTGAATGGGACGCCGCGCTGACCGCCGCGGTGACCGATCCAGACCCGGTGCGTCGCGCCGAACGCGTCGCCAACTGGCGGACGCTGCCGCATGCGCAATTCGCCCATCCGCGCGAGGAGCATTTGCTGCCGCTGATGGTCGCGTTGGGAGCAAGCGGTGACGGGGAAGCGGTGCGCGACCATTCCAGCAACGTGCTCGGCTGGGCCGTTTCGGGCTACCGGTTCGGTTGAGAGCGTTCTCAATTCGATTCACTAGGCGATTGCGGTCGCCGCCCAGCTAGGCCATCAAGGCGCTCCAAACCGGTTCCAGACCGGACCCCCAGGGAGAGTGCTTTTCATGGTCATGGACACGAGCGCCGCGGCGTCGACCAATGCCGCCGCCACCGGCGACACGCATCAGGGGATCAATGCCCCCGATCTGCAGATTTTCGTCTTCGCGCTGTTCTTCATCTTTGGCGGCATCACCAGCCTGAACGATGTGATTATCCCGAAGCTGAAAGAGCTGTTCACGCTCAACTATACCCAGGCGATGCTGGTGCAGTTCTGTTTTTTCGGCGCATATTTTCTTGTCGGCATACCGGGCGCCATGCTGATCAAGCGGATCGGTTACATGCGCGGTGCGGTCGCTGGATTGCTGACCATGATGGTTGGCTGCCTGCTGTTCATTCCCGCCTCCAGCACCGCAACGTACGGCTTGTTCCTGTTCGCGTTGTTCGTGCTGGCGACCGGCGTCGTGCTCGTGCAGATCGTCGCCAATCCGTTGATCACGCTCCTCGGCAAGCCCGAAACGGCGTCGAGCCGGCTGACCTTTGCTCAGGCGTTCAATTCGCTCGGGACGACGGTCTTTCCGATCGTCGGCGCGATCATCATTCTCGGCAGCTTGGCCACAGTCGCGGCAAAGGACTTGTCGGGCCCGGCACTTGATGCCTATCGCACCGCCGAGAGCCAGGCGATCGTGCACGGCTATCTCGGTTTGGCGGTCGCACTCGCTATCGTGGCCGCGGTCGTCTGGATGTTCCGCAACCGCTTGAAGGGTGAGGCACATCAGGCCGGGAACGGCTTGGCTGGCTTCGATCTGCTTGCCCGACCGCGTTTCGCATTCGGCGCCCTGTGTATCTTTCTATATGTCGGCGCTGAGGTCTCGATCGGTTCGTTGATCGTCAATTATCTCAAGCAACCGAGCGTGATGGGGTTGGACGCGCAGTCGGCGGGTAAATTGATCGCGGCCTATTGGTTCTGCGCGATGGTCGGTCGTTTCATCGGCTCCGCGGTGCTGCGCGTGGTCAACCCAGGCAAGGTGCTGGCTTTCGTCGCAGTCGGCGCGATTGCGCTGCTGTTGGTGTCGACCCACACCACCGGGACGGTGTCAGGCTATAGCCTGCTGGCGATCGGCTTGATGAACTCGATCATGTTTCCGACGATCTTTACGCTCGCATGCGAAAAGCTGGGTGCCCGTGCCGCCGACGGTTCGGGCATTATCAACGTCGCGATTTTCGGCGGCGCGGTGATTCCGGTCGCGACCGGCTTTCTTGCCGATAAAACGGGCAGTCTTGCGCTGGCGCTGATCCTGCCCGCGGTTTGCTATGCGATCATTACGGCGTTCGGCATCTATGCGCGCAATCCGGCGCAGGATTACGCGGACGCTTGATCACGCCTACCGCGCTCCGCCGAGGCGGGGCGCGGGATGGCAAACTTGGGGGGGGGCGACGATGCGAACAGGACTGGCCATGGCGGTGGCGATTTCGCTGATCGCCCCTGCGGCCGTCGCCGCGCCGGCGGACCTGCCGTTGGCGGGTGCGAACAGCGGCAAACCGATGGCGCTGCGTCGCGGGCAAGCCGCGAGCGTCGAGCTGCAGACCAATGCCAGCACGGGCTATAGCTGGAAGGTCGACGCCGATCGCGGGATCAGCGTTACGCTCGTCGCGACGGTCGCCACGCGGCCCGGTATGGTCGGCGCGCCGTCGGTCGCGACGTATCGCGTCGTCGGCACCAAGCGAGGCACATACCGGATCGTGTTCCGGTACATGCGACCCTGGGAAGGAAAAGCGGTCCGGACGCTGACTTACATCGTCCGGATCGCCTGAGCCTCCGCTCTGTGATGCTTAGGCCGGCTTGGCGCCGGGCGTTCCGCATTTCACGAAATGGCCCTTGGCATTGCGGCATTTGCCGGTTGCCGCGGGTTTGGGCTTCGGACAGGCGATGAAGTGACCCTTGGCGTCACGGCAACGGTTTGCCGCCATCGATGGCGTCGCAACCATCGCGACCGCAGCAAGCGCGAAAGCTATCCGTAGCATAAGCAACTTCTCCTCCCCATGAGTGGGCCGTCGAGATTGCGCCTGTTGCCGACCGGCTGCAAGCTTGCCTTTAGCCGCTGTCGCCAAAGGCAGGCGATCGAGCGGATCAGGTCCTAGAACGCCGCGATCCCCGTGATCGCGCGGCCAAGGATCAGCGCATGGACATCGTGCGCACCCTCATAGGTGTTGACCGTCTCGAGGTTCATCAGGTGGCGCATGACCTGATATTCGCCCGAAATGCCATTGCCGCCGTGCATGTCGCGGCTCATCCGCGCGATATCGAGCGCCTTGCCGACATTGTTGCGCTTGACGATCGAGATCATCTCGGGCGCGAACCGGCCCTCGTCCATCAGCCGCCCGACACGCAGTGACGCCTGCAGGCCGAGCGCGATTTCGGTCTCCATGTCGGCAAGCTTCTTCTGGAACAGCTGGTTGGCGGCGAGCGGCTTGTCGAACTGCTTGCGATCGAGCCCATATTGCCGCGCCGCGTGCATGCAGAATTCGGCGGCGCCCAACGATCCCCAGGAAATGCCGTAGCGTGCGCGGTTGAGGCAGCCGAACGGCCCCTTCAATCCCTGCACCTCAGGCAGCAGCGCGTCTTCGCCGACTTCGACGTCATCCATCATCACCATACCGGTGATCGATGCGCGCAAGGACAGCTTGCCCTCGATCTTGGGCGCACTGAGCCCCTTCATGCCCTTTTCGAGCACGAACCCGCGAATGCCGCCGCCATGGGCGTCGGACTTGGCCCAGATCACGAACACGTCCGCGATGGGGGCGTTGGAAATCCAGGTCTTGGCGCCTGATAGCGAATAACCATTGGCGGTCTTGGTCGCCCGCGTCGTCATTCCGCCGGGATCGGAGCCGGCATCGGGCTCGGTCAGGCCGAAGCAACCGATCCACTCGCCACTGGCGAGCTTGGGCAGATACTTTCGTTTCTGCTCCTCCGAGCCGTAAGCGTAGATCGGGTACATGACGAGGCTCGACTGGACGCTCATCATCGAGCGGTAACCAGAGTCGATCCGCTCGACCTCGCGCGCGACCAGGCCGTAGGACACGTAATTCGCGCCGACCCCGCCATATTCCTCCGGGATCGTCGGCCCGAGCAAGCCGAGTGCACCCATCTCGCGGAAAATCTCCGGGTCGGTCGTCTCGTTGGCGAAGGCATCGATGATGCGCGGCGCGAGCTTGTCCTCGGCATAAGCGCGCGCGGTATCGCGGATCATCCGCTCGTCCTCGCTCAATTGGTCGTCGAGCAGGAACGGATCCGCCCAATCGAAATGCGCCATGCCAGCCATGATAATCTCCTTGCCTCCGCCCGCATTGTCCCGCTCGGCGGCTTGAGGCAAGGGGGTGACATGAGCTTTCGTCCCCGCCGCAGCGCACTGTTCCTGCCCGCAAGCAATCCGCGCGCGATAGAAAAGGCGAGGGGACTCGCCGCCGACGTCGTGATCCTGGACCTGGAGGACGCGGTCGCGCCCGAGGCGAAAACCGGCGCGCGCGAGGCGGCTATGGCCGCGGCGAGCCAGGGGTTCGGGACGCGCGAAATGGTGATCCGGGTGAATGGCCCCGAGACCGAATGGGGAACGACGGACCTAGCGGTGGTGGGGGAGACAGGGGCGACCGTGTTGGTGCCCAAGATACGCAATTCGGGCGACGTCCGGATATGCCGCGACCATCTCGGCTCCGGGACGCCGCTCTGGGTGATGATCGAGACGTGTGAGGCGCTGGGCCGGTTGCAGGATATCGCCGAGGCGGACGTGCAGGGGTTCGTGCTCGGCGTGAACGACCTCGCGCTGGAAATGGGCGCGCGACCGGGGTCGGATCGCGCCTGGCTGGCGCCGGTCCAGGCGATCGTCCTGGCCGCGGCGCGCTCGCGCGGACTGGTGGCGCTTGATGGCGTCTGCAACGACTTTTCGGACGATGTGCGGCTCGAGGCCGAATGCGCGGCGGCGGCGGCCATGGGCTATGACGGCAAATCGCTGATCCATCCCCGCCAGATCGATATCTGCAACGCGGCGTTCGGTCCGGATGCCGCGGCGATCGAATGGGCGACGCGCGTGCGCGACGCGTTCGCCAGTAGCGATGGTGGGGTGATCCAGGTCGACGGCAAGATGGTGGAAGCGCTGCACCTCATTCAAGCGGAGCGGATTTTGGGGATGGTGTCGTGAGAATAGCAGGCGTCGAGCTCGGCGGAACCAAGTGCGTGTGCGTATTGTCGCAGGACGGCGCGACCATCGTCGAGGCGCGGCGGGTCGACACGACCGATCCCGACACGACGATGGCGGCGATAGAGGAAGCGCTCGACCAATGGCGTGGGTTCGATGCGATCGGCATTGCGAGCTTCGGGCCGATCGGAATCGATATCACTGCGGCCAGCTATGGCCATATCACCGCGACGACCAAGCCGGGCTGGGCCAACACCGACGTCGCGGGGCGATTGCAGCACCGCTATAATGTGCCCACTGCCTTCCACACCGATGTGGTTGGCGCCGGCTTGGCCGAGGGCCAATGGGGCGCGGCCAAGGGGCTGCGCGATCATGCTTATATCACCATCGGCACTGGCGTCGGCGTCGGCTTGATCAGCCAGGATAAGCCGGTGGTCGGGCTGACTCACCAGGAATTGGGTCATGTCCGTCCGGTGCGGATGGCCGGCGACGATTGGTCGGGCATCTGCTCGTTTCACGGCGATTGCGTCGAGGGATTGGCGTCGGGGCCCGCGATCAAGGCACGCGCCGGCGTCGCCGCCAATGAGATTGCCGAGCATTCGCCGATCTGGCCCCAGGTCGCGCATCCGATCGCGCAACTCTGTCACACGCTGGTGCTGACCGGCATTCCGCGCCGGATCGTCTTTGGCGGCGGTGTGGCGCTGGGTGTGCCCTGGCTGCTGCCGATGGTGCGTCGGATGCTGGATGAAAGCCTGGGCAGTTATGGCGATCGCTCGCTGCTCGGCGATCTCGATGCCTATATCGTCCCGGCTGCGCTCGGCGCCGAGGCGGGACCGCTGGGCGCGATCCTGCTCGGACAACACGCGCTCGGCTAGGGGCGATTCAGCGCGTCTGAACCAGAACGCCGGCAACCCGCTAAAGATCGTTTACGGCGCCTTAACCCCGTCCGCTTACGTCTCCGCAATGACCTTGGGGCGTCGTGTACGTCCCGCCAAGCGAGGGACAGCGCGCGGTGCGAATTCTGATCGTCGACGACGAACCGGCAATGCATGACTCCTACCGGCACTGCTTCGAGCCGGTGGCGACCAATCATGACGCGCTGAGCGACATGGCCGTAGAGCTGTTCGGCAACGCGTCCGTGCCGGTTTCGGAGCCAGGCGGCACGGGGTTCGACACTGTTCATTGCAACCAGGGCATGGACGCGGTTGCCGCGGTCGAGGATGCGATCGCCGACGGCAATCCGTTCGCGGTTGCCTTTATCGACGTCCGCATGCCGCCGGGGATCGACGGCAAGGAAACCGCGACTCGCATCCGCGCGCTCGACCCCAACATCAATCTCGTCATTGTCACCGGCTTTTCCGACTTCTCGCCGATCGAGATCTCGAAGGCAGCGGGGCCAGTCGACAAGATTTTCTATATCGCCAAGCCGTTCGAGATTGCCGAGGTCGTCCAGACGGCGACCGCGCTCGCGCATCGCTGGCAGGCCGATCGCGAACTCGCCGCGGCAATGGCGAAACTCGAGGAACAAGCGGTCGAACTCGCCGCCAACGAATCGAAGGCGCTGCACATGGCGACGCACGATTCGCTGACCGAGGCGCCTAATCGGCTGGCGTTCCTGAAGGCGCTGACAGACAAAGTGCGCGGCGGCGGAATGTTCGCCGCCGCGATGATCGACCTCGACCGGTTCAAGATCGTCAACGACACGCTGGGCCATCTCGCCGGCGACGAGTTGATCCGCGCCATCTACGTCATCCTGCAGCAATCTGCGCCGCAGGGCGCGATCGTCGCGCGGCTGGGCGGCGACGAGTTCGGCATCTTGTTCGACACGCTTGGCGAGCAGGCCGCGGTCATGGCTTGCGACCATGTCATTGCCGCTTGCACCTCCAGCTTTCGAATCATCGGCCATTCGATCCAGGCCTCTGCTTCGATCGGTCTCGCGATCGCCGAAGTCGACGGCAATCGCGATCCGACGGACGTCATGCGCAAGGCCGATCTCGCGCTCAACGATGCCAAGAAATCGGGGCGCGGTGTCGTCCGTGCCTATAATGAGGGCATGGACGAAAGCGTCCGTTTCCGCCGCCGCATCGAAGGCGGATTGGGTCAGGCGATCGAACGCGGCGAACTGAGCCTCGCTTATCAGCCGATCGTCGCGGGGCACGACATGGAAGTTGTCGGATTCGAGGCGCTGCTGCGCTGGAACACCGCCGAATTCGGACCGATCAGCCCGGCTTTGTTCATCCCGATCGCGGAAGAATCGAACCTGATCCACGAATTGGGCGACTGGGTGCTCGATGAGGCGCTGAAGGTGCTCGACCAATGGCCGGGGCAATATGTCTCGGTCAATTTCAGTCCGCGCCAATTCCGCCGCCTGAACTTCGTCGGCCATGTCGTCGAACGCGTGATGCGTGCGGGGATCGCGCCCGCGCGCGTCCAGATCGAGATCACCGAAACCGCGATCTTCGACAACGCCGAACGCGCCGCCGAGACACTCTACAAATTGCGCCAGATGGGATTCCGCATCGCGCTCGACGATTTCGGCACCGGCTATTCGTCGCTCTACAATATCCGCAAGTTCGCGCTCGATTGCCTGAAGATCGACAAGAGCTTCATCGACAGCATGGGGCGCGAGCGTGAATCCGCCGCAATCGTCCAGTCGATTGTCCATCTCGGCCGGGCGCTGGGGTTAGGCGTGGTGGCCGAAGGCGTCGAGACCGACGCGCAGGTCCAGGCGCTTCGCCTCGCCGGCGCCAGCCATTTGCAGGGCTATTATTTCTCGCGGCCGGTCCCGGCCGATATCGCACGCGAGATCGCGCACGAGCGCTATATCGGCGGCGAGGACGATCTCGACGGCGATGAATTCGCGATCCGGGCGGGCGACGGGACCAACGGCTGATGGCTCGGCTGCGCGCCGTGACCAGGCGCCGATTGTCGTTCGCGTCGCTCGGCGGCAAGCTGCTCCTGATCCTCGCATCGGTTGGGCTGATCGGCTCGATCGCGCTCACGGTGCTGCTCGCCGTGGTCATCACCCCCAGCTTCAACGCGCTCGAACGCCAGGCGATCGACGGGCATGTCCAGCGGACGCGGGCTGCCCTCGGCGACTTCGCAGCCAAGGTCGAAAGCTCGGTGCGCGATTATGGCGACTGGAATTCCAGCTACGACTATATCGTCAACCCGACGCGCACGTTTGAGCAAGAGAGTTTCTCCCCGCTGGCGATGGCCAATCTGGATGTCGATGCCATGGCCTATTTGCGTCCTGATCGCAGCCTCGTCATCGCGCGCTGGATCGATCCTCGCACCGGTCAGGAGAACGACGCGCTGCGCGGCGCCATGGTCACGGCGATCCAACACGCCCCCCTCGACAGCGCGATGAAGAATAGTAATTCGGGCCATTTCTACGTTCGCTTGGGCAAGATCGTGGCAGCGGTCGGCGTCGCCAAGATCAGGAAAAGCGACGGTAGCGGTACGCCACGCGGCTATGTCGTCATGGCGCGCCGGATCACGTCGGCGCAGCTGGCGAAATTGCTTCAAGTGCCCGCGCGCCTGGACCTCGACGCAGCGGGTGGCGACCTCGTCACCACCAGTCCGACCATGATGCAGATCGCGGTACCGGTGACGGGAGCGGAGGGCAGGCCAGTCGCCGTCGCCAGCTTCGTGGTGCCGCGCGACGTGTCGCAACTCGGGCGCCATATGCTCTGGCTCGCGGTGCTGGGATCGACCATTTTGCTCGCGCTCGTGCTCGCGGTGCTGAGCCGGATGTTCTCGCTCCTGGTGCTCAAACCGCTCGGCCGGGTCGAGGGGCATATGCAGCGTGTTCGCAACTCCGGTTCGTTGACCCTGTTGCCCCAGGATGCCGCGCGCCGCGACGAGATCGCCTCGCTCGGCCGCAGCTTCAACGCAATGCTGGTCCAGCTCAAGGAACTGCGTGAACAGGTCGAGGCGCAAGGGTTCGAGCTCGGTCGATCGGAAAGCGCGGTTGCGGTGATGCACAACGTGCGGAACGCTCTCAACCCGGTGTCGACCATCTTGTCGACCGGGATTGGCCAAGGCGCGCCGGTCGAGCGCGCTCTGATAGAACGTGCCTTGGCCGAACTGGTCGCCGTGGGCACCGCGTCCGAACGACGCGAAAAACTGGCGTCGTTCATCGCCGCGGCATTAGAAGCCGAGGACAGGCAGCGTGAAGACCGGAGCGGTCAGTTGCAGGTCGGTCGCGACGCGATGCGCCAGGTGTTGGAGATCATCGGCGCGCAACAACAGCTTGCGCACGAGCGGCCCCCACTCGAAGAATGCGATGCGACACAGATCATCGCGCAGAACGCGACGATCGCGCGGCATTCCGGAAATGGCGCGTCGATCGCGTTCAATTTCCCGGCGAAGAAGCATTGGGTGATGGCCAATCGCGTGCTGCTGAGCCAGGTGATCGGGAACCTGTTTTCCAACGCTGCCGAAGCGATCTCCGCGGCGGGCGGATCGGGCAGCATCAACGTGACGATCTCCGAGACAAATGACGGCCGAGTCGAGATAACGATCCACGATACGGGCGAGGGGTTCGATCCGGGCGGTACGCCACAATTGTTCCAGCGCGGCTTTTCGACCCGCCAGCACAAATCGGGCGGATTTGGTCTGCATTGGTGCGCCAATTCGGTGACCGCGATGGAGGGCTCGTTGAGCCTCGAAAGCGATGGCGTCGGCCGCGGCGCGACCGCGCGATTGGTGCTGCGCGCGCCGGCGCGCGACGCAGCGAAGGCTGACCTCGCCGCCTGACGGCGCGCTTGCTGTCGGTTCAAGAAAGCGCGGCTCGCTTGCCGCCCTCATGCGTTTAGGGGCGTGAGAGGAGCAAAACGGTGACGGACGATCACAAGCGAGGAGGGCGACCGCCGTCCAGCACGGCCATTGATAGCGCGCCAATCGACGTGCAGCGCGGAAAAATCGGGAACGGCCCGGGCTATTCCGGTCAGGAATATGACGCGGAAGACTTCGCCGCCGATCGCGCTTTGAAAGAGAGCGCCGAAGGACCGAAACATTCCGCCAAATCCGCCGATGACCGCATCCCGCCGGAAAACGGCCGCCGCGCGTCGTTCGATGAGCGAACCGGAGAGGTACATGGAGGCGGCGTTGGCGCTGGCGGCGGCAATCCGGGAGAGGATTTCGCCAGCGATCCGGCGGCTGGCGACGGTTACCCGCAGACCGGCCGCGGATCAGCAGAGGCTAATAGACGGGGCGGGCACTGAAATCGACCGCGCCCGCCGACGGCATATGCACTGGCGCGACAATCAGTGTCGCGAAGATGAAGCCATGGCGATCAGCCTCATAGCGGCGACACATGGAAATATTTGAGCAAGCCGAGCACGAGCAACAGGAGAGCGATCGCCACGATCACATTGGCGACGTTGAAACTGCTGCGTTCGACCACCGTGCGATCGTCGGTACGAATATCTG